>ERZ827478.42-NODE-42-length-134601-cov-81.736328_pt1 | contig 134601 bp, 123 predicted proteins | sample MGYA00519705_ERZ827478 | MGnify/ENA primary metagenome ERZ827478 (study PRJEB31778, sample SAMEA3449318) | human gut metagenome | biome: human gut; feature: human-associated habitat; material: faeces | place: United Kingdom | collected 2010/2012 ...
CGATCTTTGTACTTTTCTTTTCCATGTGTGTGATTTACCTCCTCACAAATTGGTGGTGAATACCATCAGCCGGCGAAACAGCGTATCTGCCCCGCCAACCTCCTGTATCATACCGTCACGCCAAGATATTGTCAAGTTCTTAACGTCATATTCCATTATTTTAACAACTTGTGAACTCCGTTTTCGTCGTTTTTACAAGAGAAACCGGGCGGCAAACACAGCATCGTGTGCTTTTTACGGCAGGCGGCACAAGTCTTTCCGGGTCCGCGGGCGCAAAAAGAGACGCCGGTGCGGCGGCACCGGCGTCCCCTCTGTTAAGTAAGAGTTTGTTTATTAACAATTCGTCAAGAGACTTTACAGGAAGAATTCCTTTATCTGACCGTACAGGATGAGGACCATGATCAGCGGCGTGATGAACTTGACGCAGACCTTGAAGAAGCCGTAGCTGCCCATGGCATGACCGGACTGCTCCGTCTCTTCCTTGACGAACTCGGGGCCGATCTCCCAGCCGATCATCAGAGACATCAGCAGCGCGCCCAGCGGCATCATAACGCCCTCGGACAGCGCATCCCAGAAGTCCAGCCAGTCGGCAGCCCAGGTCTTGGGATTTGCAATGTTCAGCAATTCCGCAGGCGAGAAGCTGCTGGCACCCAGACGGTCAGCGCAGACCAGGATGCAGCCCAGGCCCACACAGGCGGCGGCGATGAGGGTATAGCTCTTGCGCTTGTCGCCCTTGCCCTCATCGCGGGCCTTATCCACAAAGTGAGCCACGATGACCTCCAGCAGGGAGATAGAGGAGGAGATGGCGGCAAAGACCACCAACAGATAGAACAGGATGCCGAAGATGGGGCCGAGGCCGCCCATGCGGCTAAACACGTTCTGCATGGTGACGAACAGCAGGGACGGGCCACCCACTGCGCCGGAGGGATCCAGAGCGAAGCGACCGGGCAGCACGCACAGGCCGGCCATCAGAGCCACCATCGTATCCATGACCACGATCAGCAGCGCGTTCTTCTGAATGTTCTCCTTCTTCTGCAGATAGGAACCGTAGGTGATCATGGCGCCCATACCCAGGGACAGGGAGAAGAACATCTGGCCGCCGGCGGTAGCCAGCACGGTCAGGACGTCGGGTGTCTCCTGCTTGAAGGTCACGATGCGCTGCATGACGCCGTTGATCTCCACCGCGGACATTTTCACACCATCGATGACGGCGGAGGCGGGAACATAGTATCCATTTTCAGTAGCCCAGCCGGGGGCAAACATGTACTTCAGGCCATCCAGGGCGCTGCCGTGGATCACGTGCTCCACCAGGGAGCCGTCCGCCTGGAGCACCTGCACGGTGGTGTCCACACCGTCCAGCGTGCAGGCGCGGATGATGCAGATCAGCAGAGCAACGAACAGGGCAGGCATACCCACGGAGCAGACCTTCTCGATGCCGCCGCCGACGCCGCCGAGAACGATAAGCATAGTCAGCACCACGAAAATCAAGCCATAGATAATGGCCTCGGTGGTGCTGGACATGAAAGCGCCGAACACCGCGTCGCCCAGAGAGGCGCTGGCCGCGTCCGCCGACGCGGCGGCGATGGCACTGGCGCCAAAGCCCGCGCCGAACAGGTCGCCTACATTGAGCACCACATACTTAATGCAGTAGCCGCCCAGAGCGCAGTAGAAGAACAGGATGAAGAACGCGGACAGGATGCCCATCCAGCCCATCCAGCTGAACTTCTTGCTAAGGGCCTTATATGCCGCCACAGCGCCCTTGCCTGTCTTACGACCAATGGCCAGCTCGCCCACCATGACGATGAAGCCGCAGCAAACAGCCAAAATGAGGTAAATGATGAGGAACGTGAAGCCGCCGCAGGCGCCCATCTTATTGGGGAAGCCCCAGATGTTGCCCAGGCCGACCGCCGAGCCGACCGCGGCCATCAGGAATCCGAAATTGGATCCAAAGCCTTTTCTTTCTTCCATTGTTTTCTCTCCTTACAAGTTTCCCCCGCCGCGCCGCGGCGGGCGTGTTTGTATCTTACAGCGAAAAAACCGCCCTGTAAATACAGGCAGGCGTTTCTTAACACGGTGACAGCGGAAATGCGGGTTTTCTTTATCCGTACATTATAAAATTTCCGTAAAGCGTCGGTTCGTGTCGGCAGATATTTTCTTCAAAAGAAACACCCCGCATGTGAAAAAGACCGCCCGCAGGCGGTCTTTTCTTCTCGGTATGTATCAGTCTCCCTCGCGCATACGGTAGCCGACGCCCACCTCGGTGAAAATATACTGGGGGTTGCCGGGGGTAGGCTCGATCTTGCGGCGAATGTTGGCCATATTTACCCGGAGGATCTGATTGTCGGTCTTGGCCTTGGGCCCCCACAGCTCCCGGATAATGAAGTCGTAGGTCAGGACCTTGCCGGCGTACTTGCCCAGCAGGGCCACGATCTTGTACTCATTGACGGTCAATCCGGCGTTCTCGCCGTTCATCAGCACCTGGTGCTTATCATAGTCGATGGTCAGATCGCCGGTGACGAACTTGCCGGACTGGGCGATCTGGGTGTTGGAAAGGGTGGTGCGGGTGTGGCGGATGGCGGTGCGGATGCGGGCCAGCAGTTCGGAGGTGCCGAAGGGCTTGACCAGATAGTCGTCGGCGCCGTAATCCAGGGCCTCTACCTTGTCGTGCTCGTGGTTGCGGGCAGAAACCACCACCACCGGCAGATTGGACCACTTGCGGACAGATTTCAGCACCTCCATGCCGTCCATGTCGGGCAGGCCCAGGTCCAAGACGATCATGTCCGGGCAATGGGAGGCGATCATGGTCAGGGCCTCCTCGCCGGTGCGGACAATGATGGTGTCGAAGCCGTTGGCGGTGAGGATCATGGAGATAAAGTTGCTGATGGACTGCTCATCCTCCACGATCAGGACTTTGTCTTTAATCTTCATCGTTTTCTCCTTTCATGGGCAGGGTCACGGTGAAGACCGCGCCGCCCTCCTGTCTGTTGTCTCCCCGTATCACACCGCCGTGGGCCAGCACAATGGTGCGGCACACGGACAGACCAATTCCCATGCTGCGCTTACCGTCGCTGCTGCGGTCGTTGCGGGCAGAGCCGTCGAACAGCCGGGGCAGCAGGTGCTGGGGAATGCCGCGGCCGTCGTCCGCCACAGTGAACACCGCGCAGTTGCCCTCGCTGGACAGGGTCACATCGATATTGTGGGTCTCGCCGTGGATGACGGCGTTCTCCATCAGGTTCACCAGTACCTGCTCCATCAGCAGGGGATCCATGGGCACCATCATCAGTTCATCCGGCAGATGGACACGGATATCCACCTCCGGGTAGTGCTTGTGGGTCTTGGCCACGGCGGACTCGATGACCTCCTCCGCCGGCTCCGGCTCTTTCTTGACCTTAGCCTCCTCAGAGCTTATGCGTGTGATGGACAGCAAATTCTCTACAATGCGGATGAGCCACTGGGCGTCCTCGTTGGTGGATCGCAGCAGCTGCTGGCGCTGCTCCTGCGTCAGTCCGCCGTCCTGCTCCAGCAGAACGTTGGTGGCGCCCACGATACCGGTCAGCGGCGTGCGGATGTCGTGAGACACGGCGCGCAGCAGGTCGGCATACATCTTTTCGCGGTCGGCCTCCCGGCGCACCTGCTCGGTCTGCTTGGCCCGGCTGGTAACGGTAGCGGTCAGGATGGAGATGGTCATCATCACCAGGAACGTCAGCGGAAAGCCCGTCAGCGTAAAGCTGATATGCCAGAAGGGGTAGGTAAAGATGATGTCCACGCTGAACATCCCCACCACTGCCATGATGATGCCCAGCAGATAGCCGTCCGTCCAGTAGGCGGTAAGGAACACATCCAGCAGAAAGATCATGGCTACGTAGCTGGTGTCGTTGTGCATATCGAAGCTGCGAAGCAGCAGACAGCACATAACGGCTACCAGGTAGAGTCCCAGTGCTTTCAGCACATCCATGCTGGAAAAGCGCAGGCCAATGGTCCGCAGCAGCTGTCTCCGGCGGGCTTGTTTACCGGTCATAGCCGCCCTCCCCTCCTTTTGATGACGCTATTATAACATACATTGTCGCTAAGGTAACGCTAAGATATCGTTAAGGTATCACGAATATCTCATTAAGAGCAACCGAAAATAACAAATAAGAGACGGCGTTGGCCGTCTCTTTTCATCTTTGCTGCGCGGGGATCAGGCTTTGCGATCTATGTGCAGGAGGCGTTTTCTGTCGAAAAACACCCATAAAAAAGCAAATCACCACGCTTTCGCGTGGTTTCCTCATCGGTATGCCTTACCGCTGGCTCACTTCCCAGTCGCTGTCGGCAAAGATCATGTCATCCAGGTCACCCCAGATCCAAGTTGTCGTCATGGTGATATCACGCTCCTTTCTTCCGTTTTACAGTGTTATTATATGCCGCGGCAGCCCGGATAACAAGGGCAAAATTGGATATTCTGTATAAAGCTTTTGTAAACTTTTATTGCACATTGCACAATACCTATGAGTTATTTCTGTGTAACACTCTTGCGCTGTTGTGTGCTGTATAGTATAATAAAGTGTTCAAGCAGTCTTATGTGGTGAGGTGAGCACCTGATGAGAGAGTTTCACGGCGGCGACTATGATGTGGCCGTCATCGGCGCGGGGCACGCGGGCATCGAGGCCGCCCTGGCGGCGGCCCGGATGGGCATGAAGACCGTCTGCCTGACGGTGAGCCTGGACGCGGTGGGGAATATGCCCTGCAACCCGGCCATCGGCGGCACCGGCAAGGGCCACCTGGTCCGGGAGCTGGACGCACTGGGGGGCGAGATGGCCCGGGCGGCGGACAGGGCCTGCATCCAGTACCGAATGCTGAACCGGGGCAAGGGCCCCGCCGTGTGGTCCCTGCGGGCCCAGGCGGACCGGCGGAAATACCAGCAGGTGATGAAGCACACGCTGGAATTGCAGCCGGGACTGACGCTGCGGCAGGCGGAGGTGACGGAGATACGCTGCGACGGGAACGGCCATGCCGCCGCTGTGGTGCTCCGCACCGGCGCGGTGCTGGGCGCCCGGGCGGTCATTCTGTGCACGGGCACCTACCTGACCGGGCAGACCATCGTGGGCGAGTGCATCGAGGCCTCCGGGCCGGACGGCCTGCACCCGGCCAACGCCCTGACGGACAGCCTGCGGGCACTGGGGCTGCCCCTGCGGCGGTTCAAGACCGGCACGCCGCCGCGGATACACCGGGGCAGCGTGGACTTCAGCAAAATGGAGCTGCAGGAGGGCGACCCGGATCCGCTGCCCTTCAGCTTTGAGACAAAGAACGTGCCGGAAAACCGGGCGGTGTGCTACCTGACCTACACCAACGAGGAGACGCACCGGATCATACGGGAAAATCTGGACCGCAGTCCCATTTACTCCGGCGTTATCGAGGGCATCGGCCCCCGGTACTGCCCGTCCATCGAGACGAAGGTGGTGCGCTTTGCGGACAAGCCCCGGCACCAGCTGTTTATCGAGCCTATGGGGCTGGACACCGAGGAGCTGTATGTGCAGGGCTTTTCGTCCTCTATGCCGGAGGAGGTGCAGCTGGAGATGCTGCACACGGTGCCGGGGCTGGAGCACGCAGTGATGATGCGGCCGGCCTACGCCATTGAGTACGACTGCATCGACCCGCTGGCGCTGCTGCCCACGCTGGAGGTAAAGGCGGTGCCCGGCCTGTACGGCGCGGGGCAGTTCAACGGCTCCTCCGGCTACGAGGAGGCGGCGGTGCAGGGCTTTGTGGCCGGCGTGAACGCGGCGCTGAAGCTGCAGGGCCGGGAGCCGCTGGTGCTCAAGCGGAGCGAGAGCTATATCGGCACGCTGATCGACGACCTGGTGACCAAGGGCACCGAGGAGCCATACCGCATGATGACCAGCCGGTCGGAATACCGGCTGCTGCTGCGGCAGGACAACGCCGACGCGCGGCTGTGCCCTATCGGGCACGAGCTGGGGCTGGTCAGCGATGAACGGCTGGCGGCGGTGGAGGCCAAGTACGAGGCCGTGGCAAAGGAGATACGGCGGCTGGAGCGCACGGGCATACCCGGTACGCCGGAGCTGAACGCCCTGCTAACAGAACGGGGCACCGCCGCCGTGGACAGCGGCTGCCGCCTGATCGATCTGCTGCGGCGGCCCCAGCTGACCTACGCAGACCTGACAGAATTCGACACAAATCGACCCGACCTGCCCACGGAGGTGCGGGAGCAGGTGGAGATCACCGTGAAATATGATGGCTATATCCAGCGCCAGCAACGGCAGGTGGCGGAGTTTGAGAAGCTGGAGCGCCGGAAGCTGCCGCCGGATATGGACTACGACCACATTCAGGGTCTGCGGCTGGAGGCGCGGGAGAAGCTCAGCGCTCTGCGGCCCCTGAACGTGGGGCAGGCCGGGCGGGTATCCGGCGTGTCACCGGCGGATGTGGCGGCGCTGCTGATCTGGCTGCAGACACACGACAAGGAGGCGGACGCATGACGGTACATGAGCTGACCCACACCATACGGAACGATATGCCGGTGTATCCCGGCACGGAGCAGCCCCGGCTGACCACCGCCTGCACGATCGACCAGTGCGGCTACCGGGAGACGCTGCTGCATATGTTCTCCCATACCGGCACCCACATGGACGCCCCGGCCCATATGCTCCGTGACGGCACGGCGCTGGACTGCTATGACGCGGCGAAGTTCGCCGGTCCCGCCGTGGCAGTGGACTGCCGGGGGCAGCGCGCCATTACTCTGTCCCTGCTGCAGAGCTATGACCTGAACGGCGCGGACTTCGTGCTGTTCTGCACCGGCTGGGACAAGAAGTGGGGCACGCCGGACTACTATGAGGGCTTTCCCTGCCTGACGGCGGAGGCGGCGTCATATCTGGCCGGCCTGCCGCTGAAGGGCGTGGGCGAGGACACCATCTCGCTGGACCCCTGCGACAGCGTGGATTTCCCCAACCACATGACACTGCTGGGCGCGGACTTTGTGAACACCGAGAACCTCAAGGGGCTGGACAAGCTGCTGGGCCGACGCTTCACGTTCGTTACGCTGCCCCTGAAATTTGAGAATGCCGATGGCTGCTCCTGCCGCGCCATCGCTCTGGAGGAATGACAATGGGTAAACTGCGGTTCCTGTTTGCGCTGTGGATGGCAAAGCTGTCCATCCCGGCGCTGAAGATCACCCGCCACAACGGCACGGACTTTCCCGGCAGTCTGGCGGTGAAGCTGTGTCCGGACTTTTTGAAGTATATCGGCAAGCCGGAGCACATCATAGCCGTCACCGGCACCAACGGCAAGACCACCGTGGCCAATATGCTGAACGACGTGCTCACCGCCGAGGGCAAGACCGTACTCAGCAACCGGGCGGGCAGCAACATCATCTCCGGCGTCAGCACGGCGCTGCTGAAGGGCTGCGGCCTGCTGGGCCGGATCAGGCCGGAGTACGACCTGGCGATCCTGGAGATCGACGAGCGCTCCGCGCCCAGGATCTATCCCTATGTGAAGCCGGAGCACATCGTCATCACCAACCTGTTCCGGGACTCCATCATGCGGAACGCCCATCCGGGCTACATCGCGGACATCCTGACCCGGTCCCTGCCTAAGGAGAGCAGGCTGATCCTCAACGCCGACGACCTGATCTCCTGCACGGTGGCGCCGGAGAACCAACGGGTATATTTCGGCATCGACCGGCTGCCCACCGACGTGACGGAATGCGAGAACCTGCTGAACGATATGCGTATCTGCCCCCGATGCGCCGGGAAGCTGCGGTATGAATACCGCCGCTACCACCACATCGGCCGGGCCGTGTGCGAGAGCTGCGGCTTCCACTCCCCCGACTGCGACTATCTGGCCACAAAGGTGGACACCGCCGCCCACACCATGTGCATACGGGAGGCGGGGCAGGAATACCCGTACACCCTCATCACCGACAGCCTGCACAACATCTACAACATGGTGACGGTCATCGCCGCCCTGCGGCAGCTGGGCTATGACCACGGCACCATCGCCCGCCGCATGGCGGAGGTGAAGATCCCCGCCAGCCGGCTGTCCGAGGAGGAGATCGGCGGCGTGAAGGTCATTATGCAGATGTCCAAGGACAAGAACGCTCTGGCCTGCTCCCGCAACTTCGACTATATCCGGTCCAAGCCGGGGAAGAAGGAACTGCTGCTGATGATGAACTGCCTGGGCGTGGCCAAAAACTGGTCGGAGAACCCCAGCTGGATGTACGACACGGATTTTGAATTCCTGAACAGTGACGATGTGACGTGCCTGGTCTGCGCCGGGCCGCGGGCCTATGACTACCAGCTGCGGCTGCTGCTGGCGGGCATCCCCCGGCAGAAGATACGGCTGGCCGAGGACGAGTTCGCCGCCCTGGAGCTGCTGCCGCTGACCCCCGGCGACGACGTGTATCTGCTCTACGGCGTGGACGGCACGCCCCTGGCCTTCCGGGTCAGGGAAAAGCTGAAGGAAAAGCTGCTGGCAAAGGAGGGCGCGCAATGAAGGCGGAAATTCTGTTTCCGGAGGTCTGCAACCTGTACGGCGATCTGCAGAACATCTACTATCTGAAGCGCTGCTGCCCGGCGCTGGAGATCATAGAGACGGACCTGCACAGCAAACCCCGGTTCCTCACGGAGGATGTGGCGCTGGTCTATATGGGCAGCACCACGGAGCAGGGGCTGCGTCTGGCGGCGGACGCCCTGCGGCCCTATGCCGCGGACATCGCCGCAAGGGCGGACGCGGGACAGCTGATCCTGCTGACCGGCAACGCGCCGGACGTGTTTTCCGCCGCCATAGAAAGCGACAGCGCCGACACCATAGAGGGGCTGGGCATTCTGCCCGGACGGGTGCGGTACACCATGATGAAGCGGCACAACAGCTTCTTCCTGGGCACCTTTGACGGTATGGAGGTCGTCGGCTTCAAGAGCCTGTTCGGCTTCCACTACGACGCAGCGGAGGCGGAGGGCTGGTTTGACACCGTGCGGGGCGTGGGCCGCACACCGGAGTCGAAGCCGGAGGGCTTCCGCCGGGGCGGGCTGTACGCCACAGCGCTGATCGGCCCGTTGCTGATCCTAAATCCTCCGCTGTGCAAGTGGCTGCTGCGGCAGATGGGCGCCGAGGACACCCTGGCCTTTGAGGACGCGGCCTTCGCCAGCTTTAACAAACGTGTGGCGGAGTTCAAGGAGCCGGGCAGAGGTTTCCAATACTCGTAAGCAAAAAACATCCCCCGGTCGGGGGATGTTTTTTGTATCAGAGCTTTTCGGACAGTGTTTCGTCCAGGCCCACGCCGTAGAGGTTCTTGGCCGAGCAGCCGGCGCGCCCGCCGCCGGCACAGGCGCAGGCGCACGCACAGGCGCAGCTGCTGGCGCAGGCACAGTGGCTGCCGCCGCCAAATCCACCGCCGCCAAAGCCGCCGCCACGGCTTCCGCCGCCGAAGCCGCCGCCACCTCTTCTGGGCGGTCTGGGCTTTGTTTTGGTGCCCACGCTGCCGGGACGGGGCCTGCCGTCCGGCCCGGCGGGGTACCACAGGTGGTTCACGAACACATACCGGGTGCCGAAGCCGCCGGCGTAGCCGTCGCCCCGGCGGGCGGCGGAGATCAGCACGAGGATGAATATCACCACGAATATCGTCACCATCATGCCGATGATGGCGTCACCGGTGTCGTCATCGTCGTAGTAATAGTCATCGCTGCCGTTCCAGCCGCCGTCGGGGACGTTGTCGGCGCTGTATTCCTCCGACAGCTGGGTGGGCCAGTCGGTGTAGCGCACCTGTACGTTCATTTTGTAGCCGTAGTCCAGATCGGAGGCGGTGATGGTCATGCCGTTTTGCACCGTCACGCTGTCAGCGTCGCTGACCGTGCCCTCGGTGAAATCGCCGGTCAGCCCGGCGGGGTCGTTCCAGATGAGGGTCATCTGGCCGATCCTGGCCTCGTCGAACCAGCCGGGGGTGTAGTCGTAGGTCACAGCGCTGCCGTCCAGTTGGTACATATACTCCTGCACCCAGGAGTAGGCGAAGGAAAAGGTCTCGTCCTTGTCGTAGCCCTGGGTCAGGTAGACGTACATATAGCTGTTGTCGAAGTCCAGCCGCTCGATGTTGTCCGTCTGCGCCGCCACATCCCGGATGGAGCCGTTGGGTACGCCGATCTTCAACTCCTGACCGTAGGGCAGCTCCTCCAGCGGCGTCCACTCCAGCTTCACGGTGATAAGCAGGCTGCCATCCTCCGTGTTGGGCGTCACCATAACGCCGTACTGCTCGATGTAGTCGTAATCTGCCCATGCGGTGGCGGTAAAGCAAACCGCCGCCAGTAAGACAAGCAGCAGAACGTGCAGTTTCTTCAGCATAGGGTGCCCTCCTCCCGGTTGCTTTCACGCAGTTGGCACAGCTGCTCCATTTTGGCGCTCCTGGCCCGGATGGCCGCGCAGCGCTCACTCTGCCAGATCTTGTCCCAGTCGTCGGCGAGGATATTACCCAGGGACTGGCTGCTGAGCCAACTCTGGCAGGGGATCACGCCGCCGTCCGGGGCGATGGCCATGTTGCTGAGGCAGGCGCCGCAGCTGGGCACCAGGGTCAGGCCCAGGGCGCGCAGCGTCTCCTCCTTCAGCCAGCCGGGGCTGGTGAAGTCCAGTTCCATTTCCAGCTCCTCCGTCACCGCCACAGCCTTTGTCAGCACGTCGGTGAGCTGCTGCTCGGTCAGCGCCGTGGCGCGGCTCTCGTCGCCCACCGCGCCGCCGGAGGGGATCAGCCCGGAACAGGTCACGTAGCGGACGCCCAGACCGTGGACGAAGCGCAGCATCTCGTCATAGGCGGTATTCAGGCTACACAGGGGCGTGTTCACGGACACGGACAGCCCCGCCGCCACAGCGGCACGGATGCCCGCCACGGTGTCATCAAAGCCGTCGGCACCCACCAGGGCGTTGTGAATGTCCTTATCATGGCTGTAGAGCGTCACCTGCACACTGTCCAGGCTGGCGTCATACAGCTTTTGGCACAGCGCCGGCGTCAGCAGGCGGCCGTTGGTGTTCAGCCGGGTGACGAACCACTGGGCGGCATCCACCAGCTCCACCAGATCGGCGCGCAGGGTGGGCTCGCCGCCGGTGAACGTCACCTGGGGGATATTGGCCGCGCGCAGTTTCGTCAAAATCTCTTTCCACTGGGCGGTGGTCAACTCCGGTGTGTCGGACAGGGGCTGTCCCGCCGCATAGCAGTGCAGACACTTCTGGTTGCAGTGCCACGCGCCGTCACGGGTCATGGCGCTGACCATCAGGTCCATACGGTGGGGCGCGGTCATCTCGGGGGCGTACTCGCCCAGCGTCAGCGGCGCGACCTCCGCCTCCAGCTCCTGCCCCCGGGCGATGGCCACCAGGGACTCTATCATGATTTGCAGGTCCTCCGCCAGACGCTCCTTGGGCGTGAAGGGGTAGACCTTATGGGTCCGGGCCACCGCGCCGGCGGCCATGGCGCTCCAGTCGCTCTCGGTGATCTCCAGCCCGGCGAAGGGCTCCAGCCGGTCCATGAAACAGGAGAGCAGGATGGCCCAGCTCAGGTTCAGGGGCACCAGCTTGCTGCCGTTGAGCAGCAGCAGAAAGGGCGCGTTTTCCGCGTCCTCACGGGGTGGGATCATGTGGATACGCACCACGCCCCGACCCTTGGGGTCCAGGGTGATGTGCCGCACACAGTTCAGGTGCTGCCGCCGGTAGCGGCGCTCCAACATTGTAGACACAGGCAGTCCTCCTTTATGAAGGCAATGTGGGGATAACTATGTGCAGTATACCACAGCGCGGGGCAAAGCGCAACAGGACGCACAGTGAGACAGTAGCGGTAACGCTCCGTTTCAACGATGTAACCGTAGTTTTGTGTCCAGCCGCCGCTGATTTTCCCGCCGTGTTCATAGCAGAAACGCTCCATGGCGAAGCGGTTTTTCAGCACGCTCTCCCGCAGTGTGTCCACGACCTCCTGCAGTTCCTTCTTGAACGTGGGGCTGTTCAGCTCCTCCGGGCCGCGGGGCCACCATGTATGCCAGAACTCGTTGCCGCTGCGGCCAAAGTCCATGCGGACATGTCCAACGGTACCCAGCCGTTTATCTTCTTCGGGGTGCGGGGTATAAAATAAGCCCGCCTCCTCCGGGCGGGCAGGTCGGATATGGAATTGTGTTGCATCTTTCAAGGTTAAGACTCCTTTCGGTGTAGAATTTGGCTTTACACATTTTGGGGGATATGCTATGATGTGGCTGACTAATCGAAATTTGAGAGAACAGGGAGGACAAAATGAAAAGAGAAATTGCTGTATTTCTTATAATAACTATGGTTTTATCATTATCAGCTTGTGGAAAGACACTCAAAGGCACAGATGGACTAATAGAAAAAGCAAGAGAAGAAATACCGATTTCTGATTCCGATACCATTGATTTGCAGTATGCAGGAATGTGTGGCAATGACAATAGAGCAATCGCTTGGTTTATCTCAGGAAATGAATATCAGAAGCACTATTATTTGCCCATGGAAGTTGAGGTAAAAGAGGATGCTGCTGAATACACTTTTATCCGAACCTATAAGCCCATTGATGATAGAATCGGAGACATTGCATATATTCAATGGGGTGATGGATATGCGTTTATAGTAAACAATACAAATTGTAAAAGTGTTAGATTCACATCCGGAAATGAAGTGTACGAAGAAGTAATACCGGATGATACTTATCCGTATGTTTTCTTCTATCTTTCTGACCATACAAATTCCACTCTGCAATTTGAATTCTTAGATGCCGAAGGTAATGAATTAAGATGACGATTTCCAGTTTATCTGCCTATCAAGCGGCTCGTTCCAAACGGATCGAGCCGCTTTTACTTACATCATCCTCTGTCCCTGCCGCTGCTCCGGAAACGGCGGTTCCAAGCGCCGCAGCCGACCGAATTCCGTTTCCACCACACCGTCATGCTCCATGCAATCCGAGCCGTAGCGTTCAAAATCCATGTAGCCCTCCAATTCTGCGATGCTCTCGTCATCCAGTCCCAGCCGCTCCTGTAAACGCTACTGACCGTAACCGTAGGTATCTACGATGCGCTGATAGTTGTCCAGATTTCGCAGGAGCTCACAGGCTCCGCGCAGCGTATCCGGCCGCTCAGCCTCCAGCACGGCGGCGTAGGTCAGGAGCATCCCGTTCTTCTGCCAGATGTCCTCCAAGGCTTCGGAAAAGTCGTTGTAATCCTCCACGGCGGGGCAATTAGTATATCGCATAAGACAGGAAATATACCAAACCAAGAAAAATAGAAAAAGCGCCGCCTTGGGATTTCTCCCAAGACGGCGCTTTTCTGTTTTGGATCAGAGCGAACACTTCACGGCGAAGCCGCCGCTGAAGAAATAGGTGTTCGTCCAATACCTATTTGGTGGACCTGAAGGGATTTCCCCCGCAAGGGGGATAAACTTCGACTCCCGCAGGCCCACGGCAAAAATAAATCCACCCTTGCGGGTGGTTTATTTTTGGTGGACCTGAAGGGATTCGAACCCTCGACCTCTCGGATGCGAACCGAACGCTCTCCCAGCTGAGCTACAAGCCCGAATATGAAGTTGTTTGTCTTGTTGACGAATTTGCGAGGTGGGTTCTGACCACCTTGCCAAAATTTTCGGCAACTCCGGTGGCGAAAATTTTGGCCGCGAGATTTTTGCGGGACAAGGTTGCAATATATCAGGCTTGCTCTCCCAGCTGAGCTACAAGCCCATATTCACTTACGTACCTCACTATTATACACATTCCCCGCGAAAAAGCAAGAGGAATTTCTGCGCCAGCCGCATCATTAGCTAATCAAAATGTAGATATCAATTTTATGTATTTTACTTATGTTTATTTTGTGATATACTATTTTCTGTTGCGCGTTTGCGCTGCCTTTGACGATTTCAACACAACACCTTAATTATATCAGGAGGGCTTCCGCTATGAGCAGAACTTTGGGTACCGTGGTCCGGGGCGTGCGCGCCCCCATCTTCCGCGAGGGCGACAGCGTGGTGGACATCACCGTCAGCACCGTGCTGAATGCGCTGGCTGAAAACAACATCACCGCCCGTGACGGCGACGTGGTGGCCGTGACCGAGTCCGTGGTGGCCCGCTGCCAGGGCAACTACGCTACCTGTGAGCAGATCGCCGAGGACGTGCGCGCCAGGACCGGCGGCAAGACCGTGGGCGTGGCATTCCCCATCCTCAGCCGCAACCGCTTCTCCCTGCTGCTGCGTGGCATCGCCATGGGCGCGGAGAAGGTCGTGCTGCTGCTGAGCTATCCCTCCGACGAGGTGGGCAACCATCTGGTGAGTCTGGACCAGCTGGACGAGGCCGGCATCGACCCGTGGCACGATGTGCTGTCGCTGGCGCAGTTCCGCGCGGCTTTCGGTGAGGTGGTGCATCCCTTCACCGGCGTGGACTATGTGGCCTATTACAAGTCCATCATCGAAGAGGCCGGTGCCCAGGCGGAGATCGTGTTCGCCAACCGCGTCACCGCTATCCTGCCCTACACCGACACGGTGATCACCTGCGACATCCACAGCCGCCAGCGCAGCAAGCGTCTGCTGACCGCCGCCGGTGCCAGGGTGGTGCTGGGTCTGGACGACCTGCTGACCGCGCCCGTGGACGGCAGCGGCTACAACGCCCAGTACGGCCTGCTGGGCAGCAACAAGGCGGACGACGACCGCGTGAAGCTGTTTCCCCGCGACGCCAAGGCGGTGGCGGAGGACATCGGCAAGGCGATGAGCGACGCCACCGGCAAGCGGGTGGAGGCCATGGTCTACGGCGATGGCGCGTTTAAGGATCCCGCCGGGAAGATCTGGGAGCTGGCTGACCCCGTGGTGGCTCCCGGCTATACCAGCGGTCTGGTTGGTACGCCCAACGAGCTGAAGCTGAAGTATCTGGCGGACAAGGAGTTCGCCGACCTCAGCGGCGAGGAGCTGAAGAACGCCATCTCCGAGAAGATCAAGGCCAAGGACGCCAAGAAGTCTCTGGTGGGCAACATGGTGTCCGAGGGCACCACGCCCCGGAACCTCACCGACCTGATCGGCTCCCTGTGCGACCTGACCAGCGGCTCCGGTGACAAGGGCACCCCCATCGTCTACATTCAGGGCTACTTCGATAATTACACCAACGAGTAAACAGCAGCAGTCCCCCGGCCTTGCCGGGGGACTGCTTTCATGTATAGCGTCAGGCCCCCGGCGGAGCCGGGGGCTGGCGTATCAGCTCAGTTGTACAATATCTCGTCCACGGCCACGGTGGAGCTATCATAGGTGCCGTCCACCGGCTCCTCGAATTCCAGTGCATCGAGGAACGCCTTTGTCTCCACGGCGAAGTCGGGGACGTTGAGGCTGAAGGAGACGTTGCCCTTGTCGGTGTTGAGCCGAATCTCAATGTCAAGGTTGGTGCTGCTGTACATATCGTCGCGCAGGGGGTCGATGGGTGCGCGGCTGTTGGCGGCGTCCGCCAGCGCATGGGACACCAGATCCTGCGCCTGCTGGCGGGTCAGATCCGCAAACGCGCCGGTCTCGTACTGGGTGACGTAGCCGCCCGCCACGTTGCTCACGCCGCCATATTTCCGCAGGACATCCAGACCCATAAGGGATTCCCGGCAGTCGGTGCGGCTCACCAGCTGGGTCAGCAGCCGGTGGATATCGGAGCCGTTGACGATCGCTACCCTCCACTCACGACACAGACTCGTGCCGTTCCGCAGCTGGTAGTCCACATGCACATAGCGGGTGATCGGGCCGCCCTCCGTGTCCAGATAGGTTTGGTTCTCCAGCCTTTCGCCTGTCTCATCGTACTGCTCCAGAATGGCGCGGTGGAGGGAGATCACGCTCTCCACCGCTGCGGGATCATCGGCGGTGAAATCCGCATAGCTGGCGCTGAAGCGGACGGAGGTCACGTCCTCCGCGTCCGGGACGCGGTGCTGATAGCCGGTAATGTCCAGCTTCACGCACACCGTCACCGCCGCCAGCACCAGCACCATGGCCGCCGTCTCCAGCCACCAGCGCTTGTTGAAGATGCGGAACTTCTTTTGCAGCAGCATCTGGGCGGCGAAGAAGCAGATCACGCCCATGACCAGCTGGCAGATCAGCAGGCAGGCGAAGCCGCCATCGATAAAGGCGGTATAGCGCAGGAACAGACCCAGCCCCAGACCGCCGCACAGTCCGATACTCCACCGGGCGATGGGGCGCAGCCACCGGAAGGACATAGCGTCGCCGGCCGTCTCGCTGGGGCGCTTTTTATACAGCCACCACACCAGCGCCAGCAGTGCGATGCCCACCGCGGCGTAGATGATACAGGTGGAGAAGGCGGAGGCCGGCAGCTGGATGCGTTGATAGCTTTGGGTGCCGATGGGCTCGCGGAACTGCACTTCGATGGGCTGGGCGCCGCCGTTGGCCACGGCATCCCAGATCCGACCCACCGGTGTCAGCCAGGTGATGAACTCCGGAATGTCGCTGTTGCTGTAGCCGAAGTAAAACATCTGCGTCATCGTGCTTATCACCGCGTACAGCAGGAGGGCGATGACGTTCATCGCGCCGTAGAGCACAGGCACCGCCAGCAGCCATCCCGTGACCATGGCGCACAGGGAGCCGAGCGCGAAGAAGAACAGCGCCATCAGCTCCGTCAGCAGCAGCCACGTGCCCAGCGCCGCCCAGTCCACGTAGGAGAAACCGGCGCTGCACAGAGCGGTCAGCAGGAAGATCAGCACGTTCCCCGCCGTCAGCGCTCCCAGCGCAGAGAGGACGTGGGAGAAAAATGCCTGTGTCCGTGTCACCGGCAGGGCGTGCATCAGTCCCACGGTGCGGCCGGACATCAGGTACGACCACACCGCCATGGCCGCAAAGCAGCCGAACAGCAGGGACATGACCACGGAGGCGGGTATGGACTGGATGATGACGTTGTGCTGCCGCAGCTGCAGCACAGTCATGATGCCCTCCGCCACGCCGTCGCACTCCCGGCTCGCCGACAGTATCTGCATGGGAAGGATCACCGCCCACACGGCCACATACAAAAACAGCAGCGGCCAGTAGCGCTTTATATCGCTGCGCAGCAGCGCGGCGTTACAGAAGGATGTCTTTCGCGGCATAATCCACACCTCCCAGCTCGTAAATGAATATCTCCTCCAGCGTCAGCGGGATGGATTCCAGCAGCACCGGCTCGGTGATCTGCATCCGGCGCATGATCTCCTGACTGCTGCCCCGGACGATATAGGTGTACACCCGTCCCACGTGGCTGCGGTGCAGGATGTTCAGCTCCGCCGGCAGCGGCGGCTCGGTAACGCCCTGATAGGCCACCTGCAGCTTCACCGTATTGTCCTGCAGATCGCTGAGGCTCCGCTCCAGCAGCACCTTGCCGTGGTTCAGGATGCCCACATGGTCGCACACGTCCTCCAGCTCCCGCAGGTTGTGGCTGGAGACCAGCACCGTCGTGCCGCGCTCCGCCACGTCGCCCAGAAGCAGCGACCACACCTGCCGCCGCATCACCGGGTCAAGGCCATCCACCGGCTCGTCCAGAATGAGGTACTCCGGCATACAGCACACCATCAGCCAAAAGGCCGCCTGCTTCTGCATACCCTTGCTCATCCGCCGCAGCATCATTTTCTCATCCAGCGGGAAGACCTGCTTCAGCTTCTCGTATCGCTCCCAGCTGAAATCGGGGTAGATACCGGCGAGGAATTTCGCCATCTCCCGGATGCCCGACTGCGGGAAGTAGTACCAGTCGTCGCCGATAACGGCCATACGACTCTTCACGGCGGTGTTCTCATATACCGGCTGACCGTCCACCAGCACGTCGCCGCTGTCCTGCCGGTAGATGCCCGCCAAATGGCGGATGATGGTGGATTTCCCCGCGCCGTTGGGCCCTACCAGACCGTACACCGCGCCGTGGGGCACCGTCATGGTCAGGTCGTCCAGCGCCCGGAAGCCGTCAAAGGTCTTGACGACGTTTTTTACCTCGATCATTTACCCTCTCCTCCTTCCCAAAGTACCAGCAGCTGCTCCCGGGTATAGCCCAGGCTCTTCAGCTCCTCCAGTAGCGGGACCAGCCGCCCCGTCAGTTCAGCGATGCGCCGCAGATGCTCGCCGTCCCCGGCGGAGACAAAGCTCCCTCTGCCCGCCACGGAGTAGATGTACCCCTCCGCCTCCAGCTCCGCGTAAGCCCGCTGGATGGTGTTGGGGTTGATGGCCAGCTGCGTAGCCAGAGAGCGCACGGAGGGCAGCTTTTCGTCCGGCTCCAGCAGCCCTGTCAGCATCATGCGCCGCAGGCTGTCCTTCACCTGCTGGTACAGGGGACGGCTGTCCCGGTAATCCAGCACGATCATATCGCACACGCTCCTTTCCGTATCAAGTGTACTATGCGTGTTAGTACAGTTAGCATATCACGATGTTCTTCCTCCTGTCAAGGGAAAATTTTTCTTTTCATCCCCAGGGTTTCGTAGTATAATGGCTCCAAATTCTTTTCCCGAAGGGGGCATTTCTATGCGTATCACGGTAAAAGTCGGCACCTCTACTCTGGCCCACGCCACAGGACGGCTGAATATCCAGCGGATGGAGGGCCTGTGCAAGGTCCTGAGCGACCTGAAAAACGCCGGGCACGAGATCATTCTCGTCTCCTCCGGCGCCATCGGCATGGGCGTGGGCAAGCTGAACCTGCCGGGACGACCTAAGGATATGCCCACGAAGCAGGCAGCCGCCGCCGTGGGCCAGTGCGAGCTGATGTACACCTATGACAAGCTGTTCAACGAGTACAACCACACAGTGGCACAGGTGCTGCTCACCGGCGAGGATGTAAAGAACGAGCAGCGCAGCCGTAATATGCGGAACACCATTTTTCGCCTGTTGGAGCTGGGGGCGCTGCCTGTCATCAACGAAAACGACACCGTGGCCACCGACGAGGTGGGCGTGGAGAACACCATCGGCGAGAACGACACACTTTCCGCCATCGTGGCGGCGGCGGTACACGCCGACCTGCTGATCCTGCTCAGCGATATCGACGGCCTGTATGACGGCGATCCCCACAGGGATCCCACCGCGAAGCTTATCCCCGTGGTGCCGTCCATCGACGCGCACATTCTCGCTCTGGGCGGCGGCAGCGGCAGCGGCCTGGGCACAGGCGGCATGGCCACCAAGCTGAAGGCTGCGCAAATCGTCACCGAGGTCGGCTGCCAGATGGTCATCGCCAATGGCAGCAAGCCCGCCCTGCTGTACGACATCGTGGGCGGAAAGCCTGTGGGCACCCGATTTCTGGCAAAGGAGAAGTGAGCCATGACCACTATCGATATTCTGAAAAAGACCCGCGCCGCCCGGGGTGGTCTGGCCTCCCTGAACGAGGACGGCAAAAACGCCCTGCTGCTGTCCATGGCCGACAGTCTTCTGTCCCATGAGGGAGCCATCCTGACGGAAAACGCCGCCGACATGGCCGACGCCCGGGGGCATATCTCCGATGTGATGCTGGACCGGCTGCGGCTGGACCATGACCGACTGGCGGGCATGGCCGACGGCGTGCGGGCCATTGCCGCCCTGCCGGACCACACCGGCCGTGTGCTGTCCGAGGTACGCCGCCCCAACGGTTTGGTCATCCAGAAGGTACAGGTCCCTCTGGGGCTGGTGTCCATTATCTATGAGAGCCGCCCCAACGTTACCTCAGACGCGGCGGCCCTGGCGCTGAAATCCGGCAATGTCTGCGTACTCCGCAGCGGCAGGGAGGCCTACCGCACCGCCCGCGCCATCGTGCAGGCGCTGAAGGCCGGCATCGCCGCCGAGGGCGGCGACCCGGACATCCTGAACATCGTGGACGACACCACCCACCAGTCCGCCGCGGACATCATGACCGCCAAGGGTCTGGTGGACCTGCTGATCCCCCGGGGCGGCGCGGGACTGATCCGGGCCTGCGTAGCCGGCGCCACCGTGCCCTGCATTGAGACGGGTACCGGTATCTGCCATGTGTATGTAGACGAGAGCGCCGATCTGAGCAAGGCCCTGAACATTGTGGAGAACGCCAAAGCCAGCCGTCCCTCCGTGTGCAACGCCGAAGAGGTACTGCTGGTACACAGCGCGGTGGCGGCGGAATTCCTGCCCCGGCTGAAAAAGCGCTTGGTGGATGACCGAGCCGCCGCAGGCAAGGTCCCCGTGGAGCTGCGGCTGGACGAGCGCGCCGCGGCGATCATCCCCGGAACGCCCGCCGGCGAACGGGACTTCGACACCGAGTTTTTGAACTATATCCTGGCCGTAAAGCTCGTGGACAGCGTGGACGAGGCCATCGCTCACATTGCCGCCCACTCCACCGGCCACAGCGACGCCATCGTCACCGAAGACCCCGCCCACGCCGAGGCCTTTGTTAACAGCGTGGACAGCGCCGCCGTGTATGTCAATGCCTCCACCCGCTTTACCGACGGCGGCGAGTTCGGGCTGGGCTGCGAGATGGGCATCTCCACCCAGAAGCTCCACGCCCGGGGACCCATGGGGCTGGACGAGCTGACTACGTACAAATATGTCATCCGCGGCGACGGGCAGATCAGATAAAGCAAAAAGAGACGGCATCCGCCGTCTCTTTTCATATTTCCGCGATCTCTGCGCCCAGGGCCGCGGCGTCCGCCCGGTCGTGGGTGACACACAGCACCGCCGCGCCGTTCCGGTGCCGCAGAAGGTACTGCGCCGTCCGGTCCCGGGCCGCACCGTCCAAACCCTTGAAGGGCTCATCCAGCAGCAATAGCTCCGGCACATAACATACTGCCCGGGCAATGGACACCCGCCGCCGCTGTCCGCCGGACAGTTCCGCCGCCCGCTGGTCCAGGCAGTCCGCCAATCCCAGCTCCCGCAGGTGCGCCTCGATATCCGGCCGGGACATGGCCCGGCCCGTGACCAGACGCACGTTCTCCACGGCGTCCAGCTGCGGGCACAGACGGTCCTCCTGAAACACGAATCCCAATCGCTCCGGCACGCCGGTGACGGTGCCGCTGTCCGGCATCTCCAACCCGGCGATACAGCGCAGGAGCGTGGTCTTGCCGCGGCCGGAGGGGGCCATCAGACACACCACCGCCCCGTCCGGGACGGTCAGGCTCACGTCCTCCAGCACGACCTTGTCGCCGAAGCGCTTGTACAGATGTGCCACGTTCATGTGCCGCACTCCCTTTCCAGCCGACGGAAGCCCCGCCGCAGCAGGGCCAGCACCAGTCGCTCAAACAGGGCGCTCATCGCCACGATCACCACGGTCCAGGCCAGCAGGTCGGCGGTCTGGAGGTAGATCTTCGCGTCGTACAGTCTCTCGCCCAGGGAGCCGGCCACCACACCGATGACCTCGGCCGCTACACCGGCCTTCCAGCTCATGCCCAGGGCCGCGGCGCAGCCCGCCAGCAGGAACGGCTCCACCGCCGGCAGCAGGATGCTGTGCAGTTGCCGCCGCCAGGGCACCCGGAAGGCCCGGGCCATTTCCAGAAGCTGGCCATCCGCACTGCGGAGGCCCGCCAGCACGTTGGTGTACAGAATGGGGAAGACCATCAGGAACGAGATGAACAGCGGCAGCGCCGATGTCCGCATCCAGATCAGTGCCAGGATGATGAACGACGCCACCGGCACCGCCTTGATGGCCAGCACATAGGGCCGCAGCAGCACCTCCACCACCGGCCAGCGTCCCGCCGCCAGCGCCAGCACAAAGGCCAGCACCAGTGCCAGGGCAAAGCCGCCGGCGATACGGCAAAAGCTGAACGCCACCGCCCGCCGGAAGGCCGCTGTCACCGCCAGGGCGCAAAGCCGCCCCAGCACCGTTACCGGGCCCGGCAGCAGCAGTGCCGAGCCCACGGCCCAGGAGGCCGCCTGCCAGACCGACAGGGCCAGCACCACCGCGCCGGCACGCTGCCAGGTCTTTATTTTTTTGTCCGCAGGTGCACTCATGCGCCCATCCAGTAGAAGCCGTCACCGGGCATGGCGCCGCCCACGGCCTCCGTCTTCAAGTCATACAGTGTTTGCAGATAGCCGCCCACGGCGACCTTCATATCCACGCCGGTAATACATACCAGGTTACACTTGGGCAACGCCTTCTCCGCCACGGCGGCCTTGACGATGCCATATTTCTCCACCAGCACAGCGGCCTCGGCCGGGTGCTCATTGGCGTAGTCCGTGCTGGCGGCGTAGTCCTCCAGGAAAGCTGCCAGTGCCGCCGGGTGTTCATCGGCAAATGCCTTGCGGGCCACCAGTACCGAAGTGATCAGGCGGCTGCCGTTGTCCAGTGCATCCCATTCGGCACTCAGATCCAGCGCCATGCGCAGGCCCTCCACCTGGCCCCGAGCCACGGTGACAAAGGGCTGGGGCAGCATGGCCACGGCGTTGTCCTGTTCCGCCATCAGGGCCACGATCTCCGTGGGCTCGCTCTTCCACTCCACCTGTACGTCCTCACCCAGAGTCAGCCCGTGCTGCGAGAGCAGATAGGTCAACGCGTACTCCGGGGTAGCGCCCTTGCCGGTGGCGTAGATGGTCTTTCCGTTCAGCGAGGCAATGTCCGTCACCGTCTCGCCGCCCTTTTCCACGATATACAGCACACCCAGTGTGCCGGCGGCCAGCAGCACCACGCCGCCCTCCGTCTGGTTGTACAGGATGGCCGCCACGTTGGCCGGCACCGCCAGCACATCCAGCTCGCCCTGCACCAGCTGGGGCGTCAGCTCATTGGCGCTGGCCGCGATGGTGTACGTATACGCGTTCTGGCCCAGGCCGTTGTCCGCATCGTCAAACAGCTTTACCATGCCCATGGAGGTAGGGCCCTTCAGCCCGCCCAACCGCACAGTGACCGGCTGGGCGGCGGATTTGTCGCCATCCTCAATGGGCATAGGCGTTTTCGGCGTTACGCAGGCGCACAGCGTCAGTGCCAGCGCCAGCGCCAGCAGCAGGGATATCATTTTTTTCATGTTGTTTTCTCCTTTCCGTGATACGGTCTCTTATACAAAGCTGTCGTGCAGCATGCCTATCTGTCTTCTATCGGTGTGATCACGTTGGAGTACAGCGTCTTGGCACTGACACCCTCCAGCCGCCCGATCTTCCCGCCGAGGGCGGAGATCGCGTCCTGCGGCGCATCCAGCACCACGGAGATGATGTTCACGCCCCGGGCGCGGTAGGGCACGCCCATTCGCCCGATGATATATGCGCCGTACTGATGTAGCAGCGCGTTCAGCTCCGTCACTGCGTCCTCATTTTCCACAATGACCGCAATGACCGCCACCCGTGTTTCCATAGCAAAAGCCTCCTGTTCGTATCGTCCGCAGCCAAATAAAAAAGCCGCGCCGCCACCGCGACACGACCACAGCGCCCGCTTCGCGGGCGCAGAACCTATGGCGCATCTTCCGTCTCAAGCGTACTTTCGACGTCAGCAGCGTGTTTATTGTACGGCAAACGCCTGCTCTTGTCAAGCCGATCCCGCCGGCAGACTGTTTCAGACAGCCGCCGGTATATAATAAATACAGGAGAGAAGGGCGGGACCGTGGGGTAAGAACGGCCCCGCCCGGGGGAAGCGGTTTAATGCTTTTCGCTGGCGCGGCGGGCAGGCTTCTCCGCACAGCGGACGCCGGGCAGCAGCGTCAGCAGCTGGGCGGCAAGGCCAAATACGGCGGCGGGCAGCAACCAGCTCAGGCCAAGATCATACAGCGGCAGGGCCTCCACCAGCGGCAGCTTCACACCGCAGGTGTGCAGGGTGCACAGCACGCTGGTCAGCAGTGCGCCCAGCGCGGCGCCCCGGCTGACAAAGTCGTGGACCTTGGGTATGATGAGGGAGACACAAATAAGTACCAGCGTGGGGGGATATACTATATCCAGCACCGGCGCGGCCACGGCCACGATACGGTCCAGGCCCAGGTTGGACACCACGGCGCTGAACACGCAGATGACCGTCACGAACACCTTGTAGCTGATCTTCCCGCGGCACAGCTCCGTGAAATACGCCGCGGCGGAGCTGGTCAGGGCGATGGCCGTGGTGACGCAGGCCAGGCCCACCACCACGCCGAAGATCACCATGCCGGTCTTGCCCATCAACGCCTCTACGATGGCCATGATGAGGGCCGCGCGGCCGATGGAGGACGTGTACTGTGCGGACACGGTGGCGCCCAGATAGGCCAGACCCATATACACCGCCAGCAGCAGCACGCCCGCCAGCAGCGCGGCGCCGCCCACCACGCGAAGCCGGCTCCGGCCCCGCTGATAGCCCTTGGCGGTGACGCTTTGCAGCACGATGATGCCGAAAGGCAGGGCCGCCAGCGCGTCCATGGTCTGGTAGCCGGCCTTGATCCCGGTGACGGCCACGTTGTCGATCTGCGCCAGGGGCGCGATGTCGCCCAGCGGCGTGATCACACCCTTGATAATAATGGCGAACAGGCCCACCAGCAGCAGCGGCGTGAGCACCTTGCCTACAATGTCCACCACGGCGGACTCCTTGATGCACAGAGCCAGGATCACCGCGAAGAACACCACGGAGAACACCACCGGCGATACGCCGGACAGGTTAGGCGCGATGGCCATCTCATAGGTGCTGGCGCTGGTGCGGGGGATGGCCACCATGGGGCCGATACACAGAATGATGGCGCACATGAGGATCTCGGCGGGGACTTTGCCCGCCCGTTCCAGTACCTTCTCGCTGCTGCCCACGCGGAGCAGGGCGAACATACCCATCATCGCCAGACCGATATCCGCGATGAAATAGGCGGAAAAGCCCGTCAGCCACTGGCTGCCGGCCTCCATGCCCAAAAAGGGCGGGAAGATCACGTTGCCCGCGCCGAAAAACATGGAAAACAGCGCAAAGCCCACGACAACGATATCTGCCGCGGTGTTTTTCCTCTGTCCGATCATTCTGATTTCTCCATTTCTCTTCTCTTGTTCCCACGCCGCCGACTGCGGCGCGCCGGTGCGGTCTCGCGCTTTAAAGCGCGTTGCATCCTGTGCATATAGCGTATCATGCTTTTCATCATTACGGAAATGACGCTTATCGAACGGCGCATGAAAAATTTTGATGGCGTATAAAAACGTTTACCGCATTTTCCAAATCGTTGGTGGAAAGTTTACGTTTATGGCATTGAACGGCGACAGCTCTTGTGATATAGTTAAAAATAATCGTTGCAATTTTGTCCAATTTGTACAGAAAGCGAGGCCCCTATGGATGACAAACGGCTGCGGGCGCTGCTGACGGCAGTGCAGTGCGGCAGCTTTGGAAAGGCGACGGCGCAGCTGGGCTATACCCAGTCCGCCATGACGCACATGGTGAACAAACTGGAGGCCGAGCTGGGCTGTACCCTGCTCACCCGCAGCAGCCACGGCGTCCGGCTCTCGGAGGAGGGTGAGCACCTGCTGCCCTATATACAGGACTATCTGCGCGCCAGTGAGACCCTGCGGCGGGAGGCGGCGGCCCAGGGCGAGGCCCACAACCGCGTGCTGCGGATTGGCTGCTTTGCCAGCATTGCCCGGGCACGGCTGCCGGCGCTGCTGCAGAAGTTCCGCAAACTGCACCCGGAGATCAAGATCGACGTGCTGGTGGGCGGCTATGAGCTGGCCGCGGCGCTGGAGGAGGAACGGGTGCAGCTGGCCCTGGTGGAGGAGACCTGCGGCAAGGGCTTCTATTGGACGCCGCTGACGGATGCGCCGCTGGTGGCGGTGGTGCCGCCGGACTTCCCCTGGACGGAGGACGTCATTCCCCTGGAGCGCCTGCTGCAGGAGACGTTTCTCTCCTGCCCGGAGCAGTATGTGGCGCGGCTGCTGCCGCCGGAGGCACCACGGCTGGAGGTCACAGCGTCGGACGACGCGGCCATACTGTCTATGGTGGCGGCGGGACTGGGCGTGTCGGTGCTGTCCGCCTTCTCTCTGGCGGGCTATGAGGGCCAGGTGCGGGTGCTCCCGCTGGCGGAGCCGCTGTCACGCCGGCTGGGCGCGGCGGTGAAAACACCGCCGCCGGCCAACAGCGCCGTCCGGCATTTTCTCTCCTTCCTGAAGCGGCAGTACCCCGCCGAGCCGGCGGATAACGAATAAAAGGAGGTCCCGACCCATGTGCACTGCGGCCACATACAAGACAAAATGCTTCTATTTCGGGCGCAATCTGGACTATGAGCGCGGCTTCGGCGAGCAGGTGGTCATCACACCCCGGCTCTTTCCCCTGCCCATGCGGCACCTGCCGGACCTGACGCGGCACTACGCCATGATCGGCATGGCCTCCGTACAGGACGGCTATCCCCTGTACTACGACGCGGTGAACGAGAAGGGCCTGTGCATGGCGGGGCTGAACTTCGTCCGCAGCGCCGTATACGGCCCCTGCGCGCCGGGAAAGGCCAACGTGGCCCAGTTCGAGCTGATCCCCTGGCTGCTGGGCCGCTGCGCCACGGCGGCGGAGGCCCGGGACCTGCTGGCGGAGAGCCGCATCACCGACGACGCCTTTCTGCCGGGGCTGCTCCCGGCCCGGCTGCACTGGCTGCTGGCGGACCGGGAGCAGTGCTTTGCGGTGGAGCAGACGGCGGAGGGCCTGCGGATCTATGAGGACCCGGCGGGCGTGCTGACCAACGAGCCGCCCTTCCCCATGCAGCTGTTCCGGCTGAACGACTACGCCCAGCTGTCCCCCCAGCCGCCGGAAAACCGCTTCTCCCCCGCCCTGCCGCTGGAGACATACAGCCGGGGCATGGGCGCCATGGGTCTGCCCGGCGACCTGTCCTCCCCCTCCCGCTTTGTACGGACGGCCTTTACCCGGCTGAACAGCCGTTCCGGCGACGGCGAGGCCGAGAGCGTCAGCCAGCTCCTGCACATTCTGGGCGCGGCGGCACAGCAGCGGGGCTGCTGCGTGCTGGAGGACGGCGCGTGCGAGCTGACGCTGTATACCAGCTGCTGCAACGCCGACACCGGGGTGTATTACTACACCACCTACGACGCCGCCCAGCTGTGCGCCGTGGATATGCACCGCGCCGACCTGGACGGCACGGCGCTCGCCTGCCAGCCGCTGGACACGGCGTGGCGGGTACACTATCAGAATTAACGCAGAAAAGTACGGGACGGGGCCTGACGGCCCCGTCCCGTTTATTTCAGCAGGGCGGTAAAGGTGATGGTATCGCCCTCCGTGCGGGCGGAGATGGCGCCGCGATGGCCCTCGGCAATGCTCCGGGCGATGGAGAGCCCGATGCCGAAGCCGCCGGCGGCAGCGCTCTCGCCAAGGGCAGCGCGTTCACCATCGGCAGCGGCAGCACCGCCGTGTACAGCGGCGAGGCGCTGTGCAATGCCGGGTTCGTGTTCTTCTCCTCCTCCGACCTGACGGCGGACAGCAGCTATGACCTGGCCGCCGGCGGCAGCACCATCGCCACCGCCGCAGCCCAGACCGGCAGCGTACAGACCGGCATGGGCGGCATGGGCGGTCAGCCCGGTCAGATGCCCGGCGGCAGCTTTGACCCCGGCAGCGCACCCACCCCGCCCAGCGGTGCGTTCCGGCCGGGAAACAAGCAGTAAAGACCGGCGCTGGACACAAAACACCACACCCCACGGCGCAAGCGCCGCGGGGTGTGGTGTTTTGTGGGGAGAGGAAGACAGGAAGAAAGCTCCGTCGGTTATCGTTGTTGATATGCCCGCATGGCCGCCTCGATCCGGTCGGCCGCGGCTGACAGCGCCGCGTCGTCGCTGGCAAAGGAGAAGCGCAGGAAGCAGCCCTGGGTCATGCCGTAGGCCGCGCCGGAGACGCCCACCACCTTGGCATGGTCCAGAATGTAGTCGCACATCTCGTCGGAGGTCATGTCCACATCGAAGGACACCCAGGCGTAGAAGGCGCCCTCGGGCATCTGACAGTGCACGCCCGGGATGGCGTTGAGCCGGCCCACAAAGGCATCGCGCCGGCGCTGGTAGCTCTGGCGCATGGCCTCTACCTCATCAGGGATGCGGAAGGCCTGCACCGCGCCCTCCTGCAGAAAGCCGCTCATGCAGGAGACGCTCTGCTGGTACAGCTTGTAGATCGCGGCGTAAATGTCCCTGCGGGCGGTGAGATAGCCCATACGCCAGCCGGTCATAGCCGCAAACTTGGAAAAGCCGTTGATGGTGATGACCCGGTCCGCCACCTCGGGACAGGCGGCCATGCTGATGGACCGCACGCCGTCATAGACAATGGCGTCGTACACCTCGTCGGACAGCAGCAGCACGTCCGGGTGGCGCTGCATGAACGCGGACAGCGCCTCCGCCTCGTCCTGATGCAGGATGCGGCCGGTGGGGTTATTGGGGTAGTTGATGATGATGAGCCGCACCTCCGGCGTGTAGTGCTGCTCCAGCAGCGCCTCTGTCAGCCGGTAGTGGTCCGCCGGGGACAGCGGGATCTTCACGGCTTCGGCGCCGGTGGAGATGACGATGGACTCATAGGATACCCATGCCGGCTCCGGCAGCAGGACCTTGTCGCCATGGTTCAGCACCGCCTGGACCGCCAGATAAATGGCCATCTTGCCGCCCGGCGTTACCAAAATACGGTCAGCCTCTGTCTGGATGCCGTTCTCCCGCAGCAGCTTCTGCTGTATCTCCTGCCGCAGCTCCGGGATGCCCGGGCCCACCACGTAATGGGTGTTGCCCCGGCGCAGACTGGCGATGGCCGCCTCGGTCACCGCCGCAGGCGTATCAAAGTCCGGTTCGCCGCCGGCCAGGGAGATATAGGAGCTGTCGCTCTTCTGCAGCTCCTTCGCCCGCTGGATCATCAGCAGGGAACGGGGCGATGTCATTTTGTCGATCACGCAATTCATACGCACTTACCTCCGCGATGCCCGGACCTCTCCCTCGCAGGAGAGGCCCGGTACGTCGTATTCATTCCGCCGTATACTGCCTGAAGGACACGTCGGCCACATATTGGGCCTTGACCTTCTGCAGCTCGGCGCACTGGGCCGTGCCCTTGTGGGCCTGCTGCGCGATCTCATCCACCCAGGCCTCCAACAGCAGGACCTCGTTCGGCGACGACGCGGAATAGAAGAACTCATACTGGCAGCAGCCAGTCTCGGCGCGGGTACGGACCGGGATATCCGCCTGCTCCAATGCGTGGACGAAGGCGGCGGGGTCCTTGCCCTCCTGGAGGGTATAGCGTACTTGCAGCATCAGCATCGTCGTTTCCTCCGCTTATTTCTTCAGAATGTCAAAGGGAATATGCAGCTTCTCGCACAGACCCTCCAGCTCGCGGTACACCGCCAGGGACAGCTGAGGACCGGCCTCCAGGTTCTTGCGGTAGTTGTTGCACTCGATCTCACCGGGCATGAAGATCTCCTCCACGCCGGCCGCCGGCTTCAGGCCCTTCACCTCGCTGCGGTAGGTGTCCATGGTGGTCTTGAATTCCTCGGGGTCCTGGAAGCGGGAGATGTCGATGGCGATCATGCAGTGGCCCGTATCCATGGGCACCTCGGGGTGGGCAAAGGGGTTGTGGATGTGGCTGCCATAGGCCGCGCCGGACAGCACGCCGGAGAATACGTCGATCATCATGGCGATGCCGGAGCCCTTTGCGCCGCCGAAGGGCAGCACACAGCCCTCCAGGGCCTTGGCCGCGTCCGTGGTGGGATGGCCGTCCACATCGATGGCCCACCCCTCCGGGATGGAGTCGCCCTTCTTGTCAGCCAGGATGATCTTGCCGCGGGCCACCACGCTGGTAGCCATGTCGATCATCACCGGGTCGCCGTGGGTGGGTGCGCCCACCGCCAGGGGGTTCGTGCCCAGATACTTCTCGCGGCTGCCCCAGGGCGCCATAGACTTGGGCGCGTTGGAGCTGACGATGGCCAGCATATTCTCTTTGGCCGCCATACGGATATAGTAGGCCGTGCAGCTGCAGTGGTTGGAATTGCGGACGTTCACGATGCCGATGCCCACGTCCTTCGCCTTCTGGATCGCCAGTTCCATAGCGCGGTAGGCCGCCACGATGCCCAGAGCGCCCTGGGCGTCCAGCAATGCGCCGCCGGGGAAATCCCGGATCGTCTTTATCCGGCACTTGGGGTCCGTACCGCCGGCCTCCATGCTGTCGGTATAGAATTTCACACGCTGCACACCGTGGGACTGCAGGCCGGTCAGCTCGGCCGACACCAGGCTGTCCGCCACGATGGCGGCATCCTGCGGCGCGACGCCCTCCTTCTCCATGATCGCCGCTACGGCGGCCTGGAGCTTTTCCGCATCTACGCGGAGCACTTCACTCATGGCCGGCACCTCACTTCCACTGGCCTTCGATGACCTGGCAGCCCAGCGCCGCCAGAGTGGCCTCGCGGGTTTCCTCATTGTAGGAGGCCACGGTGGCGCCCTCGTCGTACTTGGCGTGGAGCATATCCTCCTTGGCGTGCTGCTTCCAGCTCTTCTCCAGGATCTCCTCCGCTTCGCTGGGGCGCACGAAGATCATGCCGTCGGTGTCGCCGATAACGATATCGCCGGGGAAAACCACCTGACCGCCGAAGGCGATGGGCACGTTGATCTCGCCGGGGCCGAACTTGTAGGGACCCTGGGGTGTGATGCCGCGGGCGAACACGGGGAAGTCCATGTGGGAGATCTCATCGATATCCCGCAGGTAGCCGTCAATGGCGCAGCCGGCAAAGCCGTGGTTGCGGCAGTCCATCATCATCAGCTCGCCGCAGTAGGCGCGCTCAGGACCGCCGGCGGAGATCAGCAGTACATCGCCGGGCTGGGCCATCTCAATGGCCTTGTGCAGCAGCAGGTTATCGCCGGAGGGCAGGTGCAGCGTGTACGCCACGCCCAGCATGGGCTTGCCGTTCATGGAACGAATGGCGGAGTCCACGCAGTAAATTCGGTTCATGTTGTCGCCGATGTTGGCCACCGGCAGGCCGCGGAAGCGCTCCACCAGCTCCTTGGGCGGCCGGGGCACCTCCGTAAAAATTCTGCATCCAACATTAGACATTTGCTTTTTCTCCTTTTTTCTCATCCAGCATTTTCTTCACCGCCAGCACCTCATCGTAGGTCTTGGCGCGCTCCGGGAAGTAGGCGGCATAGCCCTCCTGCTGGAGCCACTCAAACTTTTTCAGCGTAGCCTGGGTCATGATGCTGTTCTCGCCCAGGTCGTCCAGGGTCTTGAGGACCTCCTCCATCTCATGGCAGAAGCGCCCGTTGTGGATGGCGGCGGAGGCCACGCAGTAGTGGCAGAACCCCATGAAGCCACGCTCGTCGAACATGGTGACCTTCATCTTGTCCAGCACTTCCTCGGTGATGTGGTAGTGGTCCGTGGCGAACACCGTCTCCGTGACCAGGGCGATAATGCCCTTGGCCAGCACGCTGCGAAGCGCCTTTGTGGCGGAGGCCAGGCCGATATCGTCGCTGAGGTATGTAAATTTCATGCCGTGGCTGTTCAGCAGCTCCGCCGCCTCTTTGGCCTTTGCGCCGCAGACGCTGACCGGCACACGGCTCCCGTTCACCGGAACGGAGGCCATGACCGCGCCCTCCACGAAGTCGCCCTGGCTGTCCGCGAACACCGCAGCGATCTCCCGCTTCGTCTGGGGAGAGGTGGTGTTCATGTCCAGATAGAACTGGCCCGGACGCAGCAGCGGCGCGGCCTGACGGGCGATGGGCAGCGCCACGTCCGCACTGGTGAAGCAGAAGAACACGTCGCCCCAGGCAATCAGCTCCGCCATGTCGGTCACCAGCGTCACCTGGTCCATGGCCGCGTGCTCGCGCATTTTCTGCGCGCGGGGCGAGTCGTCCTTTGCCGAGACGTCGAAGGCGCGGACCTCCACATCGCTGTTCACAAAGTCACGCGAGATGTGGTGCGGCGCTTCGCCGAACCCGATAAATCCCAATTTCATTTGTATACATCTCCTTTGGATCGCGGATATGGGCGCTTATGTGCCCATCATAAAGCCGGGCAGGAAGGTGATGATGGGCGCGACGAAGGCGCAGATCAGCACGCAGATGATCATCACGATCATGAACGGGATAACTCCCTTGACCACCGACGTGTAGGATTCGCCCGTGGTGGACACCGCAGTAAACAGGTTGATGCCGAAGGGCGGAGTGATGAAGCCCACCGTCAGGGTGATGCAAAACAGCACGCCCAGGTGCAGCTCGTCCAGGCCGAACTGTACGCCCACAGGCACCAGGATGGGGGCCAGGATCAGGATGCTGGGGATCGTATCCATCAGGCAGCCCACCAGGAACAGCAGCGCCATCAGGACCGCCAGATACACCCACTTGTTGGGGATGACCTCCATGATGGCCTCGCCGATGATGGCGGGCAGGCGGGTCTTGGAGAGGATCCAGCCGAAGGTCTTGGCCACGGAGATGATGAACGTCACCACCGCAGAGGTCAGCACCGTCTTGCTCAGCACCGTCCACAGGACCTTGACCTTGATCTCCTTGGTCGCAAAGCCGTAGATCAGGGCGTACAGTACGCTGAGGACCGCCGCCTCGGTGGGCGTGACGTAACCGCCGTAGATACCGCCCAGAATGATGACCGGCAGGACCAGCGTGGGAATGGCGCGGGCCGTGCGGCGCAGCACCTCTTTCTTGGGATAGCGCACATCGCTCTTGGCAAACTTATACTTGGCCGCCAGATAGACGTTCACCAGGCACAGGGCGATCGCCATCATAATGCCGGGCAGCACGCCGCCGATGAACATCTTGGACACGGACAGGCCCATGGCCGCGCCATAGACCACCATGTTGGCGCTGGGCGGGATGATGGGACCCAGGGCGCCGCCCGCGGCGATCATGCCGGCGGAGGTGGATTTGGGATAGTTGGCACGGGTCAGCGCCGGCATCATAATGGCGCCGATGGCCGCCACGGTGGCGGGGCCGGAACCGGTCAGGGCGGCGAAGATGGCGCAGGTGACGATGGTCACAACGCCCATGGAGCCGCGGGACCGGCAGAACAGCGCCTCCACAAAGTCCACCAGACGGCGGGACAGACTGGTCTGCTCCATCAGATAGCCGGTCATGGTGAACAGGGGGATCGCCAGCAGCACGAAGGAGTTCATGCCGGCGATCATGGTCTGGGGCACGATGGTCAGAGGGATACCGGAGGGGATCAGGTAGATAAGGCACGCGGCCAGCAGGGCAAAGCACACGGGCAGGCCCATGAACATACCGATCAGCAGACTTCCGAAAATAATAAGACCTGTCATTCCGCGGTACCTCCTTCCTCGATGATCTCTTCCATGGTTTCTACCTTGGCGGCGTCCTTACCGCCGGTCAGCAGCTCCAGCAGCTGCACCAGGCCCACCAGCGCCATACCGAAGCCGCACAGGCAGATGGACACGTTGATGACGGCCATGGACAGGTGCAGGGACGGGCTGAGCACCGTAACGGTGACGCTCACCAGGGACACGCCCTTGACGCCCACCAGCGCCGCCATCGCGATCACCAGAATGGTGCAGATGATCTTCAGCACACGGCGGCCGGCTTCCGGCAGCTTTTCTTCCAGCAGTGTGATGCCGGCGTGCATACCCTTATCCAGGGCAACCACGGCGCCCAGGGCGCTGCACCACACGAAGGCAAAACGGGCCAATTCGTCCGTCCATCCGGGCGGCTGTGCTATAACATAGCGCGTGACCACCTGGATCGCGGCGGCCGCGATAAGGACCACGAGCGTGATCGCCGCTACCAGTTGGTAGGCGAACAGGATCTTGTCCTTGATGGTTTTGATGACTTTCATAGCTTTCTCCTGTTATATGCGTCAGGGGGCGGGCAGTGAGCTGTCTGCTCTCTGCATCGCCCCCTGCGTCAGTTGATACGATTCAGATATGCGCCGCAGCTTTACTGCACAGCGGCAACCGCGCGATCCAGCAGATCGCTGCCGATCTTGTCACGATAGGCCTCGTACACGGGCGCGCAGGCCTCCTGGAATGCAGCCACGTCCACATCGTCGATGATGGTGCAGCCGCCATCTTCCATCTTGGAGAGCATATCGGCCGCGGCCGTCTGCAGCCAGGTGCGCTGCTCAGCGCCGGCCTCCTTGGCAGCCGTCAGGAAGATCTCCTGCAGCTCGGGGGACAGGCTCTCCCAGAAGGACTTGGAGCAGGACAGGGAGATGGCGTTATAGAAGTGGCCGGTCATGTCGTAGTAGTCGCAGATCTCATAGTAGGAGCCGGTATAGGCGCTGGCGATGGGCAGCTCCAGGCCGTCCATCAGGTGCTGCTGCACGGCGGTGAAGGTCTCATTGAAGTCCAGAGCGGAGGGGGCAGCACCGATGGTCTGGAAGGTGGCCATGAACATCTCCATGCCGGGAACGCGGATCTTCATACCCTTCAGGTCTGCGGGGGTGCGGATAGGCTTCTGGGACAGGATGTTGCGGAAGCCACCCTCGCCCCAGGCCAGGACCTTGTAGCCCAGCGTGTCATACAGGCCGTCGGTGACTTCCTTCATGATGTCGCCATCCAGGAAGTTCCAGGCAGTCTCGTTGTCCTTGAAGATGAAGGGCAGCTCCACCACCAGAGAGGGCCCGTACAGGTTGCCGTAGGAGCCGTTGGTGATGATGCCCATCTGATGGGTGCCCAGGTCGAAGCCGGTCAGCACGTCGGCCTCGCCGCCCAGCTCGGAGTTGCCGCAGATCTCAAAGGTCACGGCACCGTCGGTGGCCGCGGTCACCTTCTCGGCGAACAGGGTGGCCAGCTTGTTGTACTGGTCGTCATCGGTGGTGGGGTTCACGTGGGCGATCTGGATCGTCATAGTGGGGAAGCCCTCGCCGTCGCCGCTGCCATTGTTGGTGTCGGCCTTGTCGCCGCAGGCGGTCAGCACGCCCAGCAGCATGACCAACGTCATCGCCAGGGCCGCCAGACGCTTCGCGTTCAGTTTTTTCATGGTTTTTTCCTCCTGATTTTGTGTTTTGTTATTCTCTCCCGCTTTACTTGCAGGGATACGCCATCCACGCGATGGAGAAGCACATATGGTCCAGCTTCTTCATCATCATCAATTCAGGGTAGTCATAGGTGTTCGCCGGCGACTGCATGTCGCTGTGCTCCAGGATCATGTGCACGATCTTGTCGGGCAGGCCGTTGCTCTTGGCGATATACGCACCGCTGACCACGTGGTTGTAATACTTGCCCATCTCGCTGTGGCAGGCCTTGCCGTCCTTGATGTCATACTCCAGGAACTTGCCGATGTCGTGCAGCACCGCGCCGCAGATCAGCGTGTCATGGTCCAGCTTGCTGATCTCGTTGGCCCAGCCGCCCAGCTCGTCATAGGCCAGCTGGCACATCCGCACCACCCGGCGGCAGTGATCGATACCCGTCTCGGGACAGTTGTCGGCCACAATGCCCGCTGCCAGGGGCGCCTTGTCCACGCCTTTCTTGTCCCAGCCGCCCAGCTCCAGCACCTGCTGCCAGCAGGTAATGCTCTTTTCCTGCAGATCGGTGCTGTGTATCAGCTTGATCTCCGGAAGCAGCGTCAGGACCTCTTCTCTGGTCATGTGTCTTTCCCTCGCTTTCTTCATGTTGTTATTAGGAAATGGAATACTACTTTACAGACGTCCGTCAATGATCGTCCAACTTTTGTCAATCAAATTTCTTTACAATGTGAAAATTTTGTCACGCAAGTACTTTTGTTTTGCTGATTTCGTTTACCTTTCCTTTATTTGCCTTACATTATAGTTTGCCTATTGCTTTTTGTCCAATATCGGTATAATATAACTAATATTCCAAAACAGGAATACTAACGGAGGTTTTTGTGTATGTTGTCCAAAAACGATGAGCTGTTTTTGACCGTGGCGAAATCCGAGAGCATCAGTAAGGCCGCCGAGCAGCTATACATCTCACAGCCCAGCCTGACAAAACGAATGCAGCAGCTGGAGGCACAGCTGGGCGTGGCCCTCTTCGACCACAAGAGCCGTCCGCTGAAGCTCAGCCCCGCCGGTGAGCTGTACTACGAGTACCTGACCCGTTCCGCGGTGCAGGAGCACGCGCTGCTGCTGGACCTACGGGAGGCGGCGGAGGGCCGCCGGGGCAAGCTGTCTGTGGGCGCGCCGGCCAACTTTGCCCAGAGCCTGTTTCCCGCGATACTGCCCTCCTTCTGCCGCACGTTTCCCAATGTGTCCCTGAGCGTCGTCGAGGCCACGGGCGCGGAGATACAGACCCTGATCGCCGGCCGTCAGCTGGACATGGCCTTCGCCCATATCCATATTGCCGACACCAACGTCAGCTATATCCCCTTATCCACGGAAAAGATCTACCTGGCCGCCCGACGGCCCGCCAATCTTATGGATGCGAACCCGCCCCTGCTGGTGCAGCCGCTGGCGGTGGAGGACCTGCCGCCGTTTCAGTACTGTATGTACAACAAAAATCAGATGATCTACGCCTCCTCCCACCGGTTTTTCCAGCATTACAGCATTATTCCCGACACGCTGATCCACTGCGGCGATCCGGTCATCAACCACACGCTGGTGTCCTCTCTGGAAAACTGCGCCTCTTTCGTCCCCAGCTACTTCATTGGCCGGATACCGTCGGATACTCTGCGAAAGCTTATTTTCTACGCCATAGACGTCCCCGAGCTCAGCTGGGAGCTGCGGGTGCTGTACCGTCGGGACAGCGCTCTGGGCATCTTCGCCCGGGAGATGATACGACTGGTCAGAGAGACGCCCTGGCGTCCCTTGCTGTAAACCGACCACGTCAACAAAAGATACCCGGCGCGCCGAAGGCGTGCCGGGTATCTGCGTCTCATTGCATTTGCAGCCAGCCGATCAAGGCCAGGTGCGCCGGGTAGTACAGGTAAAACAGCCACTTCATCACCGTGTTCACCCGCGGCGATGGCCCACGCTGCCCGTTATACAGCGCCAGCACGGGAACGGCCAGCACCACCGCCAGCTGCACCAGGCCGTAGACCCAGTCCAGCGCCAGGGCGTACACCACCGCGTAAAGCGCCACATAGAACATCATCCACAGCGTCTGCGTCTTCAGCTTTCCCCGATTGGTACCGAAGGCCATGATGCACAGGGCGGCGATACAGCTCCAGTCCGCCGGGAAGCTGACCAGGCAGATCAGCAGGATCAGCGCCACCTGCACCGCCGGGCGGAGCCGCCGGTCATGGACCACCCGCAGCATCACCAGCCCCCATGCCAGCGACCACATGACGCTGGTCTGGTTCAGCACACTGCCGGAGGAAAACGGGATAAACGACCGCCAGCCGGCAAAATCCGCCGACGCGAACACATAGGCGAAGTGGGATATGACCGCGAACAGGAACATCCGCGCCGTGTATTTCCGGATATCCCGGGTGTGGTGATAGCCCTCCGCCACAAAGTAGCACATGATGGGACAGGTCAGCCGACCGATGATATGCATCGCCAGTGGCAGCACCGCCCGGGGATAGCCGGGAAACAGCCACCAGGCCACATGGTCGACGGTCATGGCCGCGATGGCGACGAGCTTGATCGCGTTGGAATCCAGCGTTTTTTTCATAGGCGTTTTCCCTCCCGCACAGCACACTGCCGCCATTGTAGCAGATAGGCAGGAGATGTGCAACGCCTATTCGTGCGGCCGCGGCGTTATGCGCCGGCCTTCTCCTTGCGGATGGCCTCGGCGATACGCTCCAGACCGATCTGCACTGTGGCACGGGGCATGGCCAAATTCAGGCGGATATGCCCCCTGGCGTTGCCCACGAACAGGCCGTCGCCGCCCTCCAGCAGCACACCGGCCTTGTTGGCAAAGAAGTCCGGCAGGTCCTCCACCTCCGGCAGCACCTCCCGCAGGTCCACCCAGGCAAAGTAGGTGGACTCAGGAATGGTAAACTTCGCGCCAGGAATGTTCTCCTTCAGGAAACGGTCCACCAGCGCCAGGTTGCCGTCCACATAGGCCTTCAGCTGCTCCAGCCAGGGGCCGCCGTATTCATAGGCCGCCTTGTGGGCCGCGATGGACAGCGGGTTCACCGCGCCGATGTTCTTGTCCCGATCCTGGAAGCGGGCACGCTCCTCCGCGTCGCGGATGATGATATTGGAGTGCATCAGGCCCGCCAGGTTGAAGGTTTTGCTGGCGGACATACAGGTGATGAGCCGGTCATAGTCCGGCATGATCTTTCCCAAGGGCGTATGGCGCAGGCCGGCGCGGATCAGGTCGCAGTGGATCTCGTCGGACACCACCCAGAGCCGGTGCTTTTCGATGATGGCCGCCATGCGGCGCAGTTCCTCCTCGGTCCAGATGCGGCCGGTGGGGTTGTGGGGATTGCAGAGCATCAGCAGCTTCACGTCCGGATCGGCGGCCTTCGCCTCAAAGTCCTCCCAGTCCACGGAGAAGCGGCCGTTTTCCTCCCGCAGGGGCGAGGTCACCAGTTCAACGCCGTTGTATTCACAGGCGTGGAGGAAAAAGCCGTAGGCAGGCGTCATGGTCAGGACCTTGCCGTTCAGCGGCTTGACCAGGTCCTCCGTCAGCTGGTACAGCGCCGGGATGACGCCGGGAGAGAATGTCAGCTGCTCCTTGGGGAAGGACCAGCCGTAACGACTCTCGCACCAGGCGCGCAGCGCCTCATAATAACCCTTATCGTACACCAGGGTATAGCCCAAAATGCGCCGATCTACCCGGTCGGTGATGGCCTGCAGGATCTCCGGCGCCACAGCGAACTCCATGTCCGCCACCCACATCCGGATGAATTCCTCGTCCTTGTAGGGGAACACCCTCTCCGGCCCGCAGTGGAAAATGTAGGGCCGCCAGCCCTCTACATTCTCGGAATTGGTGTTGCGCCGATCAATGATCTCGTCGAAGTTGTAGGTCATGGTGTATCGCTCCTTTCCTGTTATGGTTTTATAATACCAGCCGCCGCGTGCCCCGTCAAAGCCCGCCGCTTACTTTTCAGGAACGAATTTTTCGAAAAACTTTCCTCACAATTATATTTTCCCTTGCGCGGACCGGAAAAAGCGTCTATACTGAAAAGCAGAGGGTCAAATCACTAAAACTTGATTTTGAGGAAAGTGTCATGACATTGACAGAAGAGATCGGCGCGAAGATCAAATACTACCGCAAAAAGCGCGGAATGAAGATCGTGGAGCTGGCGGCGCTGCTCCACAAAACCGGGGCCACCGTATCCAAGTACGAAAGCGGGCAGATCGCCATGGACGTGGTGACGCTGTACGAGGTAGCGGCCGCCCTGGGTGTGCCGCCGGAAAAGCTGCTGTACTGTGCCCCGCTGCCCGTGGAAGATCTGATGGCCGACAGCGTGCCCGCCTTCTTCCGCGGCGTTGACCGGCTGTATATGTACTATTTCGACGGCCGGAACAACAGTCTGGTCCGCAGCGTCATCGATATCCGGGCCAAGACCGGCGCCAACGCCTATGACATAGCGCTGTACATGAACTTTCAGGACTATCAGCAGTACCGGAACTGCGAGAACACCTATTTGGGTACGCTGAGCCACTATGACGCCCTCAGCAACATCGTCACCCACAACCAGGACACGGAGATGGACGTCTATCTCCTCTGCCTGCCCGCCTCCTATCTGAACGCCGGAACAAAGTGGGGGCTGGGCTTCGGCATCTCCTGTCGGCCCATTATGCCTACCTCCACCAAGGTATTTCTGTCCAAGAGCATCCAGCCGGAGACACCGGAGTTTCTGCAGGACCTGCGCATCTCCCGGGAGGACGTTCAGCTGCTGAAGCGCTACAATATGCTGTCCGTGATGTAATCGGCCCCAAACGGATATCCTGAAAGTAGACTTGCTGGCTTATGCGGTGTTCCGCCTTACGATTGAATTCTTTTGATGCAGTGCCTACGACATAGGATGAATAAAATCCGATTTTTCATCCTCCAAATATATACGATAACCGTGAAGGCCCCCGGGTAATTCCCGGGGGCCTTACTTCGCATTTTGGTAGGATTTCGCCATGGCAACGCCTATTCGCATCTGCTCGTGCTGCAAAGGCCAATCACAGGCCGATCAATGGTGCTGACGATGGCGCCGACAGTAGCATTTGCAGCGGATGCCACAAGCGATCCAGCAGCACAAAGCAATCCGGTAGCACAGATTAAAGGCGCACAGAAGAGCAGCGTCTATTTCGGCAATTACAAACAGAGCAGTGACGGAAACGGCGACTATCTGACCGAGCCGATCAAGTGGCGTGTGCTGCAAAACGCAGATGGCAAGCTGTTCTTGTTGGCGGATAAGATTCTGGATGTTTATTATTATCACCACAATGGCAGCACCAGTGGAGGAACACGCAAAGCACCCCCACAGCCCCTACCTGTTCGTATCGCCCAAGACCGGCACCATGTTCGACCCGGACTCCTTCCGCCACACCCATGAGAAGATCCTGAAGGACATCGGCAGCGTCATCAGCCAGACCATGTAGCCCACAAAAAAACAGCCGGAGAGGGACGGATGATGCCATCCGCCCCTCTCCGGCGCTTTCCTGACCTCTCGGCTTTTGGGTCACGGTTTGGGTCAAGCGAAAAACGCCCAAATGCAGCGTCACTATTTGGGAGTATAAACAGAAAAAGTTCCTGATTTCTTGTGAAATCAGGAACTTTTTGGTGGAGACTGCTGGACTCGAACCAGTGACCTCCTGCGTGTGAAGATACGATGAGCGCTGGAAAGCGTTGTGCCGCAACGCTTTCCGGCGCTTTTGCGTGCTTTCGGCTCGGTGGGCGATCCACTGTGTCCGCCTGTATCCAACTGCTTTTTTCCGCGTTTGGGTCACGGTTTGGGTCAAGCCCCGCGACGGCGCAGAAATGACCACGCTGTAACCAAAGAATAGGCGTGCCGCCTATCGACTTCCTTCAAAACCGTCAAATCCTGTGGTCGCGCACCCATTGGAGAAGCGAGTCGTAGTCCATTGTGCCGGAGGCAACGGATAATCCGACCTCCACAACTTCCTCATTGGTGCACTCCATGTGTATCCCGTTCACTTCCAGAAACGTCAGCATAACGTACATACCGATGCGCTTGTTGCCGTCCACAAAAGCGTGGTTAGAGATGAGCGTATAGCCAAGCCGTGCGCCCTTTTCCTCCTTGGTAGGATAGAACTCCTGCCCGTCAAAGCCGGCAAAGGCGTTCTCCAATGCGGAATCCAACAGGGCTTCATCCCGGACACCGATACTGCCGCCTGTTTCCTGGGCGATGAGCTTGTGGAGCAGCAGCACCTTATCTTTCGAAAACTTGATCATTTCGCAAGCTCCATAAATGCGGGCTTATACTTTTTCAGGATGCGCGCCGCCACAACGTCGATCTTCTCATCATCGGTCATATCGATCATGGGGGACACATCCAGATCCACCAGCATATATTTGGGTTTGTTGTTTTTGAAAATCACCGCCTGCCCGTTTTTCTCGGCAATGCGCGTTACCCGCGAGAAGTTCTGATTCGCTTCGGTGACCGAAACGATCGTCTTTGTATCAATGGTCATGGTGAACACCTCCTATGCTTATTATACCCGCATATAGGTAAAAATCAACCTATAATTTACACATTATTTGGCGCTCGCAACCAACCGCAGAATGCAGGTGATCCGGTTGCGACGGCGCAGAAATGACCACGCTGTAATTAAAGAATAGGCGTCAGACCTTCGGGAGGTCATCGCAGGACAGCAGCTTTTGCTTTGCTTCGCGGAACCAGTGGTTTTCCGGCTCGATCTGCAGCACATACTGAATCCTGCCCAATAGCTGCTGCCGGTAGCGCTCCGTATCAGGAACGCCGTCTGTGCGAAGCACTGCGCGGCCGCCCCGCAGGATGCTGTCCGCCAGACCAAAGCGCAGGGCGTAATAGATCTCCTGCCGAAGTAAGCGCTTATAGCCGGCCGGCACAGATACCTTCTCGTTGACGGTCAGCCCGGTCACGCTCTGCCGTCCGGCATTGGTGATAAAATGGGTCTTGGTTTCATTTAGGTCAAAGCCCATCTCCACCAGCATATTTTTCGCCTTCGAATAGACGGCGAACAGCGAATGATCGGCAGAAAAGGTCAGGTCATCGCAGTACCGCGTGTATGCGATGGTGCGCCGCTGGCACCAGCATGCCATGTTCGTATCAAAATTCCGCATGACCAGATTGGAAAGCGCGGGAGAGGTGGGCGCGCCCTGCGGCAAGACACCGTCTTTGCAGCAAAGAGAGGTCAGCAGAAAACCCACCTGCCGGGAGAAGTACCGGGTATGAAAGGCGGCAGAGTGGACCTGTTCAAAGCGGATACTGCCGAAAAAGTCGGAGATATCCAGCTTCAGGAGATACCGTTTGCCCACATGGGGCGCGGCGTTGCCGCTGAGAGTGCCGCCCTTTCGATAAGCGGTGGCCTGCGGTGCGACAGGCAGATGGGCGAGGAGATCCCGGCAGATCTTCCGCTGCCAGTGACGCAGCGTGTCGTCCGGCACGGACAGCGTGCGCACAGCTCCGTTACGCTTGGGGATGGTGACGGGGTGGTACGCTGCCGCCGTGTGCCGCGCATAGTAAAGGAGCTTCTGCCTGCTGGTAGAGAGAAACGCCGCCAGCTGCCGTGCGTCGTACAGGAAGGGAAGCTGCGGGTGGAAGCAGTGAAAATCCAGCACCATGTCCGTAGCGGCCTGCATACCGAATTTGGCCACGAAGTCTGCGTCCGGCATTTCGAAGGTGACCGCATCTTTCTCGATTTTCATAGAGGCCTCCCTGACATAGAATCAGCCCCGTGCAGTACAAAGTGACCTGATGTAAGCGGAGTCGAATTGATAATCATATGGTGATTCGCGATTCGACGGAGCGGTATCAGGCGGTCGCTTCGCTTGCGAAGCGTGCGTCCTCTTGGTAAACAGAGCGGCGACTCGCCACCCTCCTCAAAGTACGAAACTTTGAGCTGTACACTACTGCGCGGGGCTGATCTTCGGTTGTGCTTATATGGTAAAGCGCTTTGACGGGAAAGTCAAGCGGATGGCTGCGCCTCCTGCCCGTACCGGGTCAGCGCGTCCATGACCTTGTGATACACCACCTGATTGGGGTAGTAACGGTAGTCGGCAAAGACGGAGATGCCGGTGCCGTTGAAATACTCCAAAATCGCGGCGGCGCAGGCGGCGCTGCGGCTCTGCCCGTACTCGCACTGGCAAAGGATATCCAGCCCGTCCGCCCTTGCCTGACAGATAAACGCCGCCAGTGCGTCCGCCTCCGGCATATAGGTGTCGTAGTCCAGCCCCACATCCGGCAGAGCCGTCAGATCCAGATCGTGAACGACCACGGTGAACACCCGCGCTGCCTTGCCGGCGTAGTCCAGCGGGGGCGTCGGGGCAGGCTTGCCGACGGAGGGTGGGTCGCAGAAGGAGATCACCGCCGTGCGGGAGAGCGTGTCGGTACGCAGCAGTTCCTCGGCGGCTTTGCGGGAACAGATGGTCACGTTCATAGATATACCTCCAGTTTTGTATAGTTCGCGGTATGCCCGCAGGGACATACCGTTGCAGGGAGACTCCTCATCCTCCGTCTGCAGCTCGATGTCATACTCCCAGCCGCAATGCTCACAGATCCAGTACATATCCAGCGTGGGATGGCCGCAGACGGGGCAGGTGACGATGTGGAACATACCGGAGCGGTATTCCGGCGTGTTCTTCAAGTCCTGTTCATTATGCATGAGGTCCCTCCCAACTGATGCAGTTCAGACAGCCGCCCTGTTGGGCGATCTCCCGGATGTTGACGGGCACGATCTCTTTGCTGAAAAGCTGCCGTGCGAAAGTCTCAGCCTCGGCATCCTGCTCAATGCCAAACACCGGCAGGAAAACCACCCGTTCCGTCTCCAAATAGTTCAGGTAGCAGCCAACGGCGCTGACCCCACCGGTCGGGACAAAGGGGAAATCCACCGCGTCCAGGCCGCAGTCCTGCACCGCTCGCTTCACCTGCTGCTCAAAGCCGCAGGATGACAGCGGCCGATTGCACAGCACGGTGCGGTCGTCGAGAAATCGCGTCATGCCGTCGGCGTGGCCGGTCATGTCGCTTTTCAGAGAGGGAATGATCAAAACCTCCGCCTCCAGCAGCTCCGAAAGCTCATGCACCAGCGCGGCAGACGGATACTCCGGGTTTTCGGAAAAGACGCGGTCGCTGATCAGGACGCGCGCCCCGGACGGCGAGAACACCACGTTCCCGCCGTCGAGGTTGATATTGCTGTATATAACCGGCAGACCGAGCTGCGGAGCAAGATCCTTACGAAAATCGGTCCTCAGAACAGGATCGTTTTTCAGATAGCACGGCTCATAGCGGAAGGATACCAGCTTTCCGGAGCCTGTCCGCACCGGCATGAAGTCTCGCACCCAGATGTCTTTGGTGTTAGGGAGAAAACGATAGGGGATGTTGTGGGTGCCAAGCGCGGCGGTGAGGTTGGCAGTATCTGATAGGTATTGCTTAGTTAGTCGGCTCGCAAAATAAAATCTTGCGATTTTCATTTTTGTAACCTAAACCTTAGTAATCTGTTTTTATCTTCAGGGCTAATGTCTTTTGCGGAATCTAACCCTATTCTCTTCAGCTTTAAGTATTTCCCATTTACTTGAAAGCCGTCATCTTCAAGCCAAATATCGTTAGATGATGTTAAATCTGCCTGGTTTAACTGTTCGTAGTCGATATAAAGGGCTTCTCCGAGCAGCCTAGGCTGACTGCTGTAGTTCTCTGAAACATCGTCAATATTCATTCCGCCACGAATTAAAACACTCTCTGCTTTCTTTGCGGTGTTCGCCACAATATCAAAGCTACTTCCGTGATATTCATTATTCTTGTAATGGACATAAAGAGTTCCACCAACCATATGTTGTGTTATTACGCCATTTCCTGTTTTATATTTATTTGAATGACAAGCAGTATCGTCTGCACAGTAGGCTTCCACCTCTGTTAAACGAAAGCGAATCACACGATTTTCAACAGGACGACACAGAATTTTTCCAAGCAGCTTCGGAGCCAATTCTTCTGCCGGACAAGTAAAAAAGCTGCGGTCAGTAATTCTTTTTGCATTCATCGTTCATTCTCCTTCTCATCATATTATTTTACGTGCCATTGCCTGTACGTCCATTATAAGCGCCGTTGTCGAAAAACGCAAGTTCACCAATTTCTTGGAACTTTTTTCACCAATTCAGCCGCTGGTTGCGCCAGCGGATGCGCTCCGCCGCGTAGCGGCGATACCACCTTGCCGCCTCCTTGTAGTGCTTATCCGCCTCGTAAATCTGTGCCAGCCGCGACATGGCGGCATCGCTGCCAGCCTCGGCGGCCCGGTGATACCAGCGGATGCCCTCTGCCTGGTCACACGCCACATCCTGCCCGTAATAGTATCGATGCCCCAGATGCAGCATCCCGATGGCGTCGCCGCCCACCGCCGCCTCGTAGTCAGCCATAAAGCTATCCTCCCGCTCCTGTGCGTCCAGCAGCGCGTCCACCGCCGCCGCGTAGGACTCGCACTCGAAGTACAGCCGAAGCCGGGCATTCTCCGCCTCACCCACAGGGTCAAAAGCGCTCATTACATCGGAAGTCACATTGTTCTCCGCCCGCTTATACCAGCGGATAGCCTGCGGGTAGTTGCGCTTTGTACCGCAGCCGTGCTCACAGCACCATCCGGCGGCGAACTGCGCCTCGGTAAAGTTGTGGGCTCCTGAGCGCTTGAATAGATCGAATGCCTTTGCCATAGCGTCGGGCGTGCCGCTGCGGATATGTGTCAACGCCTGCGAGAACTGTGCGTCCGCCGCCCGTCGCCGTCCGGCGATCTCCCACATTTCCGCGTACACACAGAGGGCGGGTGAAAAAGTAACATCCATGGTCATTTCCTCCTGCAATGTGATTTGCGGTCAGTGTAGCACCTTTTTTAATAAGACCTAAATATTTATATTATTTTCGGCGGTTTGGGGGTAGAAATCGGCCTCCACCGCCCATTTTTTCGCGTTCAGGCAGCAAAAAACGCTGCATTTCGTAGGCATAACGCTGCAAATATGTCGATTGCGGATGCGTTGTATTGTGCATCTATACGAAATTTTGTAGAAAACCGCCTTTTAGCCTATATATGCTTATATAAATTAGGTCTTAATTATATGGGTGCTATACTGGCGGCAAAATTCGAAAAGGAGATTTTACCATGAACGCATTTGACAAGGTCATCGGATACAAGGCCACCAAGCGCGAGCTGCTGCAGCTGTGCGATATGCTCCGTAACCGGGAGATCTATGAGGAGATGGGCGCCCGCCTGCCCCATGGACTGCTGCTGTATGGTGACCCGGGCTTGGGCAAGACACTTTTGGCAAGGTGCTTTGTGGAGGAGAGCGGGCTGCACACCATCACGGTACGCCGCGACAAGGGCGGCGACGCCTTTATCGATGGAATTACACAGGCCTTTGCCAGCGCGAAGACAAAAGCACCGTCCATTGTCCTTTTGGACGACATGGACAAATTTGCCAACGAGGATGATACCCACTGCGACGCGCCGGAATATGCCGCTGTGCAAGCGGGAATCGACGATGTGAAGGACACCGGTGTGTTTGTGATCGCCACGGCAAACGATATCCGCAAGCTGCCGAGCTCCCTGCGCCGTTCCGGACGGTTTGACCGAAAAATCGGACTTCAGGCGCCCACGGCGTCCGACGCGGAGGAGATCATCACCCACTATCTGAAAACGAAACGGGCTTCGGACAGTGTCAACATGGAAGACCTGACGAGGATGATGCGCTATAATTCCTGCGCCGAGCTGGAGACTATTTTGAACGAAGCGGCGGTTCGTGTGGCCTTTGCCCGCAAGACCGGCATCGACATGGAGGACATGGTGAGTGTGGTGCTGAAGCAGCAATATGGCGCACAAGAGGATATGCCTCGCGTTTCGGATGAAGTTATCGAAAAGGTGGCACTTCACGAGGCGGGGCATCTGGTGGTATGCGAAGCGCTGTGCCCCGGCAGCGTCGGCTTTGCCTCCCTGCTTCCCTCCGACGAAAACCGGTGCGGCGGCTTTATCCACTGCTGCAAATACATCTCCGGTTCACAAAGCGCCATCATCGCCCTGGGCGGCAAGGCCGCCGTGGAGCTGCGGTATGCGGGGCAGGTCGCGGAGGGATGCAGCGACGATATCGCCTGTGCGGTCAACTGTATCCGCGAGGCGGCAGCCAAGGAGGGTACGCTGGGATTCTCCCTGCTGAATGTCGAAAGCGATTCCTCCAGCGATATGTCCGAAAGCCTGAATGCCCGCAGCGAGGCGGCGGTACAGGCGGAGCTGGAGCGGTACTACGGCAAGGCAAGGGCGCTCCTTGCTCAAAACGAGGTGTTTCTGAAAGAGATCACAGAGGCGCTGGTCATGAAGAAGACCCTGCTCTATTCCGATATTCAGGCTATCCGCGGCACCGCTGTAAAGAGAAACCCTGCGGTGACCTGCGAGGCGGCTTCAAGGTATGACGCGGCGGAGATCGAGAATTTCCCGCCGGAGGATCCGGAGGAGGCAATGCGCCAGAAGATCATGCGCAAGCTGGAGGAGGCGGAGCGACGGCGCTGCTCCTGATGCTTCAGGAGCGCGCCGTGGAGGACAAGCCCGCCGCGCATTGGCGCACAATGGGACCAAAACTTCTTTGCTGACAAAACTACGGAGGGTGCGGTTCCGCTGGACCGCACCCTCCTTGTATTTACGACTCCTTCAGCCACCGCTGGAAATCCTCCGCGGTGATGATACCCTCGTCGCATTTCTTTTTCTGCTCTCTGGCCTGCTCGCTCCACGCATAAAACTCACTGTCGCTGATGCGCCCGGCCTTGATCCACGCGAAACGGCGCTTATACTCCCGGCGGTAGACCTTGAACACCGGGTCGTCCGCCTGTTTCAGCGTCCACTGCTGGAATGCGCCCATCGCACGGCAGCTGGACTGACCGTCGAGTGGTGTGCGGTCGCAGTACTCTGCGCTGACGCGGCCTGTCTGGGCAAAGTACCGCCCGCAGTTTTTACAGCGACGCACGGTGATGCTACGCTCCACGCAGGTCTGCAAAGAAAAGCTGATCATATCCGCCACGGTGTTCGCGTACAGCACCGGCGCGCAAGTATCGCCATCCACCGGCTCGAAGCGCGTGGTCAGCAGACGGAACGGGAACAACTCCGGATCACTGGGTTGGTCAGGCTGGTCGAAGTGATAGTACCGCATGACTTGCCGGCTGGGTTCGCGCCCGGCTTTGTCTATATCCAGTACCAACTCAAAGAACCGCTGGATCTGCTTTTGGTACAGCGGCAGCTCCTCCGACAGTGACCGCAGCTCGTCCAATGCGCCCGATACCGCAGCCTCAGTGTTCCCGAAGCCTACGGAACGGAAGTAGAACCACTTGGCATACAGCACGCGAAAGAAACTGTGCATCTCCGCCAGCGCTCCCAGCCTGACCATGGCGTTGGTCATACGCTCACGGTCGAGACTCTCTAAGTCATCGGAGATACACCGCAGTGCGACGGCAACCTTCCCGATGTCCAGTTCTGTGAAGGACAGCAGCGACTCTAAAAAAGGAAAGACCTTTCGCTGCGACGGTGCTCCCTGCGTGCCGAAAGCGTCGCTCTCAATGACCTCGTGCCTTCCGGGAAAATACATTTTACAGTACCACATAACACCCTCCAATTATGGACTAATTGTAAATAATAATCGACAGCATTGACAGATCATGCCGCCTCTGTTATGATAGACTTGAGCCGAATGTCTAATCGATATTGCAATTAGTCTACATCATTCGCGCAGCCATGTCAACAGGAATCGGAGGTATGTATTGAACTTACAAAACAACAAAACGAAAAACTTCACACCGCTGCCCAATGAGATATTCTCTCTGCATTTAAGCACCGGCGAGCTGGCCACCTACGCTGTACTGATGCGGCTGGAAGACCCGCGCACCTACGAGTGCTGGCCCAGCTACGAAACCATCGGTAAAGCCATCGGCAAAAGCAAGCGCTCCGTCAAACGCTATGTGGCGGGGCTGGTAGAAAAAGGGCTCATCACCGTAGAGCCGACGTCGGTCATCATGCGGAACGGCCTGAAGAAAAACGGCAACCTGCGTTATCACATTCGCCCCATCCGAGAGGCGATGGAATGGTACACCCAGCATCAGATGTACCTCGCCGAAGCCGCCGCCGAGCGACATCGGGTACAGCGGAAACCGTTGGTGCAAGCCGCAGAACCGCCGTGTTCGCCCCTATGAGCCACTGTGTGGCCTCGCAGGGTAGGACAAGTGTCACAGGGCACCGGAGGTTTGGAGAGGCGGAGCATCGCGCCTTCGGCGCGATGGCAAGTTTCGCGTTTGTGGTACGGTTTTCGGCCCCTGGCCGAAACCGCTCCCCAAACGCTGCATGCGGGCTAAGCCCACACCCCTTTTCATGGAGGAGCAACGTATGAAGAAAGAAGAATTTATCCGCATCCGCGTGGCGGGGTGGCAGAAGAAATACATCTCGCTCCAGGCGGAGAAGGCGCACAAGTCTCTCAGTCAGTATGTGCGGGACGCGGCCATGGACAAGGATGTGACGGTCATCGACGGCGTGGATGACCTCATCCGCGAGCTGCGTCGGCAGGGCAATAACCTGAATCAGCTGGTCGTCATGGCGCGGCAGGGTCATGTTGAGCTGGTCAACATGGAGCCGTTCATGGAGGTATATGAAAACACATGGCAAACATTAAATTCATTGCTGTCTCGCGTGGGCTGAGGGGCATCGTTGACTATGTCACCAACCGGGAAAAGACGGTGGAGCAGCTTATCAGCGGCGTCAACTGCGTAGCGCGGACGGCGGTGCCGGAATTCGAGGCGGTGAAAAAGCAGTTCCGCAAAACGGAGGGACGCGGCTACTACCACATCGTGCAGGCGTTCGCGCCGGATGATCCGCTGGACTTCACAACGGCGCACGAGCTGGGCGTGAAGCTGGCGGAGTATTTTGAGGGCTACCAGTGCATCGTGGTCACCCACATGAACACCGCCCACATCCATAATCATATCATCATGAACTCCGTCAATTTCGAGACGGGCATGAAATTCCATCAGTCCGCAAGGGAGATGCAGCAGGTCAAAGACTACTGCAGCCAACTATGTCGGGAGTACGGTTTGTCCGTCACGGAGTCCAAGGCCGACCCGTTCCGCATCCCGACGTGGAAGAGGCGGCTGACGGATCATATCAAAGAGGCTATGGAGCAGAGCCGCACGCAGCAGGAGTTCATTGCGTATATGAATGCCTATGGCTACGATGTGAAATGGGAGCCGCATCAGAAATACATCACCTACACCACGCCGGAGAACATCCGCTGCCGGGACAGCAAGCTGTTCGACCAGACGCTGAAGCGCGAGAATATGGAGCTGTACTTCCGGCTGGGCGGCGCGGATTATCTGCAAGCCTGCCGGGAAATTGCCTATGACCATCGTGAGCCGACACCTACGCTGGAGGATGCCGTCTGCGGCATGGCGGGTACGGTGGCCGCCATCTGCGCCCTGTGTGAGGACGAGGACAGCGAGGTCAGCGACCTTGCCCGGGAGCTGTATTACAGCAGTCTCTTGCTGCAGGAGCTGGTGGAGTGGTATCAGTCCCACCGTCAGGAACAGGAAAGCTACGAGGAAGAATATGAGCAGTATCACGGTTTCGACATGACCATGATGTAAGGAGGAGCGAATGAACGAGTGTACCTATAAGAATTACGACGAGCTGCCCCTGATGCTGAACGTCGTGCAGGTGGCGGCGGTGCTGGGCATCTCCCGCGCCGGAGCGTATGAATTGGTTCACAGCGAGGGCTTCCCTGCGCTGAAGATCGGCAGCCGCATCGTGGTGCCGAAGGACAAGCTGCGGGAGTGGATCGACGCCAACACAGCGCAAAAATGACCACGCTGTAACCAAAGAATACCCCCGCTGTGCAATTGATAACTTTCTCTTAACTCTGCCTATCTCCGATAGCTATTAAGGTCGGCTTGTGGTATGTGTATTGGCTACCAAGAAAAGGAGTTGATACCATGCCGAAAAAACGTGCAAACGGTGAGGGGGACGTTTGCGAGCGCCGCCGGTGGCGGATGAAGCGAGCAAAAAGGAGTGGCAGCCGCGCCGCTGGCGGCCCCGAATGGAGGCCGGGAGCGGCAATGCGGCAACAGGATGAAAGTTGGAGGGTGCATTGAGTATGGCAAAGAAGAAACGAGCAAATGGGGAAGGGAGTCTGCGCAAGCGTAAGGATGGCCGCTGGGAGGGGCGCTACACTGCCGGCTGCGATCCTGCCACCGGCAAGCCCATCCACAAGAGCGTCCTCGCTAAAACCCAATCCGAGGCCAAGGAAAAGCTCAAGCAGGCCATCGCGGAGGCTGAAAAGCTGGACATGAGCCGCGCCAAGTCCTACACGCTGGGCGCTTGGGTCAAGCTGTGGTACGAGGTCTACGCCGAGCCGCGTCTGCGGGAGAAAACCAAGCACTACTACCTCAACTACATTGACAAACACATCATTCCCGAGCTGGGCAACACGCCGCTGGAAAAACTGACCACCATCCAGATCCAGAAGTTCTACAACGACCTGCAAAAATCCGGCCGCATCCAACGATATACCCACATCAAGCTGAAGGATAAGGGCCTCAGCACCCGCGTGGTACGGGGCATCCACACGCTGCTGAACAACTGCCTGGAGCAGGCGGTGGCGGAGCGGCTGCTCCTCGCCAATCCCGCCAAGGGCTGCCGCCTGCCAAAGCTGGAAAAGCGCGAGATGAAGATACTGCCGGAGGACAAGATCGGCCCGTATCTGGCTGAAGCAGAACGGCGCGGACTGTTGGCGGCCTTCTATCTGGAGCTGACCACCGGCCTGCGCCGGGGCGAGCTCCTCGCCCTGCTGTGGACGGACTTGGACGTGGAAAATATGACCATCTCTGTCAGCAAGCAGGTAAACCGTATCAACGGCGAACTGGTGGTCAGTCAACCCAAGACGCCCAACTCCATCCGTAAGTTAGCCATCCCGCAGCGGGCGGTGGAGCTGCTGGTGGAGGAACATGGCAAGCATCCCCACAGCCCGTACCTGTTCGTATCGCCTAAAACCGGCACCATGTTCGACCCGGACTCCTTCCGTCACACCCACGAAAAGATATTGAAGGCTATCGGCGCGGAGCACATACGCTTCCACGACCTCAGACACACCTTCGCCACGTTGTCCCTTAAATACGGCGTGGACGTCAAAACGCTGTCCGGAGCGCTGGGGCATTACGACGCTGGCTTCACGCTCAGCACTTACACCCACGCCACAGCGGAGATGAAGCGTGACGCCGCCGACGCCATCGGAAACGTCATCAGTCAGGCGATGTAAACACAAAAAAATAGTGGGGAGAGGGACGGATGATGCCATCCGCCCCTCTCCGGTGCTTTCCTGACCTCTCGGCTTTTGGGTCACGGTTTGGGTCATGCGAAAAACGCAAAAATGCCACGTCACTATTTGAGGATATAAACAGAAAAAGTTCCTGATTTCTTGTGAAATCAGGAACTTTTTGGTGGAGACTGCTGGACTCGAACCAGTGACCTCCTGCGTGTGAAGCAGGCGCTCTAACCAGCTGAGCTAAGCCTCCGAATTGTCGGCGACCCTCGGGGTGCCGACATGGTGACCCGTACGGGAATCGAACCCATGTTACAGCCGTGAAAGGGCCGTGTCTTAACCTCTTGACCAACGGGCCGTCTTTCGAGGGGTATACCGGAGAGATGCTGACGCATCTCTCCGGTGTGGTAGCGGCGACTGGATTTGAACCGGTGACACTGCGGGTATGAACCGCATGCTCTAGCCAACTGAGCTACGCCGCCATGTCATCCTCGACAGGCACGAGTTACTATACCATATTTCAGCTCCCTTTGTCAACAGCTTTTTTGCATAACCGGGAGAAAATACGGGGGACGCGGCTGGTGCCGTGTCCCCCGTGCGTCAATTTATTAATACATCCCCATGCCGCCCATGTCGGGTGCGGGGGCTGCCGGTGCGGGGGGCTGGGGCTTGTCGGCCACCAGGGATTCGGTGGTCAGCACCATGCCGGACACACTGGCGGCATTCTCCAGGGCGCTGCGGGTGACCTTGGCGGGATCCACGATTCCGCTGGCGATCATATCGCAGTACTCCTCCTTATAAGCGTCGAAGCCGTAGCCGTTCTTGCCGGCGGAGCGCACCTTCTCCAGCACCACGGAGCCGTCGATGCCGGCATTGGCCGCGATCTGGCGGATGGGGGCCTCCAGGGCCTTGGCTACCAGGGACACGCCCACACGCTCGTCGCCCTCGGTGCTGTTCAGCAGCGCGGTAACAGCGGGGATCACGTTCACATAGATGGTGCCGCCGCCGGCCACGATACCCTCTTCCACAGCGGCCTTGGTGGCGTTCAGGGCGTCCTCGATACGCAGCTTCTTCTCCTTCATCTCGGTCTCGGTGGCCGCGCCGACCTTGATGACCGCCACGCCGCCGGCCAGCTTGGCCAGACGCTCCTGCAGCTTCTCCTTGTCGTACTCGCTGGTGGTCACACCGATCTGCGCGCGAATCTGGGCCACGCGGTCCTTGATGGCCTGCTGGTCGCCCATACCGTCCACGATGATGGTGTTCTCCTTGGTCACCTTGATCTGGCGGGCACGGCCCAGCATATCAATGGTGGCATCCTTCAGCGTCAGGCCCAGCTCCTCGCTGATGACCTGGCCGCCGGTCAGGATGGCGATATCCTGCAGCATCTCCTTGCGGCGGTCACCGAAGCCGGGGGCCTTGACGCACACCACGTTCAGCACGCCCTTCAGCCGGTTCACCAGCAGGGTGGACAGGGCCTCACCCTCCACGTCCTCGGCGATGATAAACAGCTTCTTGCCGCTCTGCAGCATCTGCTCCAGCAGGGGCAGGATGTCGGAGATCACGGAGATCTTCTTATCGGTGATGAGGATGTAGGGATCGTCCACGACGGCCTCCATCTTCTCCATATCGGTGGCCATGTAGGGGGTGATGTAGCCGCGGTCGAACATCATGCCCTCCACGACCTCGCTGTACGTCTCGGCGGTCTTGGACTCCTCGATGGTGATCACGCCGTCGGCGCTGACCTTCTCCATAGCCTCGGCGATCAGCTTGCCGATGGTCTCGTCGCCGGAGGACACGGTGCCCACGCGGGCGATATCAGCGGTGCCATTGACCTTCTGGCTCTGCTCCTTGATGGCGCCCACAGCGGCCTCCACGGCCTTGGCCATGCCCTTCTTCATCACGATGGGGTTGGCGCCGGCGGCCAGGTTACGCAGGCCCTCGCGGATCATGGCCTGTGCCAGCAATGTAGCGGTCGTCGTGCCGTCGCCGGCCACGTCATTGGTCTTGGTGGACACCTCGCGCACCAGCTGCGCGCCCATGTTCTCGAACGGATCGTCCAGCTCGATCTCCTTGGCGATGGAAACACCGTCGTTGGTGATAAGGGGCGTGCCGAACTTCTTATCCAGCACCACGTTGCGGCCCTTGGGGCCCAGAGTGACCTTTACGGTATCGGCCAGCTGGTTGACGCCAGCTTCCAGCGCCTTGCGGGCCTCGTCGCCGCGCTTGATGATCTTTGCCATATCTAATGCCTCCAAAATTGAGAATGATTTACAAGAGAACACGCAAACTTAAAGCATTTGCCGCGGCGTGTACGCGGCAAAGCACATCACTCCACGATGGCCAGGATGTCGCTCTGCTTGACGATGATATACTCCACGTCCTCCAGCGTCACCTTGGTGCCGGCATACTTATCGGTGATGACCTTGTCGCCGGCCTTCACGGACATGACCACGGTCTTTCCGTCCACGGTGCCGCCGGGGCCCACGGAAATGACCTCAGCCACAGAGGGCTTCTCCTTGGCGGAGCCGGTCAGGATAATGCCGCCCTTGGTGGTCTCCTCCGGCTCGGTCATCTTCAGCACCACGCGGTCAGCAAGCGGTGTCAGCTTCATAGTTGGTTCCTCCTTGTATTTCTATTTTTGATAAAACAGTTTCAGCGTTAGCACTCAAAATGCTTGAGTGCTAACGCTGATTATCATACCACACTATGCGGGATTTGCAAGGGGGAAACGGAGAAATTTTGAAAAATTCACAAAATGTTCAAGCGCTGTTCTCAGCCGCGGGCCGTCCGGTTGCAGGAGCAGCCCTCCGGGCCGAAGAAGTTCAGCTTTTTGTCGTGCAGCTTAATGGTCACATCGCTGTTGACCACGCTCTCGCCGTCCAGGCAGGTGACGATGTCCGGCTTCTCCGAGTGGATATGTACCACCTTGGGACAGGAGCAGTGCGCGTATTCCGGAAACTTGGCGTACTCGCCCCTGGAGTACGGCCCCACAAATTTCAGGAACGTGCGGCGGTTGACCTCTCTGACCACCAGGGTGTTCAGCACGCCGTCATCCATCCGGGCCTCGGCCACAGGCATAAAGCCGCCGCCGTAGTACCGGCCGTTGCACACGGATACCAGCGACCAGTCGCCCTCCGTGGTCACATCGTCCAAGGTGATGGTCCAGTGGGTGCCGATGCCCTTGAACAGGAAATTCACCGCCAGAGAGTAGATATAGCTGCCCTTGCCGTCCAGCAGCGGGCTCTCGCTGTATTTATGTACGTCCCGGGCCACCCGCGCGTCGATACCGGAGCAGGCGATGGTCAGCGCCACGCGGCCGTTGACGTCGATGGCGTCCATAGGAAACTGCGGGCCGTCCCACAGGTTTTCGGCGTCCCGGAACTTCTCCATATCATCGCCGAAGTTCTTTAGGAAATCGTTGCCGGTGCCCACGGGGATCACGGTCATGGCGGCGTTGTCATAGCCGATGATACCGTTGGCCACCTCGTTGACGGTCCCGTCGCCGCCGCAGGCGTAGAACCGCAGTGCCTCGCCCGTCTCGCAGAGCTTTTTCGCCAGCTCCGTGGCGTGGCCCTGCTTTTTCGTCAGGATGCACTGCACGTCCAGCCCGTGCTTCTGCCGCAGCGACTCCGCCATATCGTAGATCTTCTGCCGGCTGTCGGTCTTGCCCGCCGTGGGATTGATGATAAAAATATGCTTCATCGAGGCTCTCCTCCTCATCAACATATTAGAATTTCGTTGAATTTATTTCGAAAGCATACGGGTAATTGTATCATGTTTCTGCAAAAGAAAGTGAACAAATTGAAAATAAAGTCATATGCCGGGGATTTATTAAGGCAGGGCGGAAAAGATGTCCCCCCTAACGGCTCAGATTTTTCGCTGAGGCGCGGCGCGGCAGCGTAGGCGTACTTTGTGTACGGCAAGCCGCCGCAACAAAGCATCAGCGGAAAAGATGGCCGTCAGACATTGCCGTACATAAACACATCACACTTGATCATGCCGTTGTACAGCTTGCGCTTTTTGTCCGCCGGCTTGCCGAAGCAGCGCTCGAACTCCGTATGGCTGCTGAGCACCAGTGTGCGCCAGCCTGCGGGCAGTGTGCGCCACGCCTTGCCGAAGGCGCGGTACAGCTGCTCGGCCTCCTGCCTCTCCAGCAGACGCTCGCCGTAGGGCGGGTTGGTCACCAGCTGGCCATAGGGGCTGTCCCGGTGGAATTGGGCCGCGTCGGCCACCTGGAAGCGGACGCAGTCGTCCACGCCGGCCTTGCGGGCGTTGTCCCGGGCAATGTCCACGGCGCGGGGGTCGATGTCGCCGCCCCAGATATCGTACTGCCCATGAAATTCCCTGTCCTGGGCCTCGTCCGCCGCGTCCATCCAGCACGCAGGCGGCAGAAATGCCCACTTCTGGGCGTCAAAGCGCCGGTCCAGACCGGGGGCGCGGTTTTTGGCGATGAGCGCCGCCTCGATGGGGATAGTACCGCTGCCGCAGAAGGGATCGCAGAACGGGTCGCGGCCCCGGTAGCGGCTGAGGGTCACCAGTGCCGCCGCCAGCGTCTCCCGCAGGGGCGCCTCCACGCCTACGGCGCGGTAGCCCCGCTTGTACAGCCCCTCGCCGCTGGCATCCAGACCGATGGCCACCTGATCCTTGAACACGGAAAAGCGTATCTGGTATTTTGTCCCTGTCTCCGGGAACTGCTCCATGCCGTAGTGGGCCTTCAGACGCTCCACCACGGCCTTTTTGATGATGCTCTGACAGGCGGGCACGGAGTGCAGCTGGGATGAGATGGAGTAGCCCTTTACCGGGAAGGCCGCGTCCCGGGGCAGAAACTCCTCCCAGGGGATGGCGCGGACGCCCTGGAACAGCTCCTCGAAGCTCCGCGCCGGGAACTGTCCCAGCAGGGCGATGACCCGGGCGCCGCAGCGCAGATTGATATTCAGCCGGGCGCAGTCCGCCCAGCTGCCCTGACAGAGCACACGGCCGTTTTCCGCACGCACGTCGGCCAGGCCAAGGCGCTTGATCTCGTCGGCCACCAGCTTTTCCAGCCCCAGCAGGCAGGGGATCTCGTAAGTTATCATGGGATACACCTCGGTTTCTTGACTACCAAAGAGTATACCGAAAAATATCAGGGCGCGCAACCTAAATTTCCGGTGGCTTTTCGGGGCCACTTACGCTATAATAGGGAATGTAAACCTGAGGTTGCACCATGCGCGGTACATCGGCAGGCAATTTTACGGAAATGCAACCTGAACGTGATAGACTTTTCCGTCGGTGTCCCGTATACTGACGGCACTGAAAGCAAAGGAGGGCACATATGGCATTTGGTGATCGGCTGGCAGCGGTACGGCGCGGCAACGGACTGACACAGGAGCAATTCGCCGAGCAGTTGCAGGTCTCCCGCCAGGCGGTGAGCAAATGGGAAAGCGGACGGGGCTACCCGGAGATGGAGAAGATCCTCTACATCTGCAACCGCTATCAGGTATCCATCGCCGACCTGTTCGCCGAGGAGGCCCCGGTACCCGCCGCGGCGGCGGAGGCACGCCCCGCGCCGGAGCAGGAGGCCGCCCCCCTGCCCCGCGCCACGCTGGGCAGCGCCGTGGGCGCCTTCCTGACCAACCTGTCCCCCAAAAACAAATGGCTGGCTGGAGCTGTGCTGGTAGGCATCGGCGCGCTGGCCGGCATCATCGGACTCATTTTGAGAGGAGGCGACGCAGACATGGCGACAACGATATGGATCGCCGCCATCATTATTTTCGGCGTGGCGGAGGCCGCCACCGCCGGGTTGACATCCATCTGGTTCGTCCTGGGCAGCGTGGCCGGACTGATCGCCGCAGTATGCGGCGGGCCGGTGTGGCTGCAGGTGGGACTGTTCTTCGCGGTGTCCATCGCGGCGCTGGCCTTCACCCGGCCGCTGGTGGTCAAGCTGATGAAAAAGGATATCAAGCCCACCAATGCCGACCGGGTACTGAACAATGTGGGCCGCGTGACAGAGCGCATCGACAACGCGCTGCCCTCCGGCGCCGTCTATATAGACGGTAAGACCTGGACGGCGCGCAGCGCCGACGGGGAGGTCATAGAGCCGGACGCCGCCGTGCGTATCCTGCGGATGGAGGGCGTGAAGCTCATCGTACAGAAGGAGCCTTGATATGCCGTATGTTCTGGGCGGATTGGCCGCCATACTGCTGGGCGTGGTCGCCCGCATCATTCACCTCATCCATAAGCATACCACGACTATGAAACAAACAGGAGAATAAGGAGGAACTACTATGCCGACACCGGGAACCATCGCCATCATCATTCTGGTCATTCTCATTCTGGCCGTCATCGTCAGCTGCATCCAGATCGTCCAGCAGTCCAAGGCCTATGTCATCGAGCGCCTGGGCGCGTTCCACAGCGTTTGGGGCGTGGGTATGCACTTCAAGCTGCCGTTCATCGAGCGCGTGGTGAAAAAGGTCAGCCTGAAGGAGCAGGTGGCGGACTTCGATCCCCAGCCGGTCATCACAAAGGATAACGTGACCATGCAGATCGACACCGTCATCTATTTCCAGATCACGGACCCCAAGCTGTACACCTACGGCGTGGAATACCCCATGAGCGCCATCGAGAACCTGACGGCCACCACGCTGCGCAACATCATCGGCGAACTGGAGCTGGACCAGTCCCTGACCAGCCGCGACACCATCAACGCCAAGATGCGCTCCATTCTGGACGAGGCCACCGACCCCTGGGGCATCAAGGTCAACCGCGTGGAGCTGAAGAACATCCTGCCGCCCCGGGAGATCCAGAACGCCATGGAGAAGCAGATGAAGGCCGAGCGCGAACGCCGGGAATCCATCCTGCAGGCCGAGGGTGAAAAGGCCAGCAAGGTGCTGATCGCCGAGGGCGAGAAGCAGTCCACCCTGCTGCGGGCCGACGCGGCGAAGCAGGCCAAGATCATGGCCGCCGAGGCCGAGGCGGAGTCCATCCTGAAGGTGCAGCAGGCCATGGCCGACTCCATGCGGATGCTGAACGAGAACGCCCCCAACGACCAGGTCATCAAGCTGAAGGCACTGGAGGCGCTGGAGAAGGTGGCGGACGGCAAAGCCACGAAGCTCATTATCCCCAGCGAGATCCAGGGGCTGGCCGGTCTGGCCGCCAGCGCCAAAATGCTGGTGGAGAACGACGCGCCCGCCGCGGAGTAAAGCTATGGCAAAGAAAGAGCAGCGCTTTATCAAGGTCATGGAGGACAGCGGCTTTATCAGCAGCAGCGAAGTACTGGTGGATACCCAAACCGGTGTGCAGTATCTCTATCACGCCGTGGGCAATTCCGGCGGGCTGACGCTGCTGGTGGACGCCGATGGTAAACCCTTGCTGTACCGCAAGACGCCGGACGCACCGGAATTCTGAGCAAAAAAGGAAGCACCCCGCGGGGTGCTTCCTTTTTTGCTTCGCTTTATGACTCCTCCTGGGCGGGCTTGAACACCAGGGCGGCCATATCGGAGAGCGCATCCTCCGACGCGCCGGTGTCGGCCGTCAGGCTGTACGCCAGGCCGGGAGCGAGGTCACGCCAGATGATGCAGCCGGCGCCGCCCGCGTCCCATCGGAGGACGGTGGGGCACCAGCGGAGCTTTCCCTCCGCCGTCAGACTGCCGCCGGTGAAGCCGGAGATATCCGGTGTCGTTTCCGAGACGTCCGAAGTGGGCGCCATGCGGTAGTGCCAGGTGACGCCGTCCAGCGTAAAGGTGACCTCCGTGACCGTCGCGCCGTCCAGATCAAAGAGATCGTAGCCCAGCACGTCCGCGCCCTCCGGGGCGGTGGGGACGGTGTAATACTGGGCGTCCATCAGGGTAAAGGCGGTGACCAGCGGCGCGCCGCCGTCCCAGGCCACGCAGTACCACTGGATACCGGCGGACGTGTCGTACCAGCCCACGGCGCCGTCATCGTAGACCAGCAGCGTCAGGCCGTTCACCTGATAGGTGTCTGTCGGGAGGGTACCGTCCGGGGCAGGCAGGGGCTGGCTGGCATATTCCGCGCTGTAGTCGTAGTCATAGCCGTCCAGCAGCACGGTACAGGACACGCCGGTGACGGCGCCCTCGCCGTCCTGACGCCACCGGTAGTCAGAGGCCAGAGACGCGCCCTCCGGCAGGGCCAGAGAGGCAGAGAGCAGCTCGGCATCCGACACAGGCGGCATGGCGACGGAAAAGCTCTTGTCCATGGCGCCGAAGTCGGCGTCCGCGCCGGCGGTATTGTCACCGATACCGGCGGACCAGGGCTGCCACAGGGCCAGGGCCAAGGCCGCGGCGCAGAAGCACGCGGCCAGCGCACCCCAACGGCGCGCCGCGCCGCCGCGGGGCAGGGGACGCTGGGCCTCCTCCAGCAGGTCGTCGTCGATGGCGTCCATCCAGCGCTTCATTCTGTTGTCGTTCACAGCATCCCCTCCTTTTCCAGCACGGTACGCAGACGCTGACGGGTGCGGAAGAGGGAGGATTTGACCTTCTCCTCGCCCGCGCCGCAGCTGTCGGCGATCTCGCGGATGCTCTCGCCATACCAGTAACGGCGGATGAAATACGTCCGGCTCTGCCGGGTCAGCTTGCGCAGGAAGCCGTTGAGCACACGGCGGAACTCCTGCTGCTCCAGGGCGCGGACCGCGCCGTCCTCGGCGGGCAGGCAGCCCTCCAGCTCCTCGAAGGCCACAGTCAGGTCGCTGCGGCGCTGGGCGGCGCGGTTATAGTCGCACTTGTCCAGGGCCAGGCGGCGGGTGACGGTGGTAATGTACGCCGCCAGCGAACGGGGGCACTCCGGTGGGATAGCATTCCACAAACGGAGCCACACGTCGCTGACGCACTCCTCCGCGTCGCGGTCGTCCGGCAGGATGTGCCGGGCGGCGGCAAGGCAGCGTTTTTCGTATTTCTCCTGTACGGCGGTGATGGCCTCCGGGTCGCGGCGGAAAAAATGATCTATGATCTGAGCGTCCTCCATCGGGCACTCCCCTTTCTGTGTGTATCGGTCAGACCATCATAGCACACAGAAAGGGGAAACGCCATAGGAAATCAGAATTTTGCCAGAAATGCGTCGGGCACGGTGCAGCCGTCGGGCAGCACCTCCAGCACCACATAGTTGCCGTTGACGGTAACGGTGGCGTTGTTCTTCCACATACCGGCCTCCTCGGGGTAGGTGGTGTCGTCGGCCATGGCGTCCACGCGGGCCTGGAAGCTCTGGCGAACGATCTCGGCGTCGGCGGCGCTCTCCGCCTCCACCATGGACACCTCGCAGGAGGTGGCGGTGGGCGAGATGAAGAACACGGACTGCTTCAGCTTGGCGTTCTCCAGACCGGGGTAGTAGCTGTTCAGGATCTCCACAGCCGTCTCCTCCAGCAGCACGGGCGCGTTGTCGCCCAGCTCCTCCTGCACCTGCTTGATACCGGCCTCATACGCCGCCCGCAGGTCAACGGTCTGGCCGTCGGTCTGCGTCTGGTCGTCCTTCGTCTCGCCGCCGCTGTTGTCCTCCTTCTGGCCGCAGGCCACCAAAGCCAGCGCCATCACCAGCGCCAGCAGCAATGCAAATGTCTTTTTCATGATGTAAACACTCCTTTCGGGCGCGGGGCAGGACCCCGCGCACTTTACCGTTTCCGGAAGGACGGAAGCGTCCTCCGGCGGACAGCGAAACGCCGCCCTCTGCCAATACTGACGGCGGAGAACAGCGTTTGGTTTCGCTTTTTCGTTTATCGCTCATGGGGCTTGGGGGCGTTCCAGCCCTCGGGAAAGTTTTGCAGTACCCAGTGCCGGGCGTGGTCGATGAAGGCGCGGGTGGAGTGGGAGAGGGCGTTCTTGTCCTTGACACAGATGCCGATGTCCCGGTGGAACACCTTGGGCAGGGTGCTGGCAGCCAGCGGATAGGCGCACTTGTAGAGCATCAGCTCCTCCATGACGCTGATGCCCAGGCCGCCGGAGACCATGGCCAGGATCGTCTGGTCCTGCTGGACGGTGTATTGGATCCGGGGCCGGACCTTGTAGTGATCGAAAATGGCCTGGATCTCATAGTCGTCGCCCTCGTCCAGCAGGATGAGGGGGTACTGCTCCAGGGCCTCCGGTGGGAAAGGCTGGCGGCCCGCCAGCGGGTGGTCGCAGGGCAGGATGACCTTCCACTGGTCCCGCTGGAGCAGCCAGTAATCCAGATACTTCTCCGCCGGGGTGGGCAGGGAGATAAAGCCGCAGTCCGCCTGACCGTGGAGGACCCAGTCGGATATCTCGTTGTTGAAGTTGGAGGGCAGGAGCTCGAACTCGATGCGGGGGTACTTTTCCTGAAAGGTCTTGAGCATACCGGGCAGCCACTTTTCCGATACACTGGTGAAGGTTGCCACGCGGATAAGACCGGTATCCAGCCCCCGCAGGTCCTCGGCGTGCTGCTCCAGACGGTGGGACAGGGCGCACATCTCCTGAAAATATGGTGCCAGGGCGCGGCCATCCGCCGTGGGGGTGACACCGCCGTGGCTGCGGACCAGCAGCGTGACGCCCAGCTCCTCCTCCAGCGAGCCGATGGCGTGGCTGACGCCGGACTGGGTGAAATTCAGGGCGCGGGCGGCGGCGGTAAAGCTGCCCAGCTCCACGGTCTTGAGGTATATCTGGTATTTGGTGACGGACATGGGGGCACCTCCTTCAGGTCCAGTATAGCATATCTCGCCATGTGCTGCAAAGTATTTTTCATGGTTTTGATGATAATCATGCGTTTTACAAATTGCTTGTCCTGTGCTATGCTAAAGATACGTTAAGAACCCCAAACGAAAGGAGGCGCTGAGCATGGTGCTGAACCTCATTCTGGCCAGCCTGGTGGCGGTCCTGGTGGTTACGGGTATCGTGTCCAAGGCAACGGACAAGTAACCCAACACCCCTTGTTTTCTATCCTTAATTTTTCTCCCTATCCCCCCTTCAAATTGGTGAATGCCGGCGCGCCCTCCCAACGTGCCGGTGAAAGGACGCCGCCCCCTTCGGGCGGCGCCCTTTTTGCTCCGGACGCAGCGCGGGAGGTGATCGCTTTTCCTTGCTATTTCATGCGGCGTATGGTATGATACCGGCGTTAAAGAGAAAGAGGTATTGCCTATGGACCAGAAAAAACTGCATATCCTGTCGCTGCTGGCGGCGCTGACCGCGGCCACCATCTTCGGCATGAGCTTTATGTTTTCAAAAATGGCGCTGGCTACAGCGGCGCCCACAGTGCTGCTGGCCTTCCGGTTCACGGTGGCGGTGGCGGCCATGTCGCTGGTCATCGCGCTGAACGCTCTGGTGGGCAAGGTACGCGGAAAGCCGCTGTTCGCCTTCTCCCTGAAGGGAAAGCCGGTGGGCAAGCTGCTGCTGCTGGGCATCGTGCAGCCGGTGGCGTACTTTATCTTCGAAAACTACGGCATTCTGTACACCTCCGCCGCTGTGGCGGGGACCATCATCGCGGCGGTGCCGGTGTGCTGCATCCTGATGGACGTGCTGGTTCTGCATGAGCGCGTCACCCGGCGGCAGGTGCTGTGCGCCCTGGGCGCGATCGGCGGCGTAGCGCTGATCTCCGTGGGCGGGGCGGTGATGATCTCGGCGCTGGGCCTGCTGTTCCTGCTGCTGACCATGCTCAGCGACACGGTGTACTATGGGCTGAGCCACGATGCCGCCAAGCGCTTCACCCCCTTTGAGATGACCTATGTGATGTTTGTGGTGGGCATGGCGGTGTTTATTCCGGTGGCGCTGATACAGGCCGGCGGGATAAGCAGCGAGCTGATCACCGCGCCGGCGCAAAGCGGCAGCTTCTGGCTGGCAGTGCTGTATCTGGGCATACTGTCCTCCGGCGTGGCCTACGGACTGCTGAACTTCGCCAACAGTCACCTGACGGTCTCAGAGAGTTCCCTGTTCTCCAACGTGACCACGGTGGTATCGGTGCTGGCGGGCGTGCTCTTCCTGAAGGAGGATTTCAGCCTGTGGCAGGCTCTTGGCGTAGTCATCATTCTGGTGTGCGTGTTCGTGGCCAACGTGTCCGGCGGCGAAAAGAAATAAAAAGATCTCCCCCGACCGGGGGAGATCTTTTTATTTGCGGATGAGGGTCCCAGCCTTCACGCCGGTCATTTCTCCGTTCTTCACGGCCAGCCGGCCGGCCACCAGCACGGCGTCCATACCCAGGGCCGTTTGGCAGGGGTCCTGATAGGTACCGCGCTCGGTGAGGGCGGCGGGGTCGAACACACACAAGTCCGCGTCCGCATCCACGGCGATAACGCCCTTACCCGCAAGGCGAAGGGCCTGTGCCGGGGCCTGGGTCAGCTTGTGAATGCCCTGCTCCAGCGTCAGCACACCCTGTTCCCGGACGAAGTGCTGCAGCAGGTGGGTACAGCTGCCGTAGACCCGTGGATGGGGCATCCCCTCGGTGGGGTAGGAGGCATCGGAGATCAGGCAGCTGAGGGGACTGCGGAGAATAGCGGCGATGTCTTCCTCCGCGGCCATGAAGTCGATCATAGTCACCTGGCAGTGCTCGCGGATCAGCAGGTCGCAGCAGGCGTCCAGCGGGGATTTGTGCTCCAGAACCGCCTCCTGGGCAATGCTTTTGCCCAGCAGCGGCGCGTCTTCCGGGCAGTGAAGACTGCTGAGGAAGATGCCGTCCCAGCCAGCCAGCTTGGCGATGTCGTCAAACCCGCCGCCGTCTTCAATACGGTGAGCCAGCGTCTCGCGTTCGTGGGGGGCGGCCAGGCGGCGGACAACGGCGTCCATGCCGCCCTCCAGAAACTCCGGCGGCAGGATGTGCAGCAGCTGGGTGGAGCCGGCGGTGTAGGGGTACACGTCGCAGCCCACGTCCAGGCCCTCCTCCTTCGCCCGGTGCAGCAGCTCCAGGGCCCGGGGTATTTTTTTGCCCCAGTTGTCCCGGCCCATGGCTTTCAGGTGGCTGATATGCAGAGGGACCCGCAGCGCCCGGGCCACCAGCAGCATCTCCTCGATGGAATCGCAGACGCCCGCGCCCTCCTGCCGCATATGGACGGTGAGGGGGATATCCTGCCCCGCGATGGGCGAGAGCGCACGGATCAGCTCCGCCGTGGTATAGAAGCACTCCGGGGCGTAACCCAGGCCCAGAGAAACGCCCAGCGCGCCGTCGGCCAGAGCCTGCTCCAGGGCGCGGTGCAGGGCGCGGTAGTGGCGGTCCTCCAGGTGCTCCAGCTCGTAGCCGGCCGCGTCCGCCCGAAGGACGCCGGCACCGGCCAGCATACCCACATGGACGGGAATATCCGGCACAGAGGCGAAATAGCCGGAGAGGGTTTCCGTCACCAGCTCCGGCGGGAGAGCGCCGGTGATGGGGCGCAGGTAGTCCCGGATGGCGTCACCATGGGCGGGGCCGAAGGGGGCGGCGCTGAGGCCGCAGTTGCCGTTGACGATGGTGGTAAGGCCCTGACACAGCTCCGCCGCGCCGAAGCCCGGGCGGAACAGCGCCGCGTCGGCGTGGCGGTGGATATCAATAAAGCCGGGGGTAACGGTCCTGCCGGCGGCGTCGATTACATGAGCGGCGGACGCTGCGGACAGATCGCCGATGGCGGCGATCCTGCCGCCGGAAACGGCCACATCGGCCGCAAATGCGGGGCGGCCCGTGCCGTCGATGACGGTGCCGCCCCGGATAAGGGTATCAAACATGGTCTGTGCCTCTCTCCTGCTTCCCTGCCGTCAGGGGCAGGGAGATACTGAAGGTGGTCACGCCGCCGCTGCTGTCACAGCGAAGGACGCCCCGGTGGGCATCCACGATGGCTTTGGCAATGGGCAGGCCCAGGCCAAAGCTGTCGCCGTCGGTACGGGCGTCGTCGGCGCGGTAAAAGCGGTCAAAAATGCGGGGGAGCTTGTCCGAAGGGATATCCGGCCCCTGATCGGTCACGGACACCACAGCGCGGCTGCCCTGCCGGACGGCGGTCAGGCGGATGGGCGTACCGGGTGCGGCGTATTTGACGGCGTTATCCAGCAGCACCGCCAGGGCCTGGCCCAGCTTGGCGCCGTTGCCCCGGACAGGAAGAGACGGCGCAATATCGTAATCCAGCACATGGCCGGCCTCAAAGGCCACCGGCTCAAACCGCAGGGCGGCGGTCACCGCCGCCTCCGACAGGTCGGTGACGGTGTCCGGCGGGCTGCCGGCGTTCTTCTGGGCGCGGAAGAGGGTGAGCATATCCTCCACCAGAGCCTTCATGCGGCGGCCCTCCGCCCGGATATTGTCCACGTAGACCGCCTGCTCCGGCGAAGCGCTCTGCTCCAGCAGCTCGGCGGAGGAAAGGATGACCGTCAGAGGGGTCTTCAGCTCATGGCTGGCGTCGGAGAGGAACTGCTCCTGCTGGGCCCAGGCGGCACCTACAGGCTTGGTAACCACACCGGAGAGCAGATAGCTGCACAGAAACAGCACCACCAGTGCGCCGCAGCCCACCAGAGAGCAGGCCTTCAGCAGTGTGTGCAGGGAGGTGTATTCCAGATAGGTATCGGTAAACGCAATGGCAGTAGTGGTGTAGCCCCGCTGGCGCAGATAGCGCAGATGAAATTCGTCCAACGTGCCGGCGTCCTCGTCCGCCGCCAGGGCGGCAGTGACGATCTCCGCCATGCGGGTCTCGTCGCTGAGGTCATAGTAGCTGTTGCCGGCCACGCGGACGGTGCCGCTGCCATAGACCTCGGCCACAAAGCAGGGGATGCTGTCCATGCCGGGCTGGCTGCGGCCATAGTCGCCCTGCTCCAGCGCCTGGTACAGCTGCTGCTGCACATTCTTGTGATAGTTGCCCCGGGAGATGAAGTACACCGCCGCGAACACCGCCAGCAGCACCAGCGAGATCAGCAGCATATTGGTGGCCACCACCTTCCAGCGAAGGTGCCGGATCATGCCTCCACCTCCAGACAATAACCCACCATACGGAGGGTCTTGATCTTCACAGTGGATTGCAGATGGGTGAGCTTGCGGCGAAGGAAGGAGATATAGACCTCCACGTTGTTGTCCTCGGCGGCGGAGTCGTAGCCCCAGACCTTCAGGATCAGCTGCTCCTTGGAGACGATCTGACTGCCGTTCCGCATCAGCAGCTCCATCAGGTCGTACTCCCGGCGGCTGAGGCGGACGCTTCGCGGGCCGCATTCCAGCAGGAATGTGCCCATGTGCAGCGTCAGGTCGCCGAAGGCCGTCACCTCCGGGTCGGCAGCGGCGTCCTCACCGCCACGGCGCAGCAGGGACCGGATACAGGCAAGCAGCTCCTCCGGCTCGAAGGGTTTGGTCAAGTAGTAGTCCGCACCGGCGTCCAGGCCGCGGACGCGGTCATTCAGCTCACTGCGGGCGGTGAGCATCAGCACCGGCAGGCGGCTGCCGCCGCCGCGCAGCTGGCGCAGCAGGGCGAAGCCATCCATGCCGGGAAGCATGGCGTCCAGCACCAGCAGGTCGTAGATATCGCTGCGGGCGTTGTCCAGGCCGGAGATGCCGTCATAACACACGTCGGCGGTATAGCCCTGGCGGCGCAGCAGGTCCTGCAGGGTGCCCGCCAGGCGCTTTTCATCCTCCACGATCAGTATACGCATAGCCGCGCCTCCCTTTTCATGGCTTACAGCCCTGTCTCGGACAGGGTCAGGATCTGGGTCAGGGACGACTCCTCCATCCGGTAGATGGTGGTGTCACCGTCCAGGGCCACATAGCGGCCGCCGTCGCCGGTGGACAGGCCGACGGCAAGTGTCAGCGTCCTCTCGGCGCTGTTGTCAGCCAGGTAGTTCACCGTCAGCGTGACCTCCGGCGTGTCCAGGCCGCAGACGGCAGCCGCACCCTCCGCCGGGTCGTAGTCCACGCAGGCGGTGAGCGTCAGGGCAGCGATCTCATCAGCCAGGGCGGCGGTCTTTTCCGTGACGTCCCGGTTGGCGCTGCGGCGGGTACCGTCCTCGGCGGTGTAGAAGGAGACGGCAGCGGTGCCGTCGGCGCGCAGCAGACTTACGCTGACCAGCCTGTCCGGCTCGATGACCGGCAGAACGGGCAGGACCGCCATGGCGTAGATGCTGCGGCTGAGCAGCATCTTATTTTCGTCAAAGGTATAGCGCACCGTACCGGCAGGGGTGAGCACGTACCAACGGCCATCCGCGGCCTGGTCGCCGAGATAATAGACGACGTCCACGCCGTCGGAGGTGACGGTGATGTACTTCTTGGGAGCCTCCAGGCCATAGACGGCCAGCTCCTGCACATTGGCCACCGCTTCGCCGCTGTCCAGGGCGGCGGGCAGGGCCAGCAGGTCCTCCAGCGCCGTCTGGTCCAGGGGGAAGGCGGGGTCGTCAAACCAGGTCCAGGCGCCGGTTTCGTCCTTTTCAAAACGGAGGGTCACATCGCCGTCGCACAGGGCCAGGGCGGTGACGCCTTCTACGGGCGGGGCGGTCTGGGTGGAGGCGTCCACCAGCTCTTTATTCGCCGTATTGCCGCAGGCGGACAGCAGCAGCGTCAACCCCAGCAAAAACGCCGTCAGGCGCAGAATTCGCTTCATCATGGCTTCGGTTTTCTCCTTTACTTTCGTTTACTTTCCGTTGCTTTTGCTGTATACATTCGCGTTCGCTATATGTTACCTTCGCTTTCAGTATAGCAACTTTTCAGGAAAAAGAAAAGTACATTCCGTGAATTCTCCCGTTCCCGGCGGCGCGGACGGACGAAGCGCAAAAAAGGCCGGCTTGCGCCGGTCTTTTTTTGTCGTTACCCACAGAGATGCGGCAGGTGTGCTGTAATGGCCGAGACGGCAGTTCCGCGCCGGTCTTTTTCTTAGCGTTACTTGCAGAGATAGCTGAACCAGCCCTCACTGCTGCGCTGCTCGAACACATCCCAGCCGTCGGCCTTCAGCTTTTCCAGCACCTCCGCCGCCCGGTCGTCGATGATACCGGAGCAGAGGAACAGGCCGCCGGGCTTCAGGAAGGGACGGACGTGGGGGCTGAGGCCCATGATGACATCCGCCACGATGTTGGCCACCACGATATCATAGCCGGCGCCCATCTCCTGCCGCAGGGCGGCGTCGGTGAGCACATCGCCCCAGCGGACGGTGTAGCGGTCCTTTCCAATGCCGTTCAGGGCGGCGTTCTCATAGGCCACGTCCACGCACTTCTCATCGATGTCGCAGGCGAAAGCGCTCTCCGCACCCAGGCGCAGCGCCGCGATGGACAGGATGCCGCTGCCGCAGCCCAGGTCCAGGACACGCTCGCCGCCGTGGATGTGGGTGTCCAGCGCCTGCAGACACAGGCGGGTGGTGGCGTGGCTGCCGGTGCCGAAGGTCAGGCCGGGGTTCAGCACCAGCTTCACCCGCGTGGGGTCGGCGGCCTCCTCCCACTCCGGCACCACCAGCAGGCGGCTGCCGATCTCCATGGGCTTGTAAAACTGCTTCCAGTTGTTCTCCCAGTCCTCGTCGGCCACGTCGGCCATGGTCAGCAGCAGGGGCGCGTACTCCGGGTGCTCCTTTTTCAGCGCCGACATGGCCATACGCACGGCGGCCACGGTGCCGTAGGCGTCCTCGTTCCGTTCCAGATAGAACGTCACGCGGCTGACGCCCTTCTTCTGCGCCAGCAGATCGTCATCCACATAATCCCAGTATTGGCGGTTGTTCTCCAGAAAGCTCTGAAAGTCCGCCTCGTCATCGATCATCACGCCGGTAACGCCCTGCTGCTCCAGCATGTCCGTCACCGCGTCCAAGCCCGCGTGGCTCGTGTCGATCTTGAGTTCCAGCCAGTCCATAGGATGACCTCCCGCAAAGTTGAAATGCACCGTACACCGCCAGCGGCGACGGAGCTTGCGTCCCGCCGATGGCAAGCCTCTAACGGCAATGGATCTTGCGCCAAGACGAGGCGCTCCATCGATGTCGGATTTTGCGTCCTGCCGATGGCAAACCGACGACGGCGTACTCTGTGTACGTCGAGGAGGTTTGACGATGGCAGGGCGCAAAAGACGCGCCGTTATCTCTTGGTGCCTACGAAGAATATGCCCATCGTATTCGGCCCCGTGTGGCTGCCGATCACAGGCCCGATGTAGTTGATATAGACCTCCTTGACGCCGTAGCGGGCCTTCATCTCCTCGGCCACGGCGCGGGCCTCCACCTCGCAGTCGGCGTGGCAGATGAACATGACCTGCTCACTGGGCTCGATGCCCAGCTCGGCGATCTTGTCGATGAGGGCCTTCAGGCTGGCCTTGCGGCCGCGGACCTTGCTGACGGGGACCAGCTTGCCCTCGTCGGAGGTGTGCATGACGGGCTTGATGGAGAGCATGGAGCCGAAGAACGCGGCGCCGGCGCTGAGACGGCCGCCCATCTTCAGGTAGTTCAGGTCGTCCACGGTGAACCAGTGGTCGATGTGGAGCTTGTTGTCCTCCACCCACTGCACCAGCTCCTGAGCGGAGAGGCCCTCGCGCTTCTTCTGGACGGTCAGATAGAGCAGCAGGCCCTGGCCCAGAGAGGCGGAGAGGGAGTCCACCACATAGATGTTGGCATCGGGGAACTCCTCCTTCATGTCCTGGGCGGCGATGCACGCACTTTGGTAGGTGGTGGAGAGGGCGCTGGAGAAGTTGATGCTGACGATGTCCTTGCCGGCAGCCAGAATGGGGCGCATGGCCTCCTGAAACTGGCCTACGTTGGCGGCGGAGGTGGTGGCCAGCACGCCGCCGCGGATCTTGCCGTAGAAATCCTCGAAGCTGATGGCGCTGCCGTCCAGCAGGTTGGGGTAATCGTGCCCATCGATGTGGACGGTCAGGGGCACCACAGTCAGCTCCAGCTCCTTGGCCATGTGGTCGGTCAGGTCGCAGCAGCTGTCGGTCATAATGACATATTCGCGCATGGGATAAACCTCCTTGGGAGTGATATTCCCCGCTATCATAGCATGAAAACCGCCGCAGGAAAAGAGCCAAATTGTAAATAATACGGAATATTAGCCTACCGCCTATTTCCCCACGCAGAAGCGGGAGAAGATGGTGTCCACCAGATCGTCGCGGACCTGTTTGCCGTTCAGCTCACCCAGCGCGGCCAGTGCCGCCTCGCAGTCGGTGAGCACCACGTCGGGGGTCATGCCGATACGGAGGGCGCCGCGGGCCTCGGCCACGGCGGAGAGGGCGCGGTTGGCGGCGTCGGCCTGACGGGCGTTGGTCAGCAGCGCGCCGCCGGTGCTCTCGCCCGCCGGGAACTGCGCCGCGATGGCGTCGGTCAGCGTGTCCAGTCCCGCGCCGGTGGCGGCGGAGACGGACAGCACGTTGTCGAAGCGGTCCGCCAGGGCGCCGACGTCCAGCGCCCGGGGCAGGTCGGATTTATTGACGGCCACGATCAGGTGGGGGACGGTGTTGGCCAGGGCGATGGCGGCCTCGTCCTCCGCCGTCAGCTGCCGGGAGCCGTCCAGCACCAGCAGGGCCAGAGATGCCTGCTTCGCGGCGGCGCGGCTGCGCTCCACACCCATGGTCTCCACGGCGTCGCCGCCGTCGCGGATGCCCGCCGTGTCGATGAGCCGCAGGAGCACGCCGCCCACGGTGACCTTTTCCTCCACCGTGTCGCGGGTGGTGCCGGCGATGTCGGTGACGATAGCCCGGTCATAGCCCAGGAGGGCGTTCAGCAGAGAGGATTTGCCGGCGTTAGGCTTGCCCAGCAGCACCGTGGGCACGCCCAGCTTCAGCAAACGGCCGCGGGAAAACCCGGCCACCAGCGCTTCCAGATCGTTCTGGGCCCGGCGCAGGGTGTCCAGCATCTGCTCGCGTTGGAGATCCTCGATGTCCTCGTCCGGATAGTCTACCACGGCGTAGAACCGGGCGGCCATGTCCATGAGGCCGTCGTAGATACGCGCCACGGTGCGGCTCAGCGCGCCGTCCAGCTGGCAGACGGCGTTGTGGGCCTGCTGGGCCGTCTCGGCATCGATCAGGTCCGCCACGGACTCCGCCTGGAGCAGGTCCAGCTGCCCGTTGAGAAAGGCCCGCTTGGTAAACTCGCCGGGACCGGCCTGGCGGCAGCCGGCGGCAAACAGGGCGCGGAGGCCCGTGTCCAGCACGATGGGGCTGCCGTGGCAGTGGAGCTCGGCGCAGTCCTCTCCGGTATAGCTGTGGGGCGCGGGGAAATGGACGCACAGCACGCTGTCGATGACCTGCCCCGTCTCGTCCAGCAGCTCGCCCAGCACCATGGCGCGGGGGTGCTGCTGCGCGGCGGGCCTGCCGTTTTTGGCGCGGAATACCGCATCCAGCGCGGCACAGGTATCCGGGCCGGACAGGCGCAGGATACCGATGGCGCTGGGCTGTCCGGGCGTGGCGATGGCGGCGATGGTGTCGGACATAGGCGGGACCTCCTTGCAGGGTGTTTTTCTCAGTATACCACAGGCGGCGGGAAAAAGAAATATCCCCCGGCGGACCGGGGGATATAAAAAACGATGCTTTACTTGATGGGCTCGCCGGCGGCTTCCTTGGCGGCGATCTCCTTCATGGCGTCCTTGTGGCTCAGGTTCACGCGGCCCTTCTCGTCGATCTCGGTGACCTTGACCCACATCATGTCGCCGATCTTGCAGGCGTCCTCCACCTTCTCGATGCGCTTGTCGGCCAGCTTGGAGATGTGGACCAGACCGTCCTTGCCGGGGGCAAGCTCCACGAAGGCGCCGAAGGTCATCAGGCGCACGACGCGGCCGTAGTACAGCTGGCCCACCTCGGGCACGAAGACGATGTCGTCGATGCACTTCTTGGCCTTTTCGCAGCTCTCGGCATCGGGGGAGGCGATGTGGATGGTGCCGTCGTCGTCGATGTCGATCTTGGCGCCGGACTCGGCCACGATCTTCTGGATGACGGAGCCGCCCTTGCCGATGACGTCGCGGATCTTATCCGGGTCGATGTGCATGGTGACCATCTTGGGGGCGTACTTGCTGACCTCGGGCCGGGGCTCGGCGATGCAGGGCAGCATGACCTGGTCCAGGATCTGGCAGCGGGCATCATAGGTGATGTCCAGCGCGTTCTTGATGATCTCCATGGTCAGACCGTCGTTCTTCAGGTCCATCTGGATGGCGGTGATGCCCTTCTTGGTGCCGGCCACCTTGAAGTCCATCTCGCCGTGGAAGTCCTCCACGCCCTGGATGTCGATGAAGGTGGTGAAGGAGCCGTCGTCATCCTGGATCAGGCCGCAGGAGATGCCGGCCACAGGGGCCTTGATGGGCACGCCGGCGTCCATCAGCGCCAGCGTGGAGCCGCAGATGGAGCCCTGGGACGTGGAGCCGTTGGAGGACACGACCTCGCTGACCACGCGGATGGCGTAGGGGAACTCCTCCACGGGAGGAATGACGGGCAGCAGGGCGCGCTCGGCCAGCGCACCGTGGCCGATCTCGCGGCGGCCGGGGCTGCGGGCGGGCTTGGCCTCACCGACGGAGTAGCCGGGGAAGTTGTAGTGGTGCATATAGCGCTTCTCCGTCTCCTCCCAGATGGTGTCCAGCTTCTGGTTGGCGGAGAGGGTATCCAGCGTGCAGACGGACAGCACCTGCGTCTGGCCGCGGGTGAACAGGCCGGAGCCGTGGACACGGGGCAGAACGCCCACCTCGGCGTCCAGAGGACGGATCTCGTTCTTCTGGCGGCCATCCACGCGGTGACCCTCCAGCAGCCACTTCTTGACGATCATCTTCTGGAACTTGTAGGTGATCTCCTCCAGGTACTGGTCCATGTTGGGGTACTCTTCCAGGTACTTCTCGTGCCACTTCTCGATCATGGCGTTCCAGCGCTGCTCGCGGACGTTCTTGTCGTCGGTGTCCATGGCGGCCTTGGCCTCGTCCATGAAGTCGGCGGTGATCTTGTTGAACAGCTCGTAGTTGAAGTCGGCGTGGGGGTACTCGAACTTGGGCTTGCCGATCTCGGCCACCATCTGATTGATGAGGGCGATCTGCTTCTGGTTCTCCTCGTGGGCCTGCTTGATGGCCTCGAACATCACGTCGTTGGGCACCTCGTTGGCGCCGGCCTCGATCATGACGACCTTCTTGCCGGTGGAGACGACGGTCACGTCCAGGTCGCTGACCTTGCGCTGCTCGGCGTCGGGGTTGAAGACCAGCTTGCCGTCCACCAGGCCCACCTTCAGGGCGGCCACGGGGCCGTTCCAGGGAATGTCGGAGATGGCCAGGGCGGCGGAGGTGCCGATCAGCGCGGCGATCTCGGGGGAGCAGTCGTGGTCCACGGCCATGACGGTGCACATGACGGACACGTCGTTGCGGAAGTCATAGGGGAACAGGGGGCGGATGGGGCGGTCGATGACCCGGGAGGTCAGGATGCCCTTCTCGCCGGGACGGCCCTCACGGCGGTTGAAGCTGCCGGGGATGCGGCCCACGGCGTACATCTTCTCCTCGAAGTCCACGCTGAGGGGGAAGAAGTCGATGCCGTCCCGGGGACGGGGGGCGGCGGTGACGCAGCAGAGGACGCGGGTGTCGCCATAGCCCACCATGACGGCGGCGTTGGCAAGCTCGGCCAGCTTGCCGACCTCCAGCGTCAGGGGACGGCCGGCCAGGTCCATGGTGTATTTGTGATAGTGGGGGAACTGGCGCTTGGTGATGATCGTTGACATATCGTTTCTCCTTTTTTGTGAAATGGCATTCTGCCCGCGACACATCGCCGTTAGCACTTGAAAACGCTCCGAAACCCTGAATTTCGGCGCATTTTCAACTGCTAATGGTCAATTTGTACACGGCGCAGAATGTGAAAGAAGGGTGATGCGCAAGCGCACATCACCCTGTTTCAACTTACTTACGCAGACCCAGCTTGGCGATCAGGGCACGATAACGCTCGATGTCCTTCTTGGCCAGGTAGTCCAGCAGACGACGGCGCTTACCGATCATCATCTGCATACCGCGGCGGCTGTGGAAGTCATGGGGATGGACCTTCAGGTGCGCGGTCAGCTGGTTGATACGCTCGGTGAGAATGGCCACCTGGACCTCGGGGGAGCCGGTGTCGGTCTCGTGGGTGCGATTGGCCTCGATGATAGAGGTCTTCTGGTCTTTCAGCATCATAGTCGTGTTTCCACCTTTCTTGAAATACGCCCGCAGCCTGGGCCGTGGGAGAGATGGAACGCTCCGCAGGGCTAAGGCAGGGGTCGGACGCGCTTAGCGCGTACTTTGAGATGATACCACAGAAAATCACCGTTGTAAAGTGGTTTTTGCGGCATTTCCGGGGATTTTTACGCCGTTACCTGAATGGCGGCCACGGGACAGCTGTCCGCCGCCTCCTGCACGCCGATCTTCTGCGCGTCCGGGATAGGGTCCACCGTCACCCGGGCGGGCTCGCCGCTGTTCAGCTCGAACACCTCCGGGCACAGCCCCGCGCACAGTCCGCACTGGATGCACGCCTTCTCCAACACCATTGCCTGCATGGAACACACCTCCTTTTGATTGATGGAAGTATTTTCCCCGGTTTGCGGCGGGGTTATTCAGCTCTCCGCGATGTGCCGGGCGAAGGCCGCCGCCTGCGCCTCGATGCCCGGCAGCTTCACAAGGCTGCCGCGCTCATTGGCCGTTTCCAGCAGGGAGAAGCGGGGCGGGAGGTAGAAGGACTTGTTCATATTCAGGGCGGAGATCAGCTGGCGGGCCAGCAGGTCGCCGCCGGAGTAGCCGGAGACGATCAGGCCGAAGATCCGCTTGTCGTACATACGGGTCTGGCGGAACAGGGCCGTGAGCCGGTTGACACAGGCGGTCAGATTGGCAGCCAGGGCGTCGTTGTAGTTGGCGCACAGCATCACCAGCGCATCGCAGCGGCGGACGGCGGGATAGACCTCGTCCACCATGGGGCCGCCGTAGAAACAGCCGCCCTGCTCGCCGAAGTGGAGACAGGCGGTGTAGCTGCATCCGTTGCAGTCGGCCATGGTGCCGTTGCGGAGGCAGATCTCCTGCACGCCGAGGTCCGACGGAAGACCGGCCTTCACCAGCTCCCACAGGGCCAGGGTGTTGGACGTGGCGCGCTGGGAGGCGTGGAGAGCCAGCACATGGCGGATGGGGGCGGGCTTTTCCCAGCCGTTCAGGCGGGAGAGCAGCTCCGCCACGGCGGCATGGAAGGCCGTGACCTCATCGGTGCCGCCGATCTGGGCCTGGGTGCGGAAATTCCGCAGGGAGCCGGTGGCCTCCACCAGCGGGCGGCCGAGGAAGCCGCAGCCCGCCTGGTTGGCGGCGAAGACCATGTCCCGGGCCACATCCTTGGTGTAGAACTCGCCCACGCCGGTGACGATGCACGCGCCGATACTGTCGGAGAGCAGGTCTGTGCTGCGGCGCAGGCGGGAGAGCATACGGTAATAGGCCATATTGCAGCCGCCCTCGTCCAGCGCCACAGCGAACAGCAGACGGCGGCCGGCCAGGTCCTCCAGCCCGTCATCCGGGTCGCGGAGCTCGCTGCCCGGGGGCAGCAGGGGCGCCAGTAGGTCCCGCAGGGCGGGGCTGTGGTCGTTTTCGGGGAGCAGAACGGTGAGCATGGCGGATACCTCCGTTTCCGTTATTCTATGGCGTTCAGCTTGGCGCGGGTGTCGTCGATACGCTTTTGCAGGGCGGGCGGCAGGGTCAGCGGCTCCGTCTCGATGCCGGCGGGGGTCAGGCGGTTGCGGCAGCCCATGAACACCTGGCCGTCGTAGACGGAGGAATAATGCCACTGCCCCCGCAGCAGAGCCAGCAGGCTCAGCGCGCCGGAGGACAGGGCCGGGGCCACATAGGGCTTGTAGCCCAGCTTACGCATCTCCAGATTGGCGTGGGCCACCTTCTCCGTCAACTCACGGGAGAGGGCGTCGTCGTAGTGCGCAATGGAGTTGGCCAGCACCAGGTCCTCGCCGTGGGGGCCGAAGGCGCGGCCCTCGGTAAGGTAGGACGCGAAGCGAGGGTCCCTCCGGGCGTAGTACAGGGCGCGGGCGTGCATAACGCCCAGGCCGAAGCCCCGGACCTGGGCCGGGGACAGGCCGCTTTCACGCAGGACAGCGCGGCAGAGGGGGTCCACCGGGTCGCTGACCACACAGAACAGGCCGCGGTAGTCCTTCGCCCGGGCCATACGGGCGTAGACGGACACCAGCTCCCGGTTCAGGCCGTACTGGGCCATGCGGACATCCCCCGCCGTAACGGAGATATCCGGGATCATCCGGGAGGCGCAGAACAGGAACACGTCGCCGTCGAACAGCTGCTCCGGCGCGATGATGTCCACCGGGGGCAGCGCCGCACCGTCCGGGGACTGTATCTGGTTCAGCTCGAACTCCCAGCGCTCGGAGACGCCGGGGCGCACGTCGCAGATGCCGATGGAGCCTATCACGTCGCCGCCCATGAGCCGCAGGCCCATCAACAGCGTGCTGCCCACATCGCCCAGGGCCAGCAGGGTGACGCGGCACTTAGACGGGATGCGCGGCAGGGCGGTATCGTTGAGATCGATCATAGTAGCTTCTCCTGTTTCTATCTTTTTGCCTCCGGCGGGGTGCTGACGCGCAAATTTCACGCCAAGGCAGGCCCCCTGAGGAGCAGAGAATGTGCCGGATCTTGCGTCCTGCCGATGACGAGGCGGCGCCGCACAGTCTTGATAAAGGTTCAGATTTTGTGTCAAGACGAGGCGCGGAGGCGCAGGCCCCCCCTTGAGGAATAGAGAATGTGCCGGATTTTGCGTCCTGCCGATGACGAGGCGGCGCCGTACAGTCTTGATAAAGGTTCAGATTTTGTGTCAAGACGAGGCGCGGAGGCGCAGGCCCCCCCTTGAGGAATAGAGAATGTGCCGGATTTTGCGTCCTGCGATAGCGGGACGGCACACGTCATGCCCGTAAAAGCGATGGATTTTGCGTCCTGCCGATGACGAGGCGACGCCGCACAGTCTTGATAAAGGTTCAGATTTTGTGTCAAGACGAGGCGCGGAGGCGCAGGCCCCCCCTTGAGGAATAGAGAATGTGCCGGATTTTGCGTCCTGCCGATGACAAACCGACGAAGGCGTACCGTGTGTACGTCGAGGAGATTTGACGATGGCAGGGCGGAAAAGACGGTGCATTATCTCGCAGGGCGCATACGTTTCAGGAGCTCTATATCTCCCTCAAGATACGTGCTGGCGGCGCGGGAGAGATCGTAGGTCATGCAGCCGCCCTTGTCGGGGCAGAGGGGCAGGATGACCGCTTCGCCGAGACGGCTGAGGGTGAGGTTGCGGGCGTAGAGGGAACGGAACTCGGTCTCGAGGGCCAGAAGAATGTCGCGGGCGTTCTCAAGGCAGCAGAGGGAGAGCTCCCAGGCGGTCTCGTCGTCCATGCCGGTGTATTCGGGGGCGGCGTAGGGCAGGATGCGGTTGACGGCGGGCTGAAGGCCGCCGGGCAGGGCCTCGCTGCGGCGGACGGTGTCGCCGCCGATGAAGGGATAGAGCGTGGACTCGACGAAGCGCAGGCGCAGGTTGGGCAGGTAGTAGATGGCGTCCACGTCGTAGCCCAGCTGCTCCATGAGGTCGCGGCCCATGCCGGTGAGGTAGCCCACCAGCACCTGATCCACGGGGGTGTTCGTCTCGGCGAGCAGCGGGGCCAGGCGGCGGATGCGCTTGCCGTCGTGGAGCATATCGTCCACGAGAATGACGGGGCGGGCAAAGGCGTGGATGGTGCGGACCTGGTCGGGCAGGGGCGAGTAGTCCGGGTAGGCTTCGATGGAATAGGTGCTGAGGTCCGGCTCGTAGACCTTGTCGGTACGCAGGGTCTTGGTGACGGTGTTGGGCACGGCCACGCCGCGGAGGATCTTGCCGTAGGGGACGCAGATGTCCGGGCCGAGGACGCGGGGCGTGGTGGGCTCCGCGGGGACGCCGTTGCGGCCGGTGATACGCTGGAGCAGCCGGTGGTAGATGACGCCGGCGGACAGGCTGAGCACCAGAGATCCGGGCTGCAGTTTTGTCAGCGCCGCCTGCAGGCGGCGGTGGGCGGCGGCGATGGCGGCAAGCACCCGGGGCGAGGAGCTGAAGGGCGCCTTCACCGCGGTGTCCACGTTGCGGCTGAGGACGATGGGGCAGCGCATATCCACGGCCAGGGCGTCCGTGCTGTCACCAGCCGGGACGAAGCCCTGGAGCGTCAGCAGCTGGCGGCCGTAGCCGGAGACGGCGCCCTCCAGGGGAAGGTAGAGGGCATAGGTGAACTCACGGCTGAGAGCCAGGGTCAGCACCTCGGTGATGAGCAGCTGGCAGAGGTCGCTCTGGCGCTCGCCCCGGGGCACGAACAGCCCGCTGATGAGCAGGGTGCGGCCGCCGGCGTTCTGGCGGACCAGACCGGAGAGGGCCGGGTCGCCCAGGCGGGCGAAGAGGCGGGCGGAGTCCAGGCAGGCGTAGCTGGCCGCGCCCAGAATGGTGCCGTCGGTGTCCCGGCAGACCATCACGTCGTCGCCGCGGCTCTCGATCTGCGTCCGCAGCGCCGCGGCGGTGGGCACGGAGAGCATGGTGCGGAGGAATTTCTCCGCCGTCTCCGGCGAGGCGGGCAGGAAGCTCAGGTCCTCGGTGCGGAGAACGGGCTTGTCCTGGGGCTCGCGGAGGTACAGGCCGCGGCGATAGATGAACTCTTGCACCGTGGGATCGATGAGGTTGGAGATGTCGCGGTTGGCATCCACCGCCTCGCGGATGCGGGTGGAGCTGATCTCCTCCAGCTGGGGCGGAAGCGTCAGCTCCAGCACCTTGCCGGTGATGCAGCTGTAATCCGCCGGCTCGGCGTCCGGCTCGGTGCGGCGGAAGACCACGTGGTCGAAGGTGTGGATGGAGTCCGGCGTGACGGACTTTTTGTAGGACGAGGCGTGGAGCACCACGTCGCTGCCCACCACGATGGACACGCTGCGGCCCGGGAAGGCGGCGCGCAGCTCGTGGAGGTTCTCCGGGTTGGCGATGTTCACCGGGAAGTCCTCCGGGAAAATGCTGACGTGGAACACGTCGGCCACGGCCATGGCGGCGATGCGCCGGCGCAGGCGGTAGGGCTGGGTCTTTTTGGACCAGGAGAACTCGTCAATGGCCAGCAGGACCTCGAAGCCCTGGTCGCGGATGGCCCGGACGATGCCCTTGTGGGACAGGGTGAAGGGGTCGAAGGTGCCGGGGAAGAAGGCCACGGGGCGGGGCGCGCCGAAGTCAAAGCCCTTGTGGAACAGGCGCTCCTCGGTGATGAAGCGGTAGAGCTTGCCCAGCATGGCGGCCCGGTAGTAGAACGTCAGGCCCTCGCCGGGGAATTCGTCCTGGGCGGAGAGCAGCTTGCGCTGGGTGAGCATAAAGGCGCGGCGCTTTTCGTGGCGGCCCAGCTCTCCGGAGCCGAAGACCCGGCGGCCCAACACGAACAGGGCCTCCTGCCGGGTGGCGCCGTCAATGCCGCTGAGGCCCCGCATCAGCAGGCCCAGCAGCCGTTCACGGCGGCGGCGGTAGGCGTCGTCCGTCTCCGGGAAGCGGGAGCGATAGGCATCGTACGCCTCATAGATGACGCCCACGGTATCCAGCACGGAGGCGGTAACGCGGCTGTCGGAGGAGCTGAGGTTCACGCGAAGGTCGTCCAGCACCTCATCCAGCTCCGCCGGGGGCAGCCACAGGGCAAAACGGCCCAGGTAGTCGGGGATATACTTGGTGAACTCCTGCTGGCCCAGCTCCAGGCCGCGGCACAGCTCCACCGCCACCTCGTTGCGCTGGTCGGCCGTCAGGCGGGGCGCCAGGGCCAGCAGAGCGTTGCCGGCGCTGTGGCGGACGGTGACGCGGTCGCTGACCTTGATGAGATTGGACAGGTGGGTGGCGATATGGAGGGCGGGGCTTTTGCCGCTGCGGGCAAAGTCCGTCAGCAGGCGCAGGTTGCCCTGCTTGGTGATCCAGGGGGTGGCGGTCTTCAGGTTGTCCAGGAAGATCTCGGAGACCACGTCCTCCGGCAGAAGAAGGGGCGCGCCCTGAGAGAGCACATCCTGCTTGAGATAGCGCAGGGTGCCGCTGTCGCCGTCGGGGACGGCGGTCACGGCCTCCAGCGCGCGGCCGTCCTCCGGGTACAGGCGGGCGAGACGGTCCAGCAGCAGCACGGCGGCCATGCGGATGGTCAGGTCCTTACGCAGGGACAGGGCGGCGGCAAAGTCCGTCATCTGCCGGGCGCGGCTGGCCGTATAGGCCGTATCCGGCAGAGCGGCGGCGGTATCCAGCAGCTGGAAGGCGGTGTAGTCGTCCAGATCCTCCGGCCTGCGGTAGTAGGCGAACACCGGGGCCAGGAAGCGCTCCTCCCGGCCGGGGCAGTGGCTCAGCAGGGAGCCGACGGCGAATTTCAGGGTATAGCCGATCCAGCGGCGGTGCTGGGGCATGAGCTTATGGTCGGGATACAGTATCTTGTCCAGATAGAGCCTCCACTGGTCCACGTCGGTGATGGCCCGGGGGTCCGGGCGGATGTCGGCGGGGCGCTCCTTGGCGTAGCCGGCGTGGAAGCCGGCGATGATCTCGCCCAGCAGCGCCGCCGCCTGACGGCGGATATCGCCCTCGCGGTGCATCAGCAGCTCGTAGAGGAACGTCAGGGTCTGGACCTTCTGTGGGATATGCAGATAGAGGGAGTAGGACTCCATCACCGCCAGATAAGCGCGGAGACGGCGCCAATCCGTCTCGCCGCGGGCCTCCTCCAGCAGACGGGCGAAGCTGCGCTGATCGGTGAGGCGGTGCATCAGCTCCATATTGTGGCCCACGCAGCGGAGCGTCAGGGCGCGGAGGGCCTCGTCGTCGGTCATAAGGGCGGTGTGCTTCTCCGGCAGCGGGGGCGTATCGCCGCCGGACATGGTGACATCCACGCCGCAGCTGACCATGAACTGCTCAAAGTCCTCCAGCCGGGCGTAGACCCGGGTATAGCGCTTCTGCTTCTCGCCGTCCACGTCGTCCAGCTTGTCCAGGATCACCTGAAAGGCCTCGGCCAGGGTGGAGATACGTGTGATCTCCCGGCCCTGCGCATCGTGGAGCTGCTTGACGCGGAAGTCGGCGTAGATCAGCAGCAGCGCCTCCACGGAGAGGTAGTCGGGCTCCAGGTCCCAGACGGAGTGGTTGGCGGCCACGTGGCCGATATCGGTCATCCGGCGGCGGCGGAACCACTGGTCGGTGTAGAAATAGTGCAGGTAGGGCACGCGCTCGCCGGGGCGGCAGCCGAACTTGCCCAGATCGTGGCCGGCGGCGGCGCCGGAGACCAGGGCCACATCCACGGCCACGCCGCTTTTCCGCAGGGCGCGGGCGGCGGTGACGGCGATGTGGTGGACACCGGCGATATGCTCAAGGGTGCGGTAGGGCGTGACCTCCAGGCCCAAACGCATCAGCTCATAGACGAACTCCCGCCTCCACAGGCGCAGGAAGCGCTGATAGGACGGGGCACAGGGACTGCCGGCCAGCTCATCATCGGTCAGGAAATCGAAGGTCCAGGCCGGGTCGTGGGGCAGCAGCTCCGCCTCGGCGGCAAACAGCACCTGCAGCACCGACAGCAGGAACACCGCACCGGGGGCGAAGGACTCCGCATCGGTCTTTTCCGGGTAGAGCAGGCGGCGGGCATAGTCGTAGGCATAGGCCAGCCAGCCCTCGGACGGTTCGCCGGGGCACAGCGTCTCCAGCTCCGGGCGGCAGAGGGCCAGCACGTCGGCGCAGCGGAGGCGCGCGCCGCTGAACAGCCCGGCAAAGCGCTGCATATAGCCCTCGGTCTCAATGGCGCGGAGCAGGGCGTTCCCGGGGGCAAAATAGTCCGCGGCGGGACGGTCGGAAAGGCGGCGGCGCAGGGCCAGGTCCATCTGGCGGATACGTTTTTTGTTCATGGCAAAACCTCCTGCCGGTGGTATCGTACGCGGGCCGTGTCCGCCGAAAGGCGCCCGTACACCGGTAAGATGTCCGGGATGGACACGGCACACCATAATAATAGGACACTCCCCCGCACGCTGTCAATATTCCGCGGGGCGTTTTGCCACCGTTTTGATACGGAACCTTAGTAAGGTCTTAAGCGTGTGTTCACGATTTGTTCACATTTTGAGGGCCAGGCGCATGATATGATATTGTCGGGGGCAGCGGCGGAACGGAATGACAATTTCTGCCGTCTAAGTAAATAGGCAAATCATCCCGCGGGCGCGCGGGAAGGAAAAAGGAGAACATGACATGAAAAAAGCGGCTTTTGTACTGGCGCTGGTGATGCTGCTGGGCTGTGTGTCCGGCTGCGGCGCAGCGGAGGGCGAGGCCTCCGTGCAGTCGGTGTCTATGATCTGCGGGCTGGGGTCCGTAGGTCTGGCGGACCGGTTCGCAGGCATCGTCAGCCCGCTGGGCGAGACGACCATCAAGAAAAACGACGCCATGACCATCGACACCATCAAGGTGAAGGTGGGCGACAGCGTGAAAAAGGGCGACGTGCTGCTGACCTATGACCTGAGCCAGATCCGCACCGACCTGGAGATGGCCCAGCTGGAGCTGGAGCAGCTGAACGCCACGCTGGAGGACCAGCAGGCGGAGCTGGAGCGTATACAGAAGCTGATGGACAGCACCTATGACGACGCCACCAAGCGGCAGTACGCCCTGGATCTGCGGGAGCAGAACGTGAAGGTGCTGGAGACGAAGGCCAACATCGCCACCAAGAAAAAGGACATTGAGAAGCTGAAGGCCAACACCGCCGACAGCACCGTCAAGTCCCCGGTGGACGGCGAGGTGCAGTCCCTGAACCCGGACGGCGGCACGGACAACTCCGGCAACGCCCTGCCGTTCATGACCATCGTGGAGACGGGCGGCTTCCGCATCAAGGGCTATGTGAATGAAAACAACGCCAGCGTGCTGACCGAGGGCACGGCGGTTGTCATCCGTTCCCGGGTCAGCGACCAGACGTGGAAGGGCAGCATCAGCTCCATCGACTGGAACAACGCCCAGCAGAGCCGCAGCGACTACGGCGACAGCGACACGGCCATGTCCAGCAAGTACCCCTTCTATGTGACGCTGGAGGGCGACGGCGAGGGCCTGCTGATGGGCCAGCACGTGTACATAGAGCCGGACTACGGTCAGGAGGACACCCAGGACGAAAGCCTGATCAACCTGCCCAGCTACTTCATCAACGACGCCGAGGGCAAGCCCTGGGTGTGGGCTCAGAACAGCAAGGGCAAGCTGGAGAAGCGGAGCATCACCCTGGGCGAGTACAACACGGAGACGGACACCTATCCCGTGACGGACGGCCTGACGGCGGAGGACTATATCGCCTATCCCGACGACAGCCTGAAGGCGGGCATGACGTGCATCACCTATGACGACGCCACCTTTGACCCCAGCGCCAGCGGCGGCGAGGTATACCCCGAGGGCGGCGGTGAAAAAATCGACGAAAACGTGCCCATGGACGGCATGGACGGCGGCGATATGCCCGCTGAGAACGACACCGTCACGGACGACGGCGGCACCGCAGCCGTGATTCCCGGCGGCGCGGCCGCCTCCGCGTCAGCGGTCATTCCGCCGATGGAGGGCTGAGCATGATTTTGGAAATGCGCGATATATGCAAGGACTACCCCATGGGGAAGTCCGTGGCACATATCCTGAAAAACGTGAACCTTGACGTGGAGGAGGGGGAATACCTGGCTATCATGGGCCCCTCCGGCAGCGGCAAGACCACGCTGATGAACCTGATCGGGTGTCTGGACGTGCCCACCAGCGGCAGCTATCTGCTGGGCGGACGGGACGTGACCACCTGCAACAACAAGCAGCTGGCGGAGGTACGGAACAAGGAGCTGGGCTTCGTGTTCCAGAGCTTCAACCTGCTGCCGAAGCTGACGGCGCTGGAAAACGTGGCGCTGCCCCTGCTGTACGGCGGGGTGAAGAAGGCGGAACGGCTGGAACGGGCCCGGGCCGCGCTGGAGACGGTGGGGCTTTCCGACCGGGTGGAGCACCGGCCGGACCAGCTGTCCGGCGGACAGTGCCAGCGGGTGGCCATCGCACGGGCCATCGTGGGCAATCCGAAGCTGCTGCTGGCCGACGAGCCCACCGGCGCGCTGGACAGCGCAAGCGGCGCGGCGGTGATGGAGCTGTTTCAGCAGCTGCATGACGGCGGCTCCACCATCATCATGATCACCCACGACCATTCCATCGCCAACCACGCCGCCAAGGTCATGACCATACGGGACGGCGTACTGTCGGGAGGTGACGACTATGAGTGAGAAGCTGACGCTGCGGGAAAAGCTGCATATCGGCGAAAAGCGCCCCGACGGTGAGAAGCCGCGCATGAGCAAAAAGCTGAAAAAGGGCATTATCGCCGCCGCCTGCGTGGTGGGCGTGTGCGGCGCAGTGTGGGGCGGACTGACCATCGCCCGGAACGCCCAGCGGGGCGATGTGAACGTATACGCCGTCAACGAGTGCGCCATGACCGACTACTGGGGGGACACCTCCAACACCAGCGGCATGGTGACCACAGACAAATTGCAGAAGATCTACATCTCCCAGAGCCAGACGGTGAAGAAGGTGTGGGTCAAGGAGGGCGACAGCGTCAAGAAGGGCACGGCGCTGGTGAGCTATGACTCCACCCTGACACAGGCCACCGTGGAGCGCGCCAAGATCGACTATGACCGGCAGGCGGAGAACCTGGAGGTCATGAAAAATGAGCTGGAGCTGCTGAAGAAGGCGAAGAACAAGGAGACGCTGGAGGCAGAGCTGACCGGGTACCAGAAGCAGCGGGATGACATCATCAAAAAGATATACAATGACGAAGGTCTGGATGAGACGATAACCCGTACCTACTTACTTCCCTCTACCGACCCTAACACAGTCTCCAACGGTACGGAAAAAGCACCGTACTACTATCAGTGGATATCCAAGATACCGCTGACACAGGAAGATTTAATCGGTATGTTTACCAGCCCCGGCAAATCAGGAGATGTTCCCCTCTTCGTGGTGCTGGTATACCGTACAGACGACAAGGTAGGTGGTCTTGTAGAACGATGCTGGGGACTGAAGCTGACGGCTATCACCGAGACCGAGAGCACTGAGCCCGACCCCGGTGTTACTGTCACCGACCCTAACGAGCCTTCTACGCCGACCACAAAGAAGACCATTGTTTCCGTGAGTATGGAACCGGCCGACCTAGCGCCCTATCAGGATAAGTCATTGGATTACGGCGACAAGAAAGAAGAGATCTCCAAGCTGGATAAGAAGATTGCCCAAATTCAGGAGCTGCTGGAGTCCTCCATGACCCAGTTGGAGATCAACAAGGCCATTCTGGAGAAGGCTCAGGCGGTAAAGGAGCAGGAGGTCAACCTGAAGGTGGCGAAGCTGAAGCTGGACAAGAAGCTGGCGGAGCTGGGCGACGGCAACGTGTACGCGGAGTTCGACGGCACGGTGAAGGCCGTGCGGGACCCGGACGCGGCCTATAACAACAGCGAGGCCGTGGTGGAGCTGTCCGGCGGCGGCGGATATTACGTCACCGGCACCCTCAGCGAGATGGATCTGGGCAGCGTGCAGGTGGGCGACAGCGTATCCATCAGCAGCTGGATGACCGGAGCGGCCTGCGAGGGCACCATCGTGTCCATCGACGACTATCCCACCAGCAACGGCAACAACTGGGGCGACGGCAACAGTAACGTGTCCTACTACCCCTTCAAGGTGTTTGTCACCGAGGACGCGAATTTGCAGCCCAATGACTATGTGGATATACAGTACCAGAAGGACACCAGCGCGGAAGAAAGCGGCAGCTCACTGTATCTGCAGAGTATGTTCATCCGGACCGACAACGGCAAGAGCTATGTGATGGCCCGGGGCGAGGACGGCAGACTGGAGCAGCGGTGGGTACAGACCGGCCGGGATCTGTGGGGCAGCTACACCCAGATACGGGGCGGGCTGACCATCGACGACTATGTGGCGTTCCCCTATGGACGCGACGTGGTGGAGGGTGCCCACACCCAGGAGGCTACGACCGACCAGCTGTACAACTACGGCATATAAAGGAGGCGGGATAACCATATGTTGGAAAATATAAATCTCGCCTTTCAGGGCGTGTGGAGCCACAAGCTGCGGTCGTTTCTGACCATGCTGGGCATTATTATCGGTATCGCCGCGATCATCACCATCGTGTCCACCATTCAGGGCACCAACGAACAGATCAAGCAGAACCTGATCGGCGCGGGCAACAACGTGGTGCGGGTGACCATCGGCGCCACGGACAGCCAAAACTATTTCGACCTGAACTACTCGGCGCTGCCGGAGGGTATCGACCCAGTGACCCGGGAGATGCGGGATGAGATGGAGAAGCTGGGCAGCGTGTCGCTGGTGAGTATGTACTACTCCCGGGATTGGTGCGACAACGTATACGTGGGCAATACGGCGTTCAGCGGTTCGCTGTACGGCGTGGACGACCACTATCTGACGGCCGTGGACTACGCGGTGAACTACGGACGCTCCTTCACGGCGGCGGACTATGAGAACCGGCGGAATGTGGCGCTGATCGACGCAAAGTCGGCAAAGTCGCTGTTCCAGGGCGAGAACCCCATCGGCGGCACCATCGAGATCAACGGGATGCCGTTCACCGTGGTGGGTGTGGTGTCCTCCCGGTCCAGCAGCGGACCGGTGATCAACAACTTTAAGGATTATCAGATGTACGCGGGCAGCACAGCGGGGACCATTTTCATCCCGGACGTGTGCTGGTCGGTGCCCTATCGGTACGACGAGCCGCAGTACGCCGCCGTCCGCGCCACCAGCACCAACGACATGACCGCCGCCGGTGACAATGTGGCCAAGTATCTGAACGAGAACGCCATCCGGACCACGAAGTACAAGTACGAGTCCAAGGACCTTCTGCAGCAGGCCAGCGATCTGCAGAGCCTGTCGGAGAGCACCAACAAGCAGTTGATCTGGATCGCGGCTATCTCGCTGGTGGTGGGCGGCATCGGCGTGATGAACATCATGCTGGTGTCCGTGACAGAGCGCACCCGCGAGATCGGATTGAAGATCGCCATCGGCGCGCAGCAGAGCCGCATCCTCTGGCAGTTCCTGACGGAGGCGGCGGTGCTGACCAGCATGGGCGGCATACTGGGTGTGGCCACGGGCATCGGCCTGGCGGAGATGATGTCCCACATCATGGGGACACCGGTGGCCATCAGCGTACCGGCGTGCATCATCGCGGTGGCCTTCTCCATGGTCATCGGCGTGGTGTTCGGCCTGGTGCCGGCCATGAAGGCATCGAAGCTGAACCCCATCGAAGCCCTGCGGAGAGAATGATACGCAGAAAGAAAAGACCGGCTTTCGCCGGTCTTTTTCTCTGTCCGCTCCCGGCGAAGACACAGCGAAAGCAGAAAACAGCCCCCGGCAGGGGGCTGTTTCTTTATTTACTGCGGCAGCTCGCCGGGGGCGACCAGGATGATCTTGTCGGCCCGGTCATAGTCGCTGTACGCCTCCTTGGTGCTGCGGAGGAGCGTACCGTCGCCGGCGTAGACGTTGCGGTAGGTCTGGACGGCGTAGCCGTTGTGGCCGTACTGCTCCACCTCGGTGGTGCCGGGGGCCACGGACTCGGACTCCTGATAGACCGTCTTGCGCTCGGAGTAGGAGAGGAACTGGTTGGTCATCTCCACATAGTGGTCGTCGGTCTTGGTGCCCAGCAGGGTGATGGTCAGCTGGTTGGTCTCGTCGTTGTAGCTGGTGGTGATCTTGATGGGGTAGTTGGTGCTGTTGCGGAAAGCAAAGTCCGGGCCGCCCCAGCTGACCGTGGCATCACAGCCCGTGACGGGCATATAGCCGGGGTCGAACATATGGGCGTAGCGCAGGACGATCTGCAGGTCCGCCATGAGGGCGGAATAGTACAGCGTGGAGGATACCTGGCAGATACCGCCGCCGATGGAGGTAACGGTCTTGCCGCCGGAGTAGGCGGCGGCGGGCTGGAAGCCCCGGGCCTCGGTGCGCTGGCCCACAGTGGCGTTGTACCAGAACTCCTCGCCGGGGTTATAGATACGGCCGTTGATGGCGGCGGAGGCCAGCTTGATGTTCTGGCGGCGGCCCCAGGGGCCGGCGCAGGTGGTGGTGCAGGTGCCGATCACATCCCGGAACATGGCCTGCTCCAACTCCTCGGTGGCGGCGGGCGGGAACTGCACCTGGGCGTCAGCCAGGAATTCCTCGCCCGGCTGGGCGGCGTCCAGTTGCTTTTGCACCGTCTCCACATCGAACTGTACGCCCACGCGGGACTGGGTGGGCTTGCCGGTGGATTTGTCGCAGATGGCGGCGGCCATGGTGCCGGCGATCTCGTCGTGGAGCGCCTGCACGTCCATGGGCGCGGCGGTGCGGGCCGCGAACACGCATTCCACGGACCGGGCTGCCGCGGACAGGTCGCGGCTCTCGAAGCGCTGCGCCAACTCGGCGCGCAGCGCCGCCGCGTCCAGCTTCTCGCCGTCCTGCGGCTTGGTGATGTACAGGCCCTCACCCTCCGCCAGCCGGTAGCCGCCGTCCGTTACGGTGCAGCCCACGGTGTCGGACAGCTGTTCACAGGCGGCGGTGAGCTTCGCCTCGTCCACGTCCAGCTGGGGCGTGACATCCACGGCCCTGAACCAGCTCTCGATAAAGCGCCAGCCGCCGCGGAGGAATGCGGTCACATCGCTGCCCCAGCCCCGGTCCTGCACGTCGCAGCCGGCAGCCTTGGAGACATAGACGGGCAGAACGGTGACGCCCAGGTCGGAAAGGGTGGTGCTGCCGATCTCCTGCCCGTCACGGGTCAGGCGGATGGTCATGCCGTCCAGCAGGGCACTCCCCTGCTCCGTCCAGCGCTGCTCGGCCTCCTGCGCCGACAGGCCGGACATATCCATGCCCAGCACGGAGGTGTTGGGAAACGCCGTGTGGGAATACAGCGCGTTGGCGGCCACACAGCAGCCCGCGTAGGCCAGCACCAGCACCGCCGCGGCGATGCCGATGATCAGTCCGGCTCTTTTGCCGGGGGTCTTGGGAGGCTTTTCTTCCGGGGCCGCGCGCTTGCCGGCCGTCTCCGGCGCGGGATCGGCGGTAACAGAGGACATATTCAACTCGTCGCTCATGGTGTCCCCTCCTTTGTATCATCAGGTTTGGGCAATACCGGCAAAATGCCGTGCCGTTACTGCATTGTATCACGGTTTGTCAAGGAATGGGTTACAAAAGCGTTACGACACATCTTTCTGCGGCTTTGCGCGGGGAATGGTGACGGTGAGGCAGATGGCGTCCTCCGTGTCCCGGCGGGCGACCTTGGCACCGACGCCGGCGGTCTGCATGAGCCGGACGCCCCGGTCCACGCTGTTGAGGAACAGCCGGACGTCCTTGATGATATACGCGCTGCGGCGGCGGGGCTGCGTCGTCTGGTTTTGCGCGACCAGACGGTCTATGTAACCCTCGGCATCGGCGACGTTCAGCTGGTTTTTGCCGATGTGCTCGACGGCGGCAAGGCGCTGCTCCGGGTCCTCCAGACGCAGGAGGGCACGGGCGTGGCGCTCGGTCAGGCCGTAGTGGTGCAGAGCCTCCGCCACCGGCTCCTCCAGCCGCAGCAGACGCAGCTTGTTGGCCACGGCGGACTGGCTGCGGCCCAGCCTTTCCGCCGCCTGCTGCTGACTGAGGCCGTAGCGGCGGAGCAGGCGGGCGATGGCGGCCGCCTCCTCCATGTAGTCCAGGTCCCGGCGCTGGAGGTTCTCGATCAGGGCCAGCAGGGCGGCGTCCTCCTCATCCACCCGGGCCAGCAGACAGGGCACCTGCCGCAGCCCGGCGATCCGCGCCGCCCGCCAGCGGCGCTCGCCGGCCACCAGTTCGTAGACAGCGCCCTGCTGCCGGACGGTAATGGGCTGCAGAATGCCGTAGGCGGCGATGCTGGCCGCCAGCTCCTGCAGGCCCTCCGGGTCGAACCGGCGGCGGGGCTGCTGGGGATTGGGCCGTATATCGTTGATGGGTATGTATCGCACACGGGTAGAGAGGAAATCGGTCTTCTGGGCTTTTTTCATGGCGGTCGCCTCCTTTTTTTGCCTATTGTACGGCGGGAGGCCTGTCGGAAGCGGGCGAAGACCGTCGGGAAATAAAAAAATGCACCCGCCCCTGTCGGGACGGGTGCGGCGGTCACTGCTTTGTGCGGATATCCTCGCCGAAGAAGGGCAGGATCTGGTAGGCACCCTCGATACGGGAGAGGATGGGCGCGCCGTAGCGATGGCCCAGCTCCTCCGGGGCCAGGTTGGTGCTGATGATGGTGGACCTGCCGGAGAGCATACGGCCGTTGACGATCTGATAGAGGGCGCTCTGGACAAAGGCGGTGGTCATCTCGGTGCCCAGGTCGTCCAGGATCAGCAGGTCGCAGCTCTCGCAGCGGCGGACGTCGGCATCGCTGACCTCGTCGGGGCGGAATTTGGCGTCCTCATAGCGGGAGAAAACGCTGATCGCGGTGTCGTAGACCACGGAGAAGCCGGCGTCGCTGACCTCCCGGGCGATGCAGGCGGAGAGGAACGTCTTGCCCAGGCCGGTGCCGCCGGAGAGCAGCAGGCTGCCGCTGCCCCGGGAGAACTGGCGGGCAAAGTCCCGGCAGACGTCGAAGTTGCGCTCCATGTTGGCCCGGGGCGAAACGCCGTAGCTGTCCCACACGGCGCTGTCGTACAGGTCGAAGCGGAAGGTGTCGAACCGGGCCTCGCCCAGCGGCAGGAGCCGGGAGAGCTCCGCCAGCTGTTCGCGGGCGTAGTACTGCTTCAGGCAGGCGCAGACGCCGGACCGGGTATAGCCGGTGTCGCCGCAGAGGGGACAGGCGGGCTTGTCCTCCAGGTAGTCGGCGGGATAGCCCATGTCCTCCAGCAGGGCGGCGCGCTCGCGCTGCAAGGAGAGGTTCTCATCCCGCAGGACCCGCAGGGCGGGCAGCGGGTCCTCGCCCTTTTTGGCGGCGGCGGCCACGATGCGGCTCATGGTGGTGCGGAGGGTGCGGTCGATGTCCCGCAGGCGGGGCTGGCGGGCAAAGACCTCCCGGCGGCGCTGGTCCAGCTCGGCCTCCCGACGCTGGCGGGCCTGGTCAAAGCGGGCAATGGCCCGCTGCATGATGATACCGTCGTATGACATATTCTCACCTCTTGATATAGCGGCGCATCCAGGCGTCCTTGTCCCCGGCGGGGGCGGCGGACTTACCGGCGGCAGCGGGCCGCTTGCCGGCCGCCTCGCCCTCCTCTACCTGGCGGGGCGTATGCCAGCCGGCGTCGTGCCAGCGGCGCAGGATGCCGTTAAGATAGCGCCAGTTCAGGTCCTTCTTGTAGAACACCGTGCGCTCATAGGCCAGAGCCACCGTCTCCGGTGGGAAGCCCATGTCCATCCACTGGTCGATGTAGCGGCGTTCGGCCTCCACCGGCGGCCTGTTAAGAATTCGTAAATTCGACAAATAGGAAGTGTACTTCCTGTTGCGCTCTGCCCATTTTTTCAGGTATACCGCGGCAGAATTCTGGTCAAATATGCCAAGCTGTGCCCAGCGATAGCCCTCTTTTTCCACCTGGCGCATGGTTGGTCGTCTGCCCTCGCCCCACTGGCTGCGGGCCCGTTCGACACAGTGGCACACCAGGAGATAGATCACGTCGGCGGGCATACCCAGGTCATCGTAAAGACCGGCCAATATCTGCAAGTCGGCGGTGCGGAGCTTCTTGCCCAGCTGCTGCTCCGTCTGTGGCACCAGCAGGCGGAAGCCCTCGTTGTCCGTCAGCAGTCCGGCGATGTCCTGAGCGGTGTAGACCGGGCGCTCGTCCGCCGGATCGGGCGGTGCCTGGCGGGCCGGTCGAGGCAGCAGGTCCAGGTCCTGAAGGACCTTCTCCGCCGCGTCGATCCGCAGGCGGCTGATGGGCAGGACCTTTTCCAGCTCCTCCGGCGTGACGCCCCGGCCGAAGCGGCGCAGGGCCAGATACAGCAGGGCGGCGTCGCCCTGCCCGCTTTGCAGCAGCTTGTCGGCCGCGTCGGCGGGCAGCGTCAGCTGCTCCTGCCTGTTCCGAAGTATATAGCCGTCCATGGCGATGACCTCCCCTCTCATTCGTGCTCTCCATTCTACACGAAAAAGGGGTCGGCGTAAAGCGGGGCGGGACAACTTTTTACAAATTTCCGCTTTTCGCCAAAATAGACTTTTCTCCGGCGGGTTTTGTGGTATAATGCTATTTGTATAAGTATATATACCCAACGAAATGAATTAAGGAGGGTTTTGGCATGGCGAACCGGGTAACGATGTCTATCTGCGGCACGGAGTATATTCTCGTAGCGGAGGAGGACGCCGCCTACATGGAGAAGATCGGCAACATGGTGGATGCGGAGATGCAGAAGCTGATGGACAGCGCCCACATGAGCCGTGACGCGGCGGCGGTGCTGGCGGCGGTCAATCTGGCGGACCAGCTCACCAAGGCGCAGGAGGGCGCGGAAAATCTGCGCCGGCAGTTGAAGACCTATCTGGACGAGGCCAGCCGCGCCAAGAACGAGGCCGCTGAGCTGCGCCGGAAGCTGCAGAACGCCCAGAACCAGAACAACCGCCGGTGATGATGGAGCTTTTGGCCCCCGCGGGGGGATATGAGGCGCTGACCGCCGCGGTGCAGAACGGCGCGGACGCGGTGTATATGGGCTTCGGTGCGTTCAACGCGCGGCGGAGCGCGAAAAACTTTACCGACGAGGAATTCGCGTCGGCGGTGCGGTATTGCCATCTGCGGGGCGTGCGGGTGTTCCTGACCCTGAACACCCTGCTGACCGACCGGGAGCTGCCCGGGGCGGCCGCGGCGCTGCGGAAGGCCAGCGCCATGGGCGTGGACGCGGTGCTGGTGCAGGACTGGGGCCTGCTGACCCTGGCAAAGGAGATCGTGCCGGACCTGCCTCTTCACGCCAGCACGCAGATGAGCCTGTTCACGCTGGGCGGCGCCAATGCGGCCGCGGCGTTGGGCATGGAGCGCGTGGTGCTGGCCCGGGAGCTGGACCGGGACGAGGTACGGGAGATCTGCGCCGGCTGCGGCGCGGAGATCGAGGTGTTCGGCCACGGGGCGCTGTGTATGTGCTACTCCGGCCAGTGCGAGATGAGCGCCGTGCTGGGACAGCGCAGCGGCAACCGGGGCGCCTGCGCCCAGCCCTGCCGCCTGCCCTACGGCGTGAACGGCCCCTGCCGGGACGCGCATCCCCTGAGCCTGAAGGACGCCAACCTGTCCGCCTATCTGCGGGATATGGCGTCTATGGGCGTGGACTGCCTGAAGCTGGAGGGACGGCTGAAGCGGCCGGAATACGTGGCCGTGGTAACGGGCATCTACCGCCGCCTGCTGGACGAAAGGCGGCTGCCCACGGCGGAGGAGTCCCGGGCGCTGGAGCAGGCCTTCTCCCGCAGCGGCTTCACCGACGGCTACTGGCTTGGTAAAAAGGGCAAGGCCATGTTCGGCACCCGGCCGGAGAACGTACCGGAGCCGAAGGCGCTGTTCGCCGCGGCCCGTGAGACCTATGAAAACGGAAAAGAGAACCGGAAAATACCGGTGAACCTGCATCTGACGGTGCGCCGGGGCGAACCGGTGCGGCTGAGCGGCGCGTGCGCCGTCCGGAACGGCGTGACCATAGCCTTAGCCACGGGCGATGCGCCGGAGGAAGCCCGGAACCGGGCGGTGACGGCGGAGGAACTGCGGCAGCGGCTGACCAAGACCGGCGGCACGGTGTTCGCGGCGGATCAGATCGAAATAGAGCTGGACGAGGGGCTGATGGTGTCCGCCAGCGCGGTGAACGCGTTGCGGCGGGAGCTGCTGGACGAGCTGGCGGATCGGCGGATGGACACTCCGAAGCGCCGTGAGCTGCCCGCCTCTCCCCTGCCGGAGGCCCCGGCGGGCGCGGCGGAGCTGGACTTTACCGTGTCCATCAGCAGGCCCGATCAGCTGACGGCCGAGCTGCTGGCGGAACGCCCCGCCATCGTGTATATCCCGGCGGAGCTGCTGGATAAGATGGACCTGATGCCCTATATCGGGCAGGCGGAGTTCTGCGCGGTGCTGCCCCGGATATTCCGCACGGCGGACGAACCGGTGTTCCGGGATATTCTGCAGCGGCACCCGGAGGTCGCCTCCGCGGCCATTGGCAACCTGGGCCATCTGGCCATCGTGAAGGGACTGGGCAAAACGCTCCGCGGCGACTTCGGCCTGAACGTGTACAACAGCCGGGCGGTGCGCTTCTGGCAGGAGCAGAAGCTATCGTCCGTGACGGCCAGCTTCGAGCTGCGGTGGCAGCAGGTGCGGGATCTCGGCAAATATATCGACTGCGAGGCCCTTGTCTATGGCCGCCTGCCGCTGATGATCACCGAAAACTGCGTGACGAAGAACAGCGTGGGCTGCGCCCATGGGGCGGGCAGCGTGCTGACTGACCGGCGGGGCGAGCAGTTCCCGGTGCTGTGCGCCTACGGGTGCCGGTGCGAGATCGAGAACGGAAAGACACTGGTGCTGGCGGACAAGCCGGAGGTGTTCCGGTGCGGCCTGCGGTACGGACGCCTGCGGTTTACCACAGAGACGGCGGCGGAGTGCGCGGCGCTTCTCCGCGCCCACAGGGCCGGGACCGTCACCGCCGGTGACAACAGCACACGCGGGCTGTTCTACCGGGGCGTAGAGTAAAACAAATGGTATAACACTCGTTATAATTTACAAACCGTATTCAATTTCAGGAGAAAAAGGTGTTACTATGGAGCTGAAGATCAAAGCTCTGTCCCCCAAGATCGGGACGGAGATACCCCTCCCCCGCTTTGCCACCGCCGGCGCGGCCTGCATGGACCTGTGTGCCTGCATCGACGAGGCGGTGACGCTGGCAGCCGGGGAACGGCGGCTGGTGCCCACGGGCATCGCCATCGCCCTGCCGTCGGCGGACTACGCGGCGCTGGTGTTCGCCCGCAGCGGGCTGGGCATCAAGAAGGGCGTGTGCCTTTCCAACGGTGTAGGCGTCATCGACAGCGACTACCGGGGCGAGATCGGCGTGGGGCTGGTAAACCTGGGAAGCGAACCGTACACGGTGCAGCCCGGGGACCGGATCGCCCAGCTGATGGTGGTGCCGGTGGTGCAGCCCACGGTGACGGTGGCGGAGGACCTGGACGAGACGGACCGGGGCGCCGGCGGCTTCGGCTCCACAGGCAGGTGACGTATATGGCAAAGATCGTGCTGGCCTCCGGGTCCCCCCGGCGGCAGGAGCTTTTGCGTCGGATGGGCATCACCGACTTTACCGTCCGGGTGCCGGAGGTGGAGGAATACTTCCCCGCCGGGCTGACGCCGGAGGAGACGGTGTGCTACATCTCCCGGGAGAAATCCCAGGCGGTGGCGTCCGACGCGGACGAGATCGTCATCACGGCGGATACGATGGTGTTTCTGGACGACAAGAAGCTGGGCAAGCCCGCCGACGAGGCGGAGGCCCTGCAAATGCTGACGGCCCTGCAGGGTCGGCGCCACACCGTCTGTACCGGTGTGACGGTGCGGCAGAGGGAGAAAGTCCTGACCCGCGCCCAGCACACGGACGTGTATTTCCGTCCGGCCACACAGCGGGAGCTGAAGGCCTACATCGCCGGGGGCGAGCCCATGGACAAGGCCGGGGCCTACGGCGTACAGGGGCAGGGCGCGCTGCTGGTGGAGCGCATCGACGGCGACTTTTTCAACGTGATGGGGCTGCCGGTGGTGCTGCTGGCGGAAATGCTGGGCGAATTCGGGATACAGCTGCTGGGATAATGCCCCTTTCGCTCCCTCTGAGAGGGTGCGCTGCCGCCTCCCCTGCCGGGGGAGACTTCAGAGAGGAACAAACGACACATGAAGCGATTTTTTACGAAAACGGGAATATGGCTGCTGGCCGCGGCGGCCACCATCGCGGTGGTGCTGTGCGTGGTGTCGGCCCTGAGCTCCGGAACGGGGCTGCTGCACAACGCCCTGGGCGTGATCGCCTCGCCCTTCCGGGCGGCGGGTTCCGCCGTGGCGGGCTGGGTCGGCGGCATTAGCCAGCGGTTTGAGGACGTGGAGACCCTGCAGCAGGAGAACGACGAGCTGCGGCAGCAGATCGCGGAGCTGGAGGAGCAGCTGCGGCAGATGGAGCCGGCGGCGACCGAGAATAAAGAGCTGCGCCAGCTGCTGGGCCTGCGGCAGCAGCGCAGTGACCTGGTGTTCGAGGCGGCCCGCGTCACCCAGCGCGACGTATCCAACTGGGCCAGCACGCTGGTGCTGGACCGGGGCAGTCAGCACGGTGTGGCCATAGGCGACTGCGCGGTGGACAGCGCCGGGAACCTGGTGGGTGTGGTCACAGACGTGGGCCTGAACTGGTGCCGGCTCTCCACGGTGCTGGACACGGACTCCCAGTTCGGCGCGCGGGTATTCCGCACCGGCGAGACGGCGGTGGCTGGCGGCGACCTGGCGCTGATGGCCGAAGGCCGGCTGCGGCTGCAATACCTCAGCGACAGCGCGAACCTGATCAAGGGCGATGTGATCGTCACGTCCGGACTGGGCGGCTACTATCCCGCCGGTCTGGTGATCGGCACGGTGGAGTCCGTGCAGACGGATGACGGCGGGCTGGCGCGGTACGCGGTGCTCTCGCCCAAGTGCGATGTGGCGGCGATACAGGAGATGTTTATCATCACGGATTTTGACGTGATCCAATGACGGAGGACGGCTATGACACGGCGGGCGATACTGCTGAAGTGGATATTGTACTGTCTGTGCGCGCTGGCGCTGGCACTGCTGCAGGGGCTGGTGCTGGTATACGTGCGGGTATGGGGCGTGCACCCGTTCCTGCTGCCGGCCATCGCGGTGATACCGGCCACGCTGGAGCGCAACGAGCAGGCGCTGCTGTATGCGGTATTTTTCGGGCTGGCGTGCGACCTTCTCTCGCCGGTGGCGGGCCTGCCGTGCTTTTACGCGCTGGCGTTCCTGCTTGGCGCGGCGGCAGCGTGGCTGCTGAGCGGGCAGGTCATCATGGCGGGCGTGGTGTGCTCGCTGGTGGTGACAGGCGTATGTATGCTGCTCTGCGGACTGCTGCACATGGCGGTGCTGGCGGGACACAGCGGCGCGGGGCTGACCGCGGCGGGCCTGCTGCTGGGCAGGGAGCTTTTGGTATCGCTGCCCTTCGCGGCGGCAGCGCACCCGCTGTTCCGGTGGGCACGGCGGCGGACACTGAGCGAATGACCATAGGAGAACCGAGCTATGATGAAAAATCCTCACCCCTCCCGGCGGCGGGTATATGTGCTGCTGGGGTTTTTCTGTGCGTTTCTGGTGCTGTTTTTTGCGGTGCTGTATGACGCACAGGTGGTACACGGCAGCGAAAATCGGGCCAGATCCATCACCAGCAACACCGCCAGCGAAACGGTGACCGCCTCCCGGGGCATCATCACCGACCGGAATGGCAAGGTGCTGGTGAGCAACCGGCTGGCCTATACGCTGGTGGTAGACAAGAGCAGCTTCGGCAAGGACGAGGCCGCGCTGAACGACGCCATCTGGCAGCTGATACAGCTGTGTCAGGAGCAGGGCGTCACATGGAACGACACCCTGCCCATGACCACAGGGTCCTCTCCCCAGCTGACCAGCAAAAGCCTGACTGAGAGCTTCCGGGAGTATCTGGACGGCAACAAGCTGCCCACGGACGGCGGCAGCGCGGAAGTGCTGGCCGCCATGCGGAAGCTCTACAAGGTCGATGACAGCTATACCGACGCGCAGGCGCGTCTGATCGTGGGCGTGCGGTATGAACTGGACGGGCGCAGCAGCTACACCTTTGCCGAGGATGTATCCACGGAGCTGCTGGGCCGCATCACCGACGGAAAGTACCGGGGCGTGACCATCAAGACAGCGGCGGCGCGGGTGTACAACACCAAGCTGGCGGCGCACATTCTGGGCACCGTGGGCGCCATATGGCAGGAGGAGTGGCGCAGCGACGAGAGCACCGGCTATGTGGGCTACGCCGACAAGGGCTACAATATGAATGACCTGGTTGGCAAGGACGGCGTGGAGAAGGCCTTTGAGGAATATCTCCACGGCAAGGACGGCAAGCGGCTCATCACCACCGACGAGAACGGCAAGATCACCGGCGAGCTGTACACCCGGGAGCCCCAGCCCGGCGGCACCGTGGCGCTGACCATCGACATCGACCTGCAGCAGGTGGTGGAGGACACGCTGGCCAGTACCATTCAGGGCATGATCGACAAGGACAGCAACGAGCGCGGCGGCGCGGCGGCGGTCATTCAGGTCGGCACCGGCGAGGTACTGGCCATGGCCAGCTACCCCACCTACGATCTGGAGACGTTCAACCAGGACTATGATGAGCTGGTGAAGGACGAACGCCTGCCCATGTTCAACCGGGCCACCCAGGGCGTGTACGCCCCCGGCTCCACCTTCAAGCTGTGCACGTCCGTGGCGGCGCTGGAGGAGGGCATCATCACCCCCAGCACGATCATTGAGGACAAGGGTATCTACACCTACTATGTGGACCCGCAGCCCATGTGCTGGATCTGGCGGCAGGCCCACACCACCCACGGGCGCATCAACGTCAGTCAGGCCATCGTGGACTCCTGCAACTACTTCTACTACGAGGTGGGCCGGCTGACAGGCATCAAGAAGCTGGACGAGTACGCCACAGCCTTCGGCCTGGGGCAATCCACGGGCATTGAGATCGGCGACGTCAGCGGCGTGCTGGCCTCCCCGGAGTGGGCGGAGGCCCACGACCGGGAGTGGACCGACGGCCAGACCATCACGGCGGCCATCGGCCAGTCCTACAACCTGTTCACCCCCCTGCAGCTGGCCAACTATGTGGCTACGCTGGTATCCGGCGGTGAGCACTATGAGGCGCATCTTCTGAAAAACGTAAAGTCTTATGATAATTCACGAGTTATCGGCGTATATGGCAAGGGGCCGCTGAACGACCTGAACATCTCGGACAGCACCATGGCGGCGGTGACCAAGGGTATGCACGATCTGACCTACGACTCCCTGCGGAGCGCCTTTTCCCGCTGTGTGGTGGAGGCCGGCGCCAAGACCGGCTCGGCCCAGGTGGGTACGGATATCGCCAACGGCACCTTTGTGGCCTACGCCCCCTATGACGATCCGGAGATCGCCATCGCCATCGTGGTGGAGAAGGGCGGCAGCGGCAGTCTGCTGGCCAATGCGGCCGTGGACATCATCAACGCCTGGTTCACCCGGGACGGCACCGGCGCCACCGCCGCCGGCGAGGACGCGCTGATGCGGTAAATCTGTTATAGAGACAAGAGGCACACATGGGACCCTATTTCAATTCGAGAGACAAACATTATAAAGACCCCTTCGGCGCCGTCCCCTGCGGCGCCGAAGTGCGCTTTGCGCTGGCGGACGACACCTACTACGGCTGCGAGCTGCTGGTGCTCCGGGAGTTCGCAGGCACGGAGGACACGTGCGCCCTGCCGCCGGCGGAGGGCGGCTTCGCCGGCACATACACCGCGCCGGCTGGCGGTGAGCTGTGCTGGTACTGCTTCCGCCTGACGGACGTGGACGGGCGCTGCGTGTGGTACGGCAAAAATGGCGTGCAGGACGCGCCGGAGAAGGCGGCACGCTGGCAGCTGACGGTATACGAGCCCTCCCCCGCCCCGGACTGGTTCGGGCGCGGCGTGACGTACCAGATCTTCCCGGATCGGTTCCGCCGTGTATCCATGCCGGACGTGAGCCATATGCCCGGGCACCGGTGGCTGCACCGCGGCTGGAACGAGCAGCCGGTGTTCCTTCCGGACGAGCACGGGCAGATCACCAACCGCGACTTCTTTGGCGGCTCGCTGCAGGGCATTACGGAGAAGCTGGACTATCTGGCGGGCCTGGGTGTGACGACACTGTATCTGAACCCCATCTTTGAGGCCGCCAGCAACCACCGCTACGACACCGGCGACTATCGGGCCATCGACCCGCTGCTGGGCACAGAGGCTGACTTCCGCGCCCTGTGCACCGCCGCCCATCAGCGTGGGATGCGTGTGATACTGGACGGCGTGTTCAACCATACCGGCAGCAACAGCCGGTACTTCAACGCCGAGGGCTACTATCCGGAGCCGGGGGCGGCCCAGAGCCAGAATTCAGAGTATTACAACTGGTACAGCTTCCACCCGTGGCCGTCGGACTACGACGCCTGGTGGGGCGTGAAGACCCTGCCCGCCGTCAATGAGGCGCAGCCGGCTTACCGTGACTTCATCTTCGGCGATCAGGACAGCGTGGTCCGGCATTGGCTGCGCTGCGGCGCGGACGGCTGGCGGCTGGATGTGGCCGACGAGCTGCCCGGCGACTTTATCGAGGGCATCCGCTCGGCCATCGACGCGGAAAAGCCCGGGGCTTACCTGCTGGGTGAGGTCTGGGAGGACGGCAGCAACAAGATCGCCTACTCCCAACGGCGCAGATACCTGCTGGGCCGCCAGGTCCACGGCCTGATGAACTACCCCTTCCGCACGGCCCTGCTGAACTGGCTGGCCGGCGGCGACGCCGCGGTCTTCCGCGACAGCATGGAGACAATTCGTGAGAACTACCCGCCCTTCGCCTTCTATGGCGCCATGAACTTCCTGGGCACCCACGACACAGCGCGCATTCTGACGCTGCTGGGCGCGGAGGGCACACCGAAAACCAAGGCGGAGCGTGCGGCGTACCGCCTCTCCCCCACTGAGCTGGCCCGGGGCCTGGCAAAGCTCCGTCTGGCGGGAATGCTGCTCTACAGCTTCCCCGGCTCTCCCACCCTCTTCTACGGCGATGAGGCCGGCGTGCAGGGCTTCGAGGATCCGCTGAACCGGGGCGCCTTCCCCTGGGGCAGCGAGGACGCGGCGCTGACGGACTTCTTCCGCACTCTGGGACAGCTGCGGCGAACGCGGGAGAGCCTGCGCTCGGGCGCCCTGTGCTATCTGCTGGCCCGAGACGGCGCTCTGGCCATCGAGCGTGAGCACGGAGGCGAGCGCACGGTAACGGCGCTGAACGCCGGGGACGCGCCGGCAGACCTGACGCTGGCCTGGGACGCGCCCACCGCGCAGGACGCGATGACCGGGCAGCGATTTCTGGTCATCGACGGGAAAGCACATCTGACATTGCCGCCGCTGGACGGCCTGATACTGATATGAGGAATGGGGCGGCTGTTTCACGTGAAACAGCCGCCCTGCTTTTGTCCCTTTATGTTTCACGTGAAACAAAAAGGCGAAAATTTGCATTTTCCCTCTTGAAACCCTCCATGCAGGTGGTATATACTATCATAATGAACTCAGACAGAAAGAGGAATTTGCTGTGGCGAAAATCATTGCGATCGTAAATCAGAAGGGCGGCGTGGGCAAGACCACCACCTGCGTAAACCTGGCCGCTGCCGTAAAAGCCGCTGGCAAGCGGGTGCTGCTGTGCGATTTTGACCCCCAGGCCAACGCCACCAGCGGCATGGGCGTGGACAAGACCACCAGCAACGGCGTCTACGATGCGCTCATCAACGGCGCAGAGACGGCCCAGCTGATCGTGACCACGCCCTATGGCGACGTGCTGCCAAGCAGCAAGGCGCTGGCCGGCGCCGGCGTGGAGCTGATCAACATGGACGACCGGCAGTTCCTGCTGAAGGCTGCGCTGCGGCAGGTGGCGGACAATTACGATTTCATTTTCATCGACTGTCCGCCCTCGCTGGAGCTGCTGACGCTGAACGCACTGTGCGCCGCCAACAGTCTGCTGGTCCCGGTGCAGGGCGAGTATTACGCGCTGGAGGGACTCAGCGACCTGATGAACACCGTGCGTATCGTGCGGCGCAGCATGAACCCCGGGCTGGACATCGAGGGCGTGCTGCTGACCATGTTCGATGGCCGCACCAACCTGTCCATTCAGGTGGCCCAGGAGCTGAAGCGGTTTTTTGCCGGGAAGGTGTACAGCACCGTGATCCCGCGGAACGTGCGGCTCAGCGAGGCGCCCAGCCACGGCAAGCCCATCACCGCCTATGACAAGACCTGCCGGGGCGCGGACGCATACACGGCGCTGGCGGCGGAATTTTTGCGGAAGAACAACTGCTGAAAGGAGACGCGGTATGGCGAACACAAAAGGTCTGGGCAAGGGACTGAGCGCACTGCTGGGCGATGACGTCATCGCCGCCAAGGACGAACGCGCCTCCTCCCTGCTGCTGCCCATCAGCCAGGTAGAGAGCTGCTCCACCCAGCCCAGAAAGAGCTTTGAGCCGGAGGCCCTCAGTGACCTGGCGGACTCCATCCGGATACACGGCATCATCCAGCCGCTGACCGTGCGGAAGCTGCAATCCGGCTACTATCAGATCATCGCCGGTGAACGGCGGTGGCGGGCGGCGCGGATGGCCGGGCTGACACAGGTGCCCGTGGTGGTCATCGAGGCCGACGACCGCAAGGCCATGGAGCTGGCCATGATTGAAAACCTCCAGCGAGAGGACCTGAATCCTATCGAAGAGGCTGAGGGCTACCGGGTGCTGACGGAGCAATACGGCATGACCCAGGACGAGTGCGCGCAGCGGGTGGGCAAGTCCCGCCCCACAGTGGCCAACGCCCTGCGCCTGCTGGGGCTGACCGAGCCGGTGCGGGCCATGGTGGAGGACGGACGGCTTTCCGCCGGACACGCCCGCGCCCTGTTGACGCTGGGCAGCAAACAGCAGCAGGCCGCGGCAGAGACCGTGGTCAAGGACGCCCTCTCCGTCCGCCAGACGGAGCTGCTGGTGAAAAAACTCACCGCCGAGAAAAAAGAAAAGCCCCAAAAGGACGCGCTTTCCGTCAATTATGTTGAGGAGGCCGCCCGTGAGCTGGGCGAAAAGCTGGGCCGCCCCTGCCGCATCGTCAACGGCAAAAAGAAGGGGCGCATCGAGCTGGAATACTACGGCACCGAGGACCTGAACGCCCTGCTGGAGGCTCTGGAGAAGCTGGGAAAGCGATAAGCGTTTCACGTGAAACATCATCGAATAGAGGTATAGAATATGCTTGACATCAAGTTTATCCGGGAGAACCCGGACCTGGTAAAGGAGAATATCCGCAAGAAGTTCCAGAACGCCAAGCTGCCCCTGGTGGACGAGGTCATCGCCCTGGACAGCGAGCGCCGCGAGGCCATCAACGAGGGCGAGGCCCTGAAGGCCGAGCGCAACAAGATCTCCAAGGCCAACGGTCCCCTGTTCGGCAGGCTGAAAAAGTGCGCCGACGAGGCGGAGAAGGCCGCCCTTCAGGCGGAGATCGATGCCAACAACGACGCCGTAAAGGCCAACGCCGAGCGCATGACCCGTCTGGAGGAGAAGAAGGCCAACGCCGAGGCGGCTATGAACAAGCTGCTGCTGGTCATCCCCCAGATGATCGACGAGTCTGTGCCCATCGGCCCGGACGACAGCTGCAACGTAGAGGTGGAGCGCTTCGGCGAGCCCAAGACCCCGGACTTCCCCATCCCCTACCACACGGAGATCATGGAGCGCTTCGACGGCGTGGATATGGACGCTGCCGCCCGTGTATCCGGCAACGGCTTCTATTACCTGATGGGCGACATCGCGCGGCTGCACTCCGCCGTCACCGCCTATGGCCGTGACTTTATGATCGACAAGGGCTTCACCTACTGCATTCCGCCGTTTATGATCCACGGCAACGTGGTGGAGGGCGTGATGAGCCAGACGGACATGGACGCCATGATGTACAAGATCGAGGGTGAGGACCTGTACCTGATCGGCACCAGCGAGCACTCCATGATCGGCAAGTTCATCGATCAGATCCTGCCGGAGGACAAGCTGCCCCAGACGCTGACCTCCTACTCCCCCTGCTTCCGCAAGGAAAAGGGCGCCCACGGCATCGAGGAGCGCGGTGTATACCGCATCCACCAGTTCGAAAAGCAGGAGATGATCGTGGTCTGCAAGCCCGAGGACTCCAAGGCCTGGTACGAGAAGATGTGGCGCTACTCCGTGGAGCTGTTCCGCAGCCTGGATATCCCTGTGCGGCAGCTGGAGTGCTGCTCCGGCGACCTGGCGGACCTGAAGTGCAAGTCCTGCGACATCGAGGCCTGGTCCCCCCGGCAGCAAAAGTACTTCGAGGTGTGCTCCTGCTCCAACCTGGGCGACGCCCAGGCCCGCCGCCTGAAGATCCGCGTCCGCGGCGAGGACGGCAAGCTGTACCTGCCCCACACCCTGAACAACACCGTGGTGGCCCCGCCCCGTATGCTGATCGCCCTGCTGGAGAACAACCTGCAGGCGGACGGCTCCGTGCTGGTACCCAAGGCGCTGCAGCCCTACATGGGCGGCAAGGAGCGCCTGGCACCGCTGCACTGATAGCGTATCGTAATAATTATCCGTAATTATACTTTTAGTATAGGAGCTTTTACACATGAAGAAGTTTTTTGCGGAATTCAAGGAATTCGCCATGCGCGGCAACGTAATGGACATGGCCGTCGGCGTGATCATCGGTACCGCGTTCGGTAAGATCACCACCTCTCTGGTGAACGATGTGTTCATGCCCCTGATCGGCCTGCTCATCGGCGGCGTGGATCTGGGACAGCTGAATATCGTGCTGAAGCCGGAGGTGCTGGACGAGGCAGGCCAGGTGGTCACCGAGGCCGTTACCCTGGGCATCGGCACGTTTCTGAGCACGGTCATTGACTTTGTTCTGGTGGCCTTCGTCATCTTCCTGATGGTCAAGACCATCAACCAGCTGCACAAGCTGGGCAAAAAGGACGAGGAGCCGCAGGAGGAGGAAGAACCGGCTCCCACCAGCGAGGAGCTGCTCACCGAGATCCGCGACCTGCTGAAAGAGCAGCAGAAATGAGGGACCTCCTGACCGCCGGCCTGACGGCCCTGGACCTGGACCCCGCCGCCGCGGACAAGCTGGCGCGCTACGCCGAACTGCTGCTGGAAAAGAACAAGGTCATGAACCTCACAGCCATCACCGTTCCCCATGACGTTGCCACCCTGCACCTGCTGGACTGCGCGGCGCTGGCGGCGCAGCTGGATCTGTCCGGCAAGCGCGTCATCGACGTAGGCACCGGCGCAGGCTTTCCCGGCATGGTGCTGGCGATCTTGACGCCGGACGCCCGCTTCACGCTGCTGGACAGTCTGGGCAAGCGGGTGGACTTCCTGAAGGAGGTCCAGACGGACCTGGAGTTGAAAAATGTGACCTGCGTTCACGCCCGGGCGGAGGAATTCGCCGCGCAGCACCGGGAGCAGTTCGATCTGGCGGCCTCCCGTGCCGTGGCCCAGCTGAACGTACTGTGCGAGCTGACGCTGCCGCTGGTAAAGGTAGGCGGACAGTTCGCCGCCATGAAGTCCGTCTCCACCGACGAGGAGATACGGCAGGCCCACAGCGCCATCGCCCAGCTGGGCGGACAGCTCTCCGGCGTCACGGACTACACCGTGCCGGAGACGGACGTGGTGCACCGCATCATATCCATCGAAAAAACACAGCACACACCGAAGCAATTTCCCCGGGCCTTTGCCCGGATCAAAAAAGCGCCGCTGGTATAAGCGGCCCGTGAAAGGAGGAAGTCCATGGGCAAGATCATCGCCGTGGCGTCCGGTAAGGGCGGCACCGGCAAGACCACCTTCACCGCCAACGTGGCGCTGGCGCTGGCCCACATGGGGCAGCGGGTGCTGTGCCTGGACTGCGATATCACCCTGCGGAACCTGGATCTGGCGCTGGGGCTCAGCGACCGGGCGCTGATGGACTTCTCCGACGTGCTGGAGGGCCGCTGCACCCTGCATGAGGCGGCGGTGCCCCATGAGCGATACCCCTCCCTCTCCCTGCTGACCGCACCCATGGCCGACCGCCCGCTGTCCCTGTCGGTGCCGAAGCTGCAGGCGCTGGCGCGTGAGATACGGGAAAGCTACGACTGGTGCCTGATCGACGCGCCCGCCGGACTGGGCCAGGGCTTCCAGATGGCAGCGTGCATGGCCGACCAGGTGATCGTCATCACCACCACGGACGTGTCCGCCATGCGGGACGCCCAGCGCACCGCCGCAGAGCTGTCCGCCTTTCCCAGCGGGACGGTGCATCTGGTGGTGGGGCGCGTGTCCAAAAAGGTGCTGCGTCAGCTGCACACCACCATCGACGACGCCATCGACGCAGCGGGCCTGCCGCTGCTGGGCGTGATACCGGAGGACCCGGACGTCCCCTACTGCCTGAACCGCGGACTGGTGCTGCGGGAGCAGAACTACTACGCCGCCCGGGCCTATGAAAACATTGCGAAACGCATCATGGGGCAGAAAACCCCGCTGATGAAGATATAAGGAAAGGAGCCCTCCATGAATATTGCATTGATGGCACACGACAACCGGAAAGAGCTGATGGTCCAGTTCTGCACCGCCTACTGCGGCATCCTGGCCAAGCACACCCTCTGCGCCACCGCCCGCACCGGCCAGCAGATCGCCGACGCTACCGGGCTGACCATACACCGCTTCCTGTCCTTCGCCCACGGCGGCGGACAGCAGATCGCCGCCCGCATCGCCTATAACGAGATCGATATGGTGCTGTGCTTCGGTGACCCCAACCAGAAAACGCCGGACGCGGACATCACGTATATTTCCCGCCTGTGCGACCAGAACAACGTGCCCTTTGCCAGCAACCTGGCCACCGCCGAGATGCTGGTGCTGGGTCTGGACCGGGGCGACCTGGACTGGCGTGACATCGTCAACCCCAAGAACAAGCCCTTTACGGCTTGACAACCATCGGCAAATCGCATACAATAAAGGATAACCGTGCAGACCTCGCAGGAGTAGCCTGTACACCGCCGCTGCAAGAGAGGTGCGCCATCGGCTGAAAGTGCACCGCGGCAAGGCACAGGTGAAGACAGCGAGTTAGCGGGGATGGAAACATCCACGGCGCGCTCCCCGTAACAGGAGCAAAAAGGGCCGCAAGGCCGAATTTGGGTGGCACCACGAAGTGTTTTACGCTCTCGTCCCAATGCAGGGACGGGAGCGTTTTTTCGTCCGCGCCGCCGACACAAACACAAAGGAGAACGCTATGCAGGCTGTTTTGGACTTCATCAACAACCACGTGCGGGACATCTTCATCCCGCTGACGGCGCTGGCGCTGCTGCGGGTCGGTATGTGCCTGGCGCAGCTGAAGCGAATGACGCACCTCCGGGAGAAAAAAGGCGCCTACCACGCCGTCCGGGGCCACTGCGAGGAGCTGGGCGTCTGGTTCGGTGCGCTGGCGGGCCTGCTGCTGCCTGTCATTGTGCCGGGTCTGTGGTATGCGGGCCTGGCGCTGGCCATAGTCGGCGGTATCATCGGCCAGCGCATCGGCGTGAAGAAGGGTCGGGCCCTGGATGATATCTACCGCGAGGTCGCCTGGGAGCTGAAGCACGAGGCGGAGGCCGAGGCCGCCCGCGAGGCCGCTGCCCACACGCTAACGCCCGGTGCGGAGGAGCTGCCGGAGACAGGCGAACAAAACGAAACCACCGAAGATAAAGGAGAGACGGAAAATGGCTGAGATGACCCCCCGGACCCTGTCCGGCTTTATGGAGCTGCTGCCCAAGCCGCAGCAGCAGATGGAGCGCATGATGGACATCCTGCGCCGCACCTATTCTCTGTACGGCTTCACCCCGCTGGACACCCCGGTGATCGAGGCGGCGGAGGTGCTGCTGGCCAAGGGCGGCGGCGAAACGGAGAAGCAGATCTACCGCTTCAACAAGGGCGACGCCGACCTGGCCCTGCGGTTTGACCTGACGGTGCCGCTGGCCAAGTATGTGGCCCTGCACTACAACGACCTGTCCTTCCCCTTCCGCCGCTACCAGATCGGCAAGGTCTACCGGGGCGAGCGCGCCCAGCGCGGCCGCTTCCGTGAGTTCTATCAGGCGGATATCGACGTGATCGGCGACGGCAAGCTGGACATCACCAACGAGGCCGAGATGCCCGCCATCATCTACCGTGCGTTCAGTGAGCTGGGGCTCAGGCGCTTCTGCATCCGGGTAAACAACCGCAAGATCCTCAACGGCTTTTATGCCATGCTGGGCCTGACCGACAAGGCCGGCGACATCATGCGTACCGTGGACAAGCTGGACAAGATCGGCGCAGAGAAGGTCCGTACCCTGCTGACCGACGAGGTAGGCGTGTCCGCCGAAAGCGCCGATGAGATCCTGAAATTCATCGCCATCACCGGCAGCAACGATCAGGTACTCTCCGCCCTGGAGGGCTACGCCGGCCGGAACGAGACGTTTGACGAGGGCCTGGACCAGCTGAAAACCGTGGTGAAATACCTGTCCGCCTTCGGCGTGCCGGAGGAGAACTTTGCCGTGGACCTGACCATTGCCCGGGGCCTGGATTACTACACCGGCACCGTGTACGAGACGGCGCTGCTGGACCACCCGGAGATCGGCTCCGTCTGCTCCGGCGGCCGGTATGACAACCTGGCGGAATACTACACCGACAAGCAGCTGCCCGGCGTGGGCATCTCCATCGGCCTGACCCGGCTGTTCTACGTGCTGGGCGAGCAGGGAATGCTCAACGGCGATCTGCCCACCGCCCCGGCGGATGTGCTGATCCTGCCCATGACCGAGGACCTGTCCGCCGCCGTCACACTGGCCACAAAGCTGCGGGACGCCGGCGTGCGGACCCAGCTGTACACCGAGCAAAAAAAGTTCAAGGCCAAGATGAACTACGCCGACAAGACCGGCGTGCCCTATGTGGTGTTCCTGGGCGAGGACGAGGTGAAAAATAACGTCATCGCCTGCAAGGATATGACCAGCGGCGAGCAGACCACCCTGGACTTTGCCGCCACCCTGGCGCGGGTGCGCGACGGTCTGGCGGAGCGGAACAAGGGCAGGGTCATCGTGGAGAAGTAAGCGCCTTACCCTACGGCGCAAAGCATTTCCGGCAGACGGGTGTAGGGGACGGCGTTTTTGATAAACGATCCGTAATAATTCAATAAGGTTATACAAAACACAATCATAAATGGGAGGAAAACAACAATGATGCAGATGCGTACACATACCTGCAACGAGCTGCGCGCCAGCGATGTGGGCAAGTCCGTGAAGATCGTGGGCTGGATGGAGAATGTCCGCGAGGTAGGCGGCAGCCTGGCCTTCGTGGTGCTGCGTGACTTCTACGGCACCACCCAGGTAGTGGTGGAGGACGAGGCCGACCTGAAGGTCATCAAGGGCCTGAACAAGGAGTCCACCATCAGCGTGGAGGGCACCGTCCGCGAGCGCGCCAGCAAGAACCCCAAGCTGCCCACCGGCGAGATCGAGGTGGTCCCCACCAAGATCGAGGTGCTGGGCCGCTGCCGCTACAACGCCCTGCCCTTCGAGATCAACCGCAGCCGCGAGGCCGACGAGACCCAGCGGCTGAAGTACCGCTATCTGGACCTGCGTAACCCGGCGGTCAAGCAGAACATCATCCTGCGCTGCCAGGTGGTGGCCGCCCTGCGCGCCGCCATGATGGAGCACGGCTTCCTGGAGATCACCACCCCCATCCTGACCGCCAGCTCCCCCGAGGGCGCCCGCGACTATCTGGTGCCCGCCCGCAAGCACCCCGGCAAGTTCTACGCCCTGCCCCAGGCGCCCCAGCAGTTCAAGCAGCTGCTGATGACCTCCGGCTTCGACCGCTATTTCCAGATCGCCCCCTGCTTCCGCGATGAGGACGCCCGCGGCGACCGCAGCCCCGGCGAGTTCTATCAGCTGGATATGGAGATGGCCTTCGCCACCCAGGACGACATCTTCGCCGTGCTGGAGGACGTGCTGCCCCCCATCTTCGCCAAGTTCGGCACCTACAACGTGGCCTCCTCCGCCCCCTTCCGCCGCATCCCCTACAACACCGCCATGGAGACCTACGGCTCCGATAAGCCCGACCTGCGTATCGACCTGACCTGCAAAAACGTCAGCGAGTTGTTCGTCGCCAGCGAGTTCGAGGCCTTCAAGGGCCAGACCGTAAAGATGGTGCCCATCAGCGACTGCGCCCTGACCCGCAAGCAGGTGGAGAAGCTGCTCACCGACTGCGAGGTCCAGTCCGGCAGCAAGGCCTACTGGTTCAAGGTGGACGAAAACGGCCAGCTGGCCGGCGGCATCGCCAAGTTCGTCGCCCCGGTGGAGGCCGAGCTGGGTAAGATCATCGACCTGAAGCCGGGCACCCTGGTGCTGGCAACCGCAGGCCAATACGCCACCAAGTCTGTGGGCGTGCTTATCAAGACCTTCGGCGCCGCCTGCGAAAACCACTTCGACAAGGAGCGCTATGAGTTCTGCTGGATCGTGGACTTCCCCATGTACGAGATCGGCGACGAGTCCGGCGAGCTGGAGTTCTGCCACAACCCCTTCTCCATGCCCAACGGCGGCATGGAGGTGCTGCTGAAGGCCGAGCGCGGCGAGATCGACCCCCTGGACATCTACGCCAACCAGTACGACCTGGTGTGCAACGGCGTGGAGCTCAGCTCCGGCGCCGTCCGTAACCACGACCCCGAGATCATGATCAAGGCCTTCGAGCTGGTGCGCCTGGGCGAGGAGGACGTGAAAAAGAAGTTCCCCGCCATGTACAACGCCTTCTGCTACGGTGCGCCTCCCCACGCGGGTATCGCCCCGGGCGTGGACCGCATGGTCATGCTGCTGGCCGGCGAAAGCTCCATCCGCGAGATCATCCCCTTCCCCATGAACAAGAACGCCCAGGATATCATGATGGGCGCGCCGTCCACTGTGGAGCAGAAGCAGCTGGATGAGCTGCACATCGCCATCGTGGGCGAGGTGGAGAAGGACGACTGATGGAGACCGTCAAGCTCTACTACGAAAACGCCTTTCTGCAGGACTTCACCGCCGTGGTGGAGTCCTGCGGGGCTGTGAAGGGCGGCTTTGCGGTGGTGCTGGACCGCACGGCCTTCTATCCTGAGGGCGGCGGGCAGCCCGCCGACCACGGCACGCTGGGGGATGCCCGCGTGCTGGACGTCCATGAGAAGGACGGCGTCGTCACCCACCTGTGCGACCGTGAGCTGCCTGTGGGCGCGGAGGTCAGCGGCCATATCGACTGGGCGCGCCGCTTCGATCATATGCAGCAGCACTCCGGCGAGCACATCGTCTCCGGTATGCTGTGCAGTGCGTTCCACTGCGACAACGTGGGCTTCCACCTGGGCGCGGACACCGTGACCATCGACTACAACGCCGACATCAGCTGGGAGCAGGTGCTGGAGATCGAGCGCCGCGCCAACCGGTACATCTGGGAAAACCACCCCATCCACATCTGGTATCCCTCCCCGGAGGAGCTGGCCGCCCTGCCCTACCGCAGCAAAAAAGCCCTGGAGGGGCCTGTGCGCCTTACGGAGTTTCCCGGCGCGGACCTGTGTGCCTGCTGCGGCACCCATGTGGCCGCCAGCGGCCAGGTGGGCCTGGTGAAGTTCATAGGCTGGCAGAAATTCCGGGACGGCGTGCGGCTGGAGCTGCTGTGCGGCCAGCGAGCGCTGGACCATCTCTCCGCCTGCTGGGAACAATCCCGCCAGATCGGTCAGGCGCTGTCGGTAAAGCCGGAGGCGTCCTTTGCCGCCGTGGAGCGGATGCAGTCCGAGCTGCTGGCCGCCAGGGAACGCGCCGCCGGATTGGAAGCGCAGGTCTTCGCCCACACAGCGGCGGAATACGCCGGCAGGGGCGACACCGTGCTCATCACCGCGCCGCTGGAGGGCGACGGTGTCCGCCGCCTGTGCGACGCCGTGGCCCAGACGTGCGGCGGCCGCTGCGCCGTGTTCTCCGGAACGGACGGCACGTACCGGTACGCGCTCATCCATGCCGGACAGGATATCCGGCCGCTGGTGAAGGACATGAACGACGCGCTCCATGGCCGGGGCGGCGGCCGCGACGGCTTTGCCCAGGGCAGCGCCGCCTGCACGGCGGAGGAGATCCGGGCCTTTTTCTCCCGCCGGTAAACTGCTTCGCTGCGCGAAATAATTTTGCGTTATTTCAACAAAAAGCACCCCCGAAATGTGCAGAAAAAGCGCATTTCGGGGATTTCCTTTTATGGATATACATGATACAATAAGAGACACTGAATATTTCGCACAGAAAAGAGTGATACCTTGCCCGAAGAAAACAAGCTGGGCGTCATGCCCATTTCCAAGCTGATCTGGAATATGTCCCTGCCCATCATCGCGTCCATGCTGGTGCAGGCGCTGTACAACATTGTGGACAGCGTGTTCGTCAGCCGTGTCAGCGAGCAGGCGCTCACCGCCGTTTCGCTGGCCTTCCCCGCCCAGAACCTGATGATCGGTCTGGCCACCGGCACCGCCGTAGGCGTCAACGCCCTGATGGGGCGGGCACTGGGTGCCGGACAGCGTGAACGCGCCGACAAGGTCGCCAACCACGGCATACTGCTGGCGCTGGTGGGCTTCGTCATCTCCGCCCTTTTGGGTGCCACCTGCTCCGACCTGTTCTTCCGTTCCCAGACCCAGATAGAGAACATCATCCGCATGGGCAACGACTACCTGCGGGTGGTGACCATCGGCTCGCTGGGTATGTTCTGCCAGATCATGTACGAACGGCTGCTCCAGGGCACGGGGCGGTCTATCCTCAGTATGTACACCCAGGGTCTGGGCGCCATCATCAACATCATTCTGGACCCCATTTTCATCTTTACCCTGAACATGGGCGTTACCGGCGCTGCCGTGGCCACCATCATCGGCCAGTTCTGCGGCTGCGCCCTGGCCATATACTTCAACCACAAGAAGAATACCGACATCACCCTGTCCATCAAGGGCTTCCGCCCCGACTTCCGGCTCATCGGCGAGATCTATGCCATCGGCCTGCCCAGCGTCATTATGATCGCCATCGGTTCGGTGATGACGTTCCTGATGAACAAGATACTCATCACCTACCATGCCGCCCACGAGACGGCGGCCACCGCCTTCGGCGCGTACTTCAAGCTGAATTCCTTTATCTTCATGCCCGTCTTCGGCATGAACAACGGCGTGGTGCCCATCGTGGCCTATAACTACGGCGCCCGGAACCGCAAGCGCATGGTGGAGACCATCAAGCGCGGCGCGCTGTACGCCTCCATCATCATGGCCTTCGGCACCGTCCTCTTCTGGGTCATCCCCGGCCCTCTGCTGAAGATATTTGACGCCACCGACACCATGCTCTCCGTGGGCATACCCGCCCTGCGGATCATCTCCATCAGCTTCTGCATGGCCGGCGCGTGCATCGCCCTGGGCGCCTCCTTCCAGGCGCTGGGCAGATCCCTGTACTCCATGATCACCTCCATCGTCCGCCAGCTGGTGTTCCTGATCCCCATCGCCTATGTGCTGGCCCGGTACGGCGCCTCCGTGGGCAACAGCGACCTGGTGTGGTGGAGCTACCCCATCGCGGAGGTATTCTCCCTGACGCTGACGCTGTTCTTCTTCCGCCATCTGTACAAGGCCGTCATCGCCCAGCTGCCCGAGGGCCGCGAATAAGAAAAGCGGAACTAAACCCCGCCGCGCTCCGTCTTAGTGGATAGAGGGCGGGCCCATCGCCCTCCCCGCCCCCGGGCGGTGTATATACACAAACAAATAGAGACAGAAAAGGAGGCACGACCCCCATGAAGAAGTTTTTGGCATTTATCCTGGCCCTGGCCTGCGCCCTGTCGCTGATGGCCTGCGGCAAAAAGAACAACGACGACAAGCCCGACCCCGATCCCGCGCCGGATCCCCAGCCCACCGTCACCACCGCCGAATTTACCCACGGCTATGTAGACATGAAGCTGGAGCTGCCGGAGGGCTGGAGCTGGGAGCAGGTGTCCGACAACGGCAGCGACAAGACCGAGGGCATCCGCTTCTACAAGACCGATGACCCCACCGTCAGCTACACGCTGCTGTGCTGGACGGGCGGCTACGGCATCTGCGGCACCGGCGTCACCAGTGAGGAGATCACCCTTGCCAACGGCATGAAGGTCTGGCAGCACACGGAGGAGAACACGGAAAAGGGCACCATGGTCATGGCGGACATCTTTTTTGAGGACGTACCGGGCAGCTATGTGGCTTCCCCCTCCGAGACCATGACCACCGAGGTGTGGAACGCCAACCGCGATGCGCTGCTGTCCATTCTGGGCACCGCCCAGATCGGCCGCAAGAGCGTCAGCCAGCAGGCCGCCATCGACGCGGCCAAGGCCCAGTACACCGGCGCGTACGATCAGGTGTACGCTACCTATGACGTCACCTCCGGCGCGTGGACAGTGAGCTTCAGCAAGAGCGCCGCCGGCGCAAAGACCGACCGTCTGGTGGTGGATGCCGCCGGAAAGGTCATGGCCGCCGGAAAGTAACCGGAAACAGCCGAAAACCGCCGCAGCTGCGGCGGTTTTTGCTTTGCGTGCTTGACAACCACCCCGAAACGTGCTATTCTTTTCCTGATACAGGCGATGACGGGCGTGGCGGCCCTGAGCCGCGGGAGGAAATGCCCGCCGGAAGCCCCGTTACCGGCAGAAGAGTGTGGAAGTATCCAAATTCAGGTGGAACCACGGACTATGTTTAGTTCGCCCTGAGCCTTACCGGCTCAGGGCGTTTTTTTGTTGCCAAAACACTTCATATAGGAGGAACCTCACCATGAAAAACACCGAAAAGACGATGGACAAGATCGTCGCCCTCTGCAAAAACCGCGGCATCATCTTTGCCGGCAGCGAGATCTACGGCGGCCTGGCCAACACCTGGGACTACGGCCCCCTGGGCGTGGAGCTGAAGAACAACATCAAGAAGGCCTGGTGGAAGAAATTTGTCCAGGAGAACCCCTACAACGTGGGGCAGGACGCCGCCATCCTCATGAACCCCCAGACCTGGGTAGCCAGCGGCCATCTGGCCGGCTTCTCCGATCCCCTGATGGACTGCAAGGAGTGCAAGGAGCGCTTCCGCGCCGACAAACTCATCGAGGACTGGTGCCACGAGAACGGCTTTGAGCTCAGCAAGCCCATCGACGCCTTCTCCCAGCAGGAGATGAAGGACTTTGTGGAGGAGCACAACATCCCCTGCCCCTCCTGCGGCAAGCACAACTTCACCGATATCCGCCAGTTCAACCTGATGTTCAAGACGTTCCAGGGCGTCACCGAGGATGCCAAGAACACCGTCTATCTCCGTCCCGAGACGGCCCAGGGCATCTTCACCAACTTTGTGAACACCCAGCGCACCACCCGCCGCAAGCTGCCCTTCGGCGTCTGCCAGATCGGCAAGTCCTTCCGCAACGAGATCACCCCGGGCAACTTCATCTTCCGCGTCCGCGAGTTCGAGCAGATGGAGCTGGAGTTCTTCTGCAAGCCCGGCACCGACCTGGAGTGGTTCAACTACTGGCGCACCTTCTGCCACAACTGGCTGCTGGGCATCGGATTGAAGGACGAGAATCTCCGCCTGCGTGACCACGACCCCGAGGAGCTGTGCTTCTACTCCAAGGCCACCACGGACTTCGAGTTCCTGTTCCCCTTCGGCTGGGGCGAGCTGTGGGGCGTGGCCGACCGTACCGACTACGACCTGACCCAGCACCAGACCGTGTCCGGCAAGGACCTGACCTACTTCGACCCCGAGACCAACGAGCGCTACATCCCCTATGTGGTCGAGCCCTCTCTGGGCGTGGAGCGCAGCGTCCTGGCCGTGCTGGTGGACGCCTACGACGAGGAGGTCGTGGACGCGGAGAAGAACGACGTCCGCGTGGTGCTGCACCTGCACCCGGCCCTGGCGCCCTACAAGGCCGCCATCCTGCCCCTGAGCAAGAAGCTCTCCGAGCCCGCCCGCAAGATCTACGAGGACCTGTCCAAGGAGTGGATGCTGGACTTCGACGAGACCGGCTCCATCGGCAAGCGCTACCGCCGCGAGGACGAGGTGGGCACGCCCTTCTGCATCACCGTGGACTTCGACACCGTGGGCGATGCCGAGCACGCCGGCGACAACTGCGTCACCGTCCGCGAGCGCGACACCATGGAGCAGGTGCGTATCCCCATCAGCGAGCTGAAGGCATATCTGGCCGAGAAGCTGGCCTATTAAGCGTAAAAAAAGAAAGCCCTGCGGGGCTTTCTTTTTTTGCTCACATATCCACGATCTGCAATTCGCTCTCGTCCACCTTCTGCATGTCCTTCTTGTTCATCATGTCGTACATACAGGGCACCACGAACAGCGTCATCAGCGTGGCGTACAGCAGTCCGCCGATACAGACCACGGCGATGGGCTGCATCAGCGCCGTGCCGGCGTTTTTCGCCGTGGCGGTGACGATCAGGCCCAAAATCGTGGTCAGACTGGTCATCAGGATCGGCCGCAGGCGGGTCACGCCCGCGTCGATGATCGCCTCCCGGCGCTCCATGCCGGACAGCCGCTGCTGGTTGATGTAATCCACCAGCACGATACCGTTGTTGACGATGATGCCTACCAGCATCACAAAGCCGATCAGGCTGATGACAGATACCTCGATCCCTGCGATCAGCAGGGCCAGGAAGCCGCCGGTAAAGGCCAGCGGGATGGTAAACATGACGATGAACGGGGATTTCAGCGACTGGAACTGTGCCACCATGATGAAGTACACCAGCACCACGCCCAGCAGCAGCATCAGCAGCAGCTGGCTCATGGCCTCCATGATCTGCTCGTTCTCTCCGTTGAATTCCGCGGTGACGCCCTCCGGCAGCGTCAGACCGCTGACGGCCTGCTGCGCCGCGGAGGTCACGTGGGTGACGTTGTAGCCATCGGCGATGGCGGCGGTCACGGTAACGCACCGGCGCTGCTGGTCACGGGAGATGGTGTTCATGGACACCGTCTCCGTCACGGTGGCCACATCGCCCAGCTTGAAGGTCTTGTCCTCCTCACTGCCGCCGGTCAGCTGCCCCGCGGCGCTGCTGCCGGTCATGCCTGAGGCGCTGCCAGTCATGGCGGAGGACGCGCTGCTCTCCGCCGACAACTCCAGCTCCAGCAGGTTCTCCCGCTTGAGGACGCTGCCCTCCGCCGCGTCCACGGTCAGGTCCATGTCCTCGCTGTCCAGCGTCACATCAGAGACGCTGGCGCTGCTCTGCAGCGCCGCGGCGATCTGCATATACACCTGGGCCACGGTCAGACCCTTCTCCGCCGCCGCCTTCCGGTCGATGGTCACCTGCAGCGCCGGGGCCGAGGCGTCCAGCCCGTCGCTGACCTCACCGACGCCCTCCACCTGCTCCAGCCGCCGGGCGATGGTCCGGGCGCTGCTCTGCAGGTCCGCCATATCGCTGCCGAACACCTGCAGCGACACGCCGCTGCCGGTCATATAGCTCATCATACCGCTCATCACGCCGCTGGCCGTCACCTCACAGGGCAGGTCGGCACACAGCGTCTCGATCTCCTTCCCCGCCACAGAGCCGAAGGTCCCCTCCGGCATGGTGATGTAGCCCTCCACGTCATAGCTGCCGCCGGAGGTGCCGCCCATGGCACCGCCCATGTTCAGGCCGCCCATGGTGCCGCCGCCCATCATAAAGCCGGCGTCCTGCACGTCGTCCACAGTCATCACCCGCTCCAGCACCTCGTCGGCCAGCCGTACCGCCTCCTCGCGGGAGGTGTCCTCCGGCATGGTGATGGTCAGGGACAGGTTGTTCATATCCATCTCCGGCATAAAGGTAAAGCCGCGGCGCAGGCACGCGCCGGCACTGGTCACCAGCAGCACCAGCGACAGCAGCAGCACGCCGGCCTTGTGGTCCAGCGAAAAAGCGATGGCCTTCCGATAGGCGGGATAGACCTTGTCCAGCAGGCCCGGCTTCTGCACCATGGGCCGGCGCAGCATACCGCTGGCCATCGCCGGCACCAGTGTCAGCGCCACCAGCAGGCTGGCCAGCAGCGAGTAGGTGATGGTCAGCGCCAGGTCGGTGAACAGCTGGCGGGTCAGGCCCTCTACGAACACGATGGGCGCGAACACGCACACGGTGGTCAGGGTAGAGGCCGTCACCGCGCCCAGCACCTGGCCCGCGCCGGACACCGCCGCCTGAATGATGGTGGCGCCCTTGGCCCGCAGGCGGTAGATATTCTCAATGACCACCACGGAGTTATCCACCAGCATACCCACTGCCACGGCCAGACCGCTCAGGGAGATCATGTTGATGGTCACGCCGGTGAAGTACATCAGTACGATGGCAAAGATCACGCTGACGGGGATAGATACCAGCGTGATGACCGTTGGCCGCCAATCCCGCAGGAACAGGTACAGAATGACCACGGAGAACAGCGCGCCCCACAGCAGCGACGAGGTGATGGTCTCCACGATCAGGTAGATATAGTCGCCCTGGTCCATCAGCGGCGCGAAGGACAATCCCTCGTACTGGCCCTCCAGCTCCTCGAACCGTGCGCTGATGTTATTGGACACCTCCGCCGTGGCGTAGTTGGACTGCTTGGTAAAGGTGATGAGAATGCCGTTGTCGCCGTTGACCTTGGTGTACAGCTCCCCGGCGTTGTCCGTGACCACCACGGTGGCGATGTCGCCCAGTGTCACCGGCTCGATGCCGTCCATGCCCAGGTCCAGCAGCACCATATCCTCCAGCTCCTGGCGGGAGGACACGTTCTCGCCCACGGATACCATGTATTTCACGCCGCTGTCGTCCTCAATGTACCCGGCAGGCATGGCGAAATTCTGTGCCGTCAGCAGCTGGCTGACGGCGGAGATGGACAGCATCCCGCCCACGTCCGTCTGGTCGGCGATGGACTTGTACGCCTCGTTGATCTGGTCCATGCCGGCCTCGATCTGGGTCATGGCCTCATCCAGCTGTATCTGCGCCTCCGTCAGCTGGGTAATGCCGTCGATCAGGGAGAGCGTCATGTTATAGACCTCACTGGTGACCTCCCGCTTCAGCTCACCGCTTTCCAGATCCTGCATCAGCTTATCCAGCGTCGCGTTCAGCCGTTCCAGCGTCTTTTGCAGCTGTTCCAGCCCGGGCACGGTGATGGGCGGCTCACCGGGATCCGGATCCGGGTCTGGCTTCGGGATCTGGCCCCGGGCCTCCTTCAGATATTCGTACAGCTTATCCACCGCCGCGCCCGCCTTGGCCGCCGCGCCGGCGGCAATGGCCTCCTTGGCCTCATCCAGCTGTGCCTGCCCCTTTTCCACCTGGTCCTTGGCCTTCTGCAGATCCAGCTTCGTCTTGTTCAGTTCGGTACGCACCGCATCCGCCAGCTTCTCCGACAGGGCGTCCAGCTTGGCCTCGTCCAGGATCACATGGGCCTCCCGGGTCACGGCGCCGCTGACCGAAATGCTGGCCACACCGGACACGCCCTCCAGCTTGGGGGACAGCTCTCCGGTGACGAAATCGCTGAGCGCGTACACGTCCATGTCCTCCCGGGACACGGCGGCCACCATCACCGGCAGCATGGAGGGATTGATCTTCAGCACATAGGGGGCGGAAACGGTGTCGTCCCAGCTGCCCTGCAATACGGAGATCTTCTGCTGGATGTCCACACTGATGGTATCCATATTGGCGCCGTCCTCAAACTCCAGCGTGACCATGGATACGCTGTCCTGGCTGGTGGAGGTGACGGTCTTGATCTTATCCAGCGTAGCCATGGACTGCTCCACCGGCCTGGTGATGGACTGCTCAATGGACTCCGGGCTGGCGCCGGGATCAGAAGTGACGATGATGACATAGGGAAAGTCCATGTTGGGCAGCAGATCCGGTGTCATTTTCAGATACGCCACCACGCCCAGCACGATAATGCCCAGCACCGTCACAAAGATCGTCAGCGGTTTTTTCACGCTGAAGCCGGCCATATCCGTCCCTCCTTCTTCCGCCTGCAGCGCCCACGCACCCAGGGTAAAACTGTAATAATGTGTAAGTGTACCATCCCCGCCGCCGACTTGCAAGCGGGACGGCGCAGAATTCACGAAAGCGTTACAAATACAGGATTTTTTCGGGAAAATAGTTCGGCGTTCGTAGTATTCTTTGCGCCGTCTTTACGCGTCCGGACGATGAAAAACGCGGACGCACCTGCGTCCGCGTTTTTCGCAAATAAGAAAGAGAAAAGGGAAGAAAACAGCAAAATCAGCCGGTGCCCCGTTACAGCAGCGTGCACAGCAGGCGCAGCTCGGCGGCCAGCCACACCGGCATCAGTATGGCGGTGACACGGCACACGGGGTTGATGTTCCCCGTCAGCAGGCACACCAGCGTGAACGCCAGAATGACCGCGATCACAACAGCGGCGATCGCCTTTGCCGGGGAAGTCTTGGTTTTCGTGTTTGTCATAGGGAACAACTCCTTTTGCGTCGTTTCCCGTCGTTCCCCGTCGCACACAGACGTATCCCGTCGCTTCCCGTCGACCTATGTCGAACACGGACACATTTCGTCGCTTCCTGTCGCAATGTGTCGAATACCGTCCTATCCCCGCCGCAGCTGGCCCCGGATCAGCCGCGTCACCGCGTCTGCCAGCCACCCGATGGCCGGCAGGCGCTCCATGGCCTGTCCGTAGATGCGCCGGGCGTCCGGCACCTCCCGGTCGCTTCCGGTGAACAGACACACCGGCAGCACGCCCCGCAGCCGCAGGGCCGCGGCCTCCGCCGCCGTGTCGTCCACGCCGCGCTTCCCGGTGTAGGCCCATCCGCCCAGGCCGTTGGGTATCCGCTGGTCGTCGTTGGGGCTGGCGTCCGAGAGCACCAGCAGCAGCGACTGCTCGCTGCGCCGCTGCCGCAGCAGCCAGCCCATGGCCCGCAGGGCCAGCCCGTCCCGGTTCCACCCCGCGGCCACATAGTCGAATACCCCCTCGTTCTGCTCCGGATGGTCATAATCCCGCAGCACCCGCAGCACCGTGCAGCCGCTGACGGAGCAGAACGCCGTCACCCGCACGGGGATGCGGCACCGGCTCAGGCTCTCCGCGATGAGATACGCCTGTGTGGCCAGCTTCTCCTGCTGCCGGTTCTGCGAGGCCGAGCCGTCCAGCAGCAGGTCCACGGACAGCTCTCCCGGCTCCTGCGGCGACCGGCGGGAGAACACCCGCTCGTCCCCCAGCGCCCCGGCGCGCCAGGCCAGCTCCGGCCGCAGCCTCCCGGCGCGGCCCGTACCGCCCTCATCCTCCGCCCGCAGCAGCAGCGTGTTCTGCAGCTTCTGCGTCAGCTGTGCGATGGCCAGCTTGTTTTCCACCAGATGCTCCTGATAATACGCCCGGTTCTTTTCCCGCTGCTGCCGGAAGTGGGCCGCGTCCCAGGCCGCCTCCGGCGCGGGTGCGCGGCCCACCGGCTCGCCGCGGGTAAAGTGCAGCCGGCAGTTCTTGTGCACGCCGGTGCACAAGGTGCGCTCCGCCTCACTGAGCTGCCCCGGCGTCAGCATGGACGCGCCGAAGCAGTCCTCCACATACCGCCGCAGGATCGGCTCCGGCGTCCGGCCCTGCAAAAAGCTGAACAGCGTCTGCTTCTGCAAGCCGCCGCTGCCGCCGGGCGCGTCGTGTGACAGCGCCCGCAGGGCGTTGGGCCGCACAAAGTGCACGCCGCCGCTTTTGTCCCGCTTTCGGCCTACCCACGCCGCCCACTGGCGGTCGTCGGCGGCCCGGCGGGCGCGGCGGAACCAGGTGTACAGCACGCGCTCCGTCCGCTGGATCAGCTGCGCCTCCGTGCTGTCCCCCGGCGCGGCCAGCTCGTCCAGCAACGGCGACAGGGCCGGGTCCTCCGGCTGTTCCAGCACGCGGCAGGCCCAGGCCCGGCGCACGGCGTCCCCGTTCATGCCCTCGGCCACCGGCGTCTGCGCCAGCAGCCGGCGGGCATAGTCCCGCCGCAGCGCCGGCAGCAGCGGCCGTTCCGCCGCGCCGCGGGCGAACACCGCCCCCTCCAGCACCAGGAAGAATATGTCCGTGTACAGTGCCTCCTGCGCCGACCGGTGAAACTCGTTCAGCAGCGGCCGGAACCGGTCAAAGTCGTAATACCGGCAGGCCAGGCCCAGCACCGTATTGCCGTACAGCTCGGCATCCCCCGCCCGGTCGAAGGTCAGCAGCTCCGGCTTGCGGGCATAGTCCCCCCAGCCGTTCCACACCTGATTTTCCGCCCGGCGCGTCTCTCTGTCCTGTCTGTCCATATCAGTCGAACAGCTTGTCCCGGGTGGCGTCCCTGGGCAGGCGCGCCCACACCGCGTCCGCCACCAGCTGGCGCTCAAAGGGCTCAAAGGCCTTGTTGATGATGCCCAGGTCCAGCGCCTGCCCGGAGGGTATCCCCTTCTCGATCAGGTGCAGTGCCGCCAGCAGTCCCCGCAGGTCCAGCGCCTTGGTGGATATCTCACCGCTGTCGCACTTGGTCCGTAGATCCCGGAACAGCGCCGTCAGCTGCTCGGCCCACTCCCGCTTCAGGGTGGGGAAGCTGCGCCGCAGCAGCTTCTGCAGATTTTCGTCGGAGATCACCGGCATATCCACCACCACGAACCGGCTCACCAGCGCCTCGTTCAGCTCACGGGTGCCGGCGTAGCCGTAGTTCATGGTGCCGATGAACCGCGCCGCGTCGTCCAGCTGTATGCGCTCATACCCCGGCACATCGATGACGCGCCGGTGGTCCAGCGTGGCGTGCAGCACGGCCAGCGCCTCGTTCTTGGCCATGTTCACCTCGTCCAGCACGCCGAAGCCGCCCAGCCGCGCGCAGGCGCACACCGGTCCCTCCCGGAACACCACCTGCCCGTCCTTCAGCGTGTCCGCGCCGATCAGGGCCGCCGCGTCCACGTTCACATACATGGACACGTCCCACACCGGCCGTCCGAACAGCGCCGCCAGGTCCTCCGCCAGCACGTTCTTGCCGGTGGCCTTCGGCCCCGCCAGCAGCAGGTGCTCGCCGCACAGCAGTGCCGCCGCCGCGCTCTCCCATACCTCCCTGCCGTAGTAGAGATACTTCGGCACGGGCACGCGCTCCTGCGCCTCCGGCGTCAGGGGGTGGGCCTCCCGGAAGCGGCGTACCTCGTCCAGCAGGCCGCTGTCCACGCCCTCGTCCCGCAATTCCTTCCAGATATCCATAGACTCGCCTCATTTCATCTCCGGATGATGCCAAATTATACTCCCGCCGCCCGCTAAGTGTCCGTTAAGGATGTGCGGTCCGTTCCCTTTGTCATATCCGCCCGCGTTCCGCCATATAGATAGAGCACAACGGCATGGGAGTGTTGCGTTATGCGAGACGATCTGGAGCAGCGGGCCAAAGAGCTGGCCCTGTACATGATAGAGAACCGGACCACCGTCCGCGCCGCCGCCAAGAAGTTCGGCGTCAGCAAATCCACCGTACACAAGGACCTGTCCGAGCGTCTGGCCCTGTGCGACCGGGCGCTGTACACACAGGTAAAGGCCATACTGGACGAAAACCGTTCCCAGCGGCACATCCGCGGCGGAATGGCCACGCGCCGCAAGTATAAGGGGATATGAAAAAAGGGACGGCGCCGCCGTCCCTTTTCCCGTATAAACCAAAACGGACACCCTTGCGGATGTCCGTTGCGTTTGGTCATTAGCCAATGTTGTTCAGCTTCAGCGTCAGCGCGCTCTTCTTGTGGGCCGCGTTGTTCTTGTGCAGCAGGCCCTTTGCAGCAGCCTTGTCGATCGCCTTGACCGCCACCTTGTAAGTGCCCTCGGCCTCGGTGCGATTGCCTTCAACGGCAGCAGCCTCGAACTTCTTGATAGCAGTCTTCAGTGCGGACTTATTGGCTTTGTTGCGAGCATTTCTCGTCTCTGCCACCAGAACACGCTTCTTAGCAGACTTGATATTCGGCAAACCAAACACCTCCCCGACTTGAATTTTTTGTGCAGCGAAAATATACACTTCCACGCAGGATGATATTTTAGCATCTTTGCCTGAAAAATGCAAGACTTTTTTGCAATTTCCGCGGCAGTTTTTGTATAAAAGCGATTTCACCGGCCATGCTACCCAAAAGCCACAATATTTTGTGTTCAGAAGGGAGCGTTGACCACTACTATGAACCTTTCCCGTACCGATCTGGCCGTGGAAACAGCGGAGGCGCTGCCCACCGGCCGGGATATGTTTGCCCCCGGCACCGGCGTCACCAAGTCCGAATGCCTGCTGTGCGGCTGTCCCGTCACCCGCATCCATGTCCATACCCCGGCGGGCGCCCGGGCCATCGGCAAGCCCGAGGGCCGCTATATCACCATCGACCTGCGCCCCGCCCTGTCCCGTCAGGAGGCGCTGACCGGCCGGGCCGCCCTCTGTCTGTGCCGCGAGCTCCGCGCCCTGCTGCCGCCGCCATCGGACGGCCCCGCCCTGGTGGTGGGCCTGGGCAACGACGCCATGACCCCCGACGCCGTGGGGGCGGCGGCGCTGGATCACCTGCTGGTCACGCGGCACATGGTCCGTTCCATGCCCCGGCAGTTCGGCGCGCTGACGCCGGTGGCGGCCCTGGCCACCGGCGTGCTGGCCCGCACGGGGGTGGAGACGCTGGAGCTGATCCGCGGCGCGGCGGACCGCCTGCACCCCTCGGTGGTCATCGCCATCGACGCGCTGGCCGCCCGCAGCCGTCACCGGCTGTGTGCCACCGTGCAGCTGGGGGACACGGGCCTGATCCCCGGCAGCGGCGTAGGCAATCACCGCAAGGCAGTCAACGCCCGGACGCTTGGCGTGCCGGTCATCGCCCTGGGCGTCCCCACGGTCATCGACGGCGCGGCCCTCTGCGGCGGCGAGGACGCCCCGCCCTCCGGGTTGTTTGTCACGCCCCAGGACATCGACCGCCGCGTCCGTGAGCTGGGCCGGCTCATCGGCTATGGCGTCACCCTGGCGCTCCAGCCCGGCCTGACGCCGGAGGATGCAGCGGCCCTGCTGGGATAGCCCTTGCAAAATCCTTCCCGACGCGGTACAATAGGACATCAAAACTTCGGAACGGGAGGTATCGCACATGGAATTCAACCCCCAGATACAGCTGGCCGGCCTGCTGGAGTGGATGGCCGAGCAGATGAATGCCTGCCACGGCAAGACCGCCGTCATCGGCATCTCCGGCGGCAAGGACAGCTCCACCGTGGCCGCCCTGGCCGTGGCCGCCTATGGCCGCGAAAACGTCCTCGGCGTCCTCATGCCCGACGGTGTCCAGCCGGACATCGACTACTCCCAGGCACTGGTGGAGCACCTGGACCTGCCCCACACCACCATCAACATCCACGACGCTGTTCAGGGCGTGCTGAACGAGATGGAGAAGGCGGGCCTGACCCCCAGCCGCCAGACAAAGGTCAATCTGCCCAGCCGCGTCCGCATGGCCACCCTGTACGCCGTGGCCCAGTCCGTAGAGGGCGGCATCGTCATCAACACCAGCAACCTCAGCGAGGACTGGGTGGGCTACTGCACCATCTACGGCGACAGCGCCGGCGCCTTCTCCCCCCTGGGGATGTACACCACCGAGGAGGTCGTCGCTCTGGGCCGTCAGCTTGGCCTGCCGGAGAAGTTCCTCATCAAGCCGCCGTCCGACGGCCTCACCGGCCTGACCGACGAGGACAATCTGGGCTTCCCCTACCGCGCGGTGAACGAGTACGTCCGCCGCGGCGTGGTGGACCCGGCCATCAAGGAGCGCATCGACGCCCTGCACCGGGCCAGCCGCTTCAAATTCCAGACCCTGCCGGTCTACCACAACGGCCTGCCCATGGCGCTGACCGACGAGACCGATTATTATAACTGAGCCCCGTTTTCTTTTGTGCGTCTTTTTTCTCTCCGTCTTTTGAGAATACAGGGCTTTGGATCCTTCGGGAACACAAAGGCACACCGTGACTGACGCAAACGTATACAAAAGAGCACATAAGCAGCACATGCAGAGGACAACCAGGCAAACGCTGCGTAAACCAAAAAGCAAGCAAACAGACATTACCGAAAGCAGAAACACCCCGGCCCAATGGCCGGGGTGTTTCCGTGTGTTTGTGTTAGGAGAGAGAGAAAATCACATCAGGAAGTGTTGTTCCTTTGGATGATGCTATAATACCCTCTAATTTTGGCCGAATCTTGAAGCGGCCATGAACAATTTGTGAATTCTGCCCTTTACGCCGCGTTTTTTCCACAGCAGACAGCGCATTTCACTGGAATTTTCTGCTCTCGGCCACAGCCATCTGATCGCAGCGGTTGTTTTTTTCATTCTCCGCGTGGCCCTTCACCCAGTGGCAGCGCACCTCGTGAATATCGGTCAGCGCCAGCAGCTGCTCCCACAGGTCCGGGTTCAGCGCCGGCTTTTTGTCACTTTTCACCCAGCCCCGCTGCTGCCAGCTTCTGGCCCAGCCCTTTTCCAGCGCGTCGATGACGTACTTGCTGTCGCTGTACAGCTCCACCACGCACGGCTCCTTCAAAAGCCGCAGCGCCTCGATGACGGCGGTCAGCTCCATGCGGTTGTTTGTGGTTCGCGCCGCGCCGCCGGAGAGTTCCTTCTCCGTTCCCTTGTAGCTGAGTATCGCCCCCCAGCCGCCCGGACCCGGGTTGCCGCTGCAGGCCCCATCGGTGTAGATCGTAACGGTTCTCATATATCCTTCCTTCACTCCACCCCAACGACGCGCACGGTCCCGTCCTGCACGGTAAAACGCACGTTCTTTCCTGCGTAAGCCATGCCGTACACGCGGTCGGGGTCGTCCTGATACCGGGGCCGCGGGTCGGCGGCCAGGGCGCTCAGCAGCCCGTGGCGCTGTCCGCTGTCAAACTGCGCCAGCAGCTCCGGGGGAAAGTCCACCGTCAGCACCGCGCCGGCATCGCCGCCGGTAAAGCCGCCGGCGGCATCGGGATAGCTGTCCGCGTAGGCCAGATAGGGTTTGATGTCCACAATGGGCGTGCCGCTGACCATGTCCGCGCCCCGGACGTACAGCACCGGACCCTCCGGCTCGTCCAAGGCCACACGCTCCAGCTCCACAGCGGAGAGCCCCAGGCCGTTGGGCCGGAAGGGCGAACGGGTGGCGAACACGCCCACGCGCTCATTTCCGCCCAGCCGGGGCGGCCGCACCGTGGGCGACCAGCTCTGCCGCTGCGCCCGGTCAAACTGCCAGATGAGCCAGATGTGTGAAAAGCCCTCCAGGCCCCGCACCGCATCCACATCCCGGAAGGGCTTTTCGAACACGATGCGTCCGGGGCTGTCGGCAATGCCGCTCTGCCGCGGCACGCCGAACTTCTCCGCAAAGGGCGTCTCTATCCGCGCGATGATGTCCAGCCCGGAGCCGTTCACAGCGGGGCCTCCTCCGACGCGGGCTGCTCCTTCTCCTCGGGATCGGCCAGAGCCAGCGAGATGACCCGGTCGCCCTCCTCCTTGAAGCGCATGACGATGACCCCCTGGGTGGCACGTCCCGCCACGCGGATGTTTTCCACAGGTGTGCGGATCAGGATGCCCGCCGCCGTCACCAGCAGCAGGTCCTCGGTACCGTCCACCACCTTCATGCCCACCACCGGGCCGGTCTTGTCCGTGACCATGTAGTTGCGGATACCCAGTCCGCCGCGGTTGGTGATGCGGTACTCCTCAATAGGCGTTCGCTTGCCGTAGCCGTTCTCGGTGATGGACAGCACGGTCTTGTCCGCGTCGGCGCGGGCGGCGCCAATGACGTAGTCGCCCTCCCGCAGCCGGATGCCCCGGACACCCACGGCCACGCGCCCCATGGCGCGCACATCCGTCTCGTCGAAGCACACCGCCTGCCCGTCGTGGGTGGCGATAAGCATACGGTCATGCCCCCGCGTCTCCGTCACGGAGATCAGCTGGTCGCCCTCGTCCAGCGTCAGGGCGCGGATACCGTTGTTCCGCAGGTTCTTCAGGGCACTGACCTCCAGCCGCTTCACCGTGCCGTTCCGGGTGGTCATGAACAGGTACAGCTCCTCGTCCCCCGTCTCCCGGAAGTGGAGCATGGCCTGCACCCGCTCGCCCGTCTCCACCTGAATAATGTTGACGATATTCACACCCTTGGCGGCCTTGCCGCTCTCGGGAATCTGATAGCCCTTCTTGCGGTAGACCTTGCCGGTGTCGGTAAAGAACAGGATATAGTCGTGGGTAGACGCGGTGAACACGTCCACCACCGTGTCCTCCTCACGGGTGGTGATGCCCTTCTTGCCCATGCCGCCCTTACTCTGAGCGGCGTATTCGCTGACCGGCGTGCGCTTGATGTAGCCGTTCTCCGTCAGGGTGAAGACGCACTGCTCCTCCTCGATCAGGTCCTCGATGTCCAGCTCGTCCTCCACGTCCTGGATCTCGGTCTTGCGGTCGTCGCCGAACTTGTCGGCAATGGCGGTCAGCTCCTCCTTGAGGATGGACTTCACCAGTCCCTCGTCACTGAGGATACGCAGGAAGTAGGCGATCTTCTCCTCCAGCTCCTTGTACTCGGTCTGGAGCTTCTCCCGGTCAAGACCCTGCAGCGCCTTCAGGCGCATATCCAGAATGGCCTGGGCCTGCACGTCGTCCAGCCCGAAGCGCTGCATCAGGTTCTCCTTGGCGTTGTCGTAGCTGCTGCGGATGATCTTGATGACCTCGTCGATGTTGTCCTGGGCGATCAGCAGGCCCTCCAGCAGGTGGGCGCGCTCCTGAGCCTTTTTCAGGTCGAAGCGGGTCCGGCGGATGATGATCTCCTCCTGGAATTTCAGGTACTCGTCGATGATGTGCCGCAGGGACAGTATTTTCGGCTGCCGCTGGTTTTCCACAAGCGCCAGCATATTGATGGCAAAGGTGGTCTGGAGCTGGGTCTGGGCGAACAGGCGGTTGAGCACCACCTGTGCGTTGGCATCGCGCTTGAGCTCGATCACGATACGCATACCGTTGCGGTCGGACTCGTCCCGGATGTCGGAGATCCCCTCCAGCCGCTTGTCCTCTACCTGGTCGGCAATGGCCTTGATGAGCATCCGCTTGTTCACCTGATAGGGCAGCTCCGTGATGATGATACGGGTGCGGCCGTTGTTGAACTCCTCAAACTCATGCCGGGCACGGACCATGAGCCTGCCCCGGCCCGTGGCGTAGGCGGCGCGGATTCCGCTGCGGCCCATGATGATGCCGCGGGTAGGGAAGTCGGGGCCCTTGACGTGCTCCATCAGGTCGCTGAGGGTGGCGTCCGGGTCGTCCAGCACGCAGATGCAGGCGCCGATGACCTCCCGCAGGTTGTGGGGCGGGATGTTGGTGGCCATGCCCACGGCGATACCGCTGGAGCCGTTCACCAGCAGGTTGGGGAACCGGCAGGGCAGCACACGGGGCTCCTTCCGGCTCTCATCGAAGTTGGGGTCCCAGTCCACCGTGTCCTTTTCGATGTCGCGGAGCATCTCGTTGGAGATCTTGCTGAGACGGGCTTCGGTGTATCGGTAGGCGGCCGGGGGGTCGCCATCCACAGAGCCGAAGTTGCCGTGGCCGTCCACCAGCATATAGCGCATGGAGAAATCCTGCGCCAGACGCACCAGCGCGTCGTACACGGAGGCGTCGCCGTGGGGGTGATACCGGCCCAGCACATCGCCCACGCAGGTGGCGGATTTCTTGAAGGGCTTGTCGCTGGTCAGGTTATCCTCGTACATGGCGTACAGGATACGCCGGTGCACGGGCTTCAGGCCGTCCCGCACATCGGGCAGGGCGCGGCCTACGATAACGGACATGGCGTATTCGATATAGGAGTTCTCCATCTCCGGCACCAGCGGGGACTCTACGATATGCTGGTTGGGAAAACGTATTTCTTCCGGGTCGTATTGGGGCTTTTTGCTCATACTGACACGACCTCCTTAATAATCCAGATTTACCGCGTATTTGGCGCGCTGCTCGATGAACTCCTTGCGGGGCTCCACCTTCTCGCCCATGAGGACGGTAAACGTGGCGTCCGCCTTCACCGCGTCGTCCAGCGTAATGCGCCGCAGGGTGCGGGTGGTGGGATCCATGGTGGTCTCCCACAGCTCGTGGGCGTCCATCTCGCCCAGACCCTTAAACCGGCTAATGTTGATGGTCACATTGGGGTTGCCGCCGCGCATCTCCGCGGAGATGCGGTCCCGCTCCTCGTCGGAGTAGGCCACCCGGGAGGTCTTGCCACGGGTCAGCTTATAGAGCGGCGGCACGGCGGAGTAGACATAGCCCTCCTCAATGAGGGGCCGCATATACCGGAAGAAGAACGTCAGCAGCAGGGTGCGGATATGGGCGCCGTCCACATCGGCATCGGCCATGATGATGATCTTGTGATAGCGCAGCTTGTTCTCGTCGAACTCCTCGCCGATACCGGCGCCCAGCGCGATGATGACGGGCTGGAGCTTGTCGTTGCCGTAGACCTTGTCCACCCTGGCCTTCTCCACGTTCAGCATCTTGCCCCACAGCGGCAGGATGGCCTGAAAACGGCTGTCCCGTCCCGCCGTGGCGGAGCCGCCTGCGGAGTCGCCCTCCACGATGTACAGCTCTGTCAGCTCGGGGTTATTTTCATTGCAGTCCCGGAGCTTATCCGGCATAGCCGCGCCGCCCAGCACCGTCTTGCGGCGGATGGACTCCCGCGCCTTGCGTGCCGCCTCCCGTGCGCGGTTGGCGGTCATGGCCTTGTCCAGAATGGTGCGGGCCACCACGGGGTGTTCCTCCAGATACACCGCCAGCTGGTCGGACACGATGCTGTCCACCAGCGTGCGGATGTGGGCGTTGCCCAGCTTGGCCTTGGTCTGGCCCTCGAACTGAGCCTCCGTCAGCTTCACGGAGATGACGGCGGTGATGCCCTCGCGCACGTCCTCGCCGGAGACCTTGTCGCCCTCCTTGATCATGCCGTATTTCAGGCCGTAGGCATTCAGTACGCGGGTCAGGGCCGCCTTGAAGCCCGTCTCGTGCATGCCGCCTTCCGGCGTATGGATATCGTTGGCGAAGGACACCAGCGTCTCGTTGTAGCCGTCGTTATACTGGATGGCGATCTCCGCCGTGCTGTCACCCTTGGCGCCGGAGAGATAGATGACCTCCTCGTGGAGCGGGGTCTTGTTCCGGTTGATGTAGGTAACGAACTCCCGGATGCCGCCCTCATAGCACATGGCCTCGGACTTCTCTCTGCCCGGCCGGGCGTCGCTGATAGTGATCCGCAGACCGGCGTTCAGGAACGCCTGCTCCCGCATACGGGTGTGCAGCGTCTCATAGTCGTACTCCAGCGTGTCGAACATCTCCGGGTCCGGCTTAAAGGTCACGGTGGTGCCGGTATGGTCCGTCTCGCCGATGATCTTCATCTCCTGGGTGATATTGCCCCGGGAGAATTTCATCTCATAGATTTTGCCGTCCTTGTGTACCTGCACCGTCAGCCACTCGCTCAGAGCGTTCACCACGGACGCGCCCACGCCGTGCAGGCCGCCGGAGACCTTATAGCCACCACCGCCGAACTTGCCGCCGGCGTGCAGCACGGTGAACACCACCTCCAGCGCGGGCCGGCCCGTCTGGGCCTGGATATCCACGGGGATACCACGGCCGTTATCGGTGACGGTGATGGTGTCACCCTCGTTGATGGTCACGGTAATGTCCGTGCAGTAGCCGGCCAGCGCCTCGTCAATGGCGTTGTCCACGATCTCATATACCAGGTGGTGCAGACCGCTGGCGCTGGTAGAACCGATATACATACCCGGCCGCTTCCGCACAGCCTCCAGCCCCTCCAGCACCTGTATTTCTGATGCGTTGTATTCCGTATCCACCACGGTCTTTTCCAGTTCTGCCATGTACTACTCTCCTTTTCCTTGGACCCGCTTGCCCAGCGTCCGGGAATTGATCTGCGACAGATACACGATCTGCCGGTGATAGGGATGATCACACACCACGAAGGACCGCGGTATGTCCTCGCAGGCGCTCTGTACCACGCCCTCCTGCTCGGCTCCCTGTAAAAACTCTCTCGTTTTTTTTGAGGTAGAGGTGTTGTCCAGGTCAAAAATACCGATGACCCGCCTATCCTCCACCATCACGTTCATACCGATGTGCAGATACGCCATCACAGTACCTCCCCGCCCCGCACATGGAACACCCTGCCGCTGAGCAGCGTGTCCAGCCGGTCGTTTTCGCAGCAGGTGATAAACACCTGTCCGCCGCTGATGCGATTCAGTACGTATTCCTGCCGCCGGGGGTCCAACTCGCTGAGCACATCGTCCAACAGCATTACCGGATACTCCCCCATGGCGTTTTTGTGTATCTCGCGCTCCGCCAGCTTCAGGCTCAGTGCCGCCGTCCGTACCTGCCCCTGCGAGCAGAACTGCCGCGCGCTGCGCCCGTTGACCAGCACCTCGATATCGTCCTTGTGGGCGCCGGAGAGACACAGCTTCGCCGCACGCTCCGCCGCCTGATGGCTCTCCATATGTGCCGTCAGCGCCGCGTAAATATCTGCCTGGCTTCCCAGCGGGTCGGCGACGGTCCTGACGGTCTGGTACGTCAGGCTCAGTTCCTCCCTCTCGCCGCTGCACTCATAGTGTGCCTGTCGGGCATATTCCGCCAGCGCCGCACAGAACCGCGCCCGATAGCCTATCAGCACTGCGCCGCTGCGGCACAGGCCTTCGTTGAATTCCGGCAGCAGGTCCAAAAGCTCCGGCTTGTCCTCGCTGTCCCGCAGGATGCGGGTCTTGTGCTCATACAGCCGGCTGTACTGGCTCAGCGCCTCGGCGTACCGCGGCCGCAGCTGGCACAGCGACAGGTCCATGAACCGCCGCCGTTCCGCCGCACCGGCCCGGATCAAAAACAGATCCTCCGGCGCAAAAAACACCGTATGCAGCACGTCGGACAGGGAGGCGCTGTTTTTGGCGGGCACACCGTTAACGGTCATTTTCCGCCGCTTTCCGCGGGAAAGCCGTATGTCCGTCACAAACTCCCGCTGCCGGGAAAAGATATTTCCCAACAGCGCGGCCTCCTGCATATCAAAGCCGATCAGCTCCTTGTCTCCGTGGGCGCGGGGACTTTTTCCACAGCTAAGATATACGATGGCCTCCAGCAGATTTGTTTTTCCTTGGGCGTTCTCTCCGTAAATAACGTTGCAGCTGGGGTCGAACGTTAGCGCCTGCGTGCCGTAGTTCCGCCAGCCCTGCAGGTGCAGGGCGTCAACTCTCATACGTCACCGTCAGCGTCTGCCCGTTGAAGGCCACCACGTCGCCGGGCCGGATCTTCTTGCCACGCATGGTGCACACCTCGCCGTTGACCGTCACGTCACCCTCCTGGATGACGAGTTTGGCCTCGCCGCCGGTCTCTACCGCCGCGGCAAACTTCAGCAGATCCTGCAATTTGATATATTCCGTTGTGATGGTGATAGTCTCCATAATAATGAACCTCGTTCATAGATATAATATGCCGTTTTTTTCTTCAATAAAAAGCGCACACAGTTCGATAAAGGTGCAGCTCCTGCGTTCTGCCGATGGCAAACCAACGACGGCGTACCGGGTGTATGTCGAGGAGGTGTAACGATGGCAGGGCACAAGAGATGTGCCTTTATTGCGCCTTCAGGCGCACCGGCAGCACCATATAAAGAAAGTTGTCACTGTCATCTACGGGCGTGATAATACAGGGCGAAATACCGGTGTTCAGCTGCATTTTCACCGTGTCCGCCGGGGCATAGCGCAGGGCGTCCATGAGATAGCGGTTGTTGAAGCCGATCTCCAGCTCCTGTCCGTCGCCGCGGACGGGGCAGATATCCCGGGCTTCGCCGTTTCCGGTCCGGGCGGACATATACACCCGGTCCTGGCTGAACAGGCAGCGTACCGGACTTTTCAGCTTCTCGCTGATGACCACGCTGACGCGGTCCAGGCTTTCGATCATCGTCTTGTTGTCCACCTCGATGCAGATGGGGTTGGTGGTAGGTATGGCGTTCTTGTAGTCCAGGAATTCACCCTCCAACCGGCGGCATATCAGCTGGGTAGCCCCGGCCTCGAACATCAGATGGCGCTTGCCCTGGGTCACCGTCACCATGTCGTCGGTGTCGGCGCATATTTTCTCCACCTCATTCAGGGCGGCGCCAGGGGCCACGAACTTAAAGGCCCCGCCGTCGATGTGCTCCAGCGGCTCGCGGCGCAGCGCCAGACGGAAGCCGTCCACCGCCACCATGGTCAGTCCC
>ERZ827478.44-NODE-44-length-133492-cov-60.381154_pt1 | contig 133492 bp, 118 predicted proteins | sample MGYA00519705_ERZ827478 | MGnify/ENA primary metagenome ERZ827478 (study PRJEB31778, sample SAMEA3449318) | human gut metagenome | biome: human gut; feature: human-associated habitat; material: faeces | place: United Kingdom | collected 2010/2012 ...
ATCGTTGGTATGGAAATCTACAACATGTTCCGTAAGAATGATGCATTAAAGATCAAGATGCCTGAACAGGTTCCACCTGGAGTTGCTCGTGCATTCGAAGTATTGATCCCAACTTGCTTAACTGCAATCGTTGTTGGTGCTGTTGGATTAGTATGTCAGTTAGCTACTGGTGCTGAATTAAACGCATTTATCTTCAACGTTGTGCAGAAACCATTACAGAGCTTAATTGGTAACAACATCTTTGCAGTTGCTATTCTTTATGTAATTATCTCATTATTCTGGTGCGTAGGTATTCATGGTAATAACATGGTTAGTGCTGTTAAGGAACCAATCTTCAGACCATTACTATATGCTAACACAGCTGCATTTACTGCAGGTGCTGCTCAGAAGGACATTCCATATGTAATGAACTTAACTATGTTACAGATGTTTGGTGAATTCGGTGGTTCTGGGGTTACAATCGGTTTAGTAATCGCAATTCTTATCTTCTCTAAGCGTGAAGATAACAGAACAATCGCTGGTATCTCAATCGTTCCAGGTTTATTCAACATCAACGAAACTATGACATTTGGTGTTCCTCTAGTATTGAACCCAATTCTAGATATTCCATTTATCTTAGCTCCAGTAGTTACACTTGTTGTAGGTTATCTATTAGTTTCTAGTGGATTCTGTCCTAAGGTCGTACTTGAAGTACCTTGGACAATGCCACCAGTATTCTTTGGATTCTTAGCTACAGGTGGTAAACTAATGGGTGCAGTATCACAGTTAATCGTTATCGCATTATCTGTTGTAATCTATATACCATTCTTAATTGCTTACGAAAAGTATCAGGCTAAACAGTCTGAAGCTGAATAATTTATTTAAAATTTATAATTATAAGATTTCGACAATGAGAAGAGAGCCTTGCCTCTCTTCTTTTTTATTGTAATAAAGGACTAAATATTGTATAATATAAAAGAAAGTGAGGCCTTTTTTTATGAAAGAATTCAAGGTAAAACCAAATCTAGCTGTAGGTATCTGGCTAGGTGCTTTAACTCTTGTTTGGGTTTATGATATCGTCATGTTTGTATTAAAATCATTGGATCAGCAGTCATTTATCATTGTTTCAATTTTCTTAGCTGTATTGTATTTTTATTTCTTAGGGTGTCGTCCTTATAAATATATTGTCGATGGCAAAACTTTAATCTTCAAAAGAAGATTATTACCTCAAAAAGAAGTAGACTTAATGTCATGTGAAGTCATTTGTGATCCAGTATCAAGAATGGCTGACTTAGTCACTAGACCTCATGCTATTGAACTTTATACAGATTTAAAAAAGAGATATAGTACATTCCCAAAAGATAGATATGAATTTGTAGATGCAATTTGCGAATCTAATAAACGTATCCACTGTACAGTAGCGGATTATACTGACCAGCATCGTAAGATTGAAAAGAAAGAAAGACGCGAAAACAGAAGACGTAGAAAAATCAATAAGAGAAGCTAAAAGAAAAAAGAATGCGATATGCATTCTTTTTTTATATGGCCATCTTATAAGAGTTTGCGCCAAAGCGTCTGATATACTCTTCATGAGAGCCTGTTCTATTTAATTTTATTATAAGTGAACTCACTAGGTTCATGACTGATTGATCGTCTGCATAGACACTATCACCCCAGATACCTTCAAAAATCTTGGTTGAAGTATAAGGTTGATAGGGATGAGACATCAACATTTTTAATAGTTTAAATTCATTTTTAGTTAGAGTAACTGAATGATCGTTTAATGAAACGGTCTTGGCAGTATCATCTAATATAATATCTTTAAAACGGTAGATCTTTCTAGGTCTTAAAACACCCATCCTATAGACGTCTTGAATTTTTCTTAATAAAGAAGTTAATGAGAAGGGTACTACAATGTAATCATCCGCACCGGCATCTAATAAATCTTCTAAGTAAGCTTCATTTAACATATCACTTATAACTATAGTAATAGCTTGTGAGTTACGTCTATTTTTTACTAGGAACTTATTCGTATTAATACCGGGGAATACATCTTCTAGAATAATGCAATCATAATTGTTGTTTGTATAAAGAGAATTGAATTCATCCAATGTCTTTGCTTGATAACAAATAAAATGATCTTGATTGAGATAATTCTTAATGCGATCATTACGTTCACTATTATGATCTATGATCAATGTTTTCTGTTTTCCAAACATATTTTTCACCTCGCTACAATTATAATCTTTTCGGTATTAAATGACAAGTTGGCTAATATTTTTTAAAAAGTGAAAATTATTGAATTAGAGTAGTTAAAACCCTACATTTTGTGATACTATGTAGGTGCAATAAGGAGTGAATGATAAAAATTATTGCACAGTGATAAAAAAGTATTGACGCAAATATTTTTTATTGCTACAATCATACCCATAAAAAGGAGATGTAATCGTATGGAAATGAACAAACTTATAGATGAATACGGTCGTTATACATTCAACGACGAAACTATGAAGGAACGCATTCCTAAATCTACTTATAAAGCTTTCCATGAAGCTCTAGATAAGGGAGAACCTCTTTCAAAAGAAGTTGCGACAGTAATCGCAAATGCAATGAAAATCTGGGCTGTTGAAAATGGTGCTACACATTTCACTCACTGGTTTATGCCAATGACTGGTTTAACTGCAGAAAAGCATGATGCTTTCTTAGAACCAGATGGAAATGGTGGAGCAGTTCTTGAATTCAGTGGTAAGACATTAAGAAAAGGTGAACCTGATGCCTCTTCTTTCCCATCTGGTGGTATCCGTGCTACTTTCGAAGCACGTGGTTATACTGCATGGGATTGTACTTCTCCAGCCTTTGTAAAAGATGGTAGCTTATATATTCCTACATTATTCTGTTCTTATACTGGTGAAGCGCTTGATAAAAAGACTCCATTATTACGTGCTTGTGATGCTTTAAGTGCATCAGCTTCTAACTTATTAACTAAGATTGGTTTAGAGGGTGTTGATAAAGTAACTGCTTCAGTTGGTGCTGAACAGGAATATTTCTTAGTATTAGATGAATATTGGCAGAAGAGAGTTGACTTAAAGTTAACTGGTCGTACTCTTTATGGCGCTCCTGCTCCTAAGGGTCAGGAATTAGAAGATCACTACTTTGGTTCTATTAAACGTAAAGTAGGTGCCTTCATGAAGGATCTTGATACTGAATTATGGAAATATGGTATTCCTTCAAAAACTAAGCATAATGAAGTAGCTCCTGCACAGCATGAAGTTGCTTGTGTCTATACAGTAGCTAACGTAACTGCTGATAACAACGCATTAGTAATGCAGTTATCTCAGGATATTGCGAAGAAACATGGTTTAAGATGTTTATTACATGAAAAACCATTTGAAGGTGTTAACGGTTCTGGTAAACATAACAACTGGTCATTAATGACTAATACAGGTATTAATTTATTTAATCCTGGACCTGACCCAATCAACAATAAGCCTTTCTTAGCTACTCTTGCTTGTGCTCTTAAGGGTGTTGATGAATATGCTGAATTATTGAGATTATCTGCTGCTTGTGCTGGTAATGACCACAGACTTGGTGCTAACGAAGCTCCACCTGCAATTGTTTCAGCATTCGTTGGTGATGACTTAAATAAAGTTATTAAAGCAATCATTGATGGTGAAGAATTAAATAAGACTACTGGTGAAAGATTCACTACTGGTGTATCAGTTATCCCAGATTTCTCTAAAGACTCAACAGACAGAAATAGAACATCTCCTTTTGCCTTCACAGGTAATAAATTTGAATTCCGTATGGTTGGTTCATCTCAGTCAGTTGCAGCAGTTAACACTATGTTAAATGCTATTATGGCTGAAGAATATGATCAGATGGCTGCTAAATTAGATGCCGGTGAATCATTAGATGATATCATTAGAGAATTCTTCAAGAATCATGAAAGAATCATCTTCAATGGTGATGGATATTCAGAAGAATGGAAAGAAGAAGCTGCAAGACGTGGATTACCTAACCACGCAAACTCTGTAGATGCATGCGCTTGCTTAAAGAAACCTGAAATCCGTGAAATGTTTGTAAAACATGGTGTATTCACTGAAGCTGAAATTGATTCACGTTATGACATCCAGTTAGACAACTATGCTAAGACAATCCGTGTTGAAGCTTTAACAGCATTATCAATGGCTAAGACTGAATTATATCCAGCATATGTAAAAGCATGTGGTACTTTAGCTAATGACGCAAAAGAAGTAGCTAAAGCTGGTGTAGATAATACATTCATGGTTGAAGACTTAAAGGTATTAACTTCTTTACTTTCAACTATGCGTGAACAGATGATTACATTAGAAACTGCCATCAATAAAGCTGAATCAACTGATTCTTCTACATTAGATACTGCAACTGCATGGAAGGATTTAGTTATCCCAGCTATGGATGCATTACGTGCAACTGCTGATAGCTTAGAAACTAAAGTAAGTGCTCAGCAGTATCCAATTCCAAACTATATCGATTTATTATTCGGTATTTAGTGAAACGGTCTATAATGACCGTTTTTTTTATGGGCAAATAATGGTATAATGTGATGTATGAAATAGAGGTGATATAAATGGAATTTAGAGAATACAAGAACACAGATCTTCATGCAGTTATGGATTTATTTTATGTCACTGTTCATGAAGTCAATAAGAATGATTATAGTGAAGAACAATTAGATGCTATTGCACCTAAGGATGCTAATGAATATCATTGGGAAAAGTCTTTAGAGAAAAATCATACTATCGTGGTTGAGGAAGATGATAAGTTGATTGCATTCGGTAATATTGGCAAAACTGGATATTTGGATCGTTTATATGTTCATCCTGATTATTTAAGAAAAGGGATTGCATCTAAACTTGTAGAAGAGTTAGAAGAATATGCAAAAAAACATGGAAGTCATGTGATTAATGTGACTTCATCTATTACATCTAAAGCATTCTTTGAATCTAAAGGTTATGCAGTCATTGAAGAACAAATCAATGAAAGACGTGGAGAAAGACTTCTAAGATACTTAATGGAAAAGAAAATTTAAGATACTTTTAAAAAAGTGTAGGATAAGCGAGAAAATGTGAAAATATTTTCTCTTTTTTTCTATTCTTGAAAAGAATTATGATTTTTAAAATCTTCCGTTATAATGGTGTCAGAAAAAAAGAAAAGGAGACTCATAAATGTTAGACAACAAATTAAAAGCTTTTCCAAAAGATTTCTTATGGGGTGCATCTACTTCAGCTTATCAGGTAGAAGGTGCTAATTTATCAGATGGTAAAGGACCATCATGTCAGGATGTTAAAGAATTACCAGCAGGAACTGCATCTTTAGATGTATGTGCAGATCACTATCATCGTTATAAAGAAGATATCAAGTTAATGGCTGAAATGGGATTCAAGACATACCGTTTCTCAATCGCTTGGACTAGACTCATTCCTAATGGAACTGGTGAAGTAAACCAGGCAGGTATCGATCATTACAATGATGTGATTAATACATGTTTAGAATATAATATCGAACCATTAGTGACTATGTTCCACTTTGATATGCCTGATGCATTAGACAAGAGAGGTTCTTGGTCTAATCCTGAATCAGTAGACTGGTTCGTTAACTTCGCAAAGGTTATGTTTGAAAACTTCGGTGATAGAGTTAAATACTGGTTAACTATCAACGAACAGAATATGCTTACTTTAGTTGGTCCAATTATTGGTACATTAAGAATTCCTGAAGGTACTACAAATGTATTAAAAGAAGTATATCAGCAGAACCACCATATGTTAGTTGCTCAGGCTAAAGCTATGGTTTTATGTCATGAAATGCTTCCAAATGCTAAGATTGGTCCAGCTCCAAATATTTCTTATGTATATCCAGCAACTTGCAAGCCAGAAGATAATTTAGCAGCTCAGGAATTCAACGCAATCAGAAACTGGTTATATTTAGATATGGCTGTTTATGGAAAATACAATAACTTAGTATGGACTTACTTAGAAGAAAATGATGCAACACCAACATTTGCTGAAGGTGATGAAGAAGCAATGAAGAATGCACATCCAGACTTCATTGGTTTCAACTACTATTCAACTGCAACTGTACAGCATTCAAGTGCTGATGAGGAATTAGATTCAGGTGCAGACCAGCAGTCATCTCGCGGTGAAGCAGGTTACTATAAGGGATATGCAAATCCAAACCTTAAGAAGACTGAATTCGGTTGGGAAATTGACCCTGATGGTTTCTTAGCAACTATGAGAGAAATGTATTCTCGTTATCATTTACCAATGATCGTTACTGAAAATGGTTTAGGCGCTTACGATACATTAGAAGATGGTCGTGTTCATGATAACTACAGAATTGCATACTTAAGAGCACATATCGAACAGTTACATAAGGCTGTTACTGAAAACATCGAAATGATGGGTTACTGCCCTTGGTCAGCAATCGACTTAGTATCAACTCATGAAGGTATCAGAAAGAGATATGGTTTTATCTATGTAGATACTACAGATGAAGAAGTAGGAACTCTTGACCGTTATAAGAAAGATTCATTCTACTGGTATAAGAAAGTCATCGCTACTAATGGTGAAGACTTATCAGACGACTTTGATGTTGAATAATAAATGAACATCCGGTCTTTTCCGGATGTTTTTTTTAGTGTATGATAGGTTGGAAAGGAGGGAAATATGAACGCTATTATTTTATCGCTAATAAGCTGGTTTATTTTCCTAATTAATCCTCCTATAGGTTTAGGAAGTCTTGTTGTATTAATAGAAACAGGTCTTTATTGCTTAATGGAATATCGTATTAAAAAGGCTGATGATTCAGAAAAAGATACACTCTATAATGCTTATTTTATACTATCTGTAATGTTAGTTATTGTGACTTCAGTTATTATGCTTTTCCTTTATCAATTAGATGGAGACAGTACTGTGACTCTTATTAATAAAAGAGGGGAATTGCTGAATACAGTACTCTATATGATTGGTCTAATGGTTAATGTCTTATCTATTAAGACTGTTTATGATGAAAGAAATAAATGGTTACATCGTTATGGTGGAAGAGAACTTTATGATTACTTTGATCCTGAAGGGCTGACATTTACTATGCCACGTTCCTTCTATATATGCATGGGTGCTTCTATTGTGAGTGGTTTACTGTGTCCTTACTTAGGGACTATTGGTTTCTGGACATTACTCTATATTCCAATCATTATGTTCTCACGTATGAATCTCAAGATATATAAGAATATGTATATTAAGTTATCTCATAATAGAGGAACAGAGAATGAATATGAAAGATTAAAGCATGTGGTGCCAGGAGGAATCTATACACATTATTGTTTATGGTTTGCTTATATGATTGCCTTTATGGTGATAGGCATTAAGTTCTTATGTTATTCACAGAATATTTTTGTCTTATCTTTCTTGCCAACATTAAAAGATCTTTATGCATTTTATCCATTTATTGTGTCAATCATTGGTGATTTTATCTGTGCATTTATACTTATCTATAACTTAAAACAAAGAAATTAGGACTAGGGTTGCCCCTAGTCCTTTTAAGCGTTCATCTCTTCTGAAAGTTCTTCCCATTCCGTCATGAGTTCTTCTAATTTGTTGTTTAAATCTTCTAGTTCAGCAGTGATTTCATTATACTTCTGATAATCATTCATCACTTCATCGCTATGGAGTTCTTCTTTCTTCGCACTGATCTTCTCTTCAAAGTCAGAAATATCATTTTCTATCTTCTTTAATCTATTCTTCTTTTTCTTATCAATGTTATTTTGAACTTTTACAGATGTTTCTTTCACAACTTCTTCTACTTTACGATGTTCAAGATAATAAGAATAGTTACCACCAAATATTTCATCACCATGTGGATTCATCTCTACAATCTTGGTAGCCAATTTATTAATAAAATAACGGTCATGAGAAATAAAGAGAATAGTACCAGGAAAATCTAATAATGCATCTTCTAGTACTTCCTTAGATTGAATATCTAAATGGTTTGTTGGTTCATCTAGAATTAAGAAGTTTGCCTTATTAAGTAATAGCTTAATTAAGACGATGCGTCCTTTTTCACCACCGGATAAAACATCAATTGTTTTAAATACATCTTCACCTTTGAATAAGAATGCAGCACAGATATTTCTGATTTCTGTATTATTCATATCAGGATAAGCATCATGTATTTCATCAAAAATTGTCTTTTCAGGAGATAAAGAAGTCTGTTCCTGATCATAATAACCAATCATCACCTTAGAACCTAAACGAATACGTCCATGTACAGGTAAATAATCTTTAAGAATCAAATGGAACATAGTTGTCTTACCTACACCATTAGGTCCAAGTAAAGCAACTCTTTCACCTTTCTTAACTTCAAAAGACACAGAATCAAACAATGGCTTATCAAAAGCCATCGCTACATCATCTACTTTTAAAACATCATAACCACTCTCTACTTCAGGCTCAAATGCAAAACGGATACTAGAAGGAAGACTTTCAGGCCTTTCTACCTTCTCCATACGTTCAAGTGCTTTCTCTTTAGACTCAGCACGTTTTACCTGTTTTTCACGGTTATAAGATTTTAAACGATCAATAGACTCCTGCATACGTTTAATATCTTTCTGGTTATTTAAATAATGTTTTAATTCTACATCACGATCATGCTTCTTGATTTCAGCATATTTAGAATAATTACATTTATAGATCTTACTCTTACCATTCTCTATTTCCATAATAGAAGTAGACACTTGATCAATAAAATAACGGTCATGAGATACTACAATTACAGCTTTATTATACTGTTTTAAATAGTTTTCCAACCATTCAATAGAATTTACATCAAGATGGTTGGTCGGTTCATCAAGTAATAATAAATCGGGAGAACGTAATAACAACTGACCTAACGCAATTCTTGTCTTCTGTCCACCAGATAAAATACCAATAGGTTTATACCACATATCCTCATCAAAACCTAAACCATTGAGAATACCTTTTACCTGTGACTCCATGGCATAACCGCCTTCATCCTGGAATTTAGATAATAAAGAATCATACTGATTCATAATTGTATCTAAATCATTTGTGACAGCCATTTCCTGTTCCAATTCACGAATACGTTTTTCTATCTTCTTTAAATCTTCAAAAGGTTCTTCTAATGTTTCATAAATACTCTTATTAAGATCAAACTTATGTTCCTGATTCAATGTACCAATACGAATATTCTTCGCAATAGTCATTATACCATCATCATAAGCTTCTTCATTTAAAAGAATTCTAAGCAATGTACTCTTACCAGCACCATTAACACCAATAATGGCAAGTTTATCATGCTCTTCTATATGGAATGTTATATTTTTTAGGACTTCTTTTCCTGAATAAGATTTAGATAGTCCTGAACAAGATAATATCATTTTTCATCACCCAATGTATTGTACCAATTTAACGAAATAAATACAAATTATCTTTGTTTTTTATATTGCACAGATAATAGTATATGTGTATAATTGTATACAATAAGAAACAAGGGGGAGAAGATTATATGAATCTAGCGTATAAAATCTTGAATGCACATCTTAAAGAAGGAGAATTAGTTCCAGGAACATCTATTTGTATTGGAATTGACCAGACTTTAACACAGGATTCTACAGGTACAATGGCTTATCTTCAGTTAGAAGCAATGAATGTAGGTCATGTTGCAGTAGAAAAAGCAGTCGCTTATATTGACCATAACATGCTTCAGACTGGTTTTGAAAACATGGATGACCATGAATTTATTAAATCTGTTGCAAGAAAACATGGTATCACATTCTCTAAACCAGGTAATGGTGTTTGTCATCAGTTACAGCTTGAAAATTTCTCACATCCAGGTAAGACGCTTATTGGTTCAGATTCTCATACACCAACATGTGGTGCAATGGGTATGATTGCGATTGGTGCAGGAGGACTTGATGTCGCTGTTGCCATGGCAACAGGTAAGTACTATGTTCAGTGTCCATCAGTATTACAGGTTAAACTAACAGGACGTAAAGCACCTTGGGTATCTGCAAAAGATGTTATCTTAAAAATCTTACAGGAATTATCAGTAAAAGGTGGGGTTAATAAGATTGTTGAATATACAGGTGAAGGTTTAAATGATCTTTCACTTACTGACCGTGCGACTATCTGTAACATGGGTGCAGAACTTGGTGCCACTACTTCAGTATTCCCAACAGATGAAAATACTTTAGCTTACTTAAAACAGCAGGGTAGAGAAGATGAATATGTTGAAATGAAAGCTGATGATGATGCAACATATGATGAAACTATTGAAATCGATATGTCTACATTAGTTCCTATGGTTGCTCAGCCTCATTCACCAGATAATGTAGTAGATGTAAAAGAATTAGAAGGTATGAAAATCAATCAGGTAGTCATTGGTTCTTGTACAAACTCATCTTTACCAGATATGATGCGTGCTGCAAAAATCTTAAAAGGTCGTAAAGTAGCTGAAGATGTTTCTTTAGTTATCGCTCCAGGTTCTTCTTCAATTCTTTCTATGCTTGCACAAAATGGTGCTCTTGCAGATATGATTCATGCAGGTGCTAGAATCCTTGAATGTGGTTGTGGCCCTTGTATCGGTATGGGACAGGCTCCATTATCAAAAGGTGTATCTTTAAGAACAATCAACCGTAACTTTAAAGGACGTTCTGGTACAAATGATGCAAGTGTATATCTTGTATCCCCAGAAGTTGCTGCATTATCTGCAGTCAAAGGTTATTTATCACAGGAATTTGAAAATGATATGGTATTAGAAGAAGTACCAGATACACCATTTGTGAAGAATCCTAACTTCTTTATTAGTGAATATATCCCTGATAATAAAATCTATATGGGACCTAACATCAAACCAGTTCCTAGAGGAGATAAGTTAACAGATACAGTGACTGGTAAGGTTGTATTAAAAGTAGGAGACAATATTTCTACAGACCATATTGTACCTTCTGATTCTAAACTACTTCCATTCCGTTCTAATGTCCCTCATTTAGCTAAGTTCTCATTCTCTAAGGTAGATTCTGAATTCTATAATAGAGCCGTTAAAAACAATGGTGGTTTCATTGTAGGTGGAGATAACTATGGACAGGGTTCATCAAGAGAACATGCTGCATTAGTACCTAACTACTTAAAGATCAAAGCTATCTTCGCCATTTCATTTGCGAGAATTCATCGTTCTAACTTAATCAACAATGGTATTCTTCCACTTGTTATTGATGCGAAAGATTACGATTTCTTCAATGATCAGGATGATTACGAATTAAGTGATTTATTAACATCTGTAGAAGAAGGTAAAGACATTGTAGTGACTAATAAGAATACAAATGAAACTATTACAGCACGTCTATCATTATCAGCACGTGAAAAAGTCATGATTCAGTATGGTGGATTATTAAACGCAATTAAAGAACTAGGAGGAGATTTCTAATGAAAGCAGTACTTATTCCAGGTGATGGTATTGGACCAGAGATTTCAGCAAGTGTTGAATCTATCACAAAAGCAATGAACCTAGATATTGAATGGGTTAAATATAGAGCAGGTGCCCAATATGCAAAAGAAACAGGTGAAGTATGGGAACCTGGTCTTGTAGATGCAATTGAAGAATACAAATGGGCATTAAAAGGTCCTACAGCAACTCCAATTGGAACAGGCTTTAGAAGTGTGAATGTTGCATTAAGACAGAAATTCTCTACTTATGCTAATGTACGTCCTTTACGTAACTTCAAGGGTATTGATTCTAAATATGAAAATATTGATTTAGTCATCATTAGAGAAAATACTGAAGATTTATATAAAGGTATTGAATATATGCTCACTGATGATATTGCGAATGGTGTTAAGTTGATTACTAGAGAAGCTTCTACACGTATTTGTCGTTATGCATTTGAATATGCACGCACAAATAACAGAAAAAAAGTGACATCCATCCATAAAGCCAATATAATGAAGTATACAGATGGTCTTTTCCTTGATTGTTATAGAGAAGTGGCAAAAGACTATCCAGAAATAGAAACACAGGAAGTTATTATTGATAATATGTGTATGCAGCTTGTACAGCGTCCAGAAACATTTGATGTTCTTGTTGCACCTAACTTATATGGGGATATTGTTTCTGACTTATGTGCAGGTCTTGTAGGTGGTCTTGGTATTGCACCATCAGGTAATATTGGTGACGACTACCGTATTTATGAAGCTGTTCATGGCAGTGCACCTGATATTGCAGGTAAAGGTATTGCGAACCCAAGTTCTTTAATTCTTGCATTCGCAATGATGCTTGAAGCATTAAATAAGCAGAAAGAAGCACAATCTTTAAGAGAAGCTTTAGCAGCAGTTGTAGAAGAAGGTAAGTTTACAACACCTGATATTGGTGGACAGGCAACTACAAAAGAGTTTACAGACGCAATTATCGATAAATTATAAGAGGAGGGACAATGAAATGCCATCTCATAGCATTTTTGAATCAACTTCCCATGGATCATTGGGCTCTAAAATATTTATCTTATTACGTGATCGTATTCTTAATGAAAGTTATCAATGCGGTGATAAACTAAATGAATTAACACTTGCGAAAGAATTGAAAATTTCTCGTACACCTATTAGAGAAGCATTAAAACAGCTAGAATTAGAAGGTTTAGTAGAAAGTATTCCTAACAAAGGTGTTTATGTGAAAGGTTTTTCACCTCGTGATATTGATGATATGTTTGAAATACGTCTTTCTTTAGAGGGATTAGCTGTTTCATTCGCAATTGATCGTATAGATGAAGTACATCTTGCTAAAATTAAAGAAGTATTTGAATTACTAGAATTCTATACTACAAAGGGCGACTTTGATAAAGTGAATGATTTTAATATTTTATTCCATGAGTCTATTTATCAGGCAACACAGTCTACCTATTTTGAACAGATTCTTAAGGATATTCATTACTATGTCTCTGTGACATCAAGACATTCTATTGCACGTCCAGAACGTTTAGAATCATCACTTGCAGAACATCGTGCTATTCTAGAAGCTATCATTGATAGAGACAAAGAGGAAGCAACAGAACGTATTCAAAGACATATTCGTAAAACACAGATGCTTGTAAGAAAATATTATGCAACAAGAAAGTAGGGTCAACCTACTTTTTTTGTTGTAGAATGATATCAGGAGGTATTTATGTTAAAGCCTAAACATTTAATTAAAAAAGAAAAGAATGACTATCGCTTGATTGCGATATCAGACATACATGGTCATTTAGACCGCTTTAAAGAATTATTAAGAAAAGTGAATTATGATCCTGTAGAGGATTATTTAGTGATTATTGGCGATTTTGTAGAAAAAGGAGACCAGGTATTAGAAACAATACACTTTATTATGAATCTTTCACGTTTTCCTAAGTGTTATATATTGATGGGAAATTGTGAATGGGCGATGAATGCATTACTTACTATTCCAGAAATTGCAGGAGAAATTCCTAAGTATCTCAAAAGAAATAGTAAGAACGGTATTATTAGAGATATTTATAATCATGAACATTTTAGTGATGGACATGAAACACCTTTAGGTATGCAGAAAATCATGGCTGAAAAGCTAAAACAAGAATTAAAGTTCATGTCCCATTTACCTACTACATTATTATTTAATGATTATTTATTTGTCCATGCAGGTGTAGAACCAAGAGATAATTATAAGGAGTGTGGTTTATCATCTTACCTCGAACTCCAACATTTCTATGAGTTAGGACATTCATTAAAGTATACAGTTGTAGTAGGACATCTTCCTACATCTAATTATTTCCCTCGTTCTATTCATAATGACATTATTATAGATGAAGAAAAGAAGATCATCTGCATTGATGGAGGAACAGGTGTGAAACCTATCTCACAATTAAATGCGCTTATTATTCATAGTTATAAGGGAGAAATAACATACCAAACAGAATGTGTACAACCATTTCCTATAGGTGTATTAAATAAAGATCTGTATGGTAATGGTGAAGTAGACCATAAGATAGCTTTTCCTGATTATGAAGTAAAGATGATGAAGAAAGGAAAAGAGTTTAGTCAATGTTATAGAGTGAGTGATCATGTAATGATCTTTATTAAGAATGAATTCTTATATGAAAGAAATCATCATCTCTATTGTTTAGATGATTATACAGATCATTGGTTTATAGGTGAAAAAGGCACTGAAGTGAAGATTGCAGGTGTCTATGGACATTATGTTTATGTCATCTGTGGTGCACAGGTAGGGTGGGTCAATGAAGAAGACATCGATTATTAAGATAGTATGTGTACTAGTTTTACTTCTAGGTGTTCATCAATGTACTTCGTATAAGGAGCTTGCACCTCATATTTTTTTAGTTAAAGAGAATACATCTTTTCTTAATCAAACACTCACAATGGGACAACCTTTAGTTGTAGAAGGACAAAGAGGTTCTCAATATTATGGTTATATATATGTGAATGGTGAGAAGAAAGAAGGCTATATATCAAGTCGTAATGTGATTGCATATGTATTTGATGAATCTTTTGAAAAAGAAATCACATCATTTCCTGATAGCTATAAACAATCTTTACGATTCTTACATGCACTTTATCCAGAATGGTGCTATGTACCTCTTAATACTTCTTTAGACTTTAGTCAAACTGCATCCATCTTCCAAAGTAAATCATTAATAGATACAAATGATTCTTCAATGATTGCCTCTCCTAATATTATAGAAGGACAGACATGGTGTCGTGTTTCATTGAATGCAGCCCGTTATTTCTTAGATCCACGTAATGGTTTGGATGCTTATCATGCGCTGATGTTTGAGAAACTCACTTATAATCCTTCTGAAACATTACAGGAAGGAAAAAGAATGCTGGAAGGAACTGAAATGTCAGGTCTAGAACCCCAGTCTAAAAAAGACTGGGCCGAACTCTATCGTTACAGTGCAGAAGTAAATAACGTCTCTATGTCATTACTCATTACCCGTGCGATTCAGGAACAGACAGGTGGAGGACTAGGACTTCGTGGAGGACATGCAAGAAACAATCCGCAAGGACCTCTCTTCTATAATATATATAATATTGGAGCAAACAGTAGTGATCAGGATGGGATAGACTTTGCGGCATCAAGAAACTGGGATACAAGAGAAAAAGCTATTCTCTATGGTTCTAAGTATTTAGCTGATAATTATATCACTAAAGGACAGGATTCTCTTTATCTGCAAAAATTTGATGTCCACAACAATAATCCTGGTCATCATTATTATATGTCTAACATCAGAGCACCTTATAGTGAAGCAAAGAATATGTTGAAAGGGTATATCTCTAATTATATGGATCATGTGAAACGTATACTAGAAATACCACTTTATACTCATATGCCTGTCTATAATGCTTATCCTAATTCTATTGATATCAATTATTCAGGAACAATTATGAAGAATCCTTATTGTGAATATCAAATAGAGAATACATATAAGAACCTTATAGAAAATGTGGATTATATCTCTATTAATCACAAAACCTATACACATATTGTAGGTTTAAATAATTACTATGGTTCATGTGATATTCCAAAATAATATTTTCATAATCTGTCGGATTTTAATATATTTGTTTAAAAATTTATATAATATGATTTAGGAGGAATAAACAATGACATTTAGTAAAGATTTTTATTGGGGTGGCGCTGTTGCTGCCAATCAGTGTGAAGGGGCATGGAATGTAGATGGAAGAGGTATGGCCCGTACTGATGTAACTACAGGAGGAACAGTGAATACTCCTAGAATGGTTACATTTATTGATAAGGATGGTCAGAAACAGAAATTACCTAACCATGGCTTTAAATTACCAGAAGGAGCTCATTTTGCAGTCTTTGATGATGAACTCTATCCTAATCATGATGGTATTGATTTCTATCATCACTACAAAGAAGATATTGCCTTACTTAAAGAAATGGGATTCAAGATGTTCAGACTTTCTATTTCATGGTCTAGAATCTATCCTACAGGAGAAGAAACAGAACCAAATCAGGCTGGTTTAGACTTCTATAGAAATGTATTTACAGAATTAAGAAATGCGGGTATTGAACCACTCGTTTCTATCTGGCACTTTGATACACCTCTTGCATTAGAAGAAAAGTATGGTGACTGGCAGGATAGAAAGTACATTGAATTATATGAAAAGTATGTGACTACTATCTTTAAAGAATATAAGGGTCTTGTAAAATACTGGCTTACATTTAATGAAATTAATAATACAATCAACTTCTTACCAGATAATGCAAGTGATGAAGCTTTCCAGGAAGCATATCAGCATCTTCATTATCAGTTTGTAGCGAGTGCAAGAGCTGTACAGATTGGTCATGCGATTGATCCTGACTATCAGATTGGCTGCATGATCTGTGGTATTACTTATTATCCACTCACTTCTGATCCAGAAGATATTCTCTTTAATCGTTATAAATGGGAAAAAGGTATCTTCTATTGCGGAGATGTTCAATGTAAAGGTAAATATCCAACATATGCAAAACGCTTATGGAAGGAACATAATGTAGAATTAGATATCACTGAACAGGATCTAGTAGAACTAAAGAATGGTACTGTTGATCTTTATACATTCTCATATTATATGTCTCAGTCTATTACAACTCACAAGAATGAAGATACAGTAGTTGGTAATATGTCATTTGGTGTACGTAACCCTTACTTAACATATTCTGATTGGGGATGGGCATTAGATCCTCAGGGATTAAGATACTATCTTGAGGTTGTTTATGACCGTTATGAATTACCATTAATGGTTGTAGAAAATGGTTTAGGTGCCTTTGATACAGTAGAAGAAGATGGTTCTATTCATGATGATTATAGAATTGACTACTACCGTGCACATATTAAAGAAATGGATAAAGCGATTGAAGAAGGTATTGATTTAATCGGTTATACAACTTGGGGCTGTATTGACCTTGTTTCTGCAGGTACTGGAGAAATGAGAAAACGTTATGGCTTTATTTATGTAGATAAACATGATGATGGTACTGGTACTATGAAGAGAAGTAAGAAAGACTCTTTCTACTGGTATAAGAAAGTCATTGAATCTAACGGTGAAGATCTAGACTAATATAAAAGACCAGCGAGAGCTGGTCTTTATTACATGTCTTTCAAAATCTGTTTTACAAGCTTTACAAGTCTTTCTTCTGCACTATTTGCTGCTTCCATGACTTCTATATGATTTAATTCATTATTAGATAATCCTGCTGCTTTATTAGTCACAAGTGAAATACCTAAAATCTTCATATCAGAATGTCTTGCAACAATAGCTTCAGGCACTGTAGACATACCTACCATATCTGCACCAAGTGTCTTGAATGCTCTGATTTCTGCAGGTGTTTCAAATTGTGGTCCTTTAAAGAAACAATAAACGCCTTCTTTTACATCTACATTTACTTTCTTTGCAGATTCAAAGGCAAGAGAGCGTAATGTTGATGTATAAACATCAGTCATATCCTTAAAACGTGGTCCAAAATCATCTAGATTAGGTCCTCTTAAAGGCGATGGCATCATAAATGATAAATGATCAGAAATAATTACAATCTGTCCTGGATTTAAATCATCTCTTACACCACCACAGGCATTAGTCACAATTAAGTTCTTAATACCTAAAGCACTAAATACACGAATAGGCATTGTGACTTTTTGCATATCATAGCCTTCATAGAAATGGAAACGACCTTTCATACAGGCAACAGTTTTACCACCAATTTCACCAATAATAAGTTTACCAGCATGTCCTGGTACAGTAGAAACAGGGAAATAAGGGATATCCTTATAATCAATTTCTACAGGTTCATTAATCACATCAGCAAGTGGTCCTAAACCTGAACCTAATACAATGGCAACATCAATAGGATTTTTATAGCGTGACTGAATATAATCACGTGCAGCATAAATTTCATCAATATACATAAATATACCTCCATAGCTATTATAACCTATATCATTCGCAAATAACTCTTAAAAATGATAAAATAACCCTAATAAGGAAGGTGATACCATGCATTTAGAAGATTACCGTTTATTTGATACAAAAGTATTTAGAGATGTTGTTCATGATTATATACGTGTTGAATATATGCCTATCTGGAAACTGATTAATACAAAAGAATTTCAACGTTTAAGACGTATTAAACAGTTAGGAGGTACATCCATGGTATTTCCTAGTGCAGAACATTCACGTTTTGTCCATTCTTTAGGTGTTTATGAAATAACTCGACAAATGACAGAATTAGATCAAGTCAAAAACCACTTAACAGACTATGAACGTTTAACTGTATTATGTGCCGCTTTATTACATGATTTAGGACATGGTCCTTTCTCTCATTCATTTGAGGGAATCTTTCATTATAATCATGAAGAGATGACCACAGCTCTTATTAGAGGACATACAGAGGTACATGAAGTCCTCTCACAGGTTGATCCTCATTTGCCTGAAGATGTGGCACGTATTATAGAAAAGAAAGCCGATAAACCAATGTTGGTGCAGATGATCTCTAGTCAGGTTGATGCTGATCGTATGGATTACCTTCTACGTGATTCTTATAACTGTGGTGTGACTTATGGACAGTTTGATTTATCAAGAATATTACGTACTATGCGTATTGTAGATAATCGTATTGTCTTTAAATCTTCCGGTGTACAGGCAATAGAAGATTATATTCTAGCTCGTTATTATATGTATTGGCAGGTGTATTATCATCCCGTATCTAGAAGTTATGAACAAGTACTAGGGAGTGTTATGAAACGTGTAAAGGACTTATATAAACAAAACTATACCTTTAAATCTTCATTTCCACTTCTCGTTCCTTTCTTAGAAGATAGTTTCACACCTGAACAATTTGTAAGACTTGATGAAACATCATTACTCTATTATATAAGATGCTTTATGGGTGAAGATGATACAATTCTTAAAGATTTATCGACTCGTTTATTAGAAAGAGAATTATTTAAATATCGTACACTTAAGGGTGATGAAGATTATGAAAATACACGAAAGATATGTATAGAAGAAGGACTGGATCCTCGCTATTATGTCACAAGTGATGCGATTATGAATCAGGTACCTTATAAACGTATGGAGGTCAGACATGCAAATGAAGTAGAAATACTTAAACAAGATGGAACAATTAGTTCATTACCAGAAGAATCAGAAATTGTACAAGCTATATTATTAGGTAAAGCCAAACAGGATCAAAAAATCTTCTCTACAAGACAAGTTATTAGACGTTCATCTTTTAGATATCAGTCTTTTAATAAATATAAGGATGCACAGGGTACACACTATATCCTTGAACAGGCTTCTAAAGAATGGAATCAGGAAGGATTATTCTTAGAATTCTATCAAGAAGATCATGTTATAGGGTGTGCACATATTATTGATGATTGTGTAAAAGATATTGTATTACTTCCTGATGATCGTAGAGAATTCTATGAGAAAGAAGTATTAGGTGCTATAGAGGATTTCTTCAAGAAACAACATATGTGTGTAGTGAAGATCATTCCTTATTCACAATCTCTTGATTTTTATCTAGAAAATGGGTATCGTACAGAAGGTTACTATATAATTAAGGAGGTAGGATGATGAAAAAAAGAATTTCTTATGAATGTTTATTAGTCAATGGCCCTGTCAAAGAAAAAGTAAAATACAAAGAGATAGGAGACCATTATGAAGTAAAAGGTGTTCATCATATCTCTTTTGAAGTAGAAGGAAAACCAATGCATATCCAATATGATGATACACATGTACATCTTGTGAATGATCAATCTGTATTACACTTTAATAAGGATATGCGTGTACCGAATAAATATACATTGCCTTATGGTGTTGTAGAACTTCATACAAAAGTGATTTCTTTAGAATATAGAGAAGGTACAATGAAATTTATCTATGAACTCTATGATCAGGAACATCTTGTAACAAAAGCTTATATGATGGTGCATTACTCTGATATAGATGAAGAAGGGGTGCCTTCATGAAATATATAAAACGTTTTACAGCATTGTTCTTTGAATATCTATATCGTTTTATCCAGTTCTTACTAAGTCCGATTGTGATTTATATTGCGCTCATCTGTATTCAGGCTATTTATCTTGTATACTTTGCAGCAATACTCACAGACTTTAATGGTGTGGTTCGTTTCTTATTTATCTCACTTTCCGCATTTATGATCTTTTATTTGATTAGTAAAGATGAGAATACAAACTATAAGATGACATGGATCTTCTTTATAATGTTATTGCCTAACGCAGGAGGATTACTTTATCTCTTGTTAGGTAACAAGAGACCATCACGCTGGTTAAAAAGAAAGATTCAGCCAGAAGTACAATATTTTAATGAAACAAGACATCAGGATCCGGTTATTAGAAATCAGATTATTAATAAGAAGATTATTTCTTTAGATTATCTCAATAGACAATCATTCCCTATATATAATCATACAGAATGTAAGTACTATTCATTAAGTGATTATAACTATCAGGATATGATTAAAGATCTTTTACATGCAAAACATTTTATCTTTATGGAGTACTTTATTGTTTCTAAAGGACTGATGTTTGATACAATCATCGGAATCTTAAAACAGAAGGTTAAAGAAGGTGTTGATGTACGCTTTATCTTTGATGACTTTGGTTCCTTTACAACTGTACCTCTTCACTTTGCAAAAAAATTAGAAGAAGCAGGCATTAAAACAGTGATGTTTAACCGTTTTATTCCTGTCTTCTCTTTAAGCCAGAACCATAGAGACCATCGTAAGATCTGTGTGATTGATGGTTATATTGGCTATTCTGGTGGTTTTAACTTAGCAGATGAATATATTAACTGTAAGATGCGTTTTGGACATTGGAAGGATACAGGTATTCGTCTAGAAGGAGAAGCAGTATGGTCTTTGACATCTATGTTTCTATCAACCTTCTATGCTTATCATAAGGAATATCATGGAGAAGATATAGAACAGTTTAAACCACATACCTATCATCCTGAGCCATTTAAGAATACAGGTTATGTATTACCCTATGGAGATGATCCTTTAGATGATGAAGGTGTTGGAGAAGCAGTTTATTTAAATATGATTACACATGCTTCTAGAAGTATTGATATTATGACACCTTATTTTATTATTGATGATGTTATGTTGAAGGCATTGTGCCTTGCTTCTAAGAATGGTGTTAAGATCAGACTCTATGTCCCTCATGTACCGGATAAGAAGATTGTCTTTAGAGTGACACGTTCTTATTATTATGATCTCATTCGTGCTGGTATTGAGGTGTATGAATATTTACCAGGCTTCTTACATGCGAAAGTCATGTTAGTTGATGGTAAAGCAGCTACAGTAGGAACAATCAACTTTGATTATCGTTCTTTATACTTACACTTTGAATGCAATGTCTTATTATATGAAGCAGAATGTTTATCTGCAATCAAGAGAGATTTTAGAGAAATGAATGAAATCTGTGCACCTGTAAAAATAGATGACAGCCGTCATTTTAAAGGACTCGTAGAAGGATTATTGAGATTATTCTCTCCACTTCTATAAAATTCTTGACAGTCCAACATTTTGTGATACATTATTTAGAGTATGAAATAAAAAAGGAGGAATACAAGATGGCTGAAAATAAGCTTGAAAACTCACTAAAAATCGCCATTGGTCAGTCTGTTAAAAAGTGCTTTGAAGCAGTAGATATCACCCCTGAAAATATCATGGTTGAGATTCCTAAGGATTCTACTCATGGTGATTATTCTACTAACATTGCAATGCAGCTGACAAGAACACTCCATAAGAATCCTCGTGAAATTGCGACAGCCATTGTTGATTCACTTGATCAGGAAGCAGCACATGTAGAAAAAGTAGAAATTGCTGGTCCTGGTTTTATTAACTTCTTTATGAAAAATGATGCGCTTACTTCAGTAATTACTGAAGTACTTTCAGAAAAGGATAATTATGGACAGACTCACTTCGGTGAAGGAAAGAAATATAACGTAGAATTTGTTTCTGCCAACCCAACAGGTGACTTACACTTAGGTCATGCAAAGGGTGCTGCAGTAGGTGATTCTATCTGTCGTATTATGACTAAAGCAGGTTATAATGTAACTAGAGAATATTATATTAATGATGCAGGTAAACAGATCACTAACCTTGCATTATCTCTATACAGCCGTTATCTTGCATTATTTGATATTGAACGTCCAATTCCTGAAGATGGATATATGGGACAGGACGTCATTGATATTGCGAAGAGTATCAAGGAAAAAGAAGGAGATGCTTTAACTCAGTTAACTGAAGAAGAAGCTATTGCTTATTTCCGTAAGGTTGGTACTGAACATGAATTACAGAAGATCAAAGATATCTTAAAGGAATTCCGTGTATCATTTGATGTATGGTTCTCTGAAACTTCTCTATATGAAGGTAATAAGATTGAACCTGCAATCAATAAGTTAAAAGAAAAAGGCTATACATATGAACAGGATGGAGCCTTATGGTTTAGAACAACTGACTTTGGTGATGATAAGGACCGTGTTCTTATTAAAACTGATGGAAGTTATACATACTTCACACCAGATATCGCATATCACTTAAGTAAGATGAACAGAGGTTATGATTACTTAGTTGACTTACTTGGTGCTGACCACCATGGTTATATCAATCGTATGAAAGCAGCTATTCAGGCTTTAGGTTATAATGCAGATCAGTTAAATATCGATATCTTACAGATGGTAAGAATGGTTGAAAACGGTGAAGTAGTTAAGATGAGTAAACGTACTGGTAACGCTGTTACTATTCGTGACTTAATTGATGATATTGGTGTAGATGCAACTCGTTATTTCTTTGTAGCGAAAGCAGCGAACACACCATTTGATTTTGACTTAGGACTTGCAAAATCACAGTCAAATGAAAACCCTGTATACTATGCACAGTATGCACATGCAAGAATGTGTTCAATCATGAGATCAGCAGCAGAAAAGAACATTGAACCTGCAGATCACTTTGAATTGATTAATAACCCAAAAGAAATTGAATTATTAAAACACATTAATGAATTCAAAAACACAATCAATGATGCAGCTCGTACAAGAGCCCCTCATAAGATTGCAAACTATATTCAGAAATTAGCACAGTTATTCCATTCATTCTATGGTGACTGTCATGTAATTGATGAAGAAAACAAAGAATTATCATCTCAACGTTTAGCACTTGTAGAAGCAACACGCATTACACTTGCAAACGCATTAAACTTAATTGGTGTCCATGCACCAGAAAAGATGTAGGAGGCTACTATGGATTACAGACAAGAGTCAATGGTAAATATCGCATTCGAAATTCTTACTAAATCAGCAGGAGCAATGAGTTTCTATGATATTTGGAAAGAAGTTGCTGAAAAGAAAGAATTCGATGAAGAACAGAAAGATGATAACGAATCATTATTCTATACAAATATGATCTTAGATGGTCGTATGATCACTGTTGGTGAAAACAAATGGGATCTTAGAACAAGACATAGATTCGAAGAAGTGCATATCGATATGAATGATATCTACAATGAAGATGAATCAGAAGAAAGCGCTGAAGAAGAAGACGAAGGCTTAGTTGAAGATAACTATGGTGAAGAAGAATAAGGAGAAATCCTTATTCTTTTTTTCTATAAATTAAGATAGTTTTTACATGCTTATGCTTCATTTTTGTGTTTTGTTCTAAACATTAAAAAAAGTTTCGATGAAAGGGTTTACCTTTACATAAATCCTTGTGAAATAGTTGATTTTAGTTAAGTGCTGGATTATAATACAAATAGAAATTATTTAAGGAGGAATGTCATATTATGGCAGTAAAAGTTGCAATTAATGGATTTGGCCGTATCGGTCGTTTAGCATTCAGACAGATGTTTGATGCAGAAGGTTATGAAGTAGTAGCTATCAACGATTTAACTTCACCTAAAATGTTAGCTTACTTATTAAAGTATGATTCTTCACAGGGTAAATATGCTCATGCTGATACAGTAGAAGCAGGAGAAGATTTCATCACTGTTAACGGTAAGAAAATCACTATCTATAAAGAACCAGATGCTTCTAAATTACCTTGGGGTGAATTAGACGTAGACGTAGTTCTTGAATGTACTGGTTTCTACACTTCAAAAGCAAAAGCTGAAGCTCATGTAGCTGCAGGTGCTAAGAAGGTTGTTATTTCAGCTCCAGCTGGAAACGATCTTAAGACTATCGTATTCAACGTAAACAACGAAACATTAACAGCAGATGATCAGGTTATCTCTGCAGCTTCTTGTACTACAAACTGCTTAGCTCCAATGGCTGATGCATTAAACAAGTTAGCAGAAATCCAGGGTGGTATCATGTTAACAGTTCATGGTTACACTGGTGACCAGATGCTTCTTGATGGACCACAGAGAAAAGGTAACTTAAGAAGATCTAGAGCTGCTGCAGTTAACATCGTACCATCATCTACAGGTGCTGCAAAAGCTATCGGTTTAGTTATCCCAGAATTAAATGGTAAATTAATCGGTTCTGCAGTTCGTGTACCAGTTCCAACTGGATCAACTACAGTTTTAACAGCTGTTGTTAAGGGTACTGTTACTGTTGATGAAGTTAACGCTGCTATGAAGGCTGCTGCAACTGATTCATTCGGTTACAATGAAGACGAAATCGTATCTTCTGACATCGTTGGAATGACTTACGGTTCATTATTTGACGCAACTCAGACTATGGTTACAGCTTTACCTGATGGAAATAGTGAAGTTCAGGTTGTATCTTGGTACGACAATGAAAACTCATTCACTTCTAACATGGTTAAGACAATCAAGTATTTCTCAGAATTAGCTTAATCAGATCTGAATTAAATAATGGAAGATCCCTATTATAGGGATCTTTTCTTTTTGGTCAAGTTTCTACTCAAAACAGTCATGTTATGATAAAATAATGAAACGAGGTGACTTGAACATGGAATTAAATAAAAGAAAGAAAAACTTATTAATCAAATATATAGTCATAGGTGTATTATGTTTAGCTCTTGGATTTGGGAGTGGTTATTTAGTATTTCATAATAGTGATGCGAGTGCTGAAGATAAGACAAATATGACAGTAGTAGATGAAGTAGTAGAACTTCTTAATAATAATTGGCTGGATACAACTGATTCTAAAATATCTATTCAAGATCGTATGATTGAAGGATTGGTAGATGGTTTAGGTGATTCACATTCTTCTTATATGTCTACACAGGAGAATAAAGAATTTAATAGTGATATTAATGGTAATTACAGTGGTATTGGTGTTTATTTCTCACCTGTACATAGCGGTGCTTTATTAACTGGTATTATTGAAGGAAGCAGTGCAGAAAAAGCAGGTCTTAAAGCAGGAGATATCATTACTGATGCTGATAACAAATCACTTTCTGGCATGACTAGTACTGAAATGCAGGAATATATTAAAGGAAATGAAGGGACTGAAGTCTCTTTAAAGATAAAAAGACTTCAACAGACTTTAAATGTGAAAGCAGTACGTAAGAATTTTAGCTCTGATGTGACTTATTATGTAGGTACTACAAATAATAAAACATATGGTTATGTGAATATTTCTACTTTTGGTGATACAACTGCTCAGCATGTAGAAAAAGCTTTAAAAGAGTTTAAGAAACAGAATGTCTCAGATATTATTCTAGATTTAAGAGGTAATGGTGGAGGTTATATTACTGCTGCTAGAGATCTGCTTTCTTTATTTAATGAGAAGGGAGAGACACTCTTTACTGTTAAGAATAAGAAGGGTCAGACTGAAACATATAAGGATAATAGTAAGACACATTATGCATTTTCTAATGGTTATATTTTAATGAATAGTGGAACAGCCAGTGCATCTGAATTATGTGCAGGTACATTTAAAGAAATACAGGGATATAAACTTATTGGGCAGCAGTCTTATGGGAAAGGGACTATCCAGGCACAGACAAACTTATCTGATGGTTCTGTATTGAAATACACTTATGCAAAGTGGTATACACCTAAGGGTGTGAATATTAATAAGAAGGGATGGACTCCAGATGTCACTGTAGAGGATCAATTTCTCTTATCAGCTTATTTCACTTATTATAGTGATAAGTTTTATGTGGATAATGTGAATAATTCTATTATTGTGATGGAAAGATTATTAGATGTGTTAGGTTATAATCCAGGTCGTACAGATGGTTATTTCTCACAAGGAGTGAGTGATGCATTAAAACGTTTTGAACAGGATCATGGATTGACTGTAGATGGCGTATTAGAATATAGTGATCAGGAATGCATGGTTTCTGTACTTACAGAAAGATTAAGTCATAAGGAATATGATAATAGTTTACAGAAGGTACTTACTTTAATATAGAAAGAAGGGATTTTATGTCTTACAAGCTTGTATCAAAATTTAAACCAATGGGTGACCAGCCCGAGGCTATTAAAGAATTAGTAGAAGGTATTCATCAAGGTAAAAAGACACAGGTATTATTAGGTGGTACAGGAACTGGTAAGACATTTACCTTTGCGAATGTCATTGCACAGGTGAATAAACCTACTCTTGTACTATCACATAATAAAACTCTTGCAGGACAGTTATATAGTGAATTAAAGGAATTCTTTCCAGAAAACCGTGTAGAATACTTTATTTCAAACTTCGATTTCTACCAGCCAGAAGCCTATATACCTAAGAGTGATACATATATTGATAAAGAATCACAGACAAATGAAGAAATAGAGATGTTAAGAGCTGCTGCTATGAATTCTTTATTAGAAAGAAAAGACACAATTGTCGTGGCCTCTGTGGCAGCTATTTATGGGTTAGGTAATCCACAAAGTTATCAAGAAATGATCTTCTCTTTACGTGTAGGACAAGAAATAGATCGACGTGAATTACTTACATTCTTGGTAGATAGACAATATACTAGAAATGATATGGACCAGGTCAAAGGTACTTTTAGAGTACGTGGTGATGTCATTGAAATAGTACCAGGTCATACTGAATCTTATATTATACGTATTGAATTATTTGGTGATGAAGTAGATCGTATTACAGAAGTAGATCCTCTGACAGGTCATGTTCAAGCATCTTATAATACTTATACAATTTATCCGGCTGAAGAATATATTACAAGTCGTGAAAAGATGCTTCATGCCTGTGATACGATAGAAGAAGAATTAAAAGAACGTCTACAATATTATCAAGATGCCGCAAAACCTCTTGAATATGAAAGAATAGACAACCGTACAAGACATGATATTGAAATGTTGAGAGAAGTAGGTATCTGTCCAGGTATTGAAAACTATTCACGTCATATTGATGGTAGAAAACCAGGAGAAAGACCTTATTGTTTATTAGATTATTTCCCGGATGATTTTTTACTTATTGTTGATGAATCTCATGTTATGCTTCCACAGATCAGAGGTATGTTTAATGGAGATAGAAGCCGTAAAGAAACATTGGTAGAATATGGTTTCCGTTTACCAAGTGCTTTAGATAACAGACCACTTCGGTTTGAAGAGTTTGAAAAGCTTATTCCCCAGGCAATATATGTATCTGCCACACCGGGTGATTATGAATTAGAAGGTGTACATGGTGAATATGTAGAACAGATTATTCGTCCAACAGGATTATTAGATCCTATTATTGAAGTACGTCCTATTGAAGATCAGATTGATGATATCATTAGTGAAATACAATTACGTATAGAAAGAAATGAACGTGTACTTATTACGACTCTTACAAAGAGAATGGCTGAAGATTTAACTGATTACCTTAAGGAATTTGGTTTAAAGGTTGCTTATCTTCATTCAGAAACAAAGACATTAGAACGTACAGAAATATTAAGAGATTTACGTTTAGGTAAATATGATGTTTTGATTGGTATCAACTTATTAAGAGAAGGTTTAGACCTTCCAGAAGTCTCTCTTGTATGTATTTTAGATGCGGATAAGGAAGGGTTCTTAAGAAGTGAACGTTCATTGATTCAGACAATTGGTCGTGCTGCAAGAAATGCGGATGGTCATGTAATCATGTATGCAGACCGTATTACTGATTCAATGCAGCGTGCTATTGATGAAACAAGTCGTCGTAGAGAAATACAAGAAGCTTATAATAAAGCCCATGGTATTACACCTACAACTATCAAGAAAGAAATTAGAGAAGCAATCCATGGTCAGGAAGTCATTGATGAAGCACAGAAGCTTGTCAAGAAAGGCCGTAAGGCACCTAAGAAGGATAAGAAGGGTCTTCTTGAGGAATTAGAAAGACAGATGAAGGAAGCAGCTAAGGTGCTTGACTTTGAACGAGCTATGGAATTACGCGATATGATAGAGGAGATTAAAGATGGAAAGTAAGTTTAATCTCACACCTCTCGCATTAGATGTCTTTGAGGCAATTAAACAGGCAGGAGGACATGTATATCTAGTAGGAGGGTGTGTACGAGATTTTCTATTAAAAAGAAGATCTAAAGATATTGATGTAGAAGTACATCACCTCTCTTTTGAGGCTTTAAAGGAAGTATTATCTCCCTTTGGAACAGTACAGGTGATGGGTGCATCCTTTGCGGTTGTACATCTTTCTACATTAGAAGGTTATGAATTTGCCTTACCTAGAATAGAAGAGAAGACAGGACTGAAGCATCAGGATTTTAATATTATTGTGGATCCAGATCTTCCTTTAGAAAAAGCCTGTGCTAGAAGAGATTTCACTATTAATAGTATGTTATATGATGTAGAAACAGAGAAAGTGATTGATTTCTATTCAGGACAGGAAGATTTAAAGAATGGTATTTTACGTGCTACAAATAAAGATCATTTCTCAGAAGATCCATTACGTGTATTAAGAGGTGCTTCTTTTATGTCACGCTATGGCTTTAAGATGGATGGAGACACAGAGAATCTTTGTCAATCTATTGTAGAAGAAGGTGGATTAGAGACTTTAAGTATCGAACGTATTTATACAGAATATTGTAAGATATTGATGGGATTATATCCTTCACAGGGATTTAATTTCTTAAGAGATATTCATGGTTTACCATTCTATTTAGAAGATTTAGTCACAACACATCAAAGAACTGACTATCATCCAGAAGGTAGTGTATGGAATCATACAATGTTGGTGACTGACTTAGCAGCTTTATGTAAGCATCATACAAGTGAACCGTTATGGTTTATGTGGAGTGCTTTATTACACGACATAGGTAAACCACTAGTGACAACACCAGAAGGACATGCTTATGGTCATGCAGAAGAAGGGGCAGCTCTCTTTAATGAGAAGGTAGATCTTATTCTTTCTCATAAACAGCAGAAATATATTTATACTATGGTTCAATATCATATGGTATTACCTACATTTTCTCGTAATCATGCAAGAAAGATCAAATTCTTACGCTTCTTAAAAGCAATTGATCAGAAGGCTCCTCTAAAAGATCTTCTTTATCTTGCAAGATGTGATAAGTTAGGTAGAGGTATGGTCACAAGTGCTTCTATTAATGAGTTAAATGAATATGTAGAGGAAATGATTTCTATTTGTGGGGATCATGCACCTGCAGCTATTGTGACAGGTAAAGATTTAATTAATGAAGGTTTTGAGAATCATCAGGATTATTCTAAAATCCTTTCTCTTGCCTATGATTACCAATTACAAGGTTTAAATAAAGAAGTGATTATAAGGAGGTTGAAGAATGAAACAGGATGTCATTGCGGTTAGAGGTGCACGTGTCAATAACCTCAAGAATGTGAATATAGATATTCCTAAGAATCAATTAGTCATTATGACTGGTTTATCAGGAAGTGGTAAAACATCTCTTGCGTTTGATACAATCTATGCAGAAGGTCAGAGACGTTATGTAGAATCATTAAACTCATATGCAAGACAGTTCTTAGGTGGAATGGAAAAACCTGATGTAGATTCAATAGAAGGCTTATCACCCGCTATTGCGATTGATCAGAAAACAACATCTAATAATCCACGTTCTACTGTTGGTACAGTGACTGAGATTTATGATTATCTACGTTTATTATATGCACGTGTAGGACATGCTTATTGTCCTCATCATGGTATTAAGATAGAAGCCCAGACATTAAAACAGATGGGTGATATTGTGGATACATATGATGATGGAGATAAATTACAGATACTTGCACGTATGGCAATGAACCAAAAGGGGACACATAAAGATCTCTTTGATAAATTAAGAAAAGAAGGGTATGTCAGAGTTAAGGTAGACGGAAACATGTATACTCTTGATGAAGACATTACTCTAGAAAAAAATAAAAAACATACTATCGATGTTATTGTCGATCGTATCAAGAAAAAAGAAGGATATCGTACACGTCTCATAGAATCTTTAGAAACAGCTTTAAAACTTACAGATGGTGAAGCTATTGTAGAGAATTTGACTCAGGGTACAGAAAAGCTTTTCTCTTCTAACTATGCCTGTCCTATTTGTGGTTTCTCTGTTCCTAAACTAGAACCACGTTTATTCTCATTTAATAATCCCTTAGGTGCTTGTCCTGATTGTAAAGGTTTAGGTATTAAGGAAGAAGTTGATTTGGATTTATTAGTACCAGATTGGAACTTAAGTATTAATGAAGGTGGTATTCGTTATTTTAAGACAGCAGTTGGTACTGATCGTATTGAATGGCAGAGATTCTTAAAACTATGTGAATATTATCATATTGACTTAGATAAACCTTTAAAGGACTTTGATGAAGAAGAAAGAGATATTATCTTTACTGGTTCACATGATCCTATTACTTATACAATTGTTTCTTCTTCTGGTAATGTTTCTCGTACAACAAACTATATTGAAGGTGTTGTTACACTTATACAAAGACGCTATGAAGAAACATCTTCTAAATGGTCTAAAGAATGGTATGCCTCATTTATGGCTGAACATACCTGTCCTACATGCCACGGTGCAAGACTGAATGAAATGGTCTTAAGTGTACAGGTGGGTGGTTTGAATATCATTGAATTTACGAACCTTTCTATTGAGAAAGCTTTGGAGTTTGTAGAAAACTTAAAGTTATCAGAAATGGAAGAAAAGATTGCCCATTTGATCTTAAAAGAAATTCATGATCGTTTGACATTCTTAAATGAAGTAGGACTTGGATATTTAACACTTTCTAGACGTGCTGGAGGATTATCTGGTGGTGAAGCACAGCGTATTCGTCTAGCTACTCAGATTGGTTCACGTTTAACAGGTGTTTTATATGTATTAGATGAACCGTCTATTGGTCTTCATCAAAGAGACAATGAGAAACTTATTCATACATTACAGGAAATGCGTGATTTAGGAAATAGTGTTCTTGTTGTAGAACATGATGAAGATACAATGCGTGAATCTGATTATATTATTGATATTGGACCTGGTGCTGGTATTCATGGTGGACAGGTAGTTGCCTATGGTACACCTGAAGAAGTCGCTGCCAATGAAAATTCTATTACTGGTGATTATTTATCTGGTAGAAAGAAGATTGAGGTTCCTAAAACAAGACATAAAGGCAATGGTCTTTATTTAGAAGTACGTGGGGCTAAGGAACATAACTTAAAGAATATTAATGTGAAGTTCCCATTAGGTAAGTTTATTGCGGTTACAGGTGTGTCTGGTTCAGGTAAATCTACTTTAGTGAATGATATTTTATGTAAAGCATTACGTGCAAAGATTTATCGTTCAAGAGAACTACCAGGTAAACATAAAGAAATACGTGGTATAGAAAATATTGATAAGGTAATTGAAGTATCACAGGAACCAATTGGTCGTACACCACGTTCTAATCCAGTTACCTATACAGGTGTTTTTGATGATATTCGTGATTTATTTGCGAAGACTCCAGAAGCTAAAATACGTGGATATGATAAGGGACGTTTCTCATTTAATGTGAAGGGTGGACGTTGTGAAGCATGTCAGGGAGATGGTGTTAAACGTATCTCTATGAACTTCTTACCAGATGTTTATGTACCTTGTGAAGAATGTCATGGACATCGTTATAATGAGGAAACATTACAGGTCACTTATAAGGATAAGAATATCTATGATGTATTAGAAATGACTGTAGAAGAATCACTTACTTTCTTTGAAAATCTTCCTCGTATTCATACTAAACTACAAGCATTATATGATGTAGGACTTGGCTATATTAAGCTAGGACAAAGTGCAACGACACTTTCTGGTGGTGAAGCCCAAAGAGTAAAACTTGCATCAGAATTACAGAAGCGTTCAACAGGAAAAACATTATATATTCTTGATGAACCTACTACAGGATTACACAGTGATGATGTGAATAGATTAATTGCTGTATTACAGAAGATTGTGGATAATGGTGATACAGTATTAGTCATTGAACACAATCTAGATGTCATTAAGGTCGCAGATCACATCATTGATTTAGGATTGGAAGGCGGCGATAATGGTGGTACAATAGTCGTAGAAGGCACCCCTGAAAAGGTCGCAAAGTGTGAAAAGAGCCATACAGGACGCTTTCTTAAGAACCTATTGTAAGGAGGTATTTTATGGGAAAGTCCGTAAAACTAAAAGACTTGATGAATAATCCAGCCTATAAACGTGTATCTGGAGATGAAGAATCTTTAGAAAGAGAAGTATTTGTCGCAGAAATAAATCGTCCTGGTTTTGAACTTGCCGGCTTCTTTAAACATAGTGATTTTAGAAGAATTATTCTATTAGGTGATAAAGAAAATATATTTATTAAGGAAATGACTAAGGAAAGTCAATTGGCTTGTTTTTCTAAGTTAGTGAATGATGAAACACCTTGTATCATTATCGCAAAGGGATATGAAGCTCCAGAAATACTTAGAAATATTGCTTGTAAGAGAAACTTCCCAATCTTTGAAACAGAGATGGCAACAGGAAGAGTTTCTATTAACTTAATGGGTAAATTAGATGAATTATTAGCACCTGAAACACAGATTCATGGTGTATTCTTAAATATTTATGGTAAAGGTGTTATTATCAAAGGGGATAGTGGTATTGGTAAATCCGAAATCGCACTTGAACTTATTAAGAGAGGACATCAGTTGATTGCGGATGATGCAGTAGAACTCTATCATATTGGGCAGTCTATTATTGGGAAAGCACCAACAGTTTTAAAGAATCTATTAGAAATCCGTGGTATTGGTGTTATTGATGCTTCTAAGATGTTTGGAGCTGCGAGTGTTCTTCCAAAAGAAAAGGTAGACCTTATTATTCAGTTAGAAAGATGGTTACCATCTCGTGAATATAGACGTATTGGAGTAGAAGAAGATGATGTTACAGAAGATATTCTTTCAGTTCCTATTCCTAAGATCGTTGTACCAGTAACTGGTGGACGTTCTATGTCAGTTATTATTGAAGCGGCTGTTATGAATATGCAGCTTAAGGATTCTGGATTTGATTCAAGTAAAGAATTTGTGAATAGAATCCTCGAAAACATTAAAAGTAAGCAGGTGTAAGTTATGCAATTCTTTCCAGAATATAATATATTTCTTAAAATCGGTGGTCTGCAGATTCATATGTATGCAGTATGTATCATTATTGGTGCATTTATTGCTTATCTGCTAGGTCAGTACAATTTTAAGAAATTAGGCTATAGTTCTGAAATTTTATCAGATTACTTCTTTGGAGTACTCATGACAGGAATTGTCGGTGCCCGTATCTGGTATGTCATCTTCATGTGGAAAGAACTCTATATGTCTCATCCTGAAGAAATTATTGCGATATGGCATGGTGGACTTGCGATACAAGGTGGAATCATAGCAGCACTCATCTATAGCTATTACTTCTTTAAAAAGAAGGATATTCCGTTCTTTGTGGCAGGAGATGCGATTATGCCAGGTGTACTCATTGCACAGGCATGTGGTCGTTGGGGAAACTTCTTTAACCATGAAGCATTTGGCTCAGCGGTTTCTTTAAACTTCCTCAAACTATTACATCTTCCTCAATTTATTATTAATAATATGTATATTGAGGGGGCTTATCATCATCCTACATTCCTTTATGAATCAGTAGGGAACTTGATTGTTTTTCTTGTGATTGTTCTTGTAGTTAAGAAGAAAGCACAATGTACAGGTGAACAGTTTTTCTCTTACTTTATCGGTTATGGTATTGTGAGAGTATTTGTGGAAGGATTACGTACAGACTCACTTATGTTAGGCCCTATCCGTATGGCCCAACTTACATCTATAGTATTTATTATTGCGGGTGTGGCTGGTATATATTACTTAAGAAACTACCAAAAGCGAAAGAATTAATCTTTCGCTTTTTCTTCACATTAAGTTAATGTATCATATGTATGATAGTTAAGAGGTGTAAAAGATGGATAAAAGAATTGAAGATCATATCATCCAGCAATATTATGATAACCAGAATCTCTATCGTTCATTAAAACATGATATTACAGACATTATAGAAAATATCATTACAAAGAATAATATAAAGATTTCTAATTTTGCGATACGTATTAAAACAGAAGACGCATTAAGGCGTAAGATCTGTTTAAAACATAAGTACAAGGATGTTAATGATATTACAGATATCGTTGCTTGTCGTATTATTACATTGTTTGAATCAGATATTGATGTCATTTATAAGTTGATTAAACAGAACTTTGATATTGTGGAATACAATGATAAGAGAAAGAAGAACTATGATGACCGTATTGATTTCGGTTATAACTCTCTTCATTTACTAGTAAAATATAATGAAGCAAGACTAAATATGATTGAATACTCAGATTATCGTCATATAGTCTTTGAAATACAGATTAGAACCATTCTCCAACATTCTTGGGCTGAAGTAGAACATGGTCTAGGGTATAAGTCACAATATGAAATTCCTAAGGATATTCGTAGAAGACTCACAAGACTGAGTGCGACTCTAGAAATTCTAGATGAAGAATTTGTGAATATAAGAGATGATATAGAAGAATATAATAGGGGCATTGATCATATAGAGAAGGTATTAAAGACAGATTTGAACTATAACTCTCTCATGACTTATTACCATGATTCTCCTATTATGAGTGAATTAACACAGATTATCTGTGAACAGTTTAATATCTCAGTTAAGGAAGAACCGTATATTATATCTGAATTAAGAGTTGTAAAAAGATTCCATAATCTAGGCTATATGTATGTTCACGAACTCGATGAATTTATTATAGAAAATAGAGATAACATCGTAAACTTTGCGCAGTCAAAGCTCCGTTTCCTAGAAAAGAATAAGTATTTTAACCCTTATGATATCTTTGTCTGGGTATCACTTATTATGTTGTTGAATCAGGGGGTGGATGATCCTGAAAATATCATCAGTAATGAAATGTTCAGCATTCCAAGCAAGAATGAAGTAGATAAAGGAATTAATTAAGATGTATCATATTTTGACACATTTATGATTGATTCATATATTATTATATTAACGCTTTTAAATTAAAAGAAAGAAGGTAAATAATATGGGCTTTTTAGAAGGTAAGACTGTCATTGTGACTGGTGGTGGACGTGCTGTACTTGAAGATGGAACTTGCGGTTCTATTGGTTATGGTATCGTAACAGCATTTGCGAAAGAAGGCGCAAATATTGTCATCACTGGACGTAACTTAAAGAAACTAGAAGATGCAAAAGAAGAAATTGAAAGACTTTATAATGTAGAAGTTCTTCCAGTACAGGCTGATGTGAATGCAGGTGCTGATAATGAAGCAGTAGTAAAAGCAGTTGTTGAAAAGGCAATTGAAAAGTTTGGTCATATAGATGTATTAGTCAATAATGCGCAGGCAAGTGCATCTGGTGTATCTCTTGCAGAACATACTACAGAACAGTTTGATTTAGCTATGTATTCAGGATTATATGCAGCATTCTATTATATGAAAGCATGTTATCCATACTTAAAAGAAACAAAAGGTTCAGTTATAAACTTCGCATCTGGTGCTGGATTATTCGGAAACAAAGGTCAGTGCTCTTATGCTGCCGCAAAAGAAGGTATCCGTGGTTTAACACGTGTTGCTGCAACTGAATGGGCTGCAGATGGTATCAACGTAAACGTTGTATGCCCACTTGCTTGGACTGCACAGCTTGAAAAGTTTGAAAAAGCTTATCCAGAAGCATTCAAGGCAAATGTTCATACACCACCTATGGGACATTTTGGTGACAATGAAAAAGAAATCGGACGTGTTGTTGTACAATTAACTTCTCCAGACTTCAAATATATGACTGGTGAAACAATCACTCTTGAAGGTGGATTAGGAATGAGACCATAAGGAAACGCAATGTGTTTCCTTTTTTCAAAGGAGCAAATACAATGATTTATTATTTTAGTGGAACAGGAAATAGTCACTATGTGGCAGAAGTACTTTCAAAGTCCTTACAGGATACAATGCAATCTATTGAATCAGCTCAAGGTATTAAACAGGATGAAATGATTGGTATAGTCACACCTGTTTATTTCTTTGGGTTACCTGATATTGTGAAGGATTTCTTAGAAAGATTGTCTGTCTCTTCCAAATCATATTTGTATCTTGTAGTCACTTATGGTGGTAAACCAGGTAATATTGGGAAAGAGGCCAACAAGATCATGCAGAAAAAGGGGACAGGTTTTTATGCTATGTATGGTGTAAAAATGGTGGATACATATATTCCTATGTATGATGCATCTAAAAATGAAAAGATAGAATCTCAAATAGACTCTCAAATAGAAGAAATCATTACACAGATCAAGGAAAGAAGAATAGGTGACTACTTGAAAGGAACAGTCCCAGTTCTTATTAATAAGGCCTGTTCGTTTCAATATAAACAGGTAAGAAAAACATATAACCTCACTATCAATGAATCTTGTATTCATTGTGGCTTATGTGCGAAAGAATGTCCTGAACAGGCGATAGAAATCAAAGAGCATGTGACATTCAAGAAAGAACAGTGTATGATGTGTTTAAGATGTTTACATCATTGTCCTGTGAATGCAATTAAATTTAAAAATAAGGACAAAGGACAATACAGGGGGTTACTATGATCAAAGAAGATATTTTAATCAAGAATACAACAAGAGAACAGAGAGAACAAATTGTGAATGATGCATTAGGTATAGTAGATGGTTTATGTGATGGTTGTTCACAGGGAATCATTTCTATGTATGATGCGTATATTGATGGTTTAAAAGAATTAGATGAAATTAACAGAGAATTCAATGCTCACTATGAAGTAGATGATAAACGTGGTGGCAACAGAGGCGGCTGTTCAATGATGTAAGGAGTAAGAGTGATCTTACTTCTTTTTATATATTAAAAAAGAACTTCTTTCGAAGTTCTTATCTCCATACCTCTTCGGCAATTTCTTTGACTAATTTTAATTTAGCCCACTGCTGTTCTTCAGTTAACTTATTACCAATTGCACAAGAAGCGAATCCACATTGTGGACTTAAATAGAGTCTATCTAATGGAATAAACTTAGCAGCTTCATGAATTCTCTTAATCACTGATTCTTTATCTTCTAATTCAGGTGTCTTAGTTGTAATCAAACCTAATACAACCTTCTTATCTTCTGATACTTTTGCGAGAGGTGCAAATCCTCCAGATCTTTCATCATCATATTCTAGATATAAAGCATCCACATTTTCTTTCGCAAATACATAATCAGCCACAGAATTATAAGGACCTTTCGCAAAGAATGTAGAATGGTAATTACCACGGCAGATATGTGATGTAATCACCATATCTTCTGGTTTATTTTCTAATGCAAGGTTATTGACTGCAAGTAATTCAGCCTTTACTTCTTCTAAATCAATTCCTAAAGATTCATATCTCTGTTTTGCGGCATCTCCTACAATCGCACCCCAAGTACAGTCATCTAACTGTAGATTGCGACATCCTGCATCATAGAACTGTTTAATCACATCCTGATAAGCCACACCAATATCATGAATGAGTTCTTCATTTGTGGCATAAAACTTTCTTGTAGTTTCAAAGTTAGCAGGTACAATCATCTGCTGGAAAGTCTGTGCAGGGGCTGGAATAGTATACTTAGCTACTGTGTTTTCATCTTCAAACTGTTTTAAGAATTTAAAGTATTCTACAAAAGGATGGGCTTTTGCCTTGATCTTACCTACAAGATAAGTATCATCCAATACTGCAAGTTCACCATTAAATCTTACACCATTACCAGTATTTTTATGTTCAACACCCTCAAATCCCCACATGAAATCTAAATGCCAGAATGTTCTTCTGAATTCTCCATCAGTGATCACATGGTATCCTAATTCCTTCTGTTTCTTAACTACTTTTACAACTTCTTCATCTACAATATGATCATAATCTTCCTGAGATAACTGTCCGTTATCCAATGCTTCCTTAGCATCCTTAAGTGCCTGTGGTCTTAAAAAACTTCCTACAAAATCATATCTAAAAGGTACATTTCCCATTTCTTATTCCTCCTTGGTTAGTGATTGTATTATAACAACCATCTTTACCATTGAGAAATACATATAATATGCAGTTATATATAGTTTAAAACTATATTAATCTTCGTACTCCACTATCAGCTTATCTTTATTATTCTTAATAGTCTTATATAAGTCAGAAGGAATCTTCCATATTCCATTATAAGGTTCTTCTATATAAGTCTTTCCATTTCTTTCATAGACATAATATGTCTTTGTATCCATCTTCATCTTGATATAATCAACCTTATTTGGGTCATCATTCACTGATTCTTTTGAATAAGATGACTTTTCTTCAATATCTTTAATCAAAGAAGAAATCTTATCTTGATCTAATTCATAGACAGTAGTCATTGCACCACCATGTACATGTCCAAATTCCACCTTAGATGTATCAGGCAGATCTAAGGTCTTTTTATTTGAATTAAAACAATACACACCAAATAATATCAATATAATAACTAATACACCCATCTTTTTCATGATATCCACCATGTATTGTTATGCCTCTGTAGACATCCTTTTTCTTCTGATATTTTATGTCCTTTCAAATCTCTTACAACAACCTTTTCATAATATTCATAGTTCTCTGATGCACAGTCATTGAAATCATCCCATCCATTTTCTATCCACTTAGATAGGTACATCTTATTGTCATCAATAGTGAGTACATTCTCCTGCGGATCCATCTTAAAATGGAACTTTCTCGGATAATAACAAACCAACTCTTTATCTTGACTTATAATATGCACATTTTCACCTATGATACATAAGTTATATGTGTTTATTTTCTTGATATTAAGCTCTGTAACAGTTTCTAATAATTCATCTGGTAAATACTTATAGAGAGTAATGATTCCTTTGTTGTAGTCTCCTTGTAAGAAATAGAAGTAGTTGTTTAGGAATACAGGCTTTCCATATAATACATTCTTCTGGCATTTAAAAGGCTGAATAACCTTACCGTTCTCAAAATCATAGAAAGATATCATAGAACCCTTATGGTTCTTATGGAATTCATAGAATTCAACATAATCACTTATTGCATATCCAAAACGTGTTTGTCCTTCTATATTATCGATAGTTGTACCATTAACTTGATTAAATTGAATAATATTCATAGGGCACCTCCTACCTCAATTATAGCAAAAAGAACTCGTATTTGATTTAGTTATTATAGAGTTCTCATAATTTTGATGGATATAGGAAATCATTTGTTTCTCTTGGTTATAAGTAACAGAGATTTCTAATTAATGATCATATAATAAAAAAGAGGGAGAGTAATATAAACTCTCCCCCGCCTGTAGGCTTCGCAAGTTTCTACAGAACGATCACTAGAATTAATATATGTTGTTCTGAATATTTTGTCAATAATTCAAAACGGGTTTATTACTCTATGATTGATTTGCTCTTACTATGTCCATTGTTCAGCCAAAAGGAAATCACGAATATTTTGATGTTTAATACCATTTCGGCTCATATCAAATTCATCAAGAGAAACGACATACTTAGGGAAATTGTCTCGGATATTATCATATGCACCAAATTCACGTTTAATTCTATCTTCTGATGCTAAGAGATATGTTACCTGAACATACAACTTTTCACCATGTTTATCACATACAAAATCAATTTCTTTTTCTCCTGTTTTACCAACAGTCACTTTATAGCCTCGACGTAATAATTCAAGATAGACAATATTTTCTAGAATGAGATTTATATCTCGCATATTGCCTCCAAAAACAGCTTCACGGATACCATGATCTGCAATATAATACTTTTCATTTGTAGAAAGTATCTGTTTGCCTTGTAGATCAACTCGTTTCACTTGATAGAACAGATAAGCATCGCAACAATATTTGATATAGTTTAGGATTGTTTCTGGTGCAACAGTACGTTGTTCACTTTTGAGAAACTTCGCAAGAGAATTTGCAGAGAAGGTTGTACCTACATTCGCGATGACATATGCAATAATACGTTCTAGTAAATCTACATCACGTATTTTATTGCATTTCACAATATCTTTAAGCTGGACGGAGTTAAATAAGTCGTGAAGATATTGTTTAGAAGGTTCATCCGCATAACGAATATTCGCAAGATAGGGCATACCTCCAGTAATGAGATACTTTTGAAAACATTGTTGGATTGAAGCATCAGGGTTGATTGGACGATATAATTCTATGAATTCTCCAAAAGAAAATGGATAGATGACAAACTCTACATATCTTCCACCTAAATAAGTGGCAAGTTCACCTGACAATAGCTTTGCGTTTGATCCAGTGATATAGATATCACAATCCAATGATACACGAAAAGAATTAATGCACTTCTCCCAATCTTTCACTTCCTGAATCTCATCAAAAAAGAGATAGACCTTGCTATCGATATCCTTGGCACGATCGGTAATTTCATCATGAAGAGATTTGGCTGTCTGTAAATGTGAATAGCTTAAGTCTTCAAAATTGATGGAGATAAACTGTATTGGATTTACACCTGATTCTATAAGTTCTTGTTTAATTAGTTCTAACATGACAGATTTCCCACAACGACGAATTCCAGTCATCACTTTAATGAGATTCGACCCAATAAATGGTCGTATACGTTTCATATAGAGTTCACGTTTAATCATAAATCTCATCCCCCTTTCCTTGTTACTACGCATATTATATTACATATATAACTTAAATTTCATATGCAAATCTCTATTTTGTCAGTTATAACTGACAAAATAGAGAAAATAGCCAAAAATGTAAGTTATAACTGATAAAGATGATGACCAAACGAGTCATCATCTTTTCTTACTTTTTATCAACAACCTGGAATTTACTTTAATAAATATTTTTCAAACGCTTTATGATTATCAAAGTGGACTTCTCTAAAAAACAGAACTAACCAAATAATATAGGTTGGTATAGCTATATATGGGGTTAAAAAGCAGGATAATAATGCTCCTGCCAACATTATAATAGCCCACATAAAGCACTGATTTCTTATATCACGAGAGATATGAGCTTTATCATACAATGCCTGTTCTTCTTTAGAAAATGAATTAAATCCTGAAACAAATTTTGCTGCTTTTTCCTTAAAAATCGCAAATAACACACCTATAATCAGAAATAGTAATACCAAAATTATACACGACCAAAATCCTATATTCATAATACATACCTCCGCTTCAAATTCTGATTTTCTGCTGTTTCTTTAGATAAATCAAGCATTACCGTTTTTTTCTATTCATTACTTTTCATCAACAACTTGGAAGATATAGAACTTTAAGTAATAGCTATTCTCATCACCATTCCACAAAATAGGATGATCTGCAGCCTGTGTTCTAAATTCTACCTGTCTTAATCTCTTATGTACAAGCTTTGCAGCCTGTCCAATAGTTTTAGTAAATGTATCATAGTCCATAAAATGAGAACATGAACATGTAGCCAGATATCCACCGTCTTTTACTAATTTCATACCTCTCATATTAATTTCACGATAGCCTTTAATCGCATTCTTAATAGATGCACGAGACTTTGTGAAAGCAGGGGGATCTAATATAACCATATCAAATAACTCTCCCTGAGCCTCTAATTCTGGCAAGAAATCAAATACATCATGACACTCAAACTTAACAGTATTCTCTAAACCATTAAACTTAGAATTCTCATTTGCAAGATCTACCGCAAACTGAGATGCATCCACACCTAAAACACTTTGAGCTCCTGCAATACCAGCATTGAGTGCAAAAGTACCAATATAAGTAAAACAGTCTAGTACCTTTGCATCCTTACATAATTTCTGTATTGCAAGTCTATTATATTTCTGATCAAGGAAGAAACCAGTCTTCTGTCCTTCTGCGACATCTATATGATACTTAACACCATTCTCTACAATATCAATATGAGGATCAAAAGGTTCACCAATAAATCCTTTAACTCTTTCCATACCTTCCTTAGTACGTTCCTTGGCATCACTACGTTCATATACACCTCTAATAGTAATGCCATCCTGTAGTAGAATATCCTTCATAAGTTCTACAATCTCTTCCTTAAAGGCATCAATACCTAATGCAAGAGACTGTACAACTAATACATCTTCAAACTTATCAATTACTAAACCTGGCAAGAAATCAGCATCGCCAAACACAAGACGACAACTAGAAGTATCCACTGTTTTTTTACGATAATCCCAGGCATTCTGTAATCTCATACGTAAGAAATCAGAATCAATCTCCTGATTAATATTTCTAGTCATTAAACGAATTCTAATCTTAGAATTCTGGTTAATATAACCTCTTCCTAATGGATACTCATTATGGGCATATACATCCACAATATCCCCATTCTTGAAATGTCCATGTATCTCTTTTATTTCATTGTCATAAATCCATAAACCGCCTGCATTAATAGTACGGCCTTCACCCTTTTTTAATAGTACTTTTGTTTTCATATTCGAACCTCTCTTGGTAATTATTATACATTTGATCAGACAGTTGTGCTACAATATTAACAATTCAAGGAGGAAAAACTAATATGAGTTTTAAGGATTCTAAAGTAGTTATTGTTGGTTTAGGTAATGTAGGTGCTACAACTGCCTACTCAATTATTAACCAGGGACTTTGTGAAGAGATTGTATTAATTGATATTAATAAAGAAAAAGCATATGGTGAAGCATTAGATATGCAGCAGTCAGTTTACTTCATGAATAGAAATATTAAAGTAAAAGCAGGGGATTATTCTGATTGTAAGGATGCAGATGTAGTCATCATTACAGCATCAGCACCAATGCCTAAAGATTCGCATGACCGTTTACAGATGTTAGCACCAAGTATTAAGATTATTAAGTCTATTGTAAATTCTACAATGGCTTCAGGATTCAATGGTATCTTTATTATTGTATCTAACCCAGTAGATATTATGAGTTATATTACATGGAAGGAATCAGGTTTACCAAAGAACCAGGTAATTGGTAGTGGTACAACTCTTGATAGTGCAAGATTATCTTGTCGTTTAGCTGATATGTATCATTTAGATGCAAAGAGTGTATCAGCATATGTATGTGGTGAACATGGGGATTCAGAAATGGTGACATGGTCTAGTGCAACTATTGGTGGTAAGAGTGTAGAAGATGTATTAAAGGATAATGCAGAACGTACTAAGGATGCCACTAAGGAAACATTAAGACATGCTGTTATTGAAGATGGCTGGCAGATCTTTAACCGTAAAGGAAATACATGTTATGGTATTGCGGCAGCAACTACAGCTATCGTGAAATCTATTCTCTTCAATGAAAATAGAATTTATCCAGTATCTGTACATTTAGATGGGCAGTATGGTATGAATGATATCTTCCTAAGTGTTCCTACTATTATTGATAAGACAGGAGCTAAGGAAATCGTAGAAATAAATATGAAAGAAGATGAGCAGAAAGCACTAGAGGAATCATATAAAGTTCTGAAAGATTTCTGTCAACAGTTAGACTAAGAGAGGGTAAACCTCTCTTTTTATGTTAGAATGGATTCATGGAGGGATTGGTATGATTAAGATTGCATTTTTTGATATTGATGGAACTTTAAGTAATATGGAAACACGCAGTGTTTCTGATATTACTATAGAAACATTACAAAGATTACAGGCTAATAACATAAAGGTATGTATTGCGACAGGAAGACATCCTTTAAGTGTGCCTACTTTTGAAGGAGTGACATTTGATGCCATACTTTCTTTTAATGGGTCTTATTGTTTTGATAAGGAAGGACATGTTTTGTATAGTCATCCTATCCCACATAAAGATGTATTAAGAATTATAGATAATGCATCTTCTATTAATAGATCTGTCTCTCTTGCAAGTAAAGATAATAGTAAAGCCAATGGCACAGATCAAGACTTAAATGATTATTATGCATTCTCTAAACAGAAAGTAAATGTATCAGAAGACTTTGATACATTTGTGAATGAAGATATCTATCAGATCATGTGTGGTGGATATGAGAATGAATATGATGCATTAATGAAGAATGTAGAAGGTGCACAAATTACAGCATGGTGGAATAGAGCAGTGGATATTATTCCAGCAGGTGGTGGAAAGGGTAATGGTATACATAAGGTATTAGAGTATTATCATTTCAGTCCTAGTGAAGCTATTGCGTTTGGTGATGGAACAAATGATATAGAGATGTTAGAAGCAGTAGGAACAGGAGTTGCAATGGGGAATGCAACAGATAATGTGAAGGCTATTGCGGATGATATATGTTTATCTGTAGCAGAAGATGGTGTGTATCACTACTGTTTAGATCATAATTTATTATAAAAGTCATAAATATAGTAATAAATCAAAAAAAGTTGTATACTATGGTATAGCATGAATTGTAAAGGAGAATGAACTATGCCATATTTAGCATTACGAACAAACAAGACATTGACTCTTTCTCAGGAAGTTGAATTAAAAACTACTGTAGGAAAGTTAATCACAGTATTTCCTGGTGAATCAGTAGATACATTCATGATTCATATTGAAGACAATCAGCTTATTTATTTTAAAGGCCAGGAAGCGAACTGTATGATGATCACATTGTACTTAAAAGGTCATTATGCAGATGAACAGAAACAACAGTTTGTCTCTGAACTTACTAAAGCTTTAGTAAAAATTACAAAGATTCCTGCTTCAAATCAGTATGTTACTATCTCTGAATTTGAAAAATGGGGTCACGGTGGTATCTACGAATAAGATTTTGCCTAGCAAAATCTTATTTTTTTGGCTTAAAACGGCTAAACATAATAAAACTACACAAAAAAATGCATTTTTTTCAAAAAAAGGGTTGCAAAAGGCGTATCTGCATGGTAATATAAACAAGCATTCTGAAGTGCTTGAATAGCTCAGCGGTAGAGCAATCGGCTGTTAACCGATCGGTCGGGGGTTCAAATCCCTCTTCAAGCGCCAGTGGCCGGTTGGAGAAACGGTTAACTCACATGCCTTTCACGCATGCATTCACGGGTTCGAATCCCGTACCGGTCACCATATATGGAGGTTTAGCTCAGTTGGGAGAGCATCTGCCTTACAAGCAGAGGGTCAGCGGTTCGAGCCCGTTAACCTCCACCATTTTTTTGCCGACTTAGCTCAACTGGTAGAGCAACTGACTTGTAATCAGTAGGTTGGGGGTTCAAGTCCTCTAGTCGGCACCATTAGTGACTCGCTAGCTCAGATGGCAGAGCATCTGACTTTTAATCAGAGGGTCAGGGGTTCAAATCCCCTGCGAGTCACCATCTTGATGCGGGTGTGGTGAAATTGGCAGACACGCTAGACTTAGGATCTAGTGCTTCGGCGTGCAGGTTCAAGTCCTGTCACCCGCACCATTCTGAATGCAGACACCGAGTAATCGGTGTTTTTTTTATGCCTAAAAATAAAAAATCTACCAAAATGGTAGATTACATTCCATTATAGAAGAGAATTTGATGAGGGGAAGCTCATTAGTATCTCATATATTTTGGGAAGCTATAACAGAATGATGCGTATATTATAATACTCTAGAATAGAGTAGTAAATATGTATATGGTCATGAAATCCCTTGTATTTCATAACTGAATGTTTTAACATATTATTATAATTGAAATGGGAGCTAATTTGCTGAGAGTAGACATAAGTCTTGACCATGAAACCTGATTTGGATAATGCCAACGTAGGAATTTTATGAGCACCTTCTTTCAGCGTGCTCTTTTTTATGGAGGAAAAGAATATGAACTACATTAAGAAATTAAGAGAAGTAAAACCATTAGTACACAACATCACTAACTATGTAACAGTGAATGATGTAGCCAATGCGATTCTTGCAATTGGTGGCAGTCCTATTATGTCAGATGAGATCACAGAAGTGGCACAGATGACTTCTATCAGTAATGCATTAAATATTAATATTGGGACTCTCAATCAGGTGAAAATTGCTTCTATGTTTGAAGCAGGTAAGGCATCTAATGCGTGTAAACATATTACTGTATTAGATCCAGTAGGTGCAGGTGCGACTGATTTACGTACTAATACATGTAAGGATCTACTCGCTCAGATTCATTTTGATGCCATCAAAGGGAATGTTTCAGAAATCAAGACTTTAATGGCTGGTACAGGTCATACTAAAGGTGTTGATGCATCTGCAGAAGATCAGAAGAACTCACAGGATCTTATTGACGATATCAAAGCATTCGCAAAAGAACTCAATACTATTATTATTGTGACTGGTCCTATAGATTATGTCACTGATGGTAATAAGTGCTATATGATCAATAATGGATGTAAAGAAATGAGTGCTATTACTGGTACTGGATGTATGTTATCAGGTATCTTAGGCTGTTTCTTAACAGTAGAAAATAGTGTAGATAGTGCTGCGGCAGCTGTTATGTCCATGGGTATTGCGGGTGAAATTGGTGCATCTAAATTAAAAGAAGGTGAAGGTAATGCAACACTTCGTACTTATTTAATTGATGCATTATTCAATATGACTGATGAAGAACTAGAAAAGAGTGGTAAATATGAAGTTCAATAATGACATGTTGAGACTCTATGCTGTGACAGATCGTCATTGGACAGGAGAACAGACTCTATATGAGCAGGTAAGAGATGTTTTAATGGGTGGTGCAACTTGTCTTCAGCTAAGAGAAAAAGACCTAGATGAAGCCTCTTTCTATGAAGAAGCAAAGAATATTAAAGAACTATGTCGTTTATTTGATGTACCATTTATTATTAATGATAATGTTATGCTTGCTAAGGAAATAGATGCAGATGGTGTTCATGTGGGTCAGGATGATATGGCATGCGTGAAGGCAAGAGAAATACTTGGGCCAGATAAGATAATTGGTGTAAGTGCACATACTATAGAAGAAGCAAGAATTGCGAAAGAACATGGTGCAGACTATTTAGGTATAGGGGCTATTTTCCCTACATCTTCTAAAGATGATGCGGAAGTATTAGGTATCAAGCGTTTAAAAGAAATGACGGATACAGTGGATCTTCCAATGGTAGCCATTGGTGGAATCAGTTATGATAACTGCTTATTACTTAAAGATACAGGTATTGATGGTATTGCGGTTATTAGTGCTTTATTTGGTCAGAAGAATATTAAACAGGCTACTATTGATTTAAAGAAGCGTGTGGATGCACTTTATGAAACAATGCATACATGTTTAACTATTGCCGGTAGTGACTCGAGTGGTGGTGCAGGAATACAAGCAGATTTAAAGACAATGCTTGCCAATAAAGTATTTGGTATGAGCGCTATTACAGCCCTCACAGCCCAGAATACAACAGGTGTGACAGATATTATGGATGTTACTCCAGAGTTCTTAGAAAGCCAGATTCGTGCTGTATTTGATGATATCTATCCAGAAGCTGTTAAGATTGGTATGGTGTCTTCTAAAGCACTTATTCATACTATTGTAGAAATGTTGAAACATTATGATGCGAAGCATATTGTGGTAGATCCAGTCATGGTTGCGACAAGTGGCGCAAAGCTTATTAGTGATGAAGCTATCTCTACATTAAAGGAAGAATTACTTTCTATTGCTGAAGTCATTACTCCTAATATTCCAGAAACAGAAGTACTCACTGATATGGAAGTTAAGACTGTAGAAGATATGGAAATAGCAGCTAAGAAGATTTATGACACATATCATTGTGCTGTATTAGTCAAAGGTGGACATCAATTAAATGATGCCAATGACTACCTATACAATGGTGAAAAGGGTACTTGGTTTAAAGGACATAGAATAGACAACAGTAATACACATGGTACAGGATGTACTTTATCAAGTGCGATTGCATCCAACTTGGCTAAAGGCTATACACTAGAAGAATCAGTTAGACATGCTAAAGCATATCTTTCTGGTGCAATAGGTGCTATGTTAGATTTAGGTCAGGGAAGTGGTCCTATGGATCATGGCTATAATATCTAAAAGTACACAATAATTCCATAACTGCCTGGTATAATCTCTGTTAAGAGGTTAAGGGCATGAAAGAATTCAAAGCGTGGTTTATACTCATATTATTTATTTTGCTTCTTCGAGTTATATATCTATTACTTGAAGGTGGGCATATCTTATGAATATCCTCTAGATATATCATCTGGAGGATTTTTTTATTTAACTCAAAAACTTGCATATTAACATTCACAAAGTTAAAATGAAATAAATTAAGTTAAAATGAGCCTATACAATGATTGATAATATATTTGGCCTATCTATAAGATATGAACCTTGGGATAAGAAAAGCATATTACCTCTCTATATTGTGAGTAATTATCAATTCTATACAGCTTATATAGAAAATATACGTTGTATTGTGATTATACCGATAGAAGAACTGCCAACACTTCCATCATTCAAAAAACAAATACAAAAAATTCGAGTAATTGATGATGTTCCTGTCGTATTATATAGTAAGACAATATCATTTTATAGAAGAAAGAGTCTTCTTGAGAATCACATTCCTTTCATAACAGATAAACAAACTTTTCTTCCTTTTATTGGTACATTACTTGTAAATGAAAAGGAACCAAAAAAGATTAAAGACAAGTTTGTCTATTCAACACAGTTATTATTTCTTGCTTATATGTATAATCATGAGAAGAAGGTATATGTATCAGATCTGTCAAAGAGCCTTCCATTTTCCGCAATGACCCTGTCTAGGGCAGTTAAACAATTAGAAATGACAGATTTATTTTTAGTATATAAGGATGGTGTGAATAAGGTAATAGAATCGAAATATTCTTATAAAGAATTGTTTGAGCATATTCAACACTATCTCTTAACACCAGTACGTCAAGTAGGATATATGAATCAGTTTTTGGTTACAGATTATATGGTTCTTGCAGGAGAGACCGCATTATCAGAAATGAGTATGTTGAATCCAAGCCGTTTTAGAACATATGCAGTATATGAAAAGGACTTTGATAAGACGCAGCTTATTGATGAATTGATAGACCCAGAAGTACAGGTAAAAGTAGAAATATGGGCCTATGATCCTCAATTATTTACTCATACAAATATCGCAGATACTCTTTCTATAGTATTGTCTTTGAAAGAAAATAAAGATGAAAGAATTGAAGAAGTCTTAGAAGACATACTAGAAAAGGAGCTGACAGATTAATGGTCAATGGAATTGCTAAGTTTAAAGAATACTTTAAAGGGTTCGAGAATCAATATGTTATTATTGGTGGCACGGCCTGTGATGTTATAATGGAAAATGAAGAACTCCCATTTCGAGCAACTAAGGATATAGATATTGTATTAATTGTGGAGTCTATAACAGTTGAATTTGGCAGGAAATTTTGGGAGTATATTAAAGAAGCTAAGTATTCACATTTGAATAAAAGTACAGGTAAGGCACAGTTTTATAGATTTAGTTGTCCTAAGAGTAAACAATATCCATATATGATAGAGATATTTTCAAGAAATCCAGATTATATGATTTTAGATGATGATTCTATTATTACACCCTTACCAATTGATGAAGAGGTATCAAGTTTATCTGCTATTCTTTTGAATAAAGATTATTATGACTTATTAAAAGGTGGACAGTTAATTATTGATGGCGTACCAGTTCTCAGCCCTCTATGTTTAATTGCATTTAAAGCTAAAGCGTGGTTAGATTTGACAGAAGGAAGGTTATGTGGTGAACATATTGATAGTAAGAATACTAAGAAACACAAGAATCATGTATTTCGATTGGCTCAATTGCTCTCGCCTAATACAAGAATGATACTTAGTGATGAAATCAAGAAAGATATGGAGACGTTTTTATCAGTGATGGTAGATGAAAATGTGGATTTAAAAGCTATTGATGTACAAGCAACAAATAAGGACGAATTAATTTCTCTTTTACATCAGTGCTATGGTTTAAGAAAATAAGTGTAAAAAACCCCTATAGAAGAATTACACCTTCTATAGGGGTTTATATTATTTATTAAGTTTTTTCTGGTATTCTTTTAAGTCTTCTATGACGTTCTCTATTGTATCATATACCCAGCCAATCATTTCATCAGGAATATGCTGACTATAAAGTTCAGATAAATCCCTATGGAACTGGTTATGAACCTCTAATGCCTGATATCCTTTATCAGTAATACGTAGATATGTGACACGATGATCTGCCGAAGAACGTTCTCTTGTAAGAAAACCTTTATTCACAATAGTCTTTACATTAGTAGTTAATGTTCCTACAGTTACCTTCAATGTCTTTGCAACATTTGTCATAGTAGGAAACTGCTGCTTACTTACAGCCTCTATAATATGCATTTCATTCATTGATAATTCAGGAAAAGGACTATATTTAATATAATCTTCCTGCACTTTAATGGCGAGTTTAAAAACTGTATTAATAGAATCCATTAAATTATTCTTTTTCGCGTCCATAATTCCACTCCTTGAATCTATTCTACAATTTTATCACATATTTGAGAAGACTAATTATATACGACCTAATGATAATTCATTTAAAAGAATCGTATGCTTTTTCTTGTTTTCATCCTCTATCACAAGATGACAATTCTCATCGAGATATAAGAATTTCACTAAACCATATTCTTTATAAGGAATTGTCTTACCTCTTAAATAAGAATGACGATTCATGCCATCTAATAAAGATGCAAAAGGCATATGAAGCATATTCTTAAATGTATCAATAATATTCAACATCAGCTTTTCTTTATCAATAGGATGATCTATAACATCAGATAGAGAATAGTAAGAACCCTTACTTATATTTAACCCTGTCCCAATAATAATACCCTGTAAAGTATTCTCATAAATCGTTTCTACAAGAATACCTGCAATCTTCTGATTATTTATATATATATCATTGGGCCACTTAATGAATGCATTGATCTGTTTCATTCTTAGAACTGTCACAATCGCATAAGCCATAATAGCAGACACTTTTAAAGGATCCACGTTCTGTTTCATATAATAACTAAAGAGAAGCTGTTCATTTTTATCTGCCTCCCAGATATGATTAGAACGTCCTCGACCATGAGTTTGATAATGTGCACGGACAATTGTATCATCATCTAATTCCTGATAATGATCATGAATATACGTATTAGTAGAATCAATTTCTTCAAATTCTATATATTTCATTAGTCACCAATCGCAAAAGTGAGTTCAGTCTGTACAACAGTTTTACCATTGACTGTTGCTTTTGCTTCACCAATACCGATCTTACCTCTCATTCTTGTGAGTGTGCATTCTAATTCCATCACATCTCCAGGAATGACCTGACCTTTAAACTTACATTTATTGATTCCTGCAAAGAAGACAATCTTACCCTGATGTTCTTTCTGACTTAATATCGCAATACATCCAGTCTGTGCTAAAGCTTCTACAATCAATACACCTGGCATTACATGATGCTCAGGGAAATGCCCCATAAACTGCATTTCATTCACACTGACACACTTAATGCCTTTCGCATATTCTCCTGGCTTATAATCAGTAATACGATCTACAAGCGCAAATGGATAACGATGAGGATTAATTTTCGCAATTTCATTACTATTTAGTTCCATTGTCATACTCCTTGAATATAATACTTGCATTATGTCCACCAAAACCTAATGAATTACTCATCACATAATGAAGATCTTTCTTAACACCAACGTTTGGTACTACATTTAAATCACATTCTTCATCCTTTGCCTGATAATTTAAAGTAGGAGGAATAAAGTCATGCTTTAAGGCTAATACTGATAGTACTGCTTCAATACCTCCTGCAGCCCCTAAACAATGTCCTGTATGACCTTTAGTAGAACTTACTGCAAGCTTGTATGCATGTTCCTTAAATACTGATTTAATCGCTTCAGTTTCACATAAATCATTTAAATGAGTAGAAGTACCATGCGCATTAATATAATCAATCACATCATAACTGATACCTGCATCATCTAATGCATTCTGCATTGCATAGGCACCACCTTCACCATTAGGAAGTGGGGCAGTAATATGATGGGCATCACAACTTACACCATAACCAGTCATTTCACCATAAATATGTGCGCCTCTCTTTAAGGCATGTTCTAATTCTTCAAGAATAAGAATACCTGCTCCTTCACCCATGACAAATCCATTTCTTTCTTTATCAAAAGGAATAGAAGCACGTTTAGGATCAGTGGCATCACTTAAAGCCTTCATAGAAGTAAATCCACCAATACCTAAAGGAGTTACTGCAGCTTCACATCCACCAGCAATCATGACATCCTGATATCCATCACGAATATTTCTAAAAGCATCACCAATCGCATTTGTACCCCCTGCACAGGCAGTCACTGGGCAGGTACATAACCCTTGTGCATGATAAGCAATCGCAATATGACCCGCTGCTAAGTTAGAAATAGTCATAGGAATAAAGAAAGGAGATACTCTATCAAAACCTCTCTTTTCTGCTGTCTGATAGTTCTTTTCAATAGAACCTAAACCACCAATACCACTTGATACAATCACTCCAAAACGATGAGAATCAATGTTGTTGATATCAAGACCACTATCAGTCACCGCTTCTTTAGCTGCAATCATACCCATCTGAATAAAGCGGTCCATCTTTTTCGCTTCTTTCTTATCAATATACTTTGTAACATCAAAGTCTTTGACTTCACCAGCAAGAGTGACCTTCATATCTTTTGTATCAAATAAAGAAATAGGCGCAATACCGCACTTACCTTCTTCAATAGACTTCCATGTTTCTTCCACATTATGTCCAATAGGATTTATTGTTCCTATACCTGTAACTACTACTCTACGTTTTGTCATAAGCTCCTCCTTACATAGCCATTCCACCGTCTACATGAATGGTCTGTCCTGTAATATACTTTGCATCATCACTTGCTAGGAATGCGATTGTCTTTGCAACATCTTCTACATGTCCAAGTGTTCCTAAAGGAATAGATGCCTTTAAACCAACTTTAATTTCATCGCTTAATACTTCTGTCATATCAGTTTCAATAAATCCAGGAGCTACTGCATTCACAGTGACACCTCTAGGACCTAATTCTCTTGCTAGAGACATTGTCATACCAATGACACCTGCTTTACTTGCTGCATAGTTAACCTGTCCGGCATTACCAATCACACCTACGACAGAAGATAAAGAAATAATATGACCAGACTTCTGTTTCATCATTAAGCGACTTGCCTGCTTCATACATAAATAAGTTCCCTTAAGATTTGTATTAATAACGGCATCAAAGTCTTCAGTTTTCATTCTTAAAATTAACTGGTCTCTTGTAATACCTGCATTATTCACAAGAATATCAAGATGTCCAAAGTACTTCTTGATACTCTTGAAGATCTTTTCTACATCCTCTTCATGAGAAATATCACCTTCAACACATAATACATCTCTACCAAGATCTTTAAGTTCTTTCACTAATTCTTCAGCTAATACTTTATTCTTTTCACTTGCACGATAATTTAACGCAATATCTGCACCTTGAGTTGCAAGTTCCATCACTGTCGCACGTCCAATACCTTTTAACCCTCCAGTGACAAGGGCTACCTTATTACTTAGTTTCATTTAATGCCTCCACACACTTCTGTAAAGAAGCCATATCTTCTACCTGATATGTCTTGATTTTTTTATCAATCTTACGGACAAAACCACTTAATACCTTACCAGGACCAATTTCTATCATTGTATCCACACCATTATTGATCATAGTACGAATACTATCTTCAAAATATACAGGACTCATGACTTGTTTCTCTAACATATCCTGTACACTGCAATTTTCTAATTCCTTACCAGTACAATTGAAAATCACTGGGACATTCATTTCATGGAATTTAACATTTTTAAATACTTCATGAAGTCTTGTACTTGCATCTTTTAATAACTTTGTATGGAAAGGACCGCTTGTATTTAAAGGTACAGCTCTTCTTGCACCATGATCTAATGCCTTCTGACCTGCTTCTTCTACTGCTTTCTTTTCTCCTGCAATAACTAACTGTCCAGGACAGTTATAGTTCGCAATAGAAACATACCCATCACAGCCAACACATATATTAAGTAATGGCTCACGTTCAAGTCCAAGAATAGCCATCATTGCACTCTCAACACCTTCAGCGGCCTTTTCCATTGCGAGCCCTCTTTCTCTTACAACCTGGATTGCTGTTTCAGGATCAAATACACCTGCTGCACTTAAAGCACTGTATTCACCTAAAGATAAACCACATACATAATCAGGTGTAATCCTATTCTTCTTTAAAAGAAGAGTAGCCATATTGGCAACTGCTACCATCGCAGGCTGAGTAAAACGAGTTGTACTAATAGTCTTTTCATCACTATTAAACATGATATCCTTTAAATTAAAATCTAATTTTACATTATCTAATAGGTTCTTACAGTCTTCATCATTTTCATAAAAAGACTGTCCCATACCTACATATTGTGTTCCTTGTCCTGCATAGATAAAACCGAGTTTCATACAATATCCTCCATTAATTCATCAATCAGATCACTTGCATGTACAAGCTTGTCAATGCGATATCCGTTTGTGCCAGTAAATACAAGACCATTCTCACAATCACCATTCACCGCATTAATTAAAGCCTGAGTAATACAATAAGGAATAGACTTCATATCACAGCTCGCAATACATCTAAAACATCTCTTAATAGGATGTGTCTTTTCCATAAAAGGTGTCATAAAAGCACGTCCTGGCATACCAACAGGAGACTGTACAATTTTGATATCTTCCTTCTTACCGTTAATAAAATAATTCTTATACTCCATTGAAGCATCACATTCATAAGTACCAATAAAACGTGTACCCATCTGAACACCATCCGCACCAGCTTCTAACATCTCTTTAATATCTTCATTAGTATAGATGCCACCTGCGACAAACACAGGAATCGCATGATTAAATAACTCTTCAAAGCCTTTCACAACTTCCTTAACATCTTTTAGAATATCCTTTAGAGAAGCACATGTATTCTCTAATAGTTCTTCTTTCTTAAATCCAAGATGTCCACCTGCTTTATATCCTTCAATCACAATAAAGTCAGCTGTACGATCATACTGACGTTTCCATTTATTTAATATCAAACGGGCAGCCTTACCAGAAGATACAATAGGCGCAATCGCTGTCTTTTCATCCACGTATTCAGGAAGCTTTAATGGTAAACCAGCTCCAGAAATAATCGCATCTACGCCACTTTTTACAGCTTGTCTCACATGCTGTTCATAATCACTTAAGGCAACCATGACATTGACTGCAACCATACCGTTATTATTTGAAATCTCTTTAGCACGTTTGATTTCTTCATCAATCGCTTCTAGATTTGCTTTCTTTGTATCTTTAAGAAAAGAAGGCTTCTTAAAGCCAATCTGAGCTGTAGAAATAACACCCATAGCTCCCTTTTTAGCCACATTTCCAGCTAAAGAACTTAAGGAAACACCAACACCCATTCCTCCCTGAATTAAAGGGAGAGATAAAGAATGTGATCCTATTTTCATAGATGAACCTCCATCACACGTTTCTTTTCTTCTTCATATTCTTTAAATAAACCTTCAATGATGTCTTTAAGACTTCTTTCTTCATGCACCATGCCAGCTACCTGACCACTCATTAAAGAACCGGTTTCTACATCACCTTCAAATACAGCACGTTTTAAAGAACCTAATGTATACTTTTCTAGTTCCATCATTTCGGTTCCTTCTTTTTCCTTCTTAATATAAGTACGTGCCATCTTATTCTTTAAGATACGTACAGGAGTTCCAGCAATACGTCCAGTTACTGTTGTATCAGTATCTTTTGCCTTAATAATCGCATTCTTATAGTTCTGGTGAATAGGACATTCTGTACTTGCAAGAAGAATAGTACCAACCTGTACACCATCAGCACCAAGTGCAACTGCTGCAAGAAGCTGTTTACCACTCGCAACCCCGCCTGCAACAATCACAGGAATATTCACTGCAGCCTTGACCTGTGGTGCTAAAGCCATAGTAGTCAATTCTCCCACATGACCACCAGATTCAGTTCCTTCTGCAATAACGGCATCCACACCTGCTTTTTCCATACGTTTCGCAAGGGCAACACTAGGGACTACAGGCATCACAATAATACCTGCTTCTTTCCATTTCTTAATATAAATACCTGGATTACCAGCACCTGTTGTAACAACAGGAACCTTTTCTTCCACCACAATATCAGCCATTTCTCCTGCTTGAGGATGCAATAACATCAAATTAACACCAAAAGGTTTATCAGTAAGTTTCTTTGCCTCACGGATATTTTCTCTTAACATCTCAGGAGACATACCACCTCCTGCAATAAGTCCTAAACCACCTGCATTAGACACAGCTGCCGCAAAAGCGCCTGTCGCAATATTAGCCATACCACCCTGAATAAGAGGGTATTTAATCTTTAATGTTTCATTTAACCACATAGTCTTCTCCTTACCACTCTATCAGATTGGCACCATAAGTCAGTCCTGCACCAAAACCAACACAGAGTATCTTCATACCTCTTTTTAATAACTTCTTTTCATTCATCTCTCCAAGTACAAGAGGAATACTTGCAGCAGATGTATTACCATATTCATCGACATTCAGATAAAATTTATCTGGTGTTACTTTCATTTTCTTATAGACATGACGAATAATTCTTTCATTCGCCTGATGCACCACAAAGTAATCAATATCATCTTTAGTAAGTGATGCCTTCTCTAATATTTTCTCTATACACATAGGAAGAATTCTTGTCGCAAACTTAAATACTTCTTTACCTTCCATATGTAAATAATCATTCTTTAAACCATAAAGCACTTCTTCATTGCCTTCTGATCCTTGATAATCACAAAATAACTTATTTTCTTTCTCTATGACAACAGCACCAGCCCCATCACCAAACAAGATGCATGTTGTACGATCTTTCCAATCAATGAGATTTGAAAGCTGTTCAGCACCAATAATTAAGGCATAACGCTTATCACTTGTATAAAGTAATGAACGTGCCACTGATAATGCATAGACAAACCCACTGCATGCCCCGTTTAAATCAAACGCAAATACATCATTATTTAAACCTAAACGTTCCTGTAAGAGACAGGCAATAGAAGGGGTATTATAGGGAGAAGACATTGTTGCCACAATAATGATTCCAATATCTTCTTTGTTGATGTTGTTTAATGCCTTTAAAGATGCCTTATAAGCCATATCTATAAGTGTTTCATCTTTACATATATGACGTTTCTTGATACCAGTGCGGGGATAAATCCATTCATCACTCGTATCAACTATCTTTGATAGATCATCATTAGTCAGTACATTCTCAGGTACATAATATCCTGTATCGATGACAGAAATACCTTTATCCATTCTTCCATTCTCCAATCTTACGATATCTGTTATATCTCTTACGTATTAAAGTATTTACATCCATTGGGACTAGAATATCTAACTGTTCTCTAATCACCTTACGTATATTTCTATAGACAGCGACAGGATTTATAGTCATACCACCTAGAGGTTCCTTGATGATTTCATCAATAATCCCATAATGATATAAATCTTCAGCTGTCATTTTCATGACTTCACATGCTTCTTCAATACGTTCTCCCTTCACATCTTTCCAAAGAATAGATGCAAAACCTTCAGGAGATAAAACAGAATAAACCGCATTTTCTAACATGGCTAAGTGATCACCAATACTTAGGGCTAAAGCACCACCGCTTCCCCCTTCACCAGTAATAATCACAATAATAGGGACCTTTAAATCACTCATCATCATCAGACTCTGACCAATTGCTTCACCAATACCATTCTCTTCAGAACTAATACCAGGATAAGCACCTGGTGTATCAATAAAAGTAATAATAGGACGATGGAACTTCTCTGCCTGTTTCATTAAACGCATCCCTTTACGATACCCTTCAGGACTTGCCATGCCAAACTGACACTTTAAATTTTCATCAATACTTCTTCCTTTTTGATGTCCAATAATTGTGACTGGCATGTTATTAAACATTCCAATACCACCGACAATGGCCTGATCATCCTTGAAATAACGATCGCCACGCATTTCTACAAACTCATCAAACACATGATCAATAAACTCATGTATATGAGAACGTTCAGGTTTTCTCGCAAGATAAACACGATCATATGCACAAAGATGTGAATATGTCTCTTTCTTATAATCATTGATTGTTTCTTCAATCTTACTGGAATCTATTTCTCTATCATTCTTAATGACTGCAAGCTTCTTTTCTAGCTCTGCAATCTTTTCTTCCTTTTCCTTTAAAGACATAATTCCTCCTTATGCATGCATACGTAATAATAAAGCCAATGTGTCACGCATCTTCTCACGTTCCACAATCATATCTACAAAGCCATGATCTTCTAAGAATTCAGCACGCTGGAATCCAACAGGTAGCTTTGTCTTCATAGTACTTTCAATAACTCTAGGTCCTGCAAAACCGACTAAAGCTTCTGGTTCTGCAATATTAATATCACCAAGCATTGCGAATGATGCAGTAACACCACCTGTTGTAGGGTGCGTTAAATAAGAAATATAAAGAAGTCCAGCATCTAAATGACGTTTTAATGCAGCACATGTTTTACCCATCTGCATTAAAGAGAAGATGCCTTCCTGCATTCTTGCACCACCACTTGATGTAAAAACAATCAAAGGTAATTTCTTTCTTGTTGCCATTTCAATTGCACGTGTAATCTTTTCGCCAGCCACACTACCCATAGAAGCCATCATAAAACGGTGATCCATCACAACGACAATCGTACGCATATGATCAATACGACCACCCGCGACAACAACGCCATCATGTAATCCTGTCTTATATTCATACTTCTCAAGTTTTTCTTCATAACCAGGGAATCCTAATGGATTTCCTGATTTCATAGAAGTGTAGTATTCCTTATATTTGCCATGATCAAATAACGCATCTAGACGTGCATAAGCATCAATGAAGAGGTGATGACCACACTGTGGACATACCTGTAAATGATTCTTTAAATCAAGTGTACGAATTGTACTATTACAATTAGGACATGCCTGATATAATCCATCAGGCACTTCCTGTTTCTTGACTTTGTTGTCTTTATTTAAATAACGACGAAAGTCCTGTAACTGTTGTTTTCTTTTCTTCCAGATACTATCCATTTTCACTCACCATCTCATCTAAATGTGTTTCAATAAAGCTTGTATTAAAATGTCCTTTAATATAATCAGGCTGATGTAGGATGTAGAACTGTAATGTCTGGTTAGTTGTAATACCTTCAATTACAAGCTCACTTAAAGCGCGTCTCATACGCTTAATTGCTTCTAATCGAGTAGGGGCGTGGACAATCACTTTTGCGACCATTGAATCATATTGAGTAGGGAGCGTATAACCTGTATATAACATCGTATCCACTCTAACACCTGGGCCTCCAGGTAAATGCATGAAGTTCACCTGACCAGGACATGGTCTAAAGTTATGGAAGGGATCTTCCGCATTAATACGACATTCAATAGAATGACCCTGTAAAGTAATATCTTCCTGTTTAAAGCTTAAAGGTAAACCTGATGCAATACGGATCTGCTGCTTAATGAGATCAATACCAGTGACCATTTCAGTAATAGGGTGTTCTACCTGAATACGCGTATTCATCTCAATAAAGTAATAGTTGTTGTGTTCATCTAAAACAAACTCAACAGTTCCAGCATTGGTATAACCAGCACCCTGTGCAGCTTTGACTGCAGATTCACCCATTTGCAAACGTAAAGATGCATCAAGTACCTTACATGGTGCTTCTTCTATCATCTTCTGATTACGTCTTTGAATAGAACAGTCTCTCTCACCTAAATGAATCACATTGCCATGCTCATCCGCTAAAATCTGGAACTCAATATGCTTAGGATTCAATACAAGTTTCTCTACATACATATCATCATCCCCAAAGCATGCTTTGGCTTCTGCCTTGGCAGTCATAAAGGCATTCTCTAGTTCATCTTCACTAAAGGCCTTACGCATACCACGTCCTCCACCACCAGCACTTGCTTTAATAAGCACAGGATAACCAATCTTATTGACAATTTCTTTTAATTCTTCATATGTATTGACTGAACCATTAGATCCTGGGACGACAGGAACACCTGCTTCAATCATCATTTCTCTTGCCTTAGACTTATTACCTAACGCATCAATAACATCACCCTTAGGACCAATAAACTTCAGTCCACAGGTTTCTACAAGTCTTGCAAAATCACTATTTTCAGATAAAAAACCAAAACCTGGATGAATCGCCTGACATCCTGTCTCAACAGCTACAGTAATAATTGATTCCTTATTTAAATAACTATCAGCACTCTTAGGACCACCGACACATACTGCTTCATCCGCTAACTGTACATGTAATGCATTCTGATCAGCCGTAGAATAAATGGCTACCGTTAAAATATCCATCTCTTTACATGCACGAATAATACGAACAGCGATTTCTCCACGATTCGCAATTAAAATCTTCTTAAACATACTATTCCTCAATGATCATTAAAGTCTGATCAAAGCTGACTAAATCTTCATCCTTCACTAATAGAGAACGGACAGTACCATCTACAGGTGCTTTGATTTCATTCATGACCTTCATGGCTTCAATAATACATAATGTCTGTCCCTTAGTGACTTTTGACCCTTCCTTGACAAAAGGCTGATCATCTGGGGAAGGTGAAGAATAATAAACTCCTACAAGAGGGGCTTTTACTTCAGTACCACTAATAACTGTTTTTTCTTCCTTTACTTCTTGTACAACAACAGGCGCACTTTCACTAGATACAGTGACAGGTGCAGTTACCTGCACCTGTTGACTCTTTTCAAGTTCAAGTTTCACGCCTTCCATTTCAATTTTCATCTTATCGATATCAGCTTGTTCAAAAGCTTCCATCAACTCTCTGACTAAATCCATAGAAAACCTTCTTTCTTTGAAATTCAAACTATTTATTTAAAAAATTAAGCATTTGCTTCTAAGTAATCAACAATGTCCTTTACAGTAGCCATTTTGTTAGCTTCTTCATCAGGAATCTGTACATCGAATTCATCTTCTACAGCCATAATTAATTCAACGGCATCTAATGAATCTGCATCAAGATCATCCTTTAAAGATGCTTCTAATGTCACCTGTTCTTCATCACAGCTAAGTGAATCTACAATAATATCTTTTACCTTATCAAATGTTGTCATGTTTATATCCTCCTTATGACAATACTGTCTTTTTTAATACAATCTTTTCTAATTTAAATGCGATCATGCAGCTGACTGCAATCTTTAGTGCATCACCAAGTAAGAATGGTAATACACAAGTCATTAATGTACTTAGAAGTGCTGCTTTCATTGTATACATGAAGTAAATACTTCCAAGTCCATAAGTAATAGCTGTTCCAATAATCATGGCAAGAATATGTCCCTTAACTGAACGGTTATGAGTAATAATAGTACTCATAACTAATGCCATAATAGGAAAACTGAATAAGAATCCTCCTGCCGGACCTATAAGAGCACCCATACCACTATTGAAATTACTAAATACTGGAAGACCAATAGCTCCCATAATCAAATAACAAAGCACTGTATAGAATGCATGGTTTGGTGTCATAAGACACGCAATGAGATAGATGGCCAGGGTTTGCAATGTGATAGGAACAGCTGTAGGCAATGCCACAGAAATCTGTGATAAACAGATCAGTACTCCTAACATTAATGCGTCTCTGACTAGATTTGAAACATTAGATTTCATATCATTCTCCTTTTCACTACTTGGAATATCAAGCTATTCATTGACTTGCATTATAGACCTTTGATTTTAAAAATCAAATAAATTAGCAATAAATATGACAAAAGCGCCATAATTGTACAACAAATATACTAGTTTGAAATTAAAACTAATAGAACAAGCACTTACATTTAAGTCAAATATGTTGATAAATGGCATAAAAAAGAGAATAATAGAGATAAGAAAGTGAGGGATATATATGAAAAAGATCACAATGTTTTATTTAGAAGAATGTCCATTTTGTCAGAAGGCAAAAAAAGCGATGGATGAACTTATGACAGAAAACAAAGCATATCAGTCATTGGATATAGAAAAAATTGAAGAAAGTGAAAATGTCGCTTTAGCTGAAAATTATGATTATTATGCAGTTCCTTCTTTATTTATTGGAAAAGAGAAGTGCTTTGAATGTACAATCCAGGATGATTTTGATTCAATCAAGGCAAACTTCAAACGTGTCTTTGATGAGGCTTTAAAATAATGGGGCATTTCTATTTTACACGCCATGGTCAGACAATCTGGAATGTAGAAAATAAGATCTGTGGGGCAACGGACATTGCCTTAACAGAATTAGGACATAAGCAGGCTATAGAACTTGGATATTATATTAAGAAACATCATATCCATATAGATCAAATTCTCTATTCACCACTTAGTCGTGCAAAGGATACTGCCTTACATATATCTGAAGTAACAGGTATACCAGCAAGAGAAGAATTAAGACTTAAGGAACAGAACTTTGGGAAATATGAATCTACACCTAGAGATGGAGAAGAATTCAAGCAGGCAAAGACATGTTTTGTGAACTCTTTTGAAGGAGGAGAAACAATGTTGCATCTTGCTCATCGTATCTATAGTTTATTAGATGATGTGAAGAAGGATGATCAGCATGTTTATCTTTTAGTTGCCCATAATGGTATTTCGCGTATTATTGAATCTTATTTCCATGATATGACTAATGATGATTTTTCTGCCTTTGGTATAAAAAACTGCGAATTAAAGAAGTATGAGTATTAAGAAGTACAACAAGTACTTCTTTTTTTTGTTGAATATGTGACCGATTTCATTATAATAAGATAGTGATGGAGGAATAATAGAATGAGACCAAAAATACACTTTACAGCACCTAGAAACTGGATCAATGATCCTAATGGGCTAACTTATTTTAATGGAGAATATCATATCTTCTACCAGCATTTCCCATATGATACATCATGGGGTACAATGCATTGGGGACATGCAGTCACTAAGGATTTCCAGACATTCAAGCATCTTCCAATCGCTTTATATCCTTCTAAGGATTATGACAGAAACGGAATCTTCTCAGGTTCAGCACTTAACTACAATGGTAAGATGTATTTATATTACACTGCCATTAAGTATGGTATTGAAAATCCTGAATATATCCATAAGCCACTTATTAAAGATGATCTCATTGCATCACAGGCATTATTAATCAGTGAAGATGGTTACCACTTCAACAACAAAGAATCTAAATACAAGGTTGTTGATGTAATTACTGATTCTTCTTTAGGACATGATCAGCATACAAGAGATCCTAAAGTCTGGTTAGGTAAGAATGGACATGTTTATATGATCCTAGGAAGTAAGGTTCCAAATGGGGATGATTTTGATGGAGAAGTATTATTCTACGAAAGTGAAGACGGAATGACATTTACTTATAAGAATAGATTCGTCGATTCTTCAATTGGAAACATGTGGGAATGTCCAGATCTATTTGAATTAGATGGACAGTACTTCTTAGTCTTCTCACCTGAAAACTTAGATGGATATCCACGTCCTAATAGTAATGCGGCTATTATGCCAGTCAACTTTGATGAAGAAACATGTACAATGTCTAAGGCGGGAGACCTTATGTTTATTGACTATGGCTTTGATTTCTATGCTCCTCAGACATTCTTAGATGAAAACAATAAACGTACTATTTTAGGATGGATGAGAATGAAGGAAGTCTTAGAAGGTGAAGAATGGATTGGTTTATTCACAATGCCACGTCATCTTTCTTGTAAAGACGGGCATGTTTATCAGGATGTACATCCATTAATTAAGAATACGTTTGTGCATACAACAGATACTATTGATTTTGATGAACCTTTCTTAATGAAAACAACACTAGAAGACTATGAAACAATCACTTTAGGCGGTGTTAAGATTTCTTATGTTGATGATCAGTTAGTCGTAGATCGTACAGCTGTATCTGTGAATAATGATGAACTATACAATATTCATAAAACACCTGTATTAAATGGTCAGTGTGATTTAGAAATCTATTACGATGAAGGTGTTATCGAAATCTTTGTGAATAATGGTTATTATGTAGTGAGTCAGATTATCTACCATCTACAGGAAGAAGACACACATATCTCAGACTGCACAATCTATACAAGATAAATCATTTGCATATTTCTCTTAAATTGTATATAGTTAGTATGTACTAACTAGGAGGTATACATATGATGAGAGATATACTTGTGATTTTGTGTTCACTTGGATTTGTATGTATCAGTCAAAAAGTGAAGACACAATTAAAATATTATGCATACATAAATCAGAAGGGACATTAATCTCTTCTGATTTTTTTGATAGAATAGATACAAGGGAGGACTATATGATGAGAAAAGTATTATTTTTTGATATCGATGGTACATTGGCTATTCATGGACATATTCCAGAATCTAATCAGAAAGCGTTAGAAGCATTAAAAGAGAAGGGGTATGATACATTTGTTTGTACAGGACGTGCACCTTATTATGCAGAGAATCTTTTTGGAAAACTTGTTTCAGGTATTATTTCATGTAATGGGCGCTATATCAGTTATAAGAGTGAAAAACTTTATGGCGTTCCATTTACACAAGATGAAGTAGATATCCTTAAGCATAAGTTAGATAATTTAGAATGTGGAGGACTTTTTGTCTCTGATACATTCTCTAGTCCTTATCATCTAGAAGGAGACGAACTCACACATATAAAGAAAGAATATGGTGAAGAACATATTAAAGACGAAGAAGGTACTTATTACACATGTGACCTCTTCTATGACACGTTAGAAAAGAGAGAGGCGATGATAGAAGCGTTTAAAGATGATCGAATTATTAATGATCATGGTGGGACTGGTTCATGTGATACATCTACTCTTGTTTTTGATAAAGGACATGCAATCAAGTATGTTATTGATTATTTCTCACTCACTAAAAAGGATGCCTATGCATTTGGTGATGGTTATAATGATCAGGCGATGTTTAGAGAAGTAGGACAACGCATAGCGATGGGAAATGGTGTAGATGTCTTAAAAGAAAAAGCAACTTATATCACTGATACAGTGGATAATGAAGGAATCTATAAAGCTTTGAAACATTATGAGTTACTTTAAGTTTGAAATATGGCATAATAATCCGAGGGAGGATCACTATGAAACAAAAAACGGATTTTCAAACATTTATATCTTACTTTAAACCACATCGTCGTCTATTTTTTCTAGACCTTGCATGTGCGTTAATGATTTCTTTAATTGATCTTGCTTTTCCATTTGTCTCTAGATGGTGTATGTATACATTACTACCAAATAGTATTTATAAGACATTCTGGATGGTTATGATCATCTTCTTATTGGCTTATTTAGTGCGTTCATTCTTTACTTATATAATTTGTTATTATGGGCATACATTTGGTATTCTTGTAGAAGCAGATATGCGTAAAGACTTATTTGAACATATGCAGTCATTAAGTTATGGTTATTTTGATAATAATCGTATTGGACAGTTAATGAGCCGTTTAACGACTGATTTATTTGATATCACAGAACTTGCACATCATGGACCAGAAGACTTATTCATCTCTACTGTGACTATTATTGGTTCTATTATTATCATGTTCACAATTGAATGGCGTTTAGCTTTGGTTATTGCGATTATGATACCTGTTTTCATACTTGTTGTATGGAAATCACGTCACTCTATGAGTGAAGCTTCAATTCGTGTTAAGCAGAAGGTTGCAGTCATCAATACTGATATCGAATCAGGACTCACTGGTATGAAAACAGCCAAGGCTTTTGCGAATGAAACAATTGAACAACAGAAGTTCAATACATCCAATGATACATATAAAACATCTAAGAAACAATTCCATAAAGCTATGGGACGATTTAATGCGATTATGGAATTCTTTATGTGTACATTATCACTGATCGTTATTGCGGTAGGTGGAGCCCTTATTATGCAGGGTAAGATGGATACAATTGATCTTATTACCTTTAGCTTATATGTTTCTACATTTGTGAATCCAGTACGTAAGTTATCTAACTTTGCGGAATTATTTGCGAATGGGACTGCAGGTCTCCATCGTTTTGTAGAACTACTTAACACAAAACCTCAATTAGAAGATCGTCCTGATGCAAAAGAACTTACAAATGTATCTGGACAGATTGATATTGATCATGTCAGCTTTGCGTATGAAGAAGATAGAAATATCTTAACAGATATTGATTTACATATTCATCCAGGTGAAACAGTTGCGTTAGTAGGATCTTCAGGAGGAGGTAAAACTACTTTATCTCAGTTGATTCCTAGATTCTATGATGTTACTAAAGGGGCTATCTTAGTAGATGGTCATGATGTCAGAGATGTGACTCAAACATCATTACACAACAACATTGGTGTTGTTTCTCAGGATGTCTTCTTATTTGCGGATAGTATTGCGGAAAATATCCGTTATGGTAAATTAGATGCGACAATGGAAGATATCATTGAAGCTGCAAAACTCGCAGAAATCTATGATGATATCATGGAAATGCCTGATGGATTTGAAACTAATGTAGGAGAACGTGGTGTATTATTATCTGGTGGACAGAAACAACGTATCTCTATCGCAAGAATATTCTTAAAGAATCCACCAGTACTTATTCTAGATGAAGCCACAAGTGCATTAGATAGTGTCACTGAAGCTAAGATTCAGGAAACATTTGATAAGTTATCACAGGGACGTACTACTATTGTGATTGCGCATCGTTTATCTACAGTCAAGAATGCAGATCGAATTGCGGTTATTGATGAAGGAAGAATCATTGAACTAGGAACGCATCATGAATTATTAGAAAAAAATGGTGCTTATGCGCAACTTGTACATACACAGGAATTGATGAAATAAGAAAACGACCTCGCGGTCGTTTTTTAAATAAAGTAATAAATTGTATTCATAACTCCAGCAAGGAGCATAACAAGAATAGGATCCCATTTATACTTAGTAAGTAATATAACACATATACCAAATATCACTACAAGATGGATCTTAAATATATTGAAACTTTCGCCAAAGAATGCAGTAGTAAGAATAGAGACACCTGCAGTCGCAATTAAAGCAACAACGGCTGGTCTTAACATCTTTAAGACGTTCTGTAATTGATCCATATGTCGATATTTGAGATAGAAATAACTGATAATACCTACAATAATACATGAAGGTAATACACAGCCAATAGTGGCACATATTGCGCCAGGAATACCAGCAATCTTGATTCCTACAAAAGTTGCTGAATTGATTGCGATAGGACCGGGAGTCATCTGTGAAATAGATATAAGATCAGTGAATTCAGAAACAGATAACCAATGATGGGCTGTAATCACCTGCTGCTTAATAAGCGGCATAGCTGCATAACCACCACCAAAACTAAATGCACCGACCTGCAAGAAACTTAAGAATAATTGTAGATAAATCATGACTGTACCCCTTTCATAGAACAAAGTAATCCAATCATGATACAAACAATAATTACTATCATGACATTAATATTAAATATATAGTTTGCGACAAAAGCCCCAATCATAATAATAGGATAAAGCTTATTTTTCTCTTTTAACAGTCCGCTACCCATTTCGAAGCATACAGATGCAATAACTGCGCCTACTCCTGCCTGCATCCCTTCTAACATAAGAGAAACAATCAGATTAGTCTTAAATATTTCATAAAAGACAGAAATGACAGATATGATTACAAAAGGAGGAATAATAGTAGCGAGTACAGAAATAAATATACCAAGAAGTCCTGCCATCTTATATCCAACTACAATGGCACCATTGACCGCAATAGGTCCTGGTGCACTTTGCGCAATAGCTACTAAATCTAACATTTCATCTTCATCAATCCAATGATAATCATCCACAAACTTCTTTCTCATTAAAGAGACGATGACATATCCACCTCCAAAAGTAAAAGCACTTAAGTAGAGAGTAGAAAAGAATAGTTTTACTAATTTATTCTTCAAAGTATTCACCTTCCTATCTCCTGTATTATACATTTTAGAGATGAAAAAAACCAGTTTCTCAACTGGTTTAACATTCACACCCTACAAGTAGTCCACCTATTTCAGCATAATAAGTACATAGACCACCCATTGGATATACAATAATATCTGCATGTGGATAAAGTTCTAAAATCTTATCTCTGACACTATGTGCAAGTTTTAAATTATCTGCATGTGAGATACGTATCTTACCACCATGGTATCCTGCATTTTCAAGATGTTCAATCATTGATTTCACTACTTTCTTTTCACCACGACATTTACTGATCTGCTGGATAGTACCTTCTTCACTGGCAGTTGCGAAAATAGAAATATTTAATACACCAATTGCAGAAGCAACAGCTTTACTTACACGTCCATTCATCGCAAAGTTATGTAATGATTTTAATGCGAAGAACAATCTGGTGTGATTAAGATAGTCTTGTCCTTTTTCTACAATTTCCTCAAATGGTAGATCTTCTTCAATCATTTCTTTTAACTTTTCAATAAGTAATCTCATTTCAGGACCTGTAGATAAACTATCAAATACATGGACCTTTACATTTTCATTTTCTTCTTCATAAATACCTTTGGCTGTCATGGCAGAGTTATAAGTGCCAGACATAGAACCAGTTAAAGTAACAACGAATACTTCATCAAATCCTTCATAACAATCTAACCAAGACCCTACACTTGGACATGCAGTATGTGATGTGCCTTTATAGCTTGCAAGATCTTCAGACATTAAATGAACATCTAGGTCCTGATTGTCTACATAGTGTTTATTATCAGTAGAAATAGTAATCGGTGCTACCGCAAAATCTACGCCATTTAATTCCCACATATCACAAGATGAGTCAGCTACAATTTTTCTTTTCATGCGAAAAACCTCCCTATTAATACTATTGTAGTTTAAATTGTGAAATGATACAATTTACAAAGAGGAAGTTTATGTAAATATTTGTTCAGAGGTGCAGTTTATGGACGCAAATAAGAAAACACAAAGAAATAGATTTACAAGAATGTGTATCGGAGAAGCGATTGTAGAACTTATGAAGAGAGAAACTCTCGATAAGATTACAGTAAGTCAGATAGCGAAAAAGGCTGGTATTTCACGTATGACTTATTATCATTATTATGATTCTAAGGTGAACGCGATAGAAGACTATCTACGTGAAATCATTATTCAATATTTGACAGAACATAAAAAACGTCCTAAAGGAGAACGTTTTATGGAATATTCACATATCTTGTTTTCAATAGAATTCTTTGATCAGTATGCGACATTCTTTATTATCATGGAAAGACAAGGTCTTTATTCTGTATTAGTGAATGCAGTCAACCATTTCATGGTAGAACTCTATTCTGATCATAAAGATATGATTTATCGTGCGTATTACTATGCAGGTGCTTTACTCAATACATTTATTAATTGGGAAAAGACAGGAAAACTTGTTTCGGCACAGGAAGTAGCCAAGATGATCAGTGAAAGTGCACCACAGATGCCTTAATAATGAGGCATCTTTTTTTTTCATATCTTTTAATTTATCTAATGCGGCAAGAAGTCTTTCATCCTTCTTTGCAAAATGAAAACGAATGAGGTGATTTACATTTTCTTTAAAGAAGCTAGAGCCAGGAACAGCCCCTACACCTACAATACGAGCAAGATCTTCACAGAACTTCACATCGTCGTCATAACCAAATTCAGATATATCTACAAGGACATAATAAGCACCTTGTGGCTCGGTATATTTAATACCAAGTTCTCTTAAACCATTACAGAATAAATCTTTCTTATGTGTATATAATGCCTGTAGTTCTTTATAGTAGTCTTCTCCAAATTCAAGTCCTACAACGGCTGCTTCCTGGAGTGGTGCACTTGCACCAACTGTTAAGAAGTCATGTACTTTCTTTGCGACATCAATAATATGCTCAGGTGCAATAATATAGCCTAAACGCCATCCAGTAATAGAATAAGTCTTACTTAATGAACTGCATGAGATTGTTCTTTCAAACATACCTGGAAGAGAAGCAAAATACACATGTTTATTTGGTGCATAGATAATATGTTCATAGACTTCATCCGTAATGATATATGTATCATACTTCACTGCAAGTGAGGCAATATATTCTAATTCTTCTCTAGTAAAGACCTTACCACATGGGTTAGAAGGGTTACAAAGAATGAGTGCTTTAGGATGCTGTTTAAAGGCATCTTCTAATTCTTTCTTATCAAAGTTGAATAGTGGGGGATGTAATGGAACATAAATAGGTTTGGAATCAGATAAAATGGCATTAGCCCCATAGTTTTCATAAAAAGGTGAAAATACAACAACCTTATCTCCTGGATCACAGACAGTCATCATGGCTTCTGTAGAACCACATGTCACAACAATATTCTTGTTAGGATCGATAGGTAAACCCATATAGTTTTCCTGTTTATTTGCGAGTGCTTCTCTAAAGTTCTGTGCACCCCAGGTAATCGCATATTGATGATAATCTTCATGAGATACTTCAGCTAAACGATCACATATTTCTTTGGGTGGATCAAAATCAGGGAAACCTTGAGATAAATTAATAGCGTTATATTTTAAATATACTCTTGTCATTCTTCTTATAACTGAATCAGTAAATGTATCAGTACATGAGATAACATCATAAAACCAACTCCTTTTTCAAATAAATTATCACAATGATTAATATTTGTCACATAAAATATATTTTCAGAATATGAATTATCTGAAGTTGATTTGTTGTTCATGATATGATGAATGTGTATGCGATGAGGAAATATATGATTGATTTACATATGCATAGTTTCTATAGTGATGATGGTGTATACACCAACACAGTTAGTAGATATGTGTCACGAATCAGGTATCCAGATTATGGCTATTGCGGATCATAACTGGATTAAAGCGAATAATGAAGCATCTTTAAGATGCAAGGAATTAGATATGACTTATATACCAGCAATTGAATTAGATTGTACCTATAAGGGTGTGAATCTTCATGTTGTAGGATATGGCATTGATGATTCAGAAGAATTTAATAGGCTTGGTGAAAGTATTGAGAAACAGGAACAGACATGCAGCTTAAAGAAACTAGAATTGACTAATAATCTTGGTTTTGAATTAGATAAAGCGCAGTTAGATGGCTTATCTTCTAATGGTGTTTATACGGGGGAAATGTTTGGTGAAGCCTTATTAAATGATCCACGTTATATTGATCATGAATTATTAAAATCTTATCGTGAAAATGGATCTAGAAGTGATAATCCTTTTGTGAATTTCTATTGGGATTATTATGCACAGGGTAAACCTTGTTATACGGAGGTTAAGTTTCCTACATTAGAAGACACAATTAAACTGATTAATGAACATGGTGGAGTTGCAGTCTTAGCCCATCCGGGGAATAATCTTAAAGGACAGTTTGAATTATTGGATGAAATGGTCACATTAGGACTACAGGGTGTTGAATGTTTCTCTAGTTATCATTCAGAAGAAGTGAATCGGTACTTCTATAATAAGGCAAAAGAACTAAATATTCTTTATACATGTGGCAGTGATTTCCATGGTAAGACAAAACCATCTATTAAGTTAGGTGAACATCATAGCGATGTAGAAGAAGAGATAAAAGATAATTTGAAGAAGTATCTTGGGATAGGTTGAATAACGTATTTAGGCTTATAATAGACGCATATAATAATGTATAGAAATATTAAGTGATGTGTTTAAATAATAGACATTCAAAAAATCCACTATATATCAATATAAATTCACTTTATATAAATTATATAATGAAAAAAATACGAATGTAATTTTATTACAATTTGTAAGCGTATATTGTTGACGTATCATTTAAAACTCATGTATACTGATGTCGAAGGATTGTTACTTTAAGTAGGCAAGACCGTCATTCACACGCCCTTTTTAGGGTATCGTGAATGCGGTCTTTTTTTGTTTCAATCTATCAAATTTAAGGGTGGAGGTGAAATCTTTAGTCTTATCAACAAAGAAAGAGGTGAAATAATGAAAGGGAAAAAAATTGTTGAAGTAGGCTTAGCTGCAATTATTGCGCTATCGGGAGTTGCTTCTGCAGCTGCACCAGCTTTTGCGGCACCTAATGTGATTTATCCAAATGTACAGAGCTACACAAAGGATTCAGACACATTTACATTGCCAAAGAAAAGCCGTTTACTTGTGGTTTCAAATGAAAAGACACTTAATAATGAAGTGCTATTACGTGATTTGAAACGTGCAAGTTCGCAGTTAGCAGACAGAGGTGTTTTAGCAGAAGCACCACAGATTGTTTTTGGTACATTAGAAAATGCTGCAGATAATGACATCATTGTAAAAATGGGAACTAATCCAGATTTAACTGGTAAAAATGATGCTTATGCAGTAGATATTAAGAATAATATTACTATTTCTGCAGAAGATGAAACAGGAATCTATTATGGTTTAACATCTGTGATTCAGATGTTAATTGAAGGTGACAATGTTTTAACTAAGGGAAATATTATTGACTATTCTGATGTTGAAGACCGCTCATTCCATTTGGACTGTGCAAGAAAGTTCTTCACAAAGGATTGGATCATTTCATTAATCAAGGATTTATCTTGGCAGAAATACAATTCAATTCAGCTTCATTTCTCTGAAAACGAAGGTTTCAGATTACAGAGTGATACTCTTGAAGCAATTGATGGCTTCCAGTATGTAAATGACCAGTATCTCACTAAACAGGATATGTTAGAAATTATTCAGGTTGCAAATGAATATCATATCGAAGTTATCCCATCTTTAGACTCTCCAGGTCACCTTGGTGCAGTTCTAAGATATTTACCATCTGACTATAGCTGTGCAAGCTTATTCCCATCTGATGGTAGAAGAGCACAGTGCTTTAATATCTTTACAAATGACGAAGCACGCGGCTTCTTAATCGATTTAATGACAGAATTTATTGATTTCTTCTCAGAAGCTGGATGTAAGAGATTTAACATTGGTGGAGATGAATTCTTAGAAAAATTCTCTAACTTCTCTAATGAACAGTATGTACAGATCATGGAATACTTCAATGAAGTATCTGCAATCGCTAAGTCAAAGGGTATGACTCCTAGAACTTGGAACGATGGTGTGATGTATGGAAATTATACTGGATATAAGTTAGATCCAGATATCGAAATCTGTTATTGGGCTGCTCCACAGAACTGTGCAAGTATCGAAAAGTTTGTACAGAATGGTAACAAAGTTATCAACTTCTCTGACACTTACATGTATTATGTATTATCTTCTTGGTGGTTACAAAATGCATGTCCTGAAGGAGATAGAATTTATAGAGAATGGAATCCAGGTAAGTTCTCTACATTACAGGGTGGTATTCCACAGACTTATAGCAAACCTTACGCAAACTTTGTAAAAGGTGGTTCTTATGCAGTTTGGTGTGACGTTCCAGGTTATATGACACAGGACTCAGTGGCCAATAACATCTTTTATAGAACACGTGCAACTGCTTATAAGATGTGGAACACATCAGATTCAATGCCTGAATATGCTGATGTAAAGAAGGCATTTGATAAGATTGGACGCGTTCCTGGTTATAAGAGTGTCCTACCAGAACCAGGTCAGGTTCTTTATGAAGGGCAGTCTGTTGCACTTACAATTGAATATAAGAATGAATTTGGACAGACAATTGAACCTACAGAAACTTTATATGGCTTAAAGGACAATGAATACACTATTGAACCTAAGGAACTTTATGGTTATAAGTTTGAAAAAGCAAGTGAATCATTAACTGGTACATATAAAGAAAACAAAACAATCACTTTAACTTATAAGACATTTACTGACAAGGAAGCATTAATCAAAGAAGTGAATAATGCATTAGTGATTAAGGATTATATTCCTGAAACAGTAAAGGAATATAAAGATGCTTTAGACGCTTCGAAAGACGTTAAAGAAGATCCTACAGCAGGACAGAAGAAAGTTGATGAAACATTAGCTGCACTTCGTACTGCAAAAGAAAAAGCTGTAAAGGCTAAATTCTATAAGTTATACGTAGAAGCTTATTATCCAGTAAGTGATGCTGCTTATGCATCTGGATATCAGGCTTATATGAATGCCGTTAATAACGGAAAAAACACTCTTAAAGATGAAAACTTAGATGTTGAAACAGCTGAAGCTGCTTATAATAACATCATGAATGCGAAGAAAGCATTAATTAAAAAAGCTGCAGATAAGCCTACTATTTCTGCAACTAAGGGATACTATGGCTGGTACTCATACAACAATATGATTGATGGTAACCGTAATTCTAAGTGTTGGTTTGGTGCTAACCAGACAGCTGGGGATGAAGTGTTATTCACATTCCCAGGTAAAGTAAAATTATCAGGTGTGAATGTTGTACAGGCAGACCAGGGTGATATTTTACGTGATGCTGAAGTTCAGATTTCTGCTGATAAGGTAAACTGGACAACAGTAGGTACATTAAAGGGTACAGATCCATTAGAAAAGAGATTTGACTTTGATGCTCAGGAAATAAAGTATGTAAGAATCTACATCAATTCAGGATATGGTGCTTGGTATCAGATTTCTGAAGTTGAGTTCGTATTAGAATCCATTGGTGAAGATACTACATTAAAAGACTTGATTGAAAAAGCTAAGGAAGAAGATTTAGAAGGCAAGACAGTTGCATCTAGAGATGAATTCTTAGAAGCTCTTATCGAAGCTCAGAAGGCATTAGTGGCTGAAGATATCAAAAATGAAGAAGTCATCAATCGCTTAAATAAGGCTATTGAAGGTTTAGTTGATGCACCTGTTGTGAATACAGATGCTCTTGATGAAGCAATTGCTAAGGCTAATGCTTTAACTGAAGAAGAAGTAAATAAAGCAATTAAAAAGAACGTTGAAGTATTCAACAAAGCATTAGCTGATGCCAAGGCTGTTCTTGCGAAGGATGAACCTACTCAGGAAGAAATCGATGCAGCAGTTAAGACATTAAATGAAGCATTAGATGGATTAAAGGTTATTAGAGGTAATCCAGAAGCTTTTAATTCAGCTCTTGAAGCTGCTAGTAGAAAGACGAAAGCAAATATACTGCTGAATCTTGGGCATCATTAATGGCTGTAGTAGAAGAAGTAAAGGCTATTGACTTAGAAAATGCAACTCAGAAAGAAATTGATGAAGCTGCAGCTAAGTTAAATAAAGCAGTAGACGCATTAGAAGAAAAGGTTGTAATTGAACCAGAAAAACCAACTGTTCCAGAAAAACCAACTGAAAAGCCAGCAACTAAACCAGAAGATAAGAAGGATGACACTGTTAAGACAGGTGATTCTACTATGATTTTAGGTATGGTTGCATTAATGGCTGTTTCAGCTATCGTTTATATCTCTTTAAAAAGAAAAAAATTTAATTAATACGTAAGAGGCAGGTTTGCCTGCCTCTTACTTGATAGGGAATAATACAATGAACAAGAATAATATGAAACGTGTGTTAATGAGCGTTATGCTCGTTTCTTCTATGACTCTTTCAAGTGGTGCTATTGTGGCTCAAGCGTACAATGGTACATCAGCTATTATTGAAAGAACAATGACTAATGAACAGCTCGTTGCTGCAACAACACCTATCCTACAGTCATATACTAAAGATGCGTCTGATAAGACATGGGTTATGACTAAGGATTCAAAGTTCGTTATTGTAGCTAATGAAGCTAACTTAAAGAATGAAAGACTTGCTGAAATTGTTAAATTAGTGAATTCTGAATTCATGGCAAAACAGATTGTTTCTAGTGATGCTCAGGCTATGCTTTATAATCAGGACGGAACACCAACTGATATCACTATTGATATTAAGCCTGTATCAGAAATTACTGATAAGACTACAAGTAAAGAAGCTTATAAGATTACAATTGATGACACTGGTATCCATTTAACTGGTGCAAGTGAAACAGCTGTATTATATGGTTTACGTACTCTTGAACAGCTTTCAATTGCGAATAATAACACTTTAGCTTATGGTGAAATCGTAGACTACCCTAATGTTGCTGAACGTCGTATTCATGTAGATATGGCTCGTAAGTATATTTCTAAAGAATGGTTCATCAGACAGATCAGAGAAATGTCTTACTTCAAGATGAATGCAATCCAGATGCATTTCTCAGAAAACCTAGGTTTCCGTATTGAATGTGAAACAGATCCATCAATCGTATCTGAACAGCATTTAACTAAAGCTGATGTAAGAGAAATTCTTGCTGAAGCAAAGAAATATGGTGTGAAAGTTATTCCATCATTTGACTCTCCAGGCCATGTTGACCAGATTTTAAGAGCACATCCAGAATATGGACAGAAAGATAAATATGGTAATAATTATAAATCAGGTTTAGATGTTACTAATCCTGAAGCGATTAAGTATATTTATAGCTTATATGATGAATATATGGAATTATTTAAAGGATGTACAGATTTCCACATCGGTGGGGATGAATATATGGAATTTGACCGTGCACCTTTCACTACTCAGTACAAAGAAGTACTAGATAACTATGCAAGAGAAAACATTGATCCTAATGCAACTTGGAAAGATGTTATTGCGAAATATATCAATGACTTAGCAGAACATGTACATGAAAAAGGATTTACTCCACGTATTTGGAATGATGGTATCTACTATGGAGAAAATTCCTGGGGACAGAATAAACAGATGATCAAAATGCATAAGTATATTGGTATTGATTTCTGGAGTCAGATGTCTTGGAACTATAGTATCGCAAAACTTCAGACATTCTTAGATAAGGGTCATGATACTATTTATAACGTAAATGCTAGTTTCTTCTATTATGTATTAAGACCATCAATGCCAAATGATGGACGTAAACAGCATTCATTTGATAATTTGAATTCTGATAAGTTAATCTTTGACGAATGGACTCCAGGTAAATTCCAGGCGAATACTATTGCTGATGATAACCCAGCTATTAAGGGTGCATCACTTGCAATCTGGTGTGATAAGGCTGATGTATGTGATGAAGATACTATTACTGAAGATATCGCAAATGAAATGCGTGCACTTGCTACTAAAGCATGGAATACAAAGTCTAATAGTATTATTTCTCATAACCAGTTTAAGGCTAATTATGCAAAGCTTGGACATGTTGCAGCATTTGATAAGGGTTCTACTTTACCAGATTCTGGATCAATCTTACCAGCTGATTCTTTAGGTAAAGTGACTATTAAATATGTAGATAAAGATGGTAAGGAATTAAAGAGTCCTGTAACTCGTTATGGTAATATCGGTGATGAATATAACTTCACTGCTGAAAAGATTTATGGTTATCGTTTAGTGTCTGATAAAGATAGTGCAACTGGTACATATAGTAAGAAGGGTGATACTTTCACTTTTACTTATGAAATCTACACAGATAAAACTGACTTAAAGGCTGCTTTAGATAATGCTTTAGATGAAAATGTATACATTGGTGCAACACTAGGTGAATATAAAACTGCATTAGATGAAGCACAGAAACTTTATGATGATAAGGATGCATTACAGCAGGATGTAGATGCTATGTTGACTGCGTTAAATAACGCTAAGAAGAAAGCAGTTAAACGTGTTTATTATGCATTATGGGTAGAAGTAGAAAACCCAATGGCTGATAACGGATATGCATCAGGATATCCTGAATATTTAGAAACTGTAAAGAATGGCAAGAAGGTTCTTTATGGTGAAGAAGTGACTGATGAAGCAGTAAAGACTGCATATGATGCATTAGTTGCTGCTAGAAATGGTTTAATGAAACGTGATGGTACTGTTCCTAGTATTGAAGCATCTGATGGATATTGGCAGTTAGGTGTATCTCCAAGTGATAAATATAGCTATGAAAAGATGTTTGATGGTAATAGAGAGACATTCGCTTGGTTCAATGATGCTCAGAAGGTAGGTAAATATATTACATTTACTTTACCTAAGACAGTAAATATGAGTGGTATTAAGATCTCTGCACCTGAAAGACCAGGCTCAGATATTATTAAGAATGCTGATATCATGGTTTCTACAGATAAAGAAAATTGGACAACTGTAGGTAATTTAAGAATGACTGCAGATACTCTTGAACAGTCATTTACATTTGATAAACAGTCAGTGAAGTATGTAAAACTTGTGATGAAAGAAGCAAGTGAAAGCTGGTATAAGATTGCAGAAGTACAGTTTACTTATGATCAGGTTGAAGAAACAACTGAACTTAAAGATTTATTAACAGAAGCTTATAATCAGGATTTAACTGATAAGACAAGTGATTCTGTTGATACATTCTTAGACGCATTAGTAGAAGCACAGAAAGCTTATGCAAGAGAAGATTTAAATAATGAGGAAGTAATCAATGCATTACGTACAGCTATGAAGAACTTAAAGGTAGTTTCTAAAGTAAATAAGGCTGATCTTGAAAAAGCAGTGACTAAAGCTGAAGCTATCTCTGAAGAAATATTAAATAAGGCTGTGAAGAAAGCACGTGATGCATTTACTAAGGCATTAAATGATGCAAAAACTGTATTTGAAAACAAAGATGCTTCTCAGGAAAAAGTTAATGAAGCAACTAATAAGCTAGAAGACGCTATTAAGGGCTTAGATGTTCTTAAGGGTGATACAACTGCTTTAGATGCAAAACTTGCTGAAATTAAGAAATTAGATGAAATTAAGTATACTGAAGAATCTTGGACTGCATTAATGAATGTTGTTGCAGAAGCTAAGGGTCTTGACAAAGAAAATGCAACTCAGGTAGAAGTGGATGAAGTTGTGGCTAAGTTAACTAAAGCAGTAAATGCTTTAGAAGAAAAGGTTGTAATTGAACCAGAAAAACCAACTGTTCCAGAAAAACCATCTGAAAAGCCTGAAATTAAGCCAGAAACAAAACCAGAAGTGAAACCTGAAACTAAGCCAGAAGATAAGAAGGATGATACTGTTAAGACAGGTGATCCAACTTCATTATTCGGATTAGTATCTGCTATGGCTTTATCTCTAGCAGGTTTTGTATCTGTGAAGAGGAAAAAAGACTAAATCTTTGAAGGGATAGTGTAATGCTATCTCTTCTTTTTTCTTACAAAAGAAGTGAGATGTACAAATTATAATGTGAAGTGAATATGATATCATAGATATAAGAGAGGGATGAGCATAATGAAGGATGCTTATATTAATGGAAAAATAATAGATGGTACCAAGGAGATGCAGGTTAAGAAAGGTTACGCTATTCTTGTAGAACAGGGAAAAATTAAGAATATTGTTTTACAAGAAGAAGCTGGTTTAACAGGTTATAATGTAGTTAATTTAAAAGGGAACTATATTATGCCAGGTCTTATTAATATGCATGTACACTTAGCTGGTAATGGGAAACCACAAAAGAAACAGAGAGATAATGCAAAGTTAGTAAACTTCTTAATGAGTAATCCACTTACTCGTGCTATTGCTCATAATATGGTGAGTGGGTTTGCGGAAATGGAGTTACTCAGTGGTGTCACTACGATTAGAACAGTAGGTGGTATTAGAGATTTTGATACACGTGTACGTGATGAAATTAATTGTGGGAAGAAGAGAGGTCCACGTATTTTAGCAGGTAATGAAGGCATTTCAGTCCCTCATGGTCATATGGCAGGGAGTGTAGCAATTGCAGCTGAAACAATTGATGATGCACTTTTACAGGTAAGTAAAGCAAAGGAACAAAATGTCGATTTAATTAAATTAATGATTACAGGTGGTGTTCTAGATGCAAAGGAAAAGGGTGTTCCTGGAGAATTAAAGATGGCTCCTGAAATGGTTAAAGCGGTTTGTGATAAAGCACATGAATTAGGCTTTAAAGTTGCTGCTCATGTAGAATCATCTGATGGTGTCAGAGTGGCTTTAGAAAATGGTGTAGATTCGATTGAGCATGGGGCAAAACTCGATGATCATATGATAAAGTTATTTAAAGAAAATCATGCATTCCTATGTACTACATTATCACCAGCCTTACCATATGCTTTATTTGATCGTTCTATTACTGACGCATCAGAAGTAGAACAATTCAATGGTAAAGTCGTATTTGATGGAATTATAGAATGTGCGAAACAGGCATTAGAAAATGATATTCCTATTGTATTAGGGAATGATGTAGGATGTCCTTGGATTACACAATATGACTTCTGGAGAGAACTATATTACTTCCATAAGTATGTTGGTGTAAGTAATGCATATGCAATTTATTGTGCGACATTACAGGCGGCTAGAATGGCTGATATTGATGATGAGACAGGTTCTATTGAAGTAGGTAAGTCAGCTGATATGATTGCCACAAAGGATAATCCATTAGATGATTTACTGGCATTAAGACATATTGAATCTGTTATCATGAGAGGTCATAGAATTGATCATCCTACTAATAAAATCAATGAACAGGTAAAAACTGAATTAGATAAGTTCTTATAATCCCTTCTGACGAAGGGGTTTTGAGTATTTACACACAATATATATGAGTTCACTATTATTTATATCTATAACAAAAAAATTATTAACTAATAATATACATGTAGTAGAAGAGAGATTTACCTTCTTGATATAATATAAGAGGAGGAAAACAAAATGAATTCTAAGAAAAAGATAATTACAGGTATTATTGTATGTTTGTTTATTGGTGTAATGGCTGTATTTGTATTCCCTAGTTCTAATGCATATTTATTAAAGGCTGATGTAAGTGGTGAAAAGAAGACAGCTTATTCTTTATATAAGTCTACTTCTGTTTCTTCTAAGATTAATAGTTTAGAATTTATTGATCAGTTACCAGAAGGTGTTACTAAGTATGATGAAAGCAAAGCTCGTTATGGTTCACCTGCTTACAGTGTTGTATTAAAAGGAAATACGTATCGTTTCTATAGACTTTCTAGAGATACAAATGTTCTTGTGACTAAGACAGAGAATAAAACAAGTAAATATGCTGTTATGGATAGAGATACATATCAGAAATTTGCATCTATTAGTAGTTATACTGAATATGATTACTTAGATTATTGGAATTAAAAGAAAGAGGATTGACTCTGTAAGTACAGATTCAATCCTCTTTTTGTGCACTGTTTCCTTTTCATAGAGTTAAGATAATATTTTATAACTCAAATCCATACTTTTTACTAAACATTCCCCATATTTCTTCTTCAGTATGATTTCTTCCTTCTTCATAATCTATTTCTGCTTCATTTAACTTATTTTCGATTGTTTCAGGAAGACTAACATTATTATTATCTGAATCAATATCTTTAATTGGTTTCATAACAATCAATTCTCCTTGCTCATAGTATAGCATTTATTCAAACGAATACAAACAACGATAAGAATCAAGGAAAGTGGAAAGATAGAAAAGCAGGTGATCTTATCTTTTTTTACTAGGAAATTGATAATGATCCAGATCATATGCGTTTTTTTTTGGAAGTTAATATTCTAACTCAAATGAAAGCTTTAATGAAAGATCTAAGATGAAGAAAGTTAGTGTCATTGATTATGAAATCTAAAGAAATCGGATTGACTCTGTAATAGAATCAATCCTCTCTTTGTCTGTTGAAAAAAGCACCTGTATTAAATCCATCAGGATATCGTTTGTGTAGTGTATTAAGATTACCCTCAAGAATAATATCTAATGCAGTGGCTGCTTTGGCAAGATATTAGGCTATATTACCTGATTCTTTAATAAGTTGATCTTTGTCCCTGCATTAATATCCCATAAAACTATTAATAAGAATATCTTTTTTATTCAGTTCCAGGATTCAGCGTTCTTATTGCTTCTTTTTGTATTCATTGTAGTAAAGAAAAAGCCCTGAATAAATCAGGACTTTAAGTGTTGAATTAATTATTTGCTAGCTTCTTCAATAGCAACTGCAACTGCAACAGTAGCACCTACCATTGGGTTGTTACCCATACCGATTAAGCCCATCATTTCAACGTGAGCTGGTACTGATGAAGAACCTGCGAACTGAGCATCACTATGCATACGACCCATAGTATCAGTCATACCATATGAAGCTGGTCCTGCAGCCATGTTATCTGGATGTAATGTACGACCAGTTCCTCCTCCTGAAGCAACTGAGAAGTATTTCTTACCCTGTTCGATACATTCTTTCTTATATGTACCTGCAACTGGATGCTGGAAACGAGTTGGGTTAGTAGAGTTACCAGTGATTGATACATCTACACCTTCCTTATGCATGATAGCTACACCTTCACGTACGTCATCTGCACCATAGCAGTTAACCTTAGCTCTGTCACCATCTGAATAAGCAGTTCTAGATAATTCTTTAACCTCACCTGTGAAATAATCGAACTGAGTTTCAACATATGTGAAACCATTGATTCTTGAGATGATCTTAGCAGCATCTTTACCTAAACCATTTAAGATAACTCTTAAAGGATGCTTACGAACTTTGTTAGCGTTTAATGCGATCTTGATTGCACCTTCAGCAGCTGCGAATGATTCATGACCAGCTAAGAAAGCGAAACACTGAGTTTCTTCATCAAGAAGTCTTGAACCTAAGTTACCATGACCTAAACCTACTTTACGGTCATCAGCAACTGATCCAGGAATACAGAATGACTGTAAACCAATACCGATTGTCTTAGCAGCATCAGCAGCCTTAACATCACCTTTCTTGATTGCGATTGCAGCACCTACAGTGTAAGCCCAGCAAGCATTTTCGAAGCAGATAGGCTGAGTAGATTTAACGATGTTATAAACATCAATACCTTTATCATCACAGATCTTCTTAGCTTCTTCGATATCTTTGATACCATATTCGTTTAAAGTTTTATTGATCTGGTTGATTCTTCTTTCATAACCTTCAAATGTAATAGCCATTGTTCTACCTCCTAATTATTCCTTTCTTGGATCGATGTACTTAGCAGCATCAGCAAAACGTCCATAAGAACCTGTTGCCTTCTTAACAGCTTCATTAGCATCTTCTCCAGCTTTGATCATGTCCATCATTCTTCCAAGATTTACGAATTCGTAACCGATGATCTGGTCATCATTATCTAAAGCAACTCTAGTAATGTAACCTTCAGTTAATTCGAGGTAACGAGGACCTTTCTTCTTAGTAGCATAAGATGTACCTACCATTGATCTTAAACCTTTACCTAAGTCTTCAAGACCAGCACCTACTACTAAACCACCTTCTGAGAAAGCAGACTGAGAACGTCCATAAACGATCTGTAAGAATAATTCTCTCATTGCAGTATTGATAGCATCACAAACTAAGTCAGTGTTTAATGCTTCAAGTAAAGTTCTACCAACTAAAGCTTCAGCTGCCATAGCTGCAGAATGAGTCATACCTGAACATCCGATAGTTTCGATAAGTGCTTCTTCAATGATACCTTCCTTAACATTTAAAGAAAGTTTACAAGCACCCTGCTGTGGAGCACACCATCCGATACCATGAGTGTAAGCAGAAATATCCTTGATTTCTTTAGAATAAACCCATTTGCCTTCTTCAGGAATTGGGGCACAACCATGATTGCCGCCCTGTTTAACGCAATACATTTCTTCAACTTCTTTTGAATAAATCATTTTTTTACTCCTTTCATTACTAAATGACTGTTGATTCAAGGTGAGGGTTATCACCTGTCAAAATTATATGACACCATGCTTTTAAAGTCAATGAAACTCAAGAAAACAGCATGTAAAAAATAGTATAAAAAGGGCTTAAAATAGCGATTTTTAGGCTTATAAAGGTCTTGTGAAAAAATAAGCGTTTTCATTTTTGGATCAATGGAAATTACAGTATGTTAATGGGTTGGTGAAGTTAAAAAATTATTCATAATCTTGTAATAGTATTATAATGACAATGCAATGGAAGAAGGATAAACTTATGAAACATCAAAAGCTGACAATAAAACAGAAGAGAATACTGAAGAATATATTGGTTGTAGTATTACTTATTATTAGTTTTCCTAGCTATACACCAACACAAGTCATTATTAAAAGTGATCATATATTAATAAGTAACCATCTCTTATCTAGACCAATAGAATGTAGTAGTTTTGATGGACTGACTTATACAGGGCTAGATGGTAAGAAATATAGTCATAAGAGTTATGTGGGTGTACATCCTCTTACAATCTCTAATACAATTACATTTAGTACTTCTAAGACGCTGTATAGTGCACCATTCTCTTACTATGCCACTTCTAATACTGCTCCTGCAGGAAGTTATCATGTCACAAAAGAAGCAGGACGCTATATGTATATAGAAGGGAAGGGGTGGGTCTCTTCTCAATATGTGAGTATAGATGTCAATAATTCTATAGAGAATACGACAGGTATACCACTCTACAAAGATTATATGATTCCTGAAGCAAGTAGCCATCGTACACATTACGCTATGAGACCGCTGTATATTACAATCCATACAACAGATAATACAAGTAAAGGAGCCGATGCTTTGAGTCATGCTAAACTTCAATATACAGGTAATGTACGTTCTGCTTCCTGGCATTATACAGTGGATAATCATTGTATCTACCAATCATTACCACTTAACCAGCAGGCAGGACATGCTGGAGATGGTGTCATGCCAGGTAATGGTGCGTCTATTGCGATAGAAATATGTGTCAATTCAGATGGCCATTTATATATGGCAGAAAAAAATGCAGCCAAACTAGCAGCTGCATTATTAAAACAATATAACCTCAGTGTAGATCAACTCCGTATGCATCATGATTGGTCAGGAAAAGAATGTCCTAGACCAATGATAGAAGGGCAGTTTGGGTCAATGAGCTGGGAGAGTTTTAAGAAACAGGTCTATAATTACATGCGAACAGTATAAAAAAAGGAAGCTCGTACTTCCTTTTCAAATGCCTATTCAATCATAATAGGTTTCTTTTCTTCAATCTTTTCAGGTTCAGTCTTAGGGAAAGTGATCATTAATTCACCATTCTCAAACTTAGCAGTGAAGTCTTCTTCTTTATAACCCTCACCAACATAGAACTTTCTTGAACAGCTGCCTGTATAACGTTCACTTCTGATAACCTTACCATTCTTATCTTTTTCTTCCTTATCCTGATTAGTATTAGCAGAAACTGTTAAATAACCATCAGTCAAGTCTAGAGAAATATCTTCTTTCTTATATCCAGGAAGAGCAATATTCATTTCATAGTTGTTGTCTACTTCCTTAATATCACACTGCATTGCATTAGTTGATGGACTCATCCAGCCATCATCAAACATATCATCAAACACATCATAGAAACCAGGTAAAAATCTCATAAATAACATCTCCTTTATCAAATTTAAACATGGGATTTTTCGTCTCGTGTTATGAACTATTCAATCATAATAGGTTTCTTTTCTTCAATCTTTTCAGGTTCAGTCTTAGGGAAAGTGATCATTAATTCACCATTCTCAAACTTAGCAGTGAAGTCTTCTTCTTTATAACCCTCACCAACATAGAACTTTCTTGAACAGCTGCCTGTATAACGTTCACTTCTGATAACCTTACCATTCTTATCTTTTTCTTCCTTATCCTGATTAGTATTAGCAGAAACTGTTAAATAACCATCAGTCAAGTCTAGAGAAATATCTTCTTTCTTATATCCAGGAAGAGCAATATTCATTTCATAGTTGTTGTCTACTTCCTTAATATCACACTGCATTGCATTAGTTGATGGACTCATCCAGCCATCATCAAACATATCATCAAACACATCATAGAAACCAGGTAAAAATCTCATAAATAACATCTCCTTTATCAAATTTAAACATGGGATTCTTCGTCTCGTGTTATTAGTAGATTGTAATTGATTTCTTTTCTACTCTCTTTGGAGCTTCCTTAGGAACTGAAATCATTAATTCACCATTATCAAACTTAGCTTTGATATCTTCTTCGGTAAATTCTTCACCTACATAGAAGCTTCTAGAACAGTTACCACTATATCTTTCACGTCTTACAATACGTCCTGCTGTTTCTTCTTTTTTAGCAGATGCTGATACTTTTAAGTAGCCATTCTTAAGTTCCAAAGCAATATCTTCTTTCTTATATCCAGGAAGAGCAATATTCATTTCATAAGTATTTTCAGTTTCACGAATATCACATAACATTGTATTTGCTTTTGTAGTATTGACTCCTGAATCAAATAAATCATCAAACACATCACTAAAATTTGGATAATATTTCATATTTGTTCGCCTCTCTCAACGTTTTTCTTATTTCTTAGTAACCTCTCTATCGATTACAACTACTATTATAGTCACTTTTTTAGCAAAGTCAACACTTGAGTGCTAAAAATTAGCACTTTCTTTTACGGAGTGCTAAAAAGAAAAGAACCTGCCTATTTGGCAGGTTCTTAGTCAATAGCTTTTAATTGATAGGCAGTCATATCAATTTTTTTATTACTTATAATTTCAATAGTATCTGAATTGTTGTAAATGCGTGTAGTAAAGGCATAAGCACCATCATTGATGAATAACTCTAAGGAAGATGTGTCGCTAAACAAAGTCATATTATTCATTTCAGGAATTTTAATGTGTTTCACACCACGACCTGAACCGCTTTTATTCATATCGATAGTGAGAAGACCATCTTCATAATTCATATTTACACCTCTTAAATGAAGTTTGAATGACTGAGGGAGGTAAGTTATATGACATTCAAAACAAGACGTATTCATTGTAAGAGATGTTCCATGTACTTCTTTCTTCTCTTCTCTTAAAGACTTATATTCTTCAATAGGAAACTGATAGAGTCTACCTTCATGCTCAGTAATCTCTCTAAAGAGAGTGAAGGCATGTTGACGTCCTTCTTCTATGGTAGGATTTGTATAATCAATATCAGGAAGCCCCATCCAACCTGCCATGATCATACGACCTTTTTCATCTTTGAAGAACTGCTGGGCATAGATATCAAACCCATGATCAAACTCGATAAAGTCCTCTAAAACGCAATCCTTCTCTAAATCTGCTGTAAGAGGAAAGTATCCATTTTGATAAATAGCTTCATAATCATAGTTATGGCTTTCTAGTCCCTGAGGACAACAGAATAAGAACTTCTTCTTTTCAAAACTTAAATAATTCGGACATTCCCACATATAACCAAAAGGTTTATGGTAGTCAACAGTTTTCATGTAATCCCATTTCTTTAAATCTTTTGATGAATATAAAATCACACAACCATGTGAATCAAGAGTTCTTGCTCCTAGAACCATATAATACATACCATCATTTTCATAAACGTAGGGATCTCTTACATGACAAGACATGTTTTGAGGATAATCCTTGTTGTAAAGCACAACTTCCTTATGATCTAATACAAGCCCATCCTGTGAATCAACCTTCATCACATTATGTTCTCTACCTGCATTGATATAATCATAATCACCAGGCAGCTTTACATTACCAGTATAGAAATAATGTAATAATCCATGATCATTGAAGCAGCACCCAGAATAAGCACCATCCTGATCATGAGGATGATCAGGAGAGAGGGCAATCCCCTCATCCTGATAGTGAAGGAAATCTTTAGTGGTGAATTGTTTCCAATACTTTAATCCACCTTCAGGTTCGTAAGAATACTGATAATAGATGTGATATACTCCATCTTTTTCTACAAGACCATTAGGATCATTCATCCATCCAGATATAGGTTCTAGATGATATTTTAGTTTGTACATTTCCTTCATAAGAATCTCCTTATGCAGCCTTAACTTCTACAACTGGATTCGCTATTTCTACAACATCTGTTTTAGCATCAACAGCACCACTCTTAATTAAGTTCACTGTTTTGCCATTTGTAATAATTACTGCAGTCGCAGTTTCTTTACCAGCTGCTTCAATAGCCTTTAAATCAACATCAACGAGTAACTGACCTTTCTTTACTTTGTCACCTTTTTTAACGTGCATAGTGAAAGGTTCACCATTTAATTCAACAGTATCTAAACCAATATGTACAAGAATTTCTGTACCATCATTTGTCATTAAACCAAATGCATGCTTAGTAGGGAAAGTCATAGTCACTTCAGCATTCGCTGGTGCATAAAACTTACCATCTTCTGGGAATACGACGAAACCATCACCCATAGCTTTAGAAGCGAATGTTGGATCGGGACATTCGGTAATAGAAGCGACTGTACCTTTCATAGGTGCAGCAAAGTTTTCGTTTTTAGCAGGAGTTTTACCTTCTACATTTCTTTTGTGCAGGATACAAGTAACAATGAATGCCACTACGATTGCAAGAACCATACCAATACCATAGTTACCCCAGCTTTCTGGTGGAATAGAAAGGAAACCAGGAATACCAGCAGTACCTACAGCACTTGCAAGAGTCTTAGTGCCTGCAATCCAAGCTGAACCAACAGCAGAACCACAGATAGCACCAATGAATGGATATTTAAGTTTTAAGTTAACACCGAACATTGCAGGTTCAGTAATACCAAGTAATGCTGAAATACCAGATGCACTACATAGTGATTTCTGTTTAGGATCTTTAGATAAGAAGAATACAGCTAATACTGCAGCACCCTGAGCAACGTTACTCATTGCTGCGATAGGGAAGATGAATGTTCTATGTGCTGCACTTGCAAGCAACTGTGTTTCGATTGCGATAAAGCTCTGGTGCATACCAGTAATAACGATAGGTGCATATAAGAAACCAAAGATTGCTCCACCAACAGGGCCTAATGAGAAATATAACCACTGTAATCCATCTGCAAGTACATTACCTGCTTCTCTTAATACAGGACCAACAGCTAAGAATGTAATAAATCCAGTAATTAATACTGATAATAAAGGTGTCGTTAAGTTATCTAACCAAGAAGGTGTAATCTTATGTAACTTAGTTTCTAACTTTGCAATTAACCAAGATACAAATAAGATAGGAAGAACTGTTCCTTGATAACCTACTGCAGCAACCTTTAAACCAAATAGGTTCCAGAAAGGTGTTGCTACTTTACCATAGTTGTAACAGTTTAATAAATCAGGGTGTACCATGATCATACCCATGACAGCACCAAGATATGGGTTACCACCAAATTTCTTAGTAGCACTAAATCCAACAAGAATTGGAAGGAATGTGAATGCTGCATTAGAGAATAAGTTAATGATTGTCGCAAAGTCTTTCCACATTGGATAAGCTTCAATCAAACTCTTATTCGCAAAGAATAATCCCTGTGCAGTTAATACGTTATTGATCCCCATCAATAAACCACCAGCAACGATGGCTGGAACAATAGGTACGAAGATATCACTTAATGTCTTAACAGCACGGCTGATTAGATTTCCCTTCTTTTCTACAATCTCTTCATCAGCCTGATCTTGAGAGTCCATACCTAATTCTTTTAATACTTCATCTGTGACAAGGTTCACAGTACCACTTCCGAAGATGATCTGGAACTGTTCCTGGACAAGGAATGTTCCCTTAACTCCATCTACAGATTCTAAAGCTTTTTCATCTGCCAATGATGGATCCTTCAACATCAATCTTAAACGTGTAGCACAATGAAATGCCTTTTTGATGTTCTTAGGTCCGCCAACATGGGAGATGACTTCTTTTGCGACTTTATTGTAGTCCATTGAAATTTCCTCCTTTATCGGTGTGTTACCGATTCCACATCTGTATCATACATTAAGTGTAAACACTTGTCAACAAAAATATGAAACCGATACCATATTTTTTTTCAAAAAAAGCATCAGATACTTCTGACGCTTTCTCCTTCTATAAATGTGAAGTCAATAAGTGTAGCACGTTCGACCTCTTTTTCTTCAATCATATCAAGAATAATCTGTCCAGCCATCTGACCAGCATGAGCATAATGGAACTTAATAGTTGTAAGAGCTGGGGACATTACAGTAGAAGTCCAATAACCACCAAATCCAGTCACTGAAACATCCTCAGGAATACGTAAACCGTGATCTTTTAGAACCTTCATACATCCCATCGCAATTGTATCTGTTGCACAGATAATGGCAGTAGGGCATGTATGATTCTTTAAATAATCATTAAGTTTATCCATTGTCTTTTCAGCAGAGAAGTCTGTTTCTAGAAAATGAGGATGTACATCCTGTAATCCATCATAAACACCCTGTCTACGAATCACTCCTACAGCTACATCTTTTCGGTTTACTCCTGCATATACAACATTCTTATGACCATTAGAATAAATATACTCACCTATCTTATAGCCTGCTTCATAATCATTGTTAATAACACTCACACCATCATCATAAGCCTGAGCCATAAAGACAATAGGAACAGAACTCTTAGAGGCAATATCTCTATGTGCCATTGTGATAGAAGTGGCAAGGAGAATAATACCATCCACTCTTAATTGTATAAGTTTAGTAATGGACTTGATTTCATCGAGCTCATCATGATTAGTATTAATGATGATTGTCGTATAATGATGCTTCTTTAAGAACTGATCAATATTCATCATCATACGACTAGAAGCATATGAAGTAAGAGTAGGGCATACAATACCCACAGTATGTGTCTTGTTGGCTTTTAAATTTGCAGCAAGCACATTAGGTTCATAATCGTATTCTTTTACAATCTTCTCTATCTTCTGCCGTGTTTCTTCTTTTACATAGCCGCCATTAAAATAACGAGAAACAGTTGTTTTAGACACACCTGCAACTTTTGCAATATCGGCCATAGTCATCTTCTTCATGTTAATCCTCACTAAATAAACTCATGATTTCTTCACCACTCATAGTTGTAATAGAACCACTGTTACCTTCCACAAAACGATCAGCTAAATCCTTCTTAGCTGCCTGTAATGTCTGAATCTTTTCTTCAATAGAATCAGCCATAATCAACTTATATACAAATACTTTATTCTTCTGTCCAATACGATATGCTCTATCTGTTGCCTGGTTCTGTGCAGACATATTCCACCAAGGGTCAAAGTGAATAACACCTTCTGCTGCAGTAAGGTTTAAACCAGTACCTCCTGCTTTTAAACTAATTAAGAAGACTGTTGTATCATCATTCTGATAAGCATCTACTAAACCTTTACGATCCGCTTTATCAGTATCACCAGTCAACATATAATAAGATGTTTTACTCTTATCTAATTCTTTAGCAAGAAGATTCAATAGGCTCTTAAATGATGAGAATACAATAATCTTCTTGTTATTATCTTTATATGTCTGAATAATATTTAAACATGCTTCCATTTTAGAAGACATATGTTTTACATCATCAAAGACAATACGAGGTTCACAACAGATCTGTCTTAACTTTGTCAACATCGCAAGAATCTGAATACGGTCCTTAGAACCATCTAAAGTCTTTAACAACTGATTAGCCTGTGCTAAATGAGCTAAATAGAGCTTCTTTTCATCTTCACTGAAGTCTACAAGTACAGTATTTTCAATCTTATCAGGTAAATCTTTTAATACTTCATTTTTCGTACGTCTTAATACAAAAGGTGAAATCATCTTCTGCAATTGTGTCTGAACCTCTTCATCATGATCCTTTACAATAGGTGCTTCATAATGAGATTTAAAATAACGATAGTTATATAAATAGTCTTTATTTAAGAAATCAAAGATGGACCACAATTCAGCAAGTGAGTTTTCAATAGGTGTACCAGTTAATGCATAGCGTTGTTTACCTTCTAATGATTTAACTGCAATCGCATTCTTAGTCTTCTGATTCTTAATATACTGTGCTTCATCTAAAACAATAAAATCAAATACAATATCCTTATATTGTTCATAATCCTTACGAATATAATCATAAGAAGTAATCATTACATCAAACTGCTTATAGTTTTTAATAATCTCTTTACGTTCCTTTGCACTTCCCATTACACAAGTCACCTTTAAATGAGAAGAGAACTTATTAAACTCATCCAACCAGTTTAAAATCAATGAAGCAGGACAAATGATAATAGAAAAGTGATGTTCATTACTTTCTAATAAACTCATAATCTGGATTGTTTTACCTAAACCCATATCATCTGCAAGAATACCACCAAAATGTAGATCATTCATAGTAGAAAGCCATTGGAAACCTTCTTTCTGATAATCTCTTAAGATGGCATCATAGCGTTCATTTAATGCATGTTTATGATGTGTATAGTTCTTTAAATGATCCAATACATCCTTAAATGATTCTTCACGATTGACCTGTACATACTGGAAGTCCTGTGTTGCTAAGTCCATTTGATGTGCTCTATTTAGATTTAAATCAATTGTACCATCTTCAGAAATATCTTTAGGTAGAATATGATACTGATCCATCATATTACCTAACTCATCTAATTCATGTGTATCAATATATAATAACTGACCATTCTTTAAACGATGATAACGTTTCTTTTTCCTATGACTTGCAATAATATTAGCTAATTCTTCTTTAGGCACATCTAAAGAATCTAAGTCCATTTCTAATAGATTATGAGAGACCTTAATACCAACAGATAAGTTCATAGACTTCTTAGAACCAATCGCTTGTAAAGAATCAGATACATAAACATCTGTCATCTTATTAAGATGTCCTAAACCATCATGAATCATATCTATTGTTTCATCGCGATGTGTATCAAAACGCATAGGTCCTGACATATCATCAGGATTATATTTCTCTAAGAAACTAATAATGAGATCTGCTTTTAAAGAATGAGGTACATCTTCTTTAAGAAGATCATGTGTTCCATCCTCATATGTTCCAATTAGGCTAACTAAAGCATATTCATCTTCATCTACATCTGCATAGATTTCTAGATGTGATTCTTCTTGGATTGTATCCTCTAAACCTACATACTCAATATATTTCTTTGTAGGAGAAATAATATAACGAGTAAAGTTTTCTAACTGTTCATGCGCTACATAAAGACGCTGTAATGTATCAAAACGATTCAATAACTCAATAGTAACACCCTGTTTATCGAAAGGATAACGAGTGATAGAGAATTCTGAAGGTGTATATTGATATAAACATTTTTTTCCAGAAAAATAAGGTGCTATATTTGTTTCTAGTTCTAGAATTGTATCATGTTTATCTTTAGTCACTGATACCATAGGATGTAATTCACCCTCTATACATTTAAAAGCATGTAAAGATGCAGGAATAGTTGTAAGTAACTCCCATAAAGCATCAATATTCTCATTGTCAATAAATAACGTATTATTATTAGCAAGATGAGAATGATAGAATCTCAGAATGAATTGGTAAATCTTTTTAGATGGTTCATCTAGAATATCAGGATTATGAACAAAAGATAAAGTCTTTCCATAAGCATGATATTCATTATTTTGCATTTGTGATACAAAGTTAGGAATACTCTTTACAATATAATCTCTTTCACGTCCTACCTTAAATGTGATATTAAAATTCCATCCATCTGCACGAAGCAGCTTTAAATGAACGGGTTTAGAACTTACAGGTGTAAACTGATTGACTAACTGATTCTTAATATAATCAGTCAATGCATTGGTTTCCTTTTCTCTTTCCATTCTTCTAAATTCAGCCATCTGCTGTTCCCATAAAAGACGTTCTCTCATAGCACTTTTCTTTTCTTCCTGTGCACGCTTTTCTAAATCAACAGCATAACGATAAGGGAATGTATTGGGAGATAACTCCTGAACCTTTAAAATAAGGGCTCCTATATGTCCACAGGCTGTATATTCATCAGCATATATACAATTACAGTCTGTTGATACTATTTTAGAATTGGGATTCACAAGAACACGGGGAAGATAGATATTACCATTAATCATAACTTTACCAGATATATGATAATAACCACGATTATCTATAGTGATAGAAACATTTACAACATAATCTCTTCGATAATATTCTCGTGCAATATCACGGTTACGTGCTCTAGATACAACACGTTCAAATTCATTGTCAGTGATAAATAACATAGCAATTCCTCCTAATCTAACTAATTATATCATAAGAAAGAACACAAAAAAACTGGAATAAATCTTATTCCAGTTCAACAGGTTCCTGTTTTAGAGTTAGACCATATTTCTTTTCAATAATAGAAACAATTTCTTCTCTTGCCTGTTTTAAGTGAGCATAGCTTTGTGCACTTTCATTAATTAAGATCAGTGCAGCTTTTTCTGATACACGCATACCATAAAATGATTTACCCTTTAATCCAGCATGGTCTATTAACCATCCAGAAGGGACTTTATTACCTTCCCAGACAGGAACATTCATACTTCTTAAACGTTCTGCTTCCTGATCATCTAAATATACATTCTTAAAGAATGATCCAGAACTTGCCATTTCTTCTGGTTTAGGTAACTTAGACCAACGTATTTCAGTAACCATCTCTCTAATAGATTTAGGAGAAAAATCAGTAATCTGATGTTCTTCTACATAACTTTGTAAAGAAGTATAGAAAGGAGGAGTAAGTCTATCATGACTTAAATGAATTCTTATAGAGATAATCAAATAACGTCCAGCATCTTTACCCTGATTAAAGATGCTTTGTCTATAACCTAGATTCATATCTTCTTTCTTAATAGTGACATACTTCTCTTCCTTTAAATCATAAGCATGCACAGACTCTAATACCTGTTCTATTTCCTGACCATAAGCACCTACATTTTGGACAGGTGCAGCACCGACAGTACCAGGAATAGCACTTAATGCTTCAATACCAGATAAATTCTTTTTTGTAGTAAAAGCAACTAAATCATCAAGTAGTTCTCCACCCATTGCGTCAATCGTCAATTCATCAATAAAACGTATACCTTTAATACGGTTTAAAAGAATAACCCCCTTGAAACCTTCATCTTTTCCAATTACATTACTTCCTGTACCTAGAATAAATACAGGTAATTGACGTTCTTTCGCAAATAAGTAAGCTTTTTCTGCATCTTCTACGGTCTCTAATTCAATCACATAACGCGCTAGACCGCCTAGGCGCATTGTAGTGAGTTCTTTAATTTTTACATTCTCATTAATTTTCATAAAGTGCATTATAACACAGTTACAACAAAAGTAGGGGATTAATGATGGAATAATCTTTGATGAGTAAATGCGAGTACCATATCATACTTATCACAAGTATCGATAACATGATCATCACGGATAGAACCACCTGGTTCACCTACATACTTCACACCACTTTTATGAGCACGTTCAATATTATCTCCAAATGGGAAGAATGCATCACTACCTAGTACGACATCTGTATTCTTCTTTAACCATTCTTTCTTTTCTTCTCTAGTGAATACTTCTGGCTTTACTTTGAAATAGTTCTGCCATACATCATCACCTAGCACATCTTCATAATCATCTGATACATATGCATCAATTGTATTATCCTTTTCAGCACGTTTTAAACCATCAGCAAACTGTAAACTTAATACCTTAGGATGCTGACGTAAGAACCATACATCTGCCTTATTACCAGCAAGTCTTGTACAATGAATACGAGACTGCTGACCAGCTCCAATACCAATAGCCTGACCATTCTTGACATAACATACGGAATTAGACTGTGTATATTTTAATGTAATCATAGAAAGGATTAAGTCATGTAACGCATGTTCAGGGATATCTTTATTTTTAGATACAACATCCTTAAACATTTCTTCATTAATCACACAGTTATTTCTACCTTGCTGGAATGTAATACCAAATACTTGCTTAATTTCTACTGGATTAGGTACATAGTGAGGATCCATCTGTAATACACAATAAGTGCCTCTTCTTTTCTTCTTAAGTATTTCTAATGCTTCTTTTGTATAACCAGGGGCAATAATACCATCACTGACTTCACGATTAATAAGCTTTGCAGTCACTTCATCACATACATCAGAAAGAGCACAGAAATCACCATATGAACTCATACGGTCACTACCTCTTGCTTTAATATAGGCATTTGCGATAGGACTTAACACTTCGGCACTTTCCTTTACAAAATACATCTGTCTTTCTACTTCAGTTAAAGGTGTCCCAATAGCTACACCAGCAGGAGATACATGCTTAAAACTTGCAGCACAGCTCATATGAGTTGCTTCCTTTAATTCCTTCACTAACTGCCAGCTATTAAAAGCATCTAATAAGTTGATATAACCAGGTTTACCATTTAAGACAGTAAAAGGAAGTTCTCCTTCTTCCATAAATACCTTAGCAGGTTTCTGATTAGGGTTACAGCCATACTTTAATTCTAATTCTTTCATAGATTCCTCCAAAAAAAGAAGCCGACACATACTCCAGGCTTCTTTGCCCAGACGGTCGGCTTCTTCATTTGATTTATTATACTCCCTGTGGTCAATTCCACTTCCGTCAGTCATATAACTAATGTCATTATAGTGAAAAGATTATTATAAAACAAGTATTTTCATTATATAAAAATAGAATGTAAACGCTTGCACAACTGCAATTATTAGGCTATAATTAAGTCAGAAAGAGAGGAGGAAAAGCTCCTTAACATATACATTCATCTCAAAGAACTTGGTCAGAAAGGAGAGATTCCCATGGGATACTGTGACTGAGTATCCGTTGAGGATACTCAATTAAATTAGGAAAAACGTATTTATCCACTAATAATGATTTATATGCTTTATTAATAATATGGTTTATAAGAAAGGTGGAAAACGGGAGATAGCTCCTGAATATAATAATAAGGTACGTTAATCTATATATCAGAAGGCTGTGAAAAGGTTTTCTATTTATCTATTAACGCTGGAAATTGAATCCAAAAGATGTAATCCTAGTATCCAGCAGGAAAAGCTATGGTGATGTAAAAGCCATAGCTTTTTCAGTTGGAAACAAAGCCTCCTTGTCGATAGACAAAGAGTTTTTGCGCAAGTAGGCTCACTCGGGGTACTTCTACCGCTGTTGTATAGTATACGTATACTAACGTCAATTATATTTGTGAAAAAGCATCTATTCATCACTGTATTTTCAATTTATGAAAATGTGTGAAAACGCTTGCATTTGTGTGAGCGATAATGTATGATATAAACGAAAAGAGAAGACAGAAGATAAAACATTAAATATAAGACATGTTACTTGACTTCCTAGTCTAATGAACCGAAAAGTAAATAAGTAATACGGCAATTATAGTAAGATTCGATCTTATATTCAGTGAGAAATGAAAATTTCTAATAAAATGTTGAACCCATAAAAAGTCTAATAATAAAAAGAACTCAATATCAATACGATGGGTTTGATAAATTATTCAAATGAGTCTAATGCTTCTCCTTATATAGCAAAAGAGGAATCCAAATGGGTTCCTCTTTTCATTAGCTTTCTTCTATTTCTAATAGTTCTAGATAACGTTCATTCTTTTCTTCTAAAGTCTTTTCAACTTCATCACGTTCTTTACTTAATTCATCAAGCTTTTCAAAGTCCAGGGTAGAACCCATTTCTTCATCAATCTCACTTAAACGTGTTTCTAGATTCATAAGAAGATCGTCCATGCCTTCTAGTTCTTTCTTTTCACTGAAAGTTAATCTTCTTTTTCTATTTTCTTTAGCTTGTTTACGATAATCTTCTTTCTGAGATTCTGTTTCTTTCTTAGTATTAGTGATATCAATAGAAGCACTATAGCCACCATTCACATAATGAATTTCCTGATTCTTAAAGACAAATAAACCATCTACAATACGATCTAGGAAATAACGGTCATGGGATACAGTAATCACAATACCTTTAAATGTATCTAGATAATCTTCTAATACATTCAATGTTTCAATATCTAAGTCATTCGTCGGTTCATCTAATAGTAATACATTAGGTGCACCCATTAATACCTTTAATAAGTAGAGTCTTCTTTGTTCACCACCAGATAACTTACCAATTTGTGTATACTGGGCATGGTCATCAAATAAAAAACGTTCACACATATTACGAGCACTAAGTGTTCCTTCACTTGTTTCTAGATTATCACTTGTTTCTCTAATATAATCAATCACTCTCATTGTAGGATCATCATAATGGAAATGTTGCTGGAAATAGGCCATACGGATTGTATCACCAATAATAATCTCTCCATCATAATCAGTGATAATACCTGCAATCATATTAAGTAGTGTTGTCTTACCACAGCCATTTTGTCCTAAGATACCAATACGGTCAAATCTCTTAAATAAATAAGAAAATGGCTTAAACATCACCTTATCAGGATAACTCTTAGACACATTCACTAACTCAATAGTCTTTTTACCTAAACGACTTGTAGTATCTATTAATTCAACAGTTCCTTTTTCTTGAATCTGTTCAATAGAAGATAATTCTTCAAAACGCTGTAAACGGTCTTTACTCTTGGTAGAACGTGCCTGAACACCTGCTCTGACCCATTCTAGTTCTTTCTTTAAGAAGAGGTTTCTTTTTCTTTGTGCCTGTAAGGCATTGTTTTCTCTTTCTGCCTTTAATTCTAGGAAATGTGAATAATTGGCTACATAAGGGAAAATCTCACCTCTATCTAATTCATAAATCTTATTAGTAATACGTTCTAGGAAGTAACGATCATGAGTGACCATAAGTAATCCTTTAGAACGTTTTATTAAATATTTTTCTAGATATTCAATCATAGGTGTATCTAGATGGTTTGTTGGTTCATCTAGAATAAGTAAATCACATTCTTCTAGTAATACGATAGCAAGAGCTAAACGTTTCTTCTGACCACCAGATAGTGTACTGATCACCTGATCCATATATTCTAGACCAAAACGTGTTAAAGAAGACTTAATAGAATATTCAGGGACATCCTTAAGAATATGTTTTGCTTCATTAAGAATCGTTTCATTATCTCTAAATACAGGATTCTGAGATAAGTATGCAATCTTTAGATCCTTTTTATAAGTAATAGCAGGACTGTCATGATGGGCAATCATTTTTAATAAAGTACTCTTACCTGTTCCATTGACACCAACTAAGGCAATCTTATCTGTATCCTCTACAATCATATTCAAGTTCTTATACAACTGTCTCTCACCAATTGCATAAGATAAATTCTGTATATTAATTAACATGTAGTCACCTCTATAATAGAGAGTGGAACAAATCATCCACTTCTTGTTTTCTCTTCTTAGTTTCTTCAGGTAAAACATGGAAGCATTCATTTAATACATCATTCTCATGTGCATTTAAATCTCTCTTTAAAATGGTTTCACCTGTTTTTAAGTTTTCTAGATGATAATACCCTTTTTCATCAATTCTTTCAACAACCCACATGATATCATCTCCTCTTTGTTTTCCTCATTATAGCATGCTATAATGGGGAAAAGGAGCGTGAACTATATGAATAATATGCTTTTATTTGGTTTATGTGTTGTTGTGCCGGTACTTATTCCTTTAATCATCGCATTATTAGTGGCTGTATTATGGAAAATAAAATAAGTACAAAAGGTGTATTCTTCCTGCTTATGACAGCATTTTGCTGGTCACTTGCAGGTTTATTTATACGTGCAAGCCACTTAAGTGGGCTAGGATTCTCAATGATGAGTTCTATTGTCGCAATACCTCTTAGTATGATTATTCATCATAAGAAACTGGTATTCAATAAAATGACAGTTACAGTAGGGGTCTTTCAGTTTCTTATGAGTTTGACATTCATCTATGCCAATAAGCTGACATCAGTGGCCAATGCGATTGTATTACAATACTCATCAACAATCTTTGTATTGATCTATCAATCAATTGATTTACGTAAATTACCGACAAAAAGACAAATGGGGATCATTGCGATTGTCTTTATCGGTATGGCACTATTTTTTGCAGATACTCTTTCCTTCTCGCATCTATTAGGAAATATACTCGCAATTATATCAGGAGCCTGCTTTGGAATGCAGTTCTACCTCAACAACAAAGAAGAGGCTGAAGCTTTCTCTTCGACAATATTTGCCTATATGTTCTCTCTTACAGTAGGTTTAATTGTCTTTAGAGGACTTCCTCACTTCCATATCACCGATGCCTTTGGTGTATGTGGTTATGGTTTCTTCCCAATGTGTTTAGGTGGTATATTTCTTGCATTAGGTATTTCTTGTACAGAAGCTTTTACAGCCAATCTTATTTGTATGTTAGAAATCATTTTAGCGCCTCTGTGGGCTTTTATCTTCTTCCATGAAACAATATCTGGTATTAGTTTGATTGGTGCAGGAATGGTTGTAGGAGGTATTATCTTAAATTTAGTACTAGACTTTAAAAAAGCAGCCATTTAGGCTGCTTCTTTTGATTGTAGACCATTTCTACTTCGATATATTCATAATGTCCTCGATGGTCTTGTCTTTCAACAAATTGTCACACGCTTCATTAAGATCTACAAAAATAGAATCAATGGCTTGTTCTACTTTAGAGTCCTTAATGGCTTCTCTTCCATCTTCTCCATTGTGCCAAGTCACATGGATATAATCATTTGAGACAGATTTCGCAATCTCAGATAAAGTAATATTATCTGCTTCTTTATCAAGACGATATCCTCCATCAACACCTGCTTTAGCCTTAATAAGGCCAGCTTCTCTCAATTTGATCATAACACGTCTTACACGTACTGGATGAGTGCAAATATGCTTTGCAAGTTCATCACTAGAAATAAGGTCTTGGTTTTTACCTAAATAGACGAGAGCGTGGACAGCAATACTAAAATCACTAGTCATATGTATCACCTCCATATAAAACTTCTATTTATATTTCCATTTACATAATAATGCCTTTTGTAAATATTTACAAGAATATTTTGTAAAAAAATCACAAATGATACTTTAAAAAACCTTTTTGTAATCAACGCTTTTACAATTTGATTTTTAAATATTGTAAAAGAAAGCATATCATTAGTAGTTATATTCTAAAAGTGATATGATAGGAGTAGATAAAGGAGGAATTGAATATGAAATTTTATCGTTGTGAACATTGTGGTAACGTTATCACTCATTTTGTGGATTCTGGTGTACCAGTAGTTTGTTGTGGTGAACCTATGAAGGAATTAACAGCAAATACAACTGATGCCGCAGTTGAAAAGCATGTTCCTGTAGTGAAAGTAGAGGATAATAAAGTAACAGTATCTGTAGGATCAGTAGAACATCCTATGACTGAAGCACACTACATTACATTAATTGTATTAGAAACTAAGAATGGTACTCAGTTCAAACAGTTAACACCTTCTGACAAGCCTGAAGCTGTATTCTATATTGGTGAAGGTGATGAAGTTGTAGCAGCTTATGATTACTGCAATCTTCATGGTTTATGGAAAGCATAAAAAAAGCAGAAATAAATTCTGCTTTCAGGACTGTTCATTTGAACAGTCTTTTTTAATACTTTAATGCTTCTTCAATATCTTTGATTAAGTCATCTGGGTTTTCTAAGCCAATAGATAAACGAATAAGTGTTGGATCGACACCTGCTTCTTTTAATTGTTCATCTGTCATTTGACGATGTGTATGACTTGCTGGATGTAGGATACAAGTCTTTGCATCAGCAACATGAGTGACAATATTAATAAGCTGTAAGTGATCCATGAAAGTCACTGCTTCCTTCTTATCACCCTTTAAACCAAAGCACATAACACCACATGTACCACGAGGCATATACTTCTTAGCTGCTTCATGATATTTATCATCTTCTAGTCCTGGATAGTGGATCCATTCTACTTTTGGATGATTCTTTAAGTATGTAGCGACTTTTAAGGCATTTTCACAATGTACACGCATACGTGCTGGTAATGATTCAATTCCAATATTTAATAAATAACTATTAAATGGTGAAGGAATAGATCCTAAGTCACGCATTAACTGTGCAGTGGCTTTAGTAATATAAGCTGCTTTACCAAATCTCTTTGCATAAGTGATTCCATGATAACTATCATCTGGAGTTGTAAGTCCTGGGAATTTTTCTGCATGACTCATCCAGTCAAAGTTACCACTATCAATAATAGCGCCACCTACACCAGATGCATGCCCATCTAAATATTTAGTTGTAGAATGAGTTACAATATCTGCACCCCATTTAATAGGCTGACAATTTGCAGGTGTTGCGAATGTATTGTCCACAATTAAAGGGACACCATGTGCATGGGCAATAGATGCAAACTTTTCAATATCTAATACTTCCATTGTAGGGTTAGATAATGTTTCTCCAAACATACACTTAGTATTTTCTTTAAATGCCGCATTGATTTCTTCTACAGATGCATCCTGGTTAATAAAAGTCACATCAACACCCATCTTTTTCATAGTCACTGAAAGTAGGTTATAACTACCTCCATAAATATTACCAGAAGCAACAACATGTCCTCCTGCTTCACAAATATTAAAAATCGCAAAGAAGTTAGCTGCCTGTCCTGAACTTGTCAACATACCAGCATAGCCACCTTCCATGCTTGTAAGTTTAGCTGCAACTGCATCATTAGTAGGGTTCTGTAAGCGTGAATAGAAATAACCGTCTTTTTCTAAATCAAATAACATACCCATTTCTTCACTTGAATCATATTTAAAAGTAGTACTTTCATAAATTGGTAACTGTCTAGGTTCTCCATTACCAGGCTTCCAGCCTTCATGGATTGCTTTTGTTTCTAATTCCATATAATCTCCTCCGTTTTTAAACATTATATACCATAAGGGTTGTAGGGAATTAAACTTTTTTTAAAAAATCTTAAGTAATTTCTAATTGTTTTAGGGAATAAGTATATAGAAGGAGGAATAAAAATATGAATGAAGTTAAATTACAAGGTCAGATTACATCTGATCCAGAAGTGAAAGAATCTAGAAATGGAATATTAAGAGGTTCTTTCTTACTTACTACGAAAGGAGGGACAGAAGATAGACCACGTTATGATTATATACGTTGTGTAATCTGGGATGAGAAAGCGCAGTATGTTGTAGACCACTTTGAAAAGGGTCAATCTGTGTCTATTGAAGGAAGTGTCAGAGGACGCTTTTATCCAAATCGTTCAGGAACAACTTCATATGCTATGGAAATTTATCCAGAACATATGGTATGTGAAGACTCTAACTATTCATTCTAGAACATGCATCAATGATGATTGAGTAATGCATATTCATGCGTGTATAATGTATCTCGAAAGTGAGGGGTACATGATGAATAGAAAATACTTTTTCTTTGATATTGATGGGACTTTAGCTGTAGGTACACCAGGAGATCAATATATTCCTGAATCAACACAATATGCTTTAAAACAGCTAGAAGCAGAGGGTCATTTTATTGCGATTGCGACAGGTAGAAGTTATGCCATGGCACATGATTATATGCATGAATTAGGTTTTCATAATATGATCAGTGATGGAGGGAATGGAATTACTATTGATGATCAGTTAAAAGGCATAGAACCATTGGATTATCAATTATGTCTTGATTTAATAGATGAATGTGAGAAGAAGGGTTTGATATGGGCTTTTTCTCCTGACAACAAAACAAGAAGACTTGCACCAGATAATCGTTTTTATGAGTTTACTCATGATATTTATATGAAGACAGAAGTGGTAGAAGGTTTAGATCCACGTGATTATGATCAAATCTATAAGGTATATATTGCCTGCTTCAAGGGTGAAGAAGAGAAACTAGAGTCTTTAAAGAAGTTACCTTGGTGTCGTTTTCATAAGGAATACTTGTTTGTAGAACCAGGAGATAAGAGCAAGGGTATTAAACGTATGGTGGAACATCTTGGTGGTGATATTAAGGATGTTGTCGTATTTGGTGATGAAAAGAATGATTTGTCTATGTTTATTCCAGAGTGGACAAGTATTGCGATGGGTAATGGTATAGATGAATTAAAGAAGAAAGCCACTTATGTGACTACTGATGCCGACAAAGATGGTATCTACAATGCCTGTCTGCATTATGGATGGATCAAGGAAAGATATCTTTTGGCCCTCGATATGGATGGTACACTTCTAAAGTCTGATAAGACTATTTCTAAAAATACAGCATCTTCTTTATATGAAGCAAGTAATAGAGGACAGAGTATCTGTTTATGTACAGGAAGAGGGCTGGCAGAATTAAAAGACTATGAAGGTGAATTAGATTTCTGTGATTATGGAATATTACTGAGTGGATGTTTGAACTATGATTTCAAAAACAACAAACCATTAGAAATTCATTCTTTTGATACAGATGTATTTACACAGATGATGGATATTGTGAAGAAAGAGGATGTGATGTTGTATTTACTCGATTCGTCGCATTCTATTGCCTCTCAAAAAGATGTAGAGAATATGCCTTACTACAATATGGCTATCTATCAATCCATGTTTGAAAGCCGTGCAGAGGCTGTAGAGGATATCTATGAATATGCCAATAAACACAAGAATGAGATTCTTAAGTTCTGTTTATATAATCCAAGTGTTGACGCAATGAATCAGCTTTTAAAGAAACTAGAAGTATTTCCAGTCAGCTGTGCTGTGGTAGAAGAAACAGCTATTGAAGTCACACCTTTAGGTATTACTAAAGGTGCAGGACTTGAATCTTTATCATCTTACTTAAATATCCCTATTGAAAATACAATCATGATAGGAGATAGTGGAAATGATATTGAAGCATTCCAAAGTGCTGGTAAAGCAATTGCGATGGGGAATGCAACAGAAGAAATTAAGAATCTAGCCACTGAAATCACATTAGATAATGATCATGATGGAATAAAAGTAATCGTAGATAAATATCTTTTGTAAGTAGAGATGATTTCGTGTAGAATACCCTTTGTAGGAGGGAAATCATGCGTTATAAAAATCATTTATTACTGCTACTTACAGCCTTCATCTGGGGCTGTGCCTTTGTAGCACAAAGTGCTGGTATGGATTATGTAGGACCATTTACTTTTACTGCCTTACGTAGTTATTTAGGTGGACTTGTTTTATTACCACTTATTTATTTCTTTGATCATACAATGAACTTCAAGGATAAGAAATTATGGGCAGGTGGAATTGCCTGTGGTATTGTATTAGGTCTAGCAAGTGCCCTGCAGCAGTTTGGTATTCAGTATACAACTGTTGGTAAAGCGGGATTTATTACAGCACTCTATATTATTGTTGTACCATTCTTTAGCTTATTTTTAGGGAAGAAGTTAGGTCCTAAGATTGGTATATCTGTTGTCCTAGCAGTGATTGGTCTTTATTTATTATGTATGACAGGATCACTTTCTTTAGGTAAAGGTGACTTATTAGTATGTGCATGTGCCTGTGTATTCGCATTACATATTCTTGTCATTGATCATTATTCACCTTTAGTAGATGGTGTAAAGATGAGCTGTATTCAGTTCTTCACATGTGCATTATTAAATACTATTCCTATGTTCCTATTTGAAGATGTATCAATGCATAATATCATAGCAGGATGTGCACCTATTCTCTATGCAGGATTATTATCAAGTGGAGCTGGTTATACATTACAGATTATCGGACAGAAGGGTATGAATCCTACAGTGGCTTCTATCTTGTTGAGTATGGAGTCTGTATTCTCAGTACTTGCAGGATGGGTCATCTTAGGTCAGAGTCTTACAATTAAAGAAGGATTGGGCTGTGTACTTATGTTTATTGCGATTATTATTGCACAGCTGCCAGACAAAAAAACCATTCAGAATTAATTTCTGAATGGCTTTTTTTAGTTAAAAGCTTTTTTTCTTAGTATCATATAAGTAATAAGATGTGCTGCTGCAGTAACAATCCATGTTACTGGATATGATAAATAAATAGAATTAAGTGTATGGAAATATTGGAAGATAGTAAGAATCCATAAGACTCTTAGTCCACATGCACCTATTAAAGATACAATCATAGGAATAGTAGAATAGCCTAAACCTCTTAATGAACCAACTATGACATCCATCCAGCCACAGATGAAATAAGGGACACATATATACAATAATCTTTCATGTCCATAGGCAATAGCTTGTACATCTGTTGTATAGATACGAATGAGTTCATCCGCAAAGAAGTAGACAAGATTACCTAAAACAAGTCCTACAACTGTGACTATTCCAATACATAATGCAAGGACTCTATCGACTCTCTTTCTATCATTAATACCATAGTTCTGACTTGTGAAAGTGACACACGCCTGATAGATGGCATTCATAGACTGATAAACAAATCCTTCAAGTGATCCTGCTGCGGCATTGCCTGCCATCGCAATAGAACCAAATGAGTTAATAGATGACTGAATCAGAATATTAGAAATAGAGAAGATAGCACCCTGTAATCCCGCAGGTAAACCAATCTTGAATATCTGAATCACTTTATCTTTATGAAACTTTAAAGCATGAATATCTAAATGAATGACAGTACTTGTTTTCATCAAGCAGTTAATAATAAGAATTGACGAAACAAGTTCAGCCGTAAATGTCGCAAGTGCGACACCAGCTACATCCATCTTGAATATAATAACGAATATTAAGTTTAATATGACATTCACAACACCCGCTATAATAAGGAATATAAGTGGTCTTTTTGTATCACCAATGGCACGTAATATGGCAGCACCAAAGTTATAAAGTGCAACAAAGGGCATACTTACAAAATAGATACGTAAATAGGTTGTTGCAAGATTGATGACATCATCAGGTGATCCCATCGCCTCTAGAATTATTCTTGCACATGTCACACCAATAATCGCAAAGATCAAGCCAAAGACAATTGCGAGTAGTATGGCAGAGTGTACTGTTTCATGGGTATCTTTGTCTCTTTGTGAGGCAATAAAACGTGCGACAAGTACATTGACCCCGACAGATAAACCAATAAATAAACTCACTAATAGATTGACAACAGAAGATGTAGAACCTACTGCCGCAATAGAACGTGGACCAGCAAACTGTCCTACCACAATAACATCTGCTGCATTAAATAATAACTGCAGCACCCCTGAAAACATTAATGGTATAGAAAATATTAAGATCTTACCAAGCAATGGACCGTGCGTCATGTCCATTTGATATTGATCTTTCTTCATGAAATCCCCTCCTCATGACTATAGTCTAACATATTAAAAATAAAGGTGTTGAGAAGTTTCATAAAGAGTAAATGAAAGTCCCCCTTTTTTTTTAGAGTTCCATTCGTTATAATTGTTTTGGAAAGAGGGGAGTGAAAAAATGATATTTCACGAAGTTGAATTATCTCATACTAAAGAAATTATGGATTCATATGAAGTGAATCCTATTATTGCGAAATATGTAGAACATAGAGGCTTCACAAAAGAAGACTATGAAGCACTCAACACACCATTCTATTATAACTTTACAGATTTAGAGAATGGTGAAACAGCATTGAATCTCATTAAAGAAGCATGTGCTTCTAAGTCTAAGATTCATATTTGTATCATGAGTACAGAACTACATCATTTATTAGAAAGTGCAATGATTTTCCTAGGTGTCTTGATGGCTAAAGGAAAATCAGCTTTTGAATTCTTTGATGGTCCTCAGGATAATTTTGGTCCTGGTCTTCATATTATCTTAGGTAATCAGTTAGAAGTAAGAGATGGTGACAATGTATATCCATTAGTACCTGGTGGTCACTATAAGGATGAAGATGTTGCACAGAGTTTACTTGTATTACAGCTTATTAATACATTACTTGGTAAAGAAAATCAGTATTTAGCTTCTCTTGCAGGTATTGGTATTCAGGCTGAAGAAGTTCCTCTACGTAACTCTAACCGTTATCATTTAAAGAAGACTTTAGGTTTATTAAATGATTGTCGTTTTGATGCGATTGAGTTTGTTGCTTTAACACCTAAGACAAGACAGAAAAACAATATGCGTCAAAGAGAATTCAAGAAGACATATAATGAAAGTGTTATGTCTGGTTCTATCACAAATAAGATGGCACATTATCTTAGTTCTTTAAATAATGCGAAGAAGATGGTTAAGTACCTTATTTATGGTTGTCCTGGTACAGGTAAGTTCCGTTCTGTTGCACCTATTGCGGATGAAATTAATGCAGGATACTTTATTAGTGATGAATTCCATGATGATGATCGAGTAAGAGATGTGATTCCATTAGAAATTTCAGACTTATCTAAGACAAATATAGAAGAATACTTACAGGTATTATCACCATTTGGAAATGGACAGGAAAAGACTCCTATCTCTATTGAAGGTTTAGTCATTCATGAAGCACCTGTAAAAGATTATTTTGATCATATCAAGTTAAGTTCCTTTATTCCTAATGTAGGTGGTATTGATACAATCATCTATAATCCAAACTATAAAATTAAGCAGTTTAAACAAGGTCAGAAAGTAAAGATTGTAGGTACATTATCTATTAATGACTTTACTAGCCTTATGACAATTAACGCAGTACAAGTGGACATTCTTGATTAAGAATGTCTTTTTTTGTGTATAATTATAAGAAAGGAGTGAACATATATGACAATAAGAGACATCATAGACTTATTAGAGTCACAAGGTGAATGGGTGAATAGAAGCTGTACAAGAGATCGTATATTGTTTGGGGATGATCAAACAGAAATAAGTAAAGTCATTACTTGTTGGGTTGCGACTAATAAAGTGATTCAATATGCAATAGAACATGATATACATTTTATTATTTCACATGAGAATCCCTTCTATCTCGCATCTACATCGTTACCTACACTTATATATAAAGCACAAAAAGAAAAAGAAGCATTATTAAAGGAAAATAATATTACTATTTATAGATGTCATGATTTATGGGATGTCTATCCCGAATATGGCATTAGAGATAGCTGGGCTAACACATTAGATCTAGATTTTGAAGAATCACATGATCATTCTTACTATAGATATACTCATGATATCAATATGACAGTAGAAGAATGTGCACAGCATATTATTAATAGAATAAAACCTTACCACCAGCAAGGTATAGAAATGATAGGAGATAAGACGCAAATAATACATAGATTAGGCATAGGTACAGGTGCTTGTACAGATGTATTTGAAATGTATGAAGAAGGTGCAGATGCATGTTTAGTCAGTGATGATGGTGTGAGTAACTGGATAGGTGTCCAGTGGGCAGTAGATCATGATATTCCACTTATAGTGATTAATCATATGACATGTGAAGCACCAGGTATGGAACATATGGTAGAGTATTTATCTAAACAGTTTCCAGAAGTGACTTTTACCTTTGTATCCAATGATTATGGTATATATCATATGGATGTATAAGCATTTTTAAGCACGAATTTGAAAAAAATGAAGTATAAAAACAATTCATGATATGATAACTGTAGGGGAGGGATACGATGAATTGTTTTTTTAATGCCTTATTCATGTTTATTAATAATCCAGAAGTACGTGATATCAACTATCAGATTGCCTTAGGACTATTAGAGAATGGACATGAATTAGATTATTTAACTATTAATGAACTCGCAGAAAGATGTTTTGTTTCTACTTCTAGCTTAAATCGATTCTTTCGTATTTATGGCTATAAGAAGTATATGATCTTTAAAGCATTATTTTCTAGTCATATGCGTATTCGCTATGTACAGATACAAAATAGAATCAATGATAAAGATTATGAGATGCTTCATAAGGTATTTTCTAGTATTCTTAAATCAGAAGATTATGAAAGACTCATAGATATGTCATGGATTAAAGAAGTATGTGAGATGATTTATAATAGTAAAAGAGTAATACTTATAGGTTCTGATGAGATGGCTAGTTACTTTTCTAGAATGCAGATAGATTTCTATGTAATGGGGAAGCTTGTTGTAAAAGATAGTATATATAAAACAAACTTCTTTACTCCTGAGAAAGATGATTGTGTCATATTATTAAGTATGGAAGGAAGAATTGTAGACTTAAATCCTTGGTTACTTAATAAAATGAAAGAGAATAATCCAAAGATGATTACTATAGGACATTATGATTATTTGCAGGATGCTTATGGTCTTACAATTCCTCAAGGCTTAGATGAAGTATTAGAGAATATGATCCTGGATTATTATATACAAGAAATTACATACTATTATGCGGAGAATTACTTATGATATTAGAACAGTTGAATATGTTAGATAGTATATCGGATAGAGAAAGCCATACTTATCGTATTACACATTATCTATTAGAAAATCGTCATTCTATTATTGAATATAAAGTAAATGATATCTTAAAAGACTTAGATATTTCTAAATCAACATTGAGACGTTATTCTATTGATTTGGGCTATAAGAATTTTACTGCTGTTCAATATCAGCTGTATTATGAGTTGTCTACGAGACCACTTTATCGTTCCTGCCAGTATGATGAGTCACTTTGGGATAAGATTAAAGATAAGAAAAGAATCGTTGTTTTAGGAGATGAGAGTTCTCTTGCACCATTACTTGTCTATAAGCAGATTTTCCGAGATACAAAAATACCTATAGATTTTCAGCTGTATCAATCTCTTCCTATGAAACAGCTGATACAGCTTAATGTGACATCGGATGATATTGTATTCTTTGTCTCTCTTTTTCATTCTAATCTAGGATTTGAATTAGGATATCTTGATGAATATATTACTTTAATGGAATCATTGGAACAAAGAAATATAGAACATATCTACATAGGGAAAGTCGCAAAGAAGAAGGAATTAAATGAAAACTATATAGAAATTGATGAGAGATGTATAGCAGATAGAATACATCATCTCTGTATGATTTTTGAAAATATATATGGAATCTTAGATAATATACAAATATAGTTCTATTTATGAACCCTTTCTGTTTTAAAAAAAATAATGGTTATAAAATAAAAACTAAAAACGTTTTATGCAATCGATTTCATATGCTCTTTCTGATATATTAATTACAGGAGGAAATGGACATGAAACAGATGAAACATGTATTTTCAGTTGTTGTAAGTGTTGCAATGATGGTTGCAATGGTGTTTGTAGTTCCTGTTCAGGCAGCAGGTAATTATGTAGCTCAGTTATATGGTAAAGTCACAGATGCTGGGCAGGTAGTCAATAAAGTTGTAATTGACTACGGTGATGGTGTAAAAGTATCTGGCGCTGATAAAGATACTTATACAGTTCATGCAACTAACTATGTACAGATTGGTTCAAATAACGGGAAAGTTTATAGTGATGCTGATCGTACTATTGAAAAGGTAGAAGTTGCAGGTGGTAAGGTAACACTTTATATGAATGAATCAGAAGGTGCTACTTTAACTTGGTTATCTGAAAGTAGAAACTATCCAGGTAAGATTAATTATACTATTACTCAGAATGAAGCTTTAAAAGCAACTTCAGTAGATGGTAGAGACTTAGAAGATATCACTGGAGAAATCACTTGTGATAATACTGTTATTGATGAAGAAACAGCAAAGTTCACTTCAGTTAAAGGCTCTCAGGGAATCAACTATCAGTTCCATGAAGCAAAAGGTGCTGATAAGTTAGTTGTTTGGTTCCATGGTAATGGTGAAGGGGACTTAGAAGGTTATAATACTCAGAATAACGTTGCTCAGATGCTTGCAAATAGAGGTACTGTTGCTTGGGCTACTGATGAAGCTCAGAACATCTTTGGTGGTGCTCATGTAATGAGTTTCCAAGCACCAGCTACTTGGTACTATGCTCAAAGAGATAATTTATTAGAAAAAGCTAAAACAGAAATCGAAGAAGTTATTAAGAAATACAATATTAACCCTAATAAGGTTGTAGTAAGTGGATGTTCAGCTGGTGGTTATATGACTACTAGAATGTTGATTGCATATCCTGATTTATTCTCTGCAGCTATGATCAACTGTCCAGCATTAGATACAGCTGCAATTAGAGGTGGAGAAACTCCTACTGATGAAGAATTAGCTAGCCTTAAGAATTCTAAGACAGCTATCTGGTTAGTACAGGGTAAGACAGACTCTAGCGTTAAGTCAGAAGTATGTTCACAGAGAATCTTTAAAATCTTAACTGATGGTGCTGAATTAACTACTACTCGAGTAGAACAGGAATTCAATTCAAGCTTCACTACTAGTGAAACTAAAGATGGTAAATATAAATTATCATTATATGATACAGTAGATTTAGAAGATAAAGTTGACTCATTAGGTGAAACTAGACCTTGTGGTAAACTTAAATTTGAAGAAGATTATAATTTAGATGGTGTGAAAGAAACAGTTAAATACAGTGACCATTGGTCTTGGATTTATACTTTAAGAAATAACCCATCTGATGCATCAGGTACTCATATCTGGAATTGGGCAGCTACATATATGAAAGATGCTGCTCCAGTAGAACCTGAAAAACCTACTACTCCAGAAAACAAACCATCAACAGATACAACAAATAAGACAGACAAAACAGACAAAACAGACAAAACTGAAACTACTACTAAGAAGGATCCAGTAAAGACTGGTGATACAACTACATTTGCAGCATATATCGCAATGTTTGTAGCAGCCGCTTTTGGAATCATTCTTATTAGAAGAAAAAGAGCTTAATACGCACTAAAGCAGGTCCGAGGGAACCTGCTTTTTAATACTCTTTACTAGCTGCAATAAGAAAATGTCTCGCATTCGCACTTTTTACTTGTTTTGCACGTTGTAGTAGACATTCTTTTTTTAGTTCTTTATTGTCTATGAGTTCTAATAATTGTAAGGCTATTTGATATTGTGAATGAGACATACAGTCTTTGATCTTTTCTAATAGTTTTTCTTCATCAATAAGATCTAATAATACACTATTATATTCTTGATCACTGACAGGTAGTAAATGGACAGGATTACCATCAAACCATCCTACATAGCCTGTATAAACACTTTTAACAGCCCATTCTACAGTTCCATAATATTCCTCTAGGTAAGGTGAGTTCTTAAGTTCTTTTGGTAATGAAACAGTTTGTACTGTTTCATCTAGAGTAAGACCTTTATTAATACAGTCTAGGGTATTAAAGAGAATATATTCGATAGCTTTTTTAAACTGACCTACTTGGTTCTGGATTAATTCTTTGTTTAATAAAGGATGTGTATGACCTGGTAATAGAACATTTGCATCAAAAGAAAGAATAAGGTCTAAAGAATCAATCCATGTAGCAAGGTCTCTGTATTGTGTACCTCTAATAGCATATAATGCTGGAAAAACAGCATAATAATTATCACCTGTACAGAGAACCTGATCATCATTCATCCAAATACAGATCTGATCATCAGTTTCTCCTGGTGCTCTATATAACTCTAGATGTATACCATCAATATCTCTTATGACTTTATCTTCAGCATATAAAGTAGTAGGGGAGATAAAATCATAGCATCCATGACCAGTAATCTTACCTTCTCTTATACCAATACCTTGGCATATTGCTTCTTCATTTGTAAGAGTATATCCATGTTGATATGTTCCTCTTTTTCTTAATCCTTCATCAATCTTTTCATAATATTTTAAAGGTGTTTTAGATGGTGTAAAAGCTATGACTTCTTCTACAGTATCTCTAAAAGTACCTGCACCTCCTCTATGGTCTGGATGACCATGAGTATAGATTAATGTTTTAACAGGTTTATCTGTATACTTTCTTAAGTTATTCAATAGGTCTTGTGAATATTCATTAGAGTCTAGAGTATCTATTAAGATTACAGAACTGTTACCTATAATAGCAGTTGCATTACTATGACCATAGGAATAGAAGAATAGAATGTGATCATTAATTTCATAGAGATGTTTTTTAAATGTTTCTTGTGTATGTTTAATTAATAGTTGTTCACTCATGTTAAATACCCTCCTATATGTATTCTGTTAGAGAACGATATAGGAGGGTAGTAGGCACTTTGAGGTAAGTATTAGGAAAGTATGTAATCGTAGATATCTGATCTCACTGGTTGATCTAGATGATAGTAGATTTCGCATACTGGCACATCGTTAGCCATTGTAGTCTCTTCTATTTTTGAAATATATACTTCACCTAGATAATAGAATTCTTTTGAGGCAGCATCATCTTTATTCTTTCTAATAAACAAATAGATATTCGTTTTATTTTCTGCTGCTTTCACAAATTTTTCCATACCTGGATTAGTGATTCTAACATTGCTTTTAGACATAGCTACAAAGTTTTGTGCATCGATAAAGTGATCGGCATATTTCTGAGTATCTACAACAGATTCATCTTTATCATAATTAATAAATACTGGAAGAGTATTTGTACGTGTATCATAGAAGTATCCACCGATATTTAATGGTACAATATTCTTTTCCCAGTTAAGCAATCGACAAACATCTTCATATGTATACTTAGAGTATAAACAGAAATCGGTATTCTTATATCTATTAGAATACTCTTTTTTATTTTTATCAATTGCATATTCAATGACTTCCATTACTTGATTCTTAAAATCTTCATTATTAAGTAACTTTAAGAACTGTGGTGAAGACTCAAAATTTTCATCTAAGAAGACTGCTTTTTCAAATGTCTTTTTACTTGACCCTGTCATGAAATTCTGAGACAGAATATTTGAAATAGTTTCTATACCTACATCTGGTAATTCAATTTTATAATCACTATTTAAAGTTTCTTTTAAATGAGTAAGAAGATTTGTTCTTTTATTGATGATTAACTTTATAGCCTCTAATTCTTCTACACGCTTCCCAGAAGAAAGTTTAGATGAAATAAACTGAAGATATTTTTCTTCTAAAGTACCAAAGTGAATATGATAATCTTTTTCATATTTAGATAAGAAGGTATGATAACAACCTAGTGATTTGTTTTGGAACATTAATTGAACATCAATAGCACCATATTGCTCGAATTCTTTTAATCGAGGAATTTTACCTAGTTTTTCTTTTAACTGTTTATAAGAGTCCTTAATAAGTCTTACCTGTGTGAAGTTTGCTGCATCGATAGATTGATAAATTCTCTTTTCTGTAATTTGATCAAATTGAATAGTAGAAGCACCAGGTGTCATAAGTGAACCTTCACATACAAACTGTCTTAATGAGTCCTTGTTGTAATTAGTTTGTCCTGACAAAGCAACAGGGATTAAGAAGTTCTTTTCGTAATTAGCAATAAAATCAATAATGACAACATATTCTTTGGAATCGTTCTTTCTTAAACCACGTCCTAATTGTTGCACAAATACGATTGCTGATTCAGTAGGTCTTAACATAACAATTTGATTCACTTTAGGAATATCAATACCTTCATTAAAGATATCAACCGTGAATATATAATCTAATGAATTCTCATCATTAGATTCTAAAGAATCAATTGCTTTTTGTCTCATATCTTCAGAAGAGTCGCCAGTTAATGCAATTGTTTTATATCCTCTCAGATTAAATAGCTGAGAAAGCTTTTCACATTCATCTTTGCGACTACAGAAGATTAAACCATGAATATGATCACCACTATAACCATATTCATTGATTTTTTCTATAATATAATCTACTCGTAATTCTGATGTAAGAATATTGAATTCTGATTTATCATCAATTTCGATTCCATCGATAGTCATATCTGTTATTCCATAATAATGGAAAGGACAGAGTAGGTTATATTCCATAGCTTGTATTAATCTAATTTCATAAGCAATATTATGATCAAACATTTCATATATATCAAAGTCATCGCTTCTTTCAGGTGTTGCAGACATACCTAATAAAAACTTTGGTTTAAAGTAATCTACAATATCTTGATAAGACTGTGCACCGGCACGATGTACTTCATCTATAATAATGTAATCAAAAGCATCTCTCTCAAACATTTCTCTATATTCTTTTTTATGAATTGTTTGTACAGTAGAGAAGATAAAATCTGAATCAGTTTCTTTTGTGTTTCCAGAGAAAATTCCCATAGATACATTTGGAATTAAATATTTGAAGGAACGCAATGCTGCTTCTGCAATATTTCTTCTATGAACAACAAATAATAATCTTTTTGGTTTGAAGCGTCTTACATCAAATGCAGATAAAAAAGTCTTACCAGTACCAGTTGCTGATATAAGAAGAGCTTTATCTTTATTATTGTCTCTTAGATTCTTCAATGATTTTAAAGCTTCTTCCTGCATTTTATTTGGCTTTATTGTTTTTGGACTTTGTACAGAAGCAGGACGAACGGGTTTTACATAAGTTTCTTTATAACTTTCAATCCATTCGTTTGTTAGAGGTGTAGATAATTCCCATTGAATATCAAATTCATTTGAAACTTGTGAAGCAAGTTCACCGTTTTCGTGAGATGTGAAAAATAAGTCCCACTCTTGATTTGATTCTAACGCTGTTTGAGTTAAGTTTGAGCTGCCTACAATAATGTCACGATGATCTCCTGTATGGAAAATAAATCCTTTAGGATGGAAACCACAATGTTCTTGTTCAAATATTCTTACTTCTATGTTACTAAAAGAAAGGAGTTGCTTAAACATTTTAGGGGCATTAAAACCTAAATAGGTAGATGTAATAATACGCCCTTTGACGCCTTTTTCTTTTAAATTTAATAGTATCTGCTTTAAAACAGCAAGTCCGGATTCACTAATAAATGCAACTGAAAATTCAAAATAGTCACATTCTTTTAATCTTTTAGTGATTTCAAATGCGAGATTCATTCTTCTTTTATAATCGTTGAAAAATAATTTAGGTCTTAAATCCTTGTTAGAAGGAAAAGACTTATCAATAAAGCTTGTATGCAATGCTTTGTTTAATTCATCCGTATAGAATAACTCCTTTAATACGAAAACTAATACAATTATATCATATGTTTGAAATAAAAAAGAAACCAAACGTGTTAAGCTTGATTTATTGCGATAAGTTTTTCAATAATTTGTAAGTCAGCTGGTACCCATACAACATCTTCTTGTCCAGGAATAATCCACTTACAATCTTCATGTTCTAGTAATTCATAATGATTATCTGGGATATGACATAAGAAGCAATCCATTTCTAATATGAAAGTTGGATAATCATAGTGAACATGCATAAAGAATTCATCTACGATTAAATGTGCGTTCATTTCTTCTTTTAATTCTCTGATAAGTGCATTTTCGGGAGTTTCACCTGGTTCGATTTTTCCGCCAGGGAATTCATACATTCCTTCAAATTCACCATAACCTCTTTTTGCAATCATAATTTTATCATCTTTACAGATGATAGCTGCTACTACATTTATTGTTTTCATTTGATATATCCTTTCATTACGTGTCTATTTTATCACAAATAATGAAAAAAGATATATTGACCAGTTTGTAAATGAATCTATTTTCTAAAACTGCACATTCTTACATTAATTCTCTCATTTATGTTATTATTGATAATGCTTACATAGGGAGGGTGAACCAATGATTCAATATGAAAAAATAAACGATGATTTAAACTTGCCTATAAAACTCATACGATTTGAAGGAGACATATGCGAACCTATTCACAAACATTGGCATAATAGCCTTGAAATCGTATTACCTATATGTAATGGAGAATATGGCTGGGTAGATGGAAGATACTATAAACTCTACCAAGAAAACAATAGGCCTTTCATAATAAACTCTAGAAGCATTCATGCCTTTGAATCAGGAAGATCTAAACCCTATATAGGTTTAGCATTACAAATCAATTATCACTTCTTAAAAGAAGTTTATCCTGAAATAGATCATATATACTTTAAACAGCCGGATGAAGAAGTAGGCACATTGATTAAAAAACAACTATTTCTTATAAATGAATACTATGAAACGGATAGTAACCATAAAGATTTACTTATCTATTCTGCTTTATATCATTTGATCTATTTACTAGTAGAACACCTTTCTATAGAGAAGAAAGATAAAGTAGAATTAAAGAGTGAAAAGAATAAACATCGCATTACTTCTATTATTAACTATATTGATGATAACTATCAGGAAGATCTAACAATAGAAGTACTTTCTGATGTATTTCATCTATCAGAAGGCCATCTTTCTAAACTCTTTAAAGAAAATCTTGGTATGACAATAAAAGCCTATATATCACAGACACGTGCAAAAGAAGTGAGACAAGCTTTGCTTGATTCTGATCTACCACTTATTGATATTGCGATTATGTGTGGATTTCCCAATGTTAAATCGATGAATAAAGTATTCAAAGATTTGTATCATTGTACCCCTAACCAATTTAGACATGACTGTAAGTAAATACAGGGTTATTCCTGTATTTTTTTATGGATAAAAAAGAATAACGGTGACAATTATGTGATTATTTTACTAAGAGTGACATAAATTGTATATGAACAACTAGAAAAAACTCTATAGGTGACAAAAAATCAAATATAAACATATTTTAACAGTGCAGAGTAATTTTGTTATGCTAATTTGTCACTCTACAGTGTCATAACTCTGTGATGTAAAGTAAAGTGCTTTCATGTATAGTATAAGTGCAGCCGGTTGAAGAATTTGAAAAAGAGGAGAAACATATGGAAGATAACATTATAAATCTTGAGTGTATTCATTTAGATCTTACCTTTGAAAGTAAGGAAAAATTATTGGATTGCTTATCAAAAGATGCGGTTAAAGTAGGAGCAGGTGATTCAAGTGATGATATATTAGAAGATTTATGGAATAGAGAAAAAGAATTACCTACTGCTGTAGGAAAAGGAATTGCTATTCCACATTGTAGAAGTAAATCTATTAAGTCTTCTAAATTGTTATTCTATCGCTTAAATAAAGGTATTACTTGGGATGTCAATGAAGAAATTAATTTGGTATTTGCTATTTTAACACCTGATGGTGGAAATAATCAGCATTTAGTTTTATTGTCAAAAATCTCAAGACACTTACTAAGAAAGAATTTCTTGGAAATGCTAAAGAATGGTTCAGAAGAAGAAATTGTAAATAAAATTTTAGAGATTACAGGAGAATAATTATGAAAAAAATTGTGGCTATCTGTGCATGTCCTATGGGAGTTGCACATACTTATATGGCTGCTGATGCTATTGAAGATGCAGCTAATTGCTTAGGTTATGCAGTTAAAGTAGAAACTCAGGGTGCTTCAGGAATTGAAGATAAACTAAGCCCTTCTGATATTAAAGAAGCAGATTTAATTATTATTGCAAGTGCCGTTAAGATCAGTCAGAGTGATCGTTTAAGCGGATATGAAGACAAGATTGTAAAAGTAGAATTAAAACAAGCTATTAACAATAGTGAAAATATTATTAAGGAACATATTTAAAGGAGAATAAGATTATGGAAGAAAAGCAGTCTGTTTGGAAAGAATTCCAAGAACACTTAATGACAGGTATTTCTTATATGATTCCTGTTATTGTACCAGCTGGTATTATTATGGGTATTGGTATTATGATTGGACAGTTTATCGGAGTAGATGCTAATAGTGCTAAACTATTAACTTCTGGAGATCCTATTTTAAAATTCATCGGTTGGATCACACAGGTAGCAGGTGCAGGTATGATGGGATTAATGTTCCCTGTATTCGCAGCATTCGTATCATATAGTATTTGTGATAAACCTGGCTTAGCTCCTGGTTTCATTGGTGGTTACTTAGCTAAAGAAATGGGTTCTGGTTTCTTAGGAGCAATTGCTATTGGTATTTTTGCAGGTTATGCAGTAAAATTCTTAAATGAACACATTAAATTTTCTCGTACTTTTAGACCAGTTAAGAATTTATTCTTAGTTCCAGTTGGTGGATCAATTTTAGTGATTATTGCTAGTTATTTTGTGATTGGTCCTATCGGAAATATCTTGATTTCAGCTATTACAGCATTTATTAAGATGATTGGTGAATTTGGTGCAGTTACTTTAGGTGCTGTTATCTCAGCATCTATGGCATTTGATCTTGGTGGTCCAATTAATAAGACAGCTTTAGCTTTAAGTATGCAGCTTAATACTGATGCAGGAGTTAATGCTTGGGTTCCAGCTATGATTGGTGCAGTTATCCCAGCTATCGGCGTTGGTCTTGCTACAATTGTTGATAAAGCAGTGTTTAAAAAAGCAGTATTTACGGATCAGATGAAAACTGATGGTTTTGCATGTTTCTTATTAGGGTTCATGGGTATTTCTGAAGGATGTATCCCATTTGCTATTAAGGATCCATTATTCATGGTTCCACTAAATATTATTGCTTCAGGTATTGGTGGTGCTATCGCAGTTGCTTTAGGAACATCAGCACAGACAGGGGTTCCAGCAGCAATCTGGGGTTGGCCATTAGCACATAATCCAGTTGGATGGGTTATTGCAGTACTTGTTGGATCACTTATTGTTTGTGCAGGAACATTATATCGTGCTAAATCTTTAAGTGAAAAAACTGAAAAGTAGTGTAATAGTTTATTGAATGATTTAATGATGGAGGGAGTAAAATATGTCTAAGTTAGATGGCGAAATTATAAAAATATTAGCTGAAAACAGCAGCCCTGTTTCAAGTGCAAAATTAGCTGAATTATTAGATGTTTCTCCTCGTACTATAAAGCGATATATTAAAATGATAAATGAACAGGATGCTATAATTACATCTACCAAGAATGGCTACTTATTAGAAGTAAATCCAGCTAAAAGGGAATCATTAATGTATGATTCTAAACAGAATTTTGATTATTTTAATCAAAACATATTTTACGAACTTTTTATTCATGAATTTCAAACAATAGATCAAATAAGTGAAAATACATATTACAATCGTAATACAGTAAGTAATGCCTTGAAAGGTATTAGACAAGTGTTAGAAGACTATAATCTTGAATTGAAATCAGAAAGTAAAAAAGGATTATATATTCAAGGTAGTGAAATTAATATTCGTCAGTGTATGGTTGAGAATGTAGACATTGATTATTATTTTTATCAAAAATATAAAAGTATTGATCAAGCATTTATACATCAGTGCATCATACAGCAATTAAGAAAAAATAAAATTATCAAGAGAAGTATTGAAATTGATTTGCTTGAAAAATACATTAAGGTATCAATATTAAGAGAACCTATGTTACCTATAGAAGTTGATCTTGATAATATTTCTATTAATATTAAGACTCTATCAGCTATAGAACATATGATTTCAGATATTAATATGACTATGGATTTAGACTTGAAAGAGAATTTGAAATATTATTTAGCTTCAGTACTTGGAGGACAGGTCTTATCATATAGTGAGTATCAAAATCTGGAAAAAATTGTCCTAGAAGCACTAGAACATATTGAAAACAAATATAACGAAGATTTACTAACTAATAAAAAACTAATTAATAATTTGTGTCAGCATATTAAGGATACTTGCCAAAAATTAAGAGTGAATGTTCATGTTGAGAATCCACTTAAAGCAGTAATAAAATCTAAATACTATATGGCATATGAATATGCTACGATTCTTACTGAAAAGATCCATTTGGCATTAAATTATGATTTTTCTGAAGATGAAATAGCTTATATTGCTTTATATTTTGAAGGAAATAACATCCATAAATCACAGGTTATGAAAAGAAAAATTTTGATTATATGTGATAATGGAGTTGGTACATCTGTTTTATTAAAAGATAAAATAGAAAACCAAATACCTGAGTTGGATGTAGTAGATACACTTCCTTACTATATGTTAGAAAATTATTCATTAGATCATATTGATTTTATTATTTCTACTCGTAGTTATGGTGAGATGTTTTCGAAGAAAGTTATTGTTGTTAGTCCGTTGTTATCTGAAGAGGATTTAGAAAGTATTCATCGTTATATGAAAAATACTATAAATATTAGTTATTTTAACCATCTGTTTAATAGTAGACATTTTCAATATTTAAAAGCTGAAAATAAAAGTCAAGTATTGGATATGCTAACTTCTAAGTTATGCAAGGAAAATCTTATAAATGAAAAAAAGGCAGTAGATATTATTGAACAAGAAAATCATTTTTCTACAGAAATAGGACATTACACAGCTATTCCTCATTGTATTGTTAGCGAGTCTTCTTTTATCTATGTTATCGTTCTAGAAAAACCTATTATTTGGAAAAATGAAAAAGTTCAGATGGTATTCTTTGGGGGAATTAATCCTAATGAAGAAGATAGTAAAAAGATATTCAGTTATATTAATAAACAATTAAGCAATCCTGATACTGTCAATGCATTACGTAAAGTAAATACGTTTGATGATTTTAAACAATTATTATAGGAGAATAAAATGCTTACAATTGGGTATATTGGAAATGGTAAAAGTGCAAACAGATACCATATTCCTTATGTTTTAACGAGAGACAATATGAAGATTAAAACTATTTATGATCTTCGTGTATCTCACGATGTTTGGAAAGAAGTTGAAGGTGTTAATTATACAGAAAATATTGATGATTTATTAAATGATTCAGAAATTGATTTGATTGTTATTTGTACAACACCAAAAACACATTACGAATTAGCAAAGAAAGTGTTAAATGCCGGAAAGAACGTAATGGTTGAAAAACCATTTATGCCAACTTATGAACAAGCTAAAGAAATCTTTGATTTAGCTAAGAGTAAGAATTTATTTGTACAAACATATCAGAACAGAAGATATGACAGTGACTTCTTAACAGTACAGAAAGTTATTGAAAGTGGTAAATTAGGAGAAGTATTTGAAATTGTATTAACATTTGATTACTGGCGTCCTGAAGTTCCACTAAATTCTACAAGAGTGCCTTATTATGATACTTTATACTATGGACATGTTGTTCATACTATGGATCAGATTATTTCATACTTTGGTAAACCGGATAAAGTGAAATATGAATTAAAACATTTATGTGGTGAAGATAAAATGAATGATTATTATGATATTGATATGTATTATGGTAATTTAAAAATCACATTGAAATCTAGTTATTTCATGAAGCATAAGAGAGCAAGTTTCTGCGTATATGGTAAAAAAGGAAGCTTTATTAAAGAAACACCAGATAGACAGGAAGAACATCTTAAAGAATTTTATATGCCAGGTCATAAGGATTTTGGCGTAGATTTACCTGAACATTATGGTAAATTATATACTGTAGATGAAAATGGTAAAGATGTTATTGAAGTTGTTACTTCTGAAGTGGGTGATTATGCTAGGGTATATGATGGTGTATACGATGTACTAAAGAACGGAAAAGAAAAAATTATTACTGATGAACAAACGTTACTTTTGATGTATCTATTAGAAAAAGGTCTTACTCAAGAAGAAGTTATCTTAAAATAAAACGCCTGTAATGGCGTTTTTTTGTGTAATAATGTTTAGAATCACACTGATTGAGAACATTAGGATATTGAATAGATGGAATTTACAAATATGTGAAAAGTGACCTAATTATATTAGTTTTTTACCTAAGTAAAGCGTTTACATTTATTATAATTATTCCTATAGGAGGAATGAAAACAATGAATAATGGTAAGAAAGCAATGAGTTGCTTGGTAAGTGCCATGATGGTCATGTCCATGACAAACTTACCCGTTCTTGCAGCAGGAACGAATGAAGCAACAGGTACACAAAAAGCTTACCTAGTTGGTGATGACTGGGGAAGTGGTGTAACGAAGTCAATTATGACTTTAGACAAGACAATCAAAGCAGATTCTGTTTCTAAGGGAGACTTTAAAGTAGAACAGACTGCAGGTGAAACAACTACAACACGTACTATTGTAGATGCTTATACTTCTAATGCGAATGGAGATAAAGTAACTACAGACTCTAATATTGTGACTGTTGAAATGGCTATTTCACCAAGTGAAGGAAATCCATTTATATGGGATGGTAGTGCTTGGCGTAATAACTGGGCTAACCCTTATAAGTTAAATGTATCAATTGTAGAGGGGGAAGATATTAAGACTGCAACTGATACAATTACTAAAGTAACAGTAGATCCTACAATTGATATTGTAGGTGATGGAAAGATCTGTCCACAGTTAGATGGATTCTCTTTCAAAGATAATAAATACAGTTCTCTAAAGTATACTGATAATGGAGATACAGTGTCTTATTCACTTTATAGTCCAAAGAAAGATAATCATAAGAATGCTTTAGTTGTATGGAATCATGGTATTGGAGAAACAGGTACTGATGTACAGGTTGACTTATTATGTAATAAGGTGACTGCATTAGGTGGTACTGATTTCCAGAAGACTATGAATGGTGCCTATGTACTAGTTCCACAGAGATCATTTGCTACTAAGACTTCTACTGTATATAACTTAATTCAGGAAACATTAAAGGCTAATCCTGATATTGATCCTGATAGAGTAATTGTTGGTGGATGTAGTGCTGGTGGTAAGTTCACTATGGATATGATTATTGATTATCCAACAGCATTTGCGGCTGCTTATCCAATTTGTGCAGCTAAGAATAATCAAGATGTGTCTGATGAAACAATCAACACTCTAAAGAATCTTCCAATCTGGTTCATTCATGCAAAGAATGATACAACAGTAAATTATGAAAATACAACTGCTGCATTAGCTCAAAGATTAAGAGCTGCCGGTAATAAAGAAGTTCATGTTTCAGCATTTGAAGATGTTCATGATACAACAGGACGTTTCAATGATGAAAATGGTCAACCACATCAGTATGATGGACATTGGTCTTGGACATATTTCGATAATAATGAATGTTATGATGAAAATGGTGTCAACTTATGGAAATGGATGGCTAAACAGACTAAGGCTGAAACAGTTACTGCAAAAGGAACTCAGAAAGCATTTGTAACTGGTGAAGACTGGGGTCCTGCAGTTAGAAAGACTATTGTAAAACTTGATAAGGCTGTTGATTCTACTTCTGTAGATGCCTCTAACTTAAAGGTTGTAGAAGAAAAGAATGGTATTCTTAACTGGACAACTGGTGAAGAAGGTCTTGTTTCAAGTGATAGAAAAGTCACTGCTGCTTATACTTCAGATGATAAAGGTAATAAAGTAAATACTGCATCTGAATATATTACTATTGAAATGTATGTATCTCCTAGTGATAGTTCACCATTTATTTATCGTCCATCAACTGGATTTAATAGCTGGTGTAACCCTTATAAGTTACATGTATCACTTGCTAGTGGTGCTACTTTAACTGCTGGTGAAGAAGAAATCAATAACTTAGATGTTGTTGCAGACATTGATGTAGAAAAAGAAGGTAAGTTATGTCCACAGTTAGATAAATGGACTCAGAAATCTTATAAAGCTGTAGATGGTATTAACTATTCTTATGCTGAATATACACCTAAGAAAGATGGCAAGAAGAACGCTTTAGTCATCTGGTTACATGGTGCTGGTGAAGGTGGAACAGATACTTCTATTGACTTACTTGCAAATGAAGTAACAGCTATGGCTGGAGATCAGTTCCAGAAAGATATGAATGATGCGTATGTTATTGCTCCTCAGTGTCCAACTATGTGGATGGATGGCGGTAATGGTGAATACCAGAACGGTGATAAGGGTTCTATCTACGCTAAAGGTTTATTTGATTTAATTGATACTTATGTAAAGAATGATCCTGATGTTGATACAAGTAAGATCTATATCGGTGGCTGCTCTAATGGTGGTTACATGACTATGGAAATGATCTTAAAGCATCCAGATTACTTCGCTGCTGCATTCCCTATTTGTGAAGCATATCAGGATCAGTATATTACTGATGCAGAAATTAATGCAATCAAGGATATGCCTATCTGGTTTACATATGCTAAGACAGATACAACTGTTGATTACACATTATGTACTGAACCTACATTAAAGAGATTACTTGCTGCAGGTGCTAAGAATGTGCATGTATCAGCTTTTGATGATGTAAGAGATACAAGTGGTGAATATAAGAACGAAGATGGTTCTGCATATGAATATAACGGACATTGGTCTTGGATCTATTGGGACAACAATGAATGTTATGATGGTGACTTAAATGCATGGAAGTGGTTAGGACAGCAGGCTAAAGCAACTTCAGCTGTTGTTACACCTACTACTAAACCAACTACAAAACCAACTACTAAACCAGGTACTGATACTAAGACTGATAGTACAGTTAAGACTGGTGATGAAACTGCATTAACTGGTTTATCATTAATGATGCTTGCATCAGCTGGTGCTTATATCTACTTAAAGAGAAGAGAACAAGTAAGATAAAATTTTATTGAAAAATGCTGCAGGAGAGGCTATGTATGTAGTCTCTCTTTTTATTACATTTTATGATGGGAATCTTAATGCATGGGAATGGTTAGGACAACAGGGAAACTAGATTGTTCCTCTTTTTGATATTATGAAACTGCTCATATTTGTAGGCTATATTGTGATAGAATATGATACATATGAAAGGGGGAATTAAAGTATGTATAAGTTAGTCGCATTTGATATGGATGGTACACTTCTTAATAGTGAAAAGAAGATTTCAGATAAAACAGTAGAAGCTATTAATAAGGCAATAGAGGCAGGTAAGATTGTAATACTTAATACAGGACGATGTCCTGCAGAACTTAAGGAGTATAGAGAAGTGCTACCAAGACTACGCTATGTGAATTGTGTCAGTGGTGCACTTGTCTATGATTATCAAGAAGAAAGAAGTATCTATGAATCACCATTAAGTGAAGAAGAAGTCAAAACATTGATTCAAATTGGTAAGGAAACGGATGAGATGGTTCATTTAATGGGAATTACATCAGTAGTAGAAAAAGACAAAGTACCACGTATGAATGATTATTATATGGGTGTCTATCAGTCTATGTATGAAGAAGTCACTACTCAGGTTGATAATATTTATGACTATTATGTAGGTAATCCTTATTCAGTACATAAGCTTAACATCTATCATCATTCAAAAGCTGCAAGAGATCATACAAGAAAAGCTATTAAAGAAGCAGGACTTGAATTAGAGATGAAGGATTCAGAAGCAACAGGTTTAGAAATGAATGCGAAAGGTATAGATAAAGGAACTGGATTAAAACAGTTATGCCATCATTTAGGAATTTCTATTGAAGAAACTATAGTAGTAGGTGATGCAGATAATGATAAAGAAGCATTAGAAACTGCAGGTCTTGCAGTTGCAATGGGTAATGCGAAAGAGAGTATTAAAGAAATCAGTGATGTAATTGTATCTGATAATGATCATGATGGATGTGCTGAGGTAATAGAAAATTATTTGTTGTAAGAGATGTATATACGTTAAAGTACTAACGTATATACATTTTTTGCACATTTAATGAAAATGCTTTATATAAAATGACGACCGCATACATTTCGTATAGTGATAAATTATTTATTGAATACATAAAAAAAACGTATTCCACCCCATTGACAAAATGTATATATGTATATTAAAATGTATATACAAAGAAGAGGAGGCGTATACAAATGAGTAAGGATTACGGAGATATGTATCAATATATTCTGGAATCAAAAAAAGCGGTTAGAAATATCATTTCTAACCACGAAGAAATCTTTCATGATGCTGTAGAGTACTTCTTCGAAGGCGACTATGAGCAGATCTATGTGATAGGATCTGGTACATCTTATCATTCTGCATTAGCTGCCAAGAGATTAATGGAAAAAGTACTAAAGATGAAAGTATTTGCTTCATATCCTATTGTATTTAAGGATGAACAGATTTTCAACAAAAAAACATTGGTTATGGGACTGTCTCATGCAGGTATGTCAGCTTCTACTATTGCTGGGCTAGATAAAGCTAAGGAATGTGGATTCGGTACAATTGCGATGACTGCAGAAAGAGGCAGACCAGTAGAACATCATGGAGATGTTAAACTGTATGTTGAAATCGGTGAAGAAAAAGCAGGACCAAAAACAAAGGGATATATTGGTTCATTTGTTACTTTTATGATTTTTGCATTAAAGGTAGCTTTAAAACAGGGAAAGATTACTCAGAAAGAATTTGAAGATTATCTAAATAGAATGCAAGCGGCAGCAGATGCGATTCCGGATATTGCGGAAGCTGCAAGCAACTGGTACTTAAACAATAAGGAAGATTTACTAAAGTGCCGTCGCTTATATGTTATTGGTTATGATAATTGTCTTGCTGATATGATGGAAGGTACATTAAAAATCTGTGAAGCAGTGAGATATAGTGTACAGGGATTTGAATTAGAAGAATTCATGCATGGTATCTATCACTGTATTGATGAAAACACATATATGCTTTATGTATGTTCTAAAGGTCAGTACTACGACAGAATCTTACGTTTAAAACGTTACTTCGAGGAAGAAAGACATAGTCATAATTTCTTGATTACACATGAGGATACAAATAATCCTAAGGATTTAGTATTCCCATTTACAGATGATGAAGAATTTGCAGTATTACAGTATATTATTCCAATGCAGGTTCTTGCTAGAAAACTTTCATTAGACTTAGGAATTGATTGTAATATTCCGAGTGACCCTCAGTTCCATTTCAAGATGCATAGTTATTTAAAAGAAGGATAGGTGATTTACATGACAAACATGATTCTCTTCTCACACGGAAAACTTGCAAATGGTGTAGCTGATTCCTGTCAGCTTATTATTGGCAGCCATCAATTCAAGACACTTAATGTTTTGCTTGATCAGCCAGTGCAGGAAATAGAAGACAGCCTTGATAATCTTATTGATTCCTTCGAAACTCAGGAACCTATTATTATCGTAACTGATATTCCAGGGGGAAGCACAACTCAGACTGCAATTAAGCAAATTGAAAAGAGAGATAATATTTATGTTGTGACAGGTATGAATCTTGGACTTGTCATGAGCTTATCTTTCTTAAATCTTACTTCAAATAAAGAAAATAACAGAAGAGTTATTAATGAAGCGATTGAAGAAACTAAAAATGGAATGTATCTCGTAGAAGATATGTTTAACACAATGGATGAAATCACTGATGATGGTGATTTATAAAGGAGGATATGACAATGATTCAGGTATTAAGAGTAGATGACAGATTATTACATGGACAGGTAGCAGTGGCTTGGACGCATCATTATAAGGTAGACGTAATCTTAGTTGCGAATGATCATCTTATTACAGATAAGAATATGCAGGTTGCATTCAAACTTGCAACTCCTGCAGGTGTAACACTTTCAATGAAATCTTTACAGGGCGCTGTAAATGTTATTAATAATCCTAAACATGCCTCAAGAAGAATTCTTGTTATTACTAAAGACTTAGATGATGCTAAGTTTGTCTGTGAAAAGACAGGTACAGAAATCAAGGATATCCTTCTTGGTGGTTTAAGAAATGGTGAAGGAAAGAAAAATATTGAAATGAACTCATATATGAGTGCACATGATATTGAAGTCATGGATGAACTTGAAAATGATGGATTCCATGTATTCATGCAGGCAGTTCCTACATCAAAAGCATTAAGTACTGAAGAAATTAGAAGAAACTTTAATAAATAGAAAGGGGTAACCTTATGAGTATAGTACAAGCATTACTACTTGGTTTACTAGGTGGTATTGGAATTTGGGATGGTAGAGTTGGCGGAATGTGGATGATTGACCGTCCGCTAGTATTAGGTCCATTAGTTGGATTGATTTTAGGTGATTTTACAACAGGTATTATTGTTGGTGGTTCATTAGAATTAATTATGATGGGTGTTGTAGGTATTGGTTCTGCTACACCTCCAGATACAGTGTCTGGTGCAATCTTAGCAACAGCATTTGCGATTGTTTCTAAGCTCGATGTTTCTGCAGCAGTTGCTCTTGCGTTACCAATCGCTTCTTTAGGACAGGTTGTTGGTATTCTTGTAAGAACAGCTAACGGATTCTTTGTTCATATGGCTGATAAAGCAGCTGAAGAAGGAGACTTTGGTGGTATTGACAGAGCTCTATGGGGTGGTGCATTCCTATTCTTTATTGCTTACTTCTTACTTGTATTCTTAGGTGCATATTTAGGTTCATCTGTAATCAGCACATTTGTAAAGATGATTCCAAAGTTTGTGACAAATGGTTTAAATGCAGCAAGTGGTATGCTTCCTGCACTAGGTATCGCAATTCTTATGCAGTTATTATTTGATAAGAAGAATGTAGCGTTCTTCTTCATTGGCTGGGCATTAACAGCTTTACTTTCAGTGAACACTGTAGGTACTGCCGTTATTGGTACAGCTATCGCATATACAATTTATCAGTATACAATCTCAAATAGAAAAAATAATGTGGCTGTTGCAGTTGAAACAGATGAATTGTCTGACGATCTAGGAGGCGAATTATAATGGAAAACAAAGAATTAAACACTCAGGATACAGTTATGACACCTGATGTGTATAAGAAAACATTCTGGCGTACATTCCCATTACAGGCTTGTTTCTGTTTTGAAAGAATGCAGAACGTAGGCTTTGCATATATGATGGTTCCCGCTTTAAAGAAGCTTTATACAGATAAGAAAGATATTTCAGATGCTCTAAAGAGACATTTAGCTATCTTTAATACAACTCCAGCAGTTGTTAGCTTTATTGCTGGTGCATCTATCGCAATGGAAGAAAAGTTCAAAAAAGCAAAAGATAATGGTGAAGAAGTAGATGAAGAATCAATCAACGCTGTTAAGACTGCGTTAATGGGCCCTCTTGCAGGTATTGGTGATTCATTCTTCTGGGGAACATTCAGAATCATTGGTGCTGGTATTGGTACAAGCTTAGCGGCTAAGGGAAGTATCTTAGGTGCTATTCTATTCTTGCTTATTTATAATATTCCTCATCTTCTTGTTCGTTATTATGGATTAAAGATGGGTTATAAGAGTGGTGTTGGTTTCTTAGCGAGCATGAATGAAGGTGGTGTAGTTGCGGTACTAACTGAAGTGGCTAAAGTACTTGGCTTATTAGTAGTTGGTTCTATGTGTGCTTCTATGGTATCTATTTCTACTCCGTTCGTGTTCCATTTAAATGGTACAAAGATTGTTTTGCAGGAAGTATTTGATGGTATTATTAAAGGCTTCTTGCCTTTAGGATTTACATTTATTGTTTATACTTTATTAGAGAAAGGAATGAAGAGTACAACTTTACTTTGGGGTATTTTGATTCTTGGTATTGTTTGCTCTTTCTTTGGTATTTTATAAAATGGCTTCAAATATGTATAACTATATATGTGAAACACCAGAAGTGTTAACACATATTATTGATAACAGAAAAGAAATTACTCATGAATTCGTAGAAGAATTCAAAGATAAGGATATTGAACAGATTTATGTTATTGGATCAGGTACTTCATATCATGCGGGACTCTCAGCAAAGAACTATTTAGAAGAAGTATTAAACCTTAAAGTGTTCTGCATGTATCCTACACAGTTCCATAGAAGTGAAAAAGTCTTTAATAAGAAGACTTTGGTTATTGGCATGTCACAGGGTGGACAGAGTTTATCTACTGTAGAAGGTTTAGACGCCGCTACAGCACAGGGACTCTATACTGCGGCAGTATCAGAAAATCCTACTGCGCTTGTATTTGATCATGCAACAACTAAGACAAGAATTGAAGTAGGTAATGAAAAATGCGGTGCCAAGACTAAAGGCTATGCTGGTACTACTGTTACTTTAATGATGATGCTTTCAGAATGGGCTATCGCAAAAGGTATTCTTTCTGAAGAGTCATTTGAAGGCTACAAAGAAAGAATGTTTAAAGTTATTGGCAATATGCCAAACATTGTAAATGCAGCAACAGAATGGTATGGAAGAATTAAAGATGAATTTTTACCGGCTAAAAGAATTATTGTAGTAGGCTATGATGGAAACTATGCTGATGTTTTAGAAGGTGCATTAAAAGTACTTGAAACAGTAAGACAGGGTGTAACAGGCTATGATATTGAAGAATTCTTCCATGGCATTTATAACTCTATTACTGAAAGTGCACATATCTTCTATCTTGGTTCTAAGGGTGATTATAAGCCTCGTACTTTAAAACTTATTGAAATTCTTAAAGAGTGGACACCACATAATTACTTAATTGCTTCACCAGAAGGTATAGATGCACCAACTGATAAGGATTGTATTGTTCCGTTCACAGAAGATCCTCTCTTCTCTCCATGGGAATATATCATTCCTATGCAGGTATTAGCGTGTCTTGCTCCTCAGGATTTAGGTATCAATCCAGATATCCCAAAAGATCCTCAGTTCCACGCACGTATTGGCAGCAAAAAACTTGATGGTGTCAGAGACGCTTATAAAACTGAAAAATAGAAAAAAGTTATGGCAATCACGATTTGCCATAACTTTTTTTACTCATCAAATACAGTATTAAGACTATATGTATATTGATCTCCTCTATAGTAAGTAGAAATATACTCAAAAGGACGTCCGTCGGATAAGTATGTTACGTGTTCACTTTTGAATAAAGCGACTTGATCAACTTGTAGTAGCTCTTTCTGCTTATCAGTAGGAAGTACTGCAGAATATTCTGCATCAATACCATCAATGCTATATCCGAGCTTATTAATATACTTATATAGGGAACCTTCTAATATTTGTATATCTATAGTAGGGATAATAGTAGCGGATAGATAAGTGTAACTGATAGCGATGGGAATACCGTCACCTGTTCTGACACGTACAAAATAATGAATGAAATCATCATCCTTCAGTTTAAGCGCATGTTTGATATGAGGAACTTCTTTGCCTCTAACTAGCTTATATTCTATAAGTTTAGAGCCAGGAACTTTGCCTGTCGCAATCATATCATCTGAAAAACTGCCGTTTGTACCTAGTTGTAGTTTTTTTATAACACGGTGTTCTTTTACGAATGACCCTTTACCTGCAATACGTTCAACTAGGTTCTTTTCACATAATCTAGAAATTGCTTTGTTTACTGTCATGCGAGATGTGTTATAAAGTTCACATAATTCTTTTTCTGTAGGAATCTGATCTCCTGATTTTAATGTTTCGTCCTTAATCTGGTTTTCGATATCGGACATGATCTTCACATAAATTGGTTGTTTTGCCATAATTAATTACCTCATTACTATTATAACCGAAATAAAATGTATATACAAATTCAAGATTAGAAAATAATATAAAATGGGTAAATAAGGCATATAAGTTATTTTGCTAAATTAGGTTATAAATAATTTAAAATAAAAAAATAAAGCATATAAGGAATAAAAAATACGATATATAATAAATGTCTGAAAAATATTAAAAAAACACTTTACAAACGCTGCGATATTGGGTATTATAGACAAGCAGTCCGGGAGACGGGCTGAGACAGAACATTGAAAACTGAACAGATACACGTCAGATTTATTTGAAAACATTTAATTG
>ERZ827478.47-NODE-47-length-130934-cov-78.701144_pt1 | contig 130934 bp, 123 predicted proteins | sample MGYA00519705_ERZ827478 | MGnify/ENA primary metagenome ERZ827478 (study PRJEB31778, sample SAMEA3449318) | human gut metagenome | biome: human gut; feature: human-associated habitat; material: faeces | place: United Kingdom | collected 2010/2012 ...
ATGAAGAACAAGAAGAACGACCCTGACCGTCTCGAGATGAAGAAGTATTGCAGATTCTGCAAGAAGCACACCGTTCACAACGAGACCAAGTAAGGAGGCCCGAATCATGGCTGAAGTCAAAAAGGAAAACTGGTTCAAAAGAACCTGGGGCAAGGTCAAGAAGTACTTCCGCGAGCTGCGCAGCGAGCTGAAGAAGGTCGTTTGGCCCACCCCCCAGCAGGTGCTGAAGAACACCGCCATCGTCGCCTGCTGCGTCGTGGCAGTCGGCGTGTTCATCTGGCTGTTCGACTTCGTTGCCCAGGTCGGCATTGACGCCCTGATCGGACTGTTCCACTAAGGTACGAAGTTATGGCAGAGACTGCAAAATGGTATGTTGTGCATACCTATTCCGGTTATGAAAACACTGTAAAGGCCACCATCGAGAAGACCGTGGAGTCTCGCTCATTGCAGGATCAGATCCTCGCCGTCTCCATTCCTCTGGAGACCGTCACCGAGATCACCGAGTCCGGCGCCAGCAAGACCTATGACCGCAAAGTCTTCCCCGGCTATGTGCTGGTGAAGATGGTTTACAGTGACGACACTTGGCATGTCATCCGGAACGTCCGCGGAGTAACAGGCTTCGTGGGCACTTCCAGCAACGACCCCACCCCTCTGACCGAAGAAGAGGTCTACGCCATGGGCGTGGAAAAGAAGGAGATTATCGTAAACTACGCAGTCGGCGATACCGTCCGGATTCTGGACGGCCCCCTGTCCTCCTTCACCGGCACGGTCGAGAGTGTGGACGTTGACAACAACGCGGTGAACGTGGTCGTGTCCATGTTCGGCCGCGAGACCTCCGTCGAGTTTGAGCTTGACCAGGTGGAGGTCGTTTCCCAGTAAACGCATCGGATCGATTTCTCGATCGGAACGTGGGAGGGGCGAACGCGCCCCGCAAAAAATGCGCCCAAGCGCATACTACCACATTTTATTCAGGAGGTGCTTATTATGGCACAGAAAGTCACTGGCATTATCAAACTGCAGATCAACGCCGCTAAGGCGACCGCATCCCCCCCTGTCGGCCCCGCTCTGGGTCAGCACGGCGTCAACATCGCCGCTTTCATCAAGGAATTCAACGCCCGCACCAAGGATATGGAGGGCTACAAGATTCCCGTCGTCATCACCGTTTACGCTGACCGCAGCTTTACCTTTATCACCAAAACTCCTCCGACCCCCATGCTGATCATGAAGGCCATCGGTCTGGAGAAGGGTTCCGGCGTTCCCAACAAGACCAAGGTTGGCACGATTACCAAGGCGCAGATCGCCGAGATCGCCAAGACCAAGATGCCTGACCTGAACTGCCCCACTCTTGAGGCTGCCGAAAGCCAGGTTGCCGGTACCTGCCGCTCCATGGGCGTTACCGTCGTCGATTGATATTTGCTTGTCCGGGCAGTCTGACCCGGAAATGTGGGAGGATTTTTCCGCATCACCACTATAAGGAGGATAATTACATTGTTTAGAGGTAAAAAGTATCAGCAGAGCGCCAAACTGATCGACCGCTCTGTTCAGTATGATCCCACCGAAGCCCTGGATCTGGTCGTGAAGGGTGCTTCCGCCAAGTTCGACGAGACCGTTGAGCTGCACATCAAGCTGGGCGTTGACTCCCGTCACGCTGACCAGCAGGTCCGTGGCGCCGTGGTTCTGCCCAACGGCACCGGTAAGACCCGCCGTGTTCTGGTCTTCGCCAAGGATGCCAAGGCTGAGGAAGCCAAGGAAGCCGGCGCTGACTATGTCGGCGGCATGGATCTGGTGGAGAAGATCACCAAGGAGAACTGGTTTGAGTTCGACGTGGTCGTCGCTTCCCCCGACATGATGGGCATTGTTGGCCGTCTTGGTAAGGTTCTGGGCCCCAAGGGCTTGATGCCCTCCCCCAAGGCCGGCACCGTGACCCCCAACGTGGCCGCTGCCGTCAAGGAGATCAAAGCCGGTAAGGTCGAGTACCGTCTGGACAAGACCAACATCATCCACTGCCCCATCGGCAAGGTGTCCTTCGGCACCGAGAAGCTGTCCGAGAACATGGACACGCTGCTGAAGGCCGTCGTGAAGGCGAAGCCCGCCGCTGCGAAGGGTCAGTATATCCGCTCCTGCACCGTGGTTTCCACCATGGGCCCCGGCGTGAAGGTTTCCACTTCCAAGTATCTGTAAGCTGATATGGTAAACCCCCGGATGCAATGCATCCGGGGGTTTTATGTTTATTCAGCTGAGGTTGCCGTTTTTGTCGCAGGACAGCTTTAACGTAACATCCTTTGTTTCAATCGCGGAGCCCAACAGCTTCCGCCCCATAGAAAAGCTTCCGGTGGCAGTACTTCCGCTTTTGCTTGCGTTTTTGGAAATTGTGTACCACTCAGAATTGTAAATTGTCACTGAACAGCTGGCGCTTGTGCAGGTGGCGCTGCTCCCGGTATATGTAAAAGACCCATTCAGCACTACTTTCCACTGTGCAGTACCGGTGCTGTCATAATAGGTATACGGTCTGCTCCCGCTTGTTCTCCCAGACGCCCGCGCTCCACTGGTAATCGTTTCCACGACAGCATAGCTTCCATCCTCAAATCGGATTATCTCTTGCTCACGCTCCGCAGCATTTCCACAAATCGGAATCGAACATAATACCAACATCACTACCAACAAGGAACAAATAACTCTTTTCATGTCAGTTTCCCTCCGTATATTCTACTCTTTCGATAACTTCGATTTCCCCGAGAACACCATATCCATGAGCAAGTCTTTCGTTGTGGATAATTGCATATGTCACCGTCCCAGCCCAAAGCGTAATGACAATCAGCGCGGTACAGGTCACAATCCCAAGAATCCTTCTTCGTATTCTCAAATTATGGAGAAGTTCCTCGGTATCCATTTCTTCTACATAGGACGATGCAATTTGCTTCGGCAGGCCAAATCGATGGGACAATTCCACAAAATCTGCATCCGGATGTTCTGCTAAATAATCATCCAGCACGTTTTTGATTCGTGCCATAATCTCACGTTTCAGCTTCCCAGAGCAAGGAAGCCAATCTTTGACATTCCGAAGATATCTTCGGGCTGCTCTGTTCCCTTTTCTCATTGTTGCCCGTCTCCTTCTATAATCTGGAAAACGCCTTTGGTGACTTCCTCATACTCCCGCACCAATTCTTCCAGCCGTTGTTCCCCGGCGGGTTCCAGATGATAATACACCCGGGTCATGCGCCTGCCCACCAGAACCTTCCGGTCGGAAATAAGTCCCTGATCTACCAGCTTATAAAGCACAGGATACAGTGAGCCTTCCTGTGTAACAATTCGCCCGCCGCTTCTCCGTTCCGTTTCCTGCACAAGCTGATAACCATACATATCTTCTTTTTTCAGCAATCCCAAAATCACCAGAGACATCACGCCCCGGTGAAAGCTCATCTGTCCGTTATCTGCTGCCATGCCATCCCTCTCCCTTTACGGTATATTATAATACAGTGTTTTTGTTTTCGCAATACCTTTATATCAAAAATATTGTTGACAAGTTTTTTATTATGTGTTATCATGTTGTTACCATTTTCAGGAAAGCATGACCTCAATCGGTTAAATGCCCGCAAGTCAAACCATTTGGCCAGCGCGTTATATTGAAAGGATGTGGTAAAATGCGCTTGAACAAATTTGCCTGTATTCTCCTTGCCCTGCTGCTTGTCCTGCTGGCAGGCTGTTCGGGAAGAGCTGCCGAAGTCAAACAGGCCGACTTTTCCTTCAACACGCCGGAGGGATATTCCCTTTCCGATGTGACCGATGAAAGCTGCAATATTGTCTCCGATGAGGGCGGCGCAATCATCGGCGGAATCACGGTAACGAGCCTGAAGCCCAAGCTGTTAAGCAACGAAAACTCCACGACCGAGATCATGACATATCTGCAAAATGAGTTCCATAAGACAAACAACGTTGAGTTCATCGCCCTTTACGGCGGGAAAGAAAACCCATCCGTCACCATCAATCTGACGAAAATCGCGGATGATACCGGTGAAAAGGCCCATTTCCGTCATATTTTCTTTGAGAAAGACGCGGTTGTTTATCATATGTGGTTTGATCTGGATGTGGTCGATCAGCCGACTGTGGACGAGATCGTTGCCTGTTCAACTGCAAATAAAAATGCGTGAGGTATTCCTATGAAATCACGAAGAATCCTGTCCATAATCGGCCTGATTCTGGCCGCGGTTTTGCTGCTGTGTGCCGGCTGTACAAATAAAAAAGCCCCGGACACCGTAAGCACAACCCAGGCACCCACAGAAACGGAACCCGCTTCCATGGGGCATCTGCGTCTTTCTGTCAGCTTCGACGACGATGCTGATTACGTTGAATATACCAGCGACGAGCTGGGCGGCAATTTCAGTGAGAAGCTGATTTACAATTTTAACATAACCAGCGTGACCATTGATATTGGCGGTCAGAGTATGCCACTGAACGAAGCGCTGCGGGACGGCTTCATCACCGAGGAAGAAATTTTCTGCGACGCCCGGCTGGACGCGCGGGAGGGATTCTGCGAGGAAACCTGTGAATCCCTGAACGGCCTGACCAATTTTACATTCGCCTACCCCGACTACAACCTCCGGCTCCTTTATGACATTTATGAGTCTCCAAACGGTGAGCAGCGCCTGATCAGTGAAATGGTCATCTACGAAAAGAACGTGATTTTGCTTCCCTGCCACCTTTTTGTCGATGAGGAAACCGGGGATATATATGACCGGGAGGATTGGGGGCTGAATTTTGAGATCACGGAAGTCTCCCCCACCGGCATGACCATTCGGTGTACCCACTCCGGCGGCCAGCAGATCGGGCAGTTGGAAATTGTGGATTATTCGCTGTCCCACGACGGGAAATACCTGCTATTAAATGACGGTTTTGAATTCAGCCCTCTCACAGACCATGTTATTCTCAAGGCAGATGATGTCACCGAGTTCACCTTCGACTGGTCAGAACCTTATGGGCAGGTTTCCAGCGGAGAATACGAGCTGGTTCTCTGGATTAAGGATATTTACGATGAATCCCAAAAGCACCCTCTGATGCGGAACTTCTACGACACGCAGATTTACGCAGTGCGTTTTACCGTTTCCTGAAACAGGCAATAAAGGAGGAATTCCAATGAAATCACGAAGAATTCTATCCATAATCGGCCTGACCCTGGCCGCAGTTTTGCTTCTTGGCATTGGCTTTGCAATCGGCCGCAATGACGAAAAGAAAACCGTTCTTGTCGCTCCCACCGAATCGACTGCGCCAAGACTGATAATTTCCGCCGTCCACGCGGACAGCGAGTACACCAGCGAAAAAATCCAGCAGACAAACGACGGCACTTCCGACCTGGACTTCTGCTGCATCGGCCTGACCGATGTTACCATTGACCTTGGCGGGAATGTCATGGATTTAGGAAACGCGCTCCGGGAGGGAAAGACTTCTCTAAGCGAAATTTCTTTTCTTGCACAGTCAGACTCCCAGTCTGGCTTCTGTACCGAGGGCTGGAAAAGTAAGAACGGCCTTGCAGAATTCCGTTATTCCTATCCCGACTTTGATTTGTGGATCGTCGATGACATTTACGAAACGCCTGATGGGCTACAGCATCTGATTCGGGGCATTACGCTGTGCCAGTCGGGCAGCGATGTTGCCTTTCTTCACAACGAGCTTGATCAGGAGGACTGGGGCATCGAATTTTCCGTAGCGGAAGCTTCCCAAACGGAAATCACCCTGAACTATACCCAGTCCGGCGGCCAGGTTCTCGGTCAGCTCATGACCTACGGCTATGCTATCAGCAGGCTGAACCCTATGGAAGGCATCGCACTGCTGGACAATGCGCCGCTCCAGGAGCAAAAACCGATTTCCATGAACGGCCAAGGCACTCTTTGCCTGGATATCGAAACCTACTTTGGCGCGCTCCCTGCCGGGCAGTACGGCATGTACCTGTATTTGCAGGATGCCTACAACGAAGAAGACGTACCGCCTTTAACCCGAAATTATCACGACGTTCAATGCTACTGGATTGAATTCACCGTTTCCTGACACTCCGGCGGGGGAATACTCTCCCGCCGGACATGTTTTTACATGATTTGCAAAAAGCTCTTGACATCTCGTCTATTGTGTGTTAACATATAGCAGTTGCCAGAGACAGCAGGTGGAGTCATCCGTAAGTCCTGCCGAGGTGCGCTGAATATAAAATTTCTGCGTGTCTTTCTGTCTTGTGGCAGAAGGACTTTTTTATTTTCGGAGGTGAAAATTATGCCCAACGCAAAGGTTCTTGAGAGCAAGAAGGCCGTTGTCGATGCTCTGACCAGCAAGGTGAAGGAAGCCTCTTCCGTCGTCTTCGTTGATTACAAGGGTATCACGGTTGCTCAGGATACCGAGCTGCGTAAGCAGTTCCGTGAAGCAGGCGTGGATTACGCCGTCGTTAAGAACACCCTGACCAATTTTGCCGCGAAAAATGCTGGCTATGATTTCTCTGAGGTTCTCAATGGCACCACCGCTATGGCTTCCACCACCGGCGACCCCATCGCCCCTGCTCGTATCGTCTGCGAGTTTGCCAAGAAGAACAAGCTGAAGACCCTGGCCATCAAGGGCGGCGTTGTGGAAGGCTCCGTGCTTTCCGCTGACCAGCTGAACGGCTTCGGCGAGCTGCCCAGCAAGAACGCTCTGGTCGCTTCTGTCCTGGGTACCTTCCTGGCGCCTATCTCCAGCCTGGCCTTCGTTCTGGATCAGATCCGGATGCAGAAGGACGGCTCCGCTCCTGCAGAAGCAGAAGCCTGATCGCGTAACCCCACAAACATCTCACTACACATCATTTTAGGAGGAAATTTATCATGGCTAGTGAAAAAGTCACTGCTCTGGTTGAGCAGGTTAAGGAACTGACCGTTCTGGAGCTGTCCGAACTGGTTCACACTCTGGAAGAGGTTTTCGGCGTTTCCGCCGCTGCCGCCGCTGTTGCCGCTCCCGCTGCTTCCGCTGCTGCTGAGGTCGAGGAGAAGACCGAGTTCGACGTCATTCTGAAGTCCGCCGGCGCTTCCAAGCTGGGCGTTATCAAGGTTGTCCGTGCCGCTACCGGTCTGGGCCTGAAGGACGCCAAGGATCTGGTTGACAACTGCCCCAAGACCCTGAAGGAAGCTATCTCCAAGGAAGACGCCGAGAAGCTGGTCGCCGAGCTGAAGGAAGCTGGCGCCGAGGCCGAGATCAAGTAATTTATCTCATCTTCAAACGGTGCGCGGCCGCCAGACTTTGGCGGCCGCTTTCCTTTAGATAGACCTTAGGGAAAGGACATTCCTATGGATTTACGCTCTACCCTCTCCGCCGTCGCAGACTATGTTCCCGGCGACGTGGAGAACGTACTTGCTGCCGCCTCCGCCTATCTGCCGGACGATCTGGAAAAGGCGATTTCCGGCGCGGCATCTTACATACCGACGGAGATCAGCTTGGGCAGTACGGTGCAGTTCATGCTGTTTTTTGCCGCTGCGTCCCTGATTCTGGGATTTATGGGGCGGGTTTTTCTGGGCAAGCGCTCCAGCCTGAACCACTCCCTGTCCGCGGCCATGGGCATTCTGTTCATCTATGCGGTGGCCATTGTGGTCTACACCTTCAAACCGTGGTCGTTGGATGCGCTGCTGTCCCCCCTGCCCTTTGTCCGGTTTGCGGGAGAGCATCTGCTGGTCATCCCCTTTCAGCGGTCGCCGCTGACCATTGTGTGCAGCGAAATTCTGTCGCTGGTGATTCTGGCATTTCTGGTGAATCTCCTCGACACGCTGATTCCCCGGGGAAACTCCGCTCTGGGATGGTTTTTCCTGCGGATTCTGACCGTGTTATTCGCGATGGTGCTGCACATTCTGGTGGACTGGGCATTCAAGACCTATCTTCCCAACGTGCTGGTCACTTACGCGCCGACCATTCTGCTGGTCATTCTGGCGGTCACGCTGCTGATGGGTCTGCTGAATCTTGTTCTCAGCGTGGTTCTGACGGTAGTCAACCCCATTTTCGGCGCGCTGTATACCTTCTTTTTCTCCAACATCATCGGCAAGCAGCTGAGCAAGGCCGTGTTCACCTCCGGCATTATCTGCGGCGTGGTGTTCCTGCTGGGATACTTCGGCTGTACGGTGATCTGCGTCAGCGCCGCCGCCCTTTCTGCGTATATTCCCCTCGCCGTCGTTTTGCTGCTGTTGTGGTTCTTAATTGGCTGGGCTTTGTAATAAGCAAAACTTTACCCTCCGCTGGAAGCGGAGGGTTTTTGACTTTTTTCGACAGTTGTGCTAGAATGTCTGCCAGGCGGACTTTTGCCTCCTTCTCATTCCCGGCATTTCGAGGTACAACTATGAAACGATTATCCATTTTGCTTATGCTGCTTTTTCTGACCGGTTGCGCCGCTTCCCCCATTGAGACGTCGGAGCCGACGCTCCCGGCGACTGTGACCGAAGCGCCGCAAACTGTCCCCACGGAGGCGACCGTTCCCGCCACTACAGCGCCCCCTGACCCGATTCAGGAACTTCTGGATTCCATGACGATCGAGGAGCGGGTCGGCCAGCTGTTTCTGGCGCGCTGCAACGCCGAATCTGCGTTGACCGACATTCAGGCATACCATCTGGGCGGCTTTGTTCTGTTCGGGGAGGATTTTGAAGGTCAGACGCCGAATTCCCTCCGGCAGACACTGTCCGGCTATCAGGCCGCCGCCAGCATCCCCCTGCTGCTGGCCGTGGACGAGGAGGGCGGAACCGTCACCAGAATCAGCCGCTACCCCGCCTTCCGCCCCCAGCGCTTTCCCTCTCCACGGGAAGCCTTTGCCGACGGCGGGCTGACCCAGGCGCTTTCCAATGAGGAAGATATCTGTCAGCTGCTGCAATCTCTCTGGATCAATGTCAATCTGGGGCCTGTGTGTGATATTTCCGAAGACCCAAGCGCCTTTATGTACCAGCGCTCGCTGGGGCAGGACGCTGAAACCACCGGGGAGTTTGTCGCCGGAACCGTCAGGCTGATGAACGCCTACCAGATTGGCAGCGTCCTGAAGCACTTCCCCGGCTACGGCGACAACGCCGACACCCACACCGGGCTGGCAGTTGACAGCCGCTCCCTGCAAGAACTGGGAAGCAGCGATCTGCTCCCTTTCGCCGCCGGAATTGACGCTGGCTGCGGCGCAATACTGGTCAGCCACAACATCGTTCAGGCACTGGACGGAGACTTCCCCGCCTCCCTCTCCCCCGCGGTCCATCAATATCTCCGGGACACCATGGGCTTTGACGGCGTGGTCATGACCGACGATCTGGTGATGGAGGCCATCACCGACCGCTACGGCACCGGCGAAGCCGCCGTGTTGGCCGTTCAGGCGGGAAACGATCTGCTTTGCTCCACGGATTACGCGGAACAGTACAACGCCGTGCTGAGCGCCGTACTGGACGGCCGCATCGATTTTGACGCGCTGAACGCTTCCGTCACCCGCATTTTGAAATGGAAGCAAAATCTGGGACTGCTGTAAAAAAGCCCCCTGGCAGTTCGATGGAGTACAAGCTCTTGGCTCTCCCTCTGGGAGAGCTGTCACCGAAGGTGACTGAGAGGGCGTTACACTCTTACTTACCCTCTCCGTCCTCGCTGCGCTCGGCCACCTCTCCCATAGGGAGAGGCAAGGGGTGCTCGCATTCAATGATACAAGGACAGGCACAGCAGATTATCCTGCTGTGCCTGTTAACTGTCTTATGCCCCCGCCCATTTACTAGGCGGTTCTTTTTATACTATTTCCTGATTAAAATCTTTGATTTTAATCAGGAAGGCATCGCCTAATGGCGCTGCCTGTTTTGTGATTTATAAGGAAAGAAATCACAAAACAAGTCTCATATGAACTCCATGCCCTTCAGGCAATTAAAATCTTTTTTAAAGATTTTAATTGGAGTTCAGTATTACTTCTCAATAGCTTCCACAGCCGCGGACAGTGCTTCCGTGTTCACCGTCTCCATCTGGCCGTTGTCGTAGGCTTCCGCCACGGCGGGGTCGATGGGCAGGCGTGCCAGAATCGGCAGATCGAACTGGGCGGCAATTTCGTCCAGATGGCTCTTGCCGAAGACGCTGATCTTCTTGCCGCAGTCCGGGCAGCGGAGGTAGGAATAGTTCTCCACGAAGCCCAGCACGGGAATGTGCATCATGTTGGCCATTTTCACGGCCTTCGCCACGATCATGGACACCAGATCCTGGGGAGAGGTGACGATGATCACGCCGTCCACCGGCAGGCTCTGGAACACCGTCAGGGGTACGTCGCCGGTTCCGGGGGGCATGTCAACGAACAGATAGTCCACGTCCTCCCAGATAACGTCCGTCCAGAACTGTTTCACCGCGCCCGCGATGACCGGACCGCGCCACACCACCGGGTCGGCGGGGTTGTCCAGCAGCAGATTGATGGACATTACCTGAATACCCGTGCGGGTCAGCGCCGGGTACAGGCCGTGTTCGTCCGCGCCCTGACACTCCGTGACGCCGAACGCGGTGGGTGCGGAGGGGCCGGTGATGTCGGCGTCCAGAACGCCGACCCGCTTTCCCTTCCGTGCCATGGCGACAGCCAGCATGGACGTGACCGTGGATTTGCCCACGCCGCCCTTGCCGGAGACCACGGCAATGACCTTTTTCACGCTGGCATTGGGGTTCAGCTCCGCCAGCAGGCTCTCGGGCTTGCGATCGGCGCAATCAGAGCCGCATTCGGAACAATTTCCGTTACAAGAACTCATAATTCTGTTGCTCCTTTTTTCTTAATCGTTTCTATTATAGGCCGGGTGTCGAACCGTGTCAACCGTCAAAGCTTCATTCTTCACGTCTGCACCTGTTCCCACTGCTCCATCAGGTCCATGAGCGCCGCTTCGGCTTCTTCCTTCTCTCCCAGCAGACGGGTCAGCTCCTGATAGTCGGCGGATGCCGCTTCGATCTTCCGGTCAAAGTCGGCGACGACCTGCTCCTGCTTCTCGATCTCCCGCTCCAGCCGCCGCACCAGCTTGTCCGCGTCTTTGGTTCCGCCCTTTGCCCGCTCCTTTTTCGGCTTCGGCGCAGCGGAAACGGCCGGTTTTGCGGCGGCTTCATGCTCCAGAATGGAGCGGTATTTCTGATAGCCGCAAGGGAAATCCCGGATTTTCCCGTCCTCCAGCAGCCAGATGCGTTCGGCAAACTTTTCGATAAAATACCGGTCGTGGGAGACGAACAGCAGCACGCCCTCGAATTCCTCGATGGCAGCCTCCACCCACTCCCGGGACGCAATGTCCAGATGGTTCGTCGGCTCGTCCAGAATCAGGAGGTTGATCTTCTCGTCCATCAGCATACACAGCCGCAGGCGGGACTGCTCGCCGCCGGACAGGTTGCCCACGGTCTTGAACACGTCTTCCCCCTGAAACAGGAACGCGCCGAGACGGTCTCTCGCCATCTGAGGCGTGCAGTTTTTCTCATAGAGCATGGTGTCGTAAAGGCTCCGCTCCGGGTGGTCAAAGTGGATGATCTGGGGCAGATATCCCCATTTCACCGTGGGGCCGAACTGGATTTTCCCCTGACAGTCCTCCTCACCCAGCAGGCACTTGATAAAGGTAGATTTTCCGGTGCCGTTGTCCCCCAGCAGGGCAATGCGCTCGCCGCCCTCTACCAGCAGATTCACGTCGGAGAACAGCGTCCGGTCGCCGAAGGATTTCGACACGTTCTTCATCTTGAACACCACGTCTCCGGAGAAATCCCGCTCCCCGAAGCTGGCCTTCATCGTTCTTTCCGCTTTGGGTCGTTCCGTTTTGCGGATGCGATCCATCCGGTGCTGAATGGACATGGCCCGGCGGTAGAGGGTGCGGTTGTTGATGCCCCAGCCCTTCATCCGCTCCACCGTGTAGCCCAGCTGCTTCAGCTTCGCCTGTTCCTGCTCGTACTGCTTCATTTGCAGGTCAAACCGCGCCTGCTTTTCGTCCATGTAGAACGAGTAGTTGCCGGAGTAGAATTCCGCGTGGCCGTCCGCAATCTCGATCACCCGCTGGGCGATCTGATCGATGAAATAGCGGTCGTGGGAAATGGCAAGCACCGTTCCCCGGAAATTCTGGATATACCCTTCCAGCCATTCCACGCTTCTCAAATCCAGATGATTGGTCGGTTCGTCCAGAAGCAGAATGTCCGTCTTTTCCAGCAGAAGGCGGGCGAGGTTCGCCCTGGTCTTTTCGCCGCCGGAAAGGCTGTCGAATTCCTGGGCGCGCTGCTCCGCCGGGATGCCCAGACCGTTGCAGACCTTGTCCACGTCCACATCCATCTCGTAGCCGCCCCCGGACTGGAAGCGGTTGGACAGGCTGTCGTACTCCCGCAGCTGCTCCGCCGTTGCGCCCCCCGTCATGTCCGCTTCCAGCCGCTCCATTCTGGCTTTCACCTTCATGAGGCCGGCGTAGGCGGTGCGCAGCACATCCTCCACGGTGTAGCCCGCCGGGAACCTGGGGATCTGGGAAATCAGCCCCAGACGCTTGTTAGGATTGACGTAGACCTCGCCGCTGTCATAGTCCATCTGGCCGGTGAGGATGTTGAACAGCGTGGTTTTTCCGCAGCCGTTGCGGCCGAGGATTGCTACCCGCTCCCCCTCCTGAATCTCAAAGCTCAGGTTGTCCAGCAGATTTTCTCCGATTACAAAGAATTTTGTCAGATTCCTGACCTGTATATCAACCATATTCTCTCCATTTAGTCGCGTTCAATTCCTGAAGAATCCAGCATTTGCTCCAGTTCTTCCCGGGTGTATAGCAAATTCAACGCCTGTAACATGGCGTTGGCGCTCATGTGTTCCGGCAGGTTCAGCTTTTTCAGAAGCGCTTTCCGCTTCTCCCCGGCGTTGCTTCCGCCGGAAAGGCCCAGCGCCATGAGATCCTGCTTGGTAATGCCGCCGGTAGAGGTCGTTTCCTCCCCCTCTACGGTGGCTCCCGCGTTTCGCAGGGCGGCGAGAATGACCTCTGGGGTCATGCCCTCTACTCCCAGCTTGCCTTCCCGGCCGGGGGCGGACTTCCGTCGTTCCTTGCCGGGAATGTCCGGGATGTAAGCGTGTTTCAGGTATTTTCCGGGGATGGCGCTTTTGATGTGGTTGCGGATAACGAAGCCCGCCCCATCGGAGTCCGTGAAGACGATCAAGCCCCGTTTTTCCGCCACCCGGCGAAGCAGCGCCATCTGCTGCCTGTCCTTGAAAATGCCGAACCCCGCCGTTTCCAGAATGGGGGCATCCACCACCTGGCTGAGGGTGTTTTTGTCGTAGCGCCCCTCCACCACGATGGCTTCCCTGATTTTAACCATTGCGTCCCTCCTGCGCCAGCTGCAACAGAAGCAATTCCAGAAGGCGCTCCGGTTCGTCGTAGGATGTCTTTATTTTATAATCCGTTTCCAGCACCAGCTCCGCCGCCCGGCGGCAGAATTCCGGCGTAAACCGTCTGGCCGCCTCCATGGTCTTTCTCGCGGGATAGTCCGGGATGCCGCAGAGCCTTTGCAGGTCGGAAGCGTTTTTCCCGTTGTCCAGCAGCGTCCGCGCGGCGCTGACCCGGCGGAAGTGGTTGCCCACCGCACCCAGGATCGCCAGCGGCTCCTGCTGCATTTTCAGCAGCTGCTGCAATTTCACCAGCGCCTGATCGAAGCGCCCGGCGCTGAGCATGTCCGTCATCTGGAACACCACGGCGTCCAGCACCGGCTCGGTAACGGCGTCGATGTCGGTCTTCCGAATCTCGTTTGCGCCGGAATAGGCGCATATTTTGTCAATTTCGCCGCTCAGCGCCGTCATGGTGCCGCCGGTGATGTCGATGAGATACAAACACAGATCTGTGGAAATCCGTTTGTCCCGCGCCATAAAATGCCTTGTGACCCAAGCCGCCAAGTCTTTCTGATCCTGCTTGGCAAACTCCACGATCAGCCCGGCGCCGTCGATCGCCTCCCAGAGCTTCTTCAGGCGCTTGTCCGGCTTCCACGGGGTCGTCTCGTAGGTGAACACCACCGTGCAGTAGTCCGGGATATCCGCCAGAATTTCCGCCATCTTGTTCCGGTCGGACTCCCCCAGCTTGAACAGATCCACCTCGTCCACCTGAACCATGGTATGCTCTGCCATCATGGGCAGGTTTTCCACGGCGTCGGCGAAGGTCTGCAAATCGAAGGTCTCGCTGTTCATCCGGTGGAAATTGAAGGATTCCGTCAGCGCGTCCAGCAGCTGCTTTTTCATCTGCTCCACGTAGTGGTGCAGCAGAAAGACCTCTTCCCCATGGAAAATGTACAGCCGCCCCAAGTCCTTGTTTTTCAGCTGGGTTTTCAGTTCCTGTAAATTGCCCCCGGGGGCTGGTTTTTTTGCCATGGTTTCACCTTCTGATGGTAATTGTTCCGTCCCGGTCTGTCCGGTACACCGTGCAGCCAAAATGTTCCAGCCGCTGCAAGGTCTCCGCCGCCGGGTGTCCGTAGAGATTGTCCTGGCCTACGCTGATGCAGACCGTCTGCGGTTGGGCAGCGGTGAGCAAATCCTCGCAGGTAGAGTTTTTGGAGCCGTGATGTCCGGCGATCAGCACGTCCACCTCCGGGATTTTCCCGGCGTGGAGCAGCATCCGCTCGCCGTAGGCGCTCCGGTCTCCCGTTATGAGTATATCACAGTTTTCCGTATCAAACAAGACGCACAGGCTGTTTTCGTTTTCGCTCCTATTGGAATCGGTGGTGAAAATGTGCAGATTTGTCTTGCCGTAGGTCAAAAGCAAATCCTGTTCGGCGTATACCACCTCTGCGTTATCAGATGTCGGCATACCTTCCTCCGGTGGGAGGATGAGGATGTCCGCCTTCACCCGGCTTAAGAGATTTTCCGCCGCGCCGGTGTGATCCCGGTCGCCATGGGTCAGAATCAGGCCGTCCAGCCGGGAGATGCCCTGACTCAGGAGCGTTTCGGCGGCAATGTCCGCAGTTTCGGTGTCGCTGTCCCCGCCGCAGTCCACCATGTACGTCCGGCCTTCGCTTTGCAGCAGAATGCACTGCCCCTGCCCCACATCCAGCACCGTTATCCGGGTGCTGTCCAGCATCGGCTCCGCCCAGGATGCCAGCAGCGCCAGACACAGCCCCAGCGTGCCGCAGCAGAGCAGAACGCCCGGGCGGCGATTCCGGCTCAGGAGGAACACCAGCAGCAATACATACACGGCCACCAGCCAGATGGTAATGTAAGGGCTTCTGGTATACACCGCCGCCAGCGGAAAGCCCGCCAGTAACTTTGCGATCAACAGAACATAGCGAATCGGCCACGCGACGATTTTTCCAAGAATCATCGCCCCGCCCGTCCAGAACGCACCCACCAGACTGACCGCCACAAGCCCATAGAAAATGAAGCTGATGACCCACAGAGTGAGCAGATTGGTCACCACGCCAACAAGACTGACGGTGCCAAAATACCATGCGCTCAGCGGCGTTGTGAAAATCATGGCGCTGAGGGTGATGGACACGGAAGCAGTAAACCAGCGAATCAACGTGGGTCTGACGCCCTTCCCTTTGCTGTCCGGGAACAGAGAAACCAGCCATTTGTGGATGCCCGGCGCAAAGAGATAAATCCCCGCCACGCTGGCCACGGACAGTTGAAAACCCACGGACGTGATGACCAGCGGGTTGCCAATCAGCATCACCACGGCGGCAAAGGCCAGCGCCGCAGGGCCGTCGTATTCCTTATTCAGCAGCAGCGCCGCCAGCATCAGTCCGCACATAATGCACGAGCGGCTGACCGACGGGGTAAAGCCCGCCACCGCCGCAAAAAGCAGCAGCGTTGGAAAACCCACAAGGGCAGTCAGAAACCGCTTCCGGAAAGTAACGGCAGTGAGCAAAGCGAACAGAATCGACACATGCAGTCCGGAAACAGCCGCCACATGGCGAATCCCGCTGATTTTCAGACTGGTATCTACCGCATAACTCAGGCTTGTGGTATCACCCAGCAGAAGCGCCCGGGCAAAGGGCGCGGCATCCTGCGGAATGCAGGTCTGCAAAATTGCCTGAATCCGGTGCCGCAGCCGCGCAGGGATATCCCGCCAAGACGCGTCTGTATGGGGCGAAAGGGAAACCTCGTCCACCTGATACGCCAGCAGGAAAATGCCGTTGCCCGCGTGATAGGTTCTGCTTTCCTTAGGCGTAGTGGCGCGGAAACGGAACTAGCCGGAGACGGTGTCGCCGGGTTCCAGCATTTCGCCCAAATCCAGATACGCCCGAAGGCGGTAGGACTTTCCTTCCAGCTGCACCGTGCCGTCCACGCCGATACCGTATGCCGTCTCGTAGCTGTAGTCCGACACCCGGATGACCGCGTTTGCCGTTTTTCCGTCCATCGTTCCGGCGGCATTCAGATAAAAGCCGTCGTATAGAATGAACCAGCCCATTCCCATGGCAAAGCCAAGAAGAACCGCGGCAATCCGCCGGAATAATGCGAACTTTCTCCCCGCAATCGCCGCGAAAAGCGTCAGAAACCCGACAGCTGCGCCCAAAATGACGCGCGTACTTCCCGTAATAACATACGCGCACAGGCAGCAGGCCGCGCCGAAGCCCAGAGAAAACCATACCAGTTTACGCATCCTGCCGCCTCCTTATCGTTGGAAAAGGCGCCGCCTTTGCGGCAGCGCCTTTCTTATTACTTCAATTTGGAAACCACGTAATCGTCCACGATGGCGAGGGCGTTGTCCACCTTGGTGACGTCCTTGCCGCCGCCCATGGCAGAGTCGGGCTTGCCGCCGCCGCTGCCGCCGCAGCAGCAGCATACCTGCTTCACCAGGTCGCCGGCCTTGATGCCCCGGGCAATGGCGTCCTTGCCGCAGACGGCCAGGAAGGTGATCTTGCCCTCGTTGACCGTGGCAAGCACAGCAACCACGGAAGCATCCTTATCCCGCAGCACGTCGCCCATCTGGCGGAGTCTGCCGGTGTCGGCGTTGGGAACGCTGGCGGTGATGACCTTCAGGCCGTCCACATTGTGGGAACCGAAGAGAATGCGGTCGATCTCGCCCACGGTCTCCTTGGCCTTGTACGCCTCGATGGTACGCCGCAGCTCCCGGAGTTCCTCCAGCTGCGTCTGGATACGGGAGGCCAGTTCGATGGGCTTGGTCTTCAGCTTGGCAGCCGCTTCCAGCAGCATGGTCTGGTTCCGCTCCATTCTCTCAAGGCACGCCTTGCCGGTGATGGCCTCGATCCGGCGGACACCGGAGGCGACGGAGCATTCGCTCTCGATTTCAAAGGGGCCGACCTTGGCGGTGTTGTCCAGATGGGTGCCGCCGCACAGCTCGATGGAGTAGTTGCCCATGTTGACCACACGAACCGTGCTGCCGTACTTTTCGCTGAACAGCGCAGTCGCGCCCATGGCCTTGGCCTCGTCAACGGGCATCTCCCGGGTCACGATGTTGTAGCCCTCCAGAATGGAATTCTGGACGATGGCGTTGACCTTCACCAGCTCCTCCGGCGTCAGCGCGGAATAGTGGGTGAAGTCGAAGCGCAGCCGGTCAGGCTCCACGTAGGAACCCGCCTGATGGACATGGTCGCCCAGCACCGTCTGCAGCGCCTTTTGCAGCAGGTGGGTCGCAGAGTGGGCGCGCATGATGGCCTTGCGGCGCTCCACGTCAATGGAAGCGACCACGATGTCGTCCACCTTGATGGAACCGGTGACCATCTTGCCGTGATGCAGGTACTTGCCGCCCTTGTCCTTCTGGACGTCGGACACCACAAAGCGGCTGTTGCCCATGAGGATCACGCCGTGGTCGGCGATCTGGCCGCCCATTTCGGCGTAGAAGGGGGTCTTGTCCAGAACAATGATGCCCTTTTCGCCGCCGGCAATGGTGCCGGAGACTTCGTCGCCCACGCACACAGCCAGTACCTTAGCGTCGCAGTTATTCTGGGTGTAGCCGACAAAAGTGGTGGGGGTGTTGTCCAGCCCCAGGTCGATGCCCGCCCAGGCCAGGTCGCCCAGCGCCTTCCGGGCTTCCCGGGCACGAACCTTCTGCTCCTGCATCAGCTGGGCAAATGCCGCCTGATCCAGAGTCATATCCTCGTCGGCCACCATTTCCAGGGTCAGGTCAATGGGGAAGCCGTAGGTATCGTACAGCTTGAAGGCGTCGGCGCCGGAGAATTCCGTCTCGCCCTTGGCCTTGTGCTCCGCCAGCATGTTGGAGAAAATCGCCATGCCGCCGTCGATGGTGCGGGCGAAGTTCTCTTCCTCCACCTTTACAACCTTGGTGATATAGTCGCAGCGCTCCCGCAGATAGGTGTAGTGAACCTCGTTTTCCTCCACCACAGTCTCCACGATCTGATAGAGGAAGGGGTGGTTGACGCCCAGAAGCTTGCCGTGGCGGGCAGCCCGCCGCAGCAGACGGCGCAGGACGTAGCCGCGGCCCTCGTTGCTGGGAAGCACGCCGTCGGCGATCATGAAAGTGGAAGCGCGGATATGGTCGGTGATGACCCGCAGAGACACATCCATCTTCACGCTCTGGCCGTAAGTTGCGCCGGTCAGCTCAGTGACCTTGTGGGTGATGTTCATGACGGTATCCACATCGAACAGGGAGTCCACGTCCTGACAGACCACCGCCAGACGCTCCAGACCCATGCCGGTGTCGATGTTCTTCTGGGCCAGCTCGGTGTAGTTGCCGTGGCCGTCGTTGTCGAACTGGGAGAAGACGTTGTTCCAGACCTCCATGTAGCGGTCACAGTCGCAGCCGACGGTGCAGCCGGGTTTGCCGCAGCCGTACTTCTCGCCACGGTCGTAGTAAATTTCCGAGCAGGGGCCGCAGGGGCCGGAACCATGCTCCCAGAAGTTGTCCTCCTTACCGAAGCGGAAAATACGCTCGGCGGGGACGCCCACTTCCTTGTTCCAAATCTCAAAGGCTTCGTCGTCGTTTTCGTAGATGGAAGGGTACAGCCGGTTCTCGTCCAGACCGACCACCTTGGTCAGGAACTCCCAGCTCCATGCAATGGCCTCGTGCTTGAAGTAATCGCCGAAGGAGAAGTTGCCCAGCATCTCAAAATAGGTGCCGTGGCGGGCGGTCTTGCCGATATTCTCGATGTCGCCGGTACGGATGCACTTCTGGCAGGTGCAGACCCGGTGACGGGGCGGCTCCACCTCACCCTTGAAATAGGGCTTCATGGGCGCCATGCCGGAATTGATGAGCAGCAGAGACGCATCGTTCTGGGGGATCAGAGAAAAGCTGGGCAGGCGCAGGTGACCCTTGCTTTCAAAGAAAGAAAGGAACATTTCGCGCAGTTCATTTACGCCGTAAGGCTTGGGATTCATTGGTTTCTACCTCCATAAAAATTGTCGGAGCTGAAAGTGAATTCTCCACTTCCAACTAAAAACGCCGCCCCCAAACAATAGGGGCGACGTAAATCGCGGTACCACCCTAATTCGCCTGAAAATCAGGCATCTTAGCTGCTCTGTAACGGGAGCGCCCGTCCCGGTCATCCCGGGCGACGCGGGAAATGGCTTGCGGGAGTTCATCCGGGGGCTTGCACCTTTTCCCCCTCGCTGAAGGACTACGTTTCCGCTTGGTTTCCGCAATGTCTTTCCATATCGTCGATATTTTATCACAAAAAGGGAAAAAGTCAAGGCTCATTTCCCATTTTTTCGGGCGGTTTCCCGGAAAAAGTCAAATTGTCTGTCCGAGAAACCGAAAACCTGCGGAACCGGCGGCTGCCGATTCCGCAGAGGTTTCCGAATCAGATTTTCTCCTCCAGCCAGCGGCGCATTTCCTCCCGGCCTTCCTCGCTCATGGGGAAGGTGCATTCGCCCTCCATGATGCTTTTTTCATAGCAGTAAAGGCCGTGCCAGTACTCCACATGGATGGCGCTCTGGGCGAAATCCACCTCTTTCGGGTTCGCCATGACCACCTTCGGCTCTGCCCGGAAACGGAACAGCCCCTTGGAGCCGGTAAAAATGTTGTTCATGGCGAAGGTGTGCAGGGTGGGCAAAAACAGCTCTGCCATGCCCTTACTCCCGGGTCAGCTCTTCCATTTCATCCAGCAGCTCGCCGAACAGCGCCAACGCCTGATTCACAGGCTCCGGGCTGGTCATATCCACGCCCGCGCCCTTCAGCAGATCAATGGGGGACTTGGAGCAGCCGCCGGAGAGGAAGCCGAGGTAATCCTTCACGGCCGGTGCGCCCTCCCGCAGGATGCGGCGGGACAGGGCAATGGCGGCGGAATAGCCGGTGGCGTACTGGAAGACGTAGTAGTTGTAGTAGAAGTGGGGAATCCGCGCCCACTCCATGGCGATATTGTCGTCCACCACCATGTCCGGGCCGTAGTACAGCTCGTTCAGGCGCTTGTACTCGGCGCACAGGACGTCCGCCGTCAGGGTCTGTCCCTCAGCTGCCATCTTTCCGATGTTCAGCTCAAACTCGGCGAACATGGTCTGACGGTACAGCGTTCCCTTGAACTGGTCGAGGAAATGGTTGATGAGGTACGCCCGCTCCTTCTTATCCGTGGTCTTGCCCAGCAGATATTCCATCAGCAGCGCCTCGTTGCAGGTAGAGGCCACCTCTGCCACGAAGATCACGTAGTCCGCATCGATGGGGTTCTGATGCTTGTTGGAGAGATAGGAGTGCAGGGCGTGACCCATCTCATGGGCCAGCGTAAACTGGCTGTCCAGCGTTCCGGTGTAGTTCAGCAGGACGTAGGGATGCACCACCGTCCCGGCGGAATACGCGCCGCTGCGCTTGCCCTCGTTCTGGTACACGTCGATCCAGCGGTGGTCGAAGCCGTTTTTCAGAATGGTGCGGTAATCGTCGCCCAGAGGCGCCAGCGCGTCGTAAACGGTCTGCTTGGCCTGCTCGTAGGGAATGTGCTTGTCCACATCTTTCAGCAGGGGGGTGTACACATCGTAGAAATGCAGCTCATCCACGCCCAGCAGCTTCTTGCGCAGACGGACATAGCGGTGCATTTTGTCCATGTTCTGGTGGACTGTCTCGATGAGGTTCTTGTACACGGAGGTAGGGACGTTGGTCGCGTCCAGAGACGCTTCAAAGGCCGTGTCGTACTTCCGCGCCTCGGCGAAGAATTTCAGCTGCTTGTTCTGGGCATTGAGAAGGGCGGCAGTGGTGGTCTTGAACGCAGCCAGCGTACCGTAAAGATTTTCATAGGCGCTCTGACGCAGCACCCGGTCGCTGCTCTCCTCCAGGCTGACGAAGGTTCCCTGGGTCAGGGGATGCTTATTTCCCTTGGCGTCCACGGCGTCGGGGAACTTCATGTCTGCATCGGCGAGGGAGCCGTAAATGGTATCAGGCGCCTGAGACATTTCGCCCGCCGACGCCAGCAGCTTTTCCTCCGCGGCGGAGAGGGTGTGCGCCTTGCGGCGGCGCAGATTGGTCAGATAGCGGCGGTAACGCTCCAGCTTGGGACAGTCGGCATAGAACTGCGCCAGCTTCTCATCAGAAATCGCCATGATCTCCGGCGTATCAAAGCTGCACGCCGCGTTCAGTGCTACTGCAACGCCCATAAACTTTCCGGCCATGGCCTGATAGGTGGCGTTCCGGGTATCCTCGTCCGCCCGGCGCATACAGTAGCTGCCCAGCAGATCTCCCTTGGCATTGACCTGCTCAAAGACTTCCATGTAAGCATACAGCGTCTCGCCGCTCTCACCCAGACGTCCCGCGAAGGAAGCCAGCGTCTTCTGGCTCTCCGCCAGCGCCGCCAGTTCCGCTTCCCATGCTTCGTCGGTGGGATACAGATCTTCAATGGCCCACTTGTCCTCCGCCGGGATCTGGTCGCGGCTGGGAATTTTTTTGATTTCTTCCATAATGAACCCTCCTGGTTTTTTCTGCTATTATACCACACTATCCAAAAAAATCAACGCCGCTTGCAAAGATCGGCAAATTATGCTAAAGTTGGCCTTGGTGATGCATATGAAGAAAAATCGCGTTCGCGGCAGTCTGAGTCTGCTGCTGGGTACAACCATCTGGGGCTTTAGCTTTATCGCCCAGAGCGTGGGCATGGATCACATCGGCCCCTTTACCTTTCAGGCTGTGCGGTGCCTGCTTGCCGTGCTGTTTCTGATTCCCTGTGCGTTTGTGCTGGATATCGGCAAATGCAGCTTCCGGGAATCCGTGGCAAAGTGGAAGAACCCGACGCTGTGGCGGGTGGGACTGATCTGCGGGTGCGCCCTGTTCGTCGCATCCAGCCTGCAGCAGATCGGCATTGTCTACACCGACGCCGGAAAGGCGGGGTTCATTACCGCCATGTACATCGTGCTGGTGCCGGTGCTGGGGCTGTTTCTCGGGAAAAAGCCGCCCAGAACCACCGTTTTCAGCGTGGCGCTGGCGGTGGTGGGGCTGTATCTGCTCAGCTGCATGGGCGTTTCCCAGATCAACAAGGGCGACCTGTACCTGATGGGCTGCGCGCTGGCCTTTTCCGTGCAGATCACCTGCATCGACCGGCTGGCGGGGAACTTAGACGGTCTGCGCATGAACTGCATTCAGGCGCTGGTGGTTACGGTGCTTTCCGTGCCGTTCATTCTGCTAACGAAGGAAACCGTCGTTTTTTCTGACATTACCGCCTGCTGGTTCCCGCTGATCTTTTCCGGCGTTCTGTCCATGGGCGTCGCCTATACGCTGCAAATCGTCGGGCAGCAGGGTCTGGAACCCACCACAGCGTCGTTAATTATGAGTCTGGAATCCGTCTTTGCCGCTCTGGGCGGCTGGCTGATCCTCCACCAGACCATGACGCCTTGGGAACTGCTGGGCTGCGGTCTGGTGTTCGCCGGTGTGGTTCTTTCTCAGCTTCCCGTTGGGATTTTCGCGAAAAAGGCCTGAACAAACGCAAAATAGTGGGGCTGCCGCTGGCAGCCCCACATTTTTTCGTTTACATCTCCTGGCGGCCTTCCAAGGCTCTGGAGAGGGTCACCTCGTCGGCATATTCCAGTTGGCTGCCCACCGGCACGCCGTAGGCAAGCCGGGTCACCTTGACCTCCATGGGTCTCAGCAGGCGGGATATGTACATGGCCGTGGCTTCTCCCTCGGTGTCCGGGTTCGTCGCCATGATGACCTCTCTGACCTCTCCCCCGGCTACCCGGCGGAGAAGCTCTTTGATCTTGATGTCGTCCTGCGACACATGGTTCAGAGGTGAAATAACGCCGTGAAGCACATGGTAAACGCCCCGGAACTCCCGGCTGCGCTCCATGGCAATGACGTCCTTCGGCTCGGCCACGACGCATATGACGCTTTTGTCCCGGGTATCGTCATCGCAGATGGGGCAAACTTCCCGGTCGGTCAGATTCTGGCAGACGGGGCAGGTGTGTACCTGTTTTTTTGCCTCCAGAATGGCGTTGGAAAATTCCTCCGCATCCTCCATGGGCAGGCTCAGCACATGGAAAGCAAGTCTCTGCGCCGTTTTGCCGCCGATGCCCGGAAGCTTTGCAAACTGGTCGGCAAGATTTTGCAGCGCAGCGGGAAAAAACTGCATAACTTCTCCTTAGAACAGGCCGCCCAGATTCAGGCCGCCGGTGAGACGGGACATGTTGTTCGCCGCTTCGGCGTCCGCCGCCCGCGTGGCTTCGTTGACAGCGGCAATGACCATATCCTGCAGCATTTCCACATCGTCGGGGTCTACCGCTTCCGGCTTGATCTCAATGCCGACCAGTTCATGCTTGCCGTTGACGGTGGCCGTGACCATGCCGCCGCCGGACGCCGCGGTGAAGGTTTTGGCCTCCTGCTCCGCCTGCATCCTGAGCATTTCCTGCTGCATCTTCTGCGCCTGCTTCATCATAGCCGCCTGATTCATCCCGCCGGGCATACCCCGGAATCCGCCTTTTGCCATAATATGATTCTCCTATCTTGAAAAATTCACATGAAATTATCGTTTGATCGTTACAATATCGCTGTGCGCCCTGCCGAAGTTCATCAGCTGCTCCATTCTGGGGTTCGCGGCAGGCTTTGCCGACATATCCACCGTTACCGCCTTCACCGGATGGGGCAGCATTGCCGTTGCCTTCCGGGAGACGACCTCCAGAATTTCCGGTCTATCCAGCATCTGCGCCGTAAAACCATTGCTGCACCGAAGCTCCAGCCTGTCCCCTACCAGCGCGCCCTGAACCGGCGCATTGGGGGTCACCACAAAGAAGCCGGAAACAGGGGGCTTCAGCTCCTTGCGAACCGCCGCCACCAAGTCCGACCAGAAGCCGACGGGGGCTTCGCTTTCCGCCACCGGCGGCGCGTCCTCTGCCGGGGGTGCGTCGGCATCGTCCGGCATGGGCGGGCGGTCGTCGTCATAGGGTTCCTTCTCCGGCGCGGCCTTCTCCGCTTTCACGGGAGCCGCCGGAACGAAGGCGCCGCTTTTCACCTGCTCTTCCAGCCGGGTGAGACGGGCGTTCAGTGCTTTGGTATCCAGACTCAGCTCCGGCTGGCACAGCTCCACAATGCACAGCTCTGCGTCCATGCGGCGGCTGGCGCTTCGGGTAAAACCGGCCATCGTCTCCTGAAGCCGCTCCATCATGCGAACCAGCTCGGCGCTGGTCAGGGCTTTTGTCAGCTCCAGCGCTTCCTTGTCCGACGCCACGCCGGAAAGCATGGTGATCCCGGCGTTTCCGGCGGTTTTCAGCACCAGAAGGTCCCGGGTCAGGCAGGCCATTTCGTCCAGCATGGCGCCCAGGTCTTTGCCCTCGGTATAGAGCCGGTTGAACAGCTCCAAAGCGTTTTTCGTATCGTGGGCGGCAATATAGCCCATCATTTCCCCGCATTTCCGCTCCCCGGCGATGCCCAGGCAGGCGTATACCCGCTCTGCCGTCAGCTCTCCCGTGGTCGCGGAGGCGCACTGGTCAAGCAGACTCAGGCCGTCCCGCATTCCGCCATCCGCAAGGCGGGCGATCACTCGCGCCGCCCCGTCGTCAAGATCAATGTTCTCCTGATAGGCGACGTATTGCAGCCGCGCCGCAATGTCCTCCTGACTGATGCGCCGGAAGGAAAACCGCTGGCACCGGGACAGAATCGTCGCCGGAACCTTGTGCAGCTCCGTGGTCGCGAGGATGAACAGCAGATGCTCCGGCGGTTCCTCGATGATTTTCAGCAGCGCGTTGAAGGCCGAAATGGAGAGCATATGCACCTCATCGATGATATACACCCGCATTTTCACCTGAGAAGGCGTATAAATGGCGTCGTCCCGCAGGTCGCGGACGTTGTCTACGCCGTTGTTGGACGCGGCGTCGATCTCCAGCACGTCCATGCAGGAGCCGGAATCGATGGCCTTGCAGGCTTCGCAGACGTTGCAGGGGTTACCGTGGTCGGGATTCAGGCAGTTGACCGCCTTCGCCAGAATCTTAGCGCAGCTGGTCTTGCCCGTGCCCCTGGAGCCGGTGAACAGATACGCATGGCTCATTTTCCCGGTCATGATCTGGGTTTTCAGGGTCTGCGTCACCGCCATCTGCCCGGAAACGTCGTCAAAGGTCTGGGGGCGGTATTTGCGGTATAACGCCTGATAAGCCGACATTGTGCTTCTCCTTTCTGCAAAAGTCCATTGCGAGCCTAAAAAGCCATCCGGCCCATAACAAGATCGCACACCCACATTTGAACAAGGCGAACACCCGAACCTGACACAGTTAGCTCAAGAACGGCAACCCCGCGGCACACGAGAAGATCCGCTTAATGCTGCTTGGTTCCCCACCTGACATGGTTCACGGGATCTCGTTGCGCAAGACCAATCTATCAACACCACTTGCGCAGGTCAGACAATATTCAAACTTGCCCGGGTGTGGGAATTCATCCCTGCTGTAGCGGATTGCAGGTACAGGGCACCGCTATCTCCCCGACTAGTGCGACCTTGTTATAAGCCGGACAGCTCAATACAAGGAAATTTTGAAATTTGTGAAATTGCAATCAGTTGAGCTTCGACTCGATGAAGTCGGCCAGCTCTTTGAAGGTGGTGATCTGCTGATCCTCCAGATCCAGCTCCACGCCCAGCTCGGACTCCAGATCCATAATCATCTCAACGATATCCAGAGAATCGATGCCCAGACTTTCAAAGGTAGCATCGGGAGTGATCTCGGCGGGATCCAGCTCCAGCTGCTTGGCCGCGTAGTTAACCAGTTTCTCGTACATGTGTAAGTCCTCCTCTCAGTATTTTCTGCGGAACTATCTTATCGTATTCTATTACAGGAACCCGCGTTTGTCAATGCCCTGTTTTTACCCAACCGCCATCCCTGCGGCATAGGCCGTCGCCCATGCGATCTGCAGGTTGAAGCCGCCGGTGTAGGCATCGCAGTCAATGACCTCCCCGGCGAAATACAGCCCGGCCACAAGCTTGGACTCCATGGTTTTGGGGTCGATTTCCGATACCTTCACGCCGCCGCTGGTGATGATTGCTTCAGACACGGGGCGCTTGCCCGTGATGTCAATGGAGAAGGCTTTCAGCAGCTCCACCAGTGTGCGGCGCTTCTGCTTCGTCAGGGAATTGGCCTGCATTTCCGGGGAAATATCCAGTCTGCGCAGCACCACGGGGATCATGCTCCGGGGCAGCAAGTCCACCAGAGCGTTTTCCATGCTCCGGTTCTGATATTGCTCCAAATCCCGCAGGATGCGGGCTTCCAGCTTTTCACTTTCCAGCGCGGGCTTCAAATCCAGCACCAGACGGCAGCTGTCTCCTTTCAGGTGGCAGCTCGCCGACAGCACCGTGGGGCCGGAAATGCCAAAGTGGGTAAACAGCAGCTCGCCAAAGTCCTTGTACAGCACCTTTCCCTTGGCGTTCAGCAGCTTGACCCCCACGTTCCGCAGGCTCAGCCCCTGCATTTCCTGGCAGTCGTTTCCCGCCGTCTCCAGCGGCACCAGACTTCCCTCCGGGGGGATGATCGTGTGTCCCAGAGCGGCGGCGATGCTGTAGCCGTCGCCGGTGGAGCCTGTGGCGGGGTAGGAAGCGCCGCCGGTCGCGAGAATCACCCAATTTGCGGCAATTTCCTCATTTTGCGTCCTCACCCCGGTAACATGCCCGTCTTGGGTGAGAATATCCCTGACACGGGCAGTTTTCACGGTGATTTTCTGCCTGTGCAGCTCCGATTGCAGGCAATCCAGAATGGATTGGGATTTGTCCGTCACCGGGAATACCCGGTTTCCCCGCTCGGTTTTCAGGCGGCAGCCACGTTCCTCAAAAAAGGCCATCGTCTTTTCCGGCGGGAACGCCGTCATGGCGCTGTAGAGAAACCGCCCGTTCCGGGGGACGTTCTGCAAAACCTCCTGCCCGGTGCAGTTATTGGTCACGTTGCAGCGGCCCTTGCCGGTGATCAGCAGTTTTCTGCCCAAACGGTCGTTTTTTTCCAGAAGCAGCACATTCTGCCCCCGTTTTGCCGCCGTAATGGCCGCAAACATCCCCGCCGCGCCGCCGCCGATCACGATACCGTCATAGCGCATCAGCCGTCCACCCGCTTCTCATACACGTCGTATTCTTCCCAGATACGCTCCAGATTGGCGAAGGTTTTGGAGAGTTCCTTCTCCTTCTGGGCGGCAATGGCGACGATCAATGCGTTGACGATACTCAGCGGCGCCACAAGGGAGTCCACCAGACTGACCATATCGCTTTTGGCGATCAGCACATGGTCGCAGCTGCTGCCTAAGGGGGACAGCTTGCTGTCCGTAATGCCGATGACTGTCGCCCCGGCAGAGCGGCAGTATTTTGCGCCCTTGGTCGTGGTGGAGGAATACCGGGGGAAGGAAAAGGCGATGACCACATCGCTGCTGTTCACGCTGACGATCTTTTCAAACATCTCCCCCGCCCCGAAGCCGGAAACGACATGGACGTTGTTGAACATATAATTTAAGTAGTACCCCAGGAAATTCGCCAGCGGCTCCACGGAACGGACGCCCAGAATGTACACCCGTTTTGCCTTTAGAATGGCGTTCACGGCGGCGGAAAATTCCTCCCGGCTCACCATTTCCTCCGTCTGGCGGATTTTCTCCATGTCAGAGCGAAGCACCGTGGAGACCACGTCCTGATCGCCCAGACGGTCGTTGGCGACCTCGATGCGCTGCACGGAGGTCAGACGGTTGAGCACCATTTCCTGCATGGCCTTCTGCATACTGGGGTAACCGTCAAAGCCCAGATCAACGGCAAACCGAACCACCGTGGATTCCGACACGCCCACCGTCTTTCCCAGACGGTTAGCCGTCATGAACGCGGCCTTGTCATAGTCCTCCGTAATGTAACGCGCGATCCGCTTCTGCCCCTTGGAGAAGGTAGGCTCCATCTCCCGCAGAGTGGACAATATATCGTAACTCATAGCTGCCTCCTTGTGCGGCGCTGTATCGTTTTTTATGGCCATCGGTCAGGGCAATCGCCCGTTTCTGCCGAAAAACCGCCTTATATTATACTAGCAAAATCGGCGGCATTTTGCAAGAGACAACCGCAAAAAATGCAGGAATCTTTCAAATAGTGCCGGATGTTCCCGGTGTCCGCACCAATCCTGCAACCTCCGCCTCCGTCAAATAGCGCCATTTCCCCAGCGGGAGATCTCCCAAGCGGAGACTTCCCTCCTGAATGCGACGCAGCCGGGTGCAGTGCATTCCGGCGGCATCGCACATCCGCCGCACCTGACGGTTACGGCCTTCGTGGATGGTCACCCGAAATTTTGCCGACTGCCCCTCCGCCTTCAGCAGCTTCACCTTCGGCGAGCGGATGGTGTAGCCGTCCAGCGTGATGGGCTTCGCCAGACGGCACTCCCCGCCGGGCGTGTAGCCGGTGACCCAGACGTCATAGGTCTTCTCCACCTCATGCTTCGGGTGCATCAGGGCGTTGGCGAACGCGCCGTCATTGGTCAGAAGCAGAAGCCCCTCGGAATCCATGTCCAGCCGCCCGACGGGGTACACCCGCTCGCCGCAGTCCGCCACAAGGCCGGCCACGTCCGGCCGCCCCTTTTCGTCAGACAATGTGGTGACATAGCCCCGGGGCTTATTCAATAAGATGTACACGTTCTTTTCCCGGACGGCCAGCGGTTGTCCCGCCACCCGGATATCGTCGGTTTCCGGGTCGGCGCAGTCCCCCAGAGAAGCGGGGACGCCGTTGACGGTCACCTGCCCCGCCCGGATCAGCTCCTCTGCCTTCCGCCGGGAGGCCATGCCCCGGGCGGAGAGTATTTTCTGCAAACGTTCTGTCATGGTCTTTCCTCCCCGCATGGTCGTCCGGGAGCGGCATGTCAGCCGCTCCCTCTGTGGAATAGTTTTTGCCAGAAGCTCTTTTCCTCCGGCTGGGTCTGTTCGATGGTCGCGCCGTAGACGACCGGGACTTTTCCTACAGCCTTGCCCTCTATCAGCACGTACACGACCCCTGCGTCCGCCCCTTCTACTGCCGGGGCATAGATGAATCCCGGGCCGGGCAGCGCCAGACAGGGGTGTTCCTCCGGCGCGACGGAATAGTCAAAGTCCTCCGCCGCCAGTACCTCCACCCGCCGTTTCTCGCCGCCCACGACTTCCACGGTTCCCACCCGGTCGCCCTGATTCACGACCCGCTGAATGGCGTACCGGGAGAAGCCTTCTTCCATCAGCGCGGCATGGTCAGACCAGTCGCTGGGGTCGTCGATGGTCACGACGATGACCCGTCGCCCGTCTCTCGTGGCGCTGGACACCAGAATCCGTCCGGCGGCCTTGGTAAAGCCGGTTTTCACCCCGTCGGCGCCCGCTACCCGCCACAGCAGCTTATTATGATTGGTCAGATACCGATCCCCCACCTTGACGTTTTTGGCGGAAACGGTCTTGTAGAAAATGGGATTTTCCATGGCGTAGGCCGCCAAAGTTCCCAAGTCCTTCGCCGTGGAATAATGGCCGGGGCTGTCTAAGCCGTTTGGATTTTCAAAGTGCGTGCCGGTCAGGCCGAGACTGCGTGCCTTGTCGTTCATCAGCGCCGCGAAGCCCTCCACGGTACCGCCGCAGTAAATGGCCAGCGCCACGGCGGCGTCGTTGCCGGAGGACAGCATCAGCCCGTAAAGCAGCTCCTGCAAGGTGAGTACCTCCCCCTCTTTCAGGTACATGGAGGAGCCCTCGATGCCCACCGCTTCCTTTGGGATGCGCATTCTGTCCAGGACGTTGCACTGCTCGCAAACGATCAGCGCCGTCATGATTTTGGTGGTACTGGCAATCAGACTGCGCTCCGTGGGATTCTTCTCGTAAAGCACCCGGCCGCTGACGGCATCCAGAGCATACGCCCGCCGGGCGGACACGGCGTCCGCCCTCACAGGCAAAAACAGGACGGCGGCCAGCAATGCAGCCGCCGTCCCGGCGAAAAATCGTCTCATTTCTTCTCACCCGTGGCTATTGTGTCCCATTATGGGGAAACTATGCACCACGGACGTCCGCGCAAATCAGTCTTTCTTCTTGGAATCCAGATAGGCGGTAAGCTTGTCCAGCGTGTCCGGAACCATTTCCACAATGCGGTCAGCCGTGGAGCTGGCAGGCTCCGCCACGGGCATCATGCGCACGTTGCCGTCCTTGACAATGAGGAAGCAGATGGGCGTCACCTTGACGCCGCCGCCCACGCCGCCGCCAAAGGGATTGTCGCCGGCCGCCGTCTTCTTGGTGAAGTCGGAACCGCCGCCGCCAAAGCCGACACTGACCTTGGACACGGGGATGATGGTCACGCCGTCGGGCGTGGAGATGGGTTCGCCGATGACGGAATTCACGTCCACCATCTCACGAATCTTCTGAATGGTACTTTCAAGCATATTGGGAATCTGGCTCATGGGTAGCACCGCCTTTTCGTTTTTTCTGAAGTTTTAGGAATTCTCTCAGCGCCCGGATGCCGTACACGATGGCAAGACCCAGAAGTCTTCCCAGCGTAATGGTCAGATCCAGCCGCGCAATGACCAGTGTTTCGGACGCGGTAAAGTCGCACTCGACCTCCACATCCCGTTTTTTTATCACGAACAGCCGTTCCAGCTGGGGCATCAGATTGCCCACTGCCGTCCAAGCCCTTCCGTAATTGACCGCGAGGTCGCAGGGGTCGCCCCCAGCCAGTATCAGCTTCAGCTCCAAGCGATTCACCCGCAGCTTCCGCCGAAAATCTCCCAGAAAGTTCAGTGCGACCTTCACCAATGGCAAAAAGTCCAGCAAACTGCCGCCCTTTTCTTTCTTTTCCGCCGCAGGCTCCTGCTTGGGGGGCTGGGGCGGCTTTGGGAGGGATTCTTCCTGTTTTTTCGGCTGTTCCGCCGTTTTTTTCGCAGGTTTTGGCTTTTTCTCCTTCTTTTTTCGGGGGAACAGGGTCAGCCGGACGGGGCCTGCAATGACGCGCAGCAGCGCTCCCTCCCCGCTGTACCGGGCGCTGACGCTCAAGGGCAGAATTCCCAGAAGGAATATCACGCCCAGCGCAATCCACCAGCCCATTATGCGTCCTCCCCGGTTGGGGGCTGCTCGGGCAGCTCCACCGGCTCGCCGAATGTGATCTTCTCAATGGGTGGCAGCTCTTCCAGAGAGCTGAGGCCGAAGGTACGCAGAAAATCCGGTGTCGTTTTATACTGAATCGGGCGACCCGGAACATTCAGACGTCCCGCCTCCTCGATGAGCTTTTTGTTCAGCAGCGCTGCCACGGAATAGGCGCTGTCCACGCCGCGGATCTGCTCCACCATGGCTTTCGTCGCCGGCTGGTAGTAGGCGATGATGGTCAGGGTTTCCAGCTGAGAGGAAGACAGCTTGGGGGGCTTTCGGGTCTCCAGCGCCTTCGTCACATAGTCCGCCATCTCCCCGGAGGACACCATCTGGTAGCCCTTTTCCAGCTTGAGAATGCGGATTCCCCGGCGCTCAAAGGCATATTTATCCGCCAATTCGTCGGCAGCTTTTTCCACATCCGACGCGTCCGTTTCCAGCGCGGCGGCAAGTCTTCCAATATCGATTCGCTCGCCAGCGGCAAAGAGAATGGCCTCTATGGCACGCTGTAGCTGTTCCGATTCCATCAGGTCATCTCCTCTCTCGGGTGCTTGTCCAGCAGACGGACGTTGGGGTTTTCCCCGCCGGGGTCGTCCTCCAGCGTCACGGAGTTCGTCTTGCACAAATCCAGAATGGCGAGAAAAGTCGCCACGACCTCCGAGCGGCTCCGGCTGCCCCGGAACAGATTTTTCAGCCGTTCCACGCCCCGCAGCAGCAGCTGACGCAGCACCTCGCCGGTTTTCCGGCCGATGGGGTACGGCTCTTTTCCCACGATGCCCCGGAAATTCGCCGTGGGCGGGGGCAGCTGGCGCTGACTGCGCTCGGCAATGATGTCCAGCGCCCGAAGCAGGTCGATCACGTCGTGCTGATAGCGGTAGCCCTGCTCTCTGCGCAAAGGTTCCGGCTCCTTGGTGAACAGGCACCGGCCGATTTCATTCCTCGGTTCCAGCACCGCCACGGCCTGCCGGATCTGCTCCATGGCTTCCTTCCGCTTCCGCTCCACCAGCGACTGGCGCAGCAGATCCAGCTCGCTTTCCGCCTCGGCCTGTTCCGCCGCCGACAGGAGCATTTTGGTTTTGATCAGCATCAGGTGGGACGCCATGGTGATGAACTCGCTGGCGATCTCCATGTCCATCCGCTTCATTTCGTCCAGATATCCCAGATACTGCTCCAGAATTGCGGAAATGGACACATCCTGAATTTCGATTTTATTCTTGCTCAGCAGCTCAAAAATAACATCCAGCGGCCCCTCAAAATCCTCCAGAACGTCGGATTTGGTATGGACGATGCCCTCCAGACGGTATTGCGGTTCTCCCATAGCGGCTTCCTTTGCTAAAACTAAATCAATACATACTTGCCGACATTATAGCATTCTTTTCCCCCGGGCGCAACCCTAATATTCCATTAACTTTCATGAACTTTCTTTCAGAAAATGTTGCAATTTTCGATTTTATGTGGTATCATGTTTGTAACCGAAATTCGGAGGGATGAGAAGTGGCAAAACGGAATCGTTATCGTGAGATGGAGAGTTTGATGACCAGGGTCATTATTGGCGACGCGCTGGTGTTTGCGCTGTACCTGCTTTGCGCCGGTCTTGGCTGGACCGTTCTGAAGGTGACCTCCGCCATTATCGCCATTCTAGGTTCCCTTTTATGCCTTGGCTGGCTGGTCATCACCGGCGAGTTCTCCCGCCGCCGGAGTCTGTGGATGGTAACGGGCTTCATCGCGATCGTTCTGTGCGTGCTGGTGTCCCTGCTTCTTGGCTATCCCGGCCCTGCGCCTACTGTGTAACTTACATCTGAAAAAGCGGCAGCTTCGGCTGCCGCTTTTTTATCTTCCCTGTTGAAGAATTACCTATAGAACGTATTTCCTCCGATGAATTCCCGCACCAGACTGGTGGGGGGAATTTCGTCGTCCACGTCCGCTTCCTGAATGTAGTTGAGAATTTTGACGATGTTGCGCACCTCGTCGTAGCACTCATCCTCCGGCTGAACTGCGGTGAGCAGAGGGAAAATGTGCTTTTTCAGCACCGCCAGCTCGTAGAGCGTGGAGCTGTTGAAAATCACGTCGGCATTCTCCTGATAGGGGAATATCCACCGCTTTTCCCCCCGCTGCACGCTGTCCCACATGGCGAGCGTATGCTGCACCGACGCGCCGCGGGTCTCGTAGTCCCGGACAATGCGACGCAGGAGCCGCAGATAGCTGGTGGGAATCCGGTTGTGATTGTCAAGGTTCAGGGGCAGCAACGGGCTGACGTAAAGGCGGAAAATCAGCTTTTTGTCCACGCTTTCCGGCAGCATGGCGGGGTTCAGACCGTGAAGCCCCTCCACAATGATGACGGAATCCGCTTCCAGACGCAGCCGCTTGCCCCGCCACTCCCGTTTTCCGGTAAGGAAGTTGAAGGACGGAAGCTCCACTTCCCCGCCCGCCAGCAGCGACGCCATGTCCTCCCGGAACAGGGCGCAGTCAATGGTGTTGATATGCTCCAAGTCCAGCTTGCCGTCGGGGCCGGGAGCGATTTTGTCCCGGTCTATGTAATAGTCGTCCAGACTCATGAGAATGGGCTTTTTCCCATGGACGCGGAGCTGGGTGGCAAGACGGTTCGCCGAGGTTGTCTTGCCCGAGGAGCTGGGGCCAGCCAGCAGCACGGCCTTCGCCCCCCGCTGGCACACTTGATCGGCCACCTGAGAAAACCGCTTTTCATGCAGGGCTTCGTTTACGCGGATCAGCTCCCGGATGCGGCCGGAATTCGTCAGGTCGTTGAGGTCGGCCACTGTCTGGCACTCCATCAGCTCGCCCCAGCGCTCGCCCTCGTTGAACACGCTGAAAAAGTTGGGCATAGGCGGCACCTTGGCGCAGATCTCCGGATTGCCGTCGTCCGGATAGACGAACACAAAGCCGCCGTCCGCCGGGAGAATGTCCCACACCGTCAGATACCCGGTGGAGGGCATCATCTCGCCGTAGTAATAGTCGGCAAAGTCGCCGTAGGCGTACTCGTCGAAATAATCCACCGTCCGCCAGGAAAGAAGCCTTGCCTTGTCGGTCTGCCCTTCCTCCCGGAACCGGTCGATGGCCTTTTGCAGTTTTACCCGGCGGCGGATCAGGGGAATGTCCTGCCCCACCAGCTCACTGACCCGCGCTTTCAGGGTCGAAGCGGAAAAATCCTTTGCCCCCGCAACGCTGATGTACACGCTGGAACCCAGCGTGCAGGTCATTTTTGCCGTTGCCTCCGGCCACAACTGCCGCATGGCAAGGAAAATCGTGAACTGCGCCGTGCGGATATAGCACTCCTTGCCCGCCGGGTCGGCGTAGCGGAGCAGGCGGATTTCGCCGTTGGACGCCGTCATCGCCCGGCGCATGGACTGGCGGTCGGCCTCCGCCTCTTTCTGCCGCACGGGAATATAATTTAATGTAAAGACCTCACCGGCGATCTTCGCGGCAAGGGGTCTTTCCGTCAGCGTATTGCCGTCCAGCCCCAGCTGCTTCACCAGTTCCAGCAAACTCTGTCCCGGCTGGGGCAGCACCTTCCGTCCTTCCATTGTCAAATCCATAACGTTACCTCCTTAGGGAAATTGCACAAAACGTGTGCTATATTATAGCACACGTTTATGTTTTCTGCAAGATTTATTTTGATTTCGCCTTGCACCGCCGCAGCAGCAGATATCCCACCACGCCGATGATAAGCAGCGCCGCCATCCACGCCGGTCTTGTCCAGGCGGGAGTGGTGACGAAAATGGCCGTGGGGCCGTCCGCGCCGCCGATGATGCCGATGGTCGCCGCGCCCTCGCTCTGCACAAGCTCGCGACGCAGAACGACATGGCCGATCAGGGAAACAAAACCGTCATACAGCAGCCGCACACCCCCGATCGCCGCGATTCCCAGAAAAAGGAAACGCCATGGGCTTTTCCGGTAGGTGTAGTCCTTCATCTGTTTATTCAGATCAGCAGCCGCTTTCGCGGGGGTGCCAAGCTCGGCGTAGATTTCCTCGTCAGTCTGCCCGGCCTCCCGGCGGGCGACTATGGAGCTTTGGAAGTCGCTCATGACTCTCGCCTTTATCTCACGGGGCAGGTTCAGACGCCGCTCCACCGCGTTCACGTAGTTCTTCATTTTCTTTTCCGCCTGCGTCATGACTCTCTTCCTCCCTGCAAAAATGCGTTTACCGTATCATCAAATTCCCGCCAGACGCGCTGTCTGCGGAGATTTTCCGCCTGCCCAGCGTCCGTGGCTTCGTAGATTTTCTTCGGTGCCGTGCGCCCCTCCCCCGTTGACCATTGGGAGCGGATCATGCCGTCATCCTCAAGGCGGTACAGGATCGGATACAGCGTCCCTTCCTTCAGGCAGAACCGCCCCTGAGAGGATTTTCTCAGCTCTGACAGCAGCTCGTAGCCGTAAGCGGGCTTCTCGCAGATCAGCTTCAGCACCAGCATTTCAAGCACGCCCTTTTTTAATTGCTGGGCAAATCTGTCCCCCATCGGCTTCCCTCCTATTTAGCATTGCTAAGTATTTGTAATATAACACTCTTTCCTGATTTTGTCAAGCAAAAAGGACCTGCTCATTTGGGCAAGTCCTTTTCATAATTTATCCCAATTTTGTCAGTGTGGTTCCCGGATAATAGTGCGCCAGAATTTCCGGGCAGGTGCTTCCGGTGACGGCCATGGCATCCGCGCCGTACTGGCTCATGCCCACCCGGTGGCCGTAGCCTCTGGTGGTGATGATGACAGTGTCCTCGGTGGTGGATATGGAAAACGCCGTGGAGCGCAGACCCAGCGCGGAGCGAAGATCAGTCCCTTTATAGCTCGTCCCGCCGATGACGATGGTATCGATGCCGCCGCCATCGGTATAGGTCACGTCCCGGAACCAGCTTCCCGGGCTGCCGCTGAGCTTGACACCAAGGGCATCCTGAAACGCTCCCGCCGAAAAGCGCACCGTATCCGTATAATGCGCCGCCTTTTCCTCCCCGGGGCTGGCCACGGCCTGCAAATAGGGGAACTCCGTCCCCCACACTGCTGCGGCGTCCTCGGTGCTGCCACCGGAACAGGAAAAATACGTCGCTTCGATCAGCTCCCCCTCGTAGGTCAGCACCCAGCCGGAGGTAGCGGCCACGGCGGCGCGTACCTTTTCCAGACCTTCCTCCGTGCCGCCCTGAGACAGGTAGTCTTCGTCCCCAATGTAGCCCTGACAGCACGCGCTGCGGGTGCATACGGAGCAGTCTCCATGCTTGCCGCCGGTCTCCCACGCCTTCCGGGCATAGGTTCTCGCTACCACGGACTGGGCTTCCAGTGCTTCCTCCTCAAAGGATACCGGCATTTCCGCCAGCACCACCCCGACAAGGTAGTTGTCCATGTCCATCTGGGAAACCGTGCCGTCCTCCTGCCTGACCAGCACAGGAAGCCGCACAGTCTCCTGCGCCGTGGGTTGTACGGTCTGCGCCGTTGTTTCCGGCGTCGTCTTCGGCGGAGTATCCGTCTGGCGCGCCGCAATGCTTACCACGATCCCCGGCACCACCAAACCCATGACGGCGGCGGTCAGAATATCCTTTGCCAATGTTCTCATTGGTATCCCCTCCCGGAGATATGGTAGCACAGCGGGAGGAAAAAATGCTGTCAGAACATACACAAAGAAATACAGCCCGCAGACAAAGTCTGCGGACTGCATTCGGGGGTTGGAAACTCGGGAAAAGCAATTCAATGACTCTTATTGTGGCAGGCACCGCACGCGGCACAGCCGGCGCAGTTGCCGCCGCAGGAGGACTTTCCCTGTTTTTTGTCGTGTACCATGCTGCGGATAATCAGAGTAACCACTGCCAGAAGGACGAGACTGATAAGAATTGTACCGATATTCGCGCTGATCCATTGCAGCATAAAAATCACTCCTTTTCAGAACATTGAAGGTTGGAGCCAGACGTATCGTCTGGCTCCAAAACGATCAGACTTTAGAAAGCTTGGTGGCTTCCTTGTAGGGCTTGAACAGCATGTACAGCATACCAGCCAGAGCAGCCAGAGCGAAGATCAGGCCGATCACGCTGGCGTGTCCGGTGAACAGGTTGCCGAACTGGTTGATCATCAGGGCGATGATGTAAGCGAAGCCGCACTGATAGCCGATGGCAAACCAAGTCCACTTGGCGTTGTTCATCTCACGCTTGATGGCGCCGATGGCCGCGAAGCAGGGGGCGCACAGCAGGTTGAACACCAGGAAGGAATAACCGGTAATGCCGTTGAAAGCATTGGCAAGGTTCTGATACACGGTGCCGTCTCCGCCGCCGTACAGGATGCCCAGAGTACCAACGATGTTCTCCTTGGCGACCAGACCGGTGATGGAAGCGACAGCCGCCTGCCAGTTGCCCCAGCCCAGAGGCTTGAACACCCACGCCAGCACGCCGCCGATGGCAGCCAGAATGGAGTAGTCGATTTCTTCCTCGCCCAGCATCCGGAAGGTGCCGTCAACGAAGCCGAAGTAAGTGGTGAACCACACGAAGATGGTGGACAGCAGGATGATGGTGCCGGCCTTCTTGATGAAGCTCCAGCCGCGCTCCCACATGCTGCGCAGAACGTTGGACACGGTGGGCAGGTGGTAGGCGGGCAGCTCCATAACGAAGGGAGCAGGCTCACCGGCGAACATCTTGGTCTTCTTCAGCATGATGCCGGACACGATGATGGCGGCCATGCCGATGAAGTAAGCGGAGGTAGCAACCCATGCGCTGCCGCCGAACAGGGCGCCCGCGATCATGGCGATGAAGGGAACCTTCGCGCCGCAGGGGATGAAGGTGGTGGTCATAATGGTCATCCGGCGGTCACGCTCGTTTTCAATGGTACGGGACGCCATGATGCCGGGAACGCCGCAGCCGGTGCCGACCAGCATGGGGATAAAGGACTTACCGGACAGGCCGAATTTCCGGAAGATACGGTCGAGAACGAATGCGATACGGGCCATGTAGCCGCAGGCTTCCAGAATGGCCAGCAGCAGGAACAGCACCAGCATCTGAGGCACGAAGCCCAGAACCGCGCCGACACCGGCCACGATGCCGTCCAGAATCAGCCCGCTGAGCCATTCAGCCGCATTAGCCTTCTCCAGCAGGTCGCCAATCAGAACAGGGATACCGGGCACCCAGACGCCGTAGTTTGCGGGGTCGGGTTCTTCGCCTTCCAGCGTTTTAAGCGCTTTTTCATAGTCAGCCAGAGAAGCGGTCTCTTCGGTGATCTCCAGAGTCTCCTCATCCTCGACTTCGTAGGGGAAGTCGCCGGTGGGAGCGGTGCCGTTTTCTTCCACGTAGGCGTCGTAGCCGTCTACGATCAGGGACGCCTCGTTATATGCATCAGCGTCTTCGTTGTAAGCGGCGGAGCCGATGCCGAACAGGTGCCAGCCGTCGCCGAACAGACCGTCGTTTGCCCAGTCGGTAGCGGCAGCGCCCACGCCGACCATGGCGATGTAGTAAACAAGGAACATGACAACTGCGAAGATGGGCAGGCCCAGCCAGCGGTTGGTCACGATCTTATCGATCTTGTCGGAGGTGGTCAGCTTACCGGCGGAGTGCTTCTTGTAGCAGCGCTTGATGACCTCGCCGATGTAGATGTAGCGCTCGTTGGTGATGATGCTCTCGGCGTCGTCGTCCAGCTCCTTCTCGGCAGCTTCGATGTCGGCCTCGATGTGAGACATGGTCTCCTTGGTCAGACCCAGCTTCTGCATCACCTTGTCGTCACGCTCGAAGATCTTGATGGCGTACCAACGCTGCTGCTCCTCGGGCATACCGTGGACAGTTGCTTCCTCGATGTGGGCAATGGCGTGCTCCACAGGGCCGGAGAAGGTGTGCATGGGAACGGTCTTGCCGTTCTTTGCGGCGTCGATCGCAGCCTCGGCAGCAGCCATAACGCCGTCGCCCTTCAAGGCGGAGATCTCGACGACCTTGCAGCCCAGAGCCTGAGACAGCTCGTCGATATTGATCTTGTCGCCGTTCTTGCGGACGATATCCATCATGTTGATGGCAATGACCACGGGGATGCCCAGCTCGGTCAGCTGAGTGGTTAAGTACAGGTTCCGCTCCAGATTGGTGCCGTCGATGATGTTCAGGATGGCGTCAGGCCGCTCCTCGATCAAATAATTACGGGCGACAACTTCCTCCATGGTGTACGGAGACAGAGAATAAATGCCGGGCAGGTCAGTGACGGTGACGTCGGAATGCTTCTTCAGCTTGCCTTCCTTCTTCTCCACGGTGACGCCGGGCCAGTTGCCCACGAACTGGTTGGAACCGGTGAGGGCATTGAACAGTGTCGTTTTGCCGCTGTTGGGGTTGCCCGCAAGGGCAATTCTGATATCCATGATACTCTCCTTCTGTTAGCTTCCGCTAACGTTTTATCAAAATCGGGGCTTGCGTCCCTATGATTTACTGGGGTCTTACTGGATCTCGATCATTTCGGCGTCGGCCTTACGGATCGACAGCTCGTAGCCGCGGACGTTGACTTCGACCGGATCGCCCAGTGGAGCAACCTTCCGCACGTAAACGGTGACGCCCTTGGTAATGCCCATGTCCATGATCCTGCGCTTGACAGCGCCCTCGCCGTGGAGCTTCACCACAGTAACGGTCTCGCCGACCTTGGCCTGCTTCAGTGTTTTCATACCGATTCCTCCTTTTTTCCTCGTTAAACCATAATTTTCTGCGCCATTTCCTGGCTGATGGCTATCCGGGACTCCTTCACCTTGACGATGACGTTGCCGCCCATCGTATTGATGACCGACACCACCCCGCCGACGACGAACCCCAGATTCTCCAGATGCTGTTTGACTTCCGGCTTTCCGCCGATTCGCTTGATGACGTATTCCTCGCCGGTATCCGCAACCGTAAGCGGCATGGAGAACACCTTCTTTTTCTGAACTTTTAGATTAGCAAAAGCTAACCTAAAGGCGCTAATATAGGTTAGCTCTCGCTAACCTCCTGTATAATAGCCCACCTTAAACAATTTGTCAAGTGATTTTTAAGGATTTTTTCATTTTGTCCAAGTATGACAAATTATGCCAGGAAGCGGCGGCAGAAACCGGTCAGAATGCGATATTGCTATGGGCGGTTTTCCCACAGAGAAAACCGCCCGCGGCTCTATCACGATCTGTCATGGATGAACTGGAGCATACAGTCCTTCAGACTCTGCATACCGTCTGTCAGCTTCATTCTGCGGCTGGTGCCCATGCCCAGCTCCCGCGGCCTTGGCGGGTCCACGGGGACGCACAGCACATCGTCCGTCCTGCCCCGGATCATCAGCTCCGTCATCATGGTGACGCCCAGCCCGTGTCCCACCATCCGGATAACCGTCTCATCATCCACCCGGGAAACGCTGGCGTTGAGCTTCACGCCCACGGAGTCCATGGCCGCGTTGACGTCAATGTCAAATCTGCCGTAGGGCATCAAAAATTCCTGCCCGGAAAATTCCTCCAACGGGAAGGTGGTCCGGCCGTTGAGGGGGTAGTCCTTGGGGAGGATCGCATACATTTTTTCATTGTACAGGGGCGTCCAGTCGCAGAAGCTGTAGTTCTGCCGGCTGGCGAAGATCACGTCGGTCTGGCCGCTTTCCAGCAGCTCGTAGGGCTCCAGCGCGTTATCCACCATCCGAAGGTCAACGCTGACCTCCGGACAGACGCGCTTGTAGCGGTAAAGCAGCTCCGGCATCCAGTGCATGGCGATGCTGGCGTAGGCCGCAATGCGGATGACCTCTTTTTTCTGCTCGGAAATGGCGTTGATCTGGTTTTCCAGGTTGGCATTGGCCTGCAAAAACTCCCGGATGGCGGGCATGAGCTGCCGCCCCTGAGGACTGAGCTGGATGCCGTTGTGGTCGCGCTGCAACAGGGAAAAGCCCACCTCCCGTTCCAGGGCGTCCATCATGTGGGTCAGTCCCGACTGGGTGTAGCCCACCACCTCCGACGCCTTGGTAAAGCTTCCAAGGTCGATTGCCGTCATAAGAATTTCCAGTTTCTTGCTGTCCATATGCCGCACTCCATTTCATATCTATTACATTTTCTAATATCCCTATTATAAACATGGACTTCTCAGAATGCAAGGGAAATGTTAGAATATCGTCAAACAGAAGGAGGCAGAAAAAAATGAAAAAACACCTTACTTTCAAGCAGAAGATTCTGGTGGCCGGAACGCTGTTCGGCATGTTCTTCGGCGCCGGCAATCTGATTTTCCCCGTTCATCTCGGTCAGCTGGCCGGACGGAACGTCATCCCCGCCATGATCGGCTTTATCATCACGGCCGTCGGTATTCCGATCATGGGCGTGGCCGCCATCGGCAACACCCACTCCGACGGCTTGCAGCAGCTGTCCAACAAGGTCGGCAAGGGCTACGGCTACGTCTTCTCCTGCCTGCTCTACCTGACCATCGGCCCCGGCTTCGCCATCCCCAGATGCGCGACCACTTCCTTCACCGTGGGTGTCGCGCCCATGCTGGGTGCGGGTGCGTCCGAGTCCATTGCCCTGCTGATCTTCTCCGTGATCTTCTTCGCCATCGTGCTGATTTTGTCCCTGCGCCCCGGCGAGATCACCGTCTGGATTGGTAAGGTCATCACCCCCATCTTTCTGGTCTTCCTCGCCATTCTGGTGGTGACGGCGCTGATCAATCCCTCCACCTCCGTTTCCGACGTGGAGCCTGCCGCCGGTTATCAGACCGGGGCGCTTTCTCTGGGCTTCATTGAGGGCTATAACACCATGGACGCCATTGCCGGTCTGGCCTTCGGCATCGTGGTCATCGACATCATCCGCTCCATGGGCGTCACCGACGATTCCGACGTGGCAAAGGATGTTCTGTCCTCCGGACTGCTCACCAGCATCCCCATGATCGTGATCTACGTTACCACCATTCTCATGGGCACCCAGTCCAGAGGTCTGTTTGAGACCTCCGAAAACGGCGGCATCGCCCTGGCACAGATCTCCGGCCACTATCTGGGACGGGCGGGCAGTCTCGTTCTGGCGGTCACCATCACCTGCGCCTGCCTGAAAACCGCCATTGGTCTCGTCACCAGCTGCTCGGACGCTTTCTCCCGCATGTTCCCCAAGGGGCTTTCCTACCGCGCATGGGCAGTGATATTTACCGTACTTTCCTTCCTGATCTCCAATTTCGGTCTGTCCAAGATCATCAGCTATTCCCTGCCGCTGCTGCTGTTCCTGTACCCGCTGGCGATCACCCTGATTCTGCTGGCACTGTTCGGGAATCTGTTCCATCATGACCGGGCTGTCTACGTCAGCGTCACGGCCTTCACCTGCATCGCCGCCCTGTTCGATCTTGCCAAGGCGCTGCCCGCGAATCTGAAAACCGCCCTTCATCTGGACGGCGCGGTCGGCCTTGCGGAGAAGATTCTCCCCTTCTTCGACATCAGCCTCGGCTGGGTTCTCCCCGCCTTTGTGGGTCTCGTTCTGGGTCTGGTTATTCACTTTGCGAAAAAGCAGAAGGTCGCCTGATGCTTACATAAAAATGTGCCGGAGCTTCCGCTCCGGCACGTTTTGCGTTTTGTCAATGTGCAAACTGGCTCTGATACAATCTGGCATAGAAGCCGTCCTTCGCAAGCAGTTCCTCGTGCTTGCCCTGCTCCACGATGTGGCCGTCCCGCATGACGAGGATCCTGTCCGCTTCCCGGATGGTGGACAGGCGGTGAGCGACGATGAAGCTGGTGCGCCCGCGCATCATGGTGTCGAACGCCTTCTGAATCTTGATCTCCGTCCGGGTATCGATGGAGGAAGTCGCCTCGTCCAGAAACAGCATGGGCGGCAGGCACAGCATCACCCGGGCAATGCACAGCAGCTGCTTCTGTCCCTGAGAAAGGCTGCCGCCGGACTCGCCGATAACGGTATCATACCCCTGAGGCAGACGCATGATGAAGCTGTGGGCGTGCGCCTGCTTCGCGGCGGCGATGATTTCTTCCTCAGTCGCCTCCGGCTTGCCCATGGCGATGTTCTCCCGGATCGTCCCTGCTTTCAGCCATGTGTCCTGAAGCACCATGCCCACGCTCCTGCGCAGCTCGCCCCGGTTCATTTTCTGGGTATTGACCCCGTCGAGAAGGATTTCGCCCCCGTCCGGGTCGTAAAACCGCATGAGAAGGTTGATAAACGTGGTCTTTCCGCAGCCCGTGGGGCCGACGATGGCCACCCGCTGGCCGGGCTTGACGGACAGGTTGAAGTCCCCGATCAGGGGCTTGTCCGGCGTGTAAGAGAAGCGAAGGTCCTTGATCTCCACTGCGCCCTCCACCTTTTCCGGACGTTCCGGATGCTCCGGCTCCGGCGTCCGCGCCGGGGCTTCGATCAGCTCGAACACCCGCCCCGCGCAGACCAACGCGTTCTGCAGCTCCGTCACCACGCCGGAAATCTCGTTAAAGGGCTTGGTGTACTGGTTGGCATAGTTCAGGAAGCTGGTGAGATTGCCCACGGTGATGCCGCCGGAAATGGCGATCAGCGCACCGCTCAGGCCCACGCCCGCATACACCACGGAGTTGACGAACCGGGTACTGGGATTCACCAGAGACGAGAAGAAAATCGCCCGCAGAGACGCCTTTTGCAGCCGTCCGTTGATCTCGTCGAACTGCTCCATGGACGCCTTCTCATGGCCGAAGGCCTGCACCACCTTGATATTGCCGATGGTCTCGTCGATCAGACCGGTCTGCTCGCCCCGGGTAACGGACTGGAGCTTGAACATGGAATACGTCCGTGTGGCAATGAAATTCGCCACCAGCAGCGACAGGGGCGTGATACACACCACCACCAGCGCAATGCCCCAGTGAATGCGGACCATGAAAACAAGCGTTCCCAGAATGGTCATCACGCCGGTAAACAGCTGGGTAAAACCCATGAGCAGTCCGTCGGCGAAGGTGTCCACGTCAGCCGTCACCCGGCTGACCACATCGCCCTGAGGCTGTTTATCAAGATAGGAAAGGGGCAGCACCTGAATATGCCGGAAGGCTTCGTTCCGGATGTCCCGGGTAACGCCGTAGGTCATGTGGTTGTTGATCTGATTCATGAGCCACTGCGCCAGCGCCGCCACGGCGGCGCAAATCGCCACGTTGCGCAGATAGCCCCACATGGCGGCAAAATCCACCCGTCCGGCATCGATAATGCAGTCAATGGCATTTCCCACCAGAATGGGGATATATAAACTCATGACCACGTACAGCGTCGCCAGCAGCAGCGACGCGGCCAACCCCACCCAATAGCGCCGGATGCGGCGCAGAACCTTCCGCAGAATTGCCATCTGATTAGCCATTTTGCACCGCCTCCTTGGGGAACTGGGAATAGTATATCTCCTGATAAACCGGGCAGGATTCCAGAAGCTCATCGTGGGTACCCTTGCCCGCCAGAATGCCGTCGTCCAGCACCAGAATTTCATCCGCATACCGCACGGACGCCGCTCTCTGGGAGACGATGAAGGTCGTCGGCGGATCATCCATTCTGCGGATGGCCATACGAAGACCCGCGTCGGTAGCATAGTCCAGCGCGGACGCGCTATCGTCCAGAATCAGGATGCGGGGCTTCCGCACCAGAGCACGGGCAATGGTGAGACGCTGGCGCTGACCGCCGGAGAAGTTGACGCCCCCCTGTTCCACGGGTGCGTCCAGTCCGTTATCCTTGCCCTCGACCACTTCTTTCGCCTGTGCAACGGTCAGCGCTTCCCACAGCTCGTCATCCGTGGCGCTGGCGTTGCCCCAGAGCAGATTCTGCCGGATAGTGCCCTTGAACAGCACCGCTTTCTGGGGAACAACGCCAATGGCCTGCCGCAGGGACGTCAGGTCATACGCCGCCGTCTCCACGCCGTCCAGCAGCACCTTTCCTCCAGCCGCGTCATAGAGCCTCGGAATCAGATTCACCAGCGTCGTCTTGCCGGAACCGGTGCCGCCGATGATGCCGATGGTCTGCCCCGGCCGGGCGGTGAAGGTAATGTGCTCCAGAGAGGGATTTCCCGCGCCGTCATACCGGGCGGTCACATCCTGAAATTCCACCTGTCCCTTCAGATCCGCAGCCGTGCGGGTGCCGTTTTCCTGACCCGGCTCCAAATCCAGCACAGACGCCACCCGGTTCCCGCAGGCGACAGCCTTGGTGATGGTGATGATCAGGTTTGCCATCTTGATCAGCTCCACCAGAATCTGGGACATATAATTGTAAAGTGCGATGACCAGTCCCTGTGTCAGCACGCCGCTTTCCACCTTCAGCGCGCCCACATGTACCAGCAGCACCACTGCCAGATTGATGACCACGTAGGTCACAGGGTTCATCAGAGCGGAAATCCGTCCTGCGGACAGCTGCTTGCGGGTCATGTCCTCCGTTTTTTCCTCAAAAGACGTAACCTCCGCGTCCTCCTTGCAGAAAGCCCGCAGCACCCGAACGCCCGTCAGATTCTGCCGGGACGCGGATGTCACGCTGTCAAGGGACGCCTGCACCCGCCTGTACATGGGCATGGTGATCAGCATAATGCCGAAAACGATGATGCACAGCACCGGAATGACCCCGGCGAACACCAACGCCGCCTGAAAATCGATGGTAAAGGCCATGATCATGGCCCCGAACACCACGAATGGCGAGCGCAGCAGCAGCCGCAGCGTCAGGTTCACGCCGTTCTGCACCTGATTGATGTCGGAGGTCATCCGGGTGATCATGGTGGATGCGCCCAGCTTATCGACCTGGCTGTAGCTCAAGCCCAGAATATGCTCCAGCACCGTATGCCGCAGCCGTGTGGAAAAGCCCACCGCCGCCACAGCAGAAAAATACTGCGCTGTCACCGAACTGGCAAGCCCCACGACGCCCAGTCCGATCATGACGGCGCACATTTTCACAATGTAGCCCCGGTCGCCGCTGCCGATGCCCTTATCCACGATACTGGCCACAACCAGCGGCACCAGCAGCTCAAACGTGGCCTCCAGCAGCTTGAACAGCGGCCCAAGGACACATTCTTTTTCATAGCCCTTCAGATATTTGAGAAGTTTTTTCATACGCTCACCTCATAACGGCGTCATTATAACACCCTTCTTGCCGGAAAGCAATGTCGTGTCGCATAAAACGGGGCGATTTGTCAGCGCCGTTCCCCACCTACGCCGCGGAAATCGGTGGTTTGTCTGAAAAAGCAGTTGACATTTCCGCCAATTCCGGATATAATGAGTTGGCTAAAGGAATGCTAGTGTAGCACAGTCGGTAGTGCATCTCACTCGTAATGAGAAGGTCGCCTGTTCGAGTCAGGTCACTAGCTCCAGAAAACCGCCGCTTTTATGAGAAAGCGGCGGTTTTCTTGTGTAAAAAGTTACGCAGCTCTTTCGGCCATAGATTTTATCCCGTCATTTTTCCGTCAATAACAAATTCAACCCGTACAGCCGCAAAACTGTGTCCGAATTTTTTATGCTTTTTCTCTCAGCAGTCTGGGTTTTGGCATCAGGATATCATCAAGCATTTCCGACGGTCGAGCCTGCGGTTCTTTCACGAGAGAGACCTCCTCATTATCGTAGTTGTGTGGTCGGCAAACCACTTCCGCTATAATGGGGAGTTTTTTCCCTGTTTGCTTTACTCCTCGCTGGAGGCTATTCTTTTGCCCCCGGCATAGCTGGGGGTCAACTTTGGTCAGCCAAGACGATAGCGCTGTCCGCATTATGCGGACAGCGCTATCATCATGTTTATTACCATCAGAACCGTCAGAACGATCACACCGGCACTGAAAAAGAAGCATTTCAGGCACCGGCGGTCGATCCACTCGCTCTGGATGTACGCCCGGACACGGGCACGGTTGGCGATCAGAATTGCCACCGCCGCCGCGAAAAATCCGGTGAAAATCGTCAGCTCGATCACCGACGCCGCCACTTCCGGAAGATTTGCCGTCAGACGGCTCAGAAGGTCTGCCAGCACCAGATTGTTGAAGATATGGAGCACCATGGACCAGCCGACGGAATACTCCACCGCCACATATCCCAGCACCAGTCCCACCAGAAACGCATAGGGCGTTTGCAGCAGGTTCCCGTGGAACAGCCCGAACAGGAACGCGGAACCCAAGATGGCAAACCGCTTGCCGTAAGGCCGCAGTGACCGCAGGACGAAGCCCCGGAAGATCAGCTCCTCCGAAATGGGCGCCAGAAACGATGCGTACAGGAACATGCTGACAGTATCCGAGCTGCCGGAAACGGCGTCCAGCGTCCCGGTGGCAGACCGGCCGAAGCAGTTCATCACCAGCTCAAGAAGATTGATCCAGACAAAATTTACCATCTGCGTTCCGGCGCACAGGCACACCATGCACAGCAAAGTTCCCGGTTTCATGGGTTTTTCCCGTCTCAGCACTTCCCCGCCCCAGAATTCTCTGCCCTTCCATGCGTACAGGATCACCAGAGCGACGGCCACGGCGGCGATGTACCCCCATGCGTTTCCGGTCAGAGCGGACACGTCCGGCACATACTGATCGTTTCCCTCTATGAAAGCATTCAGGTATCCCGCGATCACATCCCGCAGCATCGCCACGGAAACCAGAATGTTCATCAGGACATAGTATCCCACCAGCGTCCAGCCAACGGGGCTGAAACGCTTACGGAGCCATTTGTTGATCTGTTTCTCGTTCATAGTTTTCCTCCATAATGATTGTCTCCGCCGTCATAATGCCGTCGATGGCCGCGGACATGATGCCCCCGGCATAGCCCGCGCCTTCTCCCGTGGGGTACAGCCCCCGAAGGGAAGACTGCCGTGTTGAATCCCGGATAATCCGCACCGGGGAGGAACTGCGGGTCTCCGGCGCGGTCATCACCGCGTCCGGGTCTGCAAAGCCTTTCAGCTTCCCGTCCAGCCGGGGCAGCGCCTGGGCAATGGCGTCGGTGATCTTCCCGGGAAGCACGTCGTGCAGGTCGCACCAGGTCACCCCCGGACGGTAAGTCGGCGTTACCCGTCCCGGCCGGTCGCTGGGTCTTCCGGCGAGAAAATCCCCCACTCTTTGCGCCGGGGCGCGGTAGCTGCCACTGACGCGGTAGGCGTTTCCCTCGATCTCCCGCTGCCAGCGCATTCCGCCGAGGTTGCCCTCGTAGGGGAAATCAGCGGGATTCACCGTCACCAGCAGTGCCGCGTTGGCGTTTTCTCCGTCCCGGTCGGCATAGCTCATGCCGTTGGTGACCACCCGGCCTTCCTCGCTGGCCGCCGCCACCACATATCCGCCTGGGCACATGCAGAAGGTGTATACCGTCTCCCCGTCCAGATGCTCCACCAGCTTATAATCCGCCGGGGGCAGGGCGGGATTTTCGCCGCCGTATTGGGCAATGTCGATGTCCCGCTGCTTTTGCTCGATGCGCACGCCCATGGCGAAGGGCTTCGGCTCCATGGGAACGCCGGAAGCGTCCAGCATTTCAAAGGTATCCCGTGCGCTGTGTCCGATGGCCAGCACCGCCCGGTCGCAGGGAATGACCGTCCCGTCGGCGATTTTCAGCCCGGTCAGGCGTCCGTTCTCCGTACACAGGCCGGTGACCTGCGTGTTGAACCGCACCTCGCCGCCCAGAGAGATGATGCGTTTGCGCAGATTCTGCACCACGGTCAGCAGCACGTCGGTGCCTACGTGAGGCTTGGCGTCATAGAGAATATCCTCCCTTGCCCCCGCCGCCACAAACTGTTCCAGAATCCAGCCGATTCTGGGGCTATTGACCCCGGTGTTCAGCTTGCCGTCGGAAAACGTCCCCGCGCCGCCCTCGCCGAACTGGACGTTGCTTTTCGTGTCCAGCTCGCCCGTTTGGAAGAATTTTTCCACCTTCTCGTGGCGGGACTCGGCATCCTCTCCCCGTTCCAGCACCAGCGGCTTCCAGCCCGCCAGCGCCAGAATCAGCGCGGCAAACATCCCTCCGGGGCCGAAGCCCACCACTACCGGGCGTTTCTCCGGCGCTTTGGCGGATTTGGGCGGCTTGTACCGCGTCGCCGGGGCGATGGATGCCCGCTTGCAGCCGCTTTGTTTCAGAATTTTCTTTTCGCTGCCATCCACCGTCACGTCGATGGTGTAAATAATACGCACATTGGGCTTTTTCCGGGCGTCCACACTCCGCCGGACGATCCGCACGCCGCGGATTTTGGAGTTGGGGATGCGCAGCATCCGCGCCGCCTCAAAGGGAAGCTGGTGGGCGCTGTGTTCCGGCGGCAGGGAAATATCGCTCAAACGGATCATGTGTTGTTCCTCCCGGCGCTCTGTCCGGCCAGACGGCCGGAGCTCCACGCCCACTGTAAATTATAGCCGCCGCAGTCGCCGTCAATGTCTAAGACCTCTCCGCAGGCGTAAAGCCCCGGAACGAGGCGGCTTTCCATGGTCGTTTCGTCAAATTCCGACGTGAGAATGCCCCCCGCCGTCACCTGTGCGCTGTCCATGCCCATAGGTTCGGTCAGATGTACGCTCAGTGCCTTCGCCGCATGGGCGGCCTGACGCAGCTCCTCGTCGGAAAGGTCGGAAACCGCCCCGCCCGCGGAAATCCCCGCCGTCTGGGTCAGCACCCGGCCAAGGCGGTTGTGGAGGATTCCCGTGAACAGCTCCGAGACGGGAAGGTTTGTTGTTCTGCGACGTTTTAGCTCAGATATCAGGGCGTTCTCCGCCATATCCGGCAAAAAATCCAACCGGCAAAGCCACTCGCCGCTGCCCTGACACGCATCCCGGGACACCTCGAAAATCACCGGCCCACTGAGACCGTACTGGGTAAATTGCAGTTCCCCCGTGCTTTCGGAAAACCGCTTTCCGTCGTGTAGAATGACCGCATGGCAGTTGGCGCGGACGCCTTTCAGGCTCGTAACTGCGTTCCAGCTGCTTTTCAGCTGCACCAGCGCCGGACGCAGCCGGGTGCAGCTGTGGCCGAAGCTCCGCAGAATTTGATAGCCGGACATGCTGCCCCCCAGCTTCGTCCCCGCAAGGCCGCCGCAGGCGACGATGAGCCTGTCGCACTCCACCATCTCATCCCCGGAGACAATGCGGAAGCCGGAAGCCGTTTTTTTCACTTTTTCTGCTTCAAATCCCAGCTTTACCGTGATATTCGGCTTTTCCAGAGCAAACCGCAGCACATCCACCACGGAATTTGCCTGATCGGAATAGGGGTACACCCGCCCGGAATCCTCCGCCACGGTAAGAAGCCCCAGACTCCGGAACCATTCCAGCGCCGCCGTTGGTGGAAACTGCCTTAGCGCATAGTCGGCAAACCCCGGATTTTCCCCGTGGTAGCCGCCGGACGTCCCGTGAAGATTGGATAAATTGCAGCGCCCGTTGCCGGTGGCCTGAAGCTTGCGCCCCACTCTCGCCTGCCGCTCCATGAGGACGACCTGCCCGCTTTCGTTTTCCGCCGCAGCCAGCGCCGCCGCCATTCCCGACGCCCCCGCGCCGATGATTCCTGTCACCATGTCCGATTCCTTTCCGCCGAAAAGCGTTCCTTTTTCCCTATTATACTCTACCGGCCGCCGTCATACAAGAAAAACTTCTTCCCACATGGCAAAAGTTGTGGTATAGTACCATTGGTGATCGCATGGAACGAAGCAACATTGAAAAAATCGCCCAGTCCGCCGAGGATCGGCTGCTTCTGGCGAAGCTCTGGGACAAAATGAACGCGGGAATGCGGAAGAATATCCCCGCCGCCACCTGCTTTCTCTCCCCCCGGGAGCTGGAAATGGCAAAATATCTCTTCGGCGAGCAGGAAAGTCTGTACGCCTTCGGCGGCTACGAGGACGCGGAACGAAAAATGCTGATTTTTCTGCCGGACTATCTGGATGAAGCCAGTCTCTACGGCGAAGACAGCCCCTGCGTGTGCCTGCGCGCCACGTTCTTTCAGGGGGACAGCCCAAGCCACCGGGACTTTCTGGGGGCGCTGATGGGTGCGGGCGTCGGCCGGGAGACGGTGGGCGACATCTGCGTGGACAAGGGCAGCTGCGACTTTTTCGTCACGGCGGAGATTGCCCCCTATTTATTGCAGACCTTCACCTCCGCCGGACGGACGAAGCTGCATTTGAGCCAGATTCCCCTTTCGGGCGTCCACATCCCGGAGCCGGAAATCAAGGAGATCCGGGACACGCTGGCGTCGTTGCGGCTGGACAGCGTCATATCCTCCGGCTTTCGCATCGGGCGGAGTCTCGCCGCCCAATATGTGAGCGCCGGAAAAGCCGCCATTGACGGTCTTCCCTGTGAAAAACCGGACAAGTCCGTCCCGGAGGGCGCGAAAATCTCCGTCCGGGGGCTGGGAAAAATCAAGCTTGCGGCCATCAACGGCCGGACAAAAAAGGACAGAATTTCGGTGGTCATCCACCGGTATGTGTGAGGTTTTACAAAAAACATGAAAATGGACGAAGTGATCGCCAGAATCAATGTTCTGGCAAAAAAGGCGAAGGCCGAGGGTCTGACCCCCGAGGAGCTGGCAGAGCGGGACAAGCTGCGGCGAATCTACATCGATTCCGTTAAGGCCAATCTGGTAGGTCAGCTGGAAAACACCTACATCATCGGCACCGACGGTGTCAAGCGGAAGGTAGAGAAAAAATCCTGAGCGGCGTGGCCTCGGCCACGCCATTTTTCAAAATTTTTTGAAAAATGCGTGAGGTTTTGCGTGCAAAATCGATCTATAGGGGTGAAGGACAAACTACAAGTGAGGTGACCAAACATGGATGACGGCAAAATCATAGATATGTTCTTCGCCAGAAATGAGGACGCCATCCGGCATACCGATGCCGCCTACGGGAGACGGCTGTATCATCTGGCAGACCGGATCGTGGAAAACGGTCAGGACGCGGAGGAAAGCGTCAGTGACACCTACCTGAAAGCGTGGAACACGATCCCGCCAAAGCGTCCGGAGCATTTCTTCGCGTACATCGCCAAGATCTGCCGGAATTTCGCCCTGAAAAAGGTGGTCTGGAAGAACGCCCAGAAGCGGAAGGCGGAGGTCGTGGCCCTGACCCAGGAAATGGAAAACTGCATTCCGGATACCTACCGGGACAGCGCCGCAGACGCCCGGGAACTGGGGCGGATTCTGGATGCATTTCTGCGGACCCTGACTCCGGACAATCAGATGGTCTTTCTCCGCCGGTACTGGTACGTGGATACCATTGCGGAGATTGCCGCCCGGTACGGCATCAGCGAAAGCGCCGTACAAATGCGGCTGAACCGGACGAAGCAAAAGCTTTCGGCATATCTTGCAAAGGAGGGCATTCGCGTATGAACGGAAGGGATATTTTTCGGGGTCTACAGTATATCGGCGACGATCTCATTGAAAACGCGGAAACCGGACAGTTCCCCGCCCAGAATCAGGAAAGTGGGAAGACGCACCGTCCCATCCGCCGTCCGCTGCTAATTGCGGCGCTGATCGCGCTGCTGCTTCTGCTGGTGGGGTGCGCCGTTGTCTACGTGCTGAAACTGGAAAACGTAAAAATCGGAACGGGAACGGAACAGCGGGACTATTCTCTGGTAGACGGGGTATACGTGGAAGACCCCCACACCGTTGACACCACCACCCTGACTCTCGCCGGTCTGAAAGGCTCCAACGCCTATAAGGCGTGCGCAGATTTTTACGCCTTCAAAACCAAATACACAGCCGACGGCGAGGAAATGGGCAAAGCGGGCACCCTGCCGGAAGGCTACTGGGACACCTACAGGGATGTCATGGACGCCAAAGCGCAGGAACTGGCAGAACAATACAGCCTGAAACCGGAGGGACAGCGTTTGAAATTCCGCACCACCCGGAACATGTGCGACGCCCTGGGCGTGGAGCGGTTCGTGCGGGACAGTCAGGACGTCAGCGTTGATATCATCGAGGGCTCTTGCGACGATACCGGGAACTTTTATCTGTGGATGAAATTTGTCTTCCCGGAAGATCAGGGCTATGAGGTGACCCAAACCAACGGCGCGCTCTACTGGAACCGGCAGGACACCTTCAGTCGGGATTATGTCACGCTGGAAGACCGGGGCGACTGGGTGGAGCGGAACTACACCACCTCCGCCGGAAATACCGTACTGATTTTGACCTCTCCCAGCCAGGAGCGGGGCTACATTCTCTGCAATCGGGGAGACGCCCTGATGACCGTATGGCTGGACGCAAATCCCGAAATTCTCAGCGAGGATTCCGGGGTGGTATCCGCTGAATATCTGCACATGACGGAAAAGCAGCTGAACATGGTTGCCGACGCTCTGGACTTTGCCATCCAGCCGAACATCCCCACCCAGGCCGATGTGGACGCGCAGCCTGCGCCGCCTCAGGAAGCGACTCAGAACGGCTATACGCTGGAAGTGAAATCCGTGGAGACCGACGGCTATGTGGCTCAGATTCTTATTGGCATCACCGCCCCGGAGGATATCGTTCTTTCCACAGAGAAGCCTTTGCATTTTGCTAATTGGCGGGGTATGCTTGTTCCTGCCGACGGCTCTGAGGCAGCCTTCGGCCCGGTTAATACTCTCGACGATGGTGACGGAAAGGCCAACACCATAGACGTTCTTCTGACGCAATCCGTCACCGCAAAGAATACGGATGCCCCCTTTGCCGCCGGAAGCACATGGACTCTTTATCTGGTTGACCTGGTTTACAGCAGCACAGATGAAACCCTGACCGAGGGAGAATGGCAATTCCCCATTTCCTTCGGGGCGGATAACTGCGATGATCGGGAGCTTGAGCTGCTCACCAGTCCCATCCTCATGAAAGCCGGCACGGGCTGGCTGCCGGACGGAACGGATGTTGTCATGGAATTCCCGGTTTCCTCCTTCAAACTTCGCAAATTCAGCAGCAAGATCGTGCGGGATACCGCCGCCGAGACCGAGGAACAGCGCGCCGAGTCCTATACGGATTTTTATAGGTGGAATGGTCACTTCATTTGTGTCGTCATGAAAGACGGCACAAGAATTGAACTGTGGGACCAGGAAAATGACAGCGCCATCGATCTTACGCAGGTAGACTATGTTCTCCTCCCCGACGGCACAAAGCTGCCCGTTCCTGAGCAATAACCCAGCATAAAAGCGGGGCAGTCTGCAATTCCGGCAGGCCGCCCCGCGGCCGCGTTATTCCGGGACAGTTTTTCCACTTCCCTTTCTCCCAAAAGTCTGCTATACTGTAAGAAACGTACTTTCAGGAGGCAGTATATGGAATTTCTGCCCATTACCAGACGGGAAATGCTTGACCGCGGGTGGGACACCTGCGATTTTGTGTACATCATCGGCGACGCCTACGTCGATCACCCATCCTTCGGCCACGCCATCATCAGCCGGGTTCTGGAAAGCCACGGCTACAATGTGGGCATCATCTCTCAGCCGGATTGGAAAAATCCCAAATCCATCGACGTTTTCGGCCGTCCCCGGCTGGGGTTTCTGGTCTCCGGCGGCAATATGGACTCCATGGTCAACCACTATTCTGTCACCAAGCACCGCCGGAAAACCGACGCCTTCACCCCCGGCGGCATCATGGGCAAGCGCCCCGACTACGCCACCACGGTCTACTGCAACCTTATCCGCCAGACCTACAAGGACGTTCCCATCCTCATCGGCGGCATTGAGGCGAGTCTGCGCCGGCTGGGGCATTACGATTACTGGTCGGACACCATGAAGCGCTCCATTTTACTGGACAGTCAGGCCGACCTGCTCATGTACGGCATGGGGGAAAAGACCATTGTAGAGGTGGCTGACGCCCTCAATTCCGGGCTGGACGTGAAGGACATCACCTACATCGACGGCACGGTGTTCAAAACCAAAGCGCCGGATGACAGTCTGCCCACTATCACCCTGCCCTCCTTCGCCGAGATCAAGGCCGACCGGCGCAGATACGCCGAGAGCTTCAAAATCCAGTACGCCAACTGCGACCCCTTCACCGCCAAGCGGCTGGCGGAGCCTTACGACAATTTCTTCGTAGTGCAGAATCCGCCCCAGAAGCCCCTGACCACGGCCGAAATGGACGCGGTGTATGACCTTCCCTACATGCGCACCTACCATCCCAGCTATGAAAAGGCGGGAGGCGTCCCCGCCATCGAAGAGGTCAGGTTCAGCCTGGTTTCCAACCGGGGGTGCTTCGGTGCCTGCTCCTTCTGCGCCCTGACCTTCCATCAGGGGCGGATTGTCCAGACCCGAAGCCACGAATCCATCCTCCGGGAAGCGGAAATCATGGTGAAGGACAAGGACTTCAAGGGCTACATCCACGATGTCGGCGGCCCCACCGCCAATTTCCGCCACCCGGCCTGCGAAAAGCAGCTGAGTAAGGGTGCCTGCGGCGGGCGGCAGTGCCTGTACCCCACCCCCTGCAAAAACATGAACGCCGACCACTCGGACTATGTTGCCCTGCTGCGCAAGCTGCGGAAACTCCCCGGCGTCAAAAAGGTGTTCGTCCGCAGCGGCATCCGCTTCGACTATCTGCTGGCGGACAAAAAGGACACCTTTTTCCGGGAGCTGGTGCAGTACCACATTTCCGGTCAGCTGAAAGTCGCCCCGGAGCATGTGTCCGACGCCGTTCTCGCCCGGATGGGCAAGCCCAAAAACGCGGTGTACAACCAGTTTGTGGAAAAATATTTTGCCCTGAACCGGCAGTACGGCATGAATCAGTATCTCGTCCCCTACCTCATGTCCAGCCATCCCGGCTCGACACTCAAGGAGGCCGTAGAGCTGGCCGAGTACATCCGGGACATGGGCTACAATCCGGAGCAGGTGCAGGACTTTTACCCCACCCCCTCCACGCTGTCCACCGTCATGTACTGCACCGGCCTTGACCCCCGCACCATGGAGCGGGTCTACGTCCCCACCGACCCCCACGAAAAAGCCATGCAGCGGGCGCTGATTCAGTACCGCGACCCGAAAAACTACGCCCTCGTGCGGGAAGCGCTGGTGAAGGCGCACCGGGAGGATTTGATCGGTTCCGGTGCAAAGTGTCTCATCCGTTCCGCGCCGCCCCGTCCCGTGCGGAAAAAGCCGGGACAGTCAAACGGAAAACACAAGCCGTCCAAGTAAAGAAACACGCTGCCACTTTGGTTTGTCTCAAGTGGCAGCGTGTTTTTACTTTCTTCTATACAGGCACATTTCGTAGGCAATGCCGTTTTCCTCACCGGATTGCAGCGTTTCCGCCAGATACCAGTCCTTATCCTCGTCCAGATTTGGGAAAAAGGTGTCGGATTCCGGCGTCACATGCACTTTTGTGACGTAAGCAGTGTCGCAGAAGGGCAGCATCTGCCGGTAAACGCTCCCGCCGCCGATGACGAAGCAGCGCTCAGCGGTGCGGGAAAGTGCCGCCGCCTTTTCGGCGCTGCCGCAGACGGTAAAGCCGGGAAGTGCCGTCACGCTTCTGCTCAGCGCCACATTGACCCGCCCCGGAAGGGGCTGTTTTCCCGGGAAATCCTCGATGGTGCGTCTGCCCGCGATCACCATTGCCCCACGGGTGGTTGTCCGGAAGAATTTCCGGTCGGCTGACAGGGCGACGGGCTGCGTCCCGTCCCGGCCGATTCCCCAGTCGTCGTAAACCGCAACGATCAGTTCCATCGTCCCACCTCAGATCGCCATGGGTATTTCAAAGTTAAAGGGGTGGAACTGATAGTTTTCCATGGAGAAGCTGTCCTTGGTAAAGGCGTAGAAATCGGTGATGCTCTCATCCATCCGGAAGGTGGGCGTGGGGTATCCGTCCAGTTCCAGCATGGCCTTGACAGCGGGAATGTGCCGGTCGTAAATGTGGCAGTCGGCGATGACGTGAACCAGCTCGCCCACCTTTAACCCCGCCACCTGCGCCATCATGTGGGTCAGCACGGCGTACTGCACCACATTCCAGTTGTTGGCCGTAAGCATATCCTGAGAGCGCTGGTTGAGAATGGCGTTCAGGGTGTCGCCGGTAACATTGAATGTCATGGAGTAGGCACAGGGATAGAGGTTCATCTCGTGCAGGTCTTCAAAATTGTAGATGTTCGTCAGAATACGGCGGGAGGCGGGGTTGTGCTTCAGGTCGTAGATCACCCGGTCAACCTGATCGAACATGCCCTCCTTGTACTGGTGCTTGATGCCCAGCTGGTAGCCGTAAGCCTTGCCGATGGTGCCGTCCTCCCCCACCCATTCGTCCCAGACGTGGCTGCCCAGATCCGCGACGCGGTTGGACTTTTTCTGCCATATCCAGAGAAGCTCGTCCACGGCGCTTTTCCAATAGGTGCGCCGCAAGGTCATAATGGGGAATTCCTCGGCCAAGTTGTAGCGGTTCACCACGCCGAATTTCTTGATGGTATGCGCCGGTGTCCCGTCCGCCCAGTGGGGACGAACTTCCAGATTTTCATCGGAGAAGCCGTTTTCCAGAATGTCCCGGCACGTTTTCTTATACAGCTCGTCAGCATAGCTCATGTTGGATTCCTCCCGATTTCTGTTGGGAGTATCATACCACACTCCCGCCACGCTGGCAAGAAAAATCTCCCCGCGGTTTCCCGCGGGGAGATTCTGGATACTGTCTTACAGCAGATTGCCGGTGCTGACCCAACCCAGATCGGTGCGGGCCATGTCGCCAACATATTCGTAAATGTCGATGACGGACATTCTGGAATAGGTGCCTGCGACGGAGGACGCGGCGTTATCCGTGTAGATGATGGTGTTGTCGGTGTACACCACGCGGGCGTCGATGGCGCTGCCGCTGGCGGGAGTCAGGTCAACGTAGTACAGGTAGACCCAGCCTGCGTCGCAGCGACCCCATGCCATATCCTCGGAGATCTTGGTCTCGTAGATCACCAGGTTGGCGCCCTTCTTCAGTGTGGTAGCCTTCTTGGCGCCGGTAGAGGCGGTAACGCGGACATTCAGAGACTCGGTGTTGATGACCTTGCCGGTGTACTTGTAGCCGCCCTTGTTGTTCACGAAGCCGCCGTCGCCGGTGTTGCCGGTGCTGCCAATGGTGGGCGCGGAGGGAGTTGTCGGAGTCGTAGGCTCTTCCTTCTTCTCGTACAGAGCGCCCTCGGACATGTAGCTCAGGTCGCAGTAGCCCACGATGCCGTCGCTGGTTTCCACACGACCCCAGACGGTGAGGGTTCTGGTGCCGGAATCCTTGACGATCTCCAGCTTGGTCACGGGAACCTGATCGCCCTTCTTCAGCTTGGCAATGCTGTCATTGCCGGTTCCGGCAGCCTTGCGCACATTCAGCTCGGAAGCGCCGGTCACGGTGTGAACCTTCTCGTCCAGAGCATTCAGCTGGATGTTCACATCGGGATCCTTGATCCAGCCATCGTTGATGCGCGCCCAGTAGGAGGTCTGCTTCACAACGGTCTCGACGTCGTTGTTCTTGTTCTTGTCGTCAACCTTGTCGCCCTCGTAAATTTCCAGGGTAACAGCCGTCAGCTCATGGATGGTGATGTTCTCGCCTGTGCCGATGGAACGAACCGTATTATCCTTCAGGTTCGGGTTAGGCGTCTTGTAAACGGTGGTATCGGCCTTGACAGAGCCGGTGTAGACGGCGGTGGTGGTGGTTCTCTCAGCCTCGTCGAAGGAGTCCACGCCGGTGCCCTTGTTGCCGCTGCTGCCGTTATTGCTGTTGTTGCCGGGAATCTCGTCGTAGGAGATCATGGTGACATAGTCCATGCATATCCAGCCCTGCTTCACACGGCCCCACTTGGCGGCGCCGACGAGCTTGACCTCCAGGATGGTCACTTCCGTGCCGTTGAGAATCTTGCCCACGATGGCGTTGGCGATGCCTGCGCCGCTGCGGACATTTACGCCGGCGTAGGTGTTGGCAATGATGCCCTTGCCGGTGCCGTCCGTCTTCTGGGTCGTACCGGTGCCGCCGGTGCTGCCGGTGCTGCCGGTGCCGGACTCCACGACGCCCATCTTGACCTCCAGATACTGGCTGTAAATCCAGCTGTCGGTCTCCTTGTTGTTGTCAACGTCGAAGTCGATCTTGTACCAGCCATCCTTCTCTTCCAGAACGGCCACCTTGGTGCCGCGGTTGATGCTGCCCAGAACCTGACCGTACAGAGCGCCGGTCATACGGACACGGACGGAATCCGCGTTCACAACGGTGCCGGTGCCGATAGCGCCCTTGGTGCCGCCGTCAATGGTGATCTTGCTGGAACGCTTGACATAGTTGGATGCCAGATTGATCCAGCCGTCATAGTTAACGCCGCCGGAGGTGTAGCCCTCAATCCTGCCCCAGATTTCCTCGTTGGCCAGACTGATTTCATGAACCTCCACTTCCACGCCCTTGGTGAGCTTGAATACGAACTGATTCTGACTGCCGGCCGCATCTCGGATGTTCAGCGTATCGCTGACAACCGTGAACTTGGTCGGGACAAGGTTAAAGTTGCTGTAGGTTGCCCAGCCGGACTTGGCAATCACTTTGGTCTTACCGTCCTTGCCGGTCTCCTTGACCGTCCAGTGCGCCTTCACCCAGGTCAGGCCGTCAGCAACCGCCGCGTTGGTGATCTTAAGCCCCGTGGTACCCGCCTTGATGGTATCGCTGTTGTTGGAACTGGTAGTGGGCTGCACATAGGTGGAGAGATCGGCGCCGGCGTTCACGAGAGTGACCTCGAAAGCGTAGTCCAGAACGCCCGTGTCGGAAACGTTCTTGTCGGTGAGCATCTTAACACTGGTGTAGGTCAGGCAGATCCAGCCGGAGGAGGTACGACCCCAACGGTGACCGTTGACCGTACGAATCTCGAAAACATTGACCGTGGTATCCTTTGCAAAGCCGCCGACGATCTTGTTGTCCACACCGGGATCGCTGCGGGCGTTCAGGTAGCCGTTATAGGTAACGGTCGCCGTGGCAATGGGGGTGGTGTTGTTGGCGTCACTGGGAGCGGAGCCGTCATAGACGGTGCTCCAGTCGGTGTACATCAGGGCGACCCAGCCCACGGCCACGCCGTTCTCCTCCACCTGACCCCAGGTCTTGGCTTCGTTGGTAGCGATGATCTTCAGCTTCGTACCGGCGGTGTAGACACCGTTCTTGGCGCTGGAAGCGCTGTCACTGGCACGTCTGTTGACATAGGAGTTGGTAACCGTGACGGTCACATCGATCTTGCCGCCGGTGTAATCGGTATTGCCGCTGTCGCTCTGCCCGGAAGACTTAAGCAGAACCCATCCATCTCCGGCTGCAGACAGCTTGCACCATCTGTTGCCAGCATCATCGATAAAGTCCTTGATCGCGGTAACGGTGGCAGTGTCTTTCTTGATGGTGCGGAAAGGCTTCACGTTCTTCTTGGTGGGAACGGGGTAGACATCCAGAGAAACCAGCTGGGACACCTTCAATGTCTCATTGATGCCATGCACGTAAGAAAGGTCATTGGCATTGTTGGCCGTCACAGAGGTTGCCTGCCAGCCGGCCCACAGCGTCTTACCGTTATAGCTGCCCGTCAGAGAGGGAACCAGCGTGCCGTCATACTGTGCGGAGTACCAGCCCATGAACTTGTAGCCGTTTCTGGTGGGAGCCGGGATATGCTTGGAAGTCTTGGACGTGTCAAAGAGCAAGGTGTAGGAGGTCGCATAGTTCGGAGCTATGACACCGCCATCGGGATTGTATGTAACGGTGCCGAAGCTGCTGGGCGTTACATCGGAATAAACCCCGTTCTTGTACATATTGACTTCGATCTTTCTGCGGCGGAAATCATCCTGATCGCCCGCCCAGTCGCTCATGGCCTTCAGCAGGTCATTGGTGCCGGCCTTGCTGACGATGGCGCTCTTGACAACGCCGCTGCCGCTCATCCAGGAATCGCCCACGTCGAAGGTGAACAGAACCAGAGCGTCATGCTGGCACTGGGACAGCGTCAGGCTGTTGGCGGAAGCAAAGGAGTTGACCTTCGCGTCCAGATCCAGAATCAGCTTGCGCAGAGCCTGGTCGGCCTGCGCCTGGGTGACGGAGTGCTTGCCTGCATCACCGCTGACAACATTGCCGCCCTCATACTTTGTTTCATGCTTCTCAGAGCACACCGTGCCGTAACCAATGCGGAATTCATTGGTGCCGGTTACCTGATAGCAGTTCTTCCTAAAAATAGCCAGTTTCTTCATGATCGTGATCGCGGCCTCACTGGTCTTCAGCGAAGCGGCAGACGCGGTCAGAGCGGTGACAGGCACCAGACTGACCAGCATGATCAGAGTTAATAATACACACACAATTCTCTTTTTCATAGCTACTTACTCCTTTGCTCTTATGTAAGTAGCCATATTATAACAGAGGTGTTTACAAATTGCAACCCCTTTTTTGAAAAAAATTACATTTTTGTTACAGTTTGTTTTACCAAAACGCTTCCCCTTCTCTTTTCTTCCCGTATTGTATACCGTTTCTGTCATAAATCCTGAAAAAACGCCGCTTTTTGCCGCAGAAAATGTCATTCTTTTTTCCTGCCTGTCGGGTTTTCTCCGTTGACATTCTTCTTTTCCGCTGATATACTCAAAAAAACGTTACCGGGAGGGATTTCATGGACGGCAAGAAGGCGCTGATCGGCATGTCGGGGGGCGTGGACAGCTCCGTGGCGGCGCTGCTGATGCTCCGCGCGGGTTACGAGTGCATCGGTGCGACCATGCGGCTGTACGACAATGATATGATCGGTCTGGAAAAAGGACACACCTGCTGTAGTCTGGACGACGTGGAGGACGCCCGCAGCGTGGCCAGACGTCTGGGGATTCCCCACTACGTGTTCAACTTCAAAGACGATTTCGAGCGGCAGGTCATCCGGAAATTTGTCAGCTGCTACGAATGCGGCGGCACTCCCAACCCCTGTATCGACTGCAACCGGTATCTGAAATTCGACCGGCTCCTCCGCCGCGCTCTGGAGCTGGGGTGCGACTGTGTGGTGTCCGGGCATTACGCGCAAGTAAGGAAGTCCGGCGACCGATACCTATTATATAAGGCGGCGGACAAGGCCAAAGATCAGACGTACTTTCTCGCCTGCTTAAATCAGGAGCAGCTTGCCCGGATTCAGTTCCCTCTCGGCGGTCTGACCAAGCAGGAGGTACGCGCCATCGCGGAGGAAAACGGCTTTATCAACGCCCGGAAGCACGACTCTCAGGACATCTGCTTCGTGCCGGATGGTGACTACCCGGCTTTTCTGGAACGCTACACCGGCAAACACTACCCCGCCGGGGATTTTCTGGACGAAAGAGGCCGCGTGGTCGGCAAGCACCGGGGCGCGGTGTGCTACACGCTGGGACAGCGCAAGGGGCTGGGTCTGGCCATGGGCGCGCCGGTGTACGTCTGCGGAAAGGATATGGAGAAGAACACCGTCACGGTGGGGCCGAATGAGGCGCTGTTTTCCTCCGCGCTGCGGGGAAACAACTGGGTCTGGTATCCCTTCCCTGAACTGACCGAGCCTGTTAAAGTGACGGTCAAGACCCGCCACAGCCAGACGGAACAGCCCGGAACCATTTACCCCGAAGCGGACGGCTTTGCCCGGGTGGAATTCGACATTCCCCAGCGCGCCGTCACCCCCGGTCAGGCGGTGGTGGTGTATCAGGGCGATCTGGTGGTCGGCGGAGGCACCATCACGGAAGCAATCCGATAAAGTTTACGCTGCCATCCCCGATTGGGAGATGGCAGCGTATTTGTTATTTTTTGTACTTCTTGTCGGGTCTGTAGACGCTCCATGCCAGCCCGCCGAAAACGGCGGCGCAGACGAGGCTGATCTTCCAGCCAAGGCTGAACGCGGCGTTGTGATACATCAGGCGAACGTTGTGGACGCCCTTCGTCAGATTCACGGCCACCATGCAGTCCCCTACCAGTTTGATCTCGGCAGGCTTGCCGTCCACCTTGACGCTCCAGTTTCCGTTTTGCGGAACGGAGGTATACAACAGGCCGTCCCGGTCGCAGTCGATGGTTCCCTCCACCAGCGTGGAGCGGAACTTCGTCAGATTCAGCTGGGACGCCGACAGGATTTCATAGCCCCGCGCGAACCGCTCCCCGTTGAGAACGGCGGCGCTGACAGTCATGGTGCTGCTCTCGTCCTTGTCGCACTCGATGCGGATGTCCACCGTATCTCCGGTCTTCACATCCCCTACCGCGATCATCTGGGACAGGCTGATGGTCTCCTTGTAAAGCTCCACGCCATTGACGCTGACGTAGAAATCGTTCCGCTTGGGCAGGTTCAGATGGACGCACACAAAGCCGTCCCGGTCGGCGGTGTAGGTATAAGTCACGTTGGCACCGGAAACACAGTCGGAATACTTGCAGTAGCCGGTGGAATTGCTTTCCGTGATGTTCACACCGTTACCGGTGATGGTCAGATTCTCGCCCTGAAGCTTGTGCCAGACCTCCTCGTCAATGCCCGTGGCGGCAGTGAACAGGTCGTTCTGGAACTGGAACGTTCCGCTGCTGGCGGAAAAGTCCAGTTCCGCCAGCGCCGGCTCCGTCAGGAAGCCCAGCGGCAGATACGCGGTATTGACCAGCAGCGACGCCACGCCGAAGCGGTTCACCTCGTCAAAATAGGTGCTGGACTTGTCCTTCCCGTCCCGCTCAATCATATACTTGATGCCCAGAAACAGGTTCGCCACCGGGGAGCTTTCCTCGAAGCAGTAGCGGTTATAGGTGTTCTTCGCACCGTAGCCCAGCGCCCGCATGAACTCCGTGACTTTGACATTGGCGGAACTGGTAAAGGCGGAAATGCCGTTGTAGCCGTTGAGAGCACCGTCGTTCAGGGTCTGGGAATGGGTGGTCTCCGCCCGGAAAAAGAGGTTATCGTCCTCCCGCTCGTACATATAGCGGATGACGGAGGCAGTGTAGGTGGTTCCCTTTGGATAATTGGACACACCTGTACCCGTGAAATACAGTCCAAAGCACACCAGCGTGGAGATCAGCTCCATGCCCATGACGGACAGCGCCAATATCCGAATCCGGGCACGCTGACGGTTCCGCTTGGCGCGGGCGCGCATTTTCTGACGCTCCATGGTTCCCTCCGGCACTTCCAGCTGACCGTAGAGCATGACGGTGAGATACAGCACCAGAAAAATCAGATTATATATAAAGTAGAGAGGAATTTGCAGCGTCAGGCTGCCCAGCTCCAGCGGCACGGTCTCGAACAGCTCATTGGAGCAGGCCAGCACCCCCGCAGTCAGCGCCCCGGCGATCACGATCTGCACCGGGCGGAACTTCCTGCGCATCAGCCATGCGCGGTAGGCCATGTACAGCACCACGAAGCTGTACAGGAAGCTGAACCGATAGGGGATCATATTGGTAAAATGGAAGCCGTGCCAGATGAAATCCAGCTGCCGGATGATGAAGCTCACGTTGAAAAACAGCAGCAGGATCACGGCGCAGCATTTGTCCCTGCGCTTGATGTCCTTCGCCATCAGGTACAGGAACATCAGCAGGATGCTGAAAATGCCGCAGTAAAGATTGGGCAGTCCTTCCTTGAAGGTCGGCTCGATGCTGCCGCCCATGTTCCCCGCCACCTGCCGCATGGCGTCCAGAAGCCCCTTGATTGTGTTTTCCTTGGCGATGTTCAGCCGGAAACCGGTGGGGAAATTGTTCACGCTGGACTGGGTAGTCTGCAGGGCCGACAGCGCCGGGAAAGTCAGAATGGCAGTCATTCCCAGCGCCAGCAGGGAAAACAGGGCGATTCTCCCAAAATCCGCAAACAGCTTCTTCCACCCGCCCCAGCGGCAGATCTCATACACGAAAAACAGCAGGAAAACGAAAATGCAGGTAAAGAACCCGATATAATAATTGGAATAGACGGACAGAAACAGCGTGATCGTATAGAGGAAAAACTTTTTCTCCTTCAGCAGGCACACCGTTCCCAGCGCCACCAGCGGCAGCAGGGCGAAGGTATCCAGCCACATCACATTCCACTGATACCCCAGCGCCCACGCGCACAGCCCGTAAAAACCGCCGAACACCGCAATGGACGCATCGTTCTTGCCGAACAGCTTTTTCAGGAAAATGGCGAAAAACATCCCCGCGAATCCCAGCTTCACCGGCACCAGCAGAGAGAAAAACTCCAGCAGCCAGCCCTCCGGCACCAGAACGCTGAGCAGGTTCAGCGGCGATGCCAGATAATAGGAGATCAGCCCCAGATAATCCATCCCCATGCCGATGCTCCATGTGTACAGCAGCCCGCTCCCGCTGCGGAGAGCACGGCGGAACGCCACGAAGAAGGGATAATACTGGTGGTACATATCCGAATACAGCATGGAATACTTGCCAAACGGCTCGTATTGGCTGATAAGCATGACAAACAGCATTCCCATGCAGGGAATGGCAAAGGCCAACGCCGTATAATTCCAATGAAATTTTCTGCCGGTTCGCTTCACAGGGACTCCCCCTCAACAATCTGAATCGTAAAGTGTATTGTATCACGAATTTTCTCAAGGGTAAAGCACCCTGATGATTTATTTTCCCGTACAAAGAAATTCTTAAACAGAAAATCGCCCCGCCGCTTTGATGGGCAGTCAAAAAACAGCGAATGGAGCGTATCGGTACAGATACGCTCCATTTCTCGCGCCAAAATGCGTACACCCCCTTGGCTTGCCCTTTGGGCGAGCTGTCACCGTAGGTGACTGAGAGGGCTTTGCCCCCCTGCGTCCCCTCTCCGTCCTCGCTTCGCTCGGCCACCTCTCCCAAGGGGAGAGGCAAGGGGTGCTCGCATTAAATGATACAAGAACAGGCACAGCTGGTTAACCCACTGTGCCTGTTAACTGTCCAATGCAGCCTACTTGGGGCAGCAGTCCTTATCGATCGTCCAGATCGTCATCGTCGTCATGGTCGCCGGTGGTTGCGATCTCGCCGTAGCGAACCCGGCGCTTCAGCTTCATTTCCTCCACCTGCTTGTGGATCAGCTCCTTGACAAAGAGCGGGTCCTTCACGTTTTTCAGCACCAGCGTCGGCATGGTCTTGTCGGAGGACAGCACTGTGACCGTTCCCACGCCGAACAGGCGCTGCCACAGATTGCGTCTGGTATCGATGTCCCGCACCCGGTAAAGAAGAATATCGTCATCCCGGATGTTCAGGAATCCCTGGGACAGGAACAGCCGATCCTCGGACAACTGATAGCGGGTAAAGGACAGGGGCATCCCCAGATGACGCTTGCGGTCTTTCCAAAGGTATTCAATGGTAATGGACACTGTGCATTCCTCCCTTGTTACTTTTCTATAGTTTACCTCTGCAAGGAAAGAATGTCAAGAAAGGAATTTTCGCCTACAGAATCAAACAGATCAGCCCCGTCGCGCCCTCGTTGACGATTCTTGTCAGTGTTCCCCGGAACTTGCCCCTGACTTCCTCCGGCATTCCCAGCAGCTTCGTGGTCAGCCCCTCCTGAATCAGGTCGTACACGGATTTTCCGAAAATGTTGCTCTGCCACAGCTTTTCCGGGTCTTCACCCATGAGGGAATTGACCAGATCCTGAGACTGCTTTTCGTCTCCCACCATGGGGTTGATCTCCGTGTCAATGTCCACACGTACCATGTGAATGGAGGGCGCGCCCGCTTTCAGCTTCACGCCGTAAGCGCCGCCCTTGCGGATGATCTCCGGCGTTTCCAGCTTCATTTCCTCTGCCGCGGGCATCACCACGCCGTAGCCCGTCGCCCGGACGGCGGAAAGGGCATCGGAGATCTTGTCGTATTCCTGCTTGATTTGGGACAGCTCGGTGAGCAGCTGCAATAGCTGGGCGTCGCTTCGGATGGGCATTCCCGCCCGGGCGCTCAGAATCTCGTAGAACAGCGCCTCCGGGAACACGATGGCGCAGATCACGCTGCCGCTGCCCAAATCCACACTGCGCAGGCTGTAGTCCTGCACCTGGGGCAGCTCCCGCAGTCCGGCCAGCACCCCTTCCGCCTGACCCAGTGTGTGAATTTCCTCGGCCATTTGGAGAAGCGCCTGATACAGCGCCGCCTTCACGGGATGCTCCGGCTCCAGCGCGTCCATCCACCGGGGGAGATGCACCCGCAGCTCGCTCATGGGGAAGGTGTACAGCAGCGCCTTCATGAGCTTGCCGATACCCTCGGCGTCCAGCGCCTGACAGTCCGCCACGATGGGCTCCAGAGCGAAGGTGTTTTGCAGATACGCCTTTACCGCCCCCGCCGCCTCCCCCGCCGGGTTGCGGGAGTTGACGATCACGAGGAAGGGCTTTCCCGTTTTCTGCATGTCGGTGATGGCCCGTTTTTCCGCCTGTACGTAATCCTCCCGGGGAATTTCCGTAATGGTGCCGTCGGTGGTCACCACAATGCCGATGGAGCAGTGCCCCTCCATGACCTTTTTCGTCCCCAGCTCCGCCGCTTCCGTCATGGGAATCTCATGGTCGTACCAGGGGGTGGTCACCATCCGCGGCACGCCGTCCTCCTCCGCGCCCACCGCGCCGTCCACCATGTAGCCCACGGAGTCGATCAGCCGCACCCGCAGCTTCGTCACGCCGTCGGGGGAAATCTCCACCGCTTCCTCGGGGACGAACTTCGGCTCCGAGGTCATGATGGTCTTCCCGGAACCGCTCTGGGGCAGCTCATCCCTGGCGCGTTCCTTGCGATAGGGGTCGGAGATGCCGGGAATCACCAGTTCCTCCATGATCCGTTTGATGAGGGTCGATTTTCCGGTACGCACCGGCCCGACCACGCCCACATAAATATTGCCGCCGGTTCTGGCAGCAATGTCCGCATAAATTTGATCCATAGCCAGCCTCCTTCTCGGCAGGAGAAAGGCTCCTGCCATGGGTTTGGAACAGAGTATGTCCCGAGAAGAATAAAAATGCTTCGGCCACTGGAATTTCTGATTGCGGAATTTTGTTGTTATGTCAACCGGCAATATCAAAAAACTGCCGCCTTATAAAAAAGCGGCTTCTGATTGCCCTGATTCAAAGGCATTGGTCGTCCGGCGAGGGGACATATTCCAATATCTCGTCCACCTTGCAGCCGAGGATCCGGCACAGATCGTTCAGGGTCGTGGTGGTGATCGGCTTGTTTTTGCGCAGCTTGTCGATGGTGGAGCTGGATATATGATGATCTTTTATGAGCGTATACGTGGTTTTAGACGATTTTTTCAGGGTTTTCCAGAAGGGGTCGTAAACAATCACACTATTGCGTCTCCTTTTTTTGGTTACGGTTTCCAGTTGCAGCCTTTTTATTCTAGGTTATAATTTTTTACTTGACTATAGTCGTTAAAAAGACTATAATGACCGTGGATAGGTGAACGTATGCCACTCATCCCAAAATTTACTCCAATGGAGGTAGAACGCAATGAAAAAACTGTTCGCATTGCTGCTGGTTCTGGTCATGGTGATTGCCATTGTGCCGGCAGCAGCCGCCGCCGAAGTGGAAGGCACCCCCTCCGCTGTGGCAGGTCAGGAAACTCCCGGCGACCCTAAGGGCGACGAAAACCCTGGGAACCCCGAGAATCCCGGAACCCCTGAGAATCCCGGTAATCCCGAGAACCCCGGCAACCCCGAAAACCCTAAGAACCCCGGTGACCCCGAGAATCCTGAGAACCCCGGTGACCCCGAGAACCCCGGCAACCCCGAGAATCCCGATACTCCCGCAACCTGCAAGCATGAGCACACCAGCTGGATAGTCGATGACCAATCGCATGCCGAATACTGCGACGACTGCAACAAAACAATCTCTGCTTACGAACCGCACACTTATGACAACACGCATCACTGCACCGTGTGCGGCAGACCGGAGCCGAATCCGGAATGCGCGCATAAAAACATAGCCTACTCCCCTGCTGGAAGTGAAGGCCATGTCAAATACTGCTCTGACTGTTTTGCCGATCTCAGTGACATAGAACCCCATCACAGAGTTGGGAACGTATGCGATCTCTGCGGCTTTGACAAATTTGATTGCAGCCATGAACATACAGTCTGGAGTTATAATGACAACTATCACCATCTTCTCTGCAAAGATTGTAATACCATTATTGACGACGGTGAGCATGTTGGTATGAACGACGGCATCTGCGACAAGTGCGGATTCAAAACAAACGCTGAACATCATTTCCTGCCCGGCTCTCACGATTGCACAGACCCCGGCTGCAATTATCGATCCTTCTGTTCTGATCCGAACGGTGACGGCAAATGCGATACCTGCGGCGCCCCCGGCCATTTTGGAGATGTCATCTGGAAAGACCTTGACGACAACTCCCATGAGGCCATCTGTTCGGAGTGCAAGGAATCCATGTGGACAGCATCCCATTATGACGACGACAACGACGGTAAGTGTGACGCCTGCGGTCACAAGATGTCCGGCACCACCGGCGGCGGCACTACCGGCGGCAAGGAGAACACCGGCCTTGACAAAGTTCCCAAGACCGGCGACGTGATGGCTCCCGTGGCCATTCTTTCCGGCCTGATGAGCGTTGCGGCTGTTTTCACCAGGAAGCGCTTCTTCTAAAGAATCTCTAACCCCAACCACGGCGGTGACGGTACTCCCGTCACCGCCTTTTCTGAGGATGATTTACCATGACCAACCAAAACAAAGGGAAATACCTCCCCCGAGACCGAAAGGGGCGGAAAAATTCTCCCGTTTCCCGGCTTCTTGTCGTTGTCGCGCTGGTGTCGGCGCTGATTTTCGGCGTGACGGTGTTCTCCGCTCTCCGCAACCGGATTGCCCTGAAACGGATGGCCGCGGAGACCGCCCGGGAAACCACGCCAATCTCCACCTCCGCCCCGGCGGAGACGACCGTTCCCACCCAAGCCACCGTCCCGCCCACCACCGCCGCGACCACGCCGCCCACAGAGCCGCGGGAAATCCTTCCCCGCTTTCTGGAGCTGTACCAGAAAAATCCCGATCTTGCGGGCTGGCTTACCATTCCGGGAACCAGAATCGACTACCCCGTCATGTACTCCCCCGACGAACCGGAGCGGTATCTCCACGCCAATTTTGACGCTGCCTACAGTTTTGCCGGGCTTCCCTTCCTCGACGCGGCCTGTGATACAGAAAGCGGCAACCGCATCATCTATGCCCACAACATGCTGGACGGCAGCATGTTCCGCACGCTGCTGAAATACCAGCAGAAGGATTTCTGGCAGCGCAATCCGGTGATTTCCTTCAACACCCTTTACGAAGAACAGGAATATGAGGTCGTGGCCGCCTTTTACGACAAGGTCTACAAAAAGAGCGACACAAATTTCAAATTCTACCAGTTTTATGACACCTCTGACCAGAGCAGCTTCGACGAGGCCATGGCCTATTATCGGGAACATGCGCTCTACGACACCGGCGTCACCGCCCAGTGCGGCGACCTGTTTCTTACTTTGGTCACCTGCGCCTACCAGACGGAGAACGGCCGGTTCGTGGTCGTCGCCCGAAAAAAGTGACCGTCCCTCCGCGCCTCGGCCGTCCGGGAGAAATACCCGCGAAAACATATGTTTTTTTGTGAAAAAATCATTTGACAAATGACGCAAAAGCCTATATAATATCTAGGCACGACTGTGAGAAGGGGGAAAAGTATGCTGCTGGGGCTTTCCAAAATCATTGACAGTCCGGGCGCGTCAGTCACCTTTTCCACAACCGTTGACCTGAGTGATCTTTGTTACGGTGTCAGCTACCCTGTGTCCGAGCCGGTCGCGGCAGAGGGCACGGTGCGGAACACCGCGGGTGTTCTCGTGATGACCGGTGAGATCTCCACCTGCATCCACGGCACCTGCGACCGATGCGCCAGAGATTTTAGCCGGGAAGTCCGCTTCCCCATCGATGTGGTTCTGGTGACGGAATTGGCCGACGAAGAGAACGAAGACGAGTGGGTATTCCCTCTGGAGGGAGACAGCGCCGATCTGGACGATATTGTACGGACGGTTTTCGTCCTGAGTCTGGATTCCAAGCTGCTGTGCAAGGAGGACTGCAAAGGCATTTGCCAGCGCTGCGGCAAAAACCTGAACGACGGCCCCTGCAGCTGCCAGAAGGAGCTGGATCCCCGATTTGCTGCTTTGAAGCAGCTTCTTGAGAAGTAAGTCCAAAATGAATGCTGTAAAAAGCAGTTTGACCAAGGAGGTGTCACCATGGCTGTTCCTAAGTGTAAAGTGTCCAAGGCCCGCCGCGATAAGCGCCGTGGCTCCAACTGGAAGCTGTCCGCTCCCAGCGTAGCGGTTTGCCCCAAGTGCGGCGAGCCCGTCATGCCCCACAGAGCCTGCAAGGCTTGCGGTACCTACAATGGCCGTCAGGTCGTGGCTGTCGAGGCTGAGTAAGCCAAAAAGCGGAAAGCAGAGGAAGGTGCGTCGCGCCTTCCTCTTTTTCCATGCTATTTTGCGTGTTCCAAAAGCAATATTCACCAAAATCGCTCTGTTAAATTTGTATGAATCCACTTTTTTGCATTGCTTTTGCAGGAAAGATGTGTCATAATAAACAGGATAATCCGTCATATGGAAAGGAAGTGTTACCATGGCAAAACCTCTGGTCGCCATTGTCGGGCGGCCCAATGTGGGCAAATCCATGCTTTTCAATAAACTCACAGGGCAGCGCACCTCCATCGTAGAGGACACCCCCGGCGTCACCCGGGACAGAATTTACGGCAGCTGCGAATGGTGCGGGCGCACCTTCTCTCTGGTGGACACCGGCGGCATCGAGCCGGGTACGGACAGCGAGATGCTCAAATTCATGCGCCGTCAGGCGGAGATCGGCATTGAGCTGGCCGACGCCATCATCATGGTGGTAGACGTGCATTCCGGCGTCACCGCCGCCGATCAGGACGTGGCCACCATGCTGCGCAAATCCGGCAAGCCCATTGCGCTCGCCGTGAACAAGTGCGACTCCGTCGGCCCCGTGAATCCCGATGTGTACGAGTTTTACAGTCTCGGCATCGGCGACCTGTTTGAGACCTCCGCCATCCACGGCCACGGTACCGGCGATCTGCTGGACTGGGTTCTGGAAAACATCCCGGAGGATTCCGGCGAGGAGGAGGACAGCGACGTTATCAAGGTCGCCATCGTGGGCAAGCCCAACGTAGGCAAGTCCAGCCTGTTAAACCGTATCCTCGGCGAGGAACGGGTCATCGTCTCCGACGTGGCAGGCACCACCCGGGACGCCATCGACTCCTATTTTGAAAACGAGACCGGAAAATACTGCTTCATCGACACCGCCGGTATGCGCCGGAAAAGCAAGGTGGATGACGCCATCGAAAAATATTCCAACATGCGCTCCATTAGCGCCATCGACCGGGCGGACGTGTGCCTGATCCTCATTGACGCCAACGACGGCGTTACCGAGCAGGACACCAAGATCGCCGGTCTTGTCCACGAAGCGGGCAAAGCCGCCGTCATCGTGGTCAACAAGTGGGACGCGGTGGAAAACAAGGAAACCAACACCATGCGGGACATGGAGACAAAGGTTCGTCAGGGCTTAAGCTACATGCTCTACGCCCCGGTGCTGTTCCTCTCCGCTCTCACCGGCCAGCGGGTGGACAGGCTCTTTCAGGTCATTCAGGACGTTCACGCCCAGAATACCAGCCGCATCACCACCGGCGCGCTGAACAGCGTCCTCGCCGACGCCACCGCCCGGGTGCAGCCGCCTACGGATAAGGGTCGCCGCCTGAAGATTTTCTACATGACCCAGGCCAGCACCAAGCCGCCCCATTTCGTCATTTTCTGCAACGACGCCCGGCTGTTCCATTTCTCCTATCAGCGCTATCTGGAAAACCAGATCCGGGAGGTCTTCGGCCTGAACGGCACCCCCATCCGCATCACCATCCGGCAGCGGGGGGACAAGGAGGACGAATGATGCTCTCAAGAATCCTCATTACCGCTCTCGTCTCCTATTTTCTCGGCAACCACAACGGCGCCATCTGCGTCAGCGCCATGCTTCACGACGACGTGCGCAGCCATGGCAGCGGCAACGCGGGGCTGACCAACTTCATCCGCAGCTACGGCGCGGGGCGCTCCGCAATGGTCATTGCCATTGACGTTGGCAAAGCCGTCCTCGCCTGTCTGCTGGGCGCTCTTGTGTTCGAGCCTTACGGTCTGCGTCTGGAGGGGATGACCCTTGCAGGTGTCTGTGTAATGCTGGGGCATGATTTCCCCGCCTTACAGGGCTTCCGGGGCGGCAAGGGCATTTTAAGCGGCTGGTTCATCGCATGGACGATCGACTGGCGCATCGGGCTGCTCATCGGCGTCGTTTTCTTCGTGACTTATCTGATTACGAAGTACGTCTCTCTTGGCAGCGTGCTGGCCTCCATTACCTTTGCCGTGGGCTTTGCCGTCTTTCAGCATGACCATGTATACGTCATGGCCGGGGGCATTTTCATGGGCGCGCTGTGCGTGTTCATGCACCGGGCAAACATCCTCCGCCTGATTCACGGCGAGGAACGGAAAACCAATCTCTTTGGGAAAGGAAGCAAATCATGAAAGCAGCAGTTGTTGGCAGCGGCGCCTGGGGTACCGCTTTGGCCGTCCGTCTGTGCAAAAACGGTCACGACGTGACCATGTGGACGTATGAAAAGGACAAGATTCCGGAAATGCTGGAAACCCATCACAATCCCCGCCTTCCCGCGGCGGTATTGCCGGAAGCCTTAAAAATCAGCGGCGATTACGATTGCGTCAGGGGCTGCAAGCTGGTGGTCATGGCAACGCCCTCCTTCCCCCTGCGCGCCGTCAGCCGGGGTGTGGCTCCCTACATTGACGAAGATGCCGTGGTGGTCTCCGTCACCAAGGGCTTGGAGCAGAACACCCACATGCGCATGAGTCAGGTGGTCGCTCAGGAGACCGGCAAGAACGTCGTCGCCCTCACCGGCCCCAGCCATGCTGAGGAGGTCTGCATCAACCTTCCCACCGGTCTGCTGGCTGCCAGCACCGATCAGGCGCTTGCGGAATTCGTGCAGGACGCTTTCATGGCGGACACCCTGCGGGTGTACACCAGCCCCGACCCTGTGGGCGCGGAGCTGGGTGCGGCGCTGAAAAACGTCATTGCCCTGTGCGCCGGTATCACCGACGGTCTGGGCTTCGGGGACAACACCAAGGCCATGCTGATGACCCGGGGTCTGACGGAAACCGCCCGTCTGGGCGTGGCGCTGGGTGCGAAAAAGGAAACCTTCGCCGGGCTTGCCGGTGTGGGCGACCTGATCGTCACCTGCACCTCCATGCACTCCCGCAACCGTCGGGCTGGCATCCTCATCGGTCAGGGTAAGGATCCCCAGACCGCCATGAAGGAGGTCGGCGCGGTGGTGGAGGGCTATTATGCCGCCGAATCCGCCTATGAGCTGGGCAAGGCAAAGGGCATCGACATGCCCATCACCGACGCCGCCTACAAGGTGCTTTACGAAGGCGCGGACGTGAAGGACGCCGTTCAGGCGCTTCTCTCCCGCCAACGCAAATCCGAGTCCGAGGACGCGGGCTGGCAATAACTGCATACGGAAAATGGCATCCCGGGCAATGTCACTAGGGAGTACGAATATATGAGAAAAGCAGCTATTTCTTCCATTATTGCTATTATCTTAGGATACCTTGGCACTGTATTTGGAGCCGAAATAATGAATTGGCCTCAGCTTGGTTCAATTCTTGCAATTGTTGTAATGGGGTCTGCAATCATTACCTCTTTGGAAAAGGGCAAATAATTGCTTGGCAACATCCTGTTTAAATTTATTCTCTTGGAGTCTGTTTTTAGAGAAATTAAAATATGTTACAGGTTTTTCCCACAGGGTAAAGATATGTGTGACATGTTGCTTTTGTTAAAAAAGCGGAGATTCGTACAAAAGGTGGAAATGGTATGATGGATAAATACAAAATACTTAATCGGGATGCTATTAAGTATATTGCTATGTTTTTAATGTTGTTGAATCATATATCAACGATTTTTATGAAGTCAGGAAAATTATGGTCAGAGCTTTTTATAGATTTGGGATACTTTACAGCAATTGTAATGTGTTACTTTCTTGTTGAAGGATATCAATATACGCATTCAAAAAAGAACTATGCAATCAGATTGTTAATTTTTGCTTTGATCTCTGAATTTCCATATTGTTTTGCTTTTACGGAAAGTGGAATATTGGAATTTCAAGGGCTTAATATGCTATTTACCCTATTAATTTGTTTTTGTATTCTGACTGTAGTTGAAAAAGTGTCAAATATAGTTTTAAAAATCATCTGTGTGTTAGGGTTGATTCTGCTCTCTCTGATTTCGGACTGGGCATTATTAGCACCTATATTTACATTGTTATTTATTTGGAGCCGTAATTCAGAAATTAAAATCAAATATGCATTTGCTGTTTCAATGTTGTTATTTGGAACTTTCAATTTCTTAGGCGGTATTGGAAGATTTTCTATAAAAACAAATATAATTTATGCGATAGGAAGTATGTTGGGTATTGCACTTGCCGGAATTGCAATCATATATTTTTATAATGGCAAACGAATGAATAAAGGAAAGAAATTCTCTAAGTGGTTCTTTTATTTCTTCTATCCTGTACACCTATTTATATTAGGATTGATCAGAGTTTGTTTTTTCTGATATTTTCAAAAGCTGACCGTTTTTCCCTTACACCTTTCCTCCGCAAGCCCTTTGAAATACGCCAAATGGCATCCCGTCCGGGATGCCATTTTTTATATTTTCACGTTGGGGAAATACTGCTCCGCAAAGTCCACCTTTTCCACCTGAAAGGACTTGCCGTTCAGGTATGCAAGTGACCCCGCGTCCGTGGTGAAGGTGAAGGTCAGCTTGTAGGAATACAGCGCCTGATAGTTCCGGTCGAAGCGCTTGTCCAGCTTGCCGTACTTGCCGTCTCCCAGCAGGGGGTGTCCCGCGTGGGCGAACTGGGCGCGGATCTGGTGCGTGCGGCCGGTGATCAGCTCGCACTCCACAAGAGAAAGTCCCGCCGCAGTTGCGAGGGTCTTGTAGTTGGTCTGGCAGGTCTTGCTGCCGGGCTGGGGCGTGTCCGTGACGTACACCCGGTTTTTCTGGGCGTCCTTGAAGAGATACCCTTTCAGGCTCCCCTCCTTGGGCTTGGGCGTCCCTTCCACGATGGCCAGATACCGCTTGTCGATCTCCCGATCCTTGATCTTCTGATTCATCACCCGCAGGGCTTCCGCCGTCTTGGCGGCGATCACGATGCCCCCGGTGTTCCGGTCAATCCGGTTGCACAGCGCCGGGGTGAAGGCGTTTTCCTCCCGGGGACGCCACTCCCGCTTCTGATACAGATAGGACTGGATGTGGTCAATCAGGGTGCGGCCGTACTCCGCGCCGTCGTGGGGATGCACCGCAAGGCCGGGGCGCTTGTCCACAAGCAGAATGTTTTCGTCCTCGTAGACGATGTTCAGCTTGGGATTCGCCACGGTGAGGTAGGCGTTATCTTCCCGGGGGTTGTCAAAAAACTCGTCGTTGATATACAGTTGCAACACGTCGCCTTCCTGCAAGCGGGTGTCCCGGTCAATGCGCTTGCCGTTGCACTTGATGCGCTTGATGCGGATATATTTCTGCGCCAGAGAGGCCGGAAGCAGCGGAACTGCCTTCGCAAGAAAGCGATCCAAACGCTGCCCCGCGTCGTTCTGGCCGATGGTAAACTCTTTCATCCGTTCTTTCCCATATTTTCGTCGAAATGTTGGTTGACCTGCTCCGTGAATTCCAGCGCGGCGTTGTAGCCGAGCTTTTTCTGACGGTTGTTCATGGCCGCCACCTCCAGAATCATGGCAAGGTTACGCCCCGGGGTGATGGGGATGGTGTTCATGGGGACTTTGACCCCCAGCAGCTCCATGTACTGCTCCTCCAGACCCAGCCGGTCGTAGACCTCCTGCGTATTCCATGGAACGATGTTCACGATCAGGTTGATCTCGTTTTCCGTGCGGACGGCGCCCATGCCGAACAGCTTCGCCACGTTGACGATGCCGATGCCCCGCAGCTCGATGTAATTGCGGATCAGCTTGGGAGCGGTGCCCACCAGCGAGTTTGTGGAGACCTTGCGGATTTCCACGGCGTCGTCGGCGATCAGCCGGTGGCCGCGCTTGAGCAGCTCCACGGCGGCCTCACTTTTGCCGATGCCGCTGTCGCCGATCAGGAGAATGCCCTCGCCGTAGACCTCCACCAGCACGCCGTGGCGGGTAATCCGGGGCGCCAGCGCGGCTTTCAGGTAGGTGATGATGGTGGAAACGATGGTGCTGGTGGCTTCCTTGGTGCGCAGGACGGTAACATTGTGCTTCTGCGCCATCTGGAGGCACTCGGCGTGGGGCGGGATGTCCCGGGCGATGAGCAGCGCCGGGAATTTGTAGGAAAACAGCCGGTCGAAGATCGCTCCCCGCTCCTTGGGCTGCAATTTGTCCACGTAGCTCATCTCCACATTGCCCATGACCTGCAGACGCATAGGCTCATAATGGTCAAAGTAGCCCGCCAGCTGAAGGCCGGGTCTTGCCACGTCCTCAACGGTGATGCGGATGGCGTCAAAATCCGTGGACGCGTAGGTGACTTCCAGATTAAATTCCTTTACCAGCGTTTTCAGCGGCACACTGTATGTATCCGTCATGGTTTTCACCCCGAAAGCAAGCTTTTCCCCACCATTATACCCGTACAGGGCGGGAATATCAATACATTTCAAAAAAACAAATTATTTTGAAAAAAACACTTGCATTTTACCGCGAAATCTGATATCATATCTAAGCGCCTGTGAATTGGCGTATTTATCGAGTCATTATCGGATGGGAGGTGCTAGAAAATGGCTAAGTGTGATTTTTGTGGTAAGGGCGTAACCTTCGGTATCAAGGTCTCTCACTCCCACAGACGTTCCAACCGTGCATGGAAGCCCAACGTGAAGCGCGTCAAGGCTGTCGTTAACGGGACCCCCTGCCATGTGTACGCTTGTACCAGATGCCTCCGCTCCAACAAGGTTGAGCGCGCCGTCTGATTATCTTGGCATATAAATCCGCCGCTGATTTTCAGCGGCGTTTTTATTTTGTCTTCCTTTATACGAATCAAGGCTTCCCCTCCGGGGGAAGCCTTGATTGTTTCACCATATCATACTGAACTCCAATCAAAATCTTTAGAAAAGATTTTAATTGCCCGAAGGGCAAGGAGTTCATATGAGACGTGTTTTGTGATTTCTTTCCTTATAAATCACAAAACGGGCAGCGCCGTCAGGCGATGCCTTCCTGATTAAAATCAAAGATTTTAATCAGGAATAGTATCAAATTTTACAGCAGTGCCATCACAGCGTCGGCGTACTGTGCGGCAGTGGCCGCAGTACCGTCGCTCCTGACCTCCACCGTGCATTCCGCCATGGCCTTTTCCAGACGCGCGGCGGCATCGGCGCGGCAGATGTGGCGGAGCAGCATGGCGGCAGCCTTGATGATGCTGGCCGGGTTGGCGTAATCGCCCATGCCCCGCTCGATCATCCGGGGGGCGGAGCCGTGGATCGCCTCGAACATGGCATAGCGGTCGCCCACGTTGGCGCTGCCCGCCGTACCCACGCCGCCCTGAATCTGGGCAGCCTCGTCGGTGATGATATCGCCGTAGAGGTTGGGCAGCAGCACCACCTGGAACTGCTCCCGCAGCGGCTCCTTCAGCAGATTCGCCGTCATAATGTCGATGTAGTAATCGTCCACGGTGATGCCGGGATAGTCGGCAGCGACCTCATGGCAGATGGCAGTGAATTTTCCGTCGGTCTTCTTCATGATGTTGGCCTTGGTGACCACCGCCACGTGGGTCTTGCCGTTGTTTTTGGCGTAGTCAAAGGCGGCTCTGGCAATGCGGCGGGTGCCCAGATCGGTAGTCACCTTGAAGTCCACCGCCATGCCGGGCAGCTCCACGCCCCGGCTGCCCAGAACGTACTCGCCCTCGGTATTTTCCCGGAAGAACATCCAATCGATGTTCTTTTCGGGGATGCACACGGGACGGCAGTTGGCGTACAGATCCAGCTCCCGGCGCATGGCCACGTTGGCGCTCTCCATCTTGCCGCCCATGGGGGTGGTGGTGGGGCCCTTCAGCAGCACGTCGCAGGTCTTGATCTCCGCCAGAACGTCGTCGGGAATGGCCTTGCCGCAGGCCATGCGGTTCTCAATGGTCAGCCCCTCGATCTGCTTGATGACGATGGAACCCGCCGCGATCTCCTCCGCCAGCAGCTTTTCCAGCACACGGGTGGCCTGCGCCGTGATGACAGGGCCGATGCCGTCGCCGTCAATGACGCCGATGGTAACCTGCTTCTTGGTGGAAAAATCCGTCTTTTCCCCGTTCATGTTCCGGATTCTCTCCAGCTGCTCCTCCAGCAGCTTCTGAAACGCCTCACAGGCAAGTGTAATTTCCTTCATTATTGTCCGCCCTCCTTTGTGTAGTTCAGCAGTCCGCCTGCCATCAGAATCGCCCTTTGACGCTCCGTCAGGGCGCAGTTTACATAAAACTTGAAGCCATCATCAGCAGTGACCACGAGTCTCCCCTGCTCCATGCCGCTGGCAATGTCCGAAATGGTCAGAACAGCGTCCTGATTCAGCTTGTCGTAGTCCTCCGGGTTTTCAAAGGTCACCGGCAGAATGCCCGCGTTGATCAGGTTCGCCACGTGGATTCTGGCGAAGGACTTGGCAATGACGCACCGGATGCCCAAGTACATGGGCACCAGCGCCGCGTGCTCCCGGGAGGAACCCTGCCCGTAGTTGCTGCCGCCCACGACGATGCCGTCTCCCGCCGCTTTGGCTCTCTCGGCAAAGGTGGGATCGCAGACCTCGAAGCAGAACTTGCTCAGGTAAGGGATGTTCGACCGATAGGGCAGGATCTTCGCGCCGGCAGGCATAATGTGGTCGGTGGTGATATTGTCGCCCACTTTCAGCACCAGCTTCGCCGTCAGGCTGTCGGCAAAGGGCTTGCTCTTGGGGAATTCCTTGATGTTGGGGCCGCGAAGCACTTCGGCGTCCGCCGCCTTGTCCGCGGGGAGAGGCGGCAGCACGGCGGAGTCGTTCACAAGGAATTTCTCCGGCATGGTCACGTGCAGGGGCTGGTCAATGGTGGTCGGGTCGGTGATGTACCCCGTCAGGGCAGAGGCCACGGCGGTTTCGGGGGAAACCAGATACACCTGCCCGTCCCGTGTTCCGGAACGGCCCAGGAAATTCCGGTTGAAGGTTCTCAGGGAAACGCCGCCGGAGTTTGGCGAGAAGCCCATGCCGATGCAGGGGCCGCAGGCGCATTCCAGCACCCGCGCGCCGCTGGCGAGAATGTCCGACAGGGCGCCGCAGTCGCTGAGCATGGTCAGCACCTGCCGGGAGCCGGGGGACACGGACAGGCTGACAGATGGGTGAATGGTCTTGCCCTTCAGCATGGCGGCGACCTTGAGCATGTCGTACAGGGAGGAATTGGTGCAGGAGCCGATGCATACCTGATCGACCTTCACGTCTTTCAGCGTCTCCACGGCCACCACGTTGTCCGGGCTGTGGGGACAGGCGATCATGGGCTTGAGGGTGCCAAGATCAATGTCGATGATCTTATCGTACTCCGCGTCCGGGTCGCTGGACAGAGGAACGTAGTCCTCTTCCCTGCCCTGCGCGGCCAGAAACTTTCTCGTGACCTCGTCGGAGGGGAAAATGGAGGTGGTCGCGCCCAGCTCGGTCCCCATGTTGGTGATGGTGCCCCGCTCCGGGACGGACAGGGTGGCAATGCCCTCGCCGCCCCACTCGATGATCGCACCCACGCCGCCCTTGACGGAGAGGATGCGCAGCAGCTCCAGCGATACATCCTTGGCGGTGACGTAGGGTCTGAGTTTGCCCGTCAGGTTCACCTTGTACATTTTGGGCATGGTGATATAATACGCGCCGCCGCCCATGGCCACCGCCACGTCCAGTCCGCCCGCGCCGAAGGCCAGCATACCGATGCCGCCGCCGGTGGGAGTATGGCTGTCAGAACCGATGAGGGTCTTGCCGGGCTTGCCGAAACGCTCCAGATGCACCTGATGGCAGATGCCGTTGCCGGGGCGGGAGAAATACACGCCGTGCTTGGCGGTAACGGTCTGCAAATAGCGGTGATCGTCGCTGTTTTCAAAGCCGCACTGGAGGGTGTTGTGATCGACGTAGGCGATGCTCATTTCCGTTTTCACTCTGGGAATACCCATGGTCTCGAATTCCAGATAGGCCATGGTGCCGGTGGCGTCCTGCGTCAGGGTCTGGTCGATGCGCAGCGCGACCTCGCTGCCGGGGGTCATGTCCCCGGAGACCAGATGGGACGCAATGATTTTCTGTGCGATTGTCTTACCCATGATTTTTGAATCCTCCCAACATGTGCTTTTTCGCGTTTTCGATATGCTTTGCCATGAGGCTCTCCGCAAGGTCGGCGTTGCCGGAAGCCATGGCGTCCAGAATTGCCCTGTGTTCCTTCCGGGTGTTGATGGTGCGCGACCAGTCCTCCATGGAGATGCGTCGGTAGCGCCGGGTCTTCCGGTGCAGGGGGAGCAGCGTGTCCACGATGACGGTACGCTTGCTCAAGTAGCAGATCGTGTCGTGGAACTGTTCATCCACCTGCCGCAAAAGCTCAGCGTCTCCCTTGTCAAAGTAAAAATCCTGCAGGTCGGCGATGTGTGTCAGTTGGGCAAGCCCCTCGGGAGTCATGTTCTTCGTTGCGTAGTAGGCGGCAAGCCCCTCGATGCGCTGGCGGATGTTCATGATGTCCTCCAGATCTTCCTCGGTGATGCCCACCACACGGGAGCCTTTGCCGGTGTCCTCAATGAGCCGTTCCTGTTCCAGACGGCGCAGCGCCTCCCGGATGGGGGTGCGGCTGACGCCCAGCTGATCGACCAGCTTCAGTTCCGTCAGTATCTCGCCCCGGGGGTAGACGCCCTGAATGATGTCGTTCTCCAGCTTCTCGAACACCTGATCCGCCAGAGACGTGGTTTTGAACTGATTCATATTCTTTTCCTTACCCTCTTTCAGCAAAGTCAGGGGCAAGCTGCCGTATTCTCTCTTTCAGCTCCCGCTCCGTCATGACCGTCTGGCGGCCGTCCTCGTACTGCTGGTCTACCCATTCCTTCATGGCGATCACCAGCGGCGACTTTTTGTCCAGCTTCTCGCCGTCTTCCAGACCGTAGGTCTGGTTGATCCAGTAGGCGACGCCCGCAAGGCCGGAGGTTTTGCTGATCTGCACCGTGGCGGGCTTGTTCAGGATTTTCTTGGTATCGAAAATGGTGTAGATTTCCTCGTCCTTCATCAGGCCGTCGGCGTGGACGCCCGCCCGGGTGACATTGAAAGCGCTGCCCACAAAGGGCGTCATGGGCGGGATATTGTAGCCGATCTCGTTTTTGAAGTAATCGGCGATCTCGGTGATGACCGTGGTGTCCATGCCGTCAAGCGACCCCCGCAATGACGCGTACTCGAACACCATGGCCTCCAGAGGCACATTCCCCGTCCGCTCGCCGATGCCGAGCAGGGAGCAGTTGACCGCGCAGGCGCCGTAGAGCCACGCCGTGGAGGCGTTGGCTACGCCCTTGTAAAAATCGTTGTGGCCGTGCCATTCCAGATGCTCGCTTGGGACGTCGGAATAGTGCTGCAAGCCGTAGATAATGCCCGCCACGCTTCGCGGCAGCGCCGCCTCGGTGAAGGGGACGCCGTAGCCCATGGTATCGCAGGCGCGAATCTTCACCGGCACCCCCGCTTCCCGGCTCAGCCGCTGCAATTCGTTGACGAAGGGCACCACGAAGCCGTAGAAGTCCGCCCGGGTGATGTCCTCCAGATGGCAGCGGGGAATGACTCCGGCATTGAAGGCTTCCTTCACCGTGGCAAGGTAATAGTCCATGGCCTGTTTTCTCGTCATCTTCATTTTCTTGAAGATGTGGTAGTCCGAGCAGGAGACCAGAATGCCGGTTTCCTTGATGCCAAGGTCATGCACCAGCTGGAAGTCTTCCTTTGTCGCCCGAATCCAGCTGGTGATCTCCGGGAATTTGAGGTCCAGCGCCATGCACTTTTCGATGGCCTCCCGGTCTTTTTTGCTGTAGATGAAAAATTCCGTCTGGCGGATGATGCCGTAGGGGCCGCCCAGCTTGCTCAGCAGCTTGTAGATGTTTACGATCTGGTCAACGGAATACGGCTCCACGGACTGCTGACCATCCCGCAGGGAGGTGTCCGTGATCCAGATCTCCTCAGGCATGGACATGGGCACCCGGCGGTGGTTGAACGCCACCTTGGGAATGGTGCCGTAGGAATACACATCCCGCTGCAAATTCGGTTCCGCCACATCCTGAAGAGAGTATTTGTAGGATTTCTGCTCCAACAGGTTGGTCTTACTGGAAATCTCTAGCATAGAGTAAGCCCCTTTCCGCTTTCTTGTCTTAATGTATACAATTATACAGCTGTATATTTATCTGTCAATGCACAAATACAGCAAAAAAACGGTCTGCCGCAGCAGACCGTTTGGTAATCTTTTTTCTTAGCCAAGCATCACGTCCAGAAGCATCATCACAGCAAAGCCCAGAATGATGCCCATGGTGGCGCAGTAGGGCTGCTCTTTCTGATTCTGCTGACACTCCGGTATCAGCTCATGTACCGCAACCAGAATCATCGCCCCGGCGGCGAAGGCAAGGGCGTAGGGCAGAATCGCTTCCGCCGTCACCACCAGCAGCGCGCCGATCACCCCGGAAACCGGCTCCACCAGACCGGAAGCCTGCCCCAGTAGAAAGCTTCTGCGCCGGGAGTAGCCCTCCCGCCGCAGCGGCACGGACACCGCCGCCCCCTCCGGGAAATTCTGCAAGCCGATGCCCACGGCAATGGACACCGCCCCCATCAGCCCATCCGGGCTTGCGCCGGTCCCCAGCGCCCCGAATGCCACGCCCACGGCAAGCCCCTCGGGGATATTGTGCAGGGTGATGGAAAGCACCAGCATGATAATGCGGTTCATACGTTCTCCGGGCATTCCCATGCCCGCTCTTTTTCTGGCAAAGCAGACGGCCTTATCCGACCCCCACAGGAACAGCGCCCCCAGCAGGAACCCGGATACCGCCACAAGCCACGCAGGCGTATTCCCTGCGGCCTCCGCCCGCTGAATGGCGGGCTGTAACAGCGACCAGAAGCTGGCCGCGATCATCACGCCGGCAGAAAAGCCCAACATAAGATTCAGCGCTCTGGCACTGGGGGATTTGAAAAAAACCACCGTGGCAGCGCCAAGTGCCGTCACAAACCAGGTCCCCAGTGTCGCCGCCAGCGCCAACCAGACATAATGTTCCACATCGCACCTCCCGTAACCATTATAGTATCCGGGGGGCGATTCGGTGCGTGCGTTTGTCGAAAAAAACGTTTACACTACTTTTCCAGCCTGGAAATCAGCGCCGTGCCGTTTTCCCGCAGCCATTTCCGCTGGATTTCATAATCCGGTAAGACATGCTCGACCTCTGCCCAGAAGTGGGCGGAGTGGTTCATCTCCTTCCGGTGGCACAGCTCGTGGACGACCACGTAGTCCAGCACCTCCGGCGGCGTGAGCATCAGCAGGCAGTTAAAGTTGAGATTTCCCTTACTGCTGCAGCTTCCCCACAGGGTATGCTGGCTGCGGATCGTGATCCTGCCGTAGGTCACGCCCACCAGCGGGGCAAAATGCGCGACACGTTCCGGGATGGTTTGCCGCGCCTGCCGGGCAAGCACCTGCAGCTGCTCATCCGTAAACACGGGAAGCCGCGCCGCGGCAGTCCGCTTTTCCAGATGCTTTTCAATCCAGCCGGATTTGCTTTCCACGAACCTGCGAATATCCGCATTGGACATCCGCCGGGGGCACCGCACCAGCACCTCGCCGCTTGGGGCTATCTGCACCGAAATGGTTCTGCGGCTGCTGCGGATAACGCGGTATGGAATATTGTATTTTTCCACTTTATCGTTCATAATTCCTTCAGCTAATCTCATTTTGCTCCGTTTCCAGAATTTACAGCTTGAAAATTGATTACGAATCGGTTACAATCCTTTTGTCTTCGCGAGGCAAATACTGAAACAGGAGGTTGGCAAGATGTTCTTTTTTAATTGCAACACCAACAATTCTGATTGCAGCTCCATTTGGCAGCTGCTGAGCCGGATGTGCGGTTTCGGCTGCTAAGGAAATTTTGTAGCCTTGGGCGATCCCGTGTTCCACGGGGTCGCCTTTTTTGTCAAGTCCAAAAACGCAGTACCGAAAATTTCCGGTACTGCGTCTTTTGTAGCGTTATACGCCGCCGCGGATTTCCAGGAGCTTGCCCTTGAGGTCGTTCTCCATCTTCGCCATTTCCGCTTCGGCGGCAATGCGCTTCTCCCGGCCCTCGGACTGAATCTTCATCACGTCGTCCAGCGTCTGAATCAGCTCGGCGTTGGTCTTTTTCAGGGTCTCGATGTCCACGATGCCCCGCTCGGCTTCCTTCGCGGTCTCCACGGACGCCATGTGCAGCCTCTCGGCGTTCTGTTTCAGCAGGGCGTTGGTGATGTCGTTGACCTGACGCTGGGCCTGAGCGGCCTCGTTGGAGTGGGCAATGCCCAGCGCAAGAACCATCTGGTTCTTCCACAGGGGGATGGTGTTCATCAGCGTGGTCTGAATCTTCTCCACCATCACATTGTCGTTGTTCTGAATCATCCGGATCTGGGGCGCGGTCTGGATGGAAATGGTGCGGGTCAGCTCCAGATCGTAGATCTTCTTCTCAAACCGGTTGCACTTGTCCGCCAGATCTTTTGCCGCCTGCGCGTCCTCCGCAAGTCCGGTGGCCTGCGCCGTGGCTTCCAGCTCTTTCAGCTTGCCTTCCCGTACCTCCTGGAGCTTCTTCTTGCCCGCCAGAATGTACATGCTCAGCTCCTTGAAGTAGGCAAGGTTCTGCTCGTACATCTTATCCAGCATCGCGGAATCCTTCAGCAGCCGCACCTGATGCTGCTGGAGGGCGTCGCCGATCTTCTCTACGTTGACCTCCGCCTTGGCGTAGCGGCTCTTCATGACCTCCAGCTTGTTCGCCTGCTTGCGGAAGAAGCCAAGGAAGCCCTTTTCCTCCTCGGCGTCGAAGCCTTTCAGCTCGCCCACCACGTTGACGATCAGGTCGCCCACCTCGCCCAAGTCCTGGGTGCGCACGTTGGCAAGGGCGGCGTCGGAGAAGTCGGCCATTTTCTTCTGGGTGCCCGCGCCGTACTGCAAGATCTGGGCGGTGTTCTCCACGTCGATCTTCTGGGCAAAATCATTGACCATCTGCTGCTCCTGGGGCGTCAGCACCGGCTCGGCAACCTTGGTCTGCTGCAGCTTCGTTTCCTCGGCCACGACCAGATTGGGCGTGTTTTCCAGCTCCGGCTCCAGAGTCAGGCTGGGGATGGGGGCGGATTCGTTCATATCTTTGTATTCTGCGTCCATAATTGATCTCCTCTTCCTAGTTTTTTATAATGTCTGCTGTTTCTTCACTTGGGATAAGCCGTCCTCCGTCAGTCCCTCCTGGGCAAGCAGGGTGTTGAGGACGGAAATGTCGCTGGAAACGTCCATGGCGGAATCCCGGAACAGGTCGTCCAGCAGCTTCTCAAAGGCCAGATTCAGCGTATCCAGCGTGGCCTCAATTTCCTTCTTGGAAGCCTGAATGTTTTCCCCCTGCACGGGCTGGGCGTCCATGTCCGCGTAGGCGTTCAGGAGCTTCACCGTCATGGGCAGGTAGTAGTCCATCAGCTTCTTCAGGTCGGGGACCACCTCCGGATGCGCCTCCGCCCGCTCAAAGATACGGCGGACGATCAGCTCCATCCGGGAGATTTTCTCAGAAATTTCCTCCCCGGGAATGGCGTCGTTGCAGGCGCGTATCTGGGCGATGAAGGCGTTGCCCCGATCCAGAACCTCCTGCACCTGCGGGTCGTGAACTGTGGACACCTTCGGGGCGCTGGCGGCGGCTTCCTGCCGCTGACGTTCTTCCAGAGCCAGACGGCTCTGCTCATAATGCTGGTAGGTCTCGTCGCTGGTGATGAGGCAGGTTTCCTCCCTGTCCATATGCCCTTCCAGAAACAGCCCCTTGTTGATCATCTTCTGCAATTCTCTGCGGACGAACTTCACGTTCTTTCCAACGCTCCGCGCCAGCCGCTCCAGCGTGCAATGGGTGCTCTCCCCAAGGGTTCTTTTGTACATCTTGAACCGGCTGACCCATCCCAGCTTGCGGATGCCGCTGACGATCAGCCACGTTCCGGCAACGACGCCGCCAACCGTGATCACGATAGACGCGATTCCCAGACCAATTCCCATGATCAGCCTGACCAGCAGGGAAATAAGCGATATGAACCCGGTGAGCAGCGCCAGACCGCCGCCTACGATCTTCACCAATCCTACGGCAGTCTCGCCGCCGGTTCCGGCATAAAGCACGGGAAGGTCTTTCTTTTCCTCCACGACCGTGGCCTCGACCTCCCGGTAAACGGGTCTGGCAGGCGGGGTCGTGGGACGGGCGGCGGCTTCCATCGCCTTGCGGACGGCCTCGCTTCCCATATCTACGGCCTTGCCCACGGCCTGACTGACCGTCTGGTTCAGCTTCTGAAAGTCCCGGGAATTGACGGCTCTGTCCACAATGTCCTGAATGCTTCTTCCAAGATCGTCCCAGTCCTGATTTTTATTTGCCATACGATCCTCTCCAAAAAATATTCCCTATCATTATAGCGTGATTCCGCGAAAAAAACAAGCGATATGAAAAAAATATGCGTTGTTTTCCGGCTCGTCGGAAAACTGTCTGATTTTGGGGTGTGTTATTGATACAATCGTGCTGTTTCATCCATAATTAACGTCAAAAAGTTAGGGTCTATCTGAAAACCGGAAATATGACCAACGGCGAGGGATTTTCCGCCTGATGAAGCCATTTTTTCGCAGGAATACTTTGTGTATTGCAAGGAAAAATGGTGCACAGCAGGCGGAAAAGACCCGCTGTTTGGGCGTGTTAACGGTTTTCAGATAGACCCTAAGAAGCGAACCATTCTCTGAAAGCCGATTAAGGGAACTGGATTTTGGGTTCAGTCTCCTCCCGGTGCCAAAGTCGCCGCTGGACACCTCATCCGCTTCGTCCCATGGCCTGCTGAGACTTTCTGATACCTCCAGTAATGGAATCGCATTAAGGCAGCACCGCACAATTGCGTCTGCGAGTCTCAGCCGCCTTTTTGCTCCACTTCCGCAGTTCCGAAAATGGGAAATACATACAGTATTCCTCCATTTTCGGAACTTTGAATTGGAACAAAAATCCTGCCTGAGACTTCTTGCCGAATTGTGCGGTGCTGCCTTAAATTTCTTTTCAAACGTCGGAGTTTTACTTGCTATTTCCCTGTTTCTCAGCTATACTAAAGAAAAAAGGAGGGAACGACCTATGACCGCGCGAGAGCAGGAAATTCTCCAGATCATCAAGCGGAACCCTATGATTTCTCAGAATGAAATCGCCGACTTACTGAACCTGACACGCTCGTCCGTTTCCGTTTACATCACAAATCTCACAAAGGCCGGTCTGATCCGCGGCCGGGGATATATTCTTGAGGACGAGGGCTATCCCGTCGTTATTGGCACCTCTGCGCTGGATATTCTCAGCGTTTTCGATACCTATAACATAGACAACGATCCCCGGCTCCCCCAGAAAAACTGTAACATTTCCTTTGTCTACAGCGGCGGAGCCAAAAATGTTTCCGAATATCTTGCCCGGCTGGATCGCCATCCCCGGCTGATTTCCGCCCTTGCCCGGGATCAATTTGGCGAAAAGATCGCGCTGGAATGCAACCAGCACGGAATTTCCACGGATCACAGTCTGTTTCTAGAAAATGCTTCCACCACCATGTTTCTGGAAGTAGACGGTCCGGACCTGCATATCTCCGGTCTTGCCAGCAGCCCTATTGAGCAGAAAATCAGCCCCGCTTTTCTGGAGACAAAATACGTATGCCTGAAGGAGGCCGGGCTTATTGCCGTGGAGGATCGTCTTTCACGGGATACCATTGAGTACCTAACCTCTGCCTTTCGCACCACGCCTGTCTATCTTCTGACCTCCCGCCGGTTTTCCAATGTGGAAAATTACCGTGCCTGCCTCAGCCGCTTCACCGGGATGCAGTTCTCCTTCCTTGTGGCATCCTATCTCGCGGAGATGGACAACGTGGCACTTCTTGGCACCTCTGTTGATGACGATGTGATGATCACCGTAGCGCAGGGTCTCGCAGCACTGACCGCCCCCAACAGCCACATTTTGTTTCCGGCTCCCGGCGGCAACATCTGCTATCTGCGCGAGCGACAGCTGTTTGTGATCACGCTTCCGTGGAGCGCGGAGGAACTGGACACCTTCAAGTCCACTCGGGACGCCATGATCGCCGGACTGATTGATTGCGTCTGTGTCGGCAGGAATGCCGAGGAAACGCTTCTGTTCGTTGCCTCCTGTCACGAGATCGCCCGAAAGTCCACTGGCGCGTTCAACCCGGAGATCTGTCTGGCTCTCGTCAATACTGTACGGCAGGAATTGGAAAAGCGCTGCATTGTTCGCCGTCTTTTTTGAAGGCTGCTCCTCAAGCCGCATGCCGTCGGAACGTACTTTGCAGAATGCTATCCGCTTTTTAGGGTCTATCTGAAAACCGTCAACATGCCCAAACAGCGGGTCTTTTCCGCCTGCTGTGCACCATTTTCCCTTGTAATACACAAAGTATTCCTGCGGAAAAATGGCTTCAGCAGGCGAAAAATCCCTCGCTGTTGGTCATATTCCCGGTTTTCAGATAGACCCTAATATCCAGCCTTCCATAAGCAATCGTTCCCCGAAAAAAGTAAATAACTGCCGCAGGGAATCGGGCATGCACCCGCTCCCCTGCGGCAGTTATTTTATCTTCCATATACCTTAGCGGCACGCGTCCACTTCATCGCAGAACCTACGAATTTTTTCCGGATCCCAGTGAAGCCGATCGCCGGGGGCGGTGTGCGCCCGCATCAGCGACGTGCTGACAACAGCACCGTCGGCGAAGGAGAGAATATCCCGGATGTTTTCCGTATTCACACTTCCTCCCACGATCAGAGGTTTCCCAAGCTCCATGGCGTTGACCTTCTCGAAGTACCGCTTCGTCTGGGCGTAGTCTTTCCCTGTCAGGATCAGCCCGTCAGCGCCCATTCTGTCCGCCCATCCGGCAGTGTCCGTAATCGGGACATCGCACACCGGCGTACCCTCCCGGTCGTGAATATCCGCAAGGATCCGAACCTTCGCACCCAGAGCCGTCCGATAGCGAACCATATCCGGCCCCACGCCAGTCCGAAGTCCCTCCGCTTTCAGCATGACTCCCGCGAAGACCTTCTGTCGGACGAATTCCGCGCCGGAGGCATGGGCAATGGCGATGGACGCTTTGGGGTCGTGGGCCTGTACAATAATGCCGATATGCAGCTTCGGCAGTTCCCGCCGTACCAACCGCGAAATCGCCGCCATCACCGCGATGGTCTCCGGTTCTGCCCGCTCCGGAACGATGTTTTCGTCCTGAAGGATCAGTTTATTGATGCCGTTTTCATAGAAAATCGACGCATTTCCCAGCACATAATCCTCCACTTCGGCAAGAGAACGCCCAGGGTCCTGGGTTCCATAGTACGGCAGGTGCAGCGCGCCGATAATCAATGGTGTTTTTACATTTTTCATGATTCCGCCTCCATCTGACTCACAATGATATCTCTGCGTCGCAGAGCTTCCTGCCGGGTCACATTCTTTGACCCCGGCACACCAAAAGCGCTGATAATAAACGATGACGAAACCGCGCCGTAGGCGGCAGCCTGCGCCAGGTCTCCCGTTTCGGTCAGTCCAACCGTCAGGCCGCCGCAAAACGAATCGCCCGCACCGGTCGGATCGACCACCCGGTCCAGCCGGTAAATCGGGACTCTGCGGACCCGTACCTGGCTGTCGCAGGTAATACAGCCCTGCCCACCAAGCTTCACCACCGCGTTGGGCGCGCCAAGTTCACGTAAACGCAGAACGGCTTCCTCCGGCGTGCAGCCCTCCGGGTATAACCGCCGGATCTCGTCCCAACTGGGAACAATTACGTCCACCCTTGAAAACAGCGGCGGCAGGAGGTGCTTCTTCTCCGGGCGCATATAGTCAAGACCCGTGTCCATAACCACGACAGCCTCCGGGCAGCGGCTGCGGACCCAGTCCAGATACTCCATCTGCCGGTCATAGTGCCGTGCCGCAATCATAACTGCTTTTGCACCAGCGTAATCTTCCGGAATGTCTGCGGCGGTGGGTGCAAAGTTTTCGTGAGCCGCGCTTACCTCCTGCGGCGTCATATACGGGAATCCCTCTATCAGTTCCGCACCCTCGGAACCGTTGTCCTCGTCAAAGGACACCTCGGTCCGATCGCCGTTGCTGTCATAGATCATCCCGGAAAACATGCTGTGCCGCTTTGCGACATGCCGCACTCCCGTCGTATCAATACCGATCTCTGTAAGCTCCCGCAGCCATGCCTCGGGGTAATCCGTCCCGGCCCGGGCAACCATGCCGATCTGTCCCGGCTGCCACAGCCGCATCCCCATGGCGCCGTAGGCAGCGTTTCCGCCGAATTGGCGCAGACGTTTTTCCCCGTAGGCATTCAGAATATTGTCAATGGTGATGCAGCCGATTGCTACATAGTTCATTTTCTTGCCTCCGCCCGCGCAATCCGTTCCCGTTCCTCGGAGAGCCGATACCCAAGCAGCTGGGCGGGAATCGCGCACAGGAAGTTCTGCAGGCATTCCTCCGTCCGCGGCACAGTCACATAGCTGTCCGCTTCCGCAATAAGCGCCCGCTCGTCCGCCGTAGTAATGACATGGACGTAGCCTCCGCAGGATTTACAGGTATATTCCGTCTCCAGTGCCCGGTAGTCCGTCTTACCGGCCGGGGCAATGAGGATCAGGTGATCCCCGGTTTTCTGGGAATTATAATGGTGGTACTCCTCCAGCGGAATCGCAATGGAACGCGCCGGCGTGCATTCCTTCACCTTGGCCGCGCCATATTCCGCGCAGGTGAAGAACGGCCCGCCTCCCGCAAACAAAACCATCTGCTCTGAGGCAAGTATCTTTGCCATTTCCTTTGCCCACGCCTCGCTGCTTACTATAGTCTGCCCGATCAGGTCGGGAATCTGTGCAAACGCGGCAGCCAGAGTCTCACAGCGCGGGGTGTTTTTCCCCGATGCTTCCGCAAGGGCAAATCCCACGGCAATCATCATTGCCATAGCGCATGTGGAGGACTGCGTTGGCCATCCCTTGCGGGAAGCGTGGATCAGCAGGCGCTCGGAGGCGCACTGCATCAGCGTAGAGCCAGGCGTGTTGGAAAGAGCCAATGTCTGGGCACCTCTCTCCCGGGCCGTCATCAGACACTCCACGATCCGAATGGTTTCCCCGCTGGCAGACAGCGCCACTACCAATGTGTGCTCATCCACCGTCCGGCCATAGTAATACGCGAAGTCCAGCGCCTCGCACTCCTCACACGGGAATCCAAGAATTTCCTCCAGCAGGCTGCGGGTACCCCGCAGGGCAGCGATGGAGTCTCCGCAGCCAACCATCACAATTCGCCGGATATCTTTTTTCGCCAGCCGCTCACCAGCCTCCCGGATAGCGTCAGCCTCCAATTCCAGCGTCAGCCGGATCATTTTCGGCTGATCCAGCAGTTCCCCGTAAGTCAGCGCCGATCTTCTCAGCCGTTCAGGGTCCAGTTCATCGTCTCCGGCTTTGCGTTCCCACGCATCCGTTCCCTGCTGGATGTACATTTCCTCCAGATTTTTCCGGTCGGCCAGATCGCGCAGTGCGCCTTCCGTCCCCTCCCGGAGCAGCGGGGGTAGAATTGGCTGTGTCATGCTTCATTCCTCCTTGTTGATAACCTCGTTTGAGGCACCTCGTTCATAGATCCGACAGAAGGCATCCAAGAACTGTTCATTTGTCAGGATCTCACCGTGCAAATTCAGTCTGCGTGCCAGCCTGCCGGAGCAGGGTCCTTTCAGCATTGCTTCGTTCAGAACCGGTTCGTCGGCAAAGACCTCCTCCGGTGTACCGTCCTTCAGTATCTGCCGGTGCGCCATCACAACGATCCGCTGAAAATTTTCCGCGGCAAATTCAATGTCATGGGTGATCGTAATGACCGTCTTTCCCTGAGCATGCAGCTCCGCGATAATATTATGCAGAAGCTCGATACCGTAAAGATCCTGTCCCGCCGTAGGCTCGTCCAGAATGACCGCCTCGCATTCCATGGCCAGTACCGCCGCCACCGTAATGAATTTCCGGATGGAAAGAGGCAAATCAAAGGGATTCTCGTTCCGCATCTTCCACAGTCCCGTTTTTTTCAGAGCCTCTTTCGTGCGGGCCTTTACCTGATCCTCCGGAAGACGCAGGGAAACCTTCGGGCCGTATTCGACCTCAGCGTACACCGTAGCGTGGAAAATCTGGTCATCGGGATTCTGAAACACATAGCCCACCTGACGGGCAATCTGGGCCGTCGTGTAATCCCGGGTGTTTTTGTCGCCTACATAGACATTTCCTTTCGTAGGAACCGTCAGGTTGTTCATCATTTTTACGGTGGTTGTCTTTCCCGCACCGTTCTGCCCCAGAATAGCCAGCGCCTGTCCCTGAGGAATCGTAAGGCAGGCATCCTCCACAGCTGTATAGCCTCCGGGATACGTAAAGGAAACGTGTTCCAGACGAATCTCAGCCATTCCCGTTCCCTCCTTCGAGCGCCTTTTCAAAGACTTCCACTGCCTCACTCTCCGTCACAGGGACGGTGTCCAGTCGGACGCCTCTCGCCATAAGCTCATGGGCGATCTGGGTCACATAGGGGAGCCGCACATGGTGCTTCGGCAGCTCCGGGTCGGAAAACACAGCCTTGGGCGTTCCCTGACAGAGGATCCCTCCCTCCGAGACGACAATGATCTCGTCGGCATACTCCGCCACAAGGTCGATCTTGTGCTCAATCAGAATGATCGTGCTACCCGACTGCTTCAGCGCGGCAATGATGCGAAATACACTTTCCGTTCCCTCCGGGTCCAACTGGGACGTCGGCTCATCGATCACCATGATCTCCGGCTGAAGAACCAGCAGCGAAGCCAATGCCACCCGCTGCTGCTGGCCGCCGGAAAGCTCGTAAGGGCTTTTCTCCAACAGCTCCGTAATGCCGGTCTGTTCCGCGATGTTCAGGATCCGTTCTTCCATTTCCGCCGGGTCCGCGCCAAAATTCTCCAACGCAAAGCCGATCTCCTCAAACACCGTATCCTTCACGCCGGATATCTGCGTAAAGGGGTTCTGGAACACATAGCCGGAGATCCGGGAAATTTCTCCTTTTTTGTATTCCAGAATATTCTTCCCCTTGATCCGAAGCTCTCCGGACAGCGTTCCTTTGTAGAAGGAGGGAATAAAGCCGCACATCATGACGGCAAGTGTAGTTTTTCCCGCTCCGTTGGGACCAATAATACCATAAAGCTTCCCCGGCTCCAGAGAAAGATCAATATTTTTAACCGCAGGTGTTTCCGTCAGCGGATACTGATATGTTACATTCCGGAACTCGATCACAGGATCCACAGTACAACACCTCCAATCACAAGTATCACATAAAGGCCAATCCCCGCCCATGCATATTTTTCACACTGGTTCGGAAGAACGTCGATAAGTGTGGTTTTTTCACATTCATATTCAAAGCCCTTGGACTCCAATGCCAATGCCCGTTCCTCGGAGCTCATGAACGCACTGACCACCAGCGGAACCAGCGACGGGATCAGCGCCTTCGCCCGAACGAAAATATTTCCCTGCGTCTCTACGCCTCTGGCTCTTTGGGAATCCATAATGACGGTCATATTTTTCCGCATGGTGTCGATCATGGCGAAGCTGGACAGAAAAACATAGGCCTTTTTGTAGCCCATTCCCATTTTCTGGAACGCAACGCACAGATCTCTCCGGGAGGTCGTCGCAAACAGCCAGGAAAACATTCCTGCAATGCCGAGGATGCAGCACAGAAACCGTATCCCGCTCCGCAGTCCATAGGCATGGATCTTCACAAAAGCAAACTGCCATACCAGCTCCGGGTTTTCTCCCTTGATGAAAAACACCTGCACCGATACAATAATGATCAGCATAACGGCAAGGTGCTTTACCGTTGAGACAAATTCTTTTATTTTTCCGCTCACCCCAAACAGCAGCACCATCACCGCAAGGTTCGGAAACAGCAGCAGCGGAAGCTTCCAGCGGCCCATGGGAATCAATGCAAGCAGCAATGTTCCCACTGCGTAAATCAAAAAGATGGTCACCTTGACCGTAGGATACAGCCCAACGATCTTGTTGCGGCTCTTTTGTTGAAGTCGTTCTACATACATTTTGGTCGTGCCTCACTTTTTATCCGACAGCAGCTTCTGAATGCCTGCTCAGAAATGCCATAACGATCAATGGAGCGCCCCGCACACGTTATGGGGCGCCCCATTGCGGAATTATTTACTCTTCGTCGTCTTCCACGACCGCTTTCTTGTTCTTGCGAATCCACTGCTCGCCGCAGCTGTACTTAATCAGCGTTCTCTGAGGGATCACCAGAATGATCAGGTAACACAGGATGTGAGAAACAATCCGGTCAAATACGGTGACAATACCGTCAACGCTGAGGACCGTCTTCCAGATGTTCGCGCCCGCTGCCACAAGACCCGCGATGGCCACAGAGGAGCCGCCGTTGCCGGAAATGCCGCCGTATGCAAAGACAGAGATGGGGGCAGAGGTGCAGATGGTGCCGACAGACATAATGAGCAGCATCAGCGCAACCTTCCAAAGCTTGCCGTTCGGCCACTGTGCCCGGGCAAACAGACCGGCCATCAGGCCGATGCAGCCGTTGGTAATTGCGTAGGGCAGGAGAGTCGGGTTACGAACGATGCCGGTAAGGACATTGGTCAGCACACCGGTCAGCATGCCAACCCACGGGCCTGCCAGATAACCGGCAAGAACCGCGCCGAAGGAATCCAGATACAGAGGCAGGCTCAGTGCCGCCACAAGCTGGTCGCCAACTACATTCAGGGCAACGCCGATGGGAATCAGCAGGATGGATAGCAGGGAAAAGTCGGTTTTGATGCTGTACTTCTTTTTCTCCAGAGTTTGAGTCATTTTAAGATCCTCCTTTTTTATTCTACGCTTAACCAGCATTTGCTTATTTGACTAAGCGTTTGCTATATATAGCTTACACAGCTTTCCATAGATTGTCAAGTTGATTTTTATGATTGTACAAAAAAACGGCACATTACACAATTTCTATTGTGCTTTTTTGACATTTATCCTATTCGCGCACAGCAACGGAAGGACGGCAATATAGGATTGACTGTCCTACATACTGATTCCTTAAAAAGCGGTTTCCTGCTTGACTTTTTGCCCCGCTCCATGTAAAATGGCACCGTTTTGTCGAACTTTTGAGAAAAACGGGGGGGACGATGATGGACTGGCGAAGCAGGAGCACCCGGAAGCTGCTGGGCAAGGTCGTGACGGTACAGGTCGATCGGCCGGTCGGATATCTTCACGGCGATATTCTGTATCCCATCAATTACGGGTCCGTCCCGGGGCTGATGGGCGGCGACGGCGAGGAACAGGACGCGTACATACTGGGCGTGGATACGCCCCTGTCCGACTTTACAGGGCGGGTCATCGCCGTCATCCGGCGGCACAACGACTGCGAGGACAAGCTGGTGGTCGCGCCGGAGGGGCTTTCGTTCCATCAGGGGCAGATCGCCGAGGCCGTCCATTTTCAGGAGCAGTATTTTATCAGCACCATTGATTCCATCTTTCAGAAATCCTGCGGGGTCGTCCCCTTCCGGCGGGCCGGCGTGGAACCGGAATTTCTGCTTCTGTTCCAGCGGGGTTCCGGAACGTGGAGCTTCCCCAAGGGACACATGGAGGCCGGGGAAACAGAGGAGCGAACCGCCCTCCGGGAGCTTTTCGAGGAGACCGGATTCCGGACGCGGCTTATTCCCGGTGCCAGAGCCGCCACGGAATACCGCATCAGCTCCGTTGCCAGAAAGCAGGTCGTTTTCTTTCTGGGCGAAGTCCACGGCGAACCAAAGCTTCAGGCCAAAGAGATCAGATCCTGCCGCTGGGTGAAACCCGGCGAGCTGGGACAGTACCTTCTGCCTCAGGTCGCGGACGCCGCAAAAGCGCTGCTTGTGCGGATATAGAATGCCCTTCTGCCGTTCAGCGGTCAAAAATGACCGTTGAACGGATTTTTCAACATTTTTGGTTTCTTTTGTGCTATAGTGTAAGCGCAAGGAGGTGCCCCATGAGATTCAAGCTGGTTATTGATAAAACGCAGGAGGAAACGGTGGTCGCCACCGTCCATGAGCGCAGCCGTCTTACCGACGAAATGGAGCAGCTCGTCCTGCGGCACGACGGCTCCGACCGGGTCGCCGCCTACACCGAGGACGGTATGCGGATGCTCCCCTTCTCCGATATCGAGTGCATCACCGTTCTGGACGGGAAGACCTATGCCGTTACACGCAGCGGCGAACGCTGCCGCTTAAAGCTGCGGCTGTACGAGCTGGAAGCCATGCTTCCCGCGTCCTTCATCCGCATCAACAAATCGGCGCTTGCCAACGAAGCCCATTTGGAGCGCTTCACCGCTTCCTTCAACGGCGCGGTGGACGCCGTCTTCCGAAGCGGCTACCGGGAATATGTTTCCCGGCGGTGCTTCGCGGAAATCAAAAGGAGGTACGATCACATATGAAGCAATATTGTCTGACATTTCTGAAACGAGGTCTGCTGGCCGCTTCCGGCGGGCCGCTGATCCTCGCCATGATCTACGGCATTCTGGGCGCCAACGGTCAGGTCACTTCCCTCGCCCCCGGAGAGGTCTGCATGGGGATCGTGACGGTGACGCTGCTGGCCTTCATCGCGGCGGGCATCGGCGTCGTCTATCAGATCGAGCGTCTGCCGCTGCTCTCCGCTACGGCAATTCACGCCGGAGCGCTGTATCTGGATTATCTGCTGATCTATCTGCTGAACAACTGGATCCCCCGGGACTGGGCATTTATCGGCGTCTTTACCCTATGCTTCGCGGTGGGCTACGCCCTGATCTGGGGAATCATTCTGCTTTCCATCCGGCACAGAACCAACCGTATCAACCGCCATCTGCGGGGAGGAAAATGATGAGAAAACCGTTTCTTGACAATCTGCGCTACGGCATCGTGCTGTCCGTTGCAGTGTATCACGTATTTTACCAGTTCAACAGCGTCGGTGTCATCACCAACGTACTTATCTCCGGCATTCCGGCGCTGGACGCGCCGCTGTACGTGCTGTACCCATGGTTCATGGCGGCACTTTTCATGATCTCCGGCATCTGCGCCCGGTACAGTCTGGAAAAGCAGACGGGAAAGCAATACCTGAAAGGCAAAGTCCGCCGCCAACTGATTCCCTCCATCGCCATTATTTTCCTCATCGGGTGGAGCACCGGCTGGGTCACCGACCAGTACGCAAACATTTTTGGCGGCGGTCAGGTTCCGGGGTTTGCCAAATATCTTGTGTGGTGCATGTCCGGCATCGGGGTACTGTGGTTTCTCCACGAGCTGCTGCTGTGCGAGGTGGTGCTGGTGCTGATTCGGAAGCTGGACAAAAAAGACTGGCTGTGGCAGCTGGGCGGCAAGGCAAATTTCCCCGTCATCTGCCTTCTGGTGCTCGGCATGTGGGGCAGCGCCTATATCCTGAACACTCCCGTGATAGAGGTCTACCGCAACGGTTTCTACCTGTTCTGCTTCCTCGCGGGCTACATTCTGTTCTCCCACGAACAGATCCAGTCCCTGCTCGCCAAATGGGCACCCTGTATGCTTGCCGTGAGTGGCGTGCTGGCCGTCGTCTACACGGTGCATTTCTGGGGACAGAATTACGCGGCTCTCAACAATCTGAAAGCCCCGCTTACCAATCTCTATGCGTGGTTTGCCTGCCTTGGGGTGCTGGGCGCGGGAAAACGGTGGCTGGATCAGGAGACCGCCTTCACCCGGTACATGGCCGGCCGCAGCTTCGGCATCTACGTCCTGCACAACCCCCTGCTGGTGCTGCTGGCTTGGGCGATGGATAAGCTGCTCCATTTCCCCGTGTGGAGCATGTATCTGCTTCTGCCGGTGCTGCTGGCGCTGCTCCTGCCGCCGTTGATCGCGCTTATCAAGCGAATTCCCGTCCTGCGCACATTGGTGCTGGGCGAAAAATAAAAAATCCGCGCCACGGTTCATGCAAACCGTGGCGCGGCGCTTTTTGGGGTTACTCGATGCAGATCCGATTGTTCTCAGGCAGCTTCTTCTGTCCGGCCTTCGGCACATCCAGTGTCAGGATACCGTTCTCAAACTTGGCGGACACCTCTTCGGGCTTCACATCGCCCACGTAGAAGCTGCGGCTCATGGAACCGGCGTAACGCTCCCGGCGGATGTAGCGACCCTTCTTGTCCTCCTCATCCTTATCAAGACCCTTTGCGGCCTGAATGGTCAGGTAGCCATTGCTCAAGTCAATGCTGATCTCATCTTTCTTGAAGCCGGGCAGATCGACCGCCAGCTCATAGCCGTCTTCCTTCTCCCGGATATCGGTCTTCATCAGATTCTTGGCGTGCTTGCCATACAGGGGGCTGCGGCCCTCCGAGACGTTCATCATGCCAAAGGGATCGTTAAAGAAATCATCAAACAAATCTTCTCCAAAAATGCTGGGCAACATAAGTCATTCCTCCATTCAAATCTTCTATGTTCCCTGCGGAGGGGCTTTCTTTTTTTCGCCCCTCTTTTTGGTACGCCTACACTATACCACGATTTTTAGCACTGTCAAGGTCTGAGTGCTAAAGTTCATAAAAAGATAAAATGGCGTTCACAGAATATGCGATTTCTCCGGCAGATATCCGGAAACCTCCCCGTAGAACGAGAAAAGCGAAAGGAACCCCCTTTCGCTTTTCCCGCTTTTCTATACCAGCGGCGCAAACAGCCGCAGAATGCACTGCCAAATCCGCAGAATTGCCCCGCTTCCGGTGCTGTATCGCTGAGTGACCTCGGTACACTGGGAGAACAACACGTCAAAATCCCGCGCCATGTCGCCAATCGCGTCACAGCCGTAGAGCAGAACGTCGTTCTCGAAATGGTGATACAGGCTCCGGTAGTCAAAGTTCGAGCTGCCTATGGAGGCGATCTTCCCGTCGCACAGGCACTGCTTTGCATGGCAGAAGCCCGGCGTATACTCGAAAATCCGCACGCCCTGCCGGGCAAGGCCGGAATAATAGGAGCGGGTGATGGCAAATACCACTTTTTTGTCCGGAATTCCCGGCGTAATGATCCGCACGTCCACACCCCGTTTGGCCGCAAGGCGCAGCGCCCGGCTCATTTCGTCGGTGATGATCAGGTACGGTGTAGTGATATACAGCGTCTTTTCCGCCTGAGCGATCAGATTCAGATAGACATTTTCCGCCGTGCGCTCCTCCGACAGCGGGTTATCGTTGAAGGGCTGCACGAATCCCTCTGATTTTACCTTGTGGCAGATGTCGAGATAGCGCGCAAAATCCTCGTCTTCCTTGGTCGTCACGTTCCACAGCTCAAAAAACGACGCCGTCAGGCTCCGGACCGCCTCGCCCTCCAGCCGAAGGCCGGTGTCCTTCCACACCCCGTAGGGCCGGGCACGGCCAAAATATTCGTCCGCAAGGTTGTAGCCGCCGATATAGCCCACCTTGCCGTCGATGACCGTGGTTTTCCGGTGATCCCGGTGGTTCAGAAACAGATTGACCACCGGCACAGCGGGGTTGAACACCTGGCAGCGGATGCCGTCCTCGCTCAGCCCTCTGGCAAAGCGCAGATTTACAAAGCCAAGGCTGCCGATGTCGTCGTACATCAGCCGCACCTCGACCCCCTGACGCGCCTTGCGTACCAAAATTTCCCGTATCTCCTGAAAGGCCGAATTGTCCGCCACGATGAAATATTCCATGAAGATGAATTTCTCGGCCTTTTCCAGATCCGCTTTCATAGCCTCCAGCGTTTCCGCCCCGTCGCCCAGATAACGGACGCTGGTATTTTCGTACACAGGCCAGTTTTCATGGACGGAAAGATAGTGAAACTGGTTGCCGGCAGCGCGGTTTTCCGATTCCAGCCGCGCCAGCACCGCCTCGTTCTGGGAAAGGCTGCCCTCTATTTTCTCCCGGAAGCGGCGGATACGCTTCCCCGCCCTGCCCGGGTCGCCCAGAATGTCGAACAGCAGAAACAGGCTCAGGCCCATCACCGGAGCCGCCAGAATCAGCATGATCCACGGCATTTTCATGGCAGTAGAAGTGTGTCTGCCGTACAGGCGAAGCACCACCACGATGCTCAACAGGTTGACGCACGCGGATATCCAAGCGGAGTGGGCGTTCAGCTTCACCGCCATGACAATCAGCCATGCGATCTGAATGATAATGGCCAGTCCCACGAACGCGATTCTTGGGATGCTGTTGCGTTTACGACCTCTGCTCATTCCGCACCTCCTTTTTCCTTCTCTTCGTTCTCCTCGTCCAGTTCCCGCCAGAGCTCGTCCGCCCGCCGTTGGTTCTCCATCGCCACGTCAATGCCCTCGGTGCTGTCCTTGCTGAAAATGATCCGCAGCGTCAGGATGATCAGCCGGATGTCCAGCAGCGGCGAATAGTTTTCAATATACATCATGTCCAGACGCAGCTTGTCATAGGCGCTGGTGTTGTATTTTCCGTAGATCTGGGCATAGCCCGTCAGGCCACCCCGCACCTTCAGACGGTAGCAGAATTCCGGAATTTCCTTGGAAATCTCGTCCGCGAGGCACTTTCTCTCCGGCCGGGGGCCGACGATGCTCATGTCACCTTTCAAAATGTTGATCAGCTGAGGCAGCTCGTCCAGACGGGCGGCACGGATGACCTTGCCCACCTTCGTGATTCTGGGGTCGTCCTCCGAGGCCAGCACCGCGCCGGCGTATTTTTCCGCGTCCACGATCATGCTGCGGAACTTGAGTATCTCAAATTCCCGCCCGCCCCGGGTCATCCGTTTCTGCTTGTAGAACACCGGGCCGCCATCCTCGATTTTAATGGCAGCTGCGATAATGAGCATGACCGGCGCGGCGGGAATCATGGCAATGCCGCAGAGCACCAGATCCATGGCACGCTTGATGATGCGCTGCATGGGGGTCAGGCCGGTGCCCTTCACCATGAGCAGCGGGGTGTCGAACAGCGTATTGTTCTTCGCCCCCCGGAGCATGATGTCCGTGAGTTTGGGGGCGACGTAGGTACGGATGCGGTAGCGGTAGCAATATTTCAGGATATCGTTGCGGGTCTGGGCGGGAATGTCCGTGAGGATGACCGCGTCATGCCTGCGGGTCTCCTGGCACACTGCCTCCAACCCCTCGTCAATGCTCATCAGCTTGCTGACATTATATTTATCCCGACGGGAGTCCATCTTGATCTTCAGCCCGATGCCCCGCTTGTTGCCGTACACCAGCAGCATATCGTGTGGGGCATACAGCTTATAATACAGCTCCGTGTACACATAAATCAGCACCACCGCCACGACGATTTCCGCCAGGAGCAGCAGGAGCATCGGCCCCACGGCGATCATGGTGTTGGCGATCAGGCACAGCTGGAAATACGTGAGAAAATTCACCACAAACAGGGAGATGACCTGTCCGATGATCAGATCGAGCCTGTGGAGCTGCCCGAACAGCGTGCAGTCGGAGTTCAGGAACATGACGTACAGCAGCGCCCCATAGACGCCCATCAGCACATATTTGCCCTTGTATACAAAATGTTCGATTTCGTATCCCTTGCGGAACGCGCCGTAATACAGCAGGGTCATGACCACTACTTCCAGCAGCGTTTCCGCCGCCCGGACAAGTCCCTTAGTGTCCTCATACGCGCTGCGGCTCAGCTTTCTCATTGATAATACACGTCCTCTATGCAAAATATGACACAATTCCAAGAAAATATACTTTTTGCTATCATACCACACCCATCAAAAGAAAGCAACCCCGGAAACGAAACCGGTCGTTTCCGGGAACCCCGCCTCAAATAATGAAATTTTCTCTTTACAAATCCAACATTTTCTGATACAATCATTCCTGTTCTGTGGCCCGGTGGTGCAGTCGGTTAGCACGCCAGCCTGTCACGCTGGAGGTCGACGGTTCGAGTCCGTTCCGGGTCGCCACAAAAAGCACGCTTTTCAGCGTGCTTTTTGTCATTCTGTCAAAGACCCCCTGCTTTCAGCAAACGAAGGCAGGGGGTCTTTAGCGTAGGCGCAGCCTCCGTATGGAAGCTGCGCCTGATATATTTTAATCAGGAAGGCATCGCCTGATGGCGCTGCCAGTTTTGTGATTTATAAGGAAAGAAATCACAAAACAAGTCTCATATGAACTCCTTGCCCTTCGGGCAAGGAGTTCAGTATGACTGCTATCCGATCGCTTTCTGATATTCCTTCTGAATCTCCGCTTCAATCAGCTCAGAATCAAGCGATACAACAGATTCTGTTCTTGAAGTGGAATAATTCGTGAAAAGATTGGTCTGCACATAGACGTTGCTGAAAGCGCCATCCGTATCAAAATTGAAATTTACGAAATAATGGGGCTGTTCATTTTCACCTTCGGCAAAAGGCTGGTCGATCCGCAGCATTACCGTGATTCCGCTTTCGTCTTCGAGCGTATCCATATAGGCAACAACAGAATCATTCCACTGAAAGTAGGCAAGCCATGGTTTTACGCTATCACCGAAGGTCATTTCATCTGCTCTCCATTCGATATTGGTATAGGCCTTGCCCCATTTTCCCTCGTTACTGTAGCGGGCACCATTGGCAGCCATAAAAGCCATTCTTAATGAGTATTGCTCGCCATCTACGATATTTACCGACTCCGGGTCAACGTCCACAATCTCCAGCCAGTTTCCGTTGTCCTGATAGTAATTGGCGGTAGACCAATGGCTTTGATCGCCTTTAGATTGGTCAACTACGATATGGCAGCTGCCATTCTGAACTGCCTCTAAAACAGCACGGCACTTTGCAAAGGCCGCCTGTTCATCCGGATTTTCTTCAACAACAGTATCTGCATTGATAGCAACAGTCTTCAGGAACCGTTCCGCGATGCCACCGGAAATCTGATTCTCATCATACCATATATCATAGATAATATCACCATCGATGAAGAATGTATGCTGCTCACAGAGTGCATCCGGATTGCCGTCCCAGAAGATTTCACATTCCACATCTCCGTATATAGAACTGCCGGACGTATATCCAATAGGAGCACCAGACTCTTCCTCTTTCAATGCAATGATATCAGAAAGTTGAAATTCTGGATAATCCCAACTGGTAATGCCGCCAACATCTACAGAATCCCTTGTCAGCACAACGTTGCCATCCTGCTCCCTGAAAGAAAAACCGGAAGGGAGTAGCAGTTTGAGGGTGCCATACTGAACCAGTTTCGTATCTGTAATGACAGCAGAACCGTCGGTAGGGGTATCGTCGATGGTGTCTGACTTTTGGGGGTTGACTGCGCAGGCTACTAAAACAGCGGCGCACAGCAATACGCAAATCATACTTACCCATAACTTGGGTTTCTTCCATTTTGCCATATTCATAATGCGACCTTTCGTATTTCCCTCGCCAAAGGCCAGGGGCATCCCGGCAATCATCTTTTTATGCGTTGCAAGCCTCAGCAATGAAGCGGAATAGTCCGCCCTGATTTGAGGCCCCATTTCCCGGATCACCGCCTCATCACAGCTCATCTCCATATCTTTGCCCGCCAGAATGAATGCGGCCCACGCCAGAGGATTAAACCAGTGGATGCACAGGGCACAATATGCCAGCAGCTTGATGATATGGTCACAGCGGCGGATATGATGCCGCTCATGGGCAATGATATACTTTTGTTCTTGTGTTGGGATATTGGAGGGCAAATAGATTTTGGGGGCGAGGATGCCCATAACAAATGGCGTGTCAATATAATCGGCACGATAAACGTTTCCTGTGTAAGCCACAGCGCCCACCAGTTTCCGTCTCAGGCAGATATACTGCACAATGCTGTAAAGAATCATGATACCGGTTCCGGCGATCCAGACATAAGGAACGATTGCCATAATATCCAATCCGGCATACTCTGACTCCCCTGCCTGCGCAAGTTCCGACCCTGACTGATTTTCAGCCGGAACGAAAGTGAAATCAGGATCCCGATTGGCTTCGGCAGGAAGAAAATAAACCACGCTGGCTGCGCCTGATGTCTCCCGAATTTCCGGTTCCAACGCATTCAGAACGGAAACGGGTGCTGTAAATGCCACCGGGCACAGAAGCCGGAACAAAACCACCAACCAGAGTGCATAAGAAAAAATCTTTGGAGATCGTTTCAGCATGAGTCTGGCCAGCATGACCAGCAGAATGACGATGCTGCCCGTCATACTCATATTCAGCACTTGAGAAAACAGATTACGCATGGGAATCCTCCCGCATGGAATCAATGACCTTTTGCAGTTCGTCGATTTCGCCGTCAGACAGCTTTTTGCGGCTGCCAAATGCGGCTAAGAACGCAGGCAAAGAACCGTGAAATGTCTCATCCACAAATATTTCACTCTGACGTGCGTAGAATTCCTCCCGGCTGACCAGAGATGTTACCTTACCATCCTTATTCCGGAACAGCTCCCGATCACAAAGCCTTTTCAGAATCGTGTATGTCGTGGTTCGTTTCCAGTTCAGGCGTTCCTCCGCCAGTTCCGTCAAGCGGCGAGAAGTGACAGGCTCATTATCCCAGATAATATCCGCAAAAATGGTCTCGATCTCACCCAGCTTATATTCCGCCATACGAGTTGCCTCCTTTGCTCTACTGTCAGTAGACAATTATACTCTACTACCTGTAGACAGAAAAGTCAAGGATTTTTTGAAACGTTAATATAACCTTAAAGGGACGGCACAAGAAGGGCAGTTTGCAACTTCTACAAGCTTCCTGTCGTTTCTTCCCCCTGTAACCACATTATTATATCCTCCCAATACTGGGGGTACAGTATTGGGGGGAAACATATCAAACGGTGGGGGCTGTTTTGCGCCCTTTTGGGGGCGCTTTCATAGCAAAAGAGAGGCATTCCGCAAAGAATGCCTCTCTTTTCATTTTCCAGCCCCGCCTTCGGCGTGCTTTTTTATGGCTGTGCCGTTACCGGCCGTATCCGAAAGCTGGCAGAACGGTTCGGCTGCGGCTGTTTGCCCTTGGTAAGCCATTTCTCACGGGAATGCCGGATCGTATTCCAATGGGGATTTGGAAGGCAAAAGCGCGCCTGCACGTTCTGACAGCTTTCGATAGGCCTTGGGGGGGGGATTATCTGTCGGCTGCCTAATCGCGGTACAGTTTGAAGGATGTGTGTTTTGAAGGATGTGTGTGCAATACAGATTGAGGAAATCGGATTAGGAGGTATTTTTGCGATTTGGCATCCGTTTGTACAGTGAGGGAAGCTCTGATTAAATCGACGAGAACTGGCAGCGAGAGATTTTGTCTCCGGACAAGGTATGGAAAATGCGGGAATACTGTATGTATTTCCCATTTTTCGTACCGAAGGCTGGGGGCAAAAGATCCGCTGTCCAGCCGAAGACGATTTATTCATACTGAACTCCAATTAAAATCTTTAGAAAAGATTTTAATTGCCCGAAGGGCAAGGAGTTCATATGAGACTTGTTTTGTGATTTCTTTCCTTATAAATCACAAAACTGGCAGCGCCATTAGGCGATGCCTTCCTGATTAAAATCAAAGATTTTAATCAGGAAATAGTATCAGAGGTTCCTGAGGTTATATCAGGCCAGCGCTTCGCCCAGACTGCGGCAGGCGCTCAGCGCTTCGTCATCGGGGGTCTCCTGACAGATCACGCTGTCGCAGACCAGATTTGCGCCCTTGTCCCGGCAGTTCTCTTCCCACGTGCGCATCCACTCGCCGTCGCCCCAGCCATAAGAGCCGAACAGAGCGATCTTCTTGCCGGAGAGCTTACTCTCGCAGGTCTCGAACATGGGGGCAAATTCGCCGTCTTCCAGTTCCTCCGCGCCCATGGCGGGGCAGCCGAAAGCAACCGCGTCAAATTCGTCCATCTTTGCGCCGCCAAACTCGGCGGCGGTAAACAGCTCCGCTTCCGCGCCAGCGTGCTTTGCGCCTTCCACAACGGCCTGCGCCATGGCTTCGGTATTTCCGGTGCTGCTCCAATAAACAACTGCAATTTTCATTTTCAAAAATCCTTTCTTAAATCCTATTTCATCCGGCTACTGTGAGCCGTTCGATGTCGATCCCGCTGGCAAGCTGGCGGCAGTAAACCCTCGTGCAGGCTTTGTACTTGGCAAAGGTCTTTTTTGCCGCTTCCTCGTTTTCATAAACCTTCCAGCAGCCCACGCATTTGCAGGGTCTGTGTTCTAAAAAGCCCTTCACGTCCTCCGGCGGATAGCTCAGAAACAGGCCGATCTCGTGGGGGAAATCCTCCTGCTGCTTTAATCTTCGGGCAAGCCTTGTCAGGCAGCGGCTTCCGCCCCGGCAATTATAGCCAAACTCGCTGAGGAGCGCTTCGCAGGATGCGCAGGAGAGGTCTTTTTCCAGCCGCGCTGGCCGGTAGAGGTAGATCAGCGCCCTGTCCTGACGGATACGCAGGGGGACTGCCCGGACGCCTTTCTTCCCAAGCCGCCGATTCAGGCTCCGCAGAAAGTCCAGCAGGTCCTCCCGGTTTTCGTAGGGGCAGGCGAACAGGTTTCCGGTTTTCAGCCCCGCCAAGGTGGGGGCGCAGTTGCGAACCACCTGTTCCTCAGACATGGCCGTCCTCCTTGCCCCGGGCGATTCGGCGCAGGCTTTTCCGGATGGAAATGACGCCCACAGACGTCACGGTGACAGCCACAACGGCACCGGCGCCGGACAGAATCGTGGCAATTTCCATAGCTCGAACCTCCCGTATTCATAATGATAAGATCATCTTTTTTGTTCGCTTTTTGGTTAGCCTCTGCTAACTTGCTATATCATACACGATGTTGCTCCATTTGTCAAGTCTTTTTCCTACTATTTTTATAGGCAGGTTTTGGGGGTGAAAAAAGCGCCCCGGCGGGGCGCTTTAGGCTGTTTTATTCCTGCGGCAGTGTGACGATTCGGGGTTCATGATGGACGGCAGGCAGAATTTTCTCCATCAGGTCAGCCGTCCGAAGACGCAGGCTGGAGGTGTTGATGCAGGGATGACAGCCGATGTACTCCCCTTTCAGCACGTCCTCGTCCATGAGAAGCTGCACATGGTTCTCCCCATCGTTCATCAGCCCCAGAACGCTGACGGAGCCGGGGGTGATGTCCAGAAATTTCTCCATATACTCCGGCGCGGCAAAGCTCAGGCGGGAGGAGCCGATCTCCTTGGAGAGAACGCTGGTTTTAAAATGCTTGTCCCCGGGCAGCATCAGCAGATAAAACTCCGTACACTGCCGGTTGCACAGCAGCAGATTTTTGCAGATCACCGCGTCCAGCACCCGGTCGATCTCCTCGCAGGCTTCCATGGTCATAGCCGCCTCGTGATCGATGCGCTGGTAGTCGATTCCCAGACTGTCCAGCAGATCGTAGCAGCGAATTTCCTTCTCAAGCCGTCCGGCGCAGTCCGCGGGACGGCCGTTTACCAGTTCCATAGTCATTTTTCCTTTCTCAGCTGCCAGAAGGCCACGGCGCTGGCAGCCGCTACGTTCAGAGAATCCACGCCGTGGTACATGGGGATTTTTACGGTGTAATCGCACCGGGCAATGGTCGTCTCCGTCAAGCCGTCGCCCTCGCTGCCCAGAATCACCGCCAGCTTTTCCTCCGCCATGAGACGGCGGTCGTCAATGGAGACGGAATCGTCGCTCAGCGCCATGGCGGCGGTTCGGAAGCCCAGACGGTTCAGCTGCTCCATTCCCTCCCCCGGCCAGTCTCCCGTAAACGTCCATGGAATCTGAAACACCGTCCCCATGCTGACCCGGGCGCTGCGGCGGTACAGCGGGTCACTGCATCCGGGAGTCAGCAGCACGGCGTCCATGCCCAGCGCGGCGGCGGAACGGAAGATCGCGCCCACGTTGGTGGGGTTCTGGACGTTTTCCAGAACCACGATCCGCGCCGCCCCGGCGCAGATATCCTCCAGGTTGGGAAGCCCCGGGCGGCGCATGGCGCACAGCACGCCCCGGGTCAGGTGGTAGCCGGTGAGATTGCACAGCAATTCTTCGTCCGCGGTGTACACGGGTATGCCGGGACAGCGGGCAATGACCTCCCGCGCCGCGCCCGTAATGTCCTTGCGCTCCATGAGCAGCGACACCGGCTCGTATCCGCCGTCCAAAGCCCGGTGGATGACCTTGGGACTTTCCGCAATGAACATCCCCTTGGCAGGTTCAAACCGGTTGAGCAGCTGCGCCTCCGTCAGCCGGGCATACACGTCCAGCTCCGGCGCGGAGAAATCCGTTATTTCAATGACGTTGGCCATAGCGTTCCTTTCCTTATCCTCCACCCCATGACAATCTGCCAAAAAACGGGGCGCTTTTTTCCTTCCTATACTACCAAATTCCGTTCAAAATGTCAAAGATTTCTCCGTCGATTGACTTCCATTTTCCGCAATGGTAGAATACATTCATTGTAAAGAGAGGGGCGGATCGCCATGGCAGACAAACATCCGGGGTATATGACCACCTTCAAGGAGCGCTTGAGCTACTGGACATACTTCATCGGACAGAACATTTACTACAACATCACAGCGGCTTTTATTTCCACTTACCTTGCCATGCAGGGCGTGAACCTTGCCAAGGTCGCTATCGTGCTGCTGATCGTCAAGATCTGGGACGCGGTGAATGACCCCATTTTCGGCTTCATCTTCGACAAGGTGAAATTCAAAAACGGGCAGAAAAGTCTGCCCTGGCTGCGCATTTCCACCGCACTGATCCCCATTGTGACCATCATCCTGTTCTCCATTCCCTCGGCGCTGGGGGAAACTGGGAAACTTGTCTGGTTCGGCGTGGCCTACGTGTTGTGGGACACTGTGTACACTCTGACGGACATTCCCGCCTACGCCATGCTGAACACCATGACCGACAATCTGCCGGAGCGCAACACCCTGCTCTCCGTCAACCGGGTGTTCTCCGGGGCGGGCGTGCTGATCTACGGCGTGGTGCTGCCCATCCTCATCAGCGAAAATGTGGGCATGAGCGCCAGTCTGGCCATTGCGACGCTGTCCATTTTCAGCGCCCTGACCATGGTGCCCCTGTCCCTCAACTGCAAGGAGCGCAACTATAAGCCCGAAGAGGAAGACGAAAACTTCTCTCCCCGGCAGATGTTCTCCTATCTGGGGAAGAACAAATACCTGCTGACCTACTATGGCGGCTACTGCGCCACCGACGCGCTGAAAACCTCCGCCGCCGTGACGCTGTTCGTCTCCTTCTACCTGTTCGGCAATTCCCTTTACTCCATCGTGCTGAACCTACTGAACATGGTGCCGGGTGTTTTCGCCGCCATGCTCATGCCCACCATCCTGAAAAAGCTGGATAAATTCAAGACGCTTTTCTGGTGCAACATCGTCAACATCATCTTAGGTCTGGTGATTTTCTTCGTTGGCTACGAAAACCGGGCGCTGTTCCTGACGCTGACCTGCGTCCGCACCGTTCCCATGAGCATCGTGGGCATTCTCGCCTTCATGTTCACCCCGGACTGCGCCGAGTACGGCCAGTACAAATCCGGCATCAGCGCCAAGGGCATCACCTTCGCCATCCAGACCTTCTCCGTGAAGATCACCGCTGCGGTCTCGTCCTCGCTGGCTTTGGCGCTGCTGGGCTGCTTCCACTGGATTTCCGTGGAGGCAGAGAGCTTCGAGACGCTGAAGGCGCTGAACATCCAGCAGAGCGCGGGGGCGCTGGAGGGACTGTGGATCGTGTGCGCGCTGGTGCCTGTCATCGGCATGATCATTTCCACGTTCTTCTACTTAGGCTACAAGCTCAACGACAAGGACGTGCAGATCATGGCGCGGTGCAACGCCGGGGAGATCACCCGTGAGGAAGCCGAGGCTCTCCTGTCCCGGAAATATTGACCTAATGCTGCAAACAGAAACGGCGCCATCCGGCGCCGTTTCTGCATGTCATACGGGGTTCCTATCAGGGTCTGTCATTATTTCTCGATAGAATGGTTAACACCATTTTATCCCGCGAATCCTTCGCAGGCCGTCCGCAGAGGCGTGCGGGCAGCAGACGGCAATCCAAAAATGGCCTCCCGCCTAAAGCGGGAGGCCATAAGATGATATATTACTGTGCCAGAGTGCTGGTCTTGTACTTTGCGCTCTTCTTCAGGAACAGCGCCAGGAAGCCGACCGCGGCGATAACACCGGCGACAACGGCGATGGGATAGTACACGCTCTCGGCAATTCCCATAGGCTTCCACAGCAGGCCGAGGCACTCGCCGGCCGCGAAGAAGTAGGTGATGGAAACGCCGGTCATGAAGGTGGCAGGAACCGCGCAGATCCAGTAGTTGCGCTTGTTCTGCGCCAGATACATGGCAGCCGCCCACAGAGCGATCATGGCCAGAGTCTGGTTGGACCAGGAGAAGTAACGCCATACCACGGAGTAGTCGATCTGGCAGATGATGGCACCGACGCCCAGCAGGGGGACGGTCAGAAGCAGACGCTTCTTCCAATCCTTCTGGTCGATCTTGAACCAGTCGGCCAGCGTCAGACGGGCGCTGCGGTAAGCGGTATCACCGGAGGTGATGGGACAGGCGATAACGCCCAGCATAGCCAGGACGCCGCCGATCTTGCCCATGGTGGTGGTGCAGATCTCGTAAACAACAGCGTTCACACCGGCACCGGCTTCCAGCAGAGCCTGGGTGTTCTCGTAGAAGGAAACACCGGCAGCCGCCCAGACCATGGCGATGATGCCCTCGGCGACCATTGCGCCGTAGAACACCTTGTGACCCTGCTTCTCAGAGGTGCAGCAGCGGGCCATCATGGGAGACTGCGTGGCATGGAAGCCAGAGATGGCGCCGCAGGCCACGGTGACGAACATGAACGGCCAGATGTGGATGTTCTGAGGATGCTGGTTATAGAAGTTGTTCCACAGCTCGGGCATCTGATACTCATGGGCGAACAGCAGAACACCCGCAACACCGACGGCCATGATGATCAGGCAGATACCGAAGATGGGGTAAATCTTGCCGATGACCTTGTCGATGGGAACGAAGGTAGCGATGAAGTAGTAGATGATGATGACCCACAGCCAGAAGGTAGCGTCCAGCTTCTCGGGGGTCAGCAGAGCCAGCAGACCGGCGGGACCCTTGGAGAACACGACGCCGACCATGACCAGCAGGATGACGGAGAACACGCGCATGACCTGCAGCATGACCTTGCCCAGATAAGTACCGGTAATCTCGGAAATGCTGGCGCCCTTGTGCCGCATGGACAGCATACCGCACATATAGTCGTGGACGCCGCCGGCGAAGATGGTACCGAAGACGATCCACAGATAGACGACAGGTCCAAACAGAGCACCGTTCAGAGCGCCGAAGATGGGGCCGAGACCGGCGATGTTCAGCAGCTGAACCAGGAAGATCTTCCAACCCTTCATCGGGACGAAGTCAACGCCGTCGTTGAGCGCGATGGCAGGCGTCTCCCGGTCGTCAGAGCCAAAGATCTTGTCTACGCGCTTGCCGTAGAAGATGTAGCCGACGACCAGAGCTGCAATGCAGAGAATGAAAGTAAGCATAGGTTTCCTCCTTAGTTAAGTTACCCTGCGGTGGCGTATCACCGCCTGGCGAGTATCATTATATGTCTAAACCGTGAACAAATCAACCCTTAGTGTAGCGAAAAAAGATTTTCGTAGCATTAACCAAATTTATGGCGGTTTTTTCCTTCCGAGGAGTGGCGTGACCCTGATTTTTTCGTCAGATTGCATAAAACAGCACACAGAAGAACTGGAGCAGCGCCCCCAAATCAACGAAAATGTGAAATACGGAGTGCATCCACTTCCTGCGCTTGCCCAATCCGTACAGAACGGAGCCGACCGTGTAGGCAATGCCGCCCAGCAGCAGAAGCAGAAAGCCCGGGAAGGTCAGCGCCTGCATTGCCTGCTTTGCAAAGAAAATGATCGCCCAGCCCATGCCGATATAGCAGATCATGGAAAAGACCCGGTATTTCTTTAGGTCAATGGCCGTCAGGGTCGTGGCCAGCGCTACCATGCCCCACTCAAAGCCGAACAGCACCCAGGCAAGGACAGGGTTCTCCGGACGGATGGCGGACAGCAAAATCACGGTGTAGGTTCCCGCGATGAGGAAATAAATGGTGCAGTGGTCAAGTACCTGCATCACCTTTTTGCCAAGCGTTGGCTTCAGACCGTGGTAGACGCTGGAAATGGTGAACATGGTGACCATGGCGCTGCCGTAAATAGCGGAGGTGACGACGCCCCAGGGATTGGCGTGGAGAGCGGCAAAAATGACGCACAGTGTCAGCGCCACGACGCCTACAGCGCCGCCGACGATGTGGGTGACCATGTTCATGATCTCTTCGCCCCGGCTGTAATCCGGGAGCTGGCGGTCGGACAATTTCGTTCGTTTCATTTTGGTTTCCTTCCTTTGTGAAGATGGAGGGAGTATAGCACATTTTTCACAAAAAAGAAACCGCCATTTTGTTGAGTTCTCTCCCCGGCGGAGAAATTCGGTTTCTACCGGGGTGAGAAGTGGATACGGGGTTGACAAATGTCCTTCCATACAATACAATTCTCCTAGTCACGGCGTAAAGTACGCCGTTTTTTGCATAGAATAGAGAGGGTTCGAGCTATGAAAAAGATACCTTTTTTGACTCTGGAAAAAGCGAAGGAGATCCGCGAGCAGATCCCTACCCCGTTTCATGTTTACGATGAGGCCGGCATCCGCGCCAACGCCCGGGCGCTGAAGGCGGCGTTCTCATGGAATCCCGGATTCCGGGAGTATTTTGCCGTCAAGGCCACCCCCAACCCCTTCCTGCTGAAAATCCTCCATGAGGAGGGCTGCGGCTGCGACTGCGCCACCTATACCGAGCTGCTGCTGTCCGAGGCCGTCGGCATCACGGGACATGACGTGATCTTTTCCTCCAACGATACGCCGGCGCTGGATATGCGCAAGGCGCGGGAGATGGGCGTATACATCAATCTGGACGACGCCACCTATGTGGATTTTCTGGCATCCATGGGGCCGGTCCCCGAGACGGTGTGTCTGCGGTATAACCCGGGCGGTTCCTTCTCTCTTGGCAACACCATCATGGACATGCCCCGGGACGCCAAATACGGCATGACCGAAGACCAGATGGCAGGGGCCATCACCCGGCTGATGAAGCTGGGCACGAAGCACTTCGGCGTTCATGCCTTCCTTGCCTCCAATACCACCACCAATGAATATTATCCCGCTCTGGCCGGGCAGCTGTTCCGTCTGGCGGTGCGGCTGCGCAACGCCACCGGCGCGCATATTTCCTTCATCGACCTGTCCGGCGGCATCGGCGTGGACTACCGCCCCGAGCAGCCCAGATGCGACATCGGCGTCATCGGTGAGGGCGTGCGGGTGAAATATGAGGAGATCCTGACCCCCAACGACATGGGTGACGTCGCCATTTTCACCGAGCTTGGCCGGTTCATGCTGGCGCCCTACGGCCACCTGATCTCCACCGTCATTCATGAAAAGCACATCTACCGGGAATACGTGGGTCTGGACGCCTGCGCCGCCAACCTGATGCGCCCGGCCATGTACGGCGCTTACCACCACATCACCGTGCTGGGCAAGGAGGACGCCATTCTCGATCACGTCTATGACGTCACCGGCGGCCTGTGCGAAAACAACGACAAATTCGCCATCGAGCGGAGTCTGCCGGAAATCCAGATCGGCGACATTGTAGCCATTCACGACACCGGTGCTCACGGCTTCTCCATGGGCTACAATTATAACGGCAAGCTCCGTTCCGCGGAGGTTCTGCTGAAAGAGGATGGCAGCTTCCAGCTCATCCGCCGCGCCGAGACGCCGGAGGACTATTTCGCGACCTTCGATTTTTCTGATTTTCACTTTGGAAAATAGAACCGTCATTCCGCACAAAAACAATCGTGATTTTTTGGATGGCTGATTGCAAATTAACAAGAAAATTTCATACTTTTCCGTTTCGTTTATGCTATAATGTATAAGGCGGCAGTAAGGCATCCTCCCAATCAGCCGCGCCGAAAAGGAGAACCCCATGAATAATATTCTGTTTTTTCTGACACCAAAAGCGATGTGTGCATATTTGTACGATGATTATACCATCCGGCAGGCACTGGAAAAGATGGAATCCGCAGGCTACGCCGCGATTCCCATTCTCAACCACCGTGGCGAATACCGGGGAACATTGACAGAGGGCGACCTTCTGTGGGCCATGAAGAACATGTGCTACATGGATATGCGTCAGGCCGAAGCCCGCCGGGTCATGGAGATCGCCCGCCGGAAGGATAACGTCCCCGTCCGGGTCACCACCTCCATGCACGAGCTGGTGGAGCGGGCGTCCAATCAGAACTTTGTTCCTGTAGTAGACGACAAGGACGCGTTCATCGGCCTCATCACCCGAAAGGCCATCATCCGCTACTGCCGGGAAAAGCTGTTCCCCGAGGACTGATCGTTTACCGTCAGAATCAACTACATAGCGGCAAATCCATAATGAAAAAGCGCTGTCACTTGGAACCGATGGTTCTGAATGACAGCGCTTTTGTTATTTTCCCGTATACGCCATAGGCTGATTCAGATACTGCTCCCATAGAAAGTTTTCCGGGGATTTTTTCAGGCCGAAAGCCTCCCGTATCCCCTGACACAGCATTTTCAGCTTATATTGCAGGGGCGAGGCCGCAAATAGCGGCTCGTTTCCCGCCGTCATGGCATACTCAAAGATCCGCGCCCGGTCTTCCTTGGGATAGCTCATGGAGTAGGTGTCCACAAAGCTGCGGGTGTCCGGCTGCAAAAATTCGCTGCCGTCCCGCTGAGCGTTGGCAAGGTAATCGTAGTCGTACTCAAATCCTACGGGATTCAGCTTTGCCCACTGGTCGAGGGCGATGCTGTTGCCTAAGATGTGGGTCTCCATCACATGGTAAAGCTCGTGGTACAGCGCTTTTTCCGAGGTATCCCCCGCCGCCAGCACGATGTAGGCGTCCGTCCCGTTCATAAACTGGATGCCGTTCGCCCTGCTCACACTGCCGGATTCGGCGCTGCCGATGATCTCCCGCACCAGACAGATCTTCAGAGAGGAAAAATGGGAAATTGCAGCTTCCAGCATCCCCTCCGGGAAATTGGCAAGGCGCTCGTTCAGCCAGTCCAGCTCCCGTTTGAAAACCGGCACCAGATATTCCGTTTCAAAATTGTAGTCCCATGGCTGCACCAGATTGGCGTCCTCCCACAATAGCACCTCAACGCCGTAGGTATCGCCGATGGTTCTCGCGTAATACTCGCACCACACCAGCCCGTGATAGTCCGGCTCCTGGTCGGAATAATAGGGGCCGGTGTAGACCTCCGTGTCGGAAACGGCGAATTCCAGCGCGGCTGTGTCCCAGCGGTAAATGACCGGCCGACCGTCGTTGTTGTAAAGCAGGAAATAGACCCAGCCGTCGGCGGACTCCTCCACCGTCAGGGGCAGGCCAAAGAACGGAAGGGTCACGGAACTGCGGCGGCGTCCGGTTTCCAGATCGTAATAGTCCAGCTTGATCTCCGTATCCGACGCAACGCTGGCCGTCACCGCGTCGGCGAAGGTCTCCAGAAGAAAGTCCTCCCCGCTCAGCTCCGCCGGGGTCAGCGCCAGAGGGGCTTCCTCCCCCGCCTGCCCGAACAGCAGCGCCCGGGTGCAGCCTGTGGGGAAGGAGATAAAATAGCTGTCGCCCCGGGAGCGCATCGTCAGCTCCTGCGCCCCTTCATATAATATCCGCCCGCTTTCCGTGGAAAGCAGCAGCGTGCTGGCATTGCCCTCGTTGTCCGCCACGCGGCATTGCAGGACGGTGTCGTTCAGGTGCAGCCCCGTCACGCTCTGTTGGGCGAACCCGGCTTCCTTGATGACCCGGCGGATGCCCGTTTCCAGATTCCATGCGCGGACGCCCGCTTTTGTGCAGTAGTACAAGGTCTCCCGGTCGCGGGACAGCAGGGGCGTTCCCTCCAAGTCCTCCGGCACGGGAATGTGGGTGATCTCCCGCAGAGAAGCATCCAGCACCACCGTCTGCCGGTTCACCGGGTCAAAATAGCTCAGGCCGCTTTCCGTGACCTGTAGGGACGGGTTATCCGGAGTAAGGCCAAAATCCAGCCGGGCGGTGGCCGCTATGTACAGTTCCTCCCCGGAAAGCCGGGTGATGCGGGTGCTGACCTCGGTGTCGGAGAACACCAGCAGGTCACTGCCCATGGCCTTCATTCCGGCCACATTGGCAGCGCTCAGGGGATACGCCCGCAGGGCGTCGCCGTAACGCACTTCCACCGGGTCATCCGGGTCATGCAGCCCGGCAGGCGGCGCCGCTTCCACGGGAACGGCCTCCGTCTGGGTGGGGAACGTCGTTTCCTCCCCCTTCCCGGAACAGCCCGCCAGCAGCAGGCACAGCAGGATCAGCGCGGGATACCATCGTTTCATCTATTGTCTCCTTGCAAGGGTGTAGTCGTCGCCCTGCCGGTAAAAGGGGCAGTGCCGGGAGGGGGAATTGGCGATGCGGTAAACCTCGTCCTCGTCCAAATCCATCATGCAGTAGTATTCGTCGTACTCCTCATCATAATCATAATACCAGCAGGTCTCGCATTCTGTCGAATCCACGGTCATTCCTCCAAAATCCGAAAAGAAAATTCTCCGTTTTCATAAATCAGACAGCTGTGGCTCCCGTCCTTGGGGATGGAGACACTGCCGGGGTTCAGGCATCGGACGCCGGAGCGCACTTCGTCCATCTTCACATGGGTGTGTCCGAACAGGAACACACTCCCCTCCGGCAGGGGCGGAAGATCATCCGGGTTGTGGTGATGTCCATGGGTCAGATAGAAGGTTTTCCCGTCCAGAAGCAGCTGGGAAAACTCCGCCATGCAGGGAAAAGGCAGAACCATCTGGTCAACCTCCGCCTCACAGTTGCCCCGAACCGCAATGATGTTTTCCCGGTACTGGCTCAGCATGGGGATCACCTGCTTCGGCGCGTAATCCCGGGGCAGGTCGTTCCGGGGGCCGTGGTACAGCAAATCCCCCAGCAGGATCAGCCTGTCCGGACGTTCCATCTCTATCAGGTCGCACAGGCGGCGGCACCAGAAGGCGCTGCCGTGAATATCGGACGCAATCAGCAATTTCATAAGAAATCCTCCTGTTTCAAACACTGCAAGGGTCGGTGAAGCCACCGACCCTTAATTTTTCTATAACTGTTCCAGATACGCTTTCACGTCGAAAGGCCTAAGCTTCTCATCCTTCCGCAGATACAGCGGATGATGGGGGTGTCCCTTCCGGGAAATGGCCCCGGCGCAGCACCACTCGGCCCCGTACTCCTCCCCCGCCAGCAGCATATCCCGCAGACAGTCGGGCAGGTACTTCCGCTTTTCAATGATCGCGCCCCATGCCGCCCACACCACCGGATGCTCTGAAAGAGACAGCACATACCGGAACGCTTTCAGGTTTTCCGCGTGGAGCAGCGGGTTGCAGACCTTTTCCATATCGTCGGGAGAGGTCGCCCGCTGGGCGTAGACGTTGAACATGATGAAGCTGTCAAACCCGTTCCCCAAGGCAATGCGCTCCACGGATTTGAGGGTATTGTCCAGCGCGTCGGGTCTGGCCGTGGAGGGGTTGATGCCAATGCAGATCAGCGGCTTTTTCCCCCGCGTCCCCAATATGTAACGGTATTCCGAGTAAAAATTGGGAGCGTATATCCACTTTTTGATATCGTATTTGTCGCTGGGGGTGTCGGCGGCTTCCAGCGCCTGCCGGAAGGTGACCAACTTCAGCTCCTGTGTCGTTCCGCTGGGAATGTGCGCCATCAGCTTTCCTCCACCGGCGGGAACCACAGGCTCTTGCTGGGGTCGTGGAAGTCGCAGCTCTCAGGGTCGCGCCCCGTCTGGAGGCACCAACCGGCAAAGGCGGTGTCCAGAAAGGGATACACGCCGTCCATGGTGGATTGCAGACTGACAGTGGAGCCGTCCTTCAGGTACAGCTCCGCCACGATGCTGCCGCCCTGCACCACGTACAGCTTCTGCCCTACGATCTCCTCATAGCGGTGCACGGCGTCCTTCTTCCCGAACCGGGACATCAGGAAGCTTTCCCCGTCGTAAAAAATGCCGAAGCTCAGGTAGTACACCGCCAAAAAAATGCCCATGGCAAACACGATCAGGCCGCCCACGATCAGCACCGGCCCGTCGCCGATGCCAATGCAGAACGCCATGACGCCCAGCACCGTCAGCACCACGCCGAACACGCCGAAGCGCTTGTTCGCCCGGACGGCCATGCCGGAACGGTGCTGTGCCTTGCCCCGGAACGCCCTGGAAAAGCCCTTATCCACCAGATAACACACACCGAACACGGCGGCTGCGATCAGCAAAACAATGACAAACTGCATATCTTTCTCTCCTTGTATATATGCGCCTACGCCCAGAGCACCGTGTCCACGGGAATGTCATGCGCCTCAGTGTCCAGATGGGGCAGCATCTGAAAATCGTAGCACAGCGCCATCGTGGGATGGTTCGGCTCCCGGGACAGGAACTTGTCGTAAAAACCGCCGCCGTAGCCGATGCGGTGTCCCTGGGGGTCGAAGACCAGCCCGGGCATCAGCACCAGCGCCGTCTCGTCATGGGCGACCGGCTCGTCCGCGATAGGTTCCGGAATCCCGGCGTAGCCCTTCGCCACTTTGGTCAGGTCGTCCAGGTAAATAAACTTCATTTCGTCGCCGTAACACTTGGGCACGGCCACTTTTTTCCCGTCCCGGAGCGCCTGCTCCAGCATGGGGACGGTGCGCACCTCCTGATTGTAGGGCATGTAGCCGTAGATGGTCTTTGCCCTGCGGTAGGCTTCCGTCGCGGCAAACTTGCGGCCTAGCTCCCGGCTTCGCTCTTCGATCTCTTCTGCCGTCATCGCCCGTTTTTTCTCCCGAATCCGGCGGCGCAGTTCCGTCTTATCCATTGTCCGTACCCTCCGCTTTCTCGCTCACCGGGTGGAACATCCGGAACCACAGGAAAATGGCGATCTGCCCCGGAATGCCCAGAAGGTAGATTTTCCAGAAATTGTACCGGAAAATCAGCAGCCCGGAAACATGAATGGCGATCAGGAATCCCCACACGATGGCGGAGATCAGCAGCCGGTTTTTCCGGAAATCGTGCCACGCCGACAGCAGGCTCAGCATCACGATGGCGTTGATGGGTACGGCGTAGAAAAAGGCAAGCCAGCTGTAGCGCTCCACGGCCCTGAACGAGGACATGATGACGAATATCAGCAGCGCAATGAACCACACCAGCGTGGACGACAGCGCTAATATCACATTCTTGTTGGCCCTGCGCTTGAGCGCCTTTTCGGACACCTGCGTCATGGCTTTTTCCAGCGTGCCGGGGTTTCCCGGCAGGGCGTTGGGGTCGGCCAGCAGTTCCCCCACCGGTATCTGGAACAGCTCTGCCAGCTGCACCAGCGTCATCACATCCGGCACGGATTCTCCCCGCTCCCATTTGGAGACGGCCTTGTCGGAATAATTCAGTTTTTCCGCCAGTCCCGCCTGGGTCAGTCCCGCCTGCTTGCGGTACGCGGCAATATTGGAGCCGATCTGATTTCTCAAAGTCGCGTCGTCCATGGTTCCCCTCCAGCATATAGTCACAGCTATCTTATCACAAATGGGAACCCTTTGCAACAGGGAAACCGGCAGATGCTCCCGAAATAAATCCGTTAATCCTCTTGCATTTTCTTCCAATTCATGTTATGATTGGTTTGTACACCACGAAACCTTCCCACTGTAAGGAGGCAACGCTATGAACATCCGAAAGCTTTTGACCCGGCTCGTCTCTCTGGTACTGATCGCGGTCTTTCTGCCCACCGTCGCGATGGCGGATACCTGGTACTTGGAGGACGGCAGCATCACCGTCTCCGCCACCGATAGCGGCCAGAACGTCAGCCAGGGCGGCGTGACCAAGGCAGATTCCGCCCCCGTCATCCGGAACCGGGATTCTTCCGCTTCCACCACCAACAATGTCACCATCAGGGCGGACGCGGGGGCAACGGCCAACGTCACTCTGGAGGACACCAACATCGACACCACCGGCGGCGCAGGGCCGAAGGGTGCAGGCGACGCGGCGGTGAGAACCGAGGGCGCCGGCAACGTCAACCTGAACGTTGAACTGGACAACACCCTGCAAAGCGGAGACACACGCGCCGGTGTGGAAAAGGGCAACGGCGGCAATCTGACCATCGGCTCCGAATCCGGCTCCGGCCAGCTGGTAGCCGTCGGCGGCAGCAGCGGTGCAGGCATCGGCGGCGGTGAAAACACAGGTGCCGAAAACATCACCATTACCGGCGGCGATATTTTTGCCACCGGCAACCACGGTGCTGCCGGTATTGGCGGCGGCTGGCGCGGCAACGGCACCGACATCACCATTACCGGCGGAAATATTACGGCCGTAGGAAAGACCAAATCCTCCAGAGATGTAGGCGGTGCAGGTATTGGCGGCGGCGGTAATCAGACTCCTGACCCCGGAATCGGCAGCAATATCAAAATCACAGGCGGAAGCGTCACGGCAGTCGGCGGCAATTATGCTGCCGGTATCGGCGGAAGCTACCTGTCCAAAGGCGAAAACATCACCATTATCGATGCCGAAGTAATCGCCAAAGGCGGCGCAAACGGCGCAGGAATCGGCGGCGGTGACAGTGGAGACGGGAGCAACATTTCCATTTCCGGCAATGCGAACGTGAAAGCAGCCGGCGGGGCGAGCGACGGAGAAATCGGTGACGGCGCAGCCATCGGCGCAGGCGGTACTTATAGGGGAGGTCAGCCTGTCCGCGGTGAAGAAAGAGATGTAAATACCTCCGGTCTGACTGGCAGCATCGACCGTCTCCCCGCCGGAACAACCTTTGACATCCCTCAGCCCAAGCCCCGGGACAGCTTCCCGAAGCCCACGCCCGACCCCGTTGCTGTTGAAGAAGAACCCCAGCCGGTGAAAGCGGCGCTCTATCGCGTCATCGACGACGCGGGCAAGGCGCTCCCCGTGGAGACGAAGCAGGAGGACGGCGTTCTGCTGCTCACCGTACAGGCCGATATCGCCATTCTGGAAGGTGCCATTTCCGGACTGGAAACCCTGCAAAGCCGGGGCATCGATACCATCACCTTCACCAACGGCACCATCTCCGTCAGCTTCTCTCTGGCGGAAGTCATCGCCAAGGGTGCGTCTTCGGACGTCTACCGCCTGACCCTCTCCGGCGGCGAAGCCAGCTTCACGCTGGCTGACGCGGATATCACCGCGCTGCTGGGCAAGTGATTTCCATAAACAATACGCCCCGGACATCTTAGGATGTCCGGGGCAATTTGCTGCTTTGTTCAATCATCAGCCGCCGAAGAAACGGCGGAAGTATTCGTACCAGTCGTTGTAGTCCCCCTCGCTGGGCATGGACGAATCCTCCTGCGGGGCGGTCTCGACGGTGGTGCTGTGGGGCTTTTCGTCAAAGGTGATGGTCAGCGTCAGTTCCCGTCCGCTGCGAACGACGGTGATCTGGGCAGTGTCGCCCGCCTTGTAGTTCCGCAGAGCGCGGGTAAGGTCGGTTCTGGTGGCGATCTTGTGGTCGTCCACCGCGGTAATCAGGTCTTTGGACTGGATACCGGCTTTGTCCGCACTGCTGCCCGGCGTCACGTCCACGACGTAAGCGCCATCCGTGGGCAGGCCGAACTGAGCGGCGGCTTCCTTGTCGTTGTCCTTCACGGTGATGCCCATGTAAGCGCCGGTGACGTAGCCGTAGTCGATCAGGTCGGAGATAATGCCCATCACGTCGTCAATGGGGATGGCAAAGCCGATGCCCTCGATGGACGCGCCGGAGTTGGTGGTGCCGGAATATTTGGCCGTGGTAATGCCGATGACCTCGCCGTACATATTGAACAGCGGGCCGCCGGAGTTGCCCGGATTGATGGCCGCATCGGTCTGGAGCATACTGATGACGGTGTTGTCGGTGGTGACCTCCCGGTTGATGCCGCTGACGTAGCCGACGGTCTCCGTTGCCGCCAGACGGCCAAGGGGATTGCCGATGGCGACTACCATGTCGCCGATGGAAAGATCAGATGTGCTGCCGATGGATACGGCGGACAATCCTTCCGCCTCCACCTTCAAAACGGCTACATCGTTTGTAGCGTCGTAGCCCTTTACCGTGGCGGCGTACTCATCGCCGCTGTGGGTGGTGACGGTGATGTCGCTTGCGCTCTGCACCACATGGTAATTGGTCACCACGTAGCCATCCGCCGACAGAATAAAGCCGGAGCCGGAGGACGTTCCCTGAACGGTCTGGCCGTAGGCGGTGGTCTGCATGGTGCAGGAAATGGCGACCACGCTGTCAACATTGCTCTGATACAGCTGCGCCGGAGTCATGGCCGAACCATCCGCTGCCGGGAGCGCGCCGGATGTACCAGAAGGAACGCTGTCGATCTGCTTTTGCAGGTCGTCGATCTGCCTGCCCAGCTGCTGGGTGATCTGGCTGGTTTTCTGCTCCCATCTGCTGTTGACGGTGGAAGCCGTGATCAGGCAGCCGGAAGCCACCAGCGCCACAACGAGAACGGCGGCGATAACGGTCTTCCAAGGCGACTTGCCGGATCTACGGGGCTTTTTCTCCCGCTTCTCGGGCGGCTGCGTCTGGGGCTGGTACTGATACTGATACGGCCGGGGCTGGCCGGTCATATAGGGGGAATTGGCGTAGGGAGACTCCCTGCGGCCCGTACCGGCGGCGTGATAGGTGCCGGACTGGGGTTCACTCTGGTGCTCCTGAGGAACTTCATTCCGTGGTTCCTGAGGAGCTTCGTTCTGCGGCTCCTGCGGGGCGTCGAAACTCGCTTCGGGAGCCGGGTTATTTTCTTCCGGATATTCGCTATTTGCAAAGGTGTCCATGGTGGTTACCTCCTTCTCTTTTCTTATCCTACTCTATCCGTCACATATGAAGAAATATGTATCGACATGTGAAGGATATTTGAATTTTACAATTTTTCCGGCTTTTCGTCAAGGGGAACATAAAGGAAGCTCTGATTAAATCGGCAAGAACTGTGAGCGAGAGATTTTTCGTCCAATCGAGGCATCGGAAACGGAGGAATACTTTGTGTATTCCCCGTTTTCGATGCCGAAGAGTGGGCGGAAAAGATCCGCTCACAGTCGCAGACGATTTATTCAGAGTTTCCTAAGAAAAAATCGCGGCAGCTTTCACTGCCGCGAAACAAGTTACTTCTTGCGGAAGGACATGCAGTCGGTACACTGATCCACGGTGGGGCAAGCCTCGTGAGTACCCACCAGAATGCGATCCAGAGAGCAGTAGTTCTCGCCCTCGCAGTGGTTGGCGCACTGCTGGACAGTACACTCGATGCTCTTGTTGGCATGACAGTTCATAGTAGCAGCCTCCTTTTCTTTGGATTCGGGAATAGTATGCGCCGCCGAGGGCAAAGCATACAGGAACTTTTTTCCAATGTTGCTTTCCCGTGGCTTTTGTGGTATCTTAGAGGAAAAGGATTTTTGCTGGAGGTCTTTCTATGCCTGTCATTGCTCCGTCTATTCTGTCCGCCGATTTTGCCAATCTGGAACGGGATATTCACAATATTGAAGCGAACGGCGCCGACTGGGTGCATGTAGATGTGATGGACGGAATTTTCGTCCCCAACATCTCCATCGGCATTCCGGTGGTGAAAGCGCTGCGGCCTGTCACTTCCCTGCCGTTGGACGTACATCTGATGATCGACCGTCCCATCCGCTACGCCGAGGAATTCATCAAAGCCGGCGCGGACTGGCTGACCATTCATTTGGAATCCGACCAGCCCCAGAACACGCTGGCCTGTCTCGACAAGATCCGGGCTATGGGCTGCAAGGCCGCCATTTCCCTGAAGCCGAAAACCCCGGCGGAAGCTGCCATTCCCTACCTTACCAAGTGCGACATGGTGCTCGTAATGACCGTGGAGCCGGGCTTCGGGGCGCAGAAATTCATGGCCGACATGATGCCCAAGGTGAAAAAGCTCCGCCGGATGCTGGACGAGGTAAACCCCGCCTGCATCATCGAGGTGGACGGCGGCGTAGACGCTGTGACGTACAGAACCTGCCGGGAAAACGGTGCGGAAGCGCTGGTCACCGGCTCGGCCTATTTCAAGGCCGCCGACCGGGCGGCGTTCGTCAAGGCCCTTCGCGCGTAACCATTTTCCCGTAAGAAACGAACCCGGCTCCCATCTGGGAACCGGGTTCAGATTGTGTGTGCTCAGCAGTAGAAGTCCCGAATCTTCTTGGCGCGGCTGGGATGGCGCAGCTTGCGGATGGCCTTGTTCTCGATCTGGCGGATACGCTCCCGGGTGACGCCGAAAATCTGTCCGACCTCTTCCAGCGTGTGGGTGCGTCCGTCGTACATGCCGAAGCGCATCCGCAGAACGTCCGCTTCCCGCTCCGTCAGGGTGTCCAGAATCTCCTTCAGCGCCTCGGCAAGCAGGGCGTTGGAGGTGGCGTCGGCGGGGCCGGGGGTGCGCTCGTCCTCCACGAAGGAGCCGATGGAGGTATCCTCCTCGTCACCCACAGGGGTGTCCAGAGACAGCGTGTCGGCGGCGGTACGGTTGGCCTCGATGATCTTCTCAACAGGCAGGTTCAGCTCCGCGGCGATCTCCTCCACGGTAGGCTCGCGGCCAAGCTCCTGCACCAGCTTCCGGTTGCAGCGGGTTGCCTTGTTGATGACCTCCACCATATGCACCGGGACACGGATCGTCCGGGCCTGATCCGCGATGGCGCGGGTGATGGCCTGCCGGATCCACCAGGTGGCATATGTAGAGAATTTGTTTCCCTTTGTCCAGTCGAATTTATCGACCGCGCGGATAAGGCCGGTGTTGCCTTCCTGAATCAGGTCCAGAATGTGCAGGCCGCGGCCGGAATATTTCTTTGCGATGGAGACCACCAGACGCAGGTTCGCCTCGGTGAGCTTGTTCTTCGCTTCCTGATCTCCCTCGGAGACGCGCTTTGCCAGCTCCACCTCTTCCTCAGCGGAAAGGAGCTTGATCTGGCCGATCTCCTTGAGGTACATCCGCACCGGGTCGTCCAGGCTGTACTCGGCGGCCAGGTCAACGGGGTCGACCAGCTCCTCCTCGTCAAGGCCTGCCAGATTGATATCGTCGTCCGGCCCCAGGTCGAGATCGTCGTCCCCCAGATCCAGTTCCAGATCGGCGGTGACCACCTGAATATTCATGGCGTCCAGACGGTCGTAAATGTCCTCGATCTTTTCCGGCGTCAGCTGCATCTTCTCCAGCTGGGCGTTCAGGTCGGAGGCACGGATCATGCCGTCCTTCTTCGCCTGCGTGATGAGCGCCTGCAATGCGGCGTGAACATCGTCCATATTGGCTTTTGGAGCCTTCTTCGGCGTACTACTACTCATAGAGAATCTCCTTTTTTCTATGTAAAAATCCATAAAACTCTTGTGCCGTTAAACTATACCCCGTTTTTTTCGGTATGACAAGGGCATTTCCCAAAAATTTTTCTTTCATCGAGGACAGTTTTCCCCTGATTTCGGGAAAACATACGGTTTACTTTTTGGGAAAAATTCGTTATAATTGTGAGAATAAGGCAGTATGCCCATTTGGGGGCGCGCAAGCTCCTTCGATCCCACATTCATGAGGTAATCCATATGACCGAATTATCCAACATCCGCAACTTTTCCATCATCGCCCATATCGATCACGGCAAGTCCACCCTCGCCGACCGGCTGCTGGAGCAGTGCCACGCCATCGACCAGCGCATCCGCGCCGAGCAGATGCTGGACTCCATGGACCTGGAGCGGGAGCGGGGCATCACCATCAAATCCAGCGCCGTCACCCTGCACTATACCGCCGCCGACGGCGAAAAATACGTCCTGAACCTGATCGACACCCCGGGTCACGTGGACTTCAACTACGAGGTCTCCCGGAGCCTTGCCGCCTGCGAAGGCGCGATTCTGGTGGTGGACGCCTCCCAGGGCGTGGAAGCCCAGACCCTCGCCAATACCTATCTTGCCATCGACGCCGGGCTGGAAGTCCTGCCCGTCATCAATAAAATCGACCTGCCCTCCGCCCGTCCGGCTGAGGTGAAATCGGAAATTGAGGACATCATCGGCATTCCCGCCGAGGACGCCCCCGAAATTTCCGCCAAAAACGGCATCAACATCCCCGCCGTTCTGGAGATGATCGTCCGGGACGTCCCTGCTCCCACCGGCGAACGGGACGCGCCATTGCAGGCGCTGATCTTCGACAGCCAGTACGATTCCTACCGGGGCGTCATCGTCTACACCCGCATCAAGCAGGGAACGGTGAAGCCCGGCATGGACATCAAAATGATGGCCACCGGCGCGGTCTACAAGGTGGTGGAGGTGGGCACCATGATTCCCGGCGGGCTGAACCCCTCGGACGCCCTGGGCGCCGGGGAAGTGGGCTACATCACCGCTTCCATCAAAACCGTTGCGGACACCCGGGTGGGCGACACCGTCACCGGCGTGGAGAATCCCGCCGCCCAGCCCCTGCCCGGCTACCGCCCAGCCCAGCCCATGGTGTTCTCCGGCATCTATCCCGCCGACGGCGCCAAATATCAGGATTTACGGGATGCGCTGGAAAAACTGAAGCTCAACGACGCCTCCATGAGCTACGAGCCGGAAAGCTCCATTGCCCTGGGCTTCGGCTTCCGCTGCGGCTTCCTCGGTCTGCTGCATATGGAGATCATTCAGGAGCGTCTGGAGCGGGAATACAACCTCGACCTCATCACCACCGCGCCCAACGTCGTCTACCGGATAACGAAGACCAACGGCGAATCCATGTATGTCTACACGCCTCTGGACTACCCCGACCCGGCGGACATCCAGCTGGCCGAGGAGCCTTACGCCAAGGTCAGCCTGATCTCCCCACAGGAATACGTGGGCAACATCATGGAGCTGTGTCAGAACCGCCGGGGCGAATTCAAGGACATGGTGTATCTGGACGCCAGCCGCGTGGAGCTGCACTACGAAATGCCCCTGAACGAGATCATCTACGACTTCTTCGACGCCCTGAAGTCCCGCACCCGTGGCTATGGCAGTCTGGACTACGAGCTGATCGGCTACCGCCCCAGCCGTCTGGTGAAGCTGGACATCCTGCTCAACGGCGACGTTGTGGACGCCCTGAGCTTCATCCTCTTTGCGGACAACGCCTATCCCCGCGCCCGGAAGATCTGCGAAAAGCTGAAGGAGAACATCCCCCGCGCCCAGTTTGAAATTCCCGTCCAGGCCGCCATCGGCGGCAAGGTCATCGCCCGGGAGACCATCAAGGCGCTGCGCAAGGACGTTCTCGCCAAGTGCTACGGCGGCGACATCACCCGTAAGAAGAAGCTGCTGGAAAAGCAGAAGGAAGGCAAGAAGCGGATGCGTACCTTTGGCACCGTCGCGGTTCCTTCCGAAGCCTTCATGGCCGTCCTCAAGCTGGACGAAGATTGACAGTTTTCTCACATTCTCAACACCCGGAGGTATCCCATGCCTATTCTCAATAAACGTGCGAACAAAACGCCCCTCGGACTTTACGTCCATGTCCCCTTCTGCCGCAGCAAGTGCCAGTACTGCGACTTCTACTCCATGGCCACCAAGGACGACAAGCTGATGGACGGCTATCTGGACGCGGTATGCGACCATATCAAGGAAGCCGGTGAGCTGGCGCCCGGCTACAAGGTGGACTCCGTCTACTTTGGCGGCGGCACCCCCTCCTTCTTCGGTGCCGACGGTCTGGCCGTGATTCTCACCACCATCCGCCGGAACTTCGACGTGGTGCCGGACGCTGAAATTTCCGTGGAGTGCAACCCGGATTCCGTTTCCGACCGGCTGCTCCACCGGCTTTACGCCGAGGGCTTCAACCGGGTCAGTCTGGGCGTTCAGTCCGACGATGATGAAATTCTGAAAAAGCTCGGCCGTCCCCACACCTACGCCCAGGCCGCCACCGCCTACCAGCGCATCCGCAAGGCGGGTTTTCGTAACGTGTCCATCGACCTGATGTACGGCCTGCCCGGGCAGGACCTGCAGGACTGGCAGGAAACGCTGGACAACGTCCTACGCCTGAACCCGGAACACGTCAGCTGCTACGCCCTGAAAATCGAGGAAGGCACCCCCTTCTATGACTACAAGGAAATGCTGAACCTCCCTGACGACGAGACGCAGGCGGACATGTACCTCGCCGCCGTGGAAGCCCTCCGCAGCCGCGGCTTCCGGCAGTACGAAATTTCCAACTTTGCCCGGAAGGGTCTGTACTCCCGGCACAACATGAAATACTGGACGGGCGGCGAATATCTGGGCTTCGGCCCCAGCGCCAGCTCGGACTTTGCCGGAAAGCGCTTCACCCTGAAACGGGATTTGCAGGAATACATCGCCGGTATCCGGGACGGCGGCGACATTATGGAGGATTTACAGGAGATTCCCATGCGGGAGCGGGCGGGCGAGTATCTGATGCTTCGTCTGCGCACCAGTCAGGGCATCAGCGCCGCGGAATACGAAAAGCTGTTCCTGCTGCCCTTCGCCCCGCTGGAAGATGTGCTGGAAAAGCGCCGCCGCTACTATCAGGCGACCCAGAACGACTCCGGCCGCTGGGTGCTGACCCCTCAGGGGTATCTGGTCAGCAACGACATCATCACGGACCTTTTGATCGCGCAGGACAGCTCCCACCCGCTCAAGCGGATATAACGTCGTATCCGCCCGAAATTTACAACGATTTTGCCGCCGGGGAATTGACATTTTTCCCGGCGGCATGTATAATATATGCGCTAAGTTCCGGTTTCCCGGAAAAGTAAACCCAAAGACGGAAACGTCTTTTGAAAGAAAGGAAATTTGCCATGATTTACAGTGCAGAAGTACAGAATATGTGCTCCGTGGCTAAGGGCGCCTACCACGGCCCCGCTCCCATTCCCGAAGAGGGCAAGTGGGTTCAGGCCAAGGAGATCAAGGACATCAGCGGCTTTACCCATGGTATCGGCTGGTGTGCTCCCCAGCAGGGTGCCTGCAAGCTGACCCTGAACATCAAGGAGGGCGTCATTGAGGAAGCTCTGGTGGAGACCATCGGCTGCTCCGGCATGACCCATTCCGCCGCTATGGCCGCCGAAATTCTCATCGGCAAGACCATTCTCGAGGCTCTGAACACCGATCTGGTGTGCGACGCCATCAACACCGCCATGCGGGAGCTGTTCCTGCAGATCGTCTACGGCCGCAGCCAGTCTGCGTTCTCCGAGGGCGGTCTGGTGGTCGGCGCTTCTCTGGAAGACCTGGGCAAGGGTCTGCGCAGTCAGGTGGGCACCATGTTCGCCACCAAGTCCAAGGGTCCCCGTTATCTGGAAATGGCCGAGGGCTATGTCACCCGCGTTGCTCTGGACGACGATAACCTGATCATCGGCTATGAGTTTGTAAACCTGGGCAAGATGATGGACTTCATGAAGAAGGGCGACGACGCCAACACCGCCTACAAGAAGGCTATGGGTCACTACGGCCGCTTCGACAACGCGCCCAAGTACATCGACCCCCGTCAGGAATAAGAGGAGGACGAAACAATGGCTTTGTTTGAAAGTTACGAAAGAAGAATTGACAAGATCAACGGCGTCCTCGCTCAGTACGGCATCTCCTCCGTGGAAGAGTGCCGCGAGATCTGCAAGGCGAAGGGCTTCGACCCCTACGAGATCGTCAAGGGCATTCAGCCCATCTGCTTCGAGAACGCCTGCTGGGCTTACACCGTGGGCGCTGCCATCGCTCTGAAGAAGAACGTCAAGACCGCCGCTGAGGCCGCCGAAGCCATCGGTATCGGCCTGCAGGCTTTCTGCATCGACGGTTCCGTCGCCGAGGACCGCAAGGTCGGTCTGGGCCACGGCAATCTGGGCGCCATGCTGCTGCGGGACGAGACCAAGTGCTTCGCCTTCCTGGCCGGTCACGAGTCCTTCGCCGC